>Ga0302181_10000020_pt1 | contig 195175 bp, 175 predicted proteins | sample I_Palsa_E3_3_FD_198786 | JGI IMG/M metagenome (GOLD analysis project Ga0302181, IMG submission 198786) | Peat permafrost microbial communities from Stordalen Mire near Abisko, Sweden - I_Palsa_E3_3 | ecosystem: Environmental > Terrestrial > Soil > Palsa > Peat permafrost | place: Sweden...
GCACAACAAGATCAAGCAGCTGATCGAGAAGACCAGCCGCCCGGTCGGATACCGCGCTGCCAGAGGCGCATATGCCGCCAGGCTGCAGCGGCTGATGCGACGCCGTGCGCTCGTCGAAGGCCAGCTCAAAGCACTCGAGGAAGAGCCTTACCGCGAGATCGACCGTGCCATGTATCTCACGGCCGCGATGACCGGTCTGCGGCAGGGCGAGCTGGTGGCGCTTCGCTGGCGCGACGTGGACTGGACCGCCGGCCGGATCAGGGTCCGCCAGAACTATGTGCTCGGCGAGTTCGGCACTCCGAAGTCCCGTCGCTCGACGCGCAGTGTTCCGATGGCCGACGAGGTCGCGGGAGAGCTTGACCGGCTCAGCCGCGCAGCGGGGGAGAGCAGTGGCGATGCTCTCGTGTTCGCCGATCCCCACACAGCCGGGCCACTCGACAAGGCGGCGATCCTGCGGCGCTTCCGCCGGGCACTCAAGGCCGCGCAGCTTGAGCAGTCGCACCGCTTCCACGATCTACGCCACACGTTCGGCACGGCGATGGCCGGCACGGGCGTTCCCATGCGGACCTTGCAGGAGTGGATGGGGCATCGGGACATCGAGACAACCCAGCGCTACGCCGACTACTCGCCGAGCGCGCACGAGTCGGCGTTCGTGCAGGCGGCTTTCGGGTCGGGTGGCAGCAGCCGGCCGCTTGCCTCGCAGGCGACGTGATGGCGCTCGAAGATGCTTAAGGATCTGACGGGCGGAACTTCTTGGCCCTTATTGTGCAGTGCGTGATCGAGCGCTCGAAGATTACCGACAAGACCGATGAGTTGTTCACGGCGTCGTCGCGTGGCGACGACGACCTCGGCTACCCGGCGGATGTCGCGTTCGTTCCCAGCGATGAGGAGTGGGCCGACGACGTCCTCTGGCGCAATCTGATCGAAGGACAGGCGACCGTTCTGGTCGGAGAGGACACCGAGCTGCTGCTCGTGCCGAGGCGCCGCGGCGTAATCGATCGGCTCAGGGGTCGGGTGCCTGTCAGCGTCGCGCCCCGAACGCATGGGCGAGCCTCGTCCTACGCGACGTTGAGTCGTCTTGGGCGTCACCCGGTGCGCCAGATGCGCGCCCTCGCGCACGCCTGACTTGCCGGCAAACAGCTGAGCGGGGCGAACAAAGTCGCTCTTGCCTTTTGGCGCCGGGGGCGGTAGCTTGCACAAGTCCGGGAGTCGGAATAGCTAGGAGACAGGCCAGCACACGGGTTTCCTCTCTGAGGCGGAAAGAACTAAAGGAGGCGCGTGAATGGCTGAGGCCAAGCGGGATGATGAGGACGGCGCGGGGAACGGGCTGAGCCGCTGGTGGAAGAGCAGGAGCACGAAAGGCAAGGTGCTCTGGAGCGCGCTGGCTGTGTTCGTCCTACTCATCGTGATGGCGGGAGTAGCAACAGCACGAATACAACCTCGGTAGGCGTCGGATCGGTGGCGAAGCCTCCGCCGGAGCCGTCGGTCCAACTGCATCTCAATCAGGGGAGTTTCTCCCAGACCGGCTCTCAGGCGACGCTAACAGGCACCGTGACGCCAAGTGCCGCCGTGACCGTCGACGAACACCCGGCCGCCGTTCACGGGACCGACTGGCACGGGACGGCGCAGCACCTCCACGTCGGTGAAAACACCATTGTCGTTAGCGCGTCCCTTACAGGTCACCAGTCAGCGGAAGACAGCATCACGGTCACCCGGCATCACACCCAAGCGGAACTAGAAGCAATAGCTCAAGCCAACAAAGAAAGGGAGGCACGCGAAAGGGCCAAACGGGAACAAGCAGAACGCGTAGAACGAGAACATAAAGAAGTCGAAGAACGCACAGAACGGAAACACCAAGAAGTCGAAAACGCCACCCTGTCTCAGCAGAATGCGCTGAAGTCCGCTGAACAGTATCTCGAAACGTCCGCGTTTTCAGAAGCCGGGCTGATCGAACAGCTATCTTCCGAAGCCGGTAGCAAATATCCGCACGCGGACGCTGTCTGGGCTGTGGAACACCTCGAAGTGAACTGGAACGAACAGGCCGTGAAAGCGGCCAGGCAGTACCTCAGCACGTCATCGTTTTCATGCCAGGGACTGATCGAACAGCTCTCGTCCGAAGCCGGTAGCAAATTCACCGTGGCGCAAGCCGAATACGCCGCCAACAAGGTCGGCTTGTGCTGAGGTGTCCCTGCCAGCGTTGGCCACGAGGAGCCAAGCGACCGCTACCCCAAGCGACCGCTACCCCAAGCGACCGCTACCCTAACCTGGCCCGGCCGTTCAGCTGGTGAGGCTTGAGCGAGGGTGAGTGTGACGGAGCTTCGATCTGGCCTGGGTCAGAAGCGAGCCCAAGCGTGAAAGAAGCCCGTTGTCGGATTGCGACACCGGCCTATTCCAGGAGGTCGTCGAGCATCTCGTGGAGTAGTGAGTTCTCGCCGCGATGGCTCTCGTGGGCGGCGCGGATGTTGCGCTCGGCGTCGAGCTGGACCCATGCAATCGGGTGGCCGGCGACCTTGGCGATCTGGCCGAGAAATGCACGTTGAGCGCGGCCGTTGCCCTCGCGGAACGGATGGACCGCATTGATCTCGGCGTAGTAGTGCGTCAGGCGCTCCAGGAACTGCTCGCGGCTCAGGTCGCGGAGACGGTCCTCGTGGTCGAGGTCTGCGAGCAGTGCCCTGAGGTAGGGATCGATGTGCTCAGGCAGCGCGAACAGGTCGCTGCCCTTTGTGATGCGCACCGTGCGCAGCTCGCCGGCCCACGGGTAGATGTCGCCGAAGATGTGGCGGTGTGTCGCCTGTAGGTGGGTGAGGCCAAAATCGCCGGGAATAAAACGCCGCTCGAGCTGCGCTATGCGGATGGCGCTGAGTGCCGCCTCGCGCTCCGCAAGCGCGGCCGCGTCGCGCAAGTCCAGAAGGTTGCGCAGCACGTCGGTGCCGGGATAGACGTATGGATCGGCGGCCACCGCCGGAACGTATCGAGAGGTCCGGCGTCGAGGCTACGCGCGTGCCGGCACGAGCAGCTCGTCGAGCGGCTCGCCAGCGGCTATCAGACGTGCCGCGTCGTCTAGCTGTACGTCGGTCAGTTCCCCACGTCCCCAGCGGCCCAGGAGTGCCTCGGCTACGCCGGGATCGAGACCCTCGGCGCGCACGGACGCCAATGCGTTCTCGGCTGCTTGGGCGCGCGTCGTCATGCCCTCATTCTACCGTCGCGGCTTGCCCCTGGCCTTGGTAGCAATTTTGGTAGCAATTTGAGCGAAGCTGAGCTGATCTGAGGGCACCCAAGCCCAATAAAACCGGGCTATCTGGCCTCACCTGAGCGCCAGAGGCGAGTTCGAGCCCAGTATCGCCCATCGCAGCTGAGGCTCCAGAGACGGCAGCCGGCATGAGGGAGACGGCGCTCTGCGGAGGGTTGTCTTTCGCGTTTCTCGCTTTCACTAGCGTCTCGCCAGGCGCTGGCGGGTCGAGCGATCCGCCTCGAGCACTTTGGACTCGGTGGTGGCGATGAACTCGCCGAGCACCTCGACGAAGCGCTTGGGCTCGTCCAGCTGGGGGAAGTGCCCCGAGTCCTCGAAGACCTCCAGACGACTGGAAGGGACCTGGGCGTGTGCGCTGTGGGCGTGGGAGACGGGGATCAAGCTGTCGTGCTGGCCCCAGACGAAGAGCAACGGCGCGCGTTCGGCCAGGTACAGGCGATCGGTGGCGTCGACTCGCTGGCCACTGGGCTCGACGACCGAGCGCACCGTGCGCAGGAACGCTTCACGGGTGACCCTGTCGGCGAGCGTGGCGTGGCCGCGGGCGCTTTCGCGCAGATCCGTGCCGGGCCGCAGACCGACGGCTCCCATCACTCGTCCCACTACCCGCCCGGCATCGAGCAGCCGTCCGTTGGTGAGGATCGGCAGAACGTACTCGGCACCGGGAAGCGTCGCCGCGCGGAGCAGCAGACTGACCTCGCGGCCCAGGCCGCCGCTGTCCACGAGGATCAGCCGTTCGCAGCGCTCGGGGAACTGGTAGGCCATCTGCATCGCAACGCCGCCCCCGAGTGAGTGCCCGACGAAGTTGGCCCGGTCATGTCCAAGCTCCTGCAGGATGTCGCGCACGAGGCTCGCGTGGGCGCCCAGTGAATAGTCGCCTGTCGGCTTGGCGGAGCCGCCATGGCCGAGCAGGTCGGGTGCGATGACCGTGAAATGCTTGGCCAGGCCGGGCATGACCTGCGCCCAGGTCGTCGAGTCCGACGTGATGCCGTGAATCAGCACCACCACCGGGCCGGCTCCGGCCTGGCGATAGGCGTAGCGGTTGCCGTGCAGGGTGACACCGCGAAGCGGGTACGCCTTCATTGCAGTCAACGCTCCTGTGCTGTTCTGGGCCTGGCTGAACGGTACCGCGCGAGGGCTTTTGACCGAGGGTCGCCCGGCACGCGCCGGCCGCGGTGAAGACGTGGGCGAGACCACGAGCCGGTCTCGGGAAAGCTCGTGCGCGGCTTCAGCCACCACTTGGGGCGGGCACCGCGCGTTCGGGAGGGGGGTCGCCTTTGCCGCGACGGAGGAAGTCGACGACGGTGACCAGCAGGTTGAGCGCCCGTCCGAGCAGCCCCAGCGGCGCGAGCGGCTCGCCGGAGTTCGCGTCCCAGAAGTAAGCGAGGTCGCCGGGCATCATGTCCTCGGGAGTGCGCGGATAGCCGTCGATGTACTTCTCGGTTGCTCGCGCGACGAGCCCCGAGCATATGTACTGGCCCCCCAGGTGGACCGACAACGTCCAGCCGAACAGGCACTGGACGGCGAGGCCGACGAAGTTGACGATCCCGTACTTGTCGGGCACACGGGAGCGGGCGAAGCCGCACGCGAGCGTTCGCTGCTCGTCGGTCGCGGCCACGTGGACGATCATGTAGTCCGTGTTGCGGTACTTCTCGATGTTGTCTTCGCTCACGCCGGACTCGATCGCCTCGACGATCTCGCCGCGCTCGGAGACGATCAGCGCGGAGTGTGTCCAGCGAGCGAAGTCGCTGTTGCCGAAACGCACTCGCTCGCCGGCCTGGATCAGCTTGCCGAGCGCCGTCGTTTCGCCGCCACGGGATTTGTTCGTGGTGGCCCTGTGCAGGCTGAAGTCACCGGGCACGAACGTGTCGGGCGCCTGGCCGGCCGGATAGTGGGAGACCGCGACATCCGACCTGCGGACGGCAGCCATCGCGGCTTGCGCCCTGCGTTCCCTAGTCCGCCGTAGCACCCCGCTCCACCCCCTCGAGCATCGCTTCACCGGCCCCGAGATAGTGTCTTGCCCGGTGACCATTCCCCGGGATTTTGCGGATCATCGCACTTTGCGCGGTGGCTCGCAAGCCAGGCAGTCGAACCCCGCGCAAGCGCCGTCGGTTGGCCGTTATTCGATCCCGGTATCCCAGCGGCCTTCGATGCTGTCCGCGCGCGAGAGTTGGTAGAAGATGAACGCGCGCGCCCCTGCGAGCCTCGCGGCTTCCTCGGCTTCGAGGTCCTGCTCGATCTGATCGGGGTGCGACGCAGGCACCCCGAACTCGGTCACCAGCAAGGGCAAGGGCGCAACCTCGGTGACGAATTCGCCGACGTCGCCGCTCAAACTGCCGTAGGGGTGAATGCCAACCCCGGCGCTGGGGAGTTGGGCGACGTTCGGTAGCCACTCTGCGATGTTCCTGCCCCCCAGTTCGCCCGCGAGGACCTGGGCGCCGGGGTCGGCTGACGTGATCGCCGCGGAGGATGCCAGGAACAGGCTGTCATAGAACGCGATGTGTTCTTCGAGGTCGCCCCCGGGCGGAATGAAGTCGGCTCCATCGGGCTCGTCGTCGATCGCAAAGCGCTTCACCTGGCCCGCGTAACGGGTCGCGATTTCCTTGGCGAAGGAGGCGAACAGCGCGATGTTGAAGTTTCTGGCGCTCAGTTCGTCGTTCGAGAAGCCTTCTTCGTAGAGCGGCGTCGGCATGATCGTCAGCTGGACCGACCAGCAGCGTTCACGAGCCATGCGGATCGCCTGGTCGTATGGCGCCCAGCCGTACTGCTTGACCTGTCCCCAGATCACGTTCATCCGCAGCAGCCGAGCCTGAAACACGCTGGTGGCCAATTCGAAGCCGCGCGCAGGGCTCATCGCCGGTTGCAGCCCGAGAAACACCGGGTCGTCCTCCACGCCCACTTCGAATTCGGGGTAGGGCGGGCAACCGGATGGTGGGGAAACGCCGGTGGGGGGTTTGCCGGGCCGTGTGCCCACCGACGCGATGAAGCCGTCGGCGGTGAGCTTTCCTTCCTTGATCAGCTGCCGCAGGCTCGGGACGACCACGTCGACGGCCACCAGCCTCCAGGTCTGTGCCGGGCTCGCGCTCTGGGGCGTTGCGAAATTCGCAGACTGTGCGGGTGCAAGTTCGAGCCACTCCGCCGTCCTCTGGCGCGGCTCGAATGTGTCCAGGAGCACCCGTCGGCCTTCGGACGTCCGTCGCGCGAGCGAAGGCGGCCGCTGCGCCGTGCTCAGCCCCAACGTCCAGACCAGCGACCCGGCGATCGTCCTGAGCCTTGTCTTTGGCGTGGAGGCCCGCCCCTGCGCCTCCGTGTGCGCCTCGACGTAGGGGGAGGATCCGGCGTATGCCACGACGGTGACGCTCGCTGGATAGGCCGCGGCCGCAAGCGTGGCGACGATCCGTCCCGACCACCAGTTCTGAGCGCGCGCCTGCCATACCTCGGTCGCGCCGACGCTCCCGTCGCCGCGAACGACCGGCGACCAGCGCAGGCCGGCGGCGGTGATGCTGTGCACGTGCTCGCCCGACCGATCGCCGCGTGCGACGACGAACGCCAGCAGGAGGCTGTGGGGCGCCCTGGTGCGAAATACCGGAGTGGCCAGGGTCGCTGTGCGCGTGTGTGCGCTCACGCTGACCAGGGCATCGACGCCGGGCGGTAGCTGGGCGTCGGCCGCCGGCGGGACGACCCACGTCGCCAGTGCGACCAAGGTAACCGGGATCGTCGTGAGTCGGACGAATCTCACCTGTCAGCGAAGTTCGCACATACTCCCGCGTGGGTCAAGCGAGAACCTCACACCTCACACCGTCCTGAGCGCATCCGCCGGCGCCAGCCGCGCGGCCCGTATCGCCGGCAGCAGCCCCGCGACCGCGCCGATCAGCAGTGCGGCGGCGAAGCCCCCGGCCCAGGCGGAGGTGGGGATCACGATCGCCCAGCCCTTGGCGCTCGCGTAGACGGCCGTCGCCAAGGCGCCGAGGCCGACCCCGATGGCGCCGCCGCCGAGCGCCAGCAGGATCGCCTCGGAGAGGAACTGCGTGCGGATCTGCCCGCGGGTCGCGCCGAGCGCGCGGCGCAGGCCGATCTCAGAGCGGCGTTCGAGCACGGAGATGACCATGATGTTCGCGACGCCGACGGCGCCGACGAGCAGCGCGACCGCGCCGAGCCCGAGGAACAGGCCGTTGAGCGCGCTCTTGGCGTCGGCGCGCGCGACGAGCGCCGCGGACGGTTGGCTGACGTCGACTTCGTCGGGCGCTTCCGGGTTGGCGGTCTGCGCGAGCACCGAGCGCACGGCATCGACCTGTTCGTCGCGGGCGCGCACGTACACGGTGTTGGGGTGGCCGTTGGCGGCGAGGTAGCGCTCGGCGGCGGGGAAGCCGACCAGCACCGAGCTTTCGATTTCGGGCGTGAGTTCTGCAGGGCCGAGGACGCCGGCGAGGTAGAACCACTGATCGTCGACCCAGATCCGCTCGCCGCGATAGAGGCGGTCGACCCCCAGGCGCTGCGCGGCCGCGTAGCCGAGCACGGCCACCGGCTCGGAGGCGGTGGCCGCGTTCAGGTAGCGCCCCTGGCTGACGTGCACGCCGAGCGCGCTCAGCAGATCGAGGCTTGCGGCCTGCACGCTCAGCGCGTTCGTGTCGATCTGGGGGACCAGCGGCGTCCGATAGACGTCGGCGGTGATCTTGGCGGTCTCGGCGACGCTCGTCACGGGGTCGATGCGGGCGATCATCGCCGGCGCGACGAGCGGCAGCTCGGCGGTCTTTCCGCTGAGGCCCTGGCCGTTGGTGACCGTCAGCAGATTGGTCCCGAGGCGGTCGATCTGGCTGAGCAGCCCGGCTTGGCTCGAGGAGGACAGGCCGAGCACGGCGACGATCGCGGCGACGCCAATCGCGATCCCGAGCGCGGAGAGGCCGGCGCGCAGCCGCCGCGTGCGCAGGCCGACGCTGGCCACGCGCGCGAGGTCGGCCGCGCGTAGCCTGTGCGGGCTGAGGGCGCCAGCGGCGCTCACGGCTGCTGTCCGGATGCGGCGTTGACGAGCGCGAACGCCGCCGGCCTGACGTGCGCGACGGCGGCGGTGACGATGTAGCCGCCAGGCTGGCGATTCGCGGTAAACGCGGGGGCGACGGCGATCCCGCAGGCGTCGGTCGTGATCGTGACGCTGCGGGGGTGCGATATGCGGGGACGACTTTTCTTAGAGTTTTGCGTGCTGGTTGTGAAGCGTCCGCTGGGCCCGCGTGCGGGGGCCGTGAAGGTCACCCGCGCGCCGGGCACAGGGTGCTCCTCGGCATCGGTCACGGTGACCCCAAGCCGCAGCGAGAAGCTGGTTGCGACCGGGGCGGATTGGTAGGCGCCGACCCCGGCTGTGACCTCGATGGGCGGCCCGGCGGGGCTTGCAGGCGCGAGGCCCACGCAGGCGCTGAGCAGCAGCGATGCGAGCACGCTCATCGGGCGATCGCTCTCCGTTGGGCGCTGTCGGCCACGATCCGGCCGTCGAGCATCTGCACCTGACGCGGCAGGCTGGCCGCCAACTCGCGGTCGTGGGTGATGACGAGGATCGTCGCTTCTTGCGCGTTCAGCTCTTCGAGCAGCGCGAGGATCGCGGCGCCGGCAGCGCTGTCGAGGTTGCCGGTGGGCTCGTCGGCGAGCACGATCGCCGGGCGTCCGACGAGCGCCCGGGCGATCGCCACGCGCTGGCGCTCGCCACCGGAGAGCTTGCTCGGACGCAAGCGCACGCGCTCGGCGAGGCCGACTCGCGCGAGCGCCTCGGCGGCGCGTTCGCGCCGCTCGCTCGCGTCCACGCCCGCGTACAACAGCCCGTCGGCCACGTTCTCGAGCGCGGTCGAGTGCTCGGCCAGGAAGAACTGCTGGAAGACGAAGCCGATCCGGGTCGCACGCAGCGTCGCGAGCTCGCGGTCCGAGCAGGCGGCGACGTCGAGGCCGGTGATCGAGACGGTCCCCGAGCTCGGGCGCTCGAGCGTGCCGATCACGTGCAGCAGCGTCGTCTTGCCTGACCCCGAGGGCCCGACGATCGCCACCAGCTCGCCCTCCTCGACGGCGAGGCTCACATCGCGCAGCGCGAAGATCGGAGCCCCACCCACCCCGGCGCCGTAGGTCTTGCTCACGTCTCGCAGCTCGAGCACCGGCGGCGCGTCGGCCAGTGCCCCGCCGAGCGAGACGGCTGCGCGTCCGAGCGAGACGGCTGCGCGTGGATCGTCGAGCTGGCTCATGTCGAGGGAACCACCACGCGCTGGCCGGCCTCCACGTCGTGCCCGCTGACCCGCACGAGCCCTTCGCCATCGTCGAACAGGCCGAGCGTGACCGCCTCCAGGCGGTGCACGCGACCTTCGACGACCTCCAGCGCGTAGCCGCCGCCGGCCAGCGCGAGCAGCGCGTCGACCGGCACCGTCAGCGCGTCCGGGATGCTTTCGGTGGTGATCGACACGTTCACGGGCGCCTCGTCGAGGTGCCCGCTCGCGCCCGGGTCGCGCAGCGCGACGTCCACTTCGATCGTCGGGCCTCCTTCTTCGCCGTTTTCAGGGCCACCGGATCCACCAGATCCGCCGCCTTCGCCGCCTTTTCCGGAGGGTGCTTTCGCGACGCTTCCGACCGAGCTGACGACGCCCGGCGTCGTTTCGTTGCTCGGCAGCGTGATCGTGACCTGGTCGCCGACCCTGACACTGGACTGCTCGGAGGCGGCGAGCGCGATCGTGACCTGGGGGGTCGTCGAGGTGATGGCGAGCACCGCTCCGGGCGCCACGCTCGCGCCGACGGTGGGCGTCACGCTGGTTACGCGCACGGGCCCCGGCTCGAACACCACCGAGCCCAGCGCCAGCTCGCCGGTCACGCGCGACGAGCTGTACAGCAGCACGACCGGCTGGCCGCTGATCTGGAAGAGGCTCTGCCCGCGGGTGATCACCTGCCCGACCGCAGGCAGCATCGTGAACGTCGAGGCCTGGCCGTACGCGACGGCCGAGGAGCGCGCCGCCGACAGGGCAGCCTCGGCGCTCGCGAGCGTCTTTTCGGCCGCGGCGATCGACGCGCGGTCGCCGTCGAGCTTGATCGCATCGCCGCTCGAGCCCTGCGCATCGCTGGCGACGGTCTGGGCGTCGCTTGCGCACAGGCCTGAGCTCCCGTCACCCGAGGAGGAGCCGGCGGGGATGCCTTCGCCGCTCGGCGAGGCGCCGGCTGATGCGCTTTCCGCCGAGCTGTCGCCCGCGCAGTCCACCAACTCCTTCTCGCGGGCCGCCGTCACCGTCGCCCGTAGTCCCGCGAGCGTCTCGCTGTCAGCCGCAAGCGCGGCACGGGCGCTCTGCAGCATGCCCTGGCCGGTGGCGATCGCCTGCTCAGCCTGTTGCACCGCTGACGGCGGTGTGCCGCTCGGCACACGGATGCTCGACGCGCCCGCATAGCCGAGCGTGGCGTTCACCTGCGTCTGCGACGACAGCGTCCGGCGGGTGACCGTCGCGAGCGAGGTCGGCGTCGCGTTGTCGCCGACGCCGCCCGGCTTGCCCGGGCCGGCGAACGGATCGCTGACGATCACGGCGACGAGGACCGCAACGAGCATGAGCCCGATCCCCGCGAGCGCGATCCGACGCGGCGTCACTAGTGATTGCCGTGCAGGCCGCCGGGGATCAGCGACTGGCACGCTTCCTCGGCCGTGCGGACCTGTGGTGAGCGTGGGTTGACGCCGGCGGTCTTCGGCAGGTGCACGCCGCCGCCGGAGAACGTCGGGTCGGGGAAGCTCGGGATGCCGTGAGAGCGGATGCATGCCGCCGCCTTCAGGTACTGCGACTGTTCCTGGGGGCTTATCTGCGGAGCGGGGCCCCCGCCGGGCCCACCGCCCGGCATCAGCTTGCCGCACACCTGCTGGGCTGACTTGAACTTGGGGTTGCCCCTGACCGAGCTCGCCGGTGCCACCATCCTCACGCGCACTTCGTTGCCGTTCCCGGAGACCTGCGGTTCGGGGAAGTTGGTGATTCCGTGCGCGCGCATGCACGCGGCGTAAGCCACGGCCTGGCTGCGCGCCTGTGCCACGCCCGATCCTTCGCCGGAGGCGGCCGCGGGCGTGCTCGCCGAGGTGCTCGCAGACGTGCTCGAGCCGAGGTGCGCGACGTCCGAGCTCGGGGAGCTGCCGCCGCAGCCCGCCACGAGCAGCGCGATCGCCGCGAGGCCCGCCGCCGCGATGCCGGCGTGCCCCGCTCGACCCGCTCGGCGCGGCTGGGTCGGTCGCTTTGCGGTTTGCGGCGTTGGCTGCTTTCGTGTCGCTTTCATGTCATCGCTCCTCGCGCGGGCTGGATGCTGCGTGCGAGAGGGTTTGTACGAAACGACCGGTTACACGACGGTGACGGCGGCTGTAACCGCGCTGTAACCGAAAATGCGCCACGCTCACTGGTCGATGCGCGTACTGCTGGTCGAGGATCACGTCGAGCTGGCCGAGACGGTCGCCACGGGTCTGCGCCGGGAGGGGATGGCCGTGGACGTGGCGTTCGACGGGCACGACGCGCTCGCGCACCTGGCGCTGATCGACTACGACGTGCTCGTGCTGGACCGCGATCTTCCGGGGGTGCACGGCGATCAGATCTGTCGCTCGCTCGTCGCCGAGGGCCGCGAGGGACGGATCCTGATGCTGACAGCCGCCGGCTCGATCGAAGACAGGGTCGACGGTCTCAGCCTCGGCGCGGACGACTACCTGCCCAAGCCGTTCGCGTTCGCAGAGCTCGTCGCCAGGGTGCGGGCGCTCGCACGGCGTGCGGGCACGCCGCTACCGCCGGCGCTCTCCCACGGCGATCTGCGCCTCGATCCGGCGCATCGGCTGGCCACGCGCGACGGGCGGCGTCTGGCGCTCAGCCCGAAGGAGTTCGCGTTGCTCGAGTATCTGCTCGGCGCGGAAGGCCGCGTGGTCTCCTCCGAGGAGCTGCTGCAGCGGGTGTGGGACGAGAACGCCGACCCGTTCACCACGACCGTCAAGGTCACGATCAGGCGCCTGCGGACCAAGCTCGGCGAGCCGCCGCTGATCGAGACGGTGCCCCACGGCGGCTACCGGATCTGAGTGCGCTCATGAGCGCTCCCAACACGCTTCAGGCGACGGCCGGCGATCTGCGATCGCCTCGGCGGCTGCGGCGCCGGCGCCGGCTGCGCCTTCCCCGCCGCACGATCCGCCTGCGTCTCGCCGTCCTCTACGGCGGCGTCTTTCTGATCCTGGGAACGCTGCTGCTGGGGCTCGTCCTGCTGTCCGTGCGCGTCTCCACGCACAGCTCCGTCGTCTCCGCGCAGGGGGCGGTGGAGCGACTTGTCGAACGCCATCACGGCGCGGCGCCGCCGCCGGGATCGACGCTCGCGCCCGTGCCCGAAAGCCCCGCAACCCAGCGCGAACTCGTCCAGGCCCATCGGCTCGGGGCGGTGGCGCTCAACGCCAGCAACACCGTCCTGCATCAGCTGTTGCTGTTCTCGCTCATCGCCCTGGCGATCATGGTGGTCGCGTCGATGGCGCTTGGCTGGCTGCTCGCCGGGCGGGTGCTGCGCCCCCTGCAGACGATCACGACCGCGGCGCGCGAGCTCTCCGCATCCAGCCTGCACGAGCGCCTCGCGCTCGCCGGCCCCGACGACGAGCTGCGCGAGCTCGGCGACACCTTCGACGAGCTGCTCGGGCGCCTGGAGGCCTCGTTCGAGTCCCAGCGCCAGTTCGTCGCCAACGCCTCGCACGAGCTGCGCACACCGCTCACCCTGGAGCGCGCAATCCTCGAGGTGACGCTCGCCGACCCCGACGCCAGCAGCGCCTCGCTGCGCGCGGCGTGTGAGCGCGTGCTCGCGATCGGCGAACAGCAGGAGCGGATGATCGATGCTTTGCTGGCGCTGGCGCTGGCGCGCAGCGAGCGCGGCTTGGAGCGCCGCGAGCCGCTGCTGCTCGATGCGCTAACCGGCGAGGTTCTGCGTGAGCGCCGCGAGGAGATCGCCCGGCGCGGCCTGCGCCTGGACGCCAAGCTGGAGCGCGCCCCAACCAGCGGCGATCCCCGCCTGATCGAACGCCTCGTCGCGAACCTCCTCGACAACGCCATCCGCCACAACGTGGCCGACGGCTGGGTCGCGGTCACGACCGCGACCGAGGCCGGGGCGGCGGTGCTGACGGTCGCCAACAGCGGACCCGTGATCGCCCCCGAGGAGGTCGAGCGTCTGCTGCAGCCCTTCCGCCGGCTTGGCGCCGATCGCGTCGGACGCCGCGATGGTCACGGCCTCGGCCTGTCGATCGTCGCCGCCGTCGCAACAGCGCACGGGGCGACGCTCAGGGTGCACGCCCAACCCGACGGCGGTCTGCGGGCCGAGGTGCGCTTCGCCCGCTGAGCGCTCGGCCGGGTCGTGGACTCAGCTTGCCTGCAGCCACCGCCGCCACGGCAGCTCATCGCCCGCGCGCGCGAGCTCTGCGCGGTTGGGGGCGAGGACCCGGGAGAGCGTGTGCACCTCGACCTCGCCGAGCCGCGCGATCGTCTCACGGTTGGAGCGCTCTATCGGCGAGGGCTCCGCCGGCCACGGCGTGAGCACGACCGCGCGCACCTCCAGTCCGGTCGCGCGTGCGGCTTGCAGCGTCAGCAGCGTGTGGTTGATCGTCCCCAGGCCCGGGCGGGCGGCGATCAGCAGCGGCAGCCCGAGCTCGACCGCGAGGTCGCACACGGTGTAGCTCTGCGCGAGCGGCACCAGCAGACCGCCCACGCCCTCCACGACCAGCGTCCGCCCGGGCGCGCCCGCCCGTGCCCCCGCCACGACCGCAGCCGGGTCGATCCGCTCTCCCGCCAGCTCCACCGCCAGGTGGGGAGAGACCGCCGGGCCGAAGCGCAGGGGGGAGACGTCCTCGGGCGCCATCTTCGCGACCGCCGCCAGCAGCTCGTGGTCGGGTGGCCAGATGCCGCGTGCCGTGATTTCGTCCTCGTCCTCGAGGCCCGTCACCACAGGCTTGTACGCGCGCACCGGCTCGCCCGCCGCCGCCATCGCCGCCAGCAGCGCCGCGCTCAGCACTGTCTTGCCGACGCCCGTGTCGGTCGCCGTCACGAACAGCCCGCGGATGTCCGGCGCCAGCGTCAGACGCTATGCCGCGCGGACGCTGTCGAGCTCGGACTCGAAGTCGAACGGGGCGCTCGACTCGGCGAACGCCGGTACTGCGGAGGAGGGCGCCTCGACGGCGCGCTCGAGCTCAGCGGCGGCCGGCGCGGCTTCGGCCGCTGGAACCTGAGCGTCGTTCCCATCGCGCTCGAGATCGAACGGCGCCGCCGCGGACACGTTCGCATCGACACGAACGCGCGCCGCCGTGCTCAGCTCCACGTACGCCAGCTCGCGCTCGATGCTCGCCGCCTCGCGCTCGGCTTGTGCCGGCGCCAGCGACCCGGGCTCGAGGCCGATCGAGCGCGCGGCCGCGCCGAACACCTTCGCCGCCTTCTGCAGCTCCGACGCCGTGTGCGACGCCATCGCCGTCAGGCGCAGCCGTGAGGAGCCCGCCGGCACCGTCGGCGGGCGGATTCCCTGCGCGAACACCCCGCGCTCGAGCGCCTCCTGGCACAGGCTCATCGCCACGTCCTCCTCGCCGACGATCAGCGGCACGATCTGCATCTCCGTGTCCGCCACAGGAAAGCCCTCGTCCGCCAGCGCCCGGCGCAGGACGCGCGCATTCGAGCGCAGCCGCTGCACGCGATGGGGACGCTCGCGCAGCAGCGTCAGCGCCGCCAGCGCTCCCGCGACCGCCGGCGGCGACGGCGCCGTCGAGTAGATCAGCGGGCGCGCCGTGTTGATCAGGTAGCGGATCATCTCCGCGCTCGCGCACACATACGCCCCGTATGAGCCGAGCGCCTTGCCCAGCGTTCCCACGACCACGTCGATCTGGCCCTCCAAGCCCGCCTCCGCCACCGCGCCGCGCCCGCCCGGGCCGAGGTTGCCAGTCGCGTGCGCCTCGTCGACCAGCACGCTCGAGTCGTGGATGTCCGCGAGCTCCGCGATCGCCTCCAGCGGCGCGACGTCGCCGTCCATCGAGAACACCGAATCGGTCACGATCAACCGCCGCGCCGTGCCGTCGCGGCGCCCGTGCCGGCGCATGCTCCAGTCGAGATGCTCGACATCGCGGTGCCGGTACACGACCACCTCCGCACGCGACAGGCGGCAGCCGTCGACGATCGACGCGTGGTTGAGCTCGTCCGAGAAGACCGTGTCGCCACGACCCGCGAGCGCACCGATCGCGCCGATGTTCGCCAGGTAGCCCGACCCGAACAGAAGGCACGCCTCGCTGCCCTCGAAGTCCGCAAGCCGCTCCTCGAGGCGCCGGTGGATCGTCATCGTCCCCGACACCAGCCGCGACGCGCCCGCGCCGACGCCCCAGCGCATCGCCGCGTCCGCCGCCGCCTCGCGCACCCGCGGGTGGTCCGCCAGCCCGAGGTAGTTGTTCGAGCACAGCAGCAGCGCCGGCTTGCCGTCGATCAGCACCGTCGGTCCCTGCGGCCCGCTGACCAGGCGCAGGCGGCGGGCCAGACCGAGTTGCTCCAGCTCTTCCAAGCGCTGTTCGATCTCGCTCATCCCCGTCCCCCCCTTGGTGTTCTCAGCCGACCGGCACCCTGTTCGGAGCGCCATCCGGCCGCGCCGGAACCGCGCGCTTGGCTTGGTAGCGCAGCTGCGTCGACGGGTCCCACAGGCGCACGTCGAGCTCGACCGCGTCCGTCGCCACGCCCGCGTCGCGCACCTGCGCGATCACGTCCGGCGTCTCGCCCGCCAGCCAACCCGAGCGGTTGTCGGGGCGCGGGTTGGCGGCGTTGTCCGGCTGGCGCGCGACGTTCAGCCCAAGCTCCTCGAACATCTCCCTGTCGGTCTCCGGCTCGTTGCCGAGCGTCGTCAGGAAGTTGCCCATCATCACGCCGTTGATCCCCGCCTTCACCGCCAGCCGCTGCAGGTCCGCCAGGTTCTCCACGCGTCCACCGCACAGCCTGAACAGCGCTTCCGGGAGGATCAGCCTGAAGATCGCGATCCACTTGACCGCCTCCCATGGGTCCATGTACTCGCGGTCGCCGAACTTCGTGCCCGGGCGCGGGTTGAGCATGTTGATCGGCACGCTCGTCGGGTCGATCGCCGCCAGCTCGAACGCCATCTCCACGCGCTGCTCGCGCGTCTCACCGAGGTTCAGGATGCCGCCCACGCACGTCTCGAGCCCCGCCTCGCGGACCGCGTCGATCGTGCGCAGCCGGCCCTCGTAGCGGACCGTGCTCGTCACCTCGTCGTAGTAGCTGTGCGCCGTCTCGACGTTGTGGTGCACGCGCTGGATACCCGCCTCGCGCAGCGCCTTCGCGCGCTCCGCCGAGATGTGCCCGACCGACGCGCAGCGCTTGAGGTTCGTCTGCTCCGAGACCAGGCGCACGCCCGCCAGGTACTTCTCGAAGTCCCGCTTCGACAGCCCCTGGCCCTGCGTGACCATGCAGAAGCGGTGCGCGCCCGCCGCCTCCGCCGCGCGCGCGTGCTCGAGGATCTGCTCGGGCTCCATCATCGCGTGCATCGGCGTCTCCGCGTCCGCGAAGCGCGACTGCGCGCAGAAGCCGCAGTCCTCCGCGCAGCCGCCCGACTTGGCGTTCACCAGCGAGCACATGTCCGTCGAGTCCGCGAAGCGCTCCACGCGCGCCTGCCACGCGCGCTCGATCAGCGCTTCGATCTGCGCGTGGTCCTCGATCTCGCCGAGCTCCAGAGCCTCCTCGCGTGTAATCAAGGGCGCCACGAGGGAAAACCGTATGGGGTGTGGCGGACGGCTATTTCTCCTCGCCGTTCACTGCTCGCCGACGGGCATTCGCCGCACCGCTCAGCGGACGGCTACTCGCCGCGCCACTCAGGGATGCGCCGCTCCGCGAACGCGCGCATGCCCTCGCGCATGTCGCGCGACGCGAACGACGCGCGGCGCAGCTCGATCAGCTCCGCCTCCACGTCCGCCGGCAGCTCGCCCTCCGCACGCAGCAGCGCCTCGATCACCCGCTTGTTGCCCCGCTGCGCCAGCGGCGCGTTGCCCGCCAGCACAGCCGCCAGGTCGAGCGTCATCGCCTCCAGCTCCTGCTCCTCCGCCACGCGGTTCACCAGCCCCCACGACAGCGCCGTCGACGCGTCGATGTAGCGGCCCAGCAGGAACAGCTCGCGCGTGCGCGGCGCGCCGATCGAGTCGATGAAGCGGCGCAGCCCCGTGTGCGAGTACACCAGCCCCAGCTTCGCCGGCGGCATCCCCAGTTTGATGCCCGTCTGTGCCACGCGCAGGTCGCACGCCAGCGCGAGCTCGAGCCCGCCGCCGATCGTGTGGCCCGGCAGCGCCGCCAGCGTCGGGTACGGGAACGCCTCCAGCGCGTCGATCGCCTGCGTGAACGGGTGCGCCACCAGGCGCTCGGCGCGCTCTTCGAACTCGTCGTCCGGGATCTCGCCGATGTCATAGCCCGCCGAGAACATCCCGTGCGCCCCCGTCACGATCACGCAGCGCGCGCTCGAGGCCGCCGAGGACAGCTCCTCCAGCGTCGCGCCGATCGCGTCAAGGATCGGGTGGTCGAGCGCGTTGCGCTTCGCCGGGTTGGCGATCGTCAGGCGGACGACCGCGTCCGCCGGCTCGTCGATCAGCAGCTTGCCGTCGGCCAGCTCGCGAGGGGGAGCGCTCGAGGACATCGCAAGGGACGCTACTCCAGCACGACCAGCGTGTCGCCCTCGTTCACCGCCTGGCCCTCCTGACAGCGGATCTCGACGACCGTGCCCGCGTCCTCCGCCTCCACCGGCATCTCCATCTTCATCGACTCGAGGATCGCCACCGTGTCGCCCTCCTCGATGCTGTCGCCCACCGCGCACTCGATTTTCCATACCGTGCCCGTGATGTGGGCCTCGATCTCAGTCATTCAATCCTCCAGACGCCGCTCGCCTCCACTGGACCAGGACAATAGATAGCGCCCCCGACCGATCCGCGCGCCCGCGCGTCCTCGTGCTCGTCGCCGCCCGCAACGAGGCCGAGCGCATCGGCGCCACGCTCGCCGCCCTGCAGCGCGCGTTCCCCGGCGCGCCCGTGTGGGTGGCCGACGACGGCTCCAGCGACGCCACGCCCCAGATCGCGCGCGCCGCCGGCGCGCGCGTCGTGCGCAGCGCGCCGGCGATCGGCAAGGGGGGCGCCGTCACGCACGCCGCGCTCGCTGCCGTCGACGACGCCGGGATGACCGTGGGCGACCCCACATATAAATCGGTGTTCGTTCTCTGCGACGGCGACCTCGGGGACTCCGCGGCCGAGCTCGTCGCGCTCGCCGACGCCGTCGCTCGCGGTGACGCCGAGCTCGCCGTCGGCGCCTTCGCCACGCGCATCGGCGGCGGCTTCGGGCTCGCGCTCGCGTTTGCGCGCTGGGCCATTCGCCGGCGCTGTGGCCTCCAGACTCGCGCTCCCATCTCCGGGCAGCGGGCGCTCGGCGAACAAGCGCTGCGCGACGTGCTGCCGTTCGCGCACGGCTACGGCATGGAGGTCGGGATGACGATCGACGCCGTCCGCGCAGGGCATCGCGTGCTCGAGATCGAGCTCGAGCTCACGCACCGCGCCAGCGCTCGCACGCTCGCCGGGTTCGCCCATCGCGCGCGCCAGCTCGCCGACTTCGCGCGCGTGTACGTCTCGCGCCGGTAGCTCCGCCACGCGTCTCCCGTCGCCCTGCGATGGCGCTCGCACGGCCGCACTCCGGGCGCTCGCGCGTAAGCTCGCGACGCTCGCGCGTAACCTTGGCGCGCGCGAGACGTACACCGTGCGATGAGCGATCTCGCCCCCATGCGCGAGCAGGTCTACACCGACCCGCGACCCAAGGAGCACTTCGACCGTTTCCACGCGCGCTCGCGCGGGCGCGAACCCGATTGGGCGTACGAGCTCACGCGCATCCTCACCTCGCTCTACGCCTACACGTTCCTGCGCGCCCGCGCGATCTCCGTCGAGAAGGTGCCCGGCCGCGGCGCCGTCATCCTCGCGCCCAACCACTTCTCGTTCATGGACCACTTCCTCATGGGCTGCTACATCCGCCGCAAGGTGCGCTTCATGGCCAAGTCGCAGCTGTTCAAACGGCCCATGCAGTTCATCTACACCCACGGCGGCGTGTTCCCCGTGCGCCGCGGCGTGCGCGACGAGGAGACGTTCATCACCGCCCGCTCGATCCTCGACCGCGGCGGCGCCATCACCATGTACTGCGAGGGCGGGCGCTCGCGCACCGGCAAAGTCTCCGAGCAGGCCAAGCGGGGGATCGGGCGCCTCGCGCTGGAGACCGGCGCGCCCGTCGTGCCGATCGCCATCTACGGCTCCTCGCACATCCGCAACTGGAAGCGCCTGCAGTTCCCCAAGGTCACCATCCAGTACGGCGACGCCATGCGCTGGGAGCCGATCGAGGACCCCACGCGCGAGCAGCAGCAGGCGGTCGCCGACCAGATCCTCTCCGAGATCCGCCGCCTGTACGCCGGCCTCGAAGAACACGGCCGCAAGGGCGTGCTGCGGCGCGTGCGCGAGCAGCGCCGCGCCGAGCGCCGCGCGCCCAAGGGCGCCGCCGTCGCCTGACGCGCGCGAGCCGTCGGCGTCGTCGCCTAGGGTTCGCGCAGATGACGTCGCGACGAGGCATCCACAAGGAACATGCAGTCTCGTCTTGACGTCGGCGGCGTGATTCGCCGCGTGTTCGACATCTACGTCGACCAGGCGTCCGTGCTGATGCCCGCCGCCGCCGTCGTGTTCGTGTTCACCGGCATCATCGCCGCGCTGCTCGTCGTCGCCAACCCCGGGCTGGTGCTCGTCGCGTTGATCATCGACCTCGTCGCCGTCACGCTCTTCACCGGTATGGTCGTCGAGCTCGTCGCCGACGTCCAGGACGGCCGGCGCGACGCCAGCCCCGGGCAGCTGCTGCGGGCCGTGACCCCCGTGCTCGGGCAGCTGATCCTCGTCGGCATCGTCGCCGCCATCGGCATCGTCGTCGGCTTCTTCCTGATCATCGTCCCCGGCCTGATCCTCATCACCATCTGGTCGGTCGCCGCGCCCGTCGTCGTGCTCGAGCGCCCCCGCGGCGTGCTCGCCGCGCTCGCGCGCAGTCGCGAGCTCGTGCGCGGCAACGGCTGGCAGGTCTTCGGCGTGATCCTCGTGCTCTACATCCTCGTCGGCGCCGTCAGCATCATCATCGAGGGCATCGCCGAATCCGCCGGCTCCGGCGTCGGCATCGTCGTCAGGGTGGTCGTCGGCGTGCTCACCGCGCCGCTATCCGCGCTCGCCGCCTCCGTCCTCTACTTCGAACTGCGCGGGGCGCGCGTCGCCGGCGACGCGCCCGGCGCGGGCCCGGGTCCCGTCGGCCCCGGAGGTCCTGAGGGGCCTGGAGGGCCGAGCGCCGGAGACTCCGACGCGGAGCGTGCCTTCGGAGGCTGACGCCGGGCATTAGGGTGCTGCGCGGTGCCCACGTCCAATATCGCCGCATCCCAGTTGCTGCGCCCGGATCTGCTGCAGGGGGTGTCGATCCTGCTCGCCGGCGGGTGCCCGCCGGCGGCAGGCGACGGGGGGGCTGCGCCCTTCGCGCCTGCCGTCCGCGATGCGTGCGCCGCGCTCGGGGCGCGTGTAAGCGAGTGCGCGCTATTCGGCACCGCCGGCGCGGCCCTCGATGAGAATGCCCTTGACGAGGTCGCCGAGGGGGCCCTCGCGCAGATGGGGGGCCTCGACCAGCTCGTCGTCGACGGCGCCGGCCTGTTCGCACGCGCTGGCGAGGGGGGTACGCGCGAGGCGCTCGTAACGTGTCTTGACGCGAGCTGGAACGTGACACGCGCCGTCGCCAACCGCGCGTTTCTGCCTGAGGGCCGTGGTGGGCGGATCGTCTACCTTGCGCCGCCGCCCGACGCCGGCGAGCACGCCGACGCGGTGCGCGCCGGTCTCGAGAATCTCGCCCGCACGCTCTCGATCGAGTGGGCGCGCTACGCCGTCACCACAGTTGCCATCGCCCCGGGTGGCGCCATCCCGCCGAGCGAGGTGGCCGCACTGACCGCCTACCTCGCCTCGCCCGCCGGCGCCTACTTCTCAGGCTGCCTGCTCGATCTCAGGGGTCCGATCGCCGCTGACAGATAGGGCGGCGGCGGGGGTGATGTCTCCGTTTCCCTGAACGTTCAATCCGGGAATCATTACAACTTGTAACGATCTCGAAAAGAGACGCGCACACGCCACGCGTCAGCCGCTCATCCCCCCGAACAGCCCGCCGGTGACGTGCAGCGTCTGCCCGTGCACGTAGTTGGACCACGGCGAGCACAGGAAGAACACGCCTCCGGCTGCCTCCTCGGGTGTCGCGGGGCGGCCGAGCGGGATCAGCATCGAGGCCATCTGGCGCATCTGCTCGGGGATGCCCAGCTGGATCTTCTCGCCGTCCTTCTCCATCGTGTTCTCGTCGACCTTCGCCTGGGTGAGGCGCGTGTCGATGAAGCCGAACGCGACCGCGTTGACGTTGACTTTGAACTGTCCCCACTCCTTGGCGACGGTTTTCGTGAGCCCGACCACGCCGGCCTTGCCGGAGGAGTAGTTGGCCTGGCCGGCGTTGCCGAAGGTGCCCGACGTCGAGGAGATGTTGACGATCTTGCGGAACACCTCCTTGCCTTCCTCGCGCTCTTTCTTGGCCGGCTCGCGCAGGTGCGGCGCGGCGGCGCGGATCACGCGGAAGGGGACGACCGTGTGGATGTCGAGCATCGCCTGGAAGTGCTCGTCGGACATCTTGTGGATCGGAGCGTCGAGCGTGTAACCCGCGTTGTTGACGATGATGTCGATCTTGCCGAACGAGTCGATCGCCTTCTGCACGAGCTGATCGGCCGCGCCCGGCTTGGTCAGGTCGCCGGCGAACACCGCCGTCTCGCCGTCGATCTCCGCGGCCGCCTGCTCGGCGACGTCGCCGTCGAGGTCGTTGATCAGCACCTGCGCGCCCTGCGCGACGAGCAGCTCAGCGGTGGCGCGTCCGATTCCGCGCGCCGAGCCCGTGACGATCGCCGATTTGCCGTCGAGTACTCCCATAGCCGTTAGGTCTCCTTCTCGTGGTCGGGGACCGGAAGTTATATACGGCCGTTGCAGCTCTCGCAGACCTCCGGCGGGATCACGCCGGCGCGCATCAGCAACGCGAACGCCCTGCAGCCCAGGCAGATCCCAAACGCCGACTCCAGTGTGGCGGCCAGCACGAGCGCGCCGAGGACCGCGTATGCGGCGGTGTCCAGCGCGAACGCGTAGAACAGCAACGCGGCGCTCAGCGAGAACACGAGCCCTATGAACTGCGCGAAGCGCTTCGGCGGTCCGGCGACCAGGCGCGGCCCCCACGGCAGTCGCGGCACGACGACGCGGGTGGCCAGCAACGCGAGCGGGCTGAAGCGAGGGCCGGAGAGGACGCGCAGCAGGAATCCGACGGCCAGCAGGATCGACAGCCACGGCACCTGTAGCGCGAGCGCAAGCGCTGCGATCAGCACCACGCCGGAGGCAGTCACGCGCGCGGCCACCTCGTTGACGGGGTTGGGGAAGGAGATGAACGAGCTCATCGGCAGACCGTCACGAACGGTATTCGAACGCGGGAAAGATTATCACAAGATCAGTGAACTTTGTCTACAATGACGTTGAGATGATCTTCCATCAGGTCCTCTACGACGATCTCGGCTGCGCCTCTTACTTCCTGGCGGACGGCGGCCAGGCGGTCGTCGTCGACGCCCGCTGGGACGTCGACGTGTACGTGGAGCTGGCCGCGGCGGAGCACGTGCGGATCGCGCACGTGCTGGACACCCACCAGCACGCCGACCACGTCTCCGGCCGCGAGCGCCTGGCGGCGCTGACCGGCGCGCGCACCGAGATCGCGGCGGGCGATGAGATCGAGGTGGGAGCCCTGCGCCTGCGGGCACTGGCGACGCCCGGGCATCGACCCGAGCATCTGTCGATCGTCGTCAGCGACCTGTCGCGTGGTGAGGATCCGTGGCTGGTGCTCGCCGGCGACTCGCTGCTGGTCGGCGATCTCGCGCGTCCGGATCTCGCCGTCGAGGCGCGTACCGGCGCGCGCGATCTGCATAGGACCCTGCGCGAGCTGCTGCGGCTGGGCGACGGCGTGGAGCTGTGGCCGGCGCACGTCGGCGGATCGCTGTGCGGTGGCGCTCGCCTGAGCGGCAAGACGAGCTCGACGATCGGCTACGAGCGGGCGCACAACCCGCTGCTGGCCGTCGAGGAGGCGCAGTTCGCGGACGAGCTGTTGCGCGAGCTGCCGCCGCGCCCGCCGAACATCGAGCGCGTGGTGGGCCTCAACCGCGCTCGCACGGCGAGCGCTCCGCCGCCGCCCGCGGATCTCGAGCTGAGCGCGTTGCTCGACGAGATCGCCGCGGGCGCGCGTGTCGTCGACGGGCGCGCCCCCGACGCCTTCGATGCCGGGCACCTGCCCGGCGCGATCAACCTGCCGGCGGGCCGCGCGCGCGGTACGCGTGCGGGCTGGGTGCTGAGACCCGAGGACCGGCTGGTCGTGGTCGACTCCGATCGCGACAGCGCGCGGGCGCTGGCGAGGACGCTGAACGCCGTGGGGTTGTGGGGCGTGGTCGGCCTCGCCGCGGGCGAGCCCGAGCGCTGGCTGGAGCGCGGCCTGGAGGTGCGGCGAGCCTCGAGCCTGGACGTCGCGACGCTCGTCGAGCGGCTGCGTCGCGATGAGATCCAGCTGATCGACGTGCGCGAGCGCGGCGAGTGGCGCCGTGGCCACGTGGCCGGATCGCGCAGCGTGCCCCTGCACCGCCTGGCCGACCCCAACGCGCTCGCATCCTCGCGCACGTCCGGCTCGCTCGCGGTCGCGTGCGCCGGCGGTATGCGCGCGGCCTTCGCCGCGAGCGTGATCCGCCGCTGGGGGCACGCGGAGGTGGTGCGCGTCGCCGGCGGCGGCGTGGGCGATCTGCCCAGGCACGGCGTCGCGCTGACGCGGGGCGAGTGACAACGCGTTCTGAGCGCCCCGGCGCTCAGCGGGTGATGACGCCGAAGTCCTGCGTGTAGATCGCGCCCGGCTGGCCGCCGGCGAGCGAGGCGGGCGGATGCGCCGAGACGCCGATCCCGGTTTCGCGGTAGCGGCGGTCGAGGATGTTCGCGCGGTGCGGGGGAGAGGCCATCCACGCGGCGACGATCGCGCGCGGCGTCGCCAGGCCAAGCGTTCCCCACGCGATGTTCTCGCCGACTTCGTAGCCGACGTGCGAGCTGGAGATGTAGCCGACGGCGCGCAGGCGCGTGACCGGCGTGCCTCCACCGGACCCGCCCGGCCCGACGTGTTCGAAGTAGTCGCCGAACGCCATGCTCTCGGTGTGCGCCTGGGCGGCGCGGCGCAGGCGTCGGTTGGGCCGCAGCGGACGCTCGCCGTGGGCGCGCCGTTCGCTGTTGATCAGGCACAGGGTGGCGGTGCGGATGAGGCTCACGTTCGTCGCGGTTGGCCTCAGCTCGGTGTTCTGGCACGTGCTGTGCGCGGCGGCGCTCGCGTGGTGCCCGTGCGCCTGGGAGGCCAATGCCGGGCTGGCGGCGATCGTCGCGAACGCGCCAACACAGGCGGCAAGGGCGGCGGCTGTCGAGGCAGCCGAGGAGAGGAGACGAGGGCGGGCCACGTCGGACGCATCGGACCGTCAGGTCGCGCTCGTGAGCGCTGCAACAAACCTTTGGACGGGTGTTCGAGCGGGCGTCGTGAAGGCCCGAGCACGCGCTTCGGTCGGGCCGCTACAACCCGAGCACGCGCCCGAGGATCTCGCGCATGATCTCGTCGCTGCCGCCGCCGATCGGGCCGAGGCGCGCGTCGCGGGCGGCGCGCTCGATGAAGTACTCGCGCATGTAGCCGGCGCCGCCGTGGATCTGCAGGCAGTCGTCCATCAGCTGGAAGGACGCGCGCTGCGTGAGCAGCTTGGCCATGGTGACCTCCTTGAGCGGATCCTCGCCGGCGACGAAGCGGCGCAGCGCGTCGTAGGTGACGCAGCGGCAGGTGTACACGGAGGTGGCGAGGTCGGCGAGCTTGTGGCGGATCGCCTGGTGGCCCGACAGCGGGCGTCCGAACGTCTGGCGCTCGCGCGCGAACTGCGCGGTGCGCTCCCACGCGAGCGTCATCGCGCCGACGGCGCCCAGCGCCATCGCCAGTCGCTCCCACTGGAAGTTGGCCATGATCAGCTTGAAGCCCTCGTTCAGCTCGCCCAGCAGGTTCTCCTCGGGCACGAACACGTCCTGGAAGCTGATCGTGGCGGTGTCCGACGCGTGCCAGCCGAGCTTGTGCAGCGCCGAGGAGCCGACGCCCTCGCTGCGGTCGACGATCAGGAACGAGATGCCGTGGTGGCCGCCTTGCTTCGTGGTCTTGACGGCGGTGACGATGAAGTGCGCGCGCACGCCGTTGGTGATGTAAGTCTTCTCGCCGTTCAGCACCCAGCCGCCGTCGACGCGCTCGGCGCTGGTGGTGATGGCGGCGACGTCAGAGCCGGCGCCCGGCTCGGTGATGCCGAGCGCGCCGATCTTCTCGCCGCGGATCGCCGGCACTAGGTAGCGCTGCTTCTGCTCCTCGGTGCCGAACTTCCAGATCGGCGGCGTGGCGATGTTGATGTGCGCGCCGAGGCCTGCGGCCGTTCCCCCGGAGCCGGTGCGGGCCATCTCCTCGCACAGCACCGCCTCATGCAGGTAGTCGCCGCCCTGCCCGCCATAGGACTCCGGGTACTTCAGCCCCAAGAGGCCCTGGCCGGCGAGTTTCGCGAACGCCTCATCCGGGAACCAGCGCTCGTCCTCCCACTGCTGCGCATACGGCGCGAGCTCGCGGTCGATGAAGCCGCGGATCGACTGTCGCAGCTCTTCGTGCTCGTCGGAGAAGGGGGGAGTGGATGGTGTCATCGGAATCGACAGGGTGGTTGTTATGCCCGATCTTGCTCAGTCAGGCTATATTGATTGCGTGCGTCGTACAACATTGGATATCGACGAGGATATGCTCGCAAAAGCCAGGGAGATACTGGGGACTCGCGGCGTAAAGGACACGGTCGACGAGGCGCTGCGCGAGGTCGTTCGCCGTGAGGCGGGCAAACGACTGATGACTTGGTACAAGGAGAACGAGGACCTGCGCAACCCCGAGATCATGGAACGCGCGTGGCCGCGCCCACCCATCTCGTAGACACCAGCGTTATCGCGCGTGCGCACAAGCCGCCCGTCGCCGCTGCGTTCGAACCGAAGGTTCTCAGCGGCCTCGTTGCGAGCTGCTCGATCACCGACCTCGAGCAGTTGTTCAGTGCGCGCAATGGCGACGAGCATCGAACACAACGAGGCGACATCGGGTTGCGCTACGTGCGCGTTCAGCTCGACCAGCGGACCTTCGACCGTGCCGTCGAAGTCCAAGGGCTGCTCGCGGAGAAGGCTCAGCATCGCGCGGCGAACATCCCCGACCTGATCGTCGCAGCCGCTGCCGAGCGGGCCGGGCTCACCGTTCTGCACTACGACGCCGACTTCGAGCTGATCGCGGCCGTCACGGGGCAGCAGACCGAGTGGGTGGTGCCACGCGGCTCCGTCGACTGAAGGGACCGTGGGCGAGGGTGTCGTCCCGGTGGGCGCATGCGCCCACCGGCGAAGCCGCACATGTGCGGCTTCGAGACAGGACCGCATGCGGTCCTGTCGGCCATGCCGCATGCGGCATGGCCCTCGGCTTCTCGACCGGAGCACGCGGTGCGACTCCAGTGTCTACAGCCCGTACGAGCGGCCGATGACGTCGAGCATGATCTCGTCGGTGCCCGCGCCGATGCGGTTGAGGCGCATGTCGCGCCACACGCGCTCGACGCCGTACTCGCGCATGTAGCCGGCGCCGCCGTGGATCTGGATGCATTCGTCGGCGACTTCGCACGCGATGCGCGCGGCGTGGAGCTTGGCCATCGAGATCTCGCGCACGGGGTACTCGCCGTTGTTGAAGCGCCACGCGGTCACGTACACCATCTGGCGCGCCGACTCGATTTTGGTGGCCATCTCGGCGAACTTGTGGCGGATCACCTGGAACTTGCCGATTTCGCGACCGAAGGCCTTGCGCTCGTGGGCGTACTGCAACGTTTTTTCGAAGCATTTCTGCGCGCCCGCGACACAGCCGGCGGCGCCGATCAGGCGCTCGCCCTGGAGCTCCCACATGATGTGGTAGAAGCCCTTGCCCACCTGGCCGAGCACCGCCGACTCCGGCACGCGCACGTCCTGGAAGGCGAGCAGCGCGGTGTCTGAGGCGTGCATGCCGAGCTTCTCCAGCTTCTTCTCGCGGATCACGCCCGGGCTGTCCATCGGCACGAGGAACAGCGTGAAGCCGTCATATCCGGCGTCCGGGTCGGTCTTCGTGACCAACACGATCACATCGGCTCGGTGGCCGTTGGTGATGTACGTCTTCGAGCCGTTGATCACGTAGTCATCGCCGTCCTTGATCGCGCGCGTCTTGATCCCCGACACGTCCGAGCCGGCGTCCGGCTCGGTGATCCCCAGGCACAGGATCTTCTCGCCCTTGATCGCCGGTTCCGCCCACTCGCGCTTCTGCTCCTCGGTGCCGAACGCGAGGATCGGCGGCATCGCCATGTCGGTCTGCACCGCCACGCCCATCGCGAGGCCGCCCGAGTTCGCGTTGCCGATCTCCTCCGCCAGCACCAGCGCGCTGTAGTAGTCGCCCCCCTGGCCCGCGTACTCGACCGGCTTGTCCAGGCCGAGGAAGCCGAGCTCGCCCATGCGCCTGAACACCGAGTCCGGGAACGTCGTCTCCTCCCATTCCTCCGCGTGCGGCGCCAGCTCTTTGATCGCGAAGTTACGAATCGACTCGCGCAGCTGTTCGTGCTCGTCGGTGAAGATGAAGTGCTTGCGCTGGCTCTTGAAGTCTGGCTTCAGGACGCTCGCGGCGGTGGCGGCCATGGGGGCGATCTCCTTGTTCTGTTGCTTGACAGGTCGTGGCCAGCGGCGCGCCAGCCGCCCGCGCCGCGCCGGCGCTCGGTGCGCCCGCTGCGTCGCGTCTTGGCCCGACAAAGCTATCGCACCACCGCCTCAAAGTAAATAGTAGGGCTGACCACTACGCGCACGCTTGCGGTTCGGACTAGGATGCAGGCATGGCCACCGAGAAGGTCCTCTACGACGTCGCCGCGTCGGGTGTGGCGACGATCACGCTCAACGACCCCGACACGCGCAACGCGCTCTCGCCCGAGCTGCTCGGCGGCCTGATCGCTGCGTTCGAGCACGCTCGCGACGACGCCGACGTGCGCTGCGTGGTGCTCGCGTCCTCGCACGAGAAGACGTTCTCCTCGGGTGCCAGCCTCGGCGGCTTCGGCGCCGACGCGCCGCTCGTCGACAAGCACTTCGGCTCCGAGCGCTTCGTCGGCCTGTTCAAGCTGATCGGCGCGCTCGGCAAGCCGACCGTGTGCGCCGCACGCGGCCACGTGCTCGCGGGCGCGCTCGGGATCGCGCTCGCGTGCGACCTGATCGTCGCCACCGACGGCGCCACGTTCGGCACGCCCGAGATCAACGTCGGCACGTTCCCGTTCATGATCATGGCGCTGATCTACCGCAACGTCCCGCGCAAGAAGGCCAACGAGCTGCTGTTGCTGGGCGAGCGCTGGAGCGCCGCCGAGGCCCTCGCCGCCGGCATCGTCAACAGGGTCGTGCCCGACGAGGAGCTCGACGCGACGGTCGGCGAGTGGGCGGGCAAGCTGGCGGGTAAGTCACCCGTGATCATGCGACTCGGCAAGGAGGCGATGCGCCGCCAGCTCGACATGCCGCTCGACGACGCGCTCGACTATCTGCGCGCGCAGCTCAGCCTGGCGCTGTCCACAGAGGACATCGTCGAGGGCGTCACCGCGTTCTTCGAGAAGCGCGAGCCGCAGTGGAAAGGCCGCTGATGAGCCCACGCAAGGCCGCTACCCCCGACGCCGCCGCCGTTGATGCAACGCCCGACGCCGCCGCACCGCCGGACTCCCCGCCGAGCGGCTCTTTGCTGCGCCCGCTCGTCGAGGACCTCGAAGCGCGTCGCGCGCTCATCCGCCTGGGCGGCGGCGAGGAGAAGATCGCCGCGCAGCACGCGCGCGAGAAGCTGACCGCGCGCGAGCGCATCGCGCTGCTGATCGACGACAGCACGTTCGTCGAGCTAGGCATCCACGGCAAACCGCACTTCTCCCAGCGCGCGATGGACGGCGTCGACGCTCCCGCGGACGGCGTGATCACCGGCTACGGCAAGGTCAACGGGCGCCTCACCGCCGTGTGCGCGTACGACTTCACGGTGATGGCCGGCTCGATGGGCATGACCGGCGAGCTCAAGGTCACGCGCCTGCGCGAGCTCGCGCTGCGCGAGCGCATCCCGTTCGTGTGGCTGCTCGACTCCGCCGGCGCGCGCGTGCAGGAGGCCGCCGGCGCGATGTTCGCCGGCTCGGGGCACCTGTTCCGCGAGGAGGTCGTGATGAGCGGCGTGATCCCGCAGGTCGCCGCGCTGATGGGCCCGTGCGCGGCCGGCACCGCGTACATCCCCGGCCTCGCCGACTTCGTGCCGATGGTCAAGGGCCGCGGCTCGATGGCGCTTGCGGGGCCGCACCTCGTGCGCGCGGCGATCGGCGAGGACGTCACCCAGGAGGAGCTCGGCGGCTCGCGCGTGCACTGCCGCAAGTCCGGCGTCGGCGACATGGAGGTGGCCGATGACGAGCAGTGCATCGAGCGCATCAAGCAGTACCTGTCCTACATGCCGCAGAACTGCGAAGAGCGCCCGCCCGTGTGGGAGGTCAGCGACCCGATCGATAGGCGCGAGGAGGAGCTGCTGGACGTGCTGCCGGAGTCCAACCGCAAGCCGTATGACATGTACGAGGTGATCCGCAGGATCGTCGACGACGGCGAGTACTTCGACATGAAGGGCCAGTGGGCGAAGACGATCATCACGTGCTTCGCCCGCTTCGGCGGGCGCCCCGTGGGGATCGTCGCCAACCAGCCCAAGCAGCTCGGGGGCATCCTCGACAACGATTCCGCCGACAAGGCCGCGCGCTTCGTCAACCTCTGCAACGCGTTCGCGATCCCGCTCGTGTTCGTCCAGGACGTGCCCGGCTTCATGGTCGGCACGAAGGTCGAGGCCGAAGGCATCATCCGCCACGGCGCCAAGATGCTCTACGCGGTCGCCAACGCCACCGTCCCGAAGATCACCGTGATCACGCGCAAGGCCTACGGCGCCGGCTACTACGTAATGAACGGCCGTGCGTATGAGCCCGACCTGATCGTCGCCTGGCCGAGCGCCGAGATCAGCGTGATGGGCGCCGAGGGAGTCGTCGAGATCGCCTTCCGCAAACAGGTCGACGCGGCCGAGGACCCCGCCGCGAAGAAGGCGGAGCTGATCGAGGGCTTTCGCAAGATCTTCGACGTGTACGTCGCCGCCGGCAACGACGTGATCGACGACGTCATCGACCCGCGTGAGACGCGCGAGACGATCTGCCGGGCGCTGGAGATGTCGCAGAACAAGAAGATCGAGCGTCCCTGGAAGCGACAAGGAGTGGTGCCAGTATGAGTCTCGAGGATCCCGTCGTCATCACGTGCTCGATCTCGGGTGCGATCGCCAACCGCGCGCAGTGCCCGGCGATCCCGTACACCCCGCAGGAGTACGCGGCGGAGGCTCGGCGAATCGTGGACGAGGGCGGCGTGATGATCCACATTCACGCGCGCAAACCGGACGGGACGCCGAGCTATGAGATCGAGGACTTCCAGGCGATCGCCGACGCGATTCGCGCGGAGGTCGGCGACGCGGCGATCGTGAACTTCTCGACGGGCACGATCGGTGTGCCGGTGGAGAAGCGGATCGAATATCTGCGCGCGGTGCGCCCGGAGGTGGCGGCGCTGAACATGGGCTCGATGAACTACGCGAAGTACTCGAAGTCGAAAAAGCAGTTCGTGTTCAACATGGTGTTCGCGAACCCGTTCGAGGAGATCATCCAGCTGCTGGAGGCGATGAACGAGCTGGGCATCAAACCGGAGCACGAGTGCTTCGACATCGGTCATGTCGGCAGCCTGGCGCCGCTGATCGACATGGGCGTGCTGAGGACGCCGCTGCACGTCGACTGCGTGATGGGCGTCGTGGGCGGCATCCCGCCGACGGCGCGCAACCTGGCGGCGATGGTCGAGAACATCCCGGGCGGGCGGGATTCCAATCCGGCCGACGCGCACGCCAACGGCGGGACCGGTGGGGTCCGATCCCACTGGGGCGTGATCGGGATCTCGCGAGACCAGTGGATGCTGGTCGCGGCGGCGCTGACGCTCGGCGGCTCGATCCGCGTCGGGCTCGAGGACAACCTGTACCTGCCAAACGGCGAGATGGCGCGCTCCAACGGCGAGCTGATCGCGAAGGCGAGGCAGATGACCGAAGACATGGGCCGGCGTCCGGCGACCGTGCGGGAGGCGCGCGCGATGCTCGCGATCCCGCAACGCGAGGGAGCGAGCGCGTGAGCCTGCCGCTACAGGGCATCCGGGTTCTCGACCTCTCGCGCCTGTTGCCGGGCGGCTTCTGCTCGCTGCTGCTGGCGGATTTCGGCGCGGACGTGTTGAAGGTGGAGGACACGGGTATGGGCGACTACATCCGCTGGTCGCCTCCCTATTACGAGGGCGCGCACGACAGCGCCAAGTCGGCGCTGTTCCTGTCGTTGAATCGCAACAAGCGCTCGATCCGCCTGGATCTGAAGAGCGACGGCGGCCGCGAGGCGCTGCTGGCGCTGGTGCGCGACGCGGACGTGGTGCTCGAGTCCTTCCGCCCGGGCGTGCTCGAGCGGCTGGGCGTGGGCTACGAGCGCATGCGCGAGCAGAACCCGGGGATCGTGTACTGCGCGATCTCGGGCTACGGCCAGGACGGCCCCAAACGCGACGCGTCGGGGCACGACATGAACTACCTCGGTCTGATCGGCCTGCTGGGCCTGACCGGAGAGCGCGGCGGGGAGGGCGGAGGGCCGATTCAATCGGCGGGCCAGATCGCGGACCTGGGCGGCGGCGCGCTGATGGCCGCGTTCGGGATCCTGGCGGCGCTGCGCGAGCGCGATGGCTCGCCGGCTCGGAATGGGTGTCCCGCCCACCCCGGCTCGGGCGAGGGGCAGCTGGTGGATGTGTCGATGTCCGATGGCGCGCTGTCGTGGCTGGCGATGGTCGCGGCCACGTACTTCGCCGACGGGGCGGTCCCGCGCCGGGGCGATCTGCCGCTGGCGGGGGCGCTGATCTGCTATCGCCCGTACGAGTGCGCCGACGGCTGGGTGTCGCTGGGGGCGCTCGAGCCGAAGTTCTGGCAGGCGTGGTGCCGAGGCGTCGGCCATGAGGAGCTGGTCGCGATGCAGTTCGAGCATCCAGGCTCCGACGCGCACGCGCAGGTGCGGGAGATCTTCAAGGGCCGTACGCGCGCGCAGTGGGAGGCGTTCGCGCGCGAACACGACTGCTGCCTGGAGCCGGTGCTGGAGCTGGACGAGGCGCTGTCCTCGGAGCTCGTGCGCGAGCGCGAGATGGTCGTCGAGCTCGAGCAGCCGGGTGTCGAGGGTCCCGTACGCCAGCTGGGCGTGCCGGTCAAGCTGAGCCGCACGCCGGGCGAGCACGCGCGGCTGCCGGGACCGGCGCTCGGCGAGCACACCGAGGAGGCGTTGCTCGCGGCGGGCTACTCGCAGGCGCAGGTCGCCGAGCTGCTGGCCTCGGGGGCGGCCGCGGCGGCGACGCCGTCGCAGGCGCGCGCCGGGTCCGCGGGGTCCTCACCCACCACGACGTTCCGAGCGTGAGCGGCCACCCAGAGCTGCTGAAGATGAGCGAGCTGGCCGAGCGCTCGGGGGTGAGCGCGGGCACGATCCGCTACTACCTGCGCGAGGGCATGCTGGGGGGCGGCGAGGACGTCGTGAGGACGAGCCGCAACATGGCCTACTACCCGCCGGGGTATGTGCAGCGGATCGCGTTGATCAAGCGGCTACAGGAGGAGCGCTTCATGCCGCTCCGTGTGATCCGGAGCGCTCTACAGGAGGATCCCGACCGCGTGCGCGCCCTAATCGAGCTCGAGGATCGCATCCTCGAGCGCGCGGCGATCAGCGCCGACGACGGCAGTCGCGTCTCGCGCAAGCTCGTGCAGGAGCGCTACGGCGTCCCGCGCAACGTGCTCGACCGTCTGGCCGACCTTGGCGTGCTGACGCCCAACCAGCGCGGATACGACCACGACGACGTGAAGATCGTCGAGGCGATCGCGAGCTTCCGCGCGGGTGGCTACGACGAGACGCTGGGTTTCACCGTGTACGACACGCTGCGCTATCGCGAGGCGCTCGAGCCGCTCGTCGAGGAGGAGGTTCGGGCGCTGCTCGACCGGCTGGCGGGCGAGGTCGACGTCGAGCGGGCGCTGCAGATCGTCGCCGCGGGCGCTGAACCCCTGCGCGAGCTGATCGGGGCGATGCACTCGAAGCTGTTGCTCGCCGAGCTGCGCCGCCAACGCGGGCGCGGCGGCGACTGAGCGACTCGCGCGCGCCGGCGGGCGTTATGCTCTGAGCTTGTTGACTGACCAGTCAATCTGTTCTGTGGTGAAGCCCATCGGGGAGCTGCGGGCATGGTGCCCGCGGGAGGGAAGGCGCTTTTGAGGGTCGCGGCAGTGCAGATGAGCTCGACCGCCGATCAGGTCGCGAACATGGCGCACGCGGATCGGCTCACACGCGCCGCGGCGGGCGCCGGCGCGAGGCTGATCGTGCTGCCGGAGAAGTGGACGGCGATGGGCTCGGACGAGCAGCTGCGGGCGGGCGCGGAGACGCTCGACGGCGCCGCCGTCGGCTGGGCGCGCGCGATCGCGCGCGAGCTCGGCGTCGACCTGATCGCTGGCTCGATCCTCGAGCGCGTCCCCGGCCAGGCGAAGCTGGCGAACACCTCCGTGCACGTCAGCCCCCGCGGCGAGCTGCTGGCGAGCTATCGCAAGGTGCACATGTTCGACGTCGAAGTCGGCGGGCAGACCTATCGCGAGTCCGAGCTCGAGGAGCCGGGCGAGGAGCTCGTCGTGTCGCAGAGCGCCGACGGCGTCGAGCTGGGGCTGTCGATCTGCTACGACCTGCGCTTCCCCGAGCTGTACCGGATCCTCGCGGTGCGCGGGGCGCGCATCCTGACGCTGCCGGCGGCGTTCACGCTGACGACCACGCGCGACCACTGGGAGGTGCTGGTGCGGGCGCGCGCGATCGAGAACCAGGCGTTCGTGATCGCCGCCAACCAGGTCGGAGAGCACCCCGGCGGCCAGCGCTCGGGCGGGCGCTCGATGATCGTCGACCCGTGGGGGGTGGTGCTGGCGCAGGCGCCCGACCGCGAGGGCTACATCGTCGCCGACCTCGACCTCGATGGCCAGCTCGAGGTCCGCACGCGCCTGCCCTCGCTCGCCAACCGCCGCCCCGACGCCTACCGCTGGCCCGTCGAGGAGACCGTGTGAGCACCGGCCGCGCATCGGTGCCGCGCGCCAAGGCGCCCGACAAGCGCCGGCTGATCCTCGACGCGGCCGTGCGCGTGTTCGCCCGCCAGGGCTTTCACGCCTGCCGCGTCTCGGATATCGCCGACGAGGCCGGCGTCGCCTACGGCCTCGTCTACCACTACTTCGCCTCCAAGGACGAGGTGCTCGACACGCTGTTCCTGGAGCGCTGGAACATCATGCTCGAGTTGATCCGCGAGGTCGACGCCGCATCGTCCCCGGAGGGGGAAGCGATACCCGTGCGCGACAAGCTGCGCGCGATCGCGTCGTTCATCATCGACAGCTACCAGCACGACCCCGACCTGATGAAGGTGATCATCGTCGAGGTCACGCGCGCGGCGAACTCATTCGGCAACACCCACATCGCGACGATCCGCGAGGCCTACGACCTGATCGGCGGGATGATCGCCAAGGCGCAGGCGGAGGGCGTGTTCAAGCAGGAGATCGAAGCGCGGTTCGCCGCGATGGCGTTCTATGGCGCGATCGAGCAGCTGCTCACCGGCTGGATATTCGGGCTGCTGCCGCAGGGAGACGATTACTTCGAGCGAGCCAAGTGGCTGGTCGTCGAGACTGTCTGCGGCGGGCTGGAGCAATAGACTGGCGCGAGCATGCAGAACGAGATGGTCAAGCGCTTGATGTGGCAGGCCCTGCTGGCGGGCGTGAGCGCGCTGGTGGGCATCCTCGCCAACCGCGCCGCGGCCACCGTCTGGCGGCGCGTGTTCGACGAGGAGCCGCCCGAGTGAGCGGCCCGCAGCCACCGCCGGAGGCAGGTCGAACGGGGACGGGCACGGGCACGGAGGAAACCCAGAACATCGCCGCGGCGATCGCCGAGGTGTCCGAGCGCGCGACGCTGCTCGTCCGCGAGGAGATCGAGCTGGCGAAGGTGGAGATGGGCGAAAAGGCGACCAAGCTCCTCAAGGGCGCCGTCGTCGGCGCCGCCGCGGGCGTGTTCTTCTTCACCGCGCTCGTGTTCGCGCTCGTGGGCTGCGCGTGGCTGCTCTACTACTACCTGCCGATCGGCAACGAATTCACGTACTTCTGGGGCTTCTTCGCGATGTCGGTGATCCTAGTGGTGCTCGGTCTGCTCGCCGGGCTGATCGCGGCGAAAGCCGTCAAAAAAGGCTCGCCGCCGGTGCCCAGCATGGCGATCGAGGAAGCCCGCAAGATCCGCGAGAGCGTCGGTCCCGGCGCGGGAGGCGCCAGCTGATGGCGCAGCGCTCGCCGGCGGAGATCCGCAGCTCGATCGAGGCCAACCGCATGGAGCTCGCGGTGTCCGTGCAAAAGCTGCGCGGCGAAGTCTCGCGGCTGACCGACTGGCGCGGACACGTCGAGCGTCACCGCAGCGAAATCCAGGTCGGCGCGGCGGTCGTCGGACTGATGGTCGGCGCGCGCGTGCTGCGCCGCCGTCGCCGCCGACGTCGCGCCTGATCAGACCAGCAGCGCGCGCGGGATCGCGCCGACGCCGATCAGGCCGGGGCCGGTGTAGGTGCCGATCACGGGCCCGACCTCGGAGGTGAACACGGGCTCTGAGTCGAAGATCTCGCGGCAGCGGTCGATCAGGCGCTGTGCCTGCTCGGGCGCCTGGATGTGCTGGACGACCCAGCCGTCGGCGCCGCTGTCGTGCAGCTCCTGCGCGTAGGCGACCATCCGCTCGAACGCGCGCCCGGCGGTGCGCACGCGCTCGACGGGCACGATCTCGTACTCGAGCGAGAGGATCGGCTTGATCTTCAGCGTGCCGCCGATCCACGCCTGCGCCTTGCCGACGCGCCCGCCGCGGCGCAGGTACTCGAGCGTGTCCAGGCAGAACCAGATCCGCAGCGCCTTGCGCGCGTCGCGCACGCGCGCGACGACGCTCTGCAGGTCGGCGCCCGCGCGCGCGGCGGCACTCGCGGCCAGCACCAACAGACCCGTGCCGCCGCACGCGGTTTCGCCGTCGATCACCGCCACGCGCTCGCCGAGGCCGCGCTCGGCGAGCAGCTCGTGCGCCTGGCGCGCCGCCTCGCAGGTGCCGGATATGCCTCCCGCGAGGTGGATCGAGACGACGTCGCGGCCGTCCTGCAGCAACGGCTCCCACACGGTGAGGAAGTCGCCGATCGACGGCTGCGAGGTGCTCGGCAGCTCGGGATCCTCACGCAGGCGCCTGTAGAACCCGTCGAAGCCGTCCATCTCGAGCTCGCGCTCGGGCTCGCCGCGCCAGCCGACGTACAGGCTGACCTGATGCACGCCCAGCTCGTCGGCGAGCGCGCGCGGGAGGTAATGGGTGCTGTCGGTGGCGACCGCTACTGCAGGCATGCGGCGCGGGACGCTACAGCAACGCCTGCGCGAGCTCCCCCGACTCGTACATCTCGATGACGATGTCGCAGCCGCCGAGCAGCTCTCCGTCGACGAACAGCTGCGGGATCGTCGGCCAGTCGGAGATCGCCGAGAGCTCCTGGCGGATGCGCGGGTCGGGCAGCACGTCGACCGCCGCGAACGGCGCGTCGAGCGCCTGCAGGGCGGCGACGGTGCGCGCGGAGAAGCCGCACGCGGGCGCCTCCGGCGTTCCCTTCATGAACAGGATCACCTTGTGCTCGTTGATCGCCTCCGCGATCGCGTCGCGGATCGGGTTGCTCTCCGCGCTCGGCGCGGGCGCGACGGCTGGCTGGCTGGCTGACATCGGCAATGGCTCTGACTGGCTGCTGGGCATGGAGTGCTCCTGGCTCTCAGTTGGTCTGGATCTTCGACGGGGTGTCCGTCTTCAGCGCGAGCGCGTGGATCGCTCCGCCGATCTCCGCCCCGAAGACCGCGTACACGAGACGGTGCTGCTGGATGCGGCTGAGACCGTCGAACGCCGGCGCGGTGACGCTCGCGCGGAAGTGGTCGCCGCCGCCGGTGTAGTCCTCGACGTCCGCGCGCGCCCCCGGAATCGCGGCCTCGATGCGCTGCTTTATGTCCTCCGCGGACGGCATCCGCCTCAAGGGTAGAAGGTCTGCCCGCCGCTGCGAGGGCACCCCGCCGCCGACGCTATACTTTGGAAAGTCTTGCAGTCCTCCACAGGAGCGAAGCGATGATCGAGATCACCGACAAGGGCGCCGAGAAGGTGCACGAGTTCCTAACTTCCCAGCAGGCCGACGTCAGCGTCGCCGGGTTGCGCGTGGGCGTGCGCGGCGGCGGCTGCTCGGGCTTCCAGTACCAGCTCGCGTTCGACGAGCAGCGCGAGAACGACGTCGTGTTCGAGAGCCACGGCCTGAAGCTGCTCGTCGACGGCGAGAGCCTGCAGTTCGTGCGCGGCTCGACGATCGACTACGAGGAGAGCCTGCAGGGCGCGGGCTTCAAGGTCAACAACCCCAACGTCGTCGCCGCCTGCGGCTGCGGCTCCTCGTTCCGCGTCGCCGAGGAGGAGCAGGTCTCCGCAGTCTGACGCCGGGCGGCGGGCCGCGTAGGCTTGCCGCGATGGCGATCCTGCCCCAGGCGCTGCGCAGCCTGACCCCGACGAGCCTGCGCGACGACGTGCGCCTGCGCGCAATCGCGGTCGGGCTCGGGCTGATCCCGCCGCGCACGATGCACTCCGCGGCGGACGTTCGCGTGCTGCTCGACGCCGCCCGCGGCGCGGGACGCGTGGTCGAGATCGGCGTCTACGAGGGCGCCTCCGCGCTCGCCCTCTGCGCCGCGCTCGCGCCGGGGGCGGAGCTGCATCTGATCGACCCGTTCGGCTCGCACCCCGATGCGCTGCCCCACGGCTGGGGCGCGAGCGAGTGGGCCACCCGCCGCTCGCTCGCCCGCGCCGTGCGCCGCCGCGGGCCCGCCGCACCGAGCGTGCGCTGGCACGTGGCGCTCTCCAGCGAGGTCGCCGCGCGCTGGCACGAGCAGGTCGAGCTGGTGTTCGTCGACGGCGATCACTCCGAGGCCGGATGCGAGCTCGACTGGTCGTGCTGGCAGCGGTTCGTCGCCGTCGGCGGCTGCGTCGTCTTCCACGACGCTCGTGCCGGCCAGCCTGGCGGACGCGGCCTGCCCGGGCCGAGCGCGGTCGTCACCCGCCACTTCCGCGATTCCGCCACGCCCGGCTGGGAGATCGTCGCCGAGGCCGATCGCACGGTCGTGGTGCGCCGCGTGTCCTGACCGGCGAGCGCCGACCTTCACAATTAAGCTGGACGGCCAGCCGGAACGCGGTGGAATCCGAATCTCGCTAGGGTTGACGCGAGGTCATGACGTGTGGTACCTTCGCCGCGACATGATGTCAAGCGTCGTAGAGGGTGCGGAGCGCCCAGGCACTCCGCAAGGCTCGAGCCCCCGCAAGGGGGCTTGTTGCGGTTGGCCTCGACGCAGTCGTGGCTTGACCTTGACTCACGAGAAGTTTTCTGCCAAGGTCGGGTGTACGGAGTCGTCTGCTGGGTATCAGCTGACGACAACAACTGGCTTCGGGGCGTCTCTGTCCTGAAGAGGGGATTCTCGGGGTCGGTCGATCTATTCCTAGAGGGAAAAGGAGCAGTGGACAGATGAAACGCATCAGGATTGTGGGGCTGTGCCTCGTCGCCGTGTTCGCGATGAGCGCGATCGCCTCGGCGAGCGCTTCGGCGGAAACGCCGGAATACACGTACAAAACCTGTATCAAGGCGTCGCCCAAGGAATCTGGCAAATACAACGACAAGCTCTGCACGGTCGCCTCCAAAGGCGGCAAAAAAGAAGGTGACTACGAACTTGCCGAATGGAACAAGGGCAAAAAAGTAACCTTCACGGGCAAGAACGGCGAAAGCACGCTCGACAGCTACATCCCCGAAAACGAAGCAGAACCGTGGACGGGTGGTACGATCGTGGGCACGGTCGTCTGCAAGTCCGGCAAGTCCGCCGGCACACTCACCGGGCCGAAAACCAGCACGGTGACCGTTGAATTCAAGACCTGCACGAGCGAAGGCAAAAAGTGTACGTCCGCTGGCGAGAAAGCCGGCACGATCAAGACGGACCAGCTCACCAGCACGCTGGTAGCCGGCACGTCGGGTGAATCGCTGAGCCTCGTCGAAGGTACGTCAGGGACCTCCGCGGAATTCAACTGCGAAGGCCTTGCAGTCGTGACGACGGGCGACCTGAACGGCGTCAACTCCGGCAACGTCGGAGTGATCGCCAAAGAATCAAAGCAGACGTTCTCGGTGAACGCCAAAGGCGGCCAGGAACCGGTGTTCAACCAGAAATCACCGTTCTACGCGTTCCTGCTGAGCAACATCACGCCTCCGGGCATCACGCTCCCGTCGGGTGAGAAGACCACCTCGACCCTCAAGGGCGAATACCTCGAGATCCAGCCGTAAAGGGCTCTCAGGTAAGCAGCAGGCAGTAAAGGGAAGTGGCAGCATGCGGTACGTGTGTGGGGCCCTCGGGCCCCACACACGCGTTCTGCGGCGACGGATGCGATGCGCCGTGGAGGGCGGTTTCCGGCCGATCCTCGCTGCTTGAACTGACGAAGCTGGGTTGATACCCTCTGGTCAAGAGGGTTGTCACGGAAGGGGAGCAGGGAGCGATGTACGCAAGGAGCGCCAGGGGTGCCTCAACGGCGACGCACGGAGTTGGGCTGCGTCGGTCGCTCGAGGTCGTCGGCGCCCTCCTCGCGACGCTGCTGATCTTCAGCGCCTCCGCGAACGCCTTCAGTCAGCGTGGTCACGTGCCCGTCTCGGGCCCCAGCGGCTCGTTCGACGAAGGCGGCAACGGCGGCACCGGCGAAGCACCGCCGTCAAGGCCGTCGGCGATCGCGGTCAACGAAGCCACGACCGGCGAAGGCGCCGGCGACGTGTATGCGCTGGAAAGCGCGAACAACCGAGTCATGCGCTACGGGCCGGCGCCGGAACACAAATTCATCGAAGCCTGGGGCTTTGGCGTCAACGCCGGCGGAACGGAAAAATACGAACACTGCATCAGCAAATGCCAGGCGGGGATCCCCGGCTTCGGCAAAGAACAGTTCAGCTCGCCGCAGGCGATCGCCGTCGACAACGCCAGCGGCTCGCCATCGGCCGGGGACGTGTACGTCGTCACCAACAGCTCACGCAAGAAAGGCGTAGTCGACAAGTTCAACTTCAAGGGCGAACTCCTCGGCACGCTCAAGACCGAAGAAGCGGAAGGCGCGATCGACGGCGTCGCCGTCGACTCCAGCGGCACCGTCTGGGTGGATCGCGAAGACGGCGAAGAAGCGTTCCTGCTCGAGCGCTACAACGACGCCACGCCCAACAAGGAGCTGGGAGAAGCCACGGAACTAGAAGTGCCGGAAGTCCAGAGTGGCGCGCGTCCCACGCGGCCCGGGCTCGCGGTCGACGCCGCGGGCGATATTTACATCAGATACGAGCCTCGGGGGATAACGGCGGAAGAACTTGAAGAAGAAGCAAAGGAAATCGCCGAACGCGAAAAGGAACGCAAGAAAGATGGCGAACCGCCGGCGAATGAACAGCCGCAGCTGCCGTGCGAAAAGAACCCGTGTCTCGTGGCCAAGCTCGCGACCTTCCCGGTGGGATCAGGTTTGGAAGCAGAACCGCTGATCGCCGAAGTGGACCTGGAAAACACCAGCGCGGTCGCCGCGGACCCGAGCACCGGCAGGCAGTCGAGCGGCGACGTGTATCTCAACAACCTCACCAGCGTGGCCGCGTTCGCGCCAGGAGGGTCGCTGATCCAGCGCTTCGGCGAAGCGCAGCTCACGGATCACGACGGCAGCGGGCTCGCCGTCGATGCCAGGACCGGCGAAGTGCTCGTCGGCGACGCCGGTGGCCCGGGCAAGGTCGACGTATACGAACTGGAAGGGCCCGGTGCGCCGACGGCCGCGCCCGGGAGCGTGAGCGCGGCGGAAGTGACGGCGAGCTCGGTGCGTCTTGGCGCAAAGATCGATCCGAGCGGCCTCGACACCCATTTCCGCTTCCGCTACGGAACCGTCAGCTGTGCGGGTACGCCGTCGCCGTGCACCGAAGAAGCTCCCGCGCAAGCGCAGGACATCGGCGCGGGCTACGAAGAAGTGAGCGTTCCGGCGGTGGAGCTGACCGGACTCGCTCCAAGCACCACCTACCATTTCCTCGCGATCGCCACCAACGGATCTGGGAGCGTCGAAAGCGAAGAACGGACGTTCACCACGCTGGCGGCGAACGCGAGCGAAGCGGCGCTGCCCGACGGCCGTGCGTGGGAACTGGTCTCTCCCGCCGACAAGCGCGGCGTTGCGATCGAACCGATCGCGCATGAAGGGGGGCTGATCCAGGCTGCGGCCAGTGGTCACGGGCTGGCCTTCGTCGCATCCGCGCCGGCCGGCGAAGAAGAACCCGCTGGCAACAGGGCGCCGGAACTGACACAGCTGATCTCCACCCGAACCTCACCGGGAAGCTGGTCCACCGTGAACCTGACGACATCCAACGAAGCGGCGCAGGGGATCGTGGCCGACCATCGCCGCGAGTACCAGTTCTTCTCCACCGACCTCTCGCTCGGTGCCGTGTTCCCGATCGAATCGCTGCTCGCGAGCGAAACCGAACCGACGGCAGAACCGATCGACGAACACACGGTCTACGTGCGGAACACGAGCTGCACCGTGGAGCCGTGCTATGGACTGCTCGCCACCTCCTCCAGCGCCGGACTGCTGTTCTACGGCGCGACCGCCAACCTCCAGCACGCGGTCGTGCTGTCCCCGACACCGCTCGTGGCCGGCGCCACCGGACAGGGCCTGTACGAGTGGTCGGCGACCGAAGCAGCCCCAGGCGAAGGACACTTCAAGCTGGTGAGCGTGCTGCCCGAAGGAAAACAGGCGACCGGCAGGGTCGAGCCTGGCACGCTCGGGAAATACGAAGGACCGAGGAACGCGATGTCCGAAGACGGATCGCGGGTGGTTTGGGAGGCAGTCGCGACCGAACACCTGTACGAGAGCGTGCTGAACAAAGAAACTGGGTCGTTCGAAACGACCCAGATCGACGTCCCCGCGGTGGGGCTGGTACCCGCACGCAAACCGCATCCGATCTTCCAGACCGCGAGCCTCGAGGGCTCCAAGGTGTTCTTCACCGACGACCAGCGGCTGACCAAGAACGCATCTCCCGAAGAAGAAACGAAGGGCGATCTGTACGTCTACGAACCCGAAAAGCCGGTCGGCGAACGCCTCACCGATCTCACGCCAGACCTCAACAGCGGCGAAAGCGCCGCGGTCCAGGGCGGCGTCATCGGGGCCAGCACCGACGGGGCCTACGTGTACTTCGTCGCAAATGGCGTGCTCGCGCCGAACGCATCGCCGGGCAACTGCGTCTATGAAGGCTCGCGCGCCACCACCTGCAACCTCTACGTCGCTCACGTCAACGGCGAAGAATGGGAAGCACCCACTCTGATAGCGCGCCTATCGAACGAAGACGGCCCCGACTGGGGAACGAACGCAAACAGCAGAGAAGAATATGCCCTCTTCAGAATGACCTCACGGGTGTCATCCAATGGCCGTTTTCTGGCGTTCATGTCGGACCGCAGGCTCACCGGCTACAACAACACCGACGCAAAGAGCGGCGCCGCCGACGAGGAGGTCTTCCTCTACCACGCGCCCGAAGACCCCGCGACAGAACAGGCGTCGTTGGTGTGCGCGTCCTGCAACCCGAGCGGTGCTCAGCCGGTCGGCGTCCACGACATCCAGGAATCCGGTGAAGGCCGGGGTCTGCTCGTCGACCGGCCCGAAATCTGGACGCCTGAAAGCGAGGAAGGCTTCGATCACTGGCTGGCGGGGAGCGTGCCCGGCTGGACCCCGCTCAACTCGAACGAAGCCCTATACCAGTCCAACTACCTCACCGACGAAGGCCGGCTCTTCTTCAACAGCCCCGACACGCTCGTGAGACAGGCCAGCAATGGCAAGGAGGACGTGTACGAGTACGAGCCCAAGGAAATCGGTGGTTGCGGAACGCTGCAGAGCGAAAACACCGAAGGGGGATGTGTCGCGCTGATCTCCTCCGGGAGCTCCGGACAGGAATCGGCGTTCCTCGATGCGAGCGCAAACGGCAACGACGTGTTCTTCCTGACGAGCGAAAAACTCTCGCCGGAGGATCCCGACAAGGCATTCGACATCTACGACGCGCGCGTCTGCAGCGGACCAGGCGCCGAAGAAGCTTGCCCGACGGCGCCCCCGGCGCCCGCCGCGCCCTGCGAATCGGAAGGCGAATGCAAAGGCGGCGGCTCATCGCCGCCGAGCTACGGGGCGCCCGCCAGCTCGGTGACCTCAGGCTCCGGCAACCTCGTCGCGAAGTCCGCCGTGGAAGCCGAAAAACACGAAGTCAAGCCCACGCTCACCAAGAAGCAGCTGCTTGAAAAAGCCATCAAGAGCTGCAAGCGCGACAGGAAGAAGGGCAAACGTCTCGCGTGCGAAAAGCAGGCGCGCAAGAAATACGGGGCGACGGCGGCCAAGGCGAAGAAGTCGAACGCCAAACACGAGCCCGGCGGCAGCGCGGCCTCCGGGGCGGGGCGTTAGGAGACGATGGTGGCGATACGACACAAGCGCATCGACGTGGCGGCCCTCCTCTGCGCGCTGCTCGCGACACTGGCGCTGCTCGCGTCCGCGGGCACCGCGGTGGCGCGCGCCGACGGCCCGCGTTGGGACATCGTCACGCGCTCGGCGCCCACGAACCTGCCGCCCGGCGGCAAGGGAGAGATCGTCGCGGTGGTCGTTAACCTCGGCGACGCGCCCGTCGTCGCCACGGAAGGCAACCCGGTGAAGATCAGCGACGTGCTGCCTGCTGGGATCAAAGCAACCGGTTCGATGGAAGGACAGGTCGGTCGCGGCGGCGATGATCAGGGAGCACACGAACTGCCCCTGAGCAAATGCGAAGCGCTGCACTGCAGCTTCGTCGGCACGCTGCCGCCGTTCATCGCGATCGAAGTGCACATTCCGGTCACCGCTACGTCGGAAGGGACCGAAGTCAACGAAGTGAAAGTCGAAGGAGACGGCATAACCCCCAAGGCTGTCAAGCGATCGATCCCGATCAACAACGCGACCACCAAGTTCGGCATTGAACGCTATGAACTGACTCCGGAAGAAGAAGATGGCTCGAGTGCCCTGCAGGCCGGATCGCATCCATTCCAGCTCACAACCACGATCGAGCTCAACCAGACCTTCGGCGTCGACCGCTTCTCCGGCTCCAAGAAGGAATACCCCGCCGCGCCGGCGCTGCTCAGAAATCTGACCACGACGCTTCCCGCGGGTCTCGTGGCCGACACGAGGGCGAGCGTGTTCCCGCAGTGCTCGGCGGTGCAGTTCGCAACGCTCCGGGCCGGGAACAGCAACCTGTGCCCGCCCGACTCCGCCGTGGGGGCCGCCGTGGTGACGTTCAAAGAACCGCATTTCTTCAACCAGACCACCGCGACGACGCCGGTGTTCAACCTGGTGCCCGAACCGGGGGAGCCGGCGCGCTTCGGCTTCGTGTTCGAAAAAGTCCCGGTCGTACTCGACACCTCCATCAAGACCGGGAAAGGCTACGCCGCCGAAGTCAAGGTCGAGAACAGCTCGCAGGCCGCAGAAGTGCTGAGCACCATCGTCACCGTCTGGGGCGTCCCCGGCGCCGAACAGCACGAAAGCGCACGGGGATGGGAGTGCCTCGGCGGCGGCTTCTATCTGGAAGGCCTCGACCCGCGCCCACCGTGTCCCCAGGCGCAATCGAACCCGCCCCCGTATCTGATCCTGCCGACGACAACGTGCGGGTCGCCCTGGGCGACCTCGGTGCAAGCCGAGTCCTGGAAGCCCGGCGCGGAACTGGAACCCGCAGAAGGCATGGAAGCCAGCGGACGCGAAGCTCTGGAGGGCTGTGAACGGCTTCCGTTCGAACCGTCGCTCACCGCGCAGCCGGATCAGCGGGAAGCGAGCACTCCAACGGGGCTGAGCGTAGAAGTGACCGTCCCGCAGAACACGACGCTCTCAGCCACAGGGCTCGCCGAGGCCGACGTCAAGAGCACCACCGTGGCGCTTCCCGAAGGGATGGTCGCCAACCCGGGTGCGGCCAACGGCCTGAGCGTCTGCTCCGCGGCAGGAGTGGGCTTCGACGGCTCGATCGAAGGCGAACAAGTCGATAACGAAAGCTTCAACGCCGCGATCGCCTCGTGTCCGGAAGCGGCGAAGGTCGGCACCGTCAGCATCAAGACGCCGCTGCTCGAAAACGAACTCGAGGGCTCGGTGTACTTCGCCGAACAGGACACCAACCCATTCGCCTCGCCGCTCGTCATCTACATGATCGCCGAAGACCCGGTCTCCGGCACGCGCGTCAAGCTCGCCGGCGAAGTGATCGTCAACCCGCAGACGGGCCAGCTCGTCTCGGTCTTCAAGAACACGCCGCCGCTGCCGTTCGAAAGCCTCAGGCTGCACCTCTTCAACGGCGGGCGCGCCTCGCAGAGCACTCCCGCGTTCTGCCGGAGCTACGAAACCAAGGCATCGTTCGAACCCACCTCCGGCGAGGCGTCGGTGCAGCGGTCCTCGAGCTTCCAGACCACGCCCAACGCCGACGGCCAGCCGTGCCCGGCCTCCGGCCCGCTGCCGTTCGCACCGAGCTTCCAGGCCGGCAGCACGAGCAGCCAGGCGGCAGGCTTCACCCCGTTCACGCTCACGCTCGGCGTGCCCGACGGCGATGCCGCGCTGAAGACGATCGCGATGCAACTGCCCCCCGGTATGGCGGCGGTGCTCGCGTCGGTCACGCCGTGCCCTGAACCGCAGGCCGCCGAAGGCACCTGCGGACCGGAAAGTCTGATCGGGCACTCCACCGCGAGCGCCGGCCTCGGCACCGCTCCCTACACGCTCCCCGGCGAAGTCTTTCTGACAGGCCCCTACGACGGCGCGCCGTTCGGCCTCTCCGCGGTCACGCAGGCAAAAGCCGGCCCGTTCGACCTCGGCAAGATCGTCGCGCGCTCCACGATCACCATCAACCCCGAAACCGCAGCCGCGACGATCGACACCGAAGCCTCGAAGTTCTTCCCCTTGAAGGCGACCGAAGGCGAACAGACGAGCTTCGAAGGGCTGCCGCAGTTCGTCAAGGGCACCCCCGCCCAGATCAAACAGCTCAACGTCGCGGTCGACCGACCCGGCTTCGAGTTCAACCCGACGAACTGCAGCCCGATGGCGATAACCGGGACGCTGACCGGCTACGAAGGCACCAGCGAGCCCGTCTCCTATCCCTTCCAGGCGACCAACTGCGCCACGCTGCCGTTCGCGCCCAAGCTCACCGCCTCCGTCGCCGGACAGGGGAGCAAAGCGGACGGAACGACCTTCTCCGTCACCGTCGAATCGGCTGGGCTCGGTCAGGCGAACATCCACAAAGTCGACCTGACGATCCCGTCGGTGCTGCCCTCGCGGCTGACGACGATCCAGAAAGCCTGCCTGGAAGCGGTCTTCAACGCCAATCCTGCCTCCTGCGACGAAGGCTCGCTGATCGGTGAAGGGATCGTGCACACGCCCGTGTTCAAGAACCCGCTGCGGGGTCCGGCGTACCTCGTCTCCCACGGCGGCGCCGCGTTCCCCGACGTCGAGTTCGTGCTGCAGGGCGAAGGCGTCAAGATCGTCGTGGACGGCAAAACCTACATCCACGGCGGCGTCACCTACTCCAAATTCGAAACGTCTCCGGACGCCCCGTTCACGAAGTTCGAAACGATCTTCCCCGCCGGCCCGCACTCGGCGCTCACCCCGAGCGTTGCCGAAAACGAAAACTACAACCTCTGCAAGAAGAGCATCACGCTACCGACCGAAATCACCGGCCAGAACGGCGCGTTCATCAGCCAGACCACCCCGGTGACGATCACGGGCTGCAAAGGCGTCGCCGGCTTCAAAGTCACGAAGGCGCAACTGCTCGCCAAAGCGCTGAAGGCTTGCAAGAAGGACAAGAAGAAGGGCAAGCGCGTCGCATGCGAAAAGGCCGCGCGCAAGAAATACGGGAGCACGGCCAAGAAGTCAGCCAAGAACGCGAAGAAGTCCTCCAAGAAGTAGTCGCCGCGGTCGCGGAGCGATCGGTGCTAGCGCGGAGGTCTAAGAAGTGACCTCCGTAGCCGCGCGGGGCCTACGCCGGCTCGTTCTGCAGCGAGCGCCACAGGTACCTGCACGCGAGCGTGCGGTGCGGGCGCCACGGCTCGGCGATCTCCTCCATCGTTGGTGCATCGGGGAGATCGTCGAGCCCATACGCGCGTTCGATCGCGCGGCGGATGCCGAGGTCGCCGACCGGCAGCACGTCCGGGCGTTCGAGCTGGAACATCAGGAACATCTGCGCCGTCCACACGCCGATGCCCTTGACCGCCACCAGCTCCGCCGTCACGTCCTCGTCGCTCAGCTCGTCCAGGCGCTCGAGCTCGAGCTCGCCCGACAGCACGTGCTCCGCCAGCGAGCGCAGGTACCCGACCTTCGCCCGCGAGAAGCCCGCCGCCGCGCGCAGCTCCTCGGGATCGTCGTCCAGGATCTCCTGCGGCGTCGGCGCGCGCCCGTCGAAGCGCTCCGTCAGGCGCCCGTAGATCGCGCGCGCCGCCAGCACCGACAGCTGCTGGCTTGCGATCGAGCGCACCAGCGCGCCGTAGTGGTCGTTTGATTCGATCCCCGCCCGCCCCCGGCCTTTGCGCGGGTCGCCGAGCGGGCCGACAGCGTCGATCAGCCGCGCCAGCACCGGGTCCGCCGCCCGCAACTGCGCCGTCGCCTTGCGTTGCGCAGCCGGGGTGGCCGTGGTCGCGCGCCTCGCGGCCGCCGTGGTGGCCGCGCGTTTGGCCACGCCGCGCTCGCTCACACAGCCGGCAGCGCCGACTCCAGCGCCACCGGCTCGCCGTCGAGCGCGTTCAACGCGCGCTCCAGCGACATCGCCAGGCACGTGAAGCTCGGGGTGTCGCGGACCGTGAAGCGCGACGCCTCCGTCGTGCGCAGCCGCTGCACCAGATCGAGGAACGTGCCCACGTCGTCCGTGTCGAACGCCACCACGAACTCCTGGTCGTCCAGGCCGAACGAGTACGTCGTGTGGTTGTCCACCCCCGGGTATTCGCGGCCGACCGCGATGTGGCCCTGCATAATCCGCCAGCGCTCCTCCGCCGGCAGCGCGTACCACTCGCGCGACTTCACGAACGGGTACACGAACACGTAGCGCCCGCGGAAGCCTCGTGACACGTTGCGCTCGTCCTCGGAGTACTCCGAGCTCTTGCGCATCCCCAGGAACGAGTACGGGATCTGCGCCCACTGCATCAGCCCGCTCTGCGCCAGCACCACGTGGAACTCGTGGATGCGATCCAGGTTCTCCGCCTCCGACACCAGCAGCAGCTCCACATCGCCGCGTGTCCCCACCAGCGAGAAGCTCTGCAGCAGGTGCCCGTCCGCGAAGTCCTCGCACGCCGCCGCGAACTCGCGCTTGTCCTGCGCGCGGCGCTCGCCGTCCAGTCGCCGCCACGCCGGATCCAGCTTCAGGAACGTGTACTTGACGAAGCGGCGCGTGCTCATGAGCCGATTATCGCATCCGCCGGATAGACTATGAGCTCGTGCGGATTGCGCTGCTGTCGCCGTACTCATGGACCTACCCAGGCGGTGTCACCCGCCACATCGAGGCGCTCGCATACGAGCTGCGCGCCGGCGGGCACGAAGCGCGCATCCTCGCCCCGTTCGACCCCGACGACGCGCTCTCGCGCCGCCTGCACCGCGGCGCGCGCCCACAGCCGCGCTCCGTCGGCGAGGACTTCGTCTCGCTCGGGCGCACCGTCGGCGTGCCCGCCAACGGCGCCGTCTCCAACATGGCGCTCGACCCCTACTCGGTCTTCGCCATGCGCAACGAGCTGCGCCACGGCGGCTACGACGTGCTGCACATCCACGAGCCCGTCGTGCCGTTCCTCTCCTGGGACGCGCTTACCAGCGTCGGCTCGCTGCCGCTCGTCGGCACCTTCCACACCTACTCCGAGAACCTCCTCACCAACGGCCTCGCCGCCGGGCCGCTCGGCGGCCGGCGGCGCATGAACCGCCTGCACGCGCGCATCGCCGTCTCCGAGGCCGCCGCCTGGACCGCCCGGCGCTTCTACGGCGGGCGGTATCGCATCATCCCCAACGGCGTCCACCTGCTCGACGGCGCCCCGTCCGACCACGACCTCGAGCAACAGCCCACGCCCGCCCGCCCGCACACCGCCGACCCCGATAACCGGACTGAGACGCGCGACGGCTCACGACCGCTGCGCATCCTGTTCGTCGGCCAGGCGGTCGAACGCAAGGGGCTGCCCGTGTTGCTGCGCGCGTTCGAGGCGCTGCGCGAGGAGCTCCCCGCCACGCTCACGCTCGTCGGCGCCAGCGCCCAGGAGGTCGCGCACATGATGCTCGACGATCGCGGCGTGGACGCGCTCGGCAAGGTCTCCGAGGAGCGCAAGCTCGCCGAGCTCGCCCGCGCCGACGTCCTCTGCGCGCCCTCGCTGCACGGCGAGAGCTTCGGCATGGTGCTCACCGAGGCGTTCGCCGCCGGCACGCCCGTGCTCGCCTCCGACATCCCCGGCTACCGCGACGTGTTGCGCGATCGCCACGACGGCCTGCTCGTGCCCCCCGGCGACGCGCTCGCGCTCGCCGAGGCGCTGCGCGCGCTCGCGCTCGACCCACACCTGCGCGAGCGCCTCGCGCGCGCCGCGCGCGAGCGCGCCGAGCGCTTTGCCTGGCCGCACGTCGCCGCCGAAGTGCTCGACTGCTACGAGCAGGCGCTGCGCGTCGGCTCGGGCGGGCGGGCGGGCAGTCGGCTCGGACGCGCCGCCGTCCGCCACGGCCTCACGCCCGCCGACCTGTTGCCGCGCATACCCGCCGAACGGCTGCCCTCGCTCGTCCCCGCCGGGCCGCCGCTCGTCGGGCGCCCGCGGCGGCTGCGCACGCTGCGCCGCGCCGGCCTCGCCGCCAGCTCGCTCGCCGCCGGCGCGCTCGCCGCGCTCGCGCTGCAGCGAGTCGGCGTCGCCCGCGTCGCCGCCTCGCTGCTCGCCTCCAAACCCGGCCTCATCGCCGCCGGCCTCGCGCTCATGTGCGCCGCCATGTTCCTCCGCGCGCTCTCCTGGCACGCGATCCTCGGCGCCGCGCCCACATGGCGTCGCGCCAAACGCCGCGACGCCATGCAGGGCACCTTCATCGGCGTGCTCATGTCCGCCACCCTACCCGCCCGCCTCGGCGAGCCCTCGCGCGCGCTGATCGTCGCACGGCGACTCGGGCGCGCGCGCGAGACGCTGCCCGTCGTGCTCGGCACCATCGTCTCCCAGACGCTGCTCAACCTGCTCGCGCTCGCCATCCTCGGCGGCGTCACGCTCTCCACCGTCAGCCACCTCGACCGCCACGATCGCCCGCTGCTGCTGATCGCGCTCGCCCCGCTGCTTGCACTGCTCGCGCGCTCGCTCGCCCCAATCCTCGCCGCGCCCGCCTCGCACTCGCGCTCGCGGCGCCTGCACGCGGTGCTCGCCGCGCTGCGCCGCACGCTCGCGCGCCTGCGCGACGGCCTGCGCGTGTTCGGGCAGCCGCGCCACGCCGCCCGCGCCACCGCCGCCCAGCTCGGCGCCTGGGCGCTGCAGTGGCTCTCCTGTTGGCTGCTGCTCACCGCGCTCGGGCTCGACCCGCGCGGCAGCTCGCTCGCCGCTGCCGCCGCCGTCCTGTTCGCCGTCAACGTCACCGCCGTCGTGCCCGCCACGCCCGCCAACGTCGGCGTCTTCCAGGCCGCCTGCGTCGCCGTGCTCGCCGGCGCCTACCACGTCTCCACCCCCGACGCCATCGCCTACGGCATCGTCCTGCAGGCCGTCGAGCTCGCCACCGCGCTGATCATGGGGCTGCCCGCGCTCGTCAACGAGGGCCTCTCCTGGCGCGACGTGCGCCTGCGCACCATGCACGCCACGCCCGTCACGCTCGCGCCGCTGCCCGCGGGAGGTGTCGGCGGCGGTCTCGGCGGTCTCCACGGTCTCGGCGTTGGCAGTCGCGGCGTCGGCAGTGTGTCTCTTTCCGAGATCGTTTAGTCGCAGAATCATTTAAGTTCGTAACGATCTCGCGGGACGGTGGTCGGGGAGGGTGCTGAGGCCGGAACGGCGCCGCACCCTGCGGGAGTGCACGCCGGGCCGGCAGGCGTCGGCGTCGCGGCGGCGTATAAGTCGCGCAATGACCGCCGAAGCCTGGGTGTACATGCTGCGCTGCGCCGACGGCTCGCTCTACACCGGCTGGAGCACCGACGTCGGGCACCGGCTCGCTCGCCACCGCGAAGGCAAGGCCAGCCGCTACACCGCCAGCCGGCGCCCCGTCGAGCTCGCGTTTGCGCTGCCGATGGCCGATCGCAGCGCCGCGCGGCGCGAGGAGGCGCGGATCAAACAGCTCGATCGCGCCGCCAAGCTCGCGCTGATCGCGCGGCAACTGCCGGGAAGGCCGCCCGTTTAGGGCATGATGGGGGTATGGCCACTCGACCTCCAGCGCGCAGCGTCAAGATCTCCGACGACGAGCGGACCGGCTGGTCCTCCGATCGCCCTCGCCGCGACGGCGCGCCGCCGCGGCCCGCCGATCTGACCGTCCACTGCCGTGTGCTCGCGCCCGCCGATCGGCTGCGCTACTCGCCGGGCAGTCTGGTGATCGTCGTCAGCGCTTCGCTGCAGGAGCGCGACCGCTTCCTCAACCGGCTGATCGAGGACCGCGCCAGCATGCTCACGCTCGACAAGGTCCGCGCGCTGCTCGCCGGTCGCGTCGCCGAGGAGGAGCTCGACGCACGCGCGCACGAGCTGCTGCTCGCGGCCGTCTCCAAGCGCATGGAGAACAGGGAGACCGTCGTCCTCGGCGCCGACGGCCTCGACGTCGGCGAGCGCGAGCCGTTCGTGCGCATTGCCGCCGCGCTCAAGCGCCCGCGCCACCTGATCCTGCTCGAGACCGCCCGCGAGCAGGTGCGCGAGGAGGACCACGCCGCGCTCAACGAGCTGCGTCGCGCGCTCGACGCCGGCGAGCTCGGCGGCGAGGGCTTCCAGACCGTGCTGCGCCTCGGCGGCGGCAGCGCCAGCGAGGTCAAGCGGATCCTGTTCCGCCCGCCGCCCCGCGAAGAGCCGTAGGCCTCAGCTTGCAGGGCTTCAGTCGCTCGCGCGCGCGGCCGATGTGCCACGCGTGAGGAGCCCGATCCCCGCTGCGCCGGCGCACGGCGTGTCAGCGCACGGCGTGTCAGCGCGCAAAACCGTCCGCCCGCACAGCCTCGACGCTCGCCTGATGGCCGCGTGCAGGGCCAGCCTGCTCGACACGCGCCTCGTGCGCGCCGAGCTCGCCAGGCTGCGCGGGCCGCGCCACGGAACCCACGTCCACGGCGCGCGCGCGATCCGCTCGACCAGCACGCGCTGAGGCGCGATGCCGGGGTTCGGCATCGTTCCCCGGACGTGACTCGCCAGCGTCGTGGCGGCCGGCTAGTCTCAAGGCATGTTCGAGCGATTCACCGAACGCGCAAGGCAGGTGGTCGTGTTCTCGCAGGAGGAGGCGCGCACGCTCAAGCACAACTACATCGGCACCGAGCACATCCTCCTGGGGCTGCTGCGCGAGGAAGAGGGCCTCGCCGCCCGTGTGCTGGAGAGCCTCGGCATCACCGCCGAGCGGGTACGCACGCAGGTGGTGCGGATCGTCGGCTACGGCGAGGATGTCGCCTCAGGGCAGATCCCGTTCACGCCGCGCGCCAAGAAGGTGCTCGAGCTCGCGCTGCGCGAGGCGCTTGGTCTCGGCCACGACTACATAGGCACCGAGCACATCCTGCTGGGCCTCGTGCGCGAGAACGAGGGCGTCGCCGCGCGCATCCTGCTCGACTTCGACGCCGACTCCGAGCGGGTCCGCATGGAGGTCATCAGCTTGGTCTCCGCCGGGGCGTCCCGCGGACTGGCGCGGCGGGCTCGCGAAGCGGATCGCAGCTGGCTCGACTTCGACCCGGCCGACGCCTTCGACCTTGCGCTGCGACTCGCGCCGCTGGCGAGCAGGATCACCTTCGACGTGCGATCCCACGCCGAGGACGAGCCCACGTTCCGCGTCTCCTGCCGGCTGCGCGGGAAAGACGACGCGCTGCGTCAGCTCGTCGCGCTCGAAGCGGCCGGCATCCGCGCCGTGCTCGACGAAAACGGCAGCATCCGCCTCGGGCATCGAGAGCCGCCGTCGCCTGCCCCCGAGGTCGCTGGGTCCGGCGAGGCCGCGCCGGAGGCCCCCAGTGCCGGCGATGTCGGTCCAGGCGAGGCCGATGCTGAGGAGGGTGCGCCGGGTGAGGCGTAGCCACGCGAGCGTGCGCTCGCGGCTACGGCGCCTCTGAGATCACCAGTCGCAGCGCACCGTCGAAGCTGTCCTGCCCGCGTAGGTGGCCGTGCTCGGCATCCCACGCTCCCGCGCGCAGCGCGGCCGACAGTCGCTTGACGATGCGCTCCTCGACGTCGCGCTCGAGCAGCGCCCACATCGACTGCGCGCCCCGCACGGCCGGGTCGAGCAGCCCCTCGGGTCGTCGCCAGAACGCCTCGAAGAACCCGTCCGCGCAGTCGCCCGGCGTCGGAATGCGCTCGACTCGCGTGTGTCCCCCGAGCGCCGTCGCGATCGCGTCGATTGCAGGGAATCGCGGTCGCTCCAGCACCAACCCCTCGCGCAGGAACTCATGCTGCCACGCCGGCAGCCCATCGAGCTCGAACGTGAAGACCACGACCGGACCCCGCGACACCCGCCGCAGCTCCGCCAAGCCCGCCTCGGCCGACTCCCAGTGGTGGATCGTCACACACGCCATCGCCGCGTCGACCGCGCCGTCGTCGAGCGGCAGCGCTTCCGCGCGCGCCGCGATCGCCGGCGCCGCGCCCGCCGGTCGCTGAGCCCTCATCGTCGCGCTCGGCTCGACCGCGAGCACCCAGCGGTCGTCCGGCTCGTAGGACCCGGCACCCGCGCCGACGTTCAGGACAGTGCGCGCGTCGCCGAGCGCCTCCCGGATGCGCGCCGCGATTCGCGGATCCGGGCGCCGGTGCAGCGCGTAGGTGCGGCCGTGACGCTCATAGTCGACTCGAGCAGTCACCGCGCGGTCCCCTCGGCGAGCGCTCTAGCCCGCCATCGCGGGCTCGTCCTCGGCTTCCACCGCCCCGTCCGGCGGGTCCTCGTCGTCGATCTCGCCGAACAGCGACGGGTCGCGGTTGGAGCCGCGAATCACATCGTCCGGCGAGCCGTCGGGCAGCAGCCGCCCCTGGCGCGTGCCGAAGTAGATCGCCTGCGGGTGATGCGCGACGAGCGCGAGCGTCGACTGCTCCGGCTCGGGCGCGTAGCCGTCGGTGATGTGCATCCCGATCTGCTCGAGCTTCAGCAGCTTCTCGACCTTCAGGTGCTCCGCCTGCTCGGGCACCGCCGGGTAGCCCCACGAGTAGCGACGGCCCTGCGTCAGCGGGATGTCGAGCATCCGGCGCACCTCGTAGTGGAGCCACTCGGCCAGCCCCTCCGCCGTCTGCACGCCAAGGCCGTGCACGAACAGCTGCTCGGCGAACTCCCCTTCAGCCTCGAGCCTCGCCATCAGCTCGGTCACCTGCGAGCCCACCGTCACCGCCTGCACCGCGATCACGTCGAGCTCGGGCGGCGCCTTGCCAGTTGCTGAGGGATTACCGTCCGGGCCGATCGCCGGCCGGAAGAAGTCGGCCAGGCAGATGCGGTCGCCCTTCGGCTGGCGTGGGCACACGAAGCGCGTCAGCTCCGTCGTGCGGTCCTCCGGGTCGAGCACGATGATGTCGTTGCCGAGCGAGTAGCACGGGAAGAAGCCGAGCAGCGCGCGCGGATGCAGATAGTCCTGCTCGCGCCACATCCTCTCCAGGCGCGGGCGGAAGTCATCTCGCAGCAGCGTCTGCCACGCCTCGCCTTTGACGCCGCGCCCGCCCCAGTGCAGCTTGAACAGCACGTGCGTGTCGAGGTGCCGGTAGACCTCGTCGAGGTCCACAGGGATCTCTTTCACGCCCCAGAACGGCGGCGTCGGGATGGGCACGTCGGTGCGCGCGGGAGAGCGCACGGAATCATCGGCGAGATTGACCTCCTCGACCGGCTCCTCGCCCTTCTCGCGAAACGCCTTCGCCCCCGCGCGCAGCTTCTCGCCCAACGCCTCGCGCGCGTCAGCGTCGATCAGCTGGTCCATCACCGCCAGTCCCTCGAACGCGTCCTTGCAGTAGAAGACCCCCGGCTCGTACATCTCCTCGGAGTCCTTGCCGCCCGGGAACAGCGCGCGGTATCCAAACGCGCGGTTGATCGCCGCGCCGCCGATCAGCACCGGGTAGGACAGGCCCTTGGCCTGCAGCTCCTGGATGCACGCGGGCATCTGCTTGGAGGTCGACACCAGCAGCGCCGACAGGCCGATCGCCGTCGCCTCGTGCTCCTGCGCCGCGTCCACGATCGTCTGGATCGGCACCTGCTTGCCGAGGTCCACGACCGTGTAGCCGTTGTTCGTGAGGATCGTGTTCACGAGCGACTTGCCGATGTCGTGGACGTCGCCGAACACCGTCGCCAGCACGACCGTGCCCTTCGTGTAGCCCTCGAGCTTGTCGAGGTATTTCTCCAGCTGCGCGACCGCGCGCTTCATCACCTCCGCCGACTGCAGCACGAACGGCAGGATCAGTTCGCCCGCGCCGAACTTGTCGCCGACCTCTTTCATCGCGGGCAGCAGCACCTCGTTGAGCGTCGGCACCGCGCCGATCTTCTCGACGCTTCGGTCGATCCAGTCCTCGACGCCGTCCCTGCGCCGGCGCAGGATGTGGAAGTGCAGCGCCTCCTCCGGCTCCATGCCCTCGGTCGGGTCCGCGGCGCCCTGCGCCTCGTCTTCGGGGCCCTTCGACTCGAAGTGCTCGATGAACTTCTCGAGCGCGTCCTCGCGGCGGTTGAACACGAGGTCGTCCGCGAGCTCGCGCTCCTCGTCGGGGATCTCCGAATAGGGCGTGATGTGGTTTGGGTTGACCATCGCCAGGTCGAGCCCCGCGTCCACGCAGTGGTGCAGGAACACCGAGTTGAGCACCGCGCGTGCGCCCGGGGAGACGCCGAAGGACACGTTCGAGACGCCAAGCGAGGTCTTCACGTGCGGGATCTCCTGCTTGATCGCCCTGATCCCCGCGATCGTCTCGACCGCCGACGGGCGCCACTCCTCATCGCCCGTCGTCAGCGTGAACGTCAGGCAGTCGAAGATCAACAGCTCCGGATCGAGGCCGTGCTCCTCACAGCACAGGTCGCGGATGCGCTTGGCGATCTCGACCTTCCTGTCGGCCGTCTTGGCCATCCCCACCTCGTCGATCGTCAGCGCGATCAGGGCCGCGCCGTGCGCGAGCGCGACCGGCACGACGCGGTCGAGCTTCGCGCGCCCGGCCTCGAGGTTGACCGAGTTGACGATCGCGCGGCCGGGGATCTGCTCGAGCGCGCGTTCGATCACCTCCGGCTCGGTCGAGTCCACCTGGATCGGCGCCGGCTGGGTCAGCGAGATCTTCTTCACCACCAGGCGCATCTGCTCGTCCTCGTCCTGGCGCTCGGTCAACGCCACGCACACGTCGAGCACGTGCGCGCCGCCGGTCACCTGGTCCTCGGCGATCTGCACCAGCCCGTCGTAGTCGTCCGCGAGCAGCAGCTCCTTGGCCTTGCGCGAGCCCTGCGAGTTCACGCGCTCGCCGACCATCGTCGGCGCCGGCTCCTGCGCGAGCGGCGTCGCCGCGATCATCGAAGACAGATGTGGCGCCCGGGGAGCCGGGCGCGGTGCGACCTTGACGCGAGCGTCGCCCACACCAACGCGCTCGACGATCGCCGCGATGTGCTCCGGGGTGGTGCCGCAGCAGCCGCCGACGATGCCGACGCCGTAGCGCTCGACGAACTCCTTCAGGGCGTCGGCCAGCGGTCCCGGCTGCTCCGGGAAGATCGTCTCGCCGTCGGGTCCCTGCAGCGGCAGCCCCGCGTTGGGGATGCACGCGACGGGCACCGGACAGAACTCCCCGAGAAAGCGGATCGCGTCCCGCATGTCCTCCGGGCCGGTCGAGCAGTTCAGGCCGATCACATCGACCCTCAGCGCCTCCAGTGTGGTGAGCACCGCGGAGATGTCGGTGCCGAGCAGCATCTTGCCGCCGTTGGGCAGCAGCGACACCGACGTGTGGATCGGCAGCGTGCGTCCGCTGCTCTTGAACGCGGCGCGCGCGCCGAACACCGCCGCCTTGACCTCCAGGATGTCCTGTGCGGTCTCGATGATCAGCAGGTCCGCGCCGCCGTCGATCAGCCCCTCGGCCTGCTCGGTGAAGACCTCGACCAGCTCGCCGAAGCGGATCTGCCCGAGCGAGGGGTCCTCGGACGCGGGCAGGTAGCCGGTCGGGCCGATCGACCCCGCGACGAAGCGGTGCTCGCCCGCCGCCTTGCGCGCGAGCTCCGCCGCCTTCGTGTTGATCTCGACCGTGTAGTCGGCCAGGCCCCACTCGCCGAGCTTGATGCGCGAGCCCTGGAAGGTGTCGGTCTCGACCACTTCCGCGCCCGCCTCGAGCATCGAGGCGTGCACGCCTTCGATCACATCAGGGCGGTTGAGCACGAGCGCCTCGTGGCACTTGCCCGGCAGACCGCCGTAGTCCTCGCTGGTCAGCTCGAACTGCTCGAGCGTCGCCCCCATGCCGCCGTCGTAGACGACGACGCGGCCGGAGATCGCATTTCGAAAGTCACGCATAGCAGTTGAGCCTAACAACGCCGAGGCGATCAGCTGGGGCGCAGCCGCGATGCCCCCGGCGGGCAGGTCCGCTGCCCGTTTCGGGCGAGCGGCGTGGGCCGTCGGGGGCCGCGCGTACGTCAAGCGTCCAAACGCGTTTGCTCGCCCGCCGCGAGCGTGCACACTGCGCCGCGATGACCACCCGAGCGGGGACGCTCGATCGACAACCGCGGACGACCAAGGGGGAAGCTATGACACCGGAGCTCGCACTCGACGCACCCGCCGGCGAGCAGCAGGGACAGCCCGATCTGGAGGCTGACACGCTCGAGCTCGTCGACCGCAGGAGCGCCGAGCAGGCCGTCGTCGCGGTCGTCGGTCTCGGCTATGTCGGTCTGCCGACGGCGATCGCGCTGCGCGGCGCGGGCGCCCACATCATCGGGATCGACGTCTCTGCCCGGCGCCTGGAGCAGATTCGCGAGGGCCGTGCCGAGCTGCTGAGCTCAGAGCAGGACGCGCTGCGCGCCCACCTCGAGCAGGACGGCTTCGTCCTGACCGATCGGGTCGACGCGCTCACAGCCGCCGACATGGTGCTGATCTGCGTGCCCACGCCGATCGACGCGCAGCAGCGCCCCGACCCCGAGAGCCTGCGTCAGGCGTGCGCCGCCGTCGTGCGCCACGCGCGCCCCGGCCAGACGCTCGTGCTCACCTCGACGACGTACGTCGGGACCACGCGCGAGCTGCTGATCGAGCCGCTCGCCGCGCGCGGGCTGCGCGCCGGCGAGGACGTCTACGTGGCGTTCGCGCCCGAGCGGATCGACCCCGGCGTCGCCGACCACGAGCAGCTGGGCACGCCGCGCGTACTCGGCGCCGTCAGCGAGACATGTTTCCGTCGCGCTTCCGAGCTGCTGCGCCACACCTGCCAGCGGCTGCACCGCGTCTCCTCGCCCGAGGTCGCCGAGATGGTCAAGCTGCAGGAGAACACCTTCCGCGCGGTCAACATCGCGCTCGCGTTCGAGATGGCCGAAGCCTGCCGCACGCTCGAGCTGGACCCGATCGAGGTGACCGACGCGGCCGCCACCAAGCCCTACGGCTACATGGCCCACTATCCCTCGGCCGGCGTCGGCGGACACTGCATCGGCGTCGACCCCCACTACCTGCTGCACCCGCTGCGCGACCGTGGCCGGCCGGCGAGCATCTCCGAGGAGGCGCTGCGCAAGATCGCCGGGCGCCCACGACACATCGTCTGGCGCGCGCACGAGCTGCTCGTCGAGGCCGGCGCGCAGCTGCGCGAGGCGCGCGTGCTGGTCGTCGGCGCCTCCTACAAGCCCGGCGTCGCCGACAGCCGCGAAGCGCCGGCGGTCGAGATCATCGAGCGGCTGCGCGGCGAAGGCGCGGACGTCGACTACCACGACCCGCTCGTGCCCGAGCTGCGGGTGGGCGAGGCAGCTCTCCACAGCGTCGATCCCGACCCGCGTCGCGACGCCTCCGGCTTCGGCCCCGAAGACTACGACCTCGCGATCCTCGTCACGATCCACCCGCAGCACGACTACGGCTGGCTGGCGCGCTGCCGCGCGGTCCTCGACTGCACCTACCGCACGCCCGCCGGGCGGCTGCGCTTCGTCCCCTGAGCAGATGTCGCTGAACCGCGCACTGAAGCTCGTCGCCGGCGCGTACCTCGTCGTGCTGATCGTCGCCGTGATGGCCTACAAGGTGGCGTTCATCGGGCTGATGTTCTCGAACGTGTTCTTCGGGGTCTACAGCGTGTGCGTGGCCAGCTACATCCTCAGCCGCTTCCTGTTCAGCCTCTTCTACCGCTCCAAGCCAGACGCGGGTCTAGAGCCGGCGATCGCGATCGTGATGCCGTCGTTCAACGAGCAGGAGGCAATCGGCGACTCGCTGCGCTCGCTGCTCGCGCTCGAGTACCCGCCCGAGAAGCTCGAGCTGATCGCGGTCAACGACGGCTCCACCGACGCCACGCTCGCCGAGATGCAGCGCGTCGCCGCGCAGTCCGACGGGCGCGTACGCGTGATCGACTTCCCCGAGAACCGCGGCAAGCGCGCGGCCATGGCGGCCGGCATCCGGGCGAGCGTCGCCGCGGTGATCGTGTTCGTCGACTCCGACTCGGTCGTCGAGCCGGATGCCCTGCGCAAGCTCGTGCAGCCGCTCGCAGACCCGCGCGTCGGCGCCGTGTGCGGGCACGCGAACGTACTCAACGTCCGCGAGAGCTGGCTCACGCGCATGCAGGCTGTGCGCTACTTCGTCGCCTTTCGCGTCGTCAAGGCCGCCGAGTCGGTCTTCAACGCCGTCACCTGCTGCTCGGGCTGCTTCTCCGCCTACCGGCGCGAGGCGATCCTGCCGCGCATGGAGTGGTGGGAGAGCCAGCGCTTCCTCGGCGTCGAGTCGACCTTCGGCGACGATCGCTCGCTGACCAACTGCGTGCTGCGCGACTGGCGCATCGTCTACGAGAAGCGCGCCGTCTCGCACACGATCGTGCCCGCCAAGTTCCGCGCGTTCGTCACCCAGCAGACGCGCTGGAAGCGCTCGTGGACACGCGAGTCGCTGCTCGTCGCGCGGTTCATCTGGCGCAAGCACCCGGTCGCCGCGCTGTTCACATACCTCAGCATCGTCCTGCCGCTGATCGCCCCCGTCGCCGCGATCCACGCGATCGTGTGGGGGCCGCTCGCCCACGGCGGCACGCTGCCGCTCGTGTACCTCGCCGGGATCTACTCGCTCGCGATGGTCTACTCGCTCTACTACGTCCTCTTCCAGGACGAGTACAGCCTCGTGTGGGTCTACGGCGTGCTGTTCGTGTTCTTCTACCTCGGGATCATGCTCTGGCAGACCTACTACGCGATCGCCACCTGCCGTACCGCCGCGTGGGGGACCAGGCCGGCGACGGCCGGGCTGACCGGCGGTGGGAGCGGCTGATGGCCGGCGGCGGACAGGCGACGGTCGCGCGCACCGGGTTCGCCGGTGCGATGGGTTCGCTGCGGCGCGCGCTTGCGATCGCGCTGCTGCCGGCGTCGATCGTGCCGGTGGCGCTGTTCGGCCCTGCGCTGCTGCGCGCGCCCGAGAAGCTCTGGCGCGAGGCGCGAGCCGAGATCCAGCGCCTGCAGGAGCCGGCGCGGGCGCCACGCGCCAGGGAGCGCCGGACGCCATGATGCGCCGTCTCGCAAAGGGCGCTCGCTGCGTGCTCTTGGTGGCGCCGCTGGTGCTCTGGGTGCAATTGGGTCCTGCTGCAGCGGCTGTGACCGCTGCGCCGCTGGGCGCGACCGCGTCGCTGGTGTCGCACAGGTCGGCTCGGCGGGGCGCGTCGAGCTCGGCTCGCGGCGCCGCGGCGGCGTGCGTGGGGAAGAGCGTTCGCCGGCTGCGCGTGCATCGCCTGCACGGAACGCACGCGCGGCTGACCTGGAGCGCGCCCAGCGGAGCGGCCGGCGCCGGGGTCGTGTACCGGGTGCTGCGCGCGGGGCGCACGGTCGGGCAGACCGCCAGCAGCTCGATCGTCCTCAGGATCACGCCGGGGCTCTCCACGACGTACACGGTGCAGGCGCGCTACGCCAACGGCCCGGGCGTGTGCTCGGCGAGGCTGCGCGCGACGCTGGCGTTTCGCGCGCCGGGGCGGGTGGCGGGGCTGCGCATCCTCGCCCACTCCGTGGGCGCTGCGACGATCGGCTGGCATGCCGCCTCGCGCGGGGACGCGCCCGTGGCCGGCTATCGCGTCGAGCGCGACGGCGCGGTCGTTGCGCAGACGCGCGGGTTGACATTCGACCTGCGCCTGAGCCCCGCGCGCTCGCACCGCGTGACGGTCGCGGCGGTAGATACCCGCGGCAACGTCGGCCGCGCGAGCGCGACGCTGACGATCGCCGTGGGACCCCACGTGGCGACCGCCGGCACCGCGCCCACGAGCCAGGCGGCCGAACACGCCCCGCCCACGGCTCCCTCGCTGCTTGCGGCAGTCAGCGTCAGCGACACGTCGGCCACGCTCTCATGGAACGAAGGCAGCGTCAGCGGTGCGACGCTCGTCGGCTACATGCTCTACCGGGACGGAGAAGCCGTCGGCGTGATCCATGGGCAGATCGCCACGGTCGCGCTTGCGTCCGATCGCCGCTACGCGTTCACCGTGCGAACGCTCGACTCGAGCGGCGATCTCAGCGCGCCCTCGCCCGAACTGACGGTGCTCACGACGCACACGCCGCCGCCGCCGCCAACCGCGCTGCAGGCAAGCCAGGTGACGAGCCAGTCGGCGCATCTCAGCTGGACGCCGAGCAGCGCCGTCAGCGGAACGATCGTCGGCTATCGCGTGTTCCGCGACGAGATTCCCGTCGGCCAGACTGCCACGCCGGAAATGACGCTGCAGAACCTCGCACCCTCGAGCGAATACCGAATCACGGTCACCGCCGTGGACTCGCTCGGGGCGATCAGCCCGCCCACCGAACCGCTCACCCTGCACACCGCCGAACCGCCGCCCACGCGCGGCGACGTGCAGGCCTACCTGCTCTCCTCCGAAGATCAGAGCTTCTTCGACCTCGAGGCCCACTACCAGCAGATCGGGGTGGTCTACCCGACCTACTTCGAATGTGGCCCGGGCGGCGAAGTGCAGGGCAGCAACGACGCGCTCGAGACCGACTGGGCGGCGGCACGCAAGATCGCCGTGATGCCGCGCGTGAACTGCCAGAACGTCACCAACGAGGACCAGATCCTCAACGAACCGCGCGCCAGGGAAGCGATGATCGGCCAGCTCGCCGCGCTGTGCGCGAGCGACGGCTTCCAGGGAGTGCAGATCGACTTCGAGGGCGCGCAGCCGAGCGAGCGAAACCCCTTCACCGCGTTCATCACGCTGCTCGCCGAACGGCTCCACGCCCAGGGCGACAAGCTCTCCACGGACGTCACCGCGAAGTACTACAACATCCAAACCGGGCGCGCCGCCATGTATGACGACGCGGCCCTGTCCGGTCCCTCGGACTACGTGTTCGTGCTCGACTGGGGCCTGCACTGGACGACCTCCGCTCCTGGGTCGATCGACGAATACGGGTGGTTCAAGCGCGTCGCCGAATACACCGCCACGATGCCCAACCGGGGCAAGTTCGTGCTCGGCATGCCTCTGTACGGGATCGACTGGGCCAACGGCGGCGGCCCCGCCAACCCCGGCACGCCGCTCCAGTACAACCAGATCGCGGCGCTGGTGAGCGAATTTGGGATCACGCCGGAATGGGAAGCGACGGCGCAGAGCCCGCACTTCGCCTACACCGACGGCGAAGGCGTGCACCACGAAGTCTGGTATGTCGACGGGCAGTCGCTCAGCGCGCGCGCCACGCTCGCTGACGCGCTCGGACTTGGCATCGGCCTGTGGCGCCTGGGCAGCGAGGACCAGAGCATCTGGGAACTGCCGCAGCTTGGCGGCGAAGGGTGAAGCTCTCGCTCTCGCGCAAGCGGCGCGCTCGCGCGCGCTGGTCGTACCTGAGCGCGCTGGCGTTGCTCGCCGTCGTGGCTGCCCCCGCGCAGGCTGCCGCCGCGCGTGTCGGGCATCGCGTGGGGTTGCAGGCCTTCCTGCTCTCGAGCGCGCCGGACTCGCTTGTCGACCTGAAGGCACACGCAGGCTCGATCCACGTGGTCTATCCGACGTACTTCAACTGCGAGATCCCAAGCGGACAGATCACCGGCGCCGACATACCGGCGATCACCAGCTACGCCCGTGCGCGCGACATCGCGGTGATGCCGCGCTTCAACTGCCAGGACGGAGCGACCGTGCACCAGATCCTCACCGTCGCGCAGACGCGCGCGGCGACGCTCGCGCGGCTGGCCGCGATCGCGCGCAACCCGTTGTACGGAGGTCTCAGCCTGGACCTCGAGAACGACGGCGGCGAAGACCGCGAAGCGCTGAGCACGTTCGTCGCCGCGCTTGCGCGCACGCTGCACGCCCACCACAAGAAGCTGTCGGTCGTCGTCGATGGGCTCAGCGGCGAAGAACCCGCCGCCGCAGCCGGGCTGTACGACTATCGCGCGCTGAGCGCCGCGGCCGACTCGGTGTTCGTGCTCGCCTGGGGCGCGCACTGGGCGGGCTCCGCGCCGGGTCCGATCGCGCCGCTCGCGCAAGCCGAAGCGGTCGTGCGCTACATCTCCTCGCTGCCGCACGCCTCGCGCTTCGTCCTCGGCGCTCCGATGTACGGGCTCGACTGGGCCGAAGGCGCGACCGCGAGCCAGGCGACAGCGTATGAGTACTCGGGGATCGTCGCGCTGGCTCGCTCGGTTGGCGCGACGCCGTCGCGCGACAGCGCCTCGCAGGAGATGACCTTCTCCTACACCGCGGCCGGCGTCACGCACCGGGTTTGGTACCTCGACGCGCACGCGGTCCTCGCCCTGCTGAGGATCGGCCGCGCCCATGGCCTGGCCGTCGGTGTCTGGCGCCTCGGCGGGGAGGACCAGCGGCTCTGGTCCTCGTCGCTGCTTTTGGGCTGAGGGCTTCTCGCGCCAGCCACGCGGCTGACCGTACCTGGGGTCCGAGAACACGCCTTCACCCTTCGGGCAGGCCGTTGCCCGAAGCGGCCGGCACGCCTGTAGCCCAGTCCGGACGAAAGCTTCGATCAAGCGTCGAACATCTCCGAGGCGGGCTTGACGAGGGTGCAAACTCACCCGCGAAGGCCAAGCGAGTAGGGGGATACACGATGACACCGCAGTTTCTACTTGAAGCACCAGTCAAGGATTCAATCGAGGAGACCGCCGACGCCCGCAGCGGTGAGTCCCTCTGGGAGAACGTTGCGGGCGGCGCGCGGATCACGCGCGAACCCGGCAGCGCGCGGGCGTCGGTCGCGGTGATCGGGCTTGGCTACGCAGGCCTGCCGAGCGCGATCGCGCTGCGCCGCGCCGGCATGCGGGTCGTGGGGATCGAGGGCTCCTCGGCTCGCCTGGGCGAGATCCGCGGCGGACGCACAGAGCTGCGCGGCGAGCAAGCGGCGGAGCTGCGGGCATGTCTGCCCGACGAGGAGTTCGTCCTCAGCGATGGCTTCGACGCGCTCGGCGAGGCCGACGCGGTGCTGATCTGCGTGCCCAACTCGGTCGATCGTCACGGGCGCCCGAACACCGAAGCGCTCAGACGCGCGTGCGCTGCGGTGGTGCAACACGCACACGTGGGGCAAACGCTCGTGTTGACATCCGCGACGTACGTGGGGAGCACGCGCGAGCTGCTCGTGGAACCGCTCGCCGAGCTCGGGCTGTGCGTCGGCGAGGACGTGTTCGTCGCGTTCTCGCCGGAGCGCATCGACCCCGGTACCGACGATCACGCGCAGCCGCGCGCCAGGCGGGTGTTGGGCGCCGTCACCGAGGCTTGCTTCACCCACGCCGCCGAGCTGCTGGGCCCGCTCTCGGAGGGTCTGCATCGCGTCTCCTCGCCGGCGGCCGCCGAGATGGTCAAGCTGTATGAGAGCGGCTTTCGGGCGGTGAACATCGCGCTCGCGTTCGAGATGGCCGATGCCTGCCGGACGCAGTCACTCGACCCGATCGAGATCACGGACGCGGCGGCGACCAAGCCGTTCGGCTTCATGGCGCACTATCCGTCGGCGGGCGTCGGCGGGCACAGCGTCGGCGTCGACCCCTTCTACCTGCTGCACTCGCTGCGTGAGCGCGGCCGTCCGGCGACGCTCACCGAGGAGGCGCTGCGCACCGTCCATGCCCGCCCCGCGCGCGTGGCGATGCGCGCGCACGAGCTGCTGCAGCGATCCGGCCGTCAGATGCGCGACCTGCGCGTGATCGTCGTCGGCGCCGCCTACAAGCCGGGCAGCTCCGACTGCGCGCACGCACCCGCGGCCGAGATCATCTCGCGGCTGCTGGCCGAGGGCGTGCACGTGGACTTCCACGACCCGCTCGTGCCGGTGCTGCGAGTGGACGGCGAAGAGATCGACGGAGTCGACCCCGACCCGCGCCGCGATGCCTCCGGCTTCGGCCCCGAAGACTACGAGCTGGCGATCGTCGTCGGGATCCAGCCGGGCTATGACTACGGATGGCTGCAGCGCTGCCCGCAGGTGCTCGACTGCACCTACCGGGAGCGGACCGGCCACCGCCAGTTCCTCGTCTGAGGGACGAGAGTGGGTGACTGACGGCCGCGTATGGCCCCCTGGCCGTCAGTCGCCCCGCAACCTCACTTAATGAACAGCATCTCCGAGTACTTGGGGAGCGGCCAGAGGTCGTCGGCGACGAGCTTCTCGAGGCGGTCGGAAACCTCGCGCACGTCTTCCATCGCCGGGATCACGGTGTCGCGCATGTACACCGCCTCCTTCTGGGCGGAGCCCTCGGGATGGTTTTCATCGAGGTTCGCATCCTCGAGCTTCCGCTGGGCGAAGTGCAGCTCCTTGATCACCGGCTCGAGCTCGCCGACGAGATCCCCGAGGCCCGTGGGCTGGAGTTCGTTCAGGTAGCGCACCGCCGCCGGCAGGATCATCGTGCGACCCATCGCGGCCTCTGTCTCGGCCTCGATGTTGATCGTCATCACATACTGCTCGGTGAACACCTCGTAGCGGGCCTCGAGCTCGCGCTTGGAGAGCACTTTGTACTTTTTGAAGGCGGCGACCGTCTGTTTATCGATCAGCCACGGCAGCGCGTCCGGCGTCGTGCGCAGGTTCGCGAGGCCCCGCTTCTCGGCCTCCTTGTGCCATGCCTCGGAGTAGCCGTCGCCGTCGAACACGATCTGCTTGTTGGCGGCCCACACCTCCTTGACGACGCTCGTGACGGCTTTCTCGAGCGTCGCGCCGGAGGCTTTGAGGGCGCTCTTGAGCTTGTCCGTGAGCTCGTCGACGGACTCGGCGACGATTGTGTTGAGCACCGTGTTGGGGAAGGCCGGCGACGCATTCGAGCCGAGCGCGCGGAACTCGAACTTGTTGCCCGTGAACGCGAACGGGCTGGTGCGGTTGCGGTCGCCCCCGTGCAGCGGCAGCGGCGGCAGCACCGGCGTGCCCAGGCCCAGGAAGGAGCCTGGCTTGGAGGGCTCCACCTTGCCGGCCTCGATCGCGCCGAACACCTTCTCCAGCTCGGCGCCGAGGAAGATCGAGATGATCGCCGGCGGCGCCTCGTTGGCGCCCAGCCGGTGGTCCTGGCCGGCGCTCGCGATCGAAGCGCGCAACAGCGCCTGGTGCTTGTTGACGGCCTGGATGACGGCCGCGCAGAAGAACAGGAACTGCAGGTTCTCCGCGGGCGTGTCGCCCGGGTCGAGCAGGTTCAGGCCGGTGTCGGTGCCCATCGACCAGTTGTTGTGCTTGCCCGAGCCGTTGACGCCGGCGAAGGGCTTCTCGTGCAGCAGACACACCATGCCATAGCGACGGGCCGTGTTCTGCATGATCTGCATGGTCAGCATCTGATGGTCGGAGCCGACGTTCGAGTTCTCGAAGATCGGGGCGACCTCGAACTGGTTTGGAGCGACCTCGTTGTGGCGCGTCTTGATCGGGATGCCGAGCTTCGCCAGCTCGAGCTCGACCTCGAGCATGTACGCGAGGACGCGTTCCGGGATCGAGCCGAAGTAGTGGTCGTCGAGCTCGTGGCCCTTCGGCGGTTTGGCGCCGAACAGGGTGCGCCCGGTGGTGACCAGATCGGGGCGCTCGAAGAAGTACTGCTCGTCGATCAGGAAGTACTCCTGCTCGCAGCCGGTCGTCGTGAAGACGCGCGAGGCGTCTTCGACATCGAGCAGGTCGAGCGCGCGCATCGCCGCTCCCGACAGCGCGTCCATCGAGCGCAGCAGCGGGATCTTGTTGTCCAGCGCCTCGCCCGTCCACGACGTGAACGCCGTCGGGATGCACAGCAGCGCGCCGTTGGGGTTCTCGAGGATGAACGCCGGGCTCGTCGGGTCCCACGCGGTGTAGCCGCGGGCCTCGAACGTCGCGCGAATGCCCCCGGTCGGGAACGAGGACGCGTCGGGCTCGCCCTGGATCAGCTCCTTGCCCGAGAACTCCGCGATCGCCGTGCCGTCGCCGGCGGGCCCGTAGAAGGAGTCGTGCTTCTCAGCGGTCGACCCCGTCAGCGGCTGGAACCAGTGGGTGTAATGCGTCGCGCCCTTCTCCAGCGCCCATTCCTTCATCGCCTGCGCGACCGAGTCGGCGAGCGAGGTGTCCAGCGCCTCGCCGCGCGCGAGCGTCCGCTGCAGCGCCTTGTACACGTGCTTGGGCAGGCGGCGACGCTGGACGGCCGGCGAGAAGACGTTGGTACCGAAGACCTGGTTGTCGGAGACCGTCAGGTCGCTCGCACCGAGCGCGGCTCCGTTGGCGCTCCACTGCGCGGCGGTGACGTTTTGCTGGCGTGTCCTGGGCATAGGTGGGGTCGATTCCTCCTGAAGAAGGGGTGGAGTGCGCCGGCTCCGGCAAGCGCGGGGCCGAACGCAATCGTAATGCCAAGCGGGCCGATGGGGATCACCGGCTGGCGAAATCGAAGGGGGTCCGGTTTCGACAGTCGGCCAAACACGACGTCGGCCAAACACGACGTCGGCCAAACGCGACCGGCGGTCTGCGTGACCTCCATGAGTCGCCGGGGTCGCGCCTGCGGCGCGTACGCGACTGAGTCCGCCGGGGTCGCGCCTGCGGCGCGTACCCGGCTTCTAGCTTTTAGGGAGCGATCGCCGGGTACTGCCCGAGTTCGACGCGACCGGTCTTCGGGTTGACGTGCGTGGCCGGTGGAGCAGGCTTGACGTAGACCGCGAACTGTCCGCGAACCGGACCGCCCGAGGACAGCTGCGCCTTCGACTTGCCAGCGAGCCCCGCGGCGACGGTGTAGTGGACGGTGTAGCTGCCGGACTTGACCGGCACCACGCGCCAGACGAACGTGCGCGTCGCGCCGGGTGCGAGCGCGCCGAGCGCCCAGGTGTTGACGTACGCCGTCTGGCCGCCGCCGGGCGGGCTCACCTGCTCGCTTTCCACAGGCGGCGAGGCGATCGTGCCGGGCCCCCGTTCGATCACCCACACCGGGCGCTTGTCGGCCGCGAGCTGCGGATAGCTCGAGGTGTAGTCGAACGAGTCGATCGTGACGGCGACGTTGGGGACGGTGCGGCTGCCGGTGTTGCGCACCGGCAGCACGAGCTCGGCCTGGCGGGCGATCGACTGCGCGGTCGGGAAGCTTGCGTGCAGAACCTGCATCGCGAACGTGCCCGCCGGTTCGCCCGCGTCCTGGCGACTGGTGCTGCCGCACCCAGCTATCAGCACCGCACAGCTGGCGGCCGTGAGCAAGGACGCCGCACGCGGCGCCCGCCGGTGGAGGTAGCGGGCACGGCGTGACACCGCACACAAGCCTTTGCGCCCTCGCCTCACGATCGCGCCACGATACCAGTGGGGGTGGGCGTGGGTGGGGGCCGACTCGCTCGCCCGCGGGGTAGGCGAGCACCAGCGGTGGCGTACGGGTAGCGCATCGCGTAGAGTTCGTCTGACCACTGATCGCGACCCGAGGAGGGGCAGGGAGAGATGGTTCGCAACGTCGCCGAGCCGGCGTTTGGCGCCGTGAGGCACGTGCTCGAGGAATTCGGGGACATGATGATCCTCACCGGGCGCACGATCTGGTCCGCGCTGCGTCCCCCGTACCCCTATGGCGGGGAGCTCGTCTCGCAGTTCCTGTTCACGCTGCGCCTCGTGTGGTTCCCGCTGCTGATCTCGACGGTGGCGATCAACTACGGCGCCCCCGGCCTGCAGGCCGCGGACTTCCTGAGGATCTTCGGCGCCCTCGACCGGCTCGGAGGGTTCTTCGTACTCGCGGCGATCCGCGAAATCGGCCCCCTGATCACCTCGATCGTGCTCGCCGGCGTGGCCGGCACGGCGATCACCGCCGATCTCGGCGCGCGCAAGGTCCGCGAGGAGCTCGACGCGCTGCAGGTGCTGGGCGTGGACCCGGTCAAGAACCTCGTCGTGCCGCGCTTCCTCGCGCTGATGGTCGTCACCGGGCTGTTCGACATCTACGCGCTGCTGTTCGGGATCTTCGGCGGCATCCTCGCGTCGATCGCCAACGACCAGCCGCTGGGTCCGTTCTGGGGCACGCTGTTCGCCAACGCGTCGGTAACCGACCTGTGGGGCTCGGTGCTGAAGACGACCGTCTTCGGGGCGATCATCGCGATCGTGTGCTGCTACAAGGGCATGACCGCCTCCGGCGGCGCCGAGGGCGTCGGGCGCGCCGTCAACGAGGCCGTCGTGATCGCCTTCCTCGGCATCGGCGCCTTCAACTACGTCTTCACGCAGACGCTGCTCGCGACCCATCCCCAGATCCTGGTAATCAAGTGAACGAACTGCTTGCGATGCCGCGCGAATGGCTCGCGGCGACCGGCGAGATCGGCCGCTTCACCGGGACCATCGTGCGCGATGTTTGGAGCCTGCGCGTGTTCAGGTTCTTCGGCGAGGCGCTGCGCCAGTCGGGGATCCTGATCGTCGGCTCGACCGCCGTGATCTGGTCGCTCGTGTTCATCACCGGGCTGGGCACGTGCGGGATCGAGGCCGCGTACTTCAACCAGTCGACCGGCACCCCCAACTACGCGGGCGTGTTCGCCGCCTGGTGCAACCTGCGCGAGGCGATCCCGTACGCGTTCGGGTACATGATGGCCGCGAAGGTTGGGACCGGGATCGTCGCCGAGCTCGGTGCGATGCGCATCTCCGAGGAGATCGACGCCCTGGAGGTGATGGGCGTCGACTCGATGGTGTTCCTGTGCGCGACGCGGCTACTCGCCGCGTGGATCGTACTGCCGTTCATGTACATCGGCGCGATCGGCGTCGCGTTCTTCGCGTCCTACCTGGGCGTGGTCGATCAGATCGGCTACACCTCCAGTGGCGGCTATCTGTTGATCTTCTGGCAGTTCCAAAATCCAACGGACTTCCTGTACAGCGTGATCAAGGGCATGACGATGGCGACCGCGATCGTGCTCGTGGCCTGTTACTACGGCTACAACGCCAGTGGTGGGCCTGTCGGCGTGGGCAAGGCGACGGCGAAGTCGATGGTGCTCAATCTGATCCTTGTTAACCTGATCGGCATGCTCGGCACAGAGATCTTCTGGGGCACCAATCCCCGAGCCCCGATCGGGGGCTGACGATGGCGGGCGAGCAGCCTGACCGCAAAGCGGGCGGGAGCGAGGCGGACGAGTTCCAGTACCACACCGGGACGATCCGTCCGTCCGAGGCGCCCGATGCGATCGAGTTCATCGACGTCCACAAGTCGTTCGGGCGCAACCACGTCCTGCGTGGCCTGAACATGGGCCTGCCGGAGGGCAAGATCTCGATGATCATCGGCCCCTCGGGCACCGGCAAGTCGGTCTGCATCAAGCACATCGTGGGGCTGCTGTACCCGGATGAGGGCGACGTGCTCGTGCACGGGCGCTCGATCCCGAGCCTCCCCGACGCGGAGCTGTTCGAGCTGCGCCGGAAGTTCGGCGTGCTCTTCCAGGACGGCGCGCTGTTCGGCTCGCTGAACCTCTACGACAACGTCGCCTTCCCGCTGCGCCAGCACACCGAGAAGGGCGAGGAGGAGATCGCGGAGATCGTCAACCGGCGCATGCGCGAGGTCGGTCTCGGCGGCGAGGGCGCGAAGATGCCCAACGAGCTCTCCGGCGGCATGCGCAAGCGCGCCGGCTTCGCCCGCGCGCTCGTGCTCGATCCCGAAATCGTGCTCTTCGACGAGCCCGACTCAGGCCTCGATCCGGTGCGCACGGCGCTGCTGTGCGAGCTGATCAAGGAGGTCCACGCGGAGAACGGCGGCTGCTACGTGGTGATCACGCACGACATCATGAGCGCGCGACGCGTCGCCGAGCACATCTCGGTCCTGTGGAAGGGACGGATCGTCGAATCGGGCCCCGCCGAAGAGCTGTTCGCCTCCGAAAACCCGTTCGTCCGCCAGTTCCTCTCCGGCGAGTCAGCCGGGCCTTTGGGAATGGAGTAAGCCCAGGCGGCGCCTCTGGCGCGTTGCATCCCGCGTCCCGGTTAGCCTGCACTCACTGTGAACGCCTCACGCGTCCTCTCGGCCCTTGCGGGCGGCGCGGCCCGGCGGCCGCGGCTGGTGGTTGCGATCGCGGTGGTGCTCGGCCTCGGTGGCGCGGGGCTGGCGTTGCGGCTGCGCCCGACGGCGGCGACGAGCACGTTCGTGTCGAGCTCGAGCCCGGAGTATCAGGCGACGCAGCGCTTCTATCGCAACTTCGGCGAAGAGCCGATCGCGGTGCTCGTGAAGGGCAACCTGCAGCAGCTGGTGCTGAGCTCGGACATCGTGCGGCTGCTCGGCCTGGAGGGTTGCCTGTCGGGCAACGTGCCGGCGCGCGCGCTACCGACCGAGGGGGGAGTGAACGGGCCGTGCGGGCAGCTGGCGCGCGCCAGGACCGTCAAGGTCGTGTTCGGCCCGGGCACGTTCCTGGGCGAGGCGGCCGAACGGATCAACGAACAGCTGCTCGCGGAGACGCGCAACGCCGAAGCCCAGGCCAAACGGGCCGAAAGCGACATCTACCGCGCCGCGATCGGGCGTGGGCTCGCGATTTCCCAAGCACGCAAACTGGGACACGAAGCAAGCAAGGTGACGCTCGCCGAATTCAAGTCGGGTCTCGTCACCCAGGCGCTCGAACACGGTCTGACCAGTCAGCCAAGCATCGAAAACGCCAACTTCGTCTCCGACGTGGTGTTCGACTCGACCAAGCGCGCGGGCACCCCCAAGTCGCGCTTTGCCTATCTGTTCCCGAGCCCCGACGCGGCGCTCGTGTCGGTGCGGATGAAGGCGGGGCTCTCGGAAGCGGCGCGTGTCAGGACGATCGCGCTGATTCGACAGGCGGTGCGCATGCCGCAGTGGCAGCTCGCGCACGGAGAGACCTATCTCGTGACCGGCGAGCCGGTGATCGTCGCCGATCTGACCAGCTCGATCAGCCACTCGATCGAGCTGCTGCTGATCGCCGTGCTGCTGGTGATGGCGGCGACGCTTGGCCTCGTCTTCTCAGGGCGCCCGCGCCTGCTGCCGCTCGCGCTCGCGCTGCTTGCCGCCGCGCTCACGTTCGGCGCGCTGTCAGCGGTGGGAGCATCGCTGACGGTCGCCTCGGTCGCCGTGCTGCCGGTGCTCGTCGGGCTCGCGGTCGACTACGCGATCCAATTCCAGGCACGCGTGGCCGAGCAGGCCGAGCTCGCCGCCGCCGGGCAGCCCGGCGGTGCGCCCGGCGGTCCTCCCACGGACGTTCCGGCGATCGTTCGCCGGGCGGCCGCGGCCGGCGCCCCGACGATCGCGACGGCGGCTGCCGCCAGCGCCGCGGCGATGCTCGTGCTGCTGCTCTCGCCGGTGCCGATGGTTCGGGGCTTCGGGGTGCTGCTCGCGGTGGGCGTCGCGATCGCGCTGCTGTGCGCGCTGAGCGCCGGCGCCGCGGCGATCTCGCTGTCCTCGGCCCGGACTCGGCCCGCGCGGCCCGGCGCGCTGGCCGACGGCGCTCTGGCGGCCGCGTGGAGAGGCGCACGCGAGCTCGTGGCGGACAACCCGCTGACGCGCCTGATCGCGCACGCGGCGCTCGTCGGCTCGGTGCGCCGCCCCGGGCGCGTGCTGTGCGTCGGACTCGCGCTGGCGGCGCTCGGCTGGGGTCTTGACACGCAGACGAAGGTGCAAACCGACATCACCAAGCTGGTCCCGCAGAACCTCGGCTCGCTGCAGAACCTCGACACGGTCGAGCGGATCACCGGTGTGGGCGGCGAACTCGAGCTGATGGTCGAAGGCGGGAACCTGACCAAGGCCTCGACGATCGAATGGATGATCGGCTACCAGAAGTCCGTGCTCGCGCGCTTTGGCTACAGCTCCGCGAGCGGCTGCAGCAGGGCCCGCCTGTGCCCCGCGTTCTCGCTGCCGGACCTGTTCGGGGAACAGGTATCTGGTTCGGCGGGCACGCCAAAGCTCTCACAACGGGTGATCGACGGTCTGCTCGGTGTGATCCCACCGTATTTCTCCCAGGATGTGATCGCGCCCGACAGGCACGTGGCGACGCTCGCGTTCGGCATCCGCCTGATGGGGCTCGACCAGCAGCAGCGGCTGATCGAACAGATGCGCTCGAGCCTGCACCCCCCGGCGGGGGTGCGTGCGAGCCTCGTCGGCCTGCCGGTGCTCGCTGCCCAGTCCGGCTCGCAGGTCGCCGATCCGTGGCGGCGTCTGGAGACGCTGCTGGTCGGGCTCGCCGCGGTCGCGCTCGTGCTGCTGATCGCCTTCCGCGGCGACCGCAGGCGCGCGCTGGTGCCGCTCGTGCCGATCGTTCTGGCCAGCGGCTGGTCGGCGCTGATCCTGTTCGCCGTGAGGGTTCCGCTGAACCCGATGTCGGTCACGCTTGGCGCGCTCGTGATCGCGATCTCGACCGAGTTCAGCGTGCTGCTGTCCGAGCGCTACCGTCAGGAGCGGCTCGCCGGCTACGACACCGTCGAGGCGCTGCGCCGCAGCTACCGCCGCACCGGCGCCGCGGTCGCGGCGTCGGGGGTGACTGCGATCGCGGGCTTCGGGGTATTGGTGTTGTCGGACATCACGATGTTGCGCGACTTCGGCCTGGTGACCCTGATCGACCTGAGCGTCTCGCTCATCGGTGTGCTGGTCGCGCTTCCCGCCACGCTCGTGATCGCGGACGCCGCCGCCGCATCGTCCCCGCAGGGGGAAGACGGCGCTCGCAGGCGCCCGGTGCGCGTTGGGCGCCGGGCGCGTCAGGCGTGGGTCCGGCCGTGAGCCGGCCGCGCTACGCGCGCTACGCCGGCGTGCTCGGCGTCGTCCTGCTGGTGGCAATCTTCGTCAACTCGCTGTTCGTCCATCGCACCGACGCGACGGGCATCGCGCCGGGACAGAGGCTCGCGCCGTTCGCGGTGCCCCTGGCGCTGGGAACGCTCAACGGCGACGCCGACATCGCCACCCACGTCAACCAGGGCTCCGATGGACGCGTGCCCGCGTGCGCCGAGCGCGGCTCACAGATCCTGAACGCATGTCAGCTCTACGAACGGGGCCCGCTCGTGCTGGCGCTGTTCATCGATGCGGGCTCGTGCGCCACCGTCCTCGGGGAGATGCAGGCGCTCGCCGCGAAGTTCCATCGTGTGCGCTTCGCGGCGGTCGCGATCCGCGGCGAACGTGCGCAGATCCGCCGCCTGATACGCGCGCAGGGCCTGACGCTGCCCGTCGGCCTCGACAGCGACGGCGCGGTCGCCGCCCTCTACAAAGTCTTCAGCTGCCCGCAGGTGAACTTCGTCTACCCCGGTGGCGTCGTGCAGAGCAAGGCGCTGCTGGCGAACCCGTCGCTCGCCAGCCTGCGGGCGCGGGTGAGCGAGTTGGTGGCGGCGTCCAATGCACGCGAACGGCGGGAGCCGGCCGCTTGAGCGACGGCGCCGACCCCGCCCTGGGCGCCCGGGAGTCGCTCCCGGGCTGGTGCGCGCGCGAGGTCGAGGAGGAGCTGCCGGGACTGCGCCTGCTCGTCGGCGAGGCGTCGCACACGCGCGCACAGGCGCTCACCGGAGACTCGCCAGCGGACGTCCGCGGACGTCTGCGCGAACTGTCCAACCGCTTCCGCGGCGCCCGCGCGGTGGGGGTGCGCCGCGAGCCCGTGCCGGGCGCCTACCGCGTCTTCTACCGCCAGATCGGCCTCGACCCTGACGCCGTGCGCACGCCGATCGAGGCTGCCGTGATGGAACGGATGCTGCGCGGCGGCTTCCTCACCGGGGGCCTGCTCGAAGACGTGCTGACGATCGCGCTGCTCGATACCGGCGTGCCCGTGTGGGCGCTTGACGCGGAGTCGGTCGACGGCCAGCTCGGCATTCGCGCGAGCGACGAGGGCGAGCCGCTGGGCCGCTCGGCGCAGGCGCCGCCGCTGCCGGGCGGCCGTTTGGTCGTCGCCGACGCCTCGGCGGCGCTCGCGATCCTCTTCGGCGAGCTGGCGCCGGGGCACGAGCCGCGCGCCCGGACGCTGCGCGTGACGCTGTTCGCCGTGCAGGTCGCCGGGGTGCCGACGCTGTATGCGGAGGAGTCGCTGTGGAAGTGTCGCGCGGTGCTCGAGCAGTCTTGATCGCGCATCCAAGCGACTCATCGTGCCCCCGCGCGCTGGTAGAATCCTGCTCTGCCGGAGAGGAGGCGGGTGTGGCTTACGGCAAGCAGCAAGTCATCGATCGAGCGGACCACAGTCAGGCGCTGATCGGTGCGCGCGGCCGCGACGGTGGGGTTACGGAGTCCGGGAGCGCGGCGCGCGAGCCCCGCGAGCAGCTCGACGAGCGCGCCGCCAGGGCTTCCCTGCGGGCGCAGATCGCGCGGCTCGAGTGCGCGCGCTCGGCGATTGTCGCCGAACGGTTTCCCTTCATCTCCACCCCCGCCGCGGTCCCCGGTAGCGGCGCGGGCGCTCCGATGCTGCTGGACCTCGGCGAGCTCGAGCGCGTGCGCGATCGGCTCGCCGCGAGCGTGCAGGAGCTGCGGGCGAGCGTCGAGGAACGCATCGAGCGCGAGCGCCGCGCACGCGAGCAGCTGCGGCGCATGGAACTGGACCCGGGCAGCTATAGGTTCGCGCGCCTGCCCGTGCGGGATCTCGGGCAGGGCGTGTGCGGGGTCTGGGAAGTCCGCCCGCGACTCGGATTGATCGGCATGCTCGCCGGCTGGTGGCAGCTCAAGCTGTCGTCAGGGTGTCCGTTAGCCAGGGGGTCGCGGTCCACACGCGACCCCGGTTCACAGAGGTCAGCATCGCGGCCAGCGTGCGGCGCTGACGCTCGGTCATCGACCCGATCGTCTTCTTCTCAGACATCGGGACCTGGGCGAGGAACTTGCGGCAGCGCGTCTGACCCCAGCGTCGCTGGCTCATCAACAGGTCGGCGACGGCCATGCTCTCGGCCTCCCACGGGCATTCGAGGATCACCTCGGCCACATGGAGCTCACCGATCGCCACGCGTCGCTTGAGCTCCGCGCGAGCGAGACGAACCTTGTTCGCGCGTTCAAGGGCGCGCATGTACTGCGGACCGGCAGGGGCAACCGTCGCTGTCGCGTTCATTCGGCACTCTCCCCGTTCTCGCCGCGAGCCTTTCGCGGCTGAAAACGTGCTTGCTAGAGGTTTTCAGTTACGCGCCTGTTGGGCCGCACGAGGTCCGCCGCGATGATCGCGGCTGTCCCGTCACCCAGCCCCTCTCCCGACGGCCTTGTGACGGGGCGAACCCCAGAACGGTCTTGCAGAGCGCACGTGGAAGCTATGACAGGAGCGGGTCGTCGGTCAACAGCGCGGCGCGCGCTTCGTACGCTAGAAGCGATCTTTTTCGGTCGCGCCGCGACTTGTGAAGATTTGGACAAGTCGCTCAGCCCCCACCAAGCCCCGGCGGTGCGGGAGAGGGCTTCGATCAGCCGGCCCGCGGCGCGGGCAGCGGCCCGTGCTCGGACTCGAACTCGCGCTTCACGCGCCCAAACACCTCGAGCGCGCGGTCCAGCGTGGCGTGATCGTGGGTGGCCATCACGCTCGTGCGCAGCAGCGCGCCGCCCGGCGGCACGGCGGGATGCAGCGCGCAGTTGGTGAACACGCCGCCGTCGTACAGCGCCCGCCACAGCAGTGCCGCCCGCCAGTCGTCGCCGACGAGGATCGGGACGATCGGCGTGACGAGCGTTCGCACGGGTGCGTCGGCGCCGGGACCCGTGCGCACGGGCTCGCCGCTGAGCGTCAGGTAGCCGAGCGCGCGCAGGCCGTCGGCGAGGTAGCGCGCACGCTCGAGCACCGTCGCCAGCAGCGCCGGCCCCTCGTCTGAGCGGATGATCCGCAGCGCCGCCAGCGCCGCCCCGAGGGCGGCTGGGACCGCCGATGCGGTGAACAGGAACGGACGCGAGGAGATGCGCAGGTACTCGATAACCTCCGCCGGTCCCGCGACGAAGCCTCCGCAAGCGGCCAGCGACTTGGAGAACGTGCCCATGCGCAGATCGACGCGGTCCTCCACGCCGAGCAGCTCGCTCGCGCCCGCGCCGCGCGCACCCAGCACGCCGGCGCCGTGCGCCTCGTCGACCATCAGCCGCGCGCCATAGCGGGCGCACAGCTCGGTGATGTCGACGAGCGGGGCGACATCGCCCTCCATCGAGAAGACGCCGTCCACCACCACCAGCACGCCGCCGCCGTCTGACTCCGCGCGCTCGAGCGCCCGCTCGAGCTTGTCGATGCGCCCGTGGCGGAACGGACGCATCTTCGCCTTGGAGATCAGCGCGCCGTCGAGGATCGACGCGTGGTCGGCCGAGTCGACGATCACCGTGTCGCTGGGGCCGAGCAGCGTGCCGAGCGTGCCGACGTTCGCCTGGTGGCCCGTCGTGAACACGATCGCATCCTCGGTATCCATCCAGTCCGCGAGCTCGCGCTCGAGCTCGAGGTGCAGGGGGGTGGTGCCGTTCAGCAGTCGCGAGCCCGTCAGGCCGGTGCCGTAGCGGTGCAGCGCATCCTCGGCGCCCTTCATCACACGCTCGTCGGCCGTCAGCCCGAGGTAGTTGTTCGACGCGAGCATGATCCGCGGCGCGCCCTCCATCTCGACCACCGGCATCGCGGGCGACTCGACCGTGCGGAAGTACGGCATCAGGTCCGCCTCGCGTGCGGCGCGCAGCAGCTCCTCGCGCTCGTGGCCCCGGACCTTTGCGAAGACGTCGATTGAGGTTGGCATATAGGGTTCCGCCGCGATGGCAGTCGAGATAAGGCCCGTGCGCAGCCGGCGCGAGCTGAGCACGTTCATCAAGCTGCCGTGGCGGCTCTATCGTAACGAGCCCAACTGGGTGGCGCCGCTGCTGCTGGACCTGAAGGAGCAGCTCGACCAGCGCCGGAACCCGTTCTTCGAGCACGCCGAGGCGCAGTATTTCCTGGCCTGGCGCGACGGGCGCGCCGTCGGGCGCATCAGCGCCCACATCGATCGCCACCTGCAGGAGTTCCAGGACAACGACTGGGGCCTGTGGGGCTGGTTCGAGTGCGAGCAGGATCCCGAGGCCGCGCGCGGGCTCCTGGACGCCGCCGAGCAGTGGCTGCGCGCGCACGGCGCCGGCACCATGATCGGCCCGATGAGCTTCACCACCAACGACGAGGCCGGCCTGATGGTCGAGGGCTTCGAGCATCCGCCGCTGATCCTCAACCCCTGGCACCACCGCTACTACCAGTCGCTGCTGGAGGACGACGTCGGCCTGTCGAAGGTGATGGATATGTACATGTGGAGCCTGAGCGTCACCGGCCGCGAAAAAGTCCACCCGGCGATCTGGGAGATGGCCGCGAAGGTCGAGTCCGAGCACGGGATCGTGACGCGCAACTTCCGCAAGAAGGACCTCGAGGCGGAGGTCGGCCGCTTCCTGGAGGTCTACAACGCCGCCTGGGAGCGCAACTGGGGCTTCGTACCGCTGACCGAGCGCGAGGTGCGCCACTACGCCAAGAAGCTGAAGCCGATCCTCGACGAGAACTGGGCGATGGTGGCCGAACTCGAGGACACCGGCGAGGTGGTCGGCGCCGCGTTGACGCTGCCCGACTACAACCAGGTGCTCGCCAAGCTGCGACCGCGCGGCCGGCTGCTGCCGCTCGGCTGGCTCACCGCCCTGCGCGAGCGGCGCAAGATCGACGCCGTGTACGTGTTCGCGCTGGGCGTCAAGCCCGCCTACCAGCACACGGGCGTCGCCGCGCGCTTCTATGAGATGCACTTCGACGCGGCCGAACGCACGCCGCAGAAGGGCGGCGAGATGGGCTGGATCCTCGAGGTCAACAAGCCGATGAACCGGGCGATGGAGGGGATGGGCGGGAAGATCGTGCGCCGCTACCGCGTGTACGAGCGCCCGCTGGGCTAGGTCCCGCAGCCCCGCGCTCGGAGTCTGCGGCGCCCGGCGCTGGCAGTTTGCGCCCCCGATGCCGAGGAGTCTGCTGGGCGGCCCTCTACACTTTCGCGGGTGAGCGAGCTTCCGCAGCCTAACTCGCCGCAGGACGTGTCGATGCTCGCGGGCGACACGCGGCAGCTGGACGCGTTGCCGGTGCTCGTCGGTCAGGCGCGCACCGTGCCCGCCCAGCTCACGCCAAGCGTTCTGCCCGGCGAGCGGCGCTCCGCGGGCGGGGTCCTTCCGGCGGTGCAGGCCGCGGCCGTAGCCGCGGGCGGATTCGTCGCCGGCGCCGCGGTCGTCGGGCTCGTGCACCGTCGCCAGCAGCGCTCCGCGACGCTCGCCAAGGGCGCTCGCGCCGGGCGCGTCGGCGCGGCGAGTCGATCGCGCCTGGGGGGGCGCTCGCGTCCGCCCGCGGCCGAACTGGTGCAGATCGTCGGCAGTCGCTCGCTGCTCGTCGACGTGCACCTGCTGGGTGGCTCGGGCGAGCGCTAGAAGCAGCCCGCCAGGGCAACTGGCGGAGCTGCGCGTGGAGGTCACGCCGGTGGGCGGCGCGGGCAGCTTCGTGCTGCCGCGCCACGGCGGCAGCGACGGCCTGCTGCGCCGACGCGGCGGTGTGCTCGAGCGCCTGCTGCACCACGAGGATCGGCCGGTGGTCGTGCGCGTCGCCCAGCCGGCGCCGGACAGGGTCGTGTTCGGCGCGCGCGCGGCGAGCGAGGCAGCGGCGGCGCACGGCATCGAGCGGATGCGCTTTGCGCTGGGGGTCGACGAGGACCTGCGCGGGTTTCTGCGCGCGTTCGCCGGGGATCCGCTGATCGGGCGCTCGCTGCGCCGGCGACCGTGGCTGCGGGTACGGCGCCGGCCGGAGCCGTTCGAGGCGCTCGCGTGGGCGATCTGCGAGCAGTTGATCGAGTACGAGCAGGCGGTCGCGATCCAGCGTCGCCTGCTATCCGCGCTGGGACGGCGCGGCCACGACTGGGACGGGGTGGGGGGGCGCCTGCGCGACCTGCCCGCGATCGAGGTGCTGGCGGGGACCGCGCCGGCGCTGCTCGAGTCCTTCGAGCTCGCCGGCTCCCGCGCGCTCGCGCTCGTGCGCGCGGCGCGCGAGGTCGCGCGCGGGCGCATCGATCTGCACAGCGGCGAGCACGAGCAGGGCTGGCGGCGGCTGCGTGCGATCCCCGGCATCGGCGCGTGGACGGTCGAGATGCTCGGGCTGTACGGCCAGGGCCGCCACGATCAGCTGCCCGCCGGCGACCTGACGCTGTTGAAGCTGGTCGGCAGGATGCTCAGCGGCGGCGACCCCCGCGCGCGCGCCGAGGAACAGCAGGTGCGCGACTTCTTCGCGCCCTACGGCGAATGGGCTGGGCTGGCCGCCACGCACATGCTCGCCGGCGCCCCCTGAGGACCTGTTCCAGGTTCTGGGCTGTTCCAGGCTCTGGGCTCAGCTGCGCGAGCGCTTGCGCTCGCGTTCGACCAGCAGCGCGAACGTGGGGCACGCGCGGGCGGCGCGCAGCGCGTGCTCGACCTGCGCGCCGTGCAGCGGGCTGCCGTCGATCACCGGGTAGCCCCACTCGTCCAGCGCGATCCGCTCCGGGAGCAGCTCGGCGCACATGCCGTGCGCCTCGCAGGCGATCGGATTCACGCGCACGCGATGGCTCACGCGAACGACCTGTCGCGAATCGTCGCATCGCTCAGCGGGCGCTCGGGCAGCGGCAGCTCAGCTGGACGCGAGCAGCCGGCGCACGGCCCGTGTCGCGCGTGGTCGGCGAACTCGGCCTGGAAGACATCCAGCGCGCTGAGGATCGGGTTGAGCGCTCCGTCGGGGTGCCCGCAGGCGCCGCGGCGGGCGATGAGCGACGCGAGGCGGTCGATGCGCTGCGCGACGCCGGCTCCGCCGATACCGCCGGCGAGCTCCGCAAGCGTCGTCGCGAACGCGTCCAAGCCGTGCACGCACGGGCCGCACTGGCGGGCGCTCTGATCCGCGAGCCAGCGCGCGAGGCGCACGGTTTCGGCGACTGGGCAGGCGTCCTCGGAGAGCAGCAGCACGACGCCCGCGCCCAGCGAAGCGCCGAGCGGCGCGAGGTGTTCGTTCGACAGCGCGACGCCGCCCAGGTGCGGGGCGCCGGCCCACGCGCCGGCGTAGCCGCCGAGCAGCGCTCCACGCACGCGCGCGGTCGGGCCGCCGCCGGCGCGGATCAGCGAGGACAGCGAGGCGCCGTGCTCGATCTCGTATACCCCCGGGTGGGCGACCGGCCCGGACAGCGTCACCAGCGCCGATCCCGGCTGGGTCGGCGTTCCCAGCTCGCGGAACCACGCCGCCCCATAGCGCGCGATCAGCGCGACGTGGGCGAGCGTCTCGACGTTGTTGACGAGCGTCGGGCGCTGCTTGACGCCCTGTTCGAACGGCAGCGGCGGCGTGAACGTCGGCTTGGCGGGGCCTCCGTTGAGGAAGTTGACCAACGCGGACTCCTGGCCCGCGACGTAGTGGCTGGGCACCGTCGCCAGGCGCAGCTCCGGCGAGCGCTCGGACACGCGCGCGCGTTCTTCGATCGCGCGGGCGAGGCTTGCGATGCCGTCGTCGGCGGACTCGCAGGCGCAGACGATCACCTCGTCCGCGCCGAGCGCTTCGGCCGCGGCGAGAGCGCCGTCGAGCACGAGCTGCGGCAGCGACTCCAGCAGCGTGCGGTCCTTGAGGCTCGCGGGCTCGCCCTCGACGGCGTTGACGACGACGATCCCGCGCTTGCGGGCGGCGGCGACGGCGCGCAGCTTGACGGCCGCGGGGAACGCGGCGCCGCCGTGTCCGAGCAGGCCGGCGCGCTCGATCTCCGCGATCAGCGCCGCCCCGCGCTCGCGTCCGCGCCTGCGCCCACCACCGCCGATCGCCGGCAGCGGTCCGTGCACGGCGAGGTGCTGCTCGAGCGTGAGCGCGCCGTGCGCGGAGATACCGCTCAGCAGCCGTGGCAGGGCCTGGGCGGGCATGCCAACGCGAGCGGGGCTCAGCTCGGCGAGCGTCTCCGCCGAGGCGCTCATCGCCGGTGCCCGCTCGTGCCGGCGTGTGCACGGGAATGCGGCAGCAGCGCGGCCGGCGTGCCCGCGCGGCGCGCCCATTCGGAGCCCAGCGGACCTCCCGGCAGCCACAGCGCGATGAACAGCCCGAACGCGCCCGTGCCGGCGAGCGCGGCGCCGCGCCAGCGGATCCCATCGGGCCAGCCGATCAGCACGCGCGTCGCCACCGCGGCCAGCACCAGCACGGTGCACGCGACGCTCAGCGCCAGCAGCCAGCCGCTGTTGGCGTCGCTGCCGGTGCCGAAGCCGTGCACCAGCGCGATCGGCCAGCTCGCGTAGGTGAGCCAGTGGATCGCGCGCCAGCTCGAGTACCCCAGGCGTGCGCGCAGCAGGCTCGTGACGATCACCGCCACGATCAGGTCGAAGGACACCGCGCCGAGACCCAGCCAGAAGGGCCGGTAGGAGCCGACGAAGGGGACGAACGCATCGACGATCGAGATCGACGCGAAGCTGTCGAGCACCGAGGTGAGGATGTGCAGCACGAGGAACACGAGCGCCAGCAGCGACACGTTGCGGTGCAGCGAGTCGAGCACGAAGCGCGGCCAGCGCACGGTGCTCCAGCGCTCGACGTCGACGACGCCGAGCGCGATCGACAGCGACAGCAGCAGCAGCGCGACGGCGCCCGTCGAGCGGGTCAGATACCAATAGGCGCTCGGCCCGGCGCTGGCGAGGAGCGCGCTCATGCCGCGAGTGCCTCCGCCGCCGCCTCGGCCGGCCAGCCGCCGACGGCCGTGACGTTGCCCTCCCGGTCGAGCAGTCGCGCCGGCAGGCCGAGCTCCGCCAGCCACGCGGCGGCAGGCAATCCACGCACGAGCGCCGCGGTCGCGGCGACGTTGGCGTCGGTGCACGTCGTGGCGGCGACGCTCACCGTTCGCCAGCTCGTGCGCACGGGCGCTCCCGTGCGAGGGTCGATGATGTGGTGCATGGTGTGCCCGTCGTGACGCCAGCGCCGTACCGCGGTGCTTGACGTCGCCAGGCCGCCGGAGCGGATCGAGACCGTCTGGCCCGGCGCCGAGGGACGGCCGCGGTGGTCGTCGGTCACCCTGATCCGCCAGCCGCCGTCGGGCGCGCTGCCCGAGGTGGCGATGTCGCCGCCGAGGCTGACGAGCACGCCGCAGCCGGCGACGGCCGCGGCCGCGGCGGCGGCGCGGTCGGCGGCCCACGCCTTGGCGCTCGCGCCGAGGTCGAGCTTGACGCCCGCGGGCACCCTGACCGAGCGGCTGGCACGGTCGAGCGCGAGCTCCCGCCAGCCTGCGCGTACCCGCGCCATGATCGCCGCGGGTGCTTCAGGCTGCCCCGTCGCGGGGGCGAGCAGGCGAAAGTCGCGGTCGTATCCGGCCAGTTCCAGCGAACGCCCGAGCGTCGGATCGACATCGCCGTCGCTGCACTCGGCGGCGCGCACGGCGACCTCGAGCGCCTCCATCAGCAGCGAGCCGACCTGTGTCGAGCGGCCCGCACGCGCGTTCAGGCGCGAGAGCTCGGAGTCGGCGCGGAAGCGGCTGCACGCCAGGTCGATCGCGGAGAGCTCGCCTTCGACCGTCGCGCGCGCGGGCGCGAGCGACGCTGGGTCGCGTACCCGCAGCACGACGCTCGTGCCAAGCGCCTCCCACACGGCCTCCCACACCGCGGACTGCAGCGGTGGCCGGGCTGTGCGCGGGGACGCGGGCATCTCAGGATCCACCCGAGACCACCGGTTCGGGCGCCGATTCCTGGACCGGCGCGGATTCCTGTGCCGGCGGCGATTCTTGCGCAGGCACCGATTCTTGCGCGGGCGCCGATTCCTGCGCGGGCGCGGCCGCTTGCGCTGAGGTTTGAGTTTCAGCGCCGGCTCGCGGTGCTTCGGCGGGTGGCTGCAGCGCGTGTGTCGAGGTGCTTGTGGCTGTGGGGGCCTGCTTGGCTGTGCGCTTGCCCCTGTGAGAGGTTGCCGGCTTGACGGTCTTTCCCGGGAAGACGCTTGCGGCCGCCTCGGCGAACAGCCCGGTCAGCGCAACGCTGCCGGCGAGCAGCCAGCGGTTGAGCCGGCCCAGCTCTCGCAGCGCCGCGTCGCGGGTGTGGGTGGTGTGGATCGCCACGTTGGCCTCAGTGTGTGCGCGTCGACTAAGGATCGGGTAACCGCTCGATGAGAAAGCTCATCGAATTTCGCGGGCAGGGCCGAGGCGCCGACGCCGACGCCTATCCTTGGTCGATGGGCGTCGCCGCGGACCCGAGGCTGCCTGATCGCACGGCTCCGCCGCCCGACGGAGGGGGTGGCGATCAGGCCTCCGTCAACCCCGCGCGGGTATTGCTGATCGAGGATGAGCCGGGGATCGTGGACTTCGTCCGGCGTGGCTTCGAGGCCGAGGGCTTCGCGGTGCAGTCCGCCCTCGACGGGATCGAGGGCGAGCGCCTGGCGCTGCAGGGCAGCTTCGACGCGGTTGTGCTGGACCTGATGCTGCCGGGCCGAGACGGCCTGCAGGTGCTGGCCGCGGTGCGCCGGGCGATGCCGAGCCTGCCGGTGATCGTGCTGACGGCGCGGGAGGAGATCGAGGATCGCGTCGAGGGGCTGGAAGCGGGCGCCGCGGACTACCTCGTCAAGCCGTTCTCGATGGCGGAGCTCATCGCCCGCGTGCGCGCGCAGTTGCGGGTGATCGCGCAAGCTTCGGCGCGGCTGCTGTGCGAGGAGGGAATCGAGGTCGACCTGCTGGCCCGCAGGGTGCGCCGCGGCGGCAGGCAGGTGGTGCTGTCGAGGACCGAGTTCGAGCTGCTCGTGTATCTGCTGCGCAATCACGGCCGCGTCGTCTCGCGCGAGCAGATCCTGAGCTCGGTGTGGGGCTACGAGCACGATCCGGCGACCAACGTCGTGGACGTGTACATCGGCTACCTGCGGCGCAAGCTCGGCAGTCCGGGAGATCCTCCACCGATCTTCACGGTGCGCGCCGTGGGCTATCGGCTCGGTAGCGCCACCTGAACTGTCGTGCGCTCGCTGATCGGACGCCTGGCTCCCGCCGGCTTGCGCTGGCGTCTGGCGGGTTGGGTGACGCTCGTGACGCTTGTCAGCACCGCGATCGTGTTCGTCGCCGTCTACGGTGGCACGGGCGAGGAGCTGCGCCATCAGATCGACAGCGAGATCGCGGGCGATTCGGCTGAGCTGGCGCACAACCTGGCGATGGCGAAGGCGCGCACGCCGCGCCAGCTGGCGCACGCGGCCACGCGTTACATCGATGCGCAGCCGTTCAGCGCGAGCTCGACGCTGCTGTTCGCGTTGGTCCCGGGGCAGCAGGCGAGCACCAACCGCCCCGAGTTGTTCGGGAACCCGCCACCCGACGATGGTGAGACGTACGCCGAACAGGAGCAGGAGAACCGGCTCGCCGCACACCTGCTCGTAGCGGGCGACGGCTACTCGACGCTGCTGCTCCCGGACGTCGGCAACCTGCGCCTGCTGAAGCGCTCGCTGCTGGTCCCCGGCGGGCTGCAGGTGACGATCGGCGTGGGGGAGCCGCTGGCGGCGGTGGCCCGCGCCCAGCATGGCGTCGCCCGCGCATTCATCGTGGCCGGGCTGCTGGCGCTCGCGAGCGCGCTGCTGGGCGCGTACCTGATCGGCGCCCGCGTGTCGCGCCCCCTGCGCAGCATGGCCGCCGTGGCCGCGCGTGTGGACGCAGGCGATCTGCACCCTCGCATCCACGACACCGACGGACGCGCCGAGGAGGTCAGGGTGCTGGCGGACGCGTTCAACCACATGCTCGATCGTCTGACCGACGCGTTCGCGGGCCAGCGGGCGTTCGTCGCCGACGCCTCCCACGAGCTGCGCACGCCGCTGACAGTGATCCGTGGCCAGCTGGAGGTGCTGGCTTCACAGCCCCAGCCGTCTGCTGAGGAGGTGCGCCGCGTCGAGCGGCTGGTGCAGGCGGAGATCGCGCGGATCGGCCGCCTGGTGGACGACCTGCTGCTGCTGGCGAGGACCGAGCAGAGCGAGTTCCTGAGGGTCGAGTCGATCGACCTGCCCAACTACGTGCAGGAGCTGTGGGACGGAGTGAGCCTGGTCGCGCAGCGTCGCTTCGAGCTTGGTCCGGTCCCCGCGGGAACGCTCCGCGCCGATCCGGACCGTCTCGCCCAGGCGCTGCGCAACCTCCTCAACAACGCGATCGACCACACGGCTCCCGAGCGCGGGCTGGTGCGAATGCGTGTGCAGCAGCGCCCCGGCGGGCGCGTGCGCTTTCTCGTCGAAGATGACGGTCCGGGGATTCCCGCGGAGCAGCGCGAGCGCGTGTTCGACCGCTTTCACCGCACCGACGCGGCGCGCGACCGCGCGTCCGGTGGAACGGGGCTGGGGCTGGCGATCGTGCGCGCGATCGTGGACGCCCACGGCGGCAGCGTCAGCGCCGGCGAGTCGCCCGAGGCGGGCGCCTGTATCGAGCTCGAGCTGCCCGGGTTCGTGCCGGCGCGCGCCGGCACGGTCGCCTACGCGGCGACCGGCACGCGGTAGCGCCGCGAGCGCGCGTCCTGTTCGAGCAGGCCCACCGCGAGCAGCGTCGTCATGTAGCGGTGCGTCGTGCTCGGGCTCAGGCTGAGCTGCGCCGCGACGTCGGTCACGGCCAGCGCGCCACCGTCGGTGGGGAAGCAGGCGAGCACGAGCAGGCCGAGCAGCAGCGAGCGCGATAGGCGCGGGCTGCTCGACAGCGTCGCGAAGCTGGAGGCGAGCTCACGGTCGGCGAGACCGTGCAGCAGGCTCGACACGCCGGCGCCCTCCGAGGTGCGCCGCACGATCTGTTCGATCTGCGTTCGCGTCAGGTCGATGCTGATGGCGGCTGAATCCGTCTTCACGCCGCCGGATGATCGCGTCGGGGCTCGCCGCGAGCAAGGGGAAAGTCCAATACTTGAGTCTCAAGTGCGGATCCGAACAGCGCGGGCGCCGCCGGCGAGCAGGCGCTCGACCACACGCCGCGCCCGCAGCACCGCCATCGTCGGCTTGGCCAGGGTGCCCATCGTCTCAAGCACGCGTTGCGTCGCCAGCAGCGCACCCGGCGCGGCGGTCGGTGGGGCGGAGAGATAGAAGCTCGCCATCGCGGCCAGGATCAGCGCATGGCTGCCGCCGTCGGGCAGAGCCTCCGCGGCATGCACGGCGCGCGCGGCGATCCAACTAAGGCGCTGCGCCGCTTCGGCGGGGGAAGCGTAGTGATCGAGCAGGTTGTGGTGGCCGTGCTCGAGGTCCTTGGCTCGGTCGATCAGGCTGTCGAGCAAGACGTGCAGCGCGCTGATCCAGGGGCAGTACGCGTCGTGCGTGGCACGCGATTCGGCTGCGCTCAGCTGCGGCTTGGCGGCGGCGGCGATCAGCGCGAACACCGTCATCGAGGAGGCGCCGCCGGCGGCCGCCTCCCACCAGCGCAGCCCGCTGTTCGGCGGTGTCACCGCGGCGCCCCAGCGGGCCAGCGCCCGTGGCTGCTCGCTGCCCCGTTCGTGGTTGAGGCTCTGGTAGGCGACGATCGTGCTGGCGGCGCGCAGCGCCGGCTGCACGACGGCCGCGTAGGAGGGAAGTGTGTCGAGGGCGTCGCGGCACGCCTGCACGAGGTGCTCGATGTAGCCGTTGTCGCGCTTGGCGTATGCGTGCTCGTAGTAGTCGGCGTGCTCGCTGCCGGGGTCCAGCGCCCTCAGCAGCGCGCTGTGTAGCTGGCGGCCGTTGGCGATCGGGTCGGCGCTCGGCTGCTCGGCGAGCGTGTCGACGTAGTCGTAGGTCGTCTGGAAGGCGACGACGGCGCGAACCACGCGGGCGCGATACGGGCGTGGCACGAGCGCCGCATACGCCGCGGCGCCCTCGTAGTTGCCGCGCTCGTCCCGTTGCGTGAGCAGCGCCAGGCGTCGCAGTAAGGGATCGGGTATCTGGTGCGCATGCTCGTGCCAGTGACGAAGCTCACGTCCGACGAGTGGGAAGATTCCGAGCCAGTACCTGGATGCGGCGCCGGCAAACGTGCCCGCCAGCCCCAGGTGACCCTTCCGCTGGGAAGCAACCACCAGAATAGTTTCGTTTACCAGAGAAGCGATACATAGTCACTCCTGAAGGCTTGCCCGCGCCGGCGCGCGCGCCGCGGCAAGGCCAGCTACCGCGATTACCGCAAGCGTTATGGCCGCGAGCAGCGCCAGCGTCAGCGCCACCCTCCCCAGTCCGACCGCGAACGGCGCCGGGAACCCTGTCTCCAACCTCAGCCAGCGGCTGGCCAACGCGTGGCCGTAGATGCCCGCGAGCGCGCCGATCGCACAGCCGATGCCCAGCACGATCGTGCTCTCCAGCAGCAGCGCGCGCCACAACTGGCCGGTGTCGTACCCCTGGATCTTCAGCGACGCCAGCCGCGGGCGCCGTTGCCAGATGCTCGCGCTGAGCGCCGCGGCGACGGCGAGCGCGGCGGCGATCAGCAGCAGCGAGGAGATTTCGCTCAGCGCGGTCAGCCCCTGGCTTGCGTTCTCGTCGTACTGGCGCTCGCGTTCGTGCAGCGTCTGCACGCCGAGGGGACGGCCCGCGAGCGCCTTCACCACCGCGCGCCTGCCAGCCACCTGATCCACCCCCGGCCTGAGGTCGACCTCGAGTGCGGAGGGATCGGCGGTCTGCCAGTAGCGGCGGTAGTCGGCCGTGTTGAGGATCACCGCGCCCGGCGACCAGCCGAGGTTGGTCGTGATCGCCGCGACGCGCAGGCGTGCGCTGCCCGCTGGCGTCGGCAGCGTGAAGGCGCTGCCCACACCCAGGTGGTGTTCTTCGGCGAAGGCGCCCGAGACGGTCGCCCAGCCGCCCTCGCGCAGCAGGCGCGTCGCGCGCGCGAGGCTCCCCTTCAAGAGCTGGCTGGCGGGGATAAGCACAGCGTCGCTCGCGGGCCTCGCGATGATCCACATGCGGCGATCGCCGACGTCGAGGTAGCTGCCCTGATATACGCGCACCGACGCGACCGCGGCGGAGCGTTCGATCGCGCGCGCCGTGCCGTCGGCGGTGAAGGCGTTGGTCGTGAGGTCGTTGCCGCCGGTCGTCACCCACACGTCGGCCGTTCCCAGGTATTCGCCGAAGCTCGCGTCCAGGCCGCGGATCAGGTCGGCGCGCGCGCCGCCGATCGCGACGCTTCCGTACACGGCGAGCGCGGCGATCCCGGCGAGCGCGACCGTGCGGATCGTGACGGCGCGCAGCTCCGAGACGACGACGATCAGCGAGCTGCTCGGGATGCGTTCGCCGGCCCAGCGCAGGATGCGCGCGACGCCGGCGAACGCGCCCGGGATCGCGAACAATGCGGCCACCGCGAGCGCCGTGCCGCCGACGATCGTCGTCCCCGGGGCGAGCGCGACCACGATCGCGATCGCCGCGAGCAGCGCTACCCCCGCGAGCGCCAGCTTCGGCGCCGTGGCGGGCGCGAGCGTCTCGCCTCCGCCGGAGCGGTCGCGGAAGACCGCGTCGGCGGGGCGGCCGGAGCGCAGGTCGAGCGCGGGCGAGAGCGACGCGAGCATCGTCGCGAGCACGCCGCAGCCGACGGCGATCAGGATCGTCCCGATGTGCAGGGTCTCCTGCGTGCCGATCGGGAAGGCCGTTGTCAGGTAGGTGGGTATGCGATGCAGGAAGATGTGCGAGAGGACGTCGCCGAGCGCGACGCCGACCGCCGAGGCGACGGTGCCGAGGACGGCCGCCTGGAAGGCGAGCAGCACGACGATCTGCTGCCAGTCATAGCCCTGCATGCGCAGATCCGCGACGAACCGCCGTCGCTCGGGCACCGTCAGCAGCATCGCGTTGAGCGCCAGCAGGAAGCCGACCATCACGCTGATCGCGGCGAACAGCGTTGTCGACTGGTCGTTCGGCTTGACCGCCTCGGCGAGCAGGCCCAGCTCGTCGTCGGCGGCCACCACGCTCAGGTGTCCGGCGGCGAGCGTGCGCAACCGCGCCGCCACGCGGCGGTCCGCTCCGGGCCACGGCTCGACCAGGATCTGCGTGATGCGCCCGGGCATGCCGGTCAGCTGCTGGGCTTCCGGGAGCAGGCCGACCGCGATCGGGCTCGAGGCGAGCACCCCGAACGGCGAGCTTCGCAGCACCGCGCCGACGACGATCGTGCGTGCCGCGCCGAAGGCGAGCACCTTGACCCGCTGGCCCGGTTCGACGCCGACCGCGCTGGCGACGCTCGCTGGCAGTATCAGCCCGCCGGAGAAGCGAAAGCCAGCCAGCCCAAAGTCCTGCGTATCGAAGCCGCCCAGACCGGCCACCGACGATGTCACGCCGAGCAGCTGCACCGACTGGCGGCCGTGCGGCCCGACGACGGCGATGTTCTCGCGCAGCACCGGCGCCGCGACGTCGACCCCCGGCATGTGGCGAACCTCTTCCGCGAGCCGTTCGTCGAATCCGGCCGACGAGCGCGCCGCCAGCTGCAGCCGCGCCGAGCCGGTCACCAGGTGGATCAGCCTGCCCGCCGATCCGGTGAGGCTGGCGTTGGCGACGAGCACGCCCAGGACCAGCGCCACGCCAACGGCGATCCCGCTCCCGGCCAGCAGCTCCTGGATGGCATGGGAGCGCAGCCGCACCCGGTACAGGTGCGCGAGCATGCTCACGCGGACCCCCGCGATCGGGGGGTTCAGCGGGCCCTTCACGACGAGCTTGCTGCCAGCTCCGGATCGAGCCCGTCGGCCATGTGGCCGTCGCGCAGCGTGTGCACGCGGTCGGCGAACGGCGCCGCGTCGAGGTCGTGCGTGACCAGCAGCCCGGGGATGCCGCGCTCGTGGCAGATGTCGCGCATCAGCGCCAGTATCTCCCGACTGCGCTTGGAATCGAGGTTGCCGGTCGGCTCATCGGCGAGCAGCAGACGCGGCTCGTTGGCCAGCGCGCGGGCGATCGCGATCCGCTGGCGCTCGCCCATCGACAACTGCTCGGGCGTGAAGTCGGCGCGAGCGGCCAGGCCGACGCGCTCCAGCCACGGCAGCGCCCTGCGCCGACCCTCGCGCAACGTGCAACCGTCGCCGGTGAGCTTGATCGTCGCGTTATCGAGCGCCGAGGTATGCGCCATCAGGTGAAAGGCCTGGAAGACGAAGCCCACATCGCGACGGCGGTAGAGCGCGCTGTCGCGCTCGGACAGCTCGCTGAGCACCTGCCCATCGAAGGAGATGCTGCCACTGTCGGGGGAGCTGAGCGCCGCCGCGAGCATCAGCAGCGTCGTCTTGCCCGAGCCGCTCGGGCCATACAGGGCCACGAACTCCCCGGCGGCGACCGTCAGCGAGACGCCGTCGACGGCCTTCACCGTCTCCACGTCGGTCGAGTAGTGCTTGACGACCTCGCGCAGCTCGAGCGTGCTCACTGCCCGGAACGCTCCGCCCCCGTGCGCCTGCGCCCCGGAAGCTGCACGACGGTGCCGCTCGCCGGCTCGCTCGACACCAGCTCGCCGTCGCCGATCGACATCATCACCCCGACTCCCTGCAGCGCGGACATCTCCTCGGAGGCCATCAGCATCGTGATCTTGCGCTCGCGCGCAGCCGTGCGCAGCAGCGCGAAGAACCTGTCGCGGTCGCCGAGGTTGGGCAGCAGCGGCGGGTCGTCGATCACCAGCAGGCGCGGCTCGCGAGCGAGCGACCGCGCGAGCATCACGCGCGCCCGCTCCGTCAGCGACAGCGAATCCGTGAGCTCGGCGGCGCCCGCGACGCCGACATCGACCTGGTCGAGCACGGCCATCGCCCGGCGCCGGGCCTCGCGCATCGTCAGTCCTTCGCTGCCCAGCGAAGTGGCCACGTGATCGAGGACGCTCTCGCCCGGTGTCGCGCGCCAGTCGGAGGACGACATGAACGCGATCTCGCCGCGCAGCAGCCGGCCGCGCTCGCTGGTCGGCATGCGCGCGATGTCGCGTCCTTCGAAGCGGACCGTGCCCGAGTCCGCCAGCGCGATCCCGCAGGCCAGGCGCAGCAGCGTCGACTTGCCCGAGCGCCGCGGCCCGTACACACCGACCGAGACGCCGGCGTCGATGTCGAGGCAGACGCGGTCGAGCACGACGATCTCGCGAGCGCCGTCCGGAAAGCGCTTGCTGACGTTCAGAAAGGAGAGCAGCGGCGTCATCGCGGCGTCAGCGAGGAGGCGTTGTCAGCCGCTGCGTTCGAGGAACTCGTTGATGCGCCTGCGGGTGCGTGCCGCCCAGTCGACCTCGATCTGCAATTGGGCGTAGACGGCGTCGCGCGTGCACTCCATGCACAGGGCGGTCCACGAGCGACCGCGACCGTCGGTCGGGCTGACGAGCTGGGCGAGCATCAGGCACTCGCGCTCGTACGCCTTCAGCGCCAGCAGCAGTCGCGGCGCGTCCTGTTCGCGCGCGACCGACAGCTTCGCCTGCAGCCCCAGGCGCACTGGCTCTCGCGGCAGCAGCGTCTCCATCCACAGCGTCAGCGCCTCGGAGGTCTCCTCGGTGGGGTAGTAGACGAGGTGCGTGCGGCGGTGGTTGTTGCGCTTCGGCTCGTCCTTGGAGACCGCCAGCCCGGTCTTCTCGAGCTGCTCCAGCAGTCGGTAGACGTCGTTGGTGTCGACCCGCCAGGTCTCGCCGAGCCGCGCGGCCAGGCGGTTGGCCAGATCGCCGCCGTGTCCCGGTCGTTCCAACAGCAGGCCGAGCAGCGCACCCCGCAGCGGCGTCGAGGGCCCCCTCATCCACCTCGTCTTCTCTGGGTTCGCGCTCGCCATCGCTCCTCGTGCCGGCCGAGTTTGACCGACTGGACAATACACCACCACGGCGGCGGTTGCCGAATCGTTCCGACATCCTGGAGTCTGTTCGGTTAGGCACTCGCAGGGTCGCTTCAATCGATCTCTGGGCCCCGAGCCGTCCCCTAGACGGAGGAGGGCCTGAGGCGTTCAGGGCACCAGCACCGCCGCGCCGGTGAAGCGCCCCGCGCGCAGATCGGCAAGCGCGGTGTTGGCGTCCTGCAGCGCGTAGGTGCTCACGTGCGTGTCCACGGGCACGCGAGGAGCGAGCGCGAGCAGCTCGTCGCCGTCGGCGCGCGTGAGGTTGGCGACCGAGCGCACCGAGCGCTCCTCCCAGAGGATGTCGTACGGGAAGCTGGGGATGTCGCTCATGTGGATGCCGCCGCACACGACCGTGCCGCCGGGTGCCAGCGCGCGCAGCGCCGCCGGCACGAGCGCCCCGACCGGGGCGAAGATGATCGCGGCTTCCAGCAACTGTGGCGGCGCTTGCTCGGAGGAGCCCGCCCAGACGGCGCCGAGCTCGAGCGCGAGGGCCGCCGGCGCGTCGTTGCCGGTCCGCGTGAACGCGTACACCTCGCGCCCCTGCCAGCGGCAGATCTGCACGAGGATGTGCGCGGAGTCGCCGAAGCCGTAGAAGCCCAGCCGGCGGGCATCGCCGCACATCCGCAGCGCCCGGTAGCCGATCAGCCCGGCGCACAGCAGCGGCGCCGCCTGCTCGTCGGTGTAGCTCGCGGGGAGCGGGAAGCAGAAGCGCTCGTCGGCGACCGCGTACTCGGCATAGCCGCCGTCGATGTCGCGCCCGGTGAAGCGCGCGTTCGGGCACAGGTTCTCGCGCCCGCTCGTGCAGTACTCGCAGGTGCCGTCGGTCCAGCCGAGCCACGGCACGCCGACGCGTTCGCCGATCGCGCGAGCGCCCTCGCCCGCGTGTTCGCTCTTGCCCTCGCCGCGCGCGAGCACCGTGCCGACGATCTGATGGCCGAGGATGCGCGGCGGCTCGGCGATCTGCACCTCGCCGTCGAGCAGCTGCAGGTCCGTGCGGCAGACGGCGCACGCGTGCACCCTGATCAGCAGCTGCCCGTGGCCGGGCTCGGGGACCGGGCGCTCGATCGCGCGCAGCGGCGCTCCGACGTCGTCGAAGACCATCGCGCGCATCGTTGCCGCGGGCTCAGCCAAAGAACAGCTCGGCGGTCTCGTACAGCTCGGGATCGAGCAGCTTGGGCTCGCGCAGCGCCTGATCGAGCGTCACCTCGACGATCGCGGTCGCGCGCAGGGCGACCATCCCGCCGAAGCGTCCCGCGGCGACGGCCTGCATCGCGGCCACGCCGAAGCGCGTCGCGAGCACGCGGTCGAACGCCACGGGCGTGCCGCCGCGCTGCACGTGGCCGAGGATCGTCACGCGGCTCTCGTAGCCCGTGCGTCCCTCGATCTCGCGCTCGAGCGTCACGCCGATGCCGCCGAGCCGCGCGTGCCCGAAGGCATCGGTGCCGGCGTCCGCGAGGGTCTCGAGCGTGCCCTCGCGCGGCGTCGCGCCCTCGGCGACGACCACGATCGAGAAGCTGCGCCCGCGCTCGTGGCGGCTGCGCAGGTGCGCGACCACCTGCTCGATGTCGAACGGCCGCTCGGGGACGAGGATCGCGTCGGCGCCCCCGGCGATGCCCGCGTGCGTGGCGATCCAGCCGGCGTGGCGGCCCATCACCTCGACGACCATCACGCGGTTGTGCGACTCGGCGGTCGTGTGCAGGCGGTCGATCGCGTCGGTCACGATCTGCACGGCCGTCTGAAAGCCGAACGTCACGTCGGTGCCGCCGAGGTCGTTGTCGATCGTCTTCGGCACGCCCACGATCGGCACGCCGTCGCGGTGCAGCCGCAGCGCCACGCCCAGCGTGTCCTCGCCGCCGATCGGGATCAGCGCGTCCACGCCGCGCGCCTGCAGCGTGCGCCTGACCAGCGCCGTGCCGTCGGCGCCGCCGGCGTACGGGTTCGTGCGCGAGGTGCCGATGATCGTGCCGCCGCGCGGGAGGATGCCGGCGGTGCTCTCCATCGTCAGCTCCAGCGCATCGTCGGCGAGCACACCCGCCCAGCCGTTGCGAAAGCCGAGGAACTCGTGTCCGCCTTCGGCCAGCCCGCGCCGCACCACCGCGCGGATGACCGCGTTCAGCCCCGGACAGTCGCCGCCTCCGGTCAGCAGTCCGATCCGTGCCATCGACGTCAGTCTACGTCGGCGCGCGCGATTGACCCTGGCCCGCGCGCCGTCAGATTCCTTGACCTGGGAGGAACTCGTTTGTGAACGGCGGCAGCCCGCCGTTGGGGTTGTTTCGGAGCAGGCTGTGCGAGTACATCCAGTTCCCGAACGCCGCCCACGCCGTGGGGTCCTGCCAGCCGTAGGGGTCGCTCGCGTTGGCGGGCTGCGCCGCGGGCAGCGTCTGGCGGATCGATTCGAGCTGGAGCTTGGGTTCGAGCGACGGGTTGGCCTTCAGCAGTAGCGCGGCGGCCGCCGCGGGGTTGGCGCGGACCGCGCGCTCGCCGCGCGTGAGCGCCTGCAGGAACGCGCGCAGGTCGACGCCGTCGGTGCGCGCCTGTTGCTCGCGCACGACCAGCACGAGCTCGTCGTAGCTCGGCACACCCGCCCGATCGACGGGGATCACCAGCGGATGCTTGTGCATCAGGCGCAGCTGGATCGCCTCGTAGTTCCAGTAGCCGCCGAGCGTCGCCGCGACCTTGCCGGACAGCATCGCGGCGACGAGGCTGAAGCCGACGTTGACTTCTTTGACCTTCGCGGGGCTGACGCCGGCGTGTTCGAGCGTGGTTCTCAGCTCGACCGCCTGGTAGGGGATGCCGGCGGTGCCGACGGTCTTGCCCGCGAGGCTCGCCACGCCGCTGACGTGCGCTTCGGGCAGCGCGATGATCGACGTCAGCGGGCGCTGCACGAGCGCGCCGATCGAAACCAGCTCGAGGCCCTGATCGCGGGCGAGCAGCAGCTGCGGCTCGTAGGAGATCGCCATGTCCACCTTGCCCGCCGCGAGCAGCTTCAGCGGTTCGGCCGTTTCCGAGGGCACGACCGGTTCGACGTCCAGGCCGACCGCGCGGAAGTCGCCGTGCGCGATCGCCGCGTACAGCGCCGCGTGGTCGGCGTTGGGGAACCAGTCGAGCATCACCTTGAACGGCTTCGTGCTCGCCGCCGACACGGTGTCCTGCTTGGCCCCGCACGCCGACAGCGCGACCGCGCAGATCAGGCACGCGAGGAGCGCCGGGAGGCTCGCGCGGCGTGAGTTTCGTTGTTCCGGTCGGCACATGTGCCGACCGGCCCGGCCGCACATGTGCGGCCGGGTACCCTGCCGCATGCGGCAGGGTCTAGGAAAAAGATTTCCGTTCCTCAAGTCGTCTCTCCTCGGGGTCGGAGCTTCCAGGGCACGAGCTTGCGCTCGGCGAGGCCAAGGGCGTAGAAGCAGGCGATCGCGAACGCGAACAGCACCGCGGTAGCGGCGTACGCGCGCGCCGTCTGAAAGCCGCCGGCGTCGGTCATGATCTCGCGTCCGAGGCCCGAGTAGGCGGCGGTCGTCGGGGTGCTGGTCTCGGCGATGAACGCGCCGATCACGCCCACCGCGAGCGCGATCCGCGCGCCGCTGAGCGCCGCCGGCAGCGCCGCCGGCAGCTCTGCGAAGCGGAACGCCTGCCAGCGTGACGCGTCGAGCGTGCGCAGCAGCTTCGGCTGCTCGGGGTCGACCGCCGCGAGCCCGTCGACCGTGCTGACGACGACCGGGAAGAAGCAGATCAGCGCGATCACCGCCAGCTTGGGGAAGATCCCAAAGCCCCACCAGAACACCAGCAGCACGCCGATCACGGGGATCGGCACCGCCTGCGAGCCCACCGCCAGCGGGTACACCGCGCGGCGCAGCAGCGGGAACAGGTGAATCGCGACCGCCAGCGCGAAGCCGCTCGCCAGCGCCAGCGCCAGCCCGAGCACGACCTGCTCGGCGGTCACCGCGAAGTTGTGCCACACGAGGCCAGCGTTGTTCCACAGCGCCGCCGCCACCGCGTGGGGGGCCGGGAGCAGGTCTTCTTCCACCCCCGAGGCGTCCGCGTACAGCTCCCACGCGCCGAGCAGCGCCGCGCTCAGCAGCAGCGGCGCCCAGCCGCGGCGCGCGCGCGCGCTGCGAGCGCTCATCCTCGCGCGCCCGTTCCCAGCGCGCTCAGCGCCTGCTCGCGCAGCGCGATCACCCGCGGGTCGGTGCGCTGGCGCGGGCCGTCGCCCGCCTGCCTGTGCCCGTCAGGGTGTCCTCCGAGGAGGGTCCCCGAACGGGGGAGCTCGACCTCGAACTGCGCGAGCACCCGTCCGGGCCGCGGCGAGAGCACGACGACGCGATCGGCGAGCAGCACCGCCTCCTCGACGTCGTGGGTCACCAGCACGACCGTCCGCGGCTCGCGCGCGAGCGTCCCCGCCAGCCACTCCTGCATCTCGCCGCGCGTGATCGCGTCGAGCGCGCCGAACGGCTCGTCCAGGCACAGCAGCGGCTTGCCCGACAGCAGCGTGCGCACAAACGCCACGCGCTGGCGCATGCCGCCGGAGAGCTCGTGCGGGCGCGCGTGCTGGAAGCCGTCCAGCCCCAGCTCCGCGAACAGCGCGTCCGCTCGCTGCCGCGCCTCGGCGCGCGACAGCCGCGCGATGCGCAGCGCCAGCGCCGCGTTGTCGACGGCGCTCAGCCACGGCAGCAGCAGGTCGCGCTGGGGCATCAGCACCGCCGGCGCGCACGCGACCCGGCCGGCGTCCGGCGCCTGCAGCCCGCAGATCAGCTCCAGCAGCGTGCTCTTGCCGCAGCCGCTCGGGCCGACCACCGCCAGCAGCTCGCCCGGGGCGGCGCGCAGCGAGACCTGCTCGAGGGCTTGCACGGCGCCGCCGCGTCCCGCCGCCGGGTAGGCGAAGCTCACCGCGTCCAGCGAAACCGCGTCCTCGCCCGCCGATCGCCGGATGACGGGCCGTGCGCGGGACTGCAGTTCGGTGGCCACTTCGCTCCCTTCGCGGGCATTACCCCACAGGTTCTAAGGGTCGACGCCGGTGGAATCGCTTCCCGTGCGTCATCTCAGCCGGCCTACCGCCAGCACCCCTGGGTGTCTGCTGATCGTGCGCGGATGCTATCGCGCAGGATCACGGCCGGCGACGCGAGGCGGCCTGCTAAAACGCGGATGATGCGCCAGGGTCCGCTCGCCGGCCGGTATGCCGCGGTCGCGGCGATGGTGATGTTCGCGCTGATCCCCTACCTGGCGCTGTCCGCCGCGCTCGACCCGCTGACGCCGATCATCGCCAAGCAGCTGCACGCGAGCCTGCAGACGATGAGCCTCAGCTCCGGCCTCGCCAACGCCGCATACGCGGCCGGCACGGTGCTCGCGGTCCAGCTCGCCCAGCACCTGCCGCAGCGGCGCATGCTGATCGTCTACGCGACGCTGCTCGTGATCGGCTCGGTGCTGGCGGCGACCGCGCAGGACGCGGGGATGTACATCGCGGGTCACGTGCTCCAGGGCGCCTGCACGAGCCTGCTGCTGATCTCCGCCGTGCCGCCGCTGGCGATCGGCTATCCGGCGAGCAAGCTGCGCACGACGGCGATGATCATGAACCTGTGCATCTTCGGGGCGGTGGCGCTCGGCCCGGCGGTCGGCGGGCTGCAGGCGCAGTCCGACGCCTGGCGGCCGCTGTTCTGGGTGATCGCCGCGATCGCCGCCTGCGCGCTGCTGCTGGCAGTGTTGACGTTCGACGACGCGCCCGCCGCCGACCCCGAGTCGCCGATCGATCCGCTGGCGATCGCGCTGGCGGTGCTCGGCTGCGCGGCCGCGTTCTTCGGCGCCTCGGAGCTGCTGACACACCGCTTTCTCGACGTCGAGACGATCGTGCCGCTGCTCGCCGGTCTGGCGACGATCGTCGTCCTGATCGTCTACCAGTTCCGTGCCAAGCGGCCGCTGCTGACGATCCGCTCGATGCTGACCAGCACGATGCCGGTCGCGGGCATCGTCGTCGCGCTGTTCGCCGCCGCGGCCTCCGTCTCGGCGACCGCGCTGAGCGTGGGCGTGCTCGTCGGACGCTACCGGCCGCTGCATCTGGGCCTGCTGTATCTGCCGGAGGTCGCGGGCGCGGTCATCACAGCCGTCCTGCTCGGCGTCGTCATCACCAGGCGGGCGATCCACTACCTGCCGCTGGTCGGCATGGTCTTCCTCGCGGCCGGGATCGCGGTCTTCCGCATCGACGTGCCGTCGAGCGAAGCGGCCACGCTGATCGGCTCGGGGCTGACCGGCATCGGGCTCGGCGCGACCGTCGCGCCCGCGCTGTTCGTCGCCGGCTTCTCGCTGCCCTCCGCGAGCCTCCAGCGCGTGTTCGCGATCGTCGAGCTGATGCGCGCGGTGGCCGCGTTCATGATCGCGCCGATCTTCGCTCACTTCGCCGCGACCGTCGGCGGCGGTCTCGACGCCGGCACCGGGATGGCGCTGTGGATCGGCCTCGGGCTCGCCCTCGGCGGCGCCGTGATCGGCGTCGCGATCTACGCGCTCGGAGGCGCCCGCCCGCAGACGCCCGACATCGAGCGCTTCGTCGCCGGCGAGGCCCCCGCGTGGTACTCGCCGCCGCTGCTCGCGAGGGTCCGTCCGGGCCTGGCGTCCGCGCAGCCCGCGACAGAGAGCGCCAACTGAGATGGCCTCGCGCGACACTCCCGCCACAGCGTCCGCCCCGCCCACCGGCCCGGTGCTGTTCGCCTACGACGGCTCCGAGCTCGCCAAGCTCGCGATCGACGAGGCCGGCCGCCAGCTCGCGCCCGGACGCGACGCGCTTGTCGTCTGCGTGTGGCAGACGGGTGACCTCGGCTTCCTGCCAGCCGACGAGCGGCTCAACGCCGCCGAGGCCACCGAGGTACGGAAAGCCGCCGAGGGGGTCGCCGCGGCCGGAGCGTCCCTGGCGGAGAAGGCCGGGTTCCGAGCGCAGAGCATCGCGGTTACGGCGGCGCCGACTTGGAAGGGAATCGTGGCCGTCGCGGGCGAGCACGAGGCCAGCCTGATCGTGCTCGGCTCACACAGTCGCCGCGGGCTCGCGCGGCATCTGCTCGGCAGCGTCGCCGCGGCGGTGGTGGCGCACTCGGGGGCGTCTGTGCTGGTTGTGCATTCGTGATGGTTGCCGGCGGTTCAACCTTGCTTCCGATGGTGTTTGCTCGGCTCGAGGCAGGTCGAGCACGCGAGTCGACGAAGGCCGTCGTGCGTGGAACTTGACCCCGCATTTTGCGGGGTCAAGTTCGGGAGCCCCCCGCCGCAGAGTTCCGCTCTGGAGATCTAGAAGCGGGTCTGGGAGCTCGAAACAGGTCTAACAGCCTGACTACCTCGTAGGATTGGCCGCGTGAAAGCAAAGCGAGCGTGGGGCGGCCACCAGACAACTTTCCTCGTGCTGGCTGGCCTGGCGTTGCTCAGCGCGGGAGCGTCGGTCGTCGCTCATCGTTCGGGCCTGCCAGCGGGACTGAGGTTCGGCACTGGATGGTTCTTCCACGCAGCGTTCGGCGTCTTCGTCTTTGTGGTCCTGTATGCACTCGCAACGCTGCTGACCGTGACGATGCGAGCCGGCGGACCGCCGACGAAGTTGAGCGGCCTCGGGTTCTCCTTGGATTGGGCGAAGGCGCTAGAGATAGCTAACTCGGGTGCTGAGAGCCTCGAAGAAATCGACAAGCGCGTCTCTGGGGTTCAGGAGCAGCTCGCGACGCTAGTCGCGGTCGGCCGCGAGACGCAAGAGGCTCTCGCGGCTCTCGCTGACGCGCATCCGGCAGCTCCGGACAACATCAAGGCTGACGCTTTGGCCCGCGCCCAGCGCTTGAGCAAACTCCATCAGCAAGTTGAAGGCGGCGAGCGGTCATCCGAGGTCATTGCCAAGTTCCGAGCCAACCTCGCCGCCATCGAGGGTCTGCACGAGGAGATGACGCAAGCGTGAGCCCGACAGCCACCAAAAAGACCGAGCTAATCCCGGTCGGCGAGGTCGAGGCGGAGGCGGCGAACCGCATCCTCACGATACGCGGGCAACGAGTCGTCCTCGACAGCGACCTCGCAGAGTTCTATGGAGTTCGCACCGACCGACTGACTCAGGCCGTCAAACGCAACGACGACCGGTTCCCGGACGACTTCTGCTTCCGGCTGACACCGCAGGAGTTTTCAAACTTGACCCCACAAAATGCGGGGTCAAGTTCCACGCACGGAGGCCGCCGTCATCCGCCCCTCGTCTTTACAGAGCAGGGAGCGCTCGGCGTCTCCGCCGTGCTCAGGAGCGAGCGAGCCGCCGAGGTCAGCGTTGCCGTGGCGCGTGCTTTTATCGCTATGCGGGACCAGCTCGTTGAGCTTGGTTCTCATCCAGTGCTCGTGGAGTTCGCCGCACGCCTGAAGAAGCTCGAAAAGCACTCCACTCAGCAGACGGAGTTCAACCGACTCCTGCGCGATGCTATGCGCAACGTCGACTCGTTTATCGAGCTGGTCGAGGGCCAACTGCCCGAAGCGCCTTGATGTCGTCACTGGTTGTCGTTGCTCGCTTCTTCAACTGCTCATTGCGCATAGCACTGCGATGATGTCGGCGCGGAGCCTCGGTCTCGTCTCCTCGCGCCCGTTCGAGGCAGCCAACACGAACTCGTCCATCGCGTAGGGCTATAGCTGCTGGGGGTGAGGGTCAGGTCGAGCGTGAGCGGCTCGCCGGCAGCACGACGAGCCTGCTTTCGGACACCGAGACGGAGCCGGACGGTGAGGACGGAGCTGTCCGGCGCGAAAAGGACCGGTAGGTCTCGCGGATGCACTCGGGCTCCTCTCGGCGCTGATGCCGACCGCGACGCTCCGCCAGAGGCAACGTCGGCCCTCGTATTCCATGAGGCGAGTGAGCGCGGCGTGGTAGCTGTACGGTGCCGACGGGATTGGAGTCCACAGGAGCGGTCTGGCGGAGTCGAACACCGGAGGAACGCTAATGCCACGCGGCGAGTACGCAAATGTTGAGCATGCTGCGATCGAGATCATCCGCGCCGCGGAGCAGGCGCGCGGCTGGGAAGTCGGACCGCAACTCGGCCAACGCGCTCAACGCAAAGCCGGCTGCGACTTGCTCAGCACGCCGCCCGGTGGCGGTCCTCCGCACCCTGTCGAGGTCAAGGGATGGGGCGCGCCTTTGATCGCGGCCGAGGACTCGTTCAGCTACCCAGCAGAAGTCAACGGCGAGCAGTATTGCCGCGCCAAGCAAGATCCGAACTGGCGACTTGAGATCGTCGCGAATCTGACGGCATTCCTCGCCGGCACCGGCCAGCCGGAACGGCTCACGCTTACGGGAACCGAGGTCGTAGAGCGCGCATACCCGAGGCTCTACAGAGTGACGCTCGATGGGCTCGCCGACCGCGTAACGGGAGGCCAGAAGGGATGACGGTTTGCGCCCCAACCCAGTCCCGAATGCTTCCATCGCGCTTCCAAGGCTCCGAGCTAGGTCCCGTCAAACGCTCGAAATCTCAATGGAGCCGACCGACCTCAAGTCGAACCGCGGCACGAGCGGCGTTCCGACCGATCTCCGTTGATGTCGTAGAAGATCGCTAGCTGCGCGAGTATCCGGTGGAGCCCGCCTTCAGGGCGCACGGCGACGGCGCACGTACTCTCGCTGTGCTTGCGCGCGCGCGCATGTATCGGTGCAAAACCGTACCCCGGAGCGGCGTCGCTGGCCGTGTGCGGATCGGCCGGTCTGCCGGACGAATAGTCGTGAGCAGGTGTCGTTGGCGCAGTCCTTGATTATCGCCGCGTCGGCGACGTGGTTGAACAACTCAAGGCAGCACACGGACCAAAGCGAAGCGCTCGCCCCAAAGTGCTCGGCCCAGTCACGAGGAACCTTCGGGCGAATGTCCGCGCGATAGACGATTCGCGGGCTGAACCCAGCCAAGCCAATTTGGATCGTGTCGGCGACGAACTCTGCGATCTCGAATGGTTTCCAGAATCCGTCGTGCACGCCGCCGCGCTGCTGGTCGACGTCGTGGGCGATCAGTGGGTTCTCCCAGTCAAACTCCGTGGGGGCACGCTCTTCACTCAAGCATCGGTAGCTAGAAACCAGATCACGCATACAGCGGACCGCCCATCGCATCTCGGGGAGCGTTGCAGGCCCTCGTGAACGTCCCGTCTCGATGTCCTCGAGATCCATGATTTCGGCTCGTGCGGCCTGCCCTTCTTTCTGCACCTCATCCACCAGGTCAAACTCTTCGTAGCCATCAAAACCTGGGTAGGCGCTCAGGAACGGATATGGAGGTCTGGTCACAGTGCCACCGATAGCCGACATTGGCGCATGGGGTTCGTAGAGGGCAATCACCGTGAACTGCTCCACAAAGCTATTTATCTGGAGATCGTCAGACGGATCGACCGCAGCCAGGCGAAGATAGGTTTCATCGAAAACAGGGCCGGCATCAATGCCATCCTCGGCCGCGATAGGAGTAAGAGGTGGATCGCGAAGCACAAACGCTCCGCCTGGTCGCAACTCCCACTCGAACGGCGGGGGCGGATCAGGGTGAGGCAACGGCTTAGGCGGCCAACACAGGACATCCCAAGCGGAGCGACTGGACGGTATGCGCCGCTGATACGAAGCTCGATCCATCTACCTGCGATGATACGAAATTGTGCCTTGTGGTGTCACGGAAGGCCCGATACGGTGTGGATCAACTTCGTATCGCGGCTTTCCATTGCCCCCTTGCTCAACGCATTCGCGTCAGTCACTCTTCTCGTACTAGCCTCGGGCGCCTTCGGCGTGGTTGTAGGCGTCATAGGTGTCTACCGCGGAAAGATCGCCCGGATGGAAGCCCGCATCGGACGCTGGCACGTCACCCTGGAGGGATGGTCCCGCCATAGGCCGCCGTAGCCGCTAACGGTTTCCTATAGCCGCGGTCTCGACGGCGGTTCGACCACCGTCACAAGCCCTCTTGGAAATCGGCTGCAAATGAGCACGAGTGGAGCAGCCGGGTTCGAACCGGGCGACCTCCCCTCGCCAAGTCACTCAGGCGCGCGTGAACGGCTCGATTTGGTCGAGCGTCGGGCCGAGCCGGTCCCGTTCGACCTCGGTGTCGTAGCGGCCCTGGAGGTTCAGCCAGAAGCGCTCGCTGGTCCTGAAGTAACGCGCGAGCCTCAGAGCCGTGTCGGGAGTGATGCGCCGCTTGCCGTGGACGATCTCGTTGATTCGACGCGAGGGAACGCTGATGGCCACCGCCAGACGGTGCTGGGTGACATCAAGCGGCTGCAGGTACTCGAGCATCAGCACCTCGCCGGGATAAATCGGGGGCATGTTTGAGTCGGTTGTCACGATGGGCTCCTCGCCTGCGTTCAATGGAGTCGACGATCTCGATGTCCTCGGGTCCGGTCTCGATGTCGTTTCTACCCCGCGGCAGCAATCACCGGCCGCGTCAACGCCCGCACGAAGTCCTCCAGCTGCGCGGTCGTCCAGCACTCGAAAGCGGTGCAGAACTCCTCATACGCCGCGATCACAGAATCACCGTAGTTCCAGTACAGCCGCGGCTCGGGGTTCAGCCAGAACGTGCGCCCGGCGCGCGCGGCGATCTGCGCAAAGATGTCCGCGCGGGGGTCGCGCCCGTTGGTGCGCGCGTCGCCGAGCACGATCACGGTCGCGCGCGGGTGCAGGTCGTCCTCGACCTGCGCGAGGAACTCCGACCACACGCGCCCGTAGTCGGTGTAGCCGGAGATGTCGGCCACGCCCGCGTCGCTGGAGATTCGTTCGCTGACCTTCTTGAAGTTGCGCTCGTGTTCGAAGATGTCGGTGACCTCGGAGATGCGCTCGATGAACACGTACGAGCGCATCTTGCGGAACGTGTCGTGCAGCGCGTGCAGCACCGACAGGAAGAACACCGACGCGGAGGTGACGCTCGTGGAGACGTCGCACAGCACGTAGATCTCCGGGCGTTTGGGGCGCCGCGGGCGGTACTTGAGCACGACCGGCACGCCGCCCGTCTGCAGCGACGCGCGCATCGTGCGCCGCACGTCCACGTGCGCGTGGCGGCGGTGGCCGCGGTTCTGCATGCCCTGGGTGGCCAGGCGCCGGCGCAACTGCGCGACGACGCGGTGCACCGCCGCGAGATCCGCGAGCGGACCGGACGGCAGCGCGCGGTCGAGCTCGCCCAGCGGCCGCGACGGCGGCAGGCTGCCCGTGCGCTCGATCTGCGCGCGCTCGAGCTCGCGCCGCAGCAGCGCCTCGAAGCGGCGCAGCGCGTCCCTCGGCAGGCCCTCGCGCCGCGGGTCGCCCTCTGGCAGCTCCGGCTGGGGCTCGGCGCGCAGGCCGAGCGCGCGGCGAATGCGCTGCACGTCCACGCCGATCACCCCCGAGCCCTCCTGGCGGTGCGCGAACGCCGCGATCGCCATCCGCGCGAGGTCGCGCATCGCCCCCTCCGAGCCGTCGCGCAGCGCCGCCGCGATCTGCGCGCGCAGCTCCTCCAGCTGCTCGTCCGAGAGCTCTTCCAGCGCCGCGCGATCCTCCTCGCGCACGCCCTCGCGCACCGCCGCGATCTCGACCGCGCGGAAGAAGAAGCGGTCGAACACCAGCTCGAACACGCGCCTGTCCTCCTGGCTCTTGGCGAGCGTCGCCGCCAGCGCCTCGCGGAAGTCCGCCTGCGAGGTCCAGCTGATCTCGCCCAGCACCTCGAACGCGTCGAGCATCTCCGACGTGCCCACCTTGACGCCTTCGCGGCGCAGCTCCTCGCCCAGCTCGAGGATCCGCGCCGGCAGGCCCTCCAGCTCAGGCGACATCGGCGGGCGCCGAGAGCTTCAGCCCGACGCGGTCGGCGACGACGTCCATGTCGGTGCGGTGCTTGACGATCACCGACATCGTCTCCATGAACGTGTCCGAGTCGATCTCCTTTACTCCGAGCAGCAGCAGCGCGCGCGCCCAGTCGATCGACTCGGCGATCGACGGCGGCTTCTTGAGGTCGAGCGCGCGCACCATGCCGATCACCTCCACGAGCCGGCGGGCGATCGTCTCCGAGAGCTCGGGCGTGTGCAGGCGCACGATTTCAAGCTCGTGCTCGAGCGCCGGGTAGTCGAGCCACAAATACAGGCAGCGGCGCTTCAGCGCCTCCGTCAGCTCGCGCGAGTTGTTCGACGTCAGCAGCACGATCGGGTGCGTGCGCGACTCCACCCGCCCGAGCTCGGGGATCGAGATCTGGAAGTCGGAGAGCACCTCCAGCAGCATCGCCTCGAACTCCTGGTCGGTCTTGTCGATCTCGTCGATCAGCAGCACCACCGGCCGCTCGGAGGCGATCGCGGTCATCAGCGGCCGCGCCAGCAGGAACTCCTCGCCGAAGATGTCCTCCTGGACGGCCTCCCAGCCGGTGTCCGAGGCCTCCGCCTGGATCCGCAGCAGCTGCTTGCGGTAGTTCCACTCATACAGCGCCTTCGCCTCGTCGAGTCCCTCGTAGCACTGCAGGCGCACCAGCTCCCTGCCCAGGTATGCGGCGAGCGCCTTCGCGAGCTCGGTCTTGCCCACGCCCGCCGGCCCCTCCACGAGCACCGGCTTGCCGAGCCTCGTCGCCAGGAACGACACGAGCGCCGTCGACTCCCCCGGCAGATAGCCCACCTCGCGCAGGCCCGCCGCCACATCCGCGACAGAGGCGGGGGCGTCTGCAACCGGGACGGACGCCGAGGACGGGGGGACGGACATCGTCCGGGCAATGATAGGCGCCGGCTGCCGACGGGGCCCGACGGATCTCGCTCAGGCGCCGAGCGAGAGCAGCTCGCCCAGCTCGTAGTCGGAGCTTCCCATCGCCGCCAGCCGACGCTTCACCAGCGACACGGCGGGATGTGCGATGTCGATGCCGATCCAGCTTCGTCCCAGCTTCTCTGACGCGGCGAGGGCCGTGCCGCAACCGCAGAACGGGTCGAGCACCACATCGCCGGGGCGGCTGCTGGCCTCGATGATGCGCTCCAGGATCCTCAGCGGCTTCTGGGTCGGGTATCCGAGCGCCTCGGGCTGGTTGCCTCGCAGCGCGGGAATGTCCCACACGTCGCGCATCCCGACCATCGTGTAGAAGCCCCCCTCGTCCTCTTCGATCGTGACGTTCGAGAACCCGTAGCGGTGGGCGAGATAGGACTTCTCGCGCTGCTGCGTGAACTTGTACTCGGGCCCCTTGGCGTAGAACAGGATGACGTCGTGCTTGCGGGCGAACCAGCGTTTGCTCATGCCCCCCGTCCTGTAGGACCAGATGATCTCGTTGACGAAGTTCCCTGCGCCGAAGACGGCATCCATGAGCAGGCGCAGATGCGCGCTGGCCTTGGGGTCGCAGTGCAGGTAGATCGAGCCCGTTGGCTTCAGGACGCGCCGTAGCTCGATCAGGCGCGGGGCCATCATCGACAGATACGCGAGCATCGCGCTCTCTCCGAGCAGCGTCCGATACGCGAGCATCGCCCGGGCGATCTCCGGGCCGGCGGACACAACCTGCTCGAACGCCTCGGCGGCGTCGTCGTCCCAGCGCCACGTGTCGTCGAAGGCCTCGATGCGTGTCGCGGCGTTCGTCCCGTCCCCCGATCCAACCAGGACGTCGTAGGTCGCGTTGCTGTTGAACGGCGGGTCGAGGTAGATCAGGTCGATCGACTCGTCCGCGACGTGCCGCCTGAGCACGGCAAGGTTGTCGCCGTGGTAGAGCGCGCTGCCCGCGGCCATCCGCCTATGCCAGCCGGTCCGGTGGGTCCTCGAACGACAGCTGCTCCCCCTTCGCGGACGACGCGGGCGGCGCCGGAGGGAAGCGCCCACGCTCGCGTGCGGCCACCGGCGCTCGCGGCTCCAGGGCAAGTCGACGGCCCATGGGCGCGGAGGGGTCCGCGGGCGGACGCGGGCCCGCGCCCCGCGGCCGGCGCAGCGGTGGCCCCGGTCGTTCGAGCGCGCGCATGCGAGCACCCGCGTAGGCGACGGCGAGCGCGAGCAGCAGCGCGATGAAGATGCCCCACTCGACGCCGACGGTCGCGGTCACGCGGTCGTTGCCCTGCAGACCCGGCTTGTCGAGCAGGCGGTAGAAGATCAGCAACGCCGTCCAGCCGCCGGCGATCATCACGATCAGGCCGTCGCCGCCGGGAAGCTGGAAGACGCGCCCCTCCGCCCGCTGGAACAGCATCGCGAGCACGCCGGCGCTGACGAGCAGCACGGCGGCCTCCACGAACGAGAACGCCTGGAAGGCGCTGAGGCTGGTCTCGGTGGCCTTGGCGGCGCCGCGCACGACGACCGTGTCGGTCTTGTCGTACCAGGGCAGGAACATCGACGCGAACAGCCCGAGCGAGGCGAGCGCGGCGAGCTGCCGCTCGGGCGCGAGCGCCCGCCATGCGTTGGTGAGCCTTGTCATCTGTGCCATTCGCTTTGCCGGATCGTGTCTGTGTCGGTCACCTGTGCCCAGTCTAGGCGCGGCGCCCGAGGCTAATGACGGCTGCGGCGGCTGACGAGGACGGTGCCGCTCGTGCTCGAGACGTTGCCCGCGAGGTCGGTCGCGGTCAGTTCGACGGAGAAGCTGCCGCCGCCCGCGGGGGTGACCCACAGCAGCCTCGGCTTGCCGCGTTCGACGGTCGCGCTGTCGCTCCACACGACCTTCGCGCCGTGGCGCACGGTCAGCACGACGGTCGCGACCTTCGACAGCGACAGCTGCACGCCCGCGCGCGCGCCGCCGGGCAGCGTCTTCGAGAGCAGCGCGATCGCCGGGGGAGTGTGCAGGTCGGCGGTGAAGCGCTGCGCGGTCGTGCAGTAGATCTGATCGCCGGGGATCTGCACGCCGGTGGCGGTGGCGGGCGTCAGCGGCGGCCCCTTGCGCGTGCGTTCGCACAGGTGCTGGAGGAATTCGGTGAGCAGTTCGTGGTAGTTGAGGTCGGATTCCCCGAACTGGTCGTACATCGACCACGCGCCGGTGTCGTACCGCGGCACGATCGCGCGCGCCTCGGCGTCGCCGGCTTCGAACAGCGCCAGCCCGAGCGGGTCCTTGGTGATCGACGTGTAGTCGTAGAGCCCGACCAGCGACTGGATGAAGCCGTTGAGGATCCTGTCGCTGGGGGCGTACGTGTACTCCGCGTACATCGCTCCAGCGGGCGTCGTCACGCGCACGCCCTGCGGCGGCGGCGTCTGGAAGATCCCGAGCGCCTGCTGCGCGGCAACCAGGTCGGCGGGTTCTTTAAACCGCGACCAGGCGCGCGCGAGCACCTGTAGCGCGGTGCCCTGCGACAGCCCGCTGGTCCACGGCGGCGCGCCGCCGTCGAAGCGGAACATGTACTCCCACGCGATCCCGCCCGCGCGCTGGGTCGCGAGCGGGATGACTTCGGAGAGCAGCTGGCGCAGGTTGGCGTTTTCGTTGCCCGACAGGAAGTAGCCGTTTGCCTCGCCGAACGTCGCCAGCCACTGGATCTCGATGCCCTGCCCCGGGTAGTGCTCCCAGACGATGCGGCTGCCCGGGAAGCTGACGCGCGACTCCCCGTTCAGCAGCGGCCCGGTCGTCCACCACTGCCGATTGCGTTCGAGCGTCAGGAACAGCGCCGGCAGCCGCGAGGGGATCAGCTCGCCGGCGCTCGCCATCGCCTGGACGTTCGCCAGCACCGCGCCGAGTTCTTCCCGGCGCGTGCCGCTGAGCTTGCCGAGCGAGCTTTTCGCGGCGAGGTACGCCGAGTAGTCCTGCCGGTAGGTCGCTTCGCTGATCGCCGCGCTGTGCAGCAGGTTGCGCATGGCCGCGGTGACGCTCGGCCCGTGTGCGACGGCGGCGTGCGCGCGCACGCGCACATGCACCGGCGCCAGCGCGCTCGCGGCCGCTGGCGGTGAGGCGTCCGCCGGGTCTGTGGCCAGGGCGCACGGGGCGCCGGCGCCGCCGGCGGCGAGCGTGCCGAGGACGAGCGCCGCTAGACGGGTGGCGCGCACTGCCCCGATGCTACGCGCGCAGGCCCGCTCCGGTCGCAGTACGCGTTGCAGCGCGCGGCCGGCTCACTCCGGTTCCAGCTCGAGCTCTTCGACCCCGTCGAGCTCGTCGTCTTCTTCCTCTTCTTCGTCGTCCTCGTCGTCGAGGTCGTCCTCGGGCGGCAGCTCTCCGCCGGCGCCGTGGGAGAGCTGGAAGCGCTCGACCAGCTCGTCGCGCTTGGGCTCGTCCAGCGGCGCGTCCTCGGAGATCAGCACCCACTCCTCGCCGTCGAAATCGCCGCTCTCGAAGATCTCGTGGTCGACCTCCGGGGAGTCGTCGACGACGATCATGATCTCCGTCATCGGGTTGAAGTAGGTGCCGGGGCGGAGCGTGATCTCATCGAGCTGAAAGCGGCGCGCGTTCTTCATGGGGCGTTTATACCCGACGGCACGACGGTTGTGGGTTCGCCGCTGTCACGGTTCGAGCTCGTCGAGCGTTCGCGCGACCTCGCCGTCCACGTCGAGCGGCTCCAGGCCCTGGCGCACGCGCCGTTCGTTGCGCGCCAGCACCAGCTGGCGCACCTCGCCGAGCAGCTCGGGATCGCGCGTGCGCTGCGCCTGCTCGCCATCCGCAGCGGGCGCGCCGGCGAGCAGCCGTGCGAGCTCCGCGTCGACGTCCAGCGGCGGCTGCCCGGAGCGCACGAGCCGTTCGCTGCGCGCGCTCAGCATCTGGCGGATCTCCCGCTCGCGCTCGGCCTGCGCCGCCTGCGAGTCCGCCACCTCCGGCTGACCGGCTCCGTGATCGCCTTCGCGAGAGATGCCGCCGGCGCCGATGCGGTCATACGCGCTTTCGGTCCCGCGCGTGGCGAGGAACAGAACCGACATCAACAGCGAGAAGGCGACGGCACCGAACACCACGAACGCGAGTCCGTTTTCGATGAAGGCGACGATCGGCGGGACGCTGTGCACGGACCCCGATTGTTGCCGATCGGCCGGTACTTCGCTACCCTGGCAGGCCTGGGTTGACTGACCAGTCAATCTAGTTCACGTGTCAGCCCGTTAGGAGATCCGAGAATGGTCGATTTCACGCTCACCGATGAGCAGAAGAACCTGCGCGAGATGGCGCACGACTTCGCCGCCAAGGAGATACGCCCGGTCGCCTGGGAGTACGACAAGGACGGCACGTGGCCCGCGGACATCATCCAGAAGGCGTGGGAGGTCGGCCTGATGAACTCGCACATCCCCGAGGAGTACGGCGGGGCGGGGGCGAGCTACCTGGACGGCTGCCTGATCGAGGAGGAGCTGTCGTGGGGCTGCTCCGGGATCCAGACCTCGCTCGGCTGCAACGGCCTGGCCACCGCGCCGATCGCGCTGGGCGGCTCGGAGGAGATCAAGAAGAAGTACCTCGGGATGCTCACCGAGGAGCCCAAGCTCGCGTCCTTCTGCCTGACCGAGCCCGACGCCGGCTCGGATGTCTCCGGCATGCGCACCACGGCCGTGCGCAAGGGCGACAAGTACGTGATCAACGGCTCCAAGTGCTTCATCACCAACGGCGGCTACGCCGACTACTACACCGTCTACGCGAAGACCGACAAGGACGCCGGCCACCGGGGCATCTCGGCGTTCGTCGTCGAGCGCGACTGGGGCGTGGTCGTCGACAAGAAGGAGGACAAGCTCGGCCAGCGCGCGTCGAACACCGCGACGATCTCCTTCAACGACGTCGAGGTCCCCGCCGAGAACCTGCTCGGCGAGGAGAACGGCGGCTTCAAGCTCGCGATGATGACGCTCGACCGCACCCGTCCCGGCGTCGCCGCTATGGCCACGGGCATCGCGCGCGCGGCGTTCGAGTTCGCCACCGACTACTCCAAGGAACGCGTCCAGTTCGGTGTGCCGATCGCGATGCACCAGGCGATCCAGTTCATCATCGCCGACATGGCCACCGAGATCGAAGCCGCGCGCCTGTTGACGTGGAAGTCGGCGTTCATGCTCGACAACGGCGAACGCAACACGCTCGTCTCCTCGCACGCCAAGCGCTTCGCCGCCGACACCGCGATGAAGACGGCCACCGAAGCCGTGCAGGTCTACGGCGGCTACGGCTTCATCAAGGACTACCCCGTCGAGAAGCTGTTCCGCGACGCGAAGATCATGCAGCTGTACGAGGGCACCTCCCAGATCCAGCGCCTCGTGATCGCGCGTGAGACGCTGCTGCCGCGGCGCGTCGAGGAGCCGACGGCGGTTCCCGCTTAGAGTCGGGCCCCCCTAGTCGGGGCGAAGCCCGAGCTGACGCTCGAACCCCCGGCGCATGCGCCGGGGGAGGGGCGCCGCATGCGGCGCCCCTTGGGGAGCGCACATGTGCGCTCCCCCGGTCGGCGCATGCGCCGACCGCACGGCACCGATCCGCTGGGCGTCAGCCGATCAGCAGCGGCTGCCCGTAGGCGGATACCTGCGCGCCTTCGACCTGCACGAGCACCCTGTAGATGCCCCTGTGGACGCGCACGACGCGGCTGAACCTGGAGGTGGTCGCGTTCAGGGGCTCGAGGATCGTGCCGCCAGCCAGCACGCCGTGGTTGCCCGCCACGCGCAGCATGCCGACCTTCGCGCCGGGCTCGGCCGGGGTGACCGTGCCGTAGATGCGCGCCCAGCCGCTGCGCCGCGTGCGCTTGACGTGGCTCGTGACCCTGACCGCCACCTCCTCGGTCGCCACCGGGCTGACGACCGGGGGTTTGGTCGTGGTCGCGACCCGGTACTGCGTCGTGATCCCGGCGTTCAGCAGCGTGAAGGAGAAGCCGCCGTCGGCGCTCGTCAACTCCGCGTTGCCGACGTTCTGGAAGCCCGCCGTGAAGGGGAAGGGGTTGCCCTGCAGGACCACCTGCCGGTTGGCGTTTTCGGTGCCCGACAGGGTGCCCTGGATCGTCACCGCCGCGCCGAACGGGGCAGGGTTGGGCGCCGTCAGGATCGCCAGCGACAGCGGCACCTTGGTCGTCTGGAAGGTGCGGTCCTTGCCGAAGCCGGTGCCCGCCGAGCTGACCGCCACGAGCCTGTAGTGGTAGACGGTCAGCGGCTGCAGGCCGGTGAGCGCGGCCGCGACGGAGACATTGCCCGTGCCGGCACCGGCGCTCGCGATCGGCGTCTGGCCGCCGTATGCGTGGGTTGGACCGTACTGGAAGTAGTACGACGTGCCGCTGCCCCGCGGGTCGATCGTGCCGTGCACCGTAGCCGAGCTGTAGCTGACCGCGGTGGCAGAGCCGGTCGACACGGACGGCGGCGATGGGGCCGCCTGGGCGCTCGCCGCCAGCGCCAGGGCCAGCAGGGCCGAGATCGTCAGGGCCAGCGCACCGGTCTGGACTATGGGGGATCGCTTCTTGCTCATGGGTCCTCGCTCTCTGTCGTGTCCGTCTCCTTACCCAGTTCGAACCTGTCGGGTAACCATCCCCTGCAACCCGCGCGCGCCTTGGGAGGTGCGCAGCGCGGTCGAGTCATCTAGTCTCCCCGGCCATGTTCGTGTTCAAGGCCGCCGTCGTCGGCGCAGGCACCATGGGCGGTCAGATCGCCCAGACGATCGCCGCCGCGGGCATTCCCGTCGTCCTCAAGGACATCGACGACGCGCTCGTGCAGGCGGGCCTCGTCGAGGCCCGCAACGTCACCCAGGGCCAGGTCGGCAAGCTCGCGGAGAAGGGCAGGATCACGGCCGATCAGGCGCAGGCGCAGATCGAGGAGATCCTCGGGCGCATCCACGGCACGACCTCCTACGAGCGCTTCGGCGAGGTCGACATCGTGATCGAGGCGGTGCCCGAGCGGATGGAGATCAAGCAGAGCGTGTTCGCCGAGCTCGACGCCGCGACCCCCGGCCACGCGATCCTCGCGTCGAACACGTCATCGCTGTCGATCACCGAGATCGGCGAAGCGACGCTGCGCCCGGAGAAGGTGATCGGCTTCCACTACTTCTACCCCGCGTCGATCATGCCGCTGATCGAGATCGTCGAGGGCGAGGAGACCTCCGCGGAGACCGTCGCCGCGGCGATCACGTTCGCGCAGGCGATCCGCAAGCAGCCGATTACGTGCGTCGAGGTGCCCGGCTTCGTCGTCAACCGCATCCTCAACTCCGGCATCTCCGAGGTGTGGCGCGCGCAGGAGGAGCAGGGCCTGTCGATCAAGGCGATCGACGAGGGCGTCGGCGCCGCCGGCGTCGTGCCCGTCGGCCCCTACTACCTCGTCAACCTGCTCGGCCTCGACACCGTCCTGCACGTCGCCGAGCACCTCGTCGAGTCCTACGGCGAGGAACGCTTCTACGTCCCCAAGGGCATGCAGAAGCTCGTCGCAAACGGCAAGCTCGGCGCCAAGACCGGCGGCGACGGCTTCTACGACCCGCAGGGCGAGCCCAACGTCGAGGGCGAGAACGAGCCCGACATCGCCGAGCTCGTCGAGATGTTGTCGCTGAAGACGTTCCTCGAGGCGTGCCTCGTGCTCGAGGAGGGCGTCGCCACCCACCGCGACATCGACTTCGGAATGATGGCCGGCGCCGGCCTGGACCCCCGCCGCGGCCTCTTGCCGCCGTTCATGAAGGCCGACAGCGAGGGGCTCGACACGATCCTCGAGCGCATGGAGATCGCGCAGGAGCGCCACGGCGAGCGCTTCACGCCGCCCACGATCCTGCGCCGCCTCGTCGCGCAGGGCCGCCTCGGGCAGAAGACCGGCCAGGGCTTCTACGCCTACCCGCAGCCCGACGCCGAGCAGCCCGCGGCATCGTCCCCGGAGGGGGAGGTGATCAAGCTCGAGACGCGCGCCGATGGCGTCGCGATCGCGTGGCTTGCCAACGGGCAGATGAACTCGATCTCCCCGCAGGTCGTCGGGGACCTGAGGAAGGTCTGGGACAAGGCCAAGGCCTCCGGCGTGCGTGCGCTCGTGATCGCCTCCTCCAACCCGTTCCTGTACTCCGCCGGCGCCGACATCAAGGCGTTCACGACGATGGACGAGTCCTCCGGCGCGGATCTGGTCAACGCGACGCACGCGCTCTTCAAAGAGCTCGGCTCGGAGGGCATCGTCACGATCGCCGCCGTCAACGGCCTCGCCTTCGGCGGCGGCTGCGAGCTCGCGATGGCCTGCGACGTGCGCATCGCCGCGCGCTCGGCGATCTTCGGCCAGCCCGAGATCAAGCTCGGGATCATCCCCGGCTTCGGGGGCACCCAGCGCCTGCCGCGCCTCGTCGGCGAAAACAAGGCCCTGGAGATGAACCTCATCGGCGATCCGATCCTCGCCGACGAAGCCTTCGAGCTCGGCCTCGCCAACCGCCTCGTCGAAGACCACGAACTGCTCGACACCGCCCTGCAGTGGGCGCGCAAGCTCGCCGGCCAGGCGCCGCTCGCGGTCGCGCAGATCAAGCGCGTGTCCGCCGCCGGCGACCTCGACGAGGGCATCGAGGCCGAGAAGCGCGCCTTCGCCGAGGTCTTCGCCAGCGCCGACGCCAAGGAGGGAATCGCCGCCTTCCTCGGCAAACGCGCGCCGCGCTTCACCGGGAAGTGAGCGCCGGCGTCGCAGCCGGCTCGCCGCTGGTGTCCGAGCTGGCGGAGCTCATACGCGGCGCGGGCTCGGTCGTCGCGCTCACCGGCGCCGGCATCTCGGTGCCGTCGGGCATCCCCGACTTCCGCACGCCGAGGACGGGGCTGTGGGAGGAGGTCGACCCGATGGAGGTCGCGCACATCGACGCCTTCCACAGCGATCCGGTCCGCTTCTGGCGCTTCTATGGCGAGCGCTTCGCCACGCTCGGTGACAAGCAGCCCAACGGCGCCCACCGCGCGCTCGTGGCGATGGAGGAGCACGGGCTGCTCGACGCCGTGATCACGCAGAACATCGACATGCTGCATCGGAAGGCGGGCACCCGCGAGCTGGTCGAGGTGCACGGCAGCATCGCCAGCTGCTCGTGCCTCTCCTGTGGCGGCAGCGTTCCGCTCGATGAGGTGCGCGCCCGCGTTCGCGGCGAGATGGACGGCGTGCCCCGCTGTGAGAGCTGCGGCGGCCCGCTGAAGCCGGACGTGGTGCTGTTCGGCGAGATGCTCGACGTGCCGACGCTCGAGCGTGCGCGGTCGCTGTGCGAGCGGGCGGACGTGCTGCTGTGCATCGGCTCCTCTCTGGAGGTCCACCCGGTCGCGGGGCTGCCCCACATCGCCCACGCCGCCGGCGGCGTCGTCGCGATCCTCACGCAGGGCCCGACGCCGTTGGACGGGATCGCGAGCGTGCGCCTGCGCGGCGACGTCGTCGAGGAGCTCGATGCGCTGCTCGCCGCGGTGGGCACGGTGGGCGCGCCCGAATCCGGTGTTCGCCCGGAGCGCCCGGCGCGCGCCAGCGCCGTTCAGGCGGGCATCTGAGCGACCGTCAGCAGGTACTCGCTACGTGCGCGGAAATCGCCGTCGCCAGCCTCGTTGCCTTCGGTGTACAGCTCGAGCAGCTCGTTTCTGAGCCCTTCCCACCTGCCCTGCGGCTCGAGCGCCGCCTTGGCCATGATCGTCGGCCCGAGCAGGCGCTCGTTGTACGCCAGCCAGCTCTCGGGCGAGTCGTGCTCGAACGTGACGAAGTGGCGCTCGAACGTCAGCTCCGCGCCGGTGTCGGCGAACAGCGTGCGGACGTGGCCCTCATCGCCCCACATCGTCGCCGGCATGAGCTCCGGCGGCGGCGGTGGCATGTGGGAGCCGATGGTCTTGAACATCTGGCCGTTCAGGCCTCCGGGGGTCCACGCGGCGAACACGACCCGCGCGCCCGGGCGCGCGACGCGCGCGAGCTCGGCCGCCGCGACCCGCTGGCGCGGCGCGAACATCACCCCGAAGCACGACGTCACGCGGTCGAACGATGCGTCCTCGAACGGCAGCTCCTCCGCGTCCCCCTCGACGAAGCTGACATCCAGGCCAGCGTCCGCGGCCCGTTCGCGCGCGACCTCCAGCAGGCGCGGCGTCAGGTCGAGTCCCGTGACGCTCGCCCCGGCGCCGGCCGCCGGGATCGCGACGTTGCCGCTGCCGGTGGCGACGTCGAGCAGGCTCATCCCCGGCGCGGCCTGCGCCCGCTCGACGACCAGCTCGGCGGCCGCGACGATCGTGCGGGCGATCTCCGCATAGTCGCCGGCCGTCCACATCCTGCGCTGCCCTTCCTTGATGCCACTGACGTCGATCTCCATCGAAACCCCCTCTTCACCGGTTGATCGTCGAGAGCTCGCGTTTGAGCAGGTCGCGGTCGGGGTCGACGCCCCAGCGACCGGCAGTCGCGGTGAGCTCCTCGTCCAGCCCCCAGCGGTCGGCACGCGGGGGACCCTCGTGTTCGAGGCTCGCGCCCTTCAGCGCCATGCAGCCGGTGTTCTCGCCGATCGCCCGGATCGCCGCGACCTCCTCAGCGCTCAGCGCGAGCTCCGCGCCGGCGAGCGCTGCAAGCTCCGCACGCTTCTCCTCGACCGGACGGGCGTCCGCGCCGCTCTCCTGGATCAGCGTCGGCGCCACGCAGCGCACCGCCGTCTGTGCGAGGTTCCACGCGCACGCCAGCTGCAGCATGCTCAGCCCATGGCGCTCGGCAAACGGGCGCATCCGCTCGAGTCGCTCCCGCCCGGCATCCACCCAGCCGTCGGGGCGGAACTTGCGGTGGTCGTATTCGGCGAACGCGTGGCCGGGCAGCACGTCGTCGTGGAACAGGCCGCCGTAGTCGACCACGCGCGTGATCACGCTCACGTCGTGGGCGGCGGCGGCGTCGAGCACGAGCTCGCCTGGCCACGGCTCGAGCGGGCCGAGGATGATCATCGCCCAGCCGATCTGCGCGCCGAAGCGCTCCAGGCAGTCGATCAGGTCGAGCGTGAAGCCGTTCGCGGGCCCGGGGGCCACGCCCAGCAGGCGCGTCAGGCCCGCCTCGCGGACCGCCTGCATGCCCTCCCACACGGCGGGGCTCGAGTAGCCGATGCGATCGGGGTTGTGCAGCAGCAGCAGGTCGAAGCGCTCGACGCCGCAGCGCTCGAGGCTGCGCTCGGTCGCCGTGCGGATGTACTCCGCGTAGGCGTCCGGCTCGCGCAGCCGCGGGTCGGTGAAGCGCGGGAAGCCCTTCGCACCGTCGCGCTCGCCCGTGTAGAAGTCGTGCCCGATCGCGCCGACGAGGCAGTAGCTGTCGCGCTCGACGCCGACGAGCGCCCGCCCAAGCGCGGTATCGGCCTCGCCCGCGCCGTACACGTCGGCGGTGATCACCGTATCGATTCCGCCGCCGGGGCGCAGCAGGGCTGTCAGCCGCTCGTCCGCCAGCGGCTCGCCGAAGTGCATGAAGCGCCCGCCGCTCCAGGTGCCGATCGCTGTCGTCGTCGGGTTCATGCTCATCAGCCTAGAGGCCGGCCGCCGTGCGGGCGCGCAGCGCCGCTTCCAGTCGCTCGAGCGCGTGCGTGAGCACCTCCTCGTCGAGCGCACCGCCGTCGCCGGCGAGCGTCGCCCGTGCCTGCTCCTGCACGCCCGGGCGCAGCTGCTCGAGCTCGGCGATCCGGATCGCGAGGTCCTGGCGTTGCTCGGCCAGCAGCTCGGGCACAGCAAGCTCGAACCCGCGGTCGAGCTCGAGCGCGGCGTGCGTCAGGCGCCCGTGGTCGAGATCCTGGCGCGTGCGCAACGCGAGCTCCTCGCACAGCAGCGGCGCGCCGCGGGCGCCCAGCAGCGACGCCAGGCGCTCCTGGGGGCGCAGCGCCCACGAGCGATCGCGCCCGGCGCCCCGTCGCGCGCCCGCCGATCTGCTGCCGGACCCGTGCGCGCCCGGCTGCGCCAGCGCGCGCGCGTGCAGCCAGCGCCCGTCTGCGACCTGCTCGCCCTCGCCCCACCCGGCCCTGATCACCAGCGCCTGCGCGGCGGAGACCTCGTGCACGTACGGATCGGCCGCGGCGATGCGGTGCGAATGGATCACGCGGTTGATCACCATGACCGCCGCGCCGATCTCGCGCTCGCGGTCGAGCTCGGCTAGCCACGCGCGTGCCTGGTTGTCGGCCGCCAACGACACCGGGTCGATCACGGTCACGCGCGTCGTGGCGACGGGCGCCGGCTCGGGCCCGGTCGGCATGCTGCGTCCGCGTCGCACGCGTCCCACTAGCGAAGCCCCGCTCCAGCGCGGGGCCGGAGGGGCGCCGATCGACTGACGCCCCGCTTCGAGCGCCCCGAGAACCACCACCCGCTGCGGCTCGCCGTCGGCGCTGTCTCGGATCAGATAGCGCCCGTCCGCTGGACCGAGCGTCCACGGGAACTCGAGCTGGATGAACACGAACAGCTGTTGCGGCATCTGTTCACCGTATCCTTGCAATCGCCTCGACCGCCGAGCACCATCCGAAGTCCCCGTATCCGCGGGCCATTGCAGCCGACCATCGGGAGCAGCCACAGCATGTCTGACGCGAACCACCTCGCCAGGAGCCTGCGCGAGCGCCTTGGAGGCACCACCGAGGAGCGGCTCGGCAAAGCGCTCTCCGAGCTGCTGGAGAACCCTTTGCTGACGGGCGCCATCGGCCGCGCGTTCGACGCGCGCGAGAAGGCCGTCCAGGCGCAGGAGCTCGCGATGGGCGCGCTGAACCTGCCCTCGGCCGCCGACATCGAAAGGCTGACCAGGCGCCTGCGTTCGGTCTCGCTGCGCTTGGAGGGCATCGAGGAGGGCGTCGACCGTCTCGATCGCACGCTGTCGCCCACCGGCGGCGATCAGGCGGACATCGCCGGGCGCCTGTCGGCGATCGAAGCGCAGCTGACGGGGCTGACCGACAGGCTCGATCGCGCGGCCAAGCCCTCGGCTGGCGCTGCGCCAGGCGCGAAGGCCGCCGCGAAACCAACGGCCGGCGGGGCGAAGCCGCCGACACGCGCGACGCGCGCGAAGGCCGCCGGCACTGCGGGGAAGAGCGCCCGTGCGAAGGCACCGGCCGCGAGCAGGGCAAAGCCCAAGCGCGGCTGAGCGCTCAGACCGAGAGGGCGGCGATCGCCGCCCGCCCCATGCTTTCGGCCGCGGCCAGCAGCGGCGCGTCCGCGATCCGCTCGCGCGCACCCTCGGCGTCGAACGTGTCCGAGACCGCCAGCACGCAAGCCACCGGCACCTGCGCCGCCGCTGCGGTCGCAAACAGCGCCGCCGCCTCCATCTCCACGGCGATCGCGCCCGGATGGAGCCTGCGCTCGCCGCTCTCGTAGAACAGGTCGACGCTGACGATCGTGCCGAGCCGCGCAGCGGGGGCATGGTCGGCGAGCGCCCGCGTCAGCTCCGGATCGGCGCTTGCGCGCTCGCCCGCGCCGAGTGCCCTGGAGGTGCCGTCGGCGCAGATCGACTCGCCGGCGATCACCAGCTCGCCGAGCGCGAGCCTCTCGACCAACGCGCCGCACGTGCCGACGCGGATCGCGCGCCGAGCGCCGAGCATGATCAGCTCGGCGAGCACGATCGCGGCCGAGGGGCCGCCCATCCCCGTGGACTGGATCGTCAGCGGCTGCCCGTCGGGCGCCGCGCCCGTATATCCCCACAGCCCGCGGTGGTGGTTGAACATCCGTGGCTGCTCGAGCAGCTCCTGCGCGAGCGCAAGCGCCCGGCCGGGGTCGCCGGGCAGCAGCACCCGCTCGGCGAGCGGCGCGGTCGGGCGCAGATGGATGGGGACGCTGTGCGACAACGGCGGCGACTTTAGACTTTGGACGGGATGCCCGCCCAACCCCAGCCCGTCGCGTCGCGCAGCTGAGTGGCCGAGCCCGCGGATCATCGCGCCGAGAAGACCGGCGAGCTGACGCTCGCGCAGGTCGCCGCGCGAGCCGGAGTCTCGCCTGCGACCGTCAGGCGCTGGGTCGACGGGGGGTTGATCCCGGGCTACGACGGCAGCTGGACCCCCGCGACGGCCGCCTACGCCCGCGTGGTCGCGCGCCTGCGCGCCCGCGGGCACTCGCTCGCGCAGATCAAGCGCGCCGGCGAGAACGGCCAGCTCGCGGTGGGCCCGATCGAGAACCTGCTCAGCAGCCCCGGGCCGCGCTATTCGTTGCGGGAGGCCGTGCGCCTGAGCGGACAGGACGCCGATCTGGTCAAGCGCGTGTACGGGAGCATGGGGCTGGGGGCGCTGCCAGCGGACGGGTTCTCCGACGAAGACGTGCAGATCCTCAAATACGGCGCGGCGGTGCTCGACGCTGGCCTGCCGCTGCCCGCGTTCCTGCAGCTGATGCGCGTCTACGGGCAGGCGGTCGCGCAGATCGCCGACGCCGAGGTGCGCCTGATCCACCTGTACGTGCACGAGCCGCTGATGCGCGCCGATGTGCCGAGCGTGGAGATCGCCGAGGAGATGGAGGGCCTGACGCGCGAGATCCTGCCGTTCGCGACGCCGTTCATGAACTACCTCCACGGTCGCCTGCTAGCCCAGTTCGTCGAGCAGGACATGATCGGACACATGGAGGCCGACCTGGGGGCGGACGCGCTCGAGGAGGGGCGCCTGCGCGTGGCGATCGCGTTCGCCGACCTCGCCGGCTACGCGCGCCTGACGGTCGAACGCGGCGACGAGGCGGCGCTGGACGCGGTCGAGCGCTTCGTGCAGGTCGTCGAACAGACGCTGCCGGTCGACGCGCGCGTGATCAAGACGCTCGGCGACGAGGTGATGGTCGTCGGCTCCGACACCGCCGCCCTGACCGGCTGGGCCGTCGAGCTGCGCGCGGGGATCGCCGCGGGCGATCCGCTGCCGCGGATCGGCATCCACTACGGCGAGGCGCTCTACCGCGAGGGCGACTACTACGGACGCGCCGTCAACCAGGCGGCGCGCGTGGTCGCGCGCGCGGGCGGCGGTGAGGTGCTGGTCACGCGCCCGGTCGTCGAGCTGGCGGCGGGCGTCGACGGTCTCGAGTTCGAGCGGATCGGCGAGGTCAGGCTGAAGGGCTTCTCCGAGTCGACCGAGCTGTTCACCGCCTCCGCCCGGGAGGGCTAGAGGGAGATGGTGTGCCAGCAGGTGCGCGAGGTCGTGCGCGCCGGCGGTCTGTTCGCGCGCGACCGGCCGCTGCTCGTGATGCTCTCCGGCGGGCGCGACTCGACGTGCCTGCTCGACGTCGCCATCGCCCAGCTCGGAGCCCCGGCGGTGAGCGCCCTGCACGTCAACTACGGCCTGCGCGCCGGCGCCGGCGCCGACGAGCGCCACTGCGCGGCGCTGTGCGAGCTGCTCGGCGTCGAGCTCGAGGTCGTGCGCGCGGCCGGCGACGCGCAGGCGCCGGGCAACCTGCAGGCCTGGGCGCGCGACGTGCGATACGCCGAGGCGGGCCGCATCGCGCGCGGGCGCGACGGGCTGTTCGCGACCGGGCACACCGCCAGCGACCAGGTCGAGACGATCCTCTACCGGTTGGCCGCCTCGCCCGGGCGGCGGGCGCTGCTGGGGATGGTCGCGAGCGAAGGCCGGCTGATCCGCCCGCTGCTCGGCGTCAGCCGCGAGCAGACGGCCGCCTACTGTCAGGAGCGCGGGCTCCAGTGGCGCGATGACGAGAGCAACGAGGACGAGCGATACGCGCGCTCGCGGGTGCGCAACCGGCTCGTGCCGGCATTGCGCGACGTGCACCCCGCGGCCGAGGCGAACGTGCTGAGGACCGCCTCGCTGCTGCGCGAGGAGACCGAGCTGCTCGACGGCCTCGTCGTCGCCGAGCTCGCCGGCCGGGCGAGCATTGCGCTCGCGCGCCTGCAGGAGCTACCCGCCGCGCTCGCGCGGCTGGTGGTCGTGCGGCTGGCCGAGGACGCCACCGGCGCCTACGTCCCGCAGGCCGGCGACCGCGTCGAGGAGCTGCTCGCGCTCGGCCGGCGCGGGGGCAGGGCGGAGCTGCACCTGGGCGGGCACGCGGGCGCGCTGATCGAAGACGGCGTGCTGGAGATGGTCAAGCTCGAGCCGCGTGGTTGACGATCCCCACCCGCCCGCGCCCACCCGCCCTCGCCCGCGCTCGCCGGTTCGCCGCCGGACGGCGACTAGACTCCCTGGCGTGGTCAGCACCGCGCGCGTCTCGAGCGAGCCCGGCCTCGGCGAGGTGCTCGTGACCGCCGAGGACCTGCAGCGACGGGTCATCGAGCTGGGCGAGGAGATCTCCCGCGACTACGCCGGCAAGTCGCTGCTGCTGATCGGGGTGCTGAAGGGCGCGGTGTTCTTCCTGAGCGACCTGATGCGCTACATCGACATCCCCGTGGAGGTCGACTTCATGGCGGTCGCCTCCTACGGCTCGGCGACCGACTCCTCCGGCGTCGTGCGGATCCTCAAGGACCTCGACGCGGCGATCGAAGGCCGTGACGTGCTGATCGTCGAGGACATCGTCGACTCCGGGCTGACGCTGCAGTACCTGCTGCGCAACCTCGGCTCGCGCAACCCGCGCTCGCTCGAGGTGTGCGCGCTGTTGACCAAGCCCGAGCGCCGCAAGGTCGACCTGCCCACCCGCTACGTCGGCTTCGAGATACCCGATCGGTTCGTCGTCGGCTACGGGCTCGACTACGCCGAGCGCCACCGCAACCTGCCGTTCGTCGCCGCGTTGGAGCGCTAGATCGCGGCGTCACGCGTGGGCGGAGGCCGGGTGCGCGGCCCGCGGGTGGCGGGGTGGGGTGGGGTCCTCTATCTCCCGGAAAGAACGACCCTGCATGGTACGCTAGGGCACTGGTGGCCACGACTTTCCCCGGTGCCCGGACCCTCAGGAACCAGCCATGAGCCGTTTCTTCAAGAGCGCCGCATTCCCGATCCTCATCGTCGTGGTGCTGGCTTTCCTCGCCGTCAAACTCGTCAGCCCGAGCAACAGCAACAAGCGCTCGCACAGCTACCAGACGCTGGTCGGCAAGGAGCTCCCCAGCGGCGAAGTCGAATCCGTTGTCCTCAAGAACAAGGGCAAGGCGCTCGAAGTCAAGCTGAAAGACAAAGAAAGCTACGAAACGGGCTACTCCGAACAGGCCGCGCCGCAGCTGATCGCGCAGCTCGAAAAGACGCCCGGCCTCAAATTCAACATCGAATCGGAAAAGAGCAGCGCGCTGCTCGGCCTGCTCACCTACATCCTCCCGTTCGCGCTGTTCCTCGGCTTCTGGATCTTCCTCATGAACCAGGTTCAGGGGGGAGGATCGAAAGTCATGTCGTTCGGCAAGTCGCGCGCCAAGCGCATGTCGGCGGACTCGCCCAAGATCACCTTCCGCGACGTCGCGGGGGTCGACGAGGCCGTGGAGGAGCTCCACGAGATCAAGGAATTCCTCGAGAACCCCAAGAAGTTCCAGGCGCTCGGGGCGAGGATTCCCACCGGCGTGCTGCTGTACGGGCCGCCGGGCACCGGCAAGACGCTGCTCGCCCGCGCCGTCGCCGGCGAGGCCGGTGTGCCGTTCTTCTCGATCTCCGGCTCTGACTTCGTCGAGATGTTCGTCGGCGTCGGCGCCTCACGCGTGCGCGACCTGTTCGAGCAGGCCAAGCAGAACAGCCCGTGCATCATTTTCATGGACGAGATCGACGCCGTCGGTCGCCACCGCGGCGCCGGGCTGGGCGGCGGCCACGACGAGCGCGAGCAGACGCTCAACCAGCTGCTCGTCGAGATGGACGGCTTCGAGGCGAAGGACAACATCATCATGATCGCGGCCACCAACCGGCCCGACATCCTCGACCCCGCGCTGCTGCGCCCCGGGCGCTTCGACCGCCAGATCGCCGTCGACCGCCCCGACCGCAAGGGACGCGCGAAGATCCTCGAGGTGCACACGCGCGGCAAGCCGCTGGCGAAGATCATCGACATCGACGCGCTCGCCGGCCAGACGCCCGGCTTCACCGGAGCCGACCTGTCGAACCTGATCAACGAGGCCGCGCTGCTGTCCGCGCGCACGGGCAAGCGCGAGATCGGCCAGGACGAGCTCGAGGAGGGGATCATGCGCGTGATCGCCGGCCCCGAGAAGAAGACGCGCGTGATGAGCGAGAAAGAGCGGCTGATCACCGCCTACCACGAGATGGGCCATGCGCTCGTCGGTCACTTCCTCGAGCACTCCGACCCCGTGCACAAGATCTCGGTCATCTCCCGCGGGCAGGCGCTCGGCTACACGATCTCGATGCCCCAGGAGGACCGCTTCCTGACCACGCGCGCGGAGCTCGAGGACACGATGGCGATGACGCTCGGCGGTCGCGCCGCCGAGGAGCTCGTGTTCGGCGAGATCACCACCGGCGCCTCCAACGACATCGAGAAGGTCACCGCCACCGCCAAGCAGATGGTGATGCGCTTCGGCATGAGCGAGAAGCTCGGCCCGCGCGTGTTCGGCCACGACCACGGCCAGCCGTTCCTCGGTCGCGAGTTCTCGACCGAGCCCGACTACTCCGACGAGATCGCGCGCGAGATCGACGACGAGGTCCGCCGCATCATCGAGGCGGCCCACACCCGCGCCCGGCAGATCCTCACCGAGCACCAGCACGACCTCTCCAACATCTCCGAGATCCTCGTCAAGCGCGAGACGATCGAGAAGGAGGAGTTCCTCGCACTGCTCGCCGGCAAGAGCGACGAGGAGGTGTTCGGCATCGAGGAGGAGGCCAAGCCGCAGCTGCCCGCGCCGCCCGCTCCCGTCGACCGCACCGAGCGCGAAGTTCCCCGCGCGATCCCGCGTCCGGGGCTCGCCGGCGGTACGGCCGATATTCGCGCGACAGACAAAGAGCGCCCCGAGCCGGTCTGACTGACGAGCGAATCGTCGCGCCTGGCTGCGTCCTCGATCGCTCGTGTGCTGAGCACACTTCGCTCACTGCGTCCTTGCCAGACACGACGATTCGCTCGTCAGTAGCGTTGCCGGGATGGCAGCGTCTTACCGCCTCATGGGGGTCCTCAACGTGACCCCCGACTCGTTCTCCGACGGGGGGAGGTTCCTGGATGCGGACGCCGCGATCGCGCGTGCGCGGGAGCTGGTCGCGCAGGGCGCGGAGATCCTCGACGTCGGCGGCGAGTCGACGCGGCCGGGCGCCGAGCCGGTGCCCGCGGAGGAGGAGCTGCGCCGCGTGCTGCCGGTGCTGGAGGGGATCGCCGCGGCGGATCTGGCGCTCGTCGACGGCGCCCGCGCGCAGGTCTCGATCGACACGTCCAAGGCGGCGGTCGCGCGCGCGGCGATCGCGGCGGGGGCGAGCATCGTCAACGACGTGACCGCGCTGCGGGGCGACCCGGAGATGGTCGGGCTGGTCGCCGACAGCGGCGTGCAGTGCTGCCTGATGCACATGCTCGGCGAGCCGCGCACGATGCAGAGCGGGGCCGATGGGGTCGGTGGGGTGGGTGGGCCTCGATACAAAGACGTCGTCGACGAGGTCAGGGCGTTTCTCGAGGAGCGGCTGGACTTCGCGGTACGGGCGGGCGTGCGCGAGGAGCTGGTGCTGCTCGACCCGGGCATCGGCTTCGGCAAGACGGTCGCGCACAACCTCGAGCTGCTGGACCGTTTGGGTGAGCTGACCGAGCTCGGGCGTCCGCTGGTGGTGGGCACCTCGCGCAAGCGCTTCATCGGTCGCATCCTCGCCGACGCCGCCGGCGAGGCCGAGCCGGTGGACGTGGCGCGGCGGCTGCCGGGGACGATCGCGACGAACGTGCTCGCGCTCGAGCGGGGTGCGAGCGTGTTCCGCGTGCATGACGTCGCGGCGGTCGGCGACGCGCTGGCGGTGGCGGCTGCTACGTTGGGCGGGCGATGGACGGCGAGGGGGATGACGCAGACGAGCTAGAGGACGACGGCGACCTCGACGAGGAGCGCGAGCAGAACGCCGAGTCGGTGACGATCGAGATCACCGGGCTGTCGTTGTACACCCACCACGGCCTCAGCGAGGCCGAGCGCGAGGTCGGCCAGCGGCTGGTCCTCGACCTGCGCCTGGACATCGGCGAAACCGACGCCACCGTCACCGACTCGATCGAGGACACGGTCGACTACGCCGAGGTCTGTCAGCTGGTCGCGCTGATCGCCCAGCAGCGCTCGCACAGGACGCTCGAGCGCCTGTGCAGCACGATCGCCGACCGGCTGCTCGCCGACTACGAGCTCGAGGGCGTGTGGGTGAAGGCCGCCAAGCCCGAGCCCCCGATTGCGCTGAGCGTCGACGAGGTCTCGGTCGAGGTCTGGCGGGAAGCCGAGGGATGAGCACCGCCGCCGCCTTCCGCGCAGCGGTCGAGCGCCTCGACATCGAGGCCGCGCGCGAGCTGCTGGCGCCCGACATCGTCTTCCACAGCCCCGTGACCTTCCACCCGTTCGTCGGCCGCGACACGGTCATGGGCCTGCTGTCGCTGGTCGCGCAGACGTTCGAGGACTTCCGCTACACCGACGAGCTGTCCGTCGACGGCGCGCACGCGCTGATCTTCCGCGCCAGCGTCGCCGGCAGGGAGCTCGAGGGCATCGATCTGCTGCGCCTCGACGAGCAGGGCCTGATCGCGGACTTCACGGTGATGGTGCGCCCGCTCTCCGGCCTGATTCCGTTCGCCCAGGCGATGGGCGAGAAGGCCGCGGCCGCCGGCCTGGAGACGACGCGCTCCTGACGCGGGTGGGGCTGCTCGGGCTGGGCTCCAACGTGGGCGATCGCCGCGCGCAGCTGCAGGGCGCCGTCGATGCCCTGCCAGGGGTCGACGTCGCTGTGCTCGCGTGCTCCTCCACATACGACACCGATCCGGTCGGCGAGGTGACCGACCAACCGGCCTTCCTCAACGCGTGCGTGCGCGTGCGCACCGCGCTCGAGCCGCTGGCGCTGCTGGACGCGGTCAAGCAGCTCGAGCGCCGGCTCGGTCGCGCCGCGGACGGGGTCCGCCACGGCCCGCGCGCGATCGACATCGACATCCTGCTGCTCGGCGAGCTCGAGCTCAGCGACGAGCGCATGGCGCTGCCCCACGAGCAGCTGCTCGCCCGGCGCTTCGTGCTGATCCCCGCGCTCGAGCTCGACTTCGAGCTGCGCGCGCCGGACGGCAGTCGCCTCGCCGACGCGCTCGCCGCGCTGCCGCTCGGCGAGGGTGTGCGCTGGGCCGGGGCGCCGCTGCAGCTCCCCGGCGCCTGAGCTCGCGCTCGCGCTCAGGCGTTGAGCGCCTCGCCCTCGTGCCAGCTTGCGAGCGCCATCAGCGTCGCGTCGCTGACGCCATGGCCGGCCATCACGCACAGGTGCCCGTCGCGCAGCCACGTGACGACGCTCGTGCCGTCGACGCGCTGGAGGCGATACGGCGTGCCTTCGCGCTCGGTGACGGTGCCGCCGCCGACGTGCGGCGCGCTCGCGCCGGCGACGATCGCGTAGCCGAGCCACTGGCGGCCGCGGGCGTAGAAGACGGTCGTGACGGCGCGCCCGTCGAGATGGTCGACGCGCGCGCCGGTCGAGCGCCAGCCGAAGCGGTCTTCCCAGTAGGGGAACGCGACGCCTTCGACGTCCGCGGCCAGCTCCGTCGCGCTGTGCGGGTTCTGCGCCGGCGCCGACATCGTCGGGGCGCGCAGCGTCAGCGCGACCGTCGAGTGCAGCGTCAGCGCCGAGCTGCCGCCACCGGACAGGCTGACGACGAGCACCGCCGCGAGCGCGGCGAGCGCCAGCGCGCCGGCGAGGCCCCAGCGGAGGGGCGCGGGCGGGCGCTTGCGGGCCGAGGAGCGCCCATCGTGCTCGGCGATCAGCGCGTCGATACGGCGGTGCAGCTCCGGTGGCGCCTGCACGTCGATCGAGCGCACCAGCTCCACGATCTCGGCTTCTGTATGTGGTGGTCGTTCGCTCATGGTGCTCCTTCGCTGAACATGACTCCGCTGGCGTCTTTGTCTTCCCGGCGAGCCTCCGCGGCTTGCGGGCGCTCTGGCTCGGATGCGAGCTGCTCGCTGACCTGCTTGCGGGCGCGGAACAGGCGCGTCGTGAGCGTCGCCTCGCGCACCTGCAGCGCCTGTGCGGCTTCCTTGTAGGACAGGCCCAGCACGTCGACCGCCACGAGCGCCAGGCGGAAGTTGTCCGGAAGCTGGGCGATCGTGGCGTAGATCTCCTGCACCTCGTACGCGTGCTCCGGTCGGTTCGTGGGGCGCGGGTCGGCCGCGACCACGTCCTCGATCGCGGCCGCCGTCACCGGCCGCCGCGACGCTGTGCGCAGGCTCGTCAGGAACGTGTTGCGCAGCACGCGCATCAGGTAGTACAGCTCGTCGTCGCCGCGCAGCACGCGCGGCCGCGACAGCACCCGCGCGAACGTCTCCTGCACGAGGTCCTCGGCGTCCTCGCGCGAACCGCACAGCGCCCACGCGGCGCGAAACAGGCGGTCCACGTGTTTGTTCAGGGATTGCGGATCGAGCGTGCGCATGTGCTCGGCGGAGCGTCTGCCAGCGCGTGCGGCTGCCCACATCCGCCACCGCGACTGTAGCGCCGGCGGCTGCGCTCCCGCCGAGCGCGATGGGTCCCGCGCAAAGCACGGGAAGGAATCCGCGCGCGCCGGGGTCCTTGCGTGGTGATGGCCTTGGCACGCCGCGCAGCAGGGCGCCGCCGGGTCCGACGATTGGTTCTCGAGCAAGAGGAAGGTGGGTTCATCGTGAGATTTCGCAGCCGTTTGCTTTTCCCCCTCGCCGCGCTGCTGGGAGCGGCCGTGGCCGTGCTTCCCGCGCTCGCCGCGTCCTCCGAAGCGAGGATCGAAGTGGCCGAACGCTGCAACAACTACACGAACTGGCAGTGCTGGACGGCGCCAGGAGCCAACCCGGCACCAGCACGTGTCACGATCGCCGCCGGCGGGGTCATCACGTTCGCCGACAAGACCGGCTTTGCCGCGAACATCACGTGGAAGGGCGCCGCGCCGACCTGCTCCGGAGTGCCCGTAGCTCCTACGCCCGCGGCGAGCGGCTGGGAAGGCACGTGCAAGTTCGAAGCACCCGGGAAGTACGTGCTCGAAACCGCAAGCATGTACTACCCCCAGGCGACCGTCGAAGTGAGCGCCGCCGGCACCACCCCGACCGGCACGAGCACGACCGGCACCACCCCGACCGTCTCGACCCCCAATGGCTCCGGCTCGGGCTCGCCGACACTCACTGGCGGAGCGACGGGCACCGGCACGCCGAGCGGCTCGTTGCTCGTCGGCAGCGAGTCCCAGGCGCTCACGCTCGCCGCCACCCAGCACGGCGGGTCGGTGCACGGCTCGCTCGACGTCTCACAGGCTGGCGTGGGCGGGCGCCTGGAAGTGGAGCTGCTGAGCACCCGCGCGTCGCTGGCCAGCGCCGGGCGCGGCTCGCATGTGCGGGTCGGTCGCCTGGTGCGCTTGCTGTCGTATGGCGGCATCGCGAGGTTCACCGTGACGCTCGATGCCGTCGCGAGGCGTGCGCTGCGCGCACACGGGCGCCTCGCGCTGAGCGTCGAGATCGTGCTCGCCGCCGCGCACGGCTCGTCGCTGACGCTCACGCGCGGCGTCGTGCTGCGCGGTTAGGGGCGGGCGCGCAGGCAGCTGGCCCAGGGCGCCGCGAGAGCCCGCGCCCTGCGCGGGGCTAAGCGCCTGCGGGGGGTGTCAGCCACTCGGCCGGCAGCACGCCGGCCGGCACTTCGCCGACCATCGGCGGGAAGTAGCGCACGAGCTGCGCCGCGGGGCGCTCGGCGATCAGCGGGCGCACGTCGGCGATGCTCATCAGCAGGCGGATCGTGCTGCCGATCTGCAGGTCGGCCGCGTTGGGCTGCTCGCCGCCGAGCAGGCCCTCGGCGATCCAGCCGTCGATTCGCTCGAGCTGACTTCCCAGCGCGGCCAGGTCTGCGCGTGCGCTCTCGTCGCGCGCCTTGTTCTTGATCGCCATCAGCCTCGCGGTGAGCGGCATCGCCGGGCGCAGAAGCGCCACCGGCAGCGGCAGCTTCGCGCCCGCCGTGTAGCTCTCCATCGCCGACGGGCGGCGCAGGAACGAGACGTCGATCAGGCGGCGGGGCACGCTCTGGAAGACCTCGTCCCCCCAGCGCTCGGCCTCGAGCACGCGCGCGTACGCGGGGTCGCCGGGCGCCGGCAGCAGCGGCGGCTCGGGGGCGAGCGCGTCGAGCCGGCGCATGATCGTGCGCGAGCCGACCAGGCGCTCGCCGTCGATGCGCATGCCCGGCACGGTTCTGCCGCCCCACAGCAGCGGGCCGAGCAGAACCTCGCCCGAGGGCAGCAGGTCGACGCGCTTGTAGGGGATCGACTTCAGCCGCAGCGCGACCTCGACCGCCGCGCACGGGTGCGATCCGGGCAGTGCGTACAGCCTGGGCTCTTTTGCCGCCATCGCCGCTGCGAGCATAATGGTCGCCGATGCTGCTCGCCGTCGACGTCGGAAATACACAGACCCACTTCGGGGCCTTCGACGGCGAGGAGCTACTCGAGCACTGGCGCTTTGCCACCGTGCGCCAGTCGACCGCCGACGAGCTCGGCGCCGCGCTGCGCAACCTGCTCGAGCTGCGCGGCTACGGCTTCGACGACCTCGACGCGTCGATCGTGTCCTCGACCGTGCCCCAGCTCGAGCCGGAGTGGACCGCGATGGCCAGCCGCTACCTCTCGCACCAGATGCACGCCGTCGGTCCGGGCACGAGGACCGGCATGGCGATCCGCTACGACAACCCGCGCGAGATCGGCGCCGACCGGCTCGTCAACGCCGTCGCCATCCGCGAGCGCTTCGGCGGGCTCGCCGTGTGCGTCGACTTCGGCACCGCGACCACCTTCGACGTCGTCTCGCGCGAGGGCGAGTACGTCGGCGGCGCGCTGATGACCGGCATCGAGATCTCGCTGGAAGCCCTCTCCGAGCGCGGCGCGCGGCTGCCGAAGGTCGACCTCGCGCCGCCGCGCAGCGTGATCGGCAAGAACACGATCGACGCGATCCGCTCCGGCGTCGTGTTCGGCTACGCCGGCGCGATCGACGCGATCCTGCGCCGCCTGTACGACGAGCTCGGCGCGCGCGCCGACGTGATCGCCACCGGCGGCCTCGCGCGGCTGGTGGTTCCGTACACGGAGGAGATCGAGGAGGTCGACGACCTGCTAACGCTCACCGGCCTGCGGCTGCTGCACGAGCAGAACCGCTGAGCGAGGCGCAACCGGCGGGCGCTCGCCGGCCGCCGGCCGAAGGCGCGGGTCCAGACCGCATAATGGCCTGATGCCGGAGACTGCCCGCCTCGACGAAAGCTGGACCCTCGGCACGCTGAGCGTGCCCAACCGCGTGCTGCTCGCGCCGCTGGCGGGCATCGGCAACTGGTTCGTGCGCCTGCAGGCCAAGCGCTACGGCGCCGGCATGGCGGTCTCGGAGATGGTCTCCTCGCACGCGATCCACCACCGCAACGAGAAGACGTGCAGCGAGATGCTGCGGATCGACCCGCGCGAGCGCGAGGGCGGGCCGGTGTCGATCCAGCTGTTCGGCGAAGACCCTGCGGTGATGCGCGAGGCCGCCGCGGTGGTCGTCGCGCGGGGCGCCGACGCGATCGACATCAACATGGGCTGCCCGGTGCCGAAGGTCCGCAAGACCGGCGCCGGCGCCGCGCTGCTGGACGACCCGGACCTCGCGGTGAAGGTCGCGCGCGCGACCGTCGAAGGCGCGCACGACGCGGCGGGCGCCGGTGGCCGGGAGGTGCCGGTGACGGTCAAGCTGCGCTCGGGCGTGCGAGCGGGCGAGCAGAGCGGCTTCGAGCTCGCGCACCGGCTCGTCGCCGAGGCGGGCGTCGCGGCGATCGGCTTTCACCCGCGCTCGGCGGCCGTGCACCACAAAGGCGCCCCCGATCTCGCGCTCGCCGCGCGCCTGGTGCAGTCGCTGCCGGCGCCGGTGATCCTCACCGGCGGCATGGACGACGCCGAGGCGGTCCGCGAGGCGTTCGCGAGCACCGGCGCGGCCGCGGTGATGCTCGCGCGCGGCGCGCTCGGCAACCCGTGGCTGTTCTCGGAGCTGCTCGACGCCGAGGCGGACGCGCACACCGAGGAGCACGAGCACATGGCCGCGCGCGAGGAGCGCGGGCCCACGCGCGAGCAGGTCCTGGCGGAGCTCGACTGGACGATCGAGCGCGCCGTCGAGCATCTCGGCGAGCAGCGCGCGACGCGCTACCTGCGCAAGTTCTATCCGTGGTACGTGCCGCGCCTGCGGCTCGAGCCGCCGCTCGCCAGGAGCCTGCAGGAAGCGCTGCAGACTGCGGAGGAGCTCCCACGTACGCGGGAGCTGCTGGACCTCGCCTGCCGTCCGTCGCCGGCGCTCGTCTAGCAACTGCTGGAGCCCTGACTGGCGCTTCGCGGCCCCGCTATACTGCTGCGCTCGCTGAAGCCCCCGGCCGGCGACGTCCCCGCTAGCAGCGGGGTTTTGTGCGTTGCGGGCCGAACCGTCAACCCGTGGAATCGAGTACCGCCCGCCACATGCCGAAGGACGTCATCCTCACCCCAGAAGGCCTGCAGAAGCTCAAGGACGAGCTGGAGCTGCTGTCCACCGAGAAGCGCCGCGAGGTCGCCGAGCGCATCAAGGAGGCGCGCGAATTCGGAGACATCTCCGAGAACTCGGAGTACGACGACGCCAAGAACGAGCAGGCGATGGTCGAGAGCCGCATCGCCCAGCTGCAGGAGAAGCTGCGGATGGCGACCGTGATCGACGCCAAGGACCTGTCGACCGACGTCGTGCAGGTCGGCTCGGTCGTGCACGTCAAGGACGAAAAGACCGGCAAATCGGTCAAGTACACGATCGTCGGCTCGGCCGAGGCCAAGCCCAACGAGCACAAGCTCTCCAACGAGTCGCCCGTCGGTCGCGCGCTGATCGGCCACAAGCGCAACGACACGGTCGCCGTCAAGGTTCCACGCGGCCCCGCGCGCAAGCTCAAGATCACCAAGATCGACGTCGGCCTCGAGTAGGCTCGCCGCGATGAGCGGAAGCGACGAGCACGCGGCGCCGGAGGAGTCGGGCGAGTCGAGCAGGCATGGCCTGGACGAGCTGATCGCCGAGCGCCGCGCCAAGCGCGAACGCCTGCGCAGGGAGGATCCCGAGGCGTTCCCGCACGCGTTCGCCGGCGCCGAGCCGATCGCCGAGATCCTCCCCCGCTACGAGCACCTGCAGCCCGGCGAGGAAACCGACGAGCGCCACCGCGTCGCCGGGCGCATCGCGGCGCGGCGCATCGCCGGCAAGACCGCGTTCGTCGACCTCGTCGACCGCACCGGCAAGATCCAGCTGCACGCGCGCGTGGACGTGCTCGGTCCCGAGCGCTTCCAGCTCCTGACAGAGCTCGACCTCGGCGATCTGATCGGCGTCGACGGCAGCGCCATCCGCAGCCGCCGCGGCGAGGTGTCGCTGCGCGTGGAGAGCTTTCAGATCCTCGCCAAGGCGCTGCGCCCGCCGCCCGACAAGCACCACGGTCTCTCCGATGTCCAGACGCGCTACCGCCACCGCGAGCTCGACCTGATCGCGAGCGAGGACACACGCAAGTTGTTCATCGACCGCGCGCGGATCGTCTCGGCGGTGCGCGCGCAGCTCGACGGCGCCGGCTTCATCGAGGTGGAGACGCCCGTGCTGCAGCCCCTGTACGGCGGCGCGATGGCGCGCCCGTTCACGACCCACCACAACGCGCTCGACCGCGACCTGTATCTGCGGATCGCCACCGAGCTGTACCTCAAGCGCCTGATCGTCGGCGGCCTCGAGCGCGTGTACGAGCTCGGCAAGGACTTCCGCAACGAGGGCATCTCGCACAAGCACAACCCCGAGTTCACGATGGTCGAGTGGTACGAGGCGTACACCGACTACACGGGCGCCGAGGAGCGCACCGAAGCGATCGTGCGCGCGGCCGCCGACGCGGTCGGATACGCCGGCGAGCTCGACTTCTCCGCGCCGTGGCCGCGCGTCGGCTTCGTCGCGGCGATCCAGAAGGCCACCGGCATCGACGTGATCGAACACGCCACCGCCGAGGGGCTCGCGGGCGCGATCCGCGAGCGCGGTCTCAACGTCAAGACCGGCGAGCTGTGGTTCGAGATGGCCGACGACCTGCTCTCCAAGTACGTCGAGCCGAGCCTCACGCGGCCCACGTTCGTGGTCGACTACCCGACGGAGATCTCGCCGCTCGCCCGCGAGCACCCGGCCGACGACAAGCTCGTCGAGCGCTTCGAGGCGTTCGCCGGCGGCATGGAGATCGCCAACGGCTTCAGCGAGCTCAACGACCCCGACGTGCAGCGCGAGCGCTTCCTCGCGCAGGAGCGGGTCGAGCTGCTCGCCGACGGCGCCGCCGAGACGATGCCCTACGACGAGGAGTACGTGCACGCGCTCGAGCAGGGTATGCCGCCGACCGCCGGCGTCGGCCTCGGCATCGACCGTCTGGTGATGCTGCTCACCGGGCGCGAGTCGATCCGCGAGGTCGTGCTGTTCCCCGCGATGCGCGACTGAGAGCTGCCCAGCGGGCGCCCGGCGATCAAGCAGCATGCCCGCGTTGCCGATGACCCAGATAGGGCAGGGTGGCCGGTTGGTAGACTGCTCCGCAAGGCGTCATTGGGGCCTCGACGCACTGGAGGCACCGTCCCAGCAGGAAGGATCACAGCATGTTCGAGCGATTTACAGAACGGGCCCGGCAGGTGGTCGTTCTCGCGCAGGAGGAGGCGCGGACGCTCAAGCACAACTACATCGGCACCGAGCACATCCTCCTGGGGCTGTTGCGCGAGGAGGAGGGGCTGGCGGCGCGTGTGCTGGAGAGCCTTGACATCACCGTCGAGCGGGTGCGCGCGCAGGTCGTGCGGATCGTTGGCTCCGGCGAGGAGGTCACCTCCGGGCAGATCCCGTTCACGCCGCGCGCCAAGAAGGTGCTCGAGCTCGCGCTGCGCGAGGCGCTCAGCCTCGGCCACAACTACATCGGCACCGAGCACATCCTGCTCGGCCTCGTGCGCGAGAACGAGGGCGTCGCCGCGCGCATCCTGCTCGACTTCGACGCCGACTCCGAGAAGATCCGCAACGAGGTCATCCGCATGCTCTCCGGGCCGGGCGGTCGCCGCCAGAGCCAGTCCGGCGGCGGCGCGGGCGCCGGGGCGGGCGCTGGCGCGGGCGAGGGCAAGAAGTCCTCCAAGCTGCTCGACCAGTTCGGCCGCAACCTCACCAAGCTCGCCGCCGAGGGCAAGCTCGACCCGTGCGTCGGGCGCGAGACCGAGATCGAGCGGATCATGCAGATCCTCTCGCGGCGCACCAAGAACAACCCCGTGCTCGTCGGCGAGCCCGGCGTCGGCAAGACCGCCGTCGTCGAGGGCCTCGCCCAGCGCATCACCAGCTCCGAGGTGCCCGAGCTGCTCAAGAACAAGCAGATCTACACGCTCGACCTGGCCGCGCTCGTCGCTGGCTCGAAGTACCGCGGCGAGTTCGAGGAGCGCCTGAAGAAGGTGATGAAGGAGATCACCCAGCGCGGCGACATCATCCTGTTCATCGACGAGCTCCACAACCTCGTCGGCGCCGGCGCCGCCGAGGGCGCGATCGACGCCGCCTCGATCCTCAAGCCGGCGCTCGCCCGGGGCGAGCTGCAGACGATCGGCGCGACCACGCTCGACGAGTACCGCAAGTACCTCGAGCGCGACTCCGCTCTGGAGCGCCGCTTCCAGCAGATCCGCGTCGACGAGCCGACGATCGACCAGACCGTCGAAATCCTCACCGGCCTGCGCGACCGCTACGAGCAGCACCACAAGGTGCAGATCACCGACGAGGCGCTGCGCGCCGCCGGCGAACTCGCCTCGCGCTACATCTCCGACCGCTTCCTGCCCGACAAGGCGATCGACCTGATCGACGAGGCCGCCTCGCGGATGCGCATCAAGTCGATGACCTCGCCTCCCGCCAACCGCGAGCTCGAGGGCGAAGTCGAGACCACGCGCCGCGAGAAGGAGGCCGCGATCGAGGCCCAGGAGTTCGAGAAGGCGGCCGCGCTGCGCGACAAGGAGCGCAAGCTCACCAACAAGAAACGCGAGCTCGAGCAGGCGTGGGAATCCGGCGAGTCCGGCGAGCGCCCGTCGATCGGCGAAGAGGAGATCGCGGACATCGTCTCGATGTGGACCGGCATCCCCGTGTTCAAGCTGACCGAGGCCGAGACGCAGAAGCTGATGCGCATGGAGGACGAACTGCACAAGCGCGTGATCGGACAGCACCCCGCGATCGAGGTCATCTCCAAGGCCATCAGGCGCTCGCGCGCCGGCCTCAAGGACCCCAAGCGCCCGACCGGCTCGTTCATCTTCCTCGGCCCCTCCGGCGTCGGCAAGACCGAGCTCGCGCGCACGCTCGCCGAGTTCCTGTTCGGCGATGACGACGCGCTGATCCGCATCGACATGTCCGAGTACATGGAGAAGCACGCCGTCTCCCGGCTCGTCGGCTCGCCCCCCGGCTACATCGGCTACGACGAGGGCGGCCAGCTGACAGAGGCGATCCGGCGCAAGCCCTACAGCGTGCTGCTGCTCGACGAGATCGAGAAGGCGCACCCGGACGTCTTCAACATCCTGCTGCAGATCCTCGAGGACGGCCGTCTCACGGACGCGCAGGGGCGCACCGTCGACTTCCGCCACGCGATCGTGATCATGACCTCGAACATCGGCGCCGCCGAGATCGCGCGCAACACGCCGCTTGGGTTCGCCGTCTCCGACGACGAGACCGGCATCACCTACGAGGACATGAAGAACCGCATCATGGGCGAGCTCAAGAAGGTCTTCCGCCCGGAGTTCCTCAACCGCATCGACGACGTGATCGTCTTCCACAAGCTGCAGAAGGAGGAGATCAAGCAGATCGTCGAGCTGCTGCTGCTGCGCATCCGCGAGTCGATGGCCGAACGCGAGCTGCAGCTGGAGCTCACCGAGCCCGCCAAGGACCTGCTGGTGGACAAGGGCTGGGACCCAGCCATGGGCGCGCGCCCGCTGCGCCGGGCGATCCAGCGCTACATCGAGGACCCGCTCGCCGACTTCGTGCTGCGTGAGCAGCTGACGCCCGGAGCCACCGTCGTCGTCGACCCCGCCGAGGGCGACGAAGAGGGCGAGGTGCGGCTGACCGTCGTCGCCCCCAAGAAGCAGAAGACGCCCGTCGGCGTCGGCGCCGAAGGCGCCGGTGCCGAGGAGATCGCCGAGGGCGAGAGCCACTCCGAGGGCGACGCGCCGGACATCGGCGAGCCGGACGACCACTAGGCGCGGGCAGCTGAGCGCCACTCGCGATCGGATCCTGCTGGCGCCGCTCGGCGCCGAGGACTGGCCGCCCGCCGCACGCATCTACGAGCAGGGCATCGCCGGCGGCAACGCCACCTTCGAGTCCGCCGCGCCAGCATGGGGCGAGTGGTCGGCCACGCGCGACGGCTACCCCGCGCTCGTCGCACGCGACGCCCACGACGGCGAGCTGCTCGGCTGGGCCGCGCTCGGCCCGATCTCCTCGCGCTGCGTCTATCGTGGCGTCGGCGAGGTCAGCATCTACGTCGCCCCCGCGCACACGCGCCGCGGCGTCGGGCGCGCGCTGCTGGGCGGGCTCATCGACGCCGCCGAGCGCGCCGGCTTCTGGACGCTCAGGGCCGGCATCTTCCCCGAGAACGCCGCCTCGATCGCGCTGCACGAGGCCTGCGGCTTCCAGCGCCTCGGCGTCAGCGAGCGCATCGGGCAGATGCCCGACGGGCGCTGGCGCGACGTCGTGCTGTTCGAGCGGCGCAGCACTTCCGTGGGCGTCGGCTGAGCCGTCCCCGGCGGGACGTAGTCTGGGGCGATGCCCCGTACGACCATCCACGTGTGCTCGCAATGCGGCTGCCAGTCCGCGCAGTGGCACGGCCAGTGCCCGGAATGCGGCGAGTGGAACACGCTCGTCGAGGAACGCATTCCCACGACCCGAGGGTCCGCTCGTGCGGGCGCCAAGCGGCGCGCGGGCGCCGACGTGACCGACTCCGAGCGAGCGGGCGCGGTGGTCATCCCGCTGCCGCTGGGGGAGGTCGGCGCGGCGCCGGTCAGGCGCATGTCGACGGGCATCGGCGAGCTCGATCGCGTCCTTGGCGGCGGGCTCGTGCCGGGCTCGCTGGTGCTGCTCGGCGGCTCGCCGGGGATCGGCAAGTCGACGCTCACGAACATGGTGCTCGGGCACCTGCAGCAGGCGGGGCACAGGACGCTGTACGTGAGCGGCGAGGAGTCCGCGGAGCAGGTGCGGCTGCGCGCCGAGCGGCTGGCGGGCGCGGCGCTGCAGGTGCCGATCCTCGCGGAGACGGACCTGGATGCGGTGCTCGACACGCTCGCGGCGCACGCGCCGCAGGCGTGCGTGATCGACTCGGTGCAGACGCTGCGCGCGGCGGAGCTGTCGGGCGCGCCGGGCTCGGTGGGGCAGGTGCGCGAGGTCGCCGCGCGGATCATGGAGCTGGCGAAGGCGCGCGGCATCGCTGTGATCCTCGTCGGCCACGTGACCAAGGAGGGGGCGCTGGCGGGCCCGCGCGTGCTCGAGCACCTGGTCGACTGCGTGCTGCAGTTCGAGGGCGAGCGCGAGCGCCCCTACCGCGAGCTGCGGGCGCTGAAGAACCGCTTCGGGTCGACCAACGAGGCGGGCCTGTTCGAGATGCGCCACGGTGGCCTCGTCGAGGTGCTGGACGCGTCGGCGAGGTTCGTCGCGGAGGCGACGCGCTCGCCCGGGAGCGTCGTGCTGGCGGCGATGGAGGGCTCGCGCCCGCTGCTGGTGGAGGTCCAGGCGCTGGTGGCGCCCTCGGAGCTCGAGCAGCCGCGGCGGGTCGTCTCGGGGCTTGACCGCAACCGGCTGGCGCTGGTGCTCGCGATTCTCGGCCGCCACGGGCATGTGCGCACGGGCGGCGCGGATGTGTTCGTGAACGTCGTCGGCGGCGTGCGCGTGGACGAGCCCGGCTGTGACCTGGCGGTCGCGCTGGCGGTCGCGAGCGCGAGCCGCGGCGTGCCGATCAACGGCGCCCCGCGAGCGTGCTTCGGCGAGCTCGGGCTGACGGGCGAGCTGCGCTGGGTCGGGCACCCCGAGCGCCGCCTGGAGGAGGCCGCCAAGCACGGCCTGCAGGGGGTGATCGCGCCGGCCGACAGCGGGCGCGCGGCGCACGAGGTGCCCACCCTGCGGGCGGCGCTCGCGGCGGCGCTGCCGGCGGGACCGCGGGGCGGGCGCCCGCGCACGGTCCCCGAACCGACGGGCCCCGCGCTCACTCGCGTCGAGGATCACAGGCCGCCCGTGTCCGAGCGCGCGCTACGCCCCGCTCCCGACCCGGCCGCGCGCTCGAGCTGAGCGCCGGCGCGCGGTCAAGCGGCGCCTCGCGCGGGCGCCACGGGGGGCTGTACGCAGTGTACGAGCTGCTAAAGGATTGCTAATTGCCCTAGAATTGGGGATCGTGGCTCCACGATCCGGCGAAGACCTAGACAACGAGGTACGACCGGATCCGGGTTTGATGAGGGCACTGGAGATGATCGCGCCCGGCACCGCGCTGCGGGAGGGCATCGAGAGCATCCTGCACGCGCGCACCGGCGGTCTGATCGTGATCGGCGAGCCCGAAGACCTCAGCTTCCTGAACTCCGGCGGCATCAAGCTCGAGATCGACTACACGCCGGCGTTCCTCTACCAGATCGCGAAGATGGACGGCGCGATCATCCTCAACGCCAACGCCACGAAGATCACGATGGCGAACGTCCAGCTGATGCCCGATCCGACGATCCTCTCGCACGAGACGGGCACCCGCCACCGCACGGCCGAGCGCGTGTCCAAGCAGACCGACGCGCTCGTGATCGCGATCTCGCAGCGTCGCGAGGTCGTCTCGGTGTACGTGGACGGCGTCAAGTACATCCTCGAGGACATTCCCGTGGTGCTCGCCAAGGCCAACCAGGCGCTGGCGACGCTCGACAAGTTCCGCACCCGCCTGGACCAGGTCTCCACGCGCCTGACGGCGCTCGAGTTCGAGGGCGGCACGACGCTGCACGACGTGCTCACCGTGCTGCAGCGCTCGGAGCTGGTGACGCGCATGGCGGTCGAGATCGAGCGCTACATCGTCGAGCTGGGCAGCGAGGGGCGGCTGATCGAGATGCAGCTGGAGGAGACGATGGTCGGCGCCGCAGCCGAGAAGGCGGCGCTCGTGCGCGACTACCTGTCGAGCTACTCCGACGAGGCGTTCGCGGCGGCGCTCGAGGAGATCGGACGGCTCGTGCATCAGGACCTGCTCGACTTCGGCCGGCTCGCCGAGCTGCTCGGCTACGACCGCAAGCTGAACACGCTCGACTACCCTGTCGCGCCGCGCGGCTACCGCGTGCTGGGGCGCATCCCCAGGCTGCCGAAGCTGGTGGTCGCGCAGATCGTGGCCGAGTTCGGCGGCCTGGATGAGCTGCTGGCCGCCGGCGACGCGGAGCTCGAGTCGGTCGAGGGTGTGGGGGAGATCAGGGCGAAGGACATTCGCGAGGGTCTGCGCCGGCTGCAGGAGCTCAACCTCGTGGATCGCTACCTACAGACTTGAATCAACGGCCGCCCGTTCGGTCGGCCGCAACGAAGGAGGACATCATTCCCGCACAAGTAAGTGAAGAAGCCACGCTCACGGAGGAGCTCGAGGTCACCCGCGAAGTCGAGTTCATCGAGTTCGAGCTCGGAGACCACGTCGTCTATCCCCACCACGGAGCGGGGAAGGTGCTCAAGAAGGAGGAGATGGAGATCCTCGGAGAACGGCGCGAGTACCTCACGATCAAGATCCTGCACAACGACATGACCGTACGCGTTCCCACCGAGAACGCCGCGCTAGCGGGCCTGCGCAGGGTGATCGACGAAGAAACCGTCAAGAAGGTGCTGGACGTGCTGCGCGACGAAGTCTCGGAGATGCCGAAGAACTGGAACCGCCGCTTCAAGCACAACCGCGACAAGATCAAGACGGGCGACATCTACGAGCTGGCCGAGGTGGTCCGCAACCTCTCGCTGCGCGAGAGCGAGAAGGGCCTGTCGACCGGTGAGAAGCAGATGTTCACGCGCACCAAGAAGATCCTCGCGTCCGAGCTGATGTACGCGCTCGACAAGGACGAGGAGGAGGCCGAGAGCTACCTCGACGAGCTGCTCGAAGACTCGGCCAACCATCAGATGGCAGCCGCCGGAGCCAAGTAGCGAGGCTTTCGCGCACGCGGCAGCAGACCGTTTGCCGCGTGCGCGAGCGCCCCAGGCGATGACCGTCGCGCTGATCGTGGCCGCCGGCAGCGGCGAGCGCCTGCAAGCCGGCCGGCCGAAGGCGCTCGTCGAGCTCGGCGGGCGCCCGCTGGTGCAGTGGAGCATCGACGCGCTGCTGCAGGTCGCCGACATCGAGCAGGTCGTCGTCGCCCTGCCCGGGGGGGCACAACTGCCAGCCGGCGCGGACGCCTCGGGCCGCGTCAGCTCGGTGCCGGGCGGCCCCTCGCGCTCTGACTCCGTGCGCCGTGCGCTCGCCGCCGCCGGAGAGGCCTTCGAGGGAGTGGGCATGGACATCGTGCTCGTCCACGACGCCGCGCGCCCGCTGCTGACGGGCGCGCTGGCCGAGGCGGTGATCGCGGCGCTGGCTAGCGATCACGATGCCGACTCGGCGATCGCGGCGCTGCCGGTCACCGACACGATCAAGCGCGTCGATCGCACCGACGCCGTGCGCGAGACGCTCGACCGCAGCGAGCTGTGGGCGGTGCAGACCCCGCAGGTGTTCCGCCGTGGAGTGCTCGAACGGGCGCTCGAAGTCTCCCCCGAGGAGCTCGCCAGCGCGACCGACGACGCGCTGCTCGTCGAGCGCGCCGGCGGCAGGGTGATCGTCGTGCGCGCGAACGACGAGAACCTGAAGGTGACCACGCCGATGGATCTGCGCATGGCCGAGCTGCTGCTCGCCGGGCGCTCCAGCGGCGTGTGACCAGTTCGTTGCCTGCCACGGCGGCGCGTGCGAATCCTGCTTGAATCGCAGCCGTCCAGGTGCTCACCGACTACCACCTCCATCTGCGGCCCGACGGCCACGACGCGGACGTCGCCGAGTACCACACGCCGGCGAACGTCGAGCGCTACCGCGCCGTTGCCGATGAGCGGGGGATCGCCGAGCTCGGCGTCTCCGAACACGTCTACCGCTTCGCGCAGGCGCTCGAGATCTGGCGACATCCCTTCTGGGAGACCTACGCGCACGACGACCTCGACGCGTACTGCGCGTTCGTGCGCGAGCACACCGACCTGCGGCTGGGGATCGAGGCCGATTTTGTGCCCGGCGCCGAGGACCGCACCGCCAACCTGCTGCAGGCGCGCGACTTCGACTACGTCGTCGGCTCCGTGCACTTCATGCGCGACGGCGCCGTCGACATGGACGACTACAGCGTCTGGGGCCCGAGCCGCGCGCGCAGCGCCGAGGACGTCTGGACGCGCTACTTCCAAGCGATCGGCGACGCCGCGCGCAGCGGCCTGTTCGACATCGCCGCGCACCCCGACCTCGTGAAGTATTGGGGCCCGCCCACCCCCGCCCGCTCGCCACGGCGCCCGGAGGGAGATCTGCGGCGCTACTACGAGCCCGCCGTCGAAGGCATCGCCGAAGGCGGGATCGCCGTCGAGGTGTCGACCGCGGGGCTGCGAAAGCCCGCCGGCGAGATCTACCCGGCGCGCGCGTTCCTCGAGATGTGCGTGGAAGCGGGCGTGCCCGTGGCGCTCTCCAGCGACGCCCACCGCCCCGAGGACGTCGGCGCCGACTACGACCAGGCACTCGAGCTGCTCGCCGCAGTCGGCGTGGGCGAGCTGTGCGTGTTCGAAGGGCGGCAGCGGCGTCTGGAGCCGATCGGCGCCACGAGCGCGCATGACGCAGCCGTGGCCGGTGGCGGAGCGGCCGGGGGCGGGGCGGCGGACGGCCGCTCGAGCGAAGCCGGCGGGCGATGACGCCGGTCGGGATCGGCTATGACTCGCACCGCCTGGCCGCGGGGCGCCGGCTCGTGCTCGGCGGCATGGAGATTCCCTGCGAGCGTGGCCTCGACGGCCACTCCGACGCGGACGTGCTCGCGCACGCGGTGATCGACGCGCTGCTCGGCGCCGCCGGCCTGGGCGACATCGGCGAGCACTTCCCCGACACCGACGAGCGCTGGCGCGACGCCGACTCGCTGCAACTGCTCGCCGACGTCGTCGCGAAAGTGCGGGCCACGGGCCTGGAGATCGAGAACGTCGACTGCACGGTCGTGATCGAGACACCCAAGCTCGCGCCGCACCGGCAGGCGATTCGCGAGCGGCTCGCCGACGTGCTCGGGCTGGAGGTTGCGCGCGTGAACGTCAAGGCCAGCACCGGCGAGGGCATCGGGTTCGTCGGGCGCGGGGAGGGTGTCGCGGCGCTTGCGGTGGCTGGGCTGTGGCGGGGCTGAGGCGCTGGCTGCTAATCGACATCTACTCACGCTCATGCATGACATCCAGAATTAGCTATTGCGTCTTAGGGCACGGCACGAAAGGGAATCCGCCGTGGGGGCAGCTGTTGGGTAGGAGGATTTCCTACCACGAGCACCAGTCGCTCACCCGCGCGAGCATCGGGGCGAAGCGCCAGCTGACCCACGCCACGGCGGCGAGCAGGCAGATCACGCCGGCGAGCGGGCCGGAAGATGCAACCGGGATGGCTAGCCGAGGAAGCACGCTGTTCGAGGCATCACGGGGGTAGGACGCAACTATCGTGCGAGCCTGTTATTCGAGTCCCAGGCGACGCCTCGGGCTCAGGTTTCGGCCGCTAGCGTGAGGGCCTGCTGGAGTAGTGCCGGGCGTTGCGCGAGGAGCCGGTAGGCGGCGTCGGCGGAGCACCAGACCGCGGAGGCGTCGCGGAACGGCTCTTGGGGATCCTGGAGCGCGGGCCCGTCGATGCGGTCTTGGTCGGCGAGCAGTGCGGGGATCGCTTGTAGCAGCCGTTCGATGATCGCTGGCGACAGCGCGTCACTGCTCTGGGCAGTGAAGGTGAGCTTGCAGGCAGCCGCGCAGCGGACCGTGCTGTCCTGGTCGTCGATCAGCGTGGCGGCGTGCTCGCGGGACTCCGGTGCAGGGTTGACCGCGAGCATCCGCGCACCCAAGCGCCGTGCGGCGGAGGATTCGTCGCGCAGTAGCTCGAGCGCGACCCGCAGGTGCTCCGGGCGTGCCCAGCGGGCGAGTCCGCTAAGCACGGGGTCGATCTGTAGCCGCCCGTCGAGCATGGCGCGCGAGATTCGTTCGATGTACTGAGCGTCGGCGCCCGGCAGCAGGGCAAGTGCCACCTGGGTGGCGACCTCTTGGTCAGCGTCATCGAGTGCCTGCAGCAGCGCTTGCTGACTACCCCGAGATTCCGAGAGCAGCTCGATGGCGCGCAGGCGCAGATCGCGTTGCTCCTCGCCATGGAGGATCTCGGCGAGCCCTCTTATGGCGGCGGGCGGGTCGGTCGCTCGCAGCGCCTCGAGGGCCGCTAGTCGCGGATCCTCCCGTTTGCTCTTGGCAAGCGAGCGATCGCGCGTGTCCTGCGTCGCGATTGGTTGGCGTTCGAGCGCGAGGACATCGGTGAACGGCAGCCGCAACGCGGCAGCACGCTGTTCCAGGAGCGCTGCATGGCGTGTTTCGTTGAGTGTGGCGAGCAGCCTCTCTAGGTCTTCGCGCAGCGGCGCGATCGCGCTCGCTGCGCACACTGCGAGCGCCTGGTCGATGAGCGCCTGGGCGTGCTCCTGCTCGCAAGGGACGTCGCGGGCAAGAACTGACAGCGCGAGGCGTAGGTCGAGCGCCAGCGAGTCCTCCCACGGCGTCGAGGCTGCTGTAGCGAGGCGGTCGAGCAGCGGGCCGACCAGGGCCGGCCGCCGCCGGCCGAGCTCGCCAAGCATCATCAGCAGGACCTCACGCCAGCCGTCCGGGTGGGCGAGTGAGACGGGGTCGCACTCGCCGCGCAGATACAGCTCGACCAGATCGCAGGCGATGAGATACTCGGCGAAGGAGCGGTGCAGGAAGTCCCACAGGCGCAGGCCCTCCGCGGAGTGTCCGGTCACGTTGAGCAGACCGCTGTCATCGCGCAGCGAATCCAGGAGCAGCCGGGCTTGCTCGCGAGCGCTAGCGGGGGGGCCGCCGAACAGCGTCTGCCAGGAGTCGGCGAGAATGTCGAGCACGTCGTCCTCGGGCACTCCGCCGCCGCGGGGCAGCAGGAGTGCCGTGCGAGCCAGCGGAGCCAGCCAGCGCGTTACGGTGTCGTAGGAGAGCTGGCCACCACGACGGCGCTTGGGCCAGCTGTCGATCAGCGTCTCTGTCGCGGCGGCATACAGCTGCGCGCGCTCGTTCGGCAACTGCCGGTGGCGCGCCTGCAGCAGCGCGAAGACGGTCAGCAGTAGCGGATTGCCGGCAAGCTCAAACATACGGCGGTCCCGCGCGAGCCGACGCATCAGCGCTGTGGTCAAAGCGGCGGGGTCGACGTCGTCGATTTGGGCAAACCAGGCGTGCAGAAGCCGTCGCATCTGATCGCGCTCGAGTGCCGCGAGCGTCGCGGTCGGCAGCTCGGCCAGCGGCCCGAGCACGTCGAAGCCGACAATACGACTGGTGAGAAACAACCCGACGCCCGCGTGGGCGGGGTCAGCGAGGAAGCTATTGAGCGCGTCGTGAACGCGCTCGGCGAGCACAGGATCGTTGACCTCGTCGAGCCCGTCGAGGATCAGCAGCAGTCGTCCCTGTGCGGCGGCGCGGCGCAGGACTGGCGCAAAGCGCCCCGCGTGCGCGAACGCGACCTCGAGCAGGTCCGCGGATGCCGGCGCGAGCGCCCCGGCCAGCTCAGGAATGGTCAGCCGTAGGGGCAGCATCTCGCGTAGGGTCGGGGGTAGCTCGGCTCGCTGCTGTGCAAGCGCCCACGCGAGGTAGCGCGTCAGCGTCGACTTACCCGAGCCGGGGCCGCCAAGCACGACCAGCCGACGGACCTCGAGCAGCTCAAAGACCGGCCCCCGCATGTGCAGGGTCTGCAGCATCTCGAGCGTCACATCCTCATCGAGCTCGACACCAAGCTCGGCCAGCTCAAGCGTGCGCCGGCATCCCTCGAGCGCCGAGCTTTCGATCGATCGCACCCGCTCACGCGCAATGCTAAAGACACGGCCGACCTCGTCGAGCGTCAGAGGGCGCTCGCCGCCGAAGCCGAAGCGCAGCTCCAATACGCGCCGCTGTCGGTAGGAGATCGACTCAAGCGCGTCGCGGACCAAACCTCTTACCGAGAGCAGCACACGCAACGACACAAACGCGTCTGCCATAGACAGACGTGGCTCACCGCGGCGCAGCTCGCGCGGCAGCCCACGAGTGCTGAGGAACCCGAACTCGCCGCTCAGCGCGTCGCGCAGCTCGGCCTCCAGGCGCACGACAGCTGCAGGATCGGCCGAGACACCGTCTTCGGGATCGCCGCCGGGAACGGGAATCCCGAGGAACTGCTCCCGTACCCCATACATCCCAGGCTGATCGAGGATGGCCGCGAGCCGCTCGAGATGCAGCAACTCCACCACAACAGAGGCGGACCCTTCCAGCTGCCGACGTTGGCTAACCGAGAGCTCCTGATTGGTGAGGAACACGATCCCCGCCGCACCCGCGCGTGCGACCCCTTCGCAGTCGGCAACGAACTTGGTCTTGACCTCACCAAAGCTCTTTTGCCGCCGCGGGAAGTAAACCGCGAAAACCCAAAGCCGCCCGTCTCGACGAGCAAGGCCATCCCTACCGCCGTCAGGGCCTCCCAGCGGATGCGCAGGATCAACCCCGATAAAGCCCTCAGCCACCAAGATTTGCGCCGCCAGCCGCTCGGAGGTCGCGGATCCAGCGGTCCACTCGCGCAGACGATGCCAAGTCTCATCAGTCCGAAGCACGCACAGCAGTCTGCCAACACCCGCGGCCACGAGCGCTTTCTACTCGCTGACCGGTGTTAGTTGGCGCCGGTCGGTTCCGGCTCTGGCGCAACTGCGGATCGGAAGTGCCTAGCTGTTCGCGATCGTGAAGTGCAGCGTTCTGTTTGTCGCTTGCTGGCCTGACGCGGTTGCGGTCACGGCGAGCGTGTAGGTTCCGGGCTTGAGCTTTCTGTGCTTCGAGATGAGCCCGTCGAAGCGTACCTCGTTGGTCCCCGAGGGCGCGGCGAAGGTTAGGGTGCCGGCAACGATCGTGCGAGTGCAGCGCCGCTCGCGCTTGTTCTTGTTGGTGCGCGCTACGCATGTTTTCCCGACCTTGCGCCCGCCGGTCGGCTCGGTGAACGTGAACTTCGCGCTGGCCGCCTCGTTGAGGCTGAACGAGAACGTCGTGCCCACGGGGAGCTTGTTGTGGTTCGTCTTACGATCGGCGATTTGGGCGAGCGCCCGACCCTCGCGCCAAGTGCTGACTGTCTCCGTGAGGCCGCTTATGGCGGGGTTTGGCGGCGACGCAGGTGTAAAGCTCGCCAATACGGGCTCATCCGCGTCCATGGTCAATGTGCATGTCAGGGTGCTGCCCTGGCACGGCCCACCCCAGCCGGTGAATATCGAGCCCGCTTCCGGTTCGGCGGTGAGCGTGACTTCGGTCCCCGCGGGATAGCCAAGCTCACAGGTCCCAGCACCCGACGGCGGCCCGATCAGGTTGCTGCACGCGATCTCGGATATCGCCGGTGCGAGCATCGCGCCCGGCGGTACTGACCGGGTGCATGTCGTGAACGGGCACTTGCTCGGCGTCGATTTTACCCGGCCGATGCCAGCACCCTGTAGCGAGACCGAGAGCGGATGCGCTTCGATACTGCTCGCGATGTTGCCCTGCGAGTCGCCGACGACACAGAGCGATCGCGTCGCGCAGGAGATGGATTCTAGGAAGACCCCAAACCCTGGGCCTGAGCCTGCCCATGTGGCCGCTCCGGCAGCCGGTTCGGTTGACTGCCATACCGTCCCGCCGTTGGTGCCGCGTTCGACTGCTGCACACAGCGATTCTTGGACACACGAGATTCCGCTGCCGAAACTCGCGCCGGGGCTGGCTTCCAGAGGTGGCGAGGTCGCAGTCCATGCGCCGGCGCCGCCAGACGGGTTGGTTGAAGCCAATACGGTGCGTGGGGTCTCTCGTCGTTCGGTGGCCGCTCCCGCGACACATAGCGGCGCGGCGGTGCAGGAGACCCCGAGGATTGGGCCGCTCCCATTCACGTTCGTCCGAATCCAGGCGCCAGCCCCGGATGTTGGACTGGTCGAACTCAGCACGTTCCCGGCGCCGTCCACCGCTACACAGAGCGAGGTCGAACTGCAGGAGATGCCTTCGAGCGCGCTCGCGCCATCGATGTCGGTGATCGCCCAAGCACCCGTGCCTCCCATTGGGTTCGTAGACGTCACGACGTTGCCGGTGCTGTCGCTGAGTGCGCAGAGCGGTCCCTGCACGCAAGAGATGCCCGTGATCTCCCTGAGGCCGGTGACCGGGTCCACGGGCGTGAGCGTCCAGGCAGCCGCGCCACCAGTCGGGTTGGTCGAGACCAGAGCGTTCCCGTCTGCGTCAATCGCGACACACAGCGAGACAGACACGCACGACACGCCCTTGATCGCATCTTTGCCGTCGATGTCCGCGACAGTCCACGCGCCAGTGCCGCCGGCAGGTTCCGTCGATGTCACGACATCGCCGTGATCGTCGCTCGCCACGCACAGCGACGTTGACGGACACGACATTCCCAGAATGGGACCGCCTGGATCGACGGGAATCAGACCGGACCAATAGAGCGGTGCGATAGGAGGCGTATAGAACGCAGGTGCCTGCTGCGCCGCACCGCTAGCGAGCGTCATCGCACATCCCAGCACGAGCGCAATTCGCCACACCACGAACATGCTCGGTGCAACCGGCCGCCTGCAATGCGCCGAGATCTTTCCCTGCCAACTCACAGTTCCGCTAAACATACGCGGAAGGCTCTTGCCTCAGCTTGACGACAAGCGTCCTGGTGGTGGGCCATGCTTATGCCCGCCTTGCTGAAGCGCGAGTGAGCAGGCATCCGCGGGCGCCGCCGATGCGCGCGACCGTGTCCCCGGCGAACCGTGCCGCGGATCGCCTGCCCGGGGCGGACCAGTAGCGCATCACTGGCGTCGTGGCCGTGGGTGTCCTCGTTGATCGCCTTGAATTCGTCGACTGCTCGATGGCCTCGCTCCCGCAAGCTTTCAATGTGGAGCTCGATGGCGTCGTGAATCAGGCCTTCGACCTCCTTGCGGGTAGCGCCGGCGACTCCGAGACCCGGGAGGTCAGGGCAATAGGCGCCCCATCCGGTCTGGTTGTGCTCGTAGATGACGAGGTACTCGCTCACCACTTCGGTCCTTTCAGTCCCGCCTGCCGAGATGCACAGAAGGGTACAAGTCAAATGCACGGTGTTGTTGCGATAGCGTGGACGCATGACCCACCGGCCCACGAGATCGGGGTGACCCCGAGCGCGCTGCTGCCGACCCGGGCAGGCCCGGTCCCCGATCGGCTTACGATCTGGCCGGTGGACGACGGCCGCTATGGACTCGACGCGACGTTCCAGGGCGGCTCCGGCTATGAGCGCGCGCGTCAGCACCAGGTAGAGCTGGAACGAGACGGAGTGCCGCACACGTTTCGCCAGGAGCTCGACGGATCGTGGACGCTGCGCTTCGGACCCCTGCCGGCGGCGGACATCGCGCAGGCGCTATCGGCGTTCGTGTACTGAGATGGACACGCTGCGGCTCGTCACGATCCCGATCAGCCACTACTGCGAAAAGGCGCGGTGGGCGCTCGAGCGCGTGGACATCCCCTACCACGAGGAGCGCCATGTGCAGGGCATCCACCAGCTCTATGCGAGGCGCGCGGGCGGCGGGATCACGGTCCCGGTGCTGGTTACGCCGGAGGGTGCGATCGGCGAGTCGCAGGAGATCCTCGAGTGGGTCGATGCCCGCACGCCGGTCGAGCAGCGGTTGTTCCCGCAGGAGCCCGACGACCGCCGCGAGGTCGAGCGGCTGTGCAGACGCTTTGACGAGGAGCTCGGGCCGCAGGGGCGGCGGCTGATGTACGTGCACATGTTCACGCAGCGCGGGCTCGCCCTGGGTTTCAACAACGCGGGCGTGCCGGCGTGGGAGGACCGCGTGACCCGCTATGGATGGCCGCTGATCGTGCGCGTGATCCGGCGCGTGCTCGAAGTCCGTCCGGGGATCGAGATCGAGGACGAGGCCGCGGTCTGGGGCGAGTTCGACCATGTGGCGGAGCTGCTCGCGGATGGCCGTCCATACCTTTGCGGCGAGCGCTTCGGCGCGGCCGACCTGACGTTCGCGGCGATGTCCGCCGCGGTGATCGTGCCGCCCGTGTACGGCGTGGCCCTGCCGCAGCCCGACGCCCTGGCGCCCAGCACGGCCGCGCTCGTCGAACGCGCGCGCGAGCACCCCGCGGGGCGCTACGCGCTCGGCCTCTTCACGACGCACCGGCGCGAGCGAGTCCTAGCCGCAGCCGGTGATGCCGCCGTCTAGGGGGATAACGGTTCCCGTCATGTAGGCGCCGGCGCGCGAGGCGAGCAGCAGCGTGAGCCCGGCGACGTCGTCGGGGCGCCCGATACGCCCGAGCGGCACCTCTCCCTCGACGCCTGCGCGCAGCTCGGGGTCCTCGAGCGCCCACGTCATCATCTTGCTCTCGAACGGCCCCGGCGCGATCGCGTTGACCGTGATGTGCTCGGGGGCGAGGCGCTTGGCGAGGTGGCGGGTGAGCATATGAACGGCAGCCTTGCTCGCGCTGTAGCTGTAGTTCTCGACGGAGGGCACGCGCAGCCCGTCGATCGAGCCGATGTTGATGACCCTCGCGGGGTCCTCGACGCTCGCCGCCGCGCGCAGCTCGGGCAGGAGCGCGACCGTGAGGTGAAAGATGCCCTCGACGTTGGTGGTGAGGATCTTCTGCCAGCCGGCCGCGGGGAACTCCTCGAGCGGGGCGCCCCAGACGGCGCCGGCGTTGTTGACGAGGATGTCGAGCGAGGCGAAGCGCTCTCGCGTGGCGGCGGCGAGGGCCTGCGCGCCGTCCTGTGTTGATATGTCTGCGGGTATCGCGTGGCAGTCACCGGACGCGCCGAGCTCCTGGGCGGCGCCTTCGACGTCGGCGGCCTTGCGCGAGGAGACGATCACGCGCGCGCCGGCCTGCACGAGGCCGCGGGCGATCATCAGGCCGATGCCGCGCGAGCCGCCGGTGACGAGCGCGGTCTTGCCGGCGACGTCGAACAGGCCGCCCGCGGCTGTCGGGGAATCGCTCATCGCTAGTCGGCGAAGCGCGCGGGGCGCTTCTCCAGGAACGCGCCCACCGCCTCGGGCACGCCGTTGCTGAACGTGGCCATGATCTGCTGGCGGTCCTCGTACTCGACGGCGGCCTGCTGGGAGGGGATCTCCAGGGCGGCCCACATACCGCGCTTGGTCAGGCGCACGCCCCACGGGGCGAGCGCCGCGATCTGCTCGGCGGCCTGGACCGCGCGCTGCAGCAGCTGCTCCTCGGCGACGACGTCGGCCGCCAGGCCGATCCGCAGCGCCTCCTCGGCGTCGAAGCGGCGCCCGGTGAGCATCAGCTCGTGTGAGCGCGAGACGCCGATCAGGCGCGGCAAGAGCCAGCTCGTGCCCATGTCGCAGTTGGACACGCCGATGTTGATGAACGCCGCGCGGAAGACCGCCCTGGCGCTGGCGTAGCGGATGTCGCAGCCGAGGGTGAGCGCGAAGCCGAGACCCGCCGCGGGGCCGTTGACGGCGGCGATCACCGGCTGGGGCAGCGCTCGCAGCCCGAGCACGAGCGTCGACATGTGCTCCTGGTTGGCGAGGCGGTCGCGTGGCTCGTCGCTGCCGTCGTTGCCCGGCGCGGCGCCGTAGCCGTGCAGATCGACGCCGGCGCAGAAGCCGCGCCCGGCGCCGGTGAGGATGACCGCGCGGCAGGCGCGATCGGCGGCGATCCTGCGCAGCTCGACGTGCAGCGCCTCGCACAGCTCGGCGTTCATCGCGTTGAGCTGCTCGGGCCGGTTGAGCGCGAGCTGCACGACGTGCGGGGCCGGTTCCTCGACGAGCACCAGGGAGGGCATGGCCGCGCATCCTATGGCCTCGGGACGAGGCCTGAGCATTCGAGACGCATCGTGCGGGCGAGGAGTAAGATCACGCCCTGGCTGTCGAGGCCACCTGGTACTTACTGCCCAAGGATGAGGAGGCTGGCATGAGGCGATTTCGCAGAGCGACCGCGGCGGCGGGGATGGTTCTGGCGCTGGCGCTGGGTTGCACGACAGCCGTGTGCTCCGCCTATCCGATGACGCGCCACGAGCCGCACGTGTCGCTGAACCGCTCGAGCGCTCCCACCACGGCCGAATGCGAAGCCGAATTCGGCTTCGCCTGCTACCAGCCCTCGCAGGTCGAGCGGGCCTACGACCTGCCGCGTCTGTGGGCGCAGGGCAACGAAGGGCAGGGACAGACGATCGTGATCGTCGACTCCTACGGCTCGCCCACGATCCAGCAGGACCTGCGCCACTTCGACTCCGCCTTTCACCTGCCCAACCCGCCATCGATGCAGGTGATCCAGCCGGCCGGCGCGGTGCCGCCGTTCGAACCGGCGAGCGAAGAAATGTCGGGGTGGGCCGGCGAGACCTCGATCGACGTCGAGTGGTCGCACGCGGTCGCTCCGAAGGCGAGCATCCTGCTCGTGGAGACGCCCGAAGCGGAGACCGAGGGCGTCCAGGGCTTCCCGCAGATCGTCGCGGCCGAGAACTACGTGATCGATCACCGGCTCGGCCAGGTCATCTCCCAGAGCTTTGGTGCCACCGAGGAGACGTTCCCGAACCTGCGCACGCTGTTCTCGCTGCGCTCGGCGTTCGAAAACGCCGCCACGCAGGGCGTCACCGTGCTCGGCGCCTCAGGCGACGAAGGCGTCGCGGGTGTGAACCTGAACGATGAATTCCTGCCCTACCAGGCGAACTCGTGGCCGTCGTCGGACCCGCTCGTGACATCGGTCGGCGGCACGCAACTGCACCTGAACGCCGCCGGCGAACGCACGGCGCCGGACAACGTCTGGAACGAAGTGCTCGGAACCAGCACCGCCGCCAGCGGCGGCGGGCCCTCGCACGTGTTCCTTCGTCCTCCTTACCAGTACCTGGTGCCGACGGGGTCCGGCCTGCATCGCGCGACTCCGGACATCAGCATGAGCGCGGCCGTCAACGGCGGCGTGCTGATCTACACCTCGTACCCGACGACCGTTCCCGGCGAACCGGCGCCGAACACGTTCAGCTTCTGGGGCGGCACGAGCGTCGCCACGCCGCTGTTCGCGGGCGTGGTCGCGATCGCCGATCAGATCGCGGGCCATCCGCTGGGCCTCATCAACCCGCGCATGTATCTGCTCGCGCACGCGCCGTACAGCGGCATAACGAACATCACCAAGGGCAACAACACGTTCACCGACTTCGACGAAGAAGGCAATCCACTGTTCACCATCCCGGGCTTCGAAGCGCATCCGGGCTACAACATGGCGACCGGTCTCGGCAGCGTGGACGCGCTCGCGTTCGCGCACGCGCTCGCCGGACATTAGATCCGCGGCGCGCAAGTCGCGGCAGGGCCTTTTGGCCATCGGTGCTCGGACGAGGCGAGGCCCAGCCGCTGGCGCGCGTGCCCTCGGGGCCAGGCGCGCGACCCGGCGTTCAGAACTGCACCGGCAGCCCACGCGCGACCGACGTCTCGACATCGTGGCGCAGGTCGGCGACCAACTTGTTGACCTCCTCCCGGAGCTTGACCGGATCGTCCAGGTATTGCCTCAGCGCCGCGAGGCGCTCGCCGACGTGCTCGTTGAGGACCCCGTGTCCCCGAAGGTCGATGAGCGTCTGGCGCTCGGAGGCCGGGCTGCCCGTACCATTCACCACCTCGGCGGTGACCTGATGCACGGGCAGCCCCTCGGCTCCCTTGATGCCGAGACGCGTGGGCAGCGCGATCCCATCGAACGGATCGTTGTGGTCCCAGCCGCCGTTGGCGCGCAGGACATCGAAGATCGGATCGTGGGCGAACTCGAACGGGATGAGATGGTGGGCATTCCAGTCCCCCGGCTTCGATGCCCACTCCGGCGGTGTCATGTTCGCCCGGAGATTGCTGCGCGCGGTCAAGATCTCGCCGGGATCGACGCGCTCGGGACGGATCATCTGCTTGATCTGGACGCCCTCCTGATCGACCACCAACGGCGCGACCTCGTCAAGGTGCTCTTGCATCTGCCGTGAACCGGCGAAGGGCTCCTCTGGCCGCCTGAAGTGGGCGTCGAGCGCGGCATCGAGATCCTCGGCAGTCTCGAAGCGACCGAGCATCGTCAGCCGGTCACCGGCCTTGGCCGGGTTGCTCTCGAGGATCTTCAGGAGGAGCTCGTTGTGCTCAGGGGTAATCTCGGCCAGCAGGTCGGCCGCATGCACCCGGAGCGGCGAGTTGCGGTTGATCGGGACGTTGGGCAACAGCTCGTTGAGCTCGTCGATCCGCCGCTGCTGCACGTCGGCCGGCTTGGAACGGAGCGACGGCTCGCGCGAAGGGCGGCTGGGTGCCTCCGCCGTCCTCGGCGGCTCGCTCGGTCCGCCGCGCTTGGGGCCTGGGGCAGCCAGTCCCTCCGGTGTATGGCCTACCTGGCCTTGCCCGGCGGTCGGCTCGTCGTCGACCGTCGCGAGCTCGAAGCCCGTCTGCTGCTTGTACCACTCGTGATAGGCCTCGAGCGACTCGAGGCGCGCCTGCACTCGAGATCCCTCGGGGCCCGGAAGATCGACCCAATACGGGCGCTCGTCGGTGGGGTCGTAGCCGAAGTTGATCTTCTCCGGGCCGGACTCGGTGACGATGTCGATCGACTGGGCCTGCGGCCCGCCGGCGAACTGGGCGTCGGCTGCGATGCTGTCGAGGTCGCCGCCCCTGCCGCTCGGGTAGCGGTTCTCCTGCGGGGTGACGCCGCCCTCCTCGATCGGGTGATAGTGCTTGATCCCACGCCAATAGCGACTATCCGGATGCTCGGGAGCGAACTCGGCCCAGACCTTCGGCGCGACCTTCGTGATCGACTCGGTGCCCTGGACGACGATCCGCTCGCCCGTGTCGACGTTCTCGTAGATCGCGGCCTCGCGGTGAGGGGTATCGGCGATGGTGCCGGCGTACATCGTCTCCGCGTCGGCGGCCGAGAGCTTCGGCCCGTGCATGATCGATCCCTCCCGCAGGTCAATCAGGGTCGGCTCGTCGGTTGTGCGCCCGGTAGTGGTCTCCTCCTCGGCGGGACGCTCCAGCTTTCCCGTCGGCTCGTCCTCCGGCCCGCCCGGCGATACGCGCCGGGCCGGGTGGCCCACCTCCTCGGGCGCCCGCACCGGTATGGGCGACTCGGACTGCGACGAGATGTGGTCGGGAACCACCGCGTCCGGCTGCGCCGGCGCGGCGCGTGCGCTGGACTGCGTGTCTGAGAGCGCCCCATCGGCGGCACGCACGGGAGGCGCGTGCTCCGCCGCGGCCGGGGTGCGAGCTGCGCCGCCGGGCTCTCCGCCGTGAACTGCTGCGGGCGCTCGGTGTCTCATCACGCCCTCGAAGCCGGCTCCCATCGCTCCACCCATCACGCCGCCCTGAAGTGACGCCTGGCCGCCTGCTCGCATGATCACCGCGAACGGATCCGAGCTCTTCCAGGTGCTCTCGTTGAGGATCGCCCCGATCATGCCCGAGGGCAGTCCCTGGATGGCGCCCTCGATCCCGCTCTCGGTCGCCTTCACGGCGAGCTGCGCAAGCAGTCCCGACTCGCCGGCCCGCGCGAGTGCGGCGAACGCCGGGGAGCGCGCCAGCAACTTGAACGTCGCCTCACCCGTCCCGGCGGTCGTGGCGGCCACGATCGTCTCGGCGATCCCCTGGACGAAGTCGACAGCCATGTCCTCGCCGCCATAGGCGCCGCCCTTCAAGTCCTCCTTGATCGTGATGCTCGCGGCGGTCGCGGCGACGGCCCCGGCGACCGCTGCCACGACCGTGGTCGTCGTGCCGAGCGCAGCCGCGGCGGCGGCGACCGCGGGAGCGGCCGCCCCCGCGGTGAGCACAGTGACGGCGACTCCGATGACGACGGCCCCGACGGTGGCCAGGGTGTCGGTGATCGCGTCCAGCTCCTCGCGACGGCGCTCGATGTCCTTCTCGCCGTAGCCGAGCCATCGGTCCAACCGCTCACCGGTCGCCACCGTCCGGGGATCGTCGTCGCCGAACTGCTTGCGCGCCTGCTCGTACTCGTCGGCGGCCTTCTGTGCCGTCTCGCTCGTGCGCTCGAGCACCGCCGTCTCCTCATCGACGAGCCCGCCGCCGAAATAGCCGGTGCCCTCGGTCAGCTCCCACTGCCTGCGGCGCTGCAGATAGGCGAGCTTCTCCGCGCGGGTGCTGTCGCCGGTCTCGAGGATGCTCGTCATGTCGGCCTCGTCGCGGCCGGACAGATCGCCGTGGAGATCCTCGGCCAAGTCGTTGCCGGTCTCTTGCTTGTACTCGGCGGCGAGCTGCTCGAGCTCGCTCTTGGACTTGCCCCTCAGCGTGCTGCGGATCACCTCCTCGTTGGTTCCGAGGCCGAAGATGGCGTACTTCATCTCCTTGGCGTCCGACAGCTTGCCGCCCGACCCGATGCGCTCGCGCGCCTCGTCCTGTGAGTAGCCCGACACCTCCCAGTCGATCACGGCATCGAATGCACCGTCCTCATGGTTATTGCGGTCGTAGGTCTCCTTGAGCGCCCGCATGTTCTCCTTCGCGCGGGCGTCGGCCTGGACCGTGGCCTGCTCCCGCAGCCGCTCCCGTCCTGCCCTACGCGCTTGCGGCGTCATCGCCTGCGCGTGCCGGTTGAACTCCACGGTGAGGTCGCGCAGCGCCTCGCGCTCGGCTCTGCTGTGCTGAGCCTTGAGGACCTCGTTGACCTTGTCGTCCGAGGTCCACAGCGACTCGTGCTCGATCTGTATCTTCGCAGCGTCGACCGCCGTCTGATCGGCCGCCTCGGCGGCGAGGACGATGTCGAGCTCGCCGCCTGATAGCTCGTCGCGGTAAGCCGCCTCGAGCGCCGCCGAGTCTCCGCCGGCGAACTCGACGCCATAGCTACGTCTCACCGCCTCTGTCCGGCGCTGGATCTCGGCCCTGACCTCCTCCGTGTTCATGCCCTTGGCCACGGCGTCAGACTCGACCTCGTCCCGGATCTGCTGGTAGACCGCGTTGATCGCGTCCTCGTCCGTGCCCGGTCCGCTCATCGCCTCGGCGACCGCCATGGCGTCGGCCTTCGCGTGATCGCCCTGGAGCAGGGCCGTCGCCTGACCGAGCTCGTTCCCGGACAGCTCGTCATCGAGATCAGATTGGAGGGTGACGCCGTAGCGCTCCTTGTAGGCGGCGATGATCGCGTCGCGCTCGGCCGGCGTCTTCCCGCGCAAGGTGCGGAAGATCAGCTCCTCGTCGGTGCCCAGTCCCTCCATCGCGTCGTGCAGCGTGGCCACCGCCCCGGCGACAGGGTCGCCCGTGCGCAGCGCATTGGCGCGCTCCAGTTCTGAGCCCGACAAGTCGTCGTCGATGTCCTCGTCCATGTTCCGGCCTTCGTATACGGCCGCGTAGGCCTTGCGCATCGCCGCGACCTGAATCGGGGTTCGTCCGGTCAATGCCTTGAAAAGCCTCTTCTCGTCCGTCCCCCAGCCCTTGACCGACCCCCGCACCTCTCGCACGAGCACGCCAGCATCGAACCCGGGGGTCTGGATGGCCCCGAGCCGGTTGAGCGCCTCCCAGCCGAGCTCGGCGATGGCGGTATCCTCGAGCTGCTTGGCGAGTTCGGGCGCGCGGCGGTTGCGCAGCCGCGCCGCCAGCCCGGCCGCCACCGCGCCGACCGTGTCTCGGCCGCCGGAGCGGAAGAACTCGGCGAAGACGTCGCGCTGCGCGTCGGTGAGCTGCGACAGGCCGGTGATGACGGCATCGCGGTTGCCGGCTACGAGGTCGTCGTGGAGCTTGGCGAGCATCGTGAAGTCGGCAGCGACCTGATCACGCGTGTCGGCGCTGCGCTGAGCCTCCCATGCCTTGTTGTCGACCTTGGCCTGGTGTGCCCAGTCGGTGAACAGGTCCCACAGGCGATCCCACCAGCTGCGCTCATATCCGAGCCGAGCGGCCGCCCAGTCGCGCACCTGGTCACGAGCCGCGCTGGCCGCGCTCTTCAGCTGCTCCTCGAGTCGCTCCTGATCCTCGCGGGCCTCGCGTGTCAGCCGGGCGAGGTGGCCGTCGACCTCCTGGGCCCGCTGCTCATCCCAGTCGCGCACCGGACGCGCGGCGATCCGTCCCGCGGTCGGATCGGCGGCGGCCGCCTCCAGCTGCTCGGCCACGGTCTGCGTCTGGCGCGCGTACTCCATCTTCTGCTCGGAGGCGATTCGCTGCAGTTCGGAGGTCCGTCTGTCGATCGCCGAGTGCAGGCGTGCCTCGCCGGAGGCGACGCCGTCGGCGACGTTCTGGAGGTAGGTATCGCGACGCCCGTTGACGACCACCGGGTCGGCGGCGCCCTTCACCGCGGCCTGCTTGCGATCGACCTCGTCTCGGACCGCCGCAGCCGCCCCGGAGGTCTCCCGTAGGTCCTGGTCGCCGCGCTGCTCGACATCGTTCTTGGCCGACTCCGCCCGGGCGTCCAACCTCGCCCCGGCGGCGGCGGCCTGCTGGCCGGTCGCCGCCACCTGGGTGGCGATCTTCGCCTGCAACGCGTCGGCGGACAAGCCCGCCGCGGTGGCGATCCCCTGGAGCTCGCCAGTAAGAGCATCCTGCTCGGCGGGGAGCAGCCGGCCGGCGATTGCGGTCAGCTCGCCCACCTCCTTGCGCGGGTCCAACGTCTGACTCGCGGCGTCCACGATCTGACGTGCGAAGACCGGTGCGCCGGCCAGTAGCCTCGCGACGACGTCGCCGATGTGCGTCGCCTGCGTGGGCGGAAGTGGCGCCAGCACGGCGGCGCCCGGATCGGAGACAACGACCGGCGCCGCGGGTACCTGCTCGCTCCGGGCCGGCGCGACCGCGGCGAGCTTGCCGGGAATCGCTTGCGCCTTCGGGTCGGCTGTCGCGGGCTCGATGGTCGCGGGCGCGGCAGCCGGTGCGTCGGGTGCGCCCGCAATCGGCGCTGGTGGCCGCGTTAGAGGGGCCAGCTCACTCGGCATCGGCGTCATCGCCGGGAACGTCTGGTCGACGAGCTTGAGCTTGGCGCCGGCGTCGTTGACCGAAGCGAGCGCCCGGTCGGCCTCCGAGGTGTCAAGCTGCTTGTCGGGGAACTCGGTGTTTGGCTCGGGGGCCAGGCGCTCGCGCGCGGAACGCAACGGGTCGGGGCGCTGGGCGGCCCGCGCCTGCCGGGTGGCGTCGGCGCCGGCGGCGAGCTTGTCGGCGCTGGTGGTCACGTCCTCGAGCGCGGGAGGGGCGATCGCGGCAGTCGCCGAGCTGACAGCCGCCTTCCAGGCGTCGAGGTCGGAGGCCCCGGCCGCCTCGCCCTCGGCGGCCTGGTGGTCGGGCCCAGCGGCCGGCGCAGCCGTCCCCGGTCGCGCGCGTGCTCCGGATGCGGTCGCGGTCCCCGTCGAGGCCGCTTGGGGCAGCGCGACACGTGATGCCGGAGAGATTGGTCCCGCCTGGGATGCGACCACGCGGCCGGCAGCCGCGTTCCCGCTGACCGCGGCGACGTTAGCGACGAGCGCCGCGAGTGCCGGCGAGGGACTATCGGGGCCGGCGGCGGCGATGGTCGCCGCGGGCGTCAGGGCCAGGGCGACACCCCCTGGGTACGCGGCTCCGTCACCGCTCGCGAGCAGCGGAGCCGGGATTGCCGCCGGCGCCTCGCTCTCCGGCTTGACGGTGATCGGCTCGACCTTGACGTGAAGGGTGGCCGGCTCAGGCATGGCATGTGGGCGACAGCTCCGACACCGCTACGGCTCCCCGGCCGCGGACAGCAGTGGGTAAAGATCCCCGAACTCGGCCCGCGTGGCGGGCCGGCCGGTCTTCTCGAGCTCCCGGGCGACCGCGTGCGCCGTATCGCGCAGCGCGATCGGCCGGTCCTCATGCGCCGCCAGGTAGGCGGCCGTCATCGCCGCGTTGCGGATCGAGCCGCCCGACAGCTCGAACCGCTCGGCCACCAGGCCGAGCTCGAGGTCTCGATCGAGCGGCGCCTGCTCCGGCATCACGGCGCGCCACAGGCGCTCACGCAGGGCGCGATCCGGCATCGGGAACTCGACCCGGTGATGCAGGCGGCGCGCGAACGCCTGGTCGAGGTGGTGGGGCAGGTTGGTCGCGAGGATCGTGACCCCGTCGTGCGCCTCGAGCCGTTGCAGGAGATAGGCGACCTCGACGTTGGCGTAGCGGTCACGCGCATCGTGCACCTCCGCGCGCTGCCCGAACAGGGCGTCGGCCTCGTCGAACAGCAGCACCGCCCCGGCGGCCGACGCCTCGGCGAAGACCCGATCGAGCTGCTTCTCGGTCTCTCCCAGGTACTTGTCAACCACCCGCGCGAGGTCGACCGCGTACAGCGCGTAGCCGGCCTCGCCGGCGATCACGCTGGCCGCGAGCGTCTTGCCGGTCCCGCTCGCGCCGCTGAACAGGAGATGCATCCCGCGGCCTCCCGCGCGCGTGCCGAAGCCCCAGTCGTGCAGCACGCGCTGGCGGTGCTCGATCGCTGCAGCGATCTCTCGGAGCTGGCGAACCGTGGCCGCGGGGAGCACCAGGTCCTCCCACGCCCGCACGTCGGGGACCAGGCGCGCGAGGCTGCCGAGCTGGTGGCGGGCCACCGCGCGCGCGGCCGCCCGCAGCTCGCCTGCAGTGAGGGTGCCGCGGGTGTCCGCGCTCGCCAGGCGGGCCACCGCCGCGTCGACGCGCTCGAGCCCGATCGGATGACTGGCGGCAACGGCTTCGAGCGCGTCAGCGGGAGCCGCGATCCCCGCGGCGGCGAGGGCGCCTGCCCAGCGTGCGCGCCGCTGGGCGCTTGAGACGGCGGGCAGCCGCACGCGCTCCCAGTCGTCGGGCAGCGCGTCGGTGCCGGCGTCCTCCAGGATCACGGCCACGGGCAGGCCGTCGTTGGCGAGCGCCGTGGCGAGCGCGGTCAACGCGGGCGGTGTGTCCGGCGCGTGGATCGCCAGTCCCAGTCCGTCGAGCCGAGCGTGTCGCGCGCCGATCCGCAGGCGCTCCTCAGGATCGTCGGCGTCCTCTAGGTCGACCACGATCAGGGGACGCGCCAGACGCCCGGCCGCGTCCTCGATCGCTGCACGGCGGTCGCCGCAGACGACGACGAGCGGCAGCGAACGGCGCCCGCCGCCGACCCCGTCCTGGGGCTCGATGCGCTGCCAGCGCTCCCCGGGGAACGGACCGGGTGTCTCCTCCCCCAACATCCGGGCGACCACCCAGTCATCGACCTCGAGCCCGTGGCGCAGCAGCGAGCTGGAGCCGCTTGCCGCTCGCAGCCTAAGCAGCCGGTAGCGCACCAGCGGGGAGGTCGCCCGGAAGGCCCGCCGCAACGGCGCTGAATGCGGCCCGGCTCCCGCATACAGCTCGACCGCAAGCGCGACGGTCGGCGCACCCAGCGCGACGTCGTCGTTGAGGTAGCCGAGCACCGTGCGATAGCGCCCGTCGAGCTCTGGTGCAAGCGCCAGCAGCAGCGCGAACCGCTCGAACGCGTCGAGCCCGAAGCAATGCGCGATCCGCGTTAGCGGCCCCGGACGATCGGCGGGCATCGCCTCCGGCACCGAGGCGCCCACCGTGCGTGCCGCGATCACCGCGGTCGCCAGCTCCGGCGAGACGTAGACGCCGCGAAGATCGTCTTCGCCACGCCAGCGACCTTCCGAGCGCTGGCGCGCCACGGCGCCGTCGAGCACGCGGTCCAGCCACGCCAGCTGCGCCTCGGTTGCATCGAGCGCATCGCGATCGGGGACGTAGATCGCCATTCAATCCCCGCGGTGGCTGACCAGCACCTCTTGCTCGAGCCACGGCACACGAAACGAGAACGTGTCCAGGCCAGCCATGACGAGGACGATCGCCAGCGCCGCCGCCGGGAGCTCGGCGTGGATGCGCTCAGGGGCGGTCGCGACGATCCCTCTCGGCGGCAGGAAGCGCTCCACCACATATGCCCACGTGCTGCGCCCGAAGCCAGGCAGCCGGCCGGCGAGCTCGCGTATCACGGCGCGCGCGGCCAGTCCGTCGGCCAGGTCCTCATCGTGGCCCGAGGCAAGCAAGGCAGCGTCGGCGTGCACTGGTCGGAGCTCTCTCAGTGCGGCCGTGCACGCTGGCGAAGGGTCCACCGTTCCGGCCGGCGACCCCTCCCCGAGCACCACGTCTGGCCCGCGGCCGGCAGCCGCGATCGCGCTGTCGAGAAGCGCCTCCCAGGGAGCCGCCCGGTGCTTGCCGGTGAGCGCGCCCGCGAGCCAGGTGTCCGTGGCAAGGTCGCGCACGAGCGCGACGCGCCGCCGTCCGTCGGGGTGCGCCACCACCTCGGTCGCCAGCCACCTGCCGTCGATGCGATCCTCCGCGACGAGGGTCGCGAGCACCGTGCGCAGCGCGGCGTCCCGTTCAGGCGGAGCGTCCTCGGGCACTCCCGCCGCGAGTAGGATCGCGGCGTCGGGCTCGAGTCCCAGCGCGCGGGCCAGCACCCGCGCCCGGGCGCCCGACGATATGGCGCTGAGGCCGAGTCGCTCCAGCGCCGGCAGCAGCAGGAAGGCCTGCACTCCGTCGGCCGCGAACACACCTGCTTGCGGGGCGGTGGTGCTGGACGCCGCAGCCGCGCGCTCGGTCCCAGCCGTCGATCGCCTCGAAGCTGGCTCGAGCGTGGCACGCGCCGCGTCCTGCGTCTCCGCCTCGGCGCCCGCGGCGGACTCGTCGGCGAGACCGGGCAGGCCGCGGCCGCCCATCACGACGGCGTCGATCGTCGCGACCATCTCAGACCCGCCGCCGAGCGTGGGGGACACCGATGTCAGCAGCTTGATCGCAAGCTCGGGAGCGTTCGCTGCTGGCGCGAGCGCTTCGAGCTCGCGCGCTGCCGCCCGGACGTGCGCGACCTGACCGGGCTCGGGCGCGAGCGACGCGCATTCTGAGACGCATGCCGCCCACAACGCGGTGCTCTCCTCGGCGGTGGCGCCCGCAAGCACCGTTCCCAGGCCTGGCCCCGCTGCGAGCTCCGCCAGCACCGCCGTCACCTGCACGCCGGCGCTCGCCGCGCCTGTCCGGATCGCCGCTCCGGGGCGCAGCATGCGCAGGCCGGCCAGGGGCGCGAACGGCCAGCTGTCGGCGATCCCGGTCGCCAGCGCCGCGGCGAAGGCGGCGAGGTGCTGCGCGCGGGAGGCGAACCGCACGACGTTTCCTGACGCGCCCGCCCGCAGCGTGGCGAGGATCGCGTCGCCGAGCTGGCCGCCCCACTGTCGCGCCAGGCCGTCGAGATCCTCGAGCGTCGCCGATACGACGGCGTCCGCGCGCAGCGTGCGCACCACCCACACCGCGCCCTCGTCGACGTCCTCGAGTCGGCCCAGCGCGACGCCGACCGCCCGGGGCAGGCGCTCGCCGAGAACCCGATCCAGCCGCGCGCGCAGGGTGGCCTCCTCGAAGCCCTCGCGGGGAAGCGCATACCGGCAGTCCAGGCGCGCGATCGTCGCGGCGCCCGTCCCCGCCGCGGCGCTCATGGCACCTCCGCGCGCTCCGCGGCCAGCACCTCCTCCAGCGCCTGCGCCGCTCCGCCGAGGCGCATCAGGCCCGCCACCAGCTGCTCGCGCCGCGCGTCGAGCTCGCGCAGCGCGCGCTCGCCGGCGGCGATCTCCGCGCGCAACTCGTCCAGTCGGTGAACGACAGCGCTCTCGTCGATCATGGGGCTTTCCTGCCGATCACGACGAGTGTGGCCAGGATCGAGTTGTCCGCCTCGTTGCTCTCCAGCGATTCGCTGCAGAAGGCTTCCATCTTGATCTGCGTCGCGTTCGGCGGCGAGGTGATCGTCACGTACGCGTGCTGGGGAATCGCGTTGACGCTGGCGTCGTGGTCGTAGTGGTCGAATTTCTGCGGGTCGGTGTTGGACCAGATGCTGAAGCCGTTGAGCACGACAAACGCCTGAAACACCTCGCTGAAATCCCCGGACACGTCTTCTTCCCATTCCGCCGCTTCGTCCAGCCCTTTGTTCTGCTTGGCGAACGGGTAGCACTGGACGTGGATGATCGACGGCGCGCGGCCGCCGAGTTCCAGATCGCCGGCAACGTACAGGTTGCTCGACTGATCGAGCTTCATCGCCAGCGTGCCGCCGGCGCCGGGGTCGTCGCGGTTGCCCGAGGGGACGCCGCCCCGGTACCAGCAGAAGTCGCCGGCGCTGCGGGAGTACATCGTCCAGTTCTGGATGCCGATGCCGTATTCATCGTTCCACAGGTTCAGCAGCTGGTCCAGGCGCTGGCCGAAATAGAGGTTGCCTTCGAGGGACAGGTTGCTCGATTCGTCGAGCTTCATCGCCAGCGAGCCGCCGCCGGGGTCGTCGCGGATGTCGCTGTGGGAGCCACCGCGATACCAGCAGAAGTCGTAATCGCTGCGGAAGTACATCGTCGCGCTCTGGATTCCGATGCCGTATTTCTGCTTCCACAGGTTCAGCAGTTGGGCCAGGCGTTCTCCGAACTGGAGGTTGCCTTCGCCGTCGAGCTCGAGCTGGAGCTGACCCCCGGCGCCGGCGCCGCCGTTGGTTCCCGAGTCGTCATGGGTCCCGCCCTTGAACCAGCGGAAGCTCGAGTCGCTGCGCAGGTACAGCGCCGTCGGGGTCGCGGGTGCGTTGGCGGTGCTCGGCGTGTCCGACTGCACTCCGAGCCCGTACTGGTGCTCGGTGCCGGTGGCGTACAGGTCGATCATCTGGCGGGTCTTGGCGTCGAAGGTGAGTGTTCCTTCGGGGACTTCCACCACGTCTTGGCCGTTGATCCGCACGATGTCCGTGGGCGTGGTCGTTTTGTCGGAGGCGTCGCCAGGGCCGATCGACAGCACGGTCGTCGCTTCGGGCTTGTTCCCCAGCCGCAGACGCAGCACGTTCCCGCTCGCTCCGCCGGCCGGTTCCTCGCGCCCGAGCGTGATCGGCACGCTCTGCTCTTCGCCGTTGGCGAAGGCGAAATGAATCATGCCGCCGTCGATCCACACGTCCTTCTCGGCTTTGATCCGCCCCTGCACCTTCAGGCGGCCCTCGATCGTCGCGAATTCGGCGGCATCGAGTTCGGCGGGCGCGGTGCGCTGGGCGACGGTGAGGGTGTCGGCCGGCGTGTAGAGCGCGCCCGCCACGGCGCCGATGTAGGAGCGTTCTTCCAGCAGTCGTCTGCCGGCCGTGGTGAACCCCTGCTGCGCGGGGTCCCAGCAGACGGTGCCGAGGCGGACGAGCCAGCGGTTGCCGGGCGTGCTTTCGGGCAGCTCCTGGTAGGGCACCGACTCGTCCGCGGGGATCACCGGCGTCGAGGCGGGCGTCGAGCTCGGCGCCGGCGCGGCCACGGCCGCGGTGCCTTCGACGATGATTTCGTCCTGCGTGGGCGTGGTCGGCGAGGTGTTGGTCACCACGATCGTCCATCCCTCGGTGATACGGGTGGCTTCGCTGCTCTGGCAGTCGGCCCAGTCGCTGCCCAGCGCGCCCGCTTCCTGCTCTTCGTAGCTCAGCCACACTGCGAGGTACTCGAGCGTGTTGTACGCGGCGAAGGCGGTGGGATCGAGGCGGATCGCGGTGTAGCAGACGAGCTCGCGACCGAAGCCGTCGATCGCCATGCCCGGCATCAGCACGACGTCGACGAGCTGGGCCTGTCCGCTGATCGGCACCTCGACCAGTTCGAGGCCGACGACGATGCCCCAGGTGTGATGGGCGAGGACGTGGCGGCGCCGGGCATCGCGCTCGTAGGTCTGCTCGGTCTGGAAGTCGACAGCGCGCAGGAACTCGCCGTCGAAGTACTTCACCCGGGTGATTTCGTCGTTTCCAGCCATCTCAGCCACTGTTCGCGGGATTGGGTTGGGCGGGCGTGTCCGGCGCCGGCGCGGGTGCCGCGTCAGCCTCCAAGGCCGGACCGAAGCCGACCACGCGGCCCTTGTAGACGTACTGGCGGATCGCTGTGCCGGGCTCGACGACGCCGACGACGCCCAGACGGCTGACCGGCACGGCGTCTGGGGTATCGATTTCGACGCTCTCGACCGGCACCTTGGCCCTCTCGAGCGCGTCGGTGGCGTCGCCCGCGAGTTGGCCCTGGAGCGCGGCGAGGTTGACCGCCGCGGCGCTCGGGCTGAGGCGATCGCGCAGCGCGGCCGGTGTCAGCTTCGCGAGCACCGCGCGTGCCTGTTCGGGCCAGCGCTTGACGAGCGCGAAGTTATCCGGAACCACCACCCGGCGTAGGTTCCCCGTTGGGTCGAGCTCATCGAGGAACCTCGTCACCGTGACGCCGCGACTTCCGAGCAGCGGGAAGCAGCAGAGCTCGCCCAGGTAGTACATCACCACAGGGCCGATCGGTAGCCAGTATTGGCGGGAGACGAACGAGCCGGCGTAGCGGCGGCACTCCAGGTTGCAGATCTGCGTGACCTGCGCGTCGGAGTAGGTGAAGCAGCCGAGCACGATGCGCTCGTCGCAGGCGACTGGGCACGGCGGGTTGAGCGCGCGGCAGATGCAGTCGCGCAGGTAGGCGACGACCAGCATCACCAGCGTCTGGGTACCGCTCGTGAGCCGCTGGTTGTACAGCAGGTTGGTCTCGCCATTGGCCTGCGGGGAGAAGTCGATCTGCTGCAGCTCCGTCGGCAGCTGACAGGTGGTCCGGCACGGGTTCGACTGGTAGAGCGAGAGCACGCCGTCGTACAGCTGGCACATACCGGCGCGGGTCTGCTCGGCGTTGGAGACCTGGTTGAATGTCGCGTCGAGCATCGCCCGCTGTTGCCCCGCGCTGATGCGCCTGGTGAGCACGTCGCGGATCGTGGTGACGCAGGCGGCCAGCTGCATGGGCAACGTCCCGGCGAGCGCCGAGTCGAGGCTGCAGCAGGCGCCGTCGCAGCGGCACACGCCGAGTTCGAAGGACTCGGCGACCCGCGTCGGCTCGCACCCGGGCGGGAGGTTCGGCGCGGTCACGTACTGCGTGCATCCGCAGGCCTGGGTGGAACGCGACCCGCCCTGCCCGCATGTGCACGACCAGCCCGTCGCGGGGGTGCCGCCGCCGCAGCCGCAGTTGCCAGCGCTGTCGTTGCCGCCGCAGCTGCAGGTGGAGCGGGTGGTGCTGGTCGAGGTGCCCGCAAGCGGTGTCACAGGGCGCATCGGGACCTCGGTGTAGCGCAGCGTGAGGCACCAGTGCTGATCGGTGTCGCAGCCCCGGGGCGGTCCGGTGGTGGGCGGTTCGCATGCGGGGATGGCGGCTCGTTCGGCCGCCAGGCAGTCGGCGATCAACGTCCCGACCGGGACCTGCTGGGCTGTCGGCACGACGACGTCGCGCCCGCAGGGATCGAGCGCGTAGCCGGGGTTGACGACGATGCCCTCGCCACAGTTCTCGCACGCCAGATCCAGGCCGCACACGATCCCCCAGCCGTGCAGGTAGCGGTTGTGCATGCGGTGCAGCGTCTTGGCGTAGCCCTCCAGCGCCATCAGATCGACCTCGGTCAGCACCTGTCCGGCGAAGAAGCGGGGCCTCACGACCGACGCGAGCCCCTGGCACTCGCCACACGAGCAGGTCGTCATCTGCGGGCCGCTCGCGCCGGCCCCGGCGGTTGCCTGGCTGGAGGACATCGCGACCGGCGCGCCCGGTGGTGGTGTGGTGACGCTCATGGGGCCTCCTCTGAGATCGTGAACCAGCTCTCGAACGTGCCGCCTTCGATGTGGTCACCGGTCGGGCAGCGTTTTGGCAGTCCTGGGCCCAGGTGGTTCCCGTCGAGCGCGCGCGGGCCGGTTTTGCCGTCCAAGCGCGGGATCGCTTGGTCGATCGCCAGGATCGCGTCGCCGCGGAGCACCACCATGTAGTCGGTCGCCGGCCACTCGGAGTCAAGTGACAAGCGCACTCCCGTGGGACCGGGCGACGCGACGGGCTTGGGCGCCGTGAAGGCCTGCCCGCATTCCATGGTCCACTCGATCGGCGTCAGTTTGGTTTCGATCTCGAGCCACTGCGACGCTGGGCCGACCTCGGACTTGGCCGGCGCGCGAGCGAGCAGGACGACGGTGAACCGGTCGAGGCTCGTTGGCTGCATCGGCTCGGAGAAGCCGATCAACAGGCCCAATTCCTTCAATACGGCCAACTGCTCGGAGGTGAGCGTCTGGCCGTGCGGCCAGTTGATCGCCGTGATGCGCGGCAGCTCGACAAGCGGGAACTGGCCGGGTGGTCCCTGATCGCCCTTGACGCCCGGTTCTCCCTGATCGCCCTTGGGTCCGGGCTCGCCCTGCGGGCCGGCGGGACCCTGCGCGCCCGCCGGGCCCTGTGGCCCCTGCGCGCCGGGAGGACCCGGTGTGCCAGCTCCGGCCGGTCGCTCCAGCAGGCATTCGACGGCGCGTGCCAGCGCGGAGACGCGCGGGAGGATCACGCGTTCTCCCGGGTCGAGCGTCCCGGTGGTGAAGTCTTCGTCGAGCGTGTAGGCGTCGATCGTGGTGAGGACCACGCAGTCGCCCGTATCGCAGCTGGGGCAGTCGCAGTCGCCGAGGAAGCTCCCGCAGTCGCGGTCGTCGACCTCGACGATCGCGACGCCCGCCTGTTCCGGAGAGCCGGCGGGGCCGGCAAAGGGCGCATACAGCGTCGTGCCCGCGCCGTCCAGCGCGAGCATCGTGGGGTCGGCGCCGATCGGCACCGTCGTTCCCTCGGTGGCTTTCCCCGCGATCATCGCGGCGACGTCCAGCGTGCCGAGCAGCCCGTTGCCAGAGGTGTCGCCGAGCGCGATCGCCAGCCAGGTCCCGCCGGGCGAGCCCACGACGGCGTCGGGCGTCTCGGCGAAGCTCACGGCGTTGCCCACCAGCGTGACCGCCGGGGTCTGCGTCACGTCGACGGCGTACAGCGCGACGGTCTTCGCGGCTTGATCGACGACCGCGAGGCGTTCGCCCGCCACCGCCGCCAGTGTGTGCGGCGAGCCACCGATCGAGATCGTCGTGGCCTGTGAGGCGTTGCTCGACTGCACGAGCGAGAGCTCGCCGACGCTCGAGTCGGCAACGACCCACGCTTCGCCGCCCGCGAGCACCGCCACGTCGCTCGCCCCAGCGCCGACGGCCGCTTCGCCGAGCTTCGACGCGACCGGATCGGCGCCCGGGGCATCGACCCCCGACGACCAGGCATGCACCTTGCCGGCGCCGGCGTCCAGCACGACCAGCCCGCCGCCTTCCCGAGCGGCCAGGCGCACGGCGCCGCTGGGCGCCGCGAGCAGCGACAGCGTCGTCAGCGGCGTCGTCAGGTCTGAGCGTTCGTACACCGTCACCGCGTCCTGCTCCTCGCAGGCCAGGTAGACGCGGCTGCCGTCGGCCGAGACGGCGACGTCGAGCGGCGCCGTGGTCAGCGAGCGCGCGGACACCAGCGCCTGGTTGGTCGTGTCGTACGCCAGCAGCGCCGGGCTGGATCCGCCGACGATCAGGTACATCCGCTGGTTGACGGAGTCGACTGCGACACGCAGCGCCGAGGCCACGTTCTGAGTCGCCTGCCACTGCAGCAGCGGGCTCAGCGTGCGGTCGACCGCCGGAGGGTCGAGAATCGCGGCGAACTCGTAGGAGTCCACGATCCGGCTCGGCTGGCAGGCTGCGTCGTCGCACCCGCAGTCGTCCCACAGCGCCGGTACCTGCTCGGCCAGGCACTCGCGGTAGCGGATGCAGAGCTGCACCTTGTGCGTGCCGGTGAACTGCGTGCCGGCGTTGGCGGCGCTCCACGCGTCCGCGATCAGCTGTGCCAGCGGCACGACCTCGGGAGCCGTGAGGAGGATCTCGTGGCCACAGCAGTCGATCGCCGTACCGGGCTCGACGATCACGAGCTTTTCGCGGCAGGCGGGGTTGGGGTGCTGCTGCACCTCCAGGCCGCACGCGATCCCGACGCCGTGCAGCGTCTGGTTGTGGCGGCGCTCCTTGCCCACCAGGTAGAGCTGCTCGTCGGTGAAGTCGCGCTCGAGCAGCAGCTTGCCGGTGAAGTAGTGGTTGCGTGCGAGCTGCGGCGCCTCGCACTCGGCGCAATGGTGGCCGTTGACGGTGAATGCCATCGATCGATCCCCTTTCACTCCAAGCCTGTGTTGACGCCGATCTGTGCCCGGGTACCGATCTGCGCCAGGCGGCGCCCGCCGAGACGGGGGTCGGCTCCGACGATCAGCCCCTGACCGAGCTGGGCTTCTCCTGTGCGCCCCGGCGGAGGTACTTCTCCGACGACGGTGTCCAGCCCGATCGTGCTCTGGATCCCGACGCGCTGGCGGGGCTCGACGGCCTCGATTTCGACCTGTGTGTGCGCCGGCTTGGCCAGCTCGGCCACGCGCTGTGCGAGGGCCAGCAGGACGTCGTCGGGACGCGCGAGCAGGAACAGCGAGAAGCGCGAGGCATAGACGAGGAACGGGTCATGCCGCGGGTCGTCCGTGTCGATGAGCTCGAACGAGCCGATCTTGCTGAACTCGCCGAGCTCCAGGCGTTTGACGATCGCGGGGCCGAAGAGCTGGGTCGTGTCTCCCAGCCTGCCGCGGCCGACGATCGCCCAGCGCCGCAGCCGGTAGTGCTCGAGCACCCTGACCTCGACGCCGCAGAAGAGCGACACGAACCGGCGCACGCCCTCGGGAGTCCCGCGCCGGCGATAGAGCGCCGCGGCGTCGCGAATCAGCGCACGCCGGCGCGCTACCGGCAGGCGCTCCTGGAAGGCCATTCCCACCCAGCCGCCGAGCCAGCCGAGAAAGTCGGGCGAGCCGTCGGTGTGCGCGGGCGCCGCCATTGGGTCCAGCAATGCCGCGGTCCGGTCGATCTCGCCGGCCACCGTCTCGCGCTGGCGGTCGAATATCGCCATGTAACGTTCGAGGAAGTCACCCGCTCCCGGCTCGTTCATGAACGCCTTGGGCAGGTAGCTGGCCGATGTCCGGCGCGGGAACCACACCTCCGCGTCGTCGACGCACGGCGTCGAGGTGCCGTCGCCGGTGAGCGTCAGCGACAGGTAGGCGTAGCGGCCGGGATCGCTGCGCACGAGGCAGTCCCAGCGCCCGTCGGCGACGGTGCCGACGACCTGCCCCGTCGCCCACCGACTGCTCGGCAGCTCGAGCATCTCGGCTGGCGTCAGCGTCGCCTCTGCCGTCAGCGTGTCGACCTGGATCGCGCTGCCCTCGGGGACGTCGGCGCTCAGCACGACGCGGTGCCAGCGGCAGCCGGCGAGGCCGCTGTCGAGCGCTTCGGTCACGAACCTGCCGCTCTTGGGATAGCCGGCGCCGTTGCGCAGTCGCACGAGGCAGCACTGGCTGCCCTGCGAGAGCACCGGGTTGCCGTCGCGGTCGAAGGCCAGCCCAGTGATGGCGGCTTCGAGCGTCTGCTGGCCGACCGTGCTCCAGCGACCATCGCCGTCTTCGTCGGAGAGCACGCACAGCGTGCCCCCAGCGTCGGCCAGGCACAGGTTCCCGGCCGGCGAGAGCGCCACCGCCACCGGGCAGAAGTCGGCGCGCAGCGCGTCGAGCGTGTCGAGGTCGGCCGAAAAGGCCCCGGAGGAGTCGAGGACGCGGACATGGGTGGAGCCCTGCTGGAGGACGAACACCTTGCCGTCGCGGTCGACCGCGACCGCCGTCGGCTGTTGCAGGGCCGGCACCCCGGGGCCCGATCCGTCGGATGCCCGCAGCCAGCGGCCGCATCCGTCAAGGAAGTGCACGAGGCCGTTTGCATAGTCGCTGACGACGAGCCCACGCTTGCCTGCCGCGATCCCCCACGGCTCCCACGGTCCCGCCGCGGCCACCGTCGTCGCCCCGGGCGTCGCCCCCCCGGCACTCGCCGCCGCCAGGGCCACCGCGCGCGCACCCGTCACCGCCCGCACCGCGAGGGCGGCGCCGACGAGCACCAGGACCCGCCGGTTGCCGGTGTCGGCGATCGCCAAGTCGCCGGCGCGACTGATCGCGACGCCGCGCGCGCCGGACAGCGAGAAGTCCGAACCCGGGGTGAGCAGGCAGGGCAGTGGCGCGAAGCGCGCGTCGCACGCGTCGTAGCGCAGGGCGCGGTCGCCCGCTCGGTCGAGGATCACGATCGTGCCATCGGGTCCGGCCGCGACGCCGATCGGATTGGCGAGGCCGCCGAAGGTGCCGCTCGGGTCCGTCAGCGGCTGCGGCGCGCCCGGCAGCGGTGCCAGCCGCAGAACGCCTTGGTCGAGCTCGACGCCGCTGCCGAGCGCCGGCTCGGCCCGCCAGCCGGCCCGCCGGTCAAGCAGGAAATACGTGCTTTCGGCGACGGTCACGAGTAGCCCACCACCAGCTGCGGGGTAAGCGGCTCGAGCAGCTCCCCGGGGTTGATCGTCACGTCACGGCAGAATGGCTGCTGGACCCCGTCGAGCGTCACCAGCAGCTGGTTGTCCTTGATCCGTTCGACGCCGGCGACCTGGACGACGCGGAACAGGCTCGACGCGTAGATCGTGCCGCCGAACGGCCAGCCGGTGCCTTCCTCGCCCCCGGTCAGGGGATGCAGCCACTGCACCAGCGCCGCCGATACTGCTTCTTCGACGCTCGCGAGGTTGGCGTCGCCGGCGGCGACGATCTCCGCGCTGATCATCACCTTGCGGTAGGTCGGGCCCACGGCGAACACCTCGGTGGTGATCAGCCGGTGGGCGTTCAGTTGCTTGCAGACGAGCTGGAGCGTCGCGCTGCTCGGGACGGGCGCGTCCCCGGGGACCTGGGGAACGACGACGACGGTCACCGCCCCCGGCACTTCGACGTTGGGAAACGCGGGGTGGTGGAGCGCGAGCGCGTTGGCACGGGCGACCGGCGCCGGGGTCTGCAGCGCGATCGTCTCGAAGTCCTGCGCGGTGACCGCGCGGCCGCCCGCCTGCAGCGCGGAGGGCGCGCGCAGCTTGGCGTCGGCGAGCGACTCCTGGTCGGCACCGCCCGACGCGGCTCGTGGGTTGATGACCGAGGCGATGCCCGTCGCCACCGTCTGCATCACGGTGACCGTCGACGCGCCGACGTTGCCGCTCGCGCCGCCCCCGGCCTGGTACTTGGTCGCGACGATGTTGCTGGTCGGCGCGAGCGGGTTGGCGGTTGGGATCTTGCCGTAGCGCCCGTTGCCGAAGCTGACCTGGCCGGCTGCGTGGTCGAGCACGTAGTGGGGGTCGTCCGGGCCTGAGGCGAGGAAGTCTCCGACCTCCTGCCAGGGTTCCAAGCCCGAGCCCTCGTCCACTTCGAGCTGGAGGCTCGTCACGTCCACGCGCACGCCGTCGGAGCGGGTCAGGGTGTACGGCTGGCCGAGGGTCACCACCGGCGTCGTGGACAGCTGGAAGGGCCCCTGGTTGGGCATCCCGTTGCTGCCGCCCAGAACCTCGTTGAGGATCGTCGTGGCCTGGATCGCGGTCGCGGTGTTGATCAGTACCTGTTCGAGCCGGGGGATGGTGTCGAATTGCTGTTCGACGAGCCGCACGCGTAGCCAGAACAGGCTGGTGGTGACCACCCCGAGCGTCCCCTTGGCCGGGCCGCCCGCGGGCGCTGAGACGACGATCCGGCCGTTGCGCAGCAGCGCCCAGGTTTCGTCGAGATTGGACTGGAGAGGGCTCCACGAGGCTCCGTCCCAGTACTCGTAGGCAAGCGTCGCCGGCGGTGGCACGGGCGAGCTTTCGAGCAGGGCCTGTTCGACCGGAACCGCGAGCGGCTGCTCGCAGTAGCACATCAACGTGATCGGCTTTTCGGTGAAAGGCGCCGGTCCGTCGAAGCCGAGCAGCAGCGCGCTGCCCACATCCGCGTTGGGCCCGAACGGGGCGATGCCCTGGCCGGCGACGGCGTTGGCGGTGGTGACATCGCGATAGGAGAGCGAGTCGAACACCTGCACCGCCGCAAGGCTCGCTCCGATCGCGATCAGCGACTGCGGCAGTTCGAACACGACCGGCTTGTCGCTGCCGGCGCCCGCCGTGGCGACCTGCGCGCCGGCCGCCACGGTTACGTCCGCGCCGCTCGTCGTGAACGTGACGTCGACGAGCGCGGGGCTTGCGGGCTGGACGTCGATTCCCAGCAGCTGGAGGAACTTGATGTAGTTGAGTTCCGGGACCTGGTTGAGGCGGTAGATCAGCTGCTCGGTCAGGGACGCGTGCAGCTGCAGCATCGCGATCCCCGGATCGCTTTCGTTGTGGTCGGTCCATTCCGGGGCGTAGCGCGGGATCAGCGCACGCGCCTGTTCGAACAGCTCTTCGAAGGTGCGGTCGTCGAGCGTGGGGGCTTCGATCGCCATCAGTCGGTCCCTCCCGTGGCCGACATCCCCTCGACCGCGTAGAGCGGGTAGACCAGGTTGTGGATCGCGTTGTTCGCGCGGATCTGGTAGTCGACGAACACGACCAGCGTGGAGCCGATGTCGTCGCTGGCCTGGACCTGCACGTCGAGCACGTCGATCCGCGGCTCCCATGTGGTCAGCGCGTAGAGGACGTCCTCGGCGATCGCGGCGCGCGTGGCGGGGCTGTCGGGAGCGAACAACCTGTCGTGCGCGCCGCAGCCCACGAGCGGACGCATCACGCGCTCGCCGAGCGCGGTGGAGAGCACGAGCCAGATCGACTCGGCGACCTTCCGCTCGCCCGAGGACCACGCCAGGCCGCCGTTCCCGCTCGGCGCGATCGGGAAGCCCCAGCCGGTGCCCAGGAATTCTCGGCCGTCAGCTACCACAGATCCCCAATGCGTCGATCGTGCTGACCACGTCCTTGAGCGTTTCGATCAGGGCATCCAGGCCGGCCAGATCCTGCGGGGGGGCGCCGGGCGCCTGCAGCGAGATGCTCGGCAGGCCCGCCATTTCCAGGATCGGGCCGGCCAGTTCCAGCAGCGCGGAGATCGGTTCGATCGCCTGGGTAAGGTTTTCGACCGAGGTCTGGGCGTTTTCCTGCGCGCAGTTCAGCGTCGCCAGCAGATCGTCGTTGCCGCTTGCCGCCTCGATCCGCAGCTGCAGCCCCGAGAGCAGGTTGCGCACCGATTCGAGCTGCCTGACCAGGCAGTGCAGGACGGCGCGGATGAAGCAGATGATGTCCTTGGCGAACGGGATCACCGCCGCCGGCATCAGCAGGCATGGCAGCAGTTCCACCGACGCCTCGGCGAATTCCTCCATCGCCTTCACGGGGGGGGCGCCCGGGATCGACTTGACGATGTCGACGAGCGGCTTGAGCAACTTCAAGATCCGCAGTAGGCAGGTGATGGAGGCCAGGAACGGCGCCAGCTGGAGCATCAGGTTGAACGTCATCGAGCAGTCGTTGGGGATCCCCTTCGACAGGTCGGTGAACGCCTGCAGCGTGTCTCCCGAGGGCAGCGTGATCTTCAATGGCGCCGACGGCTTGGTGATCCCCTGCGCTTCGCAGGAGATCGTGTTCAGCGCCTGTTGGAGCTCCGGCGAGACGGGGATGTCGATGTCGACCTGAGTCACGGGCTAGATCGGGTTGGGGGTCGGCGAGACGACGCGCGTGACGCCGCCCGAGGTAATCATCACGGTGGCCGCGTCCAGCACGAGCGTCCCGGCGGCGTGGATGGTGACCTGGGTGTTGGTCATCACGATCGAGTTGCCGGTCGCGTCTTCGATCGCGATCCCGCCCTGGTTGCCGCCCGCGGTCGGCGCCGAGTCCAGGAAGCGGATCGTGTGCTTGTTGACCGAGCGGATCATTCGCTCGCGCGTCGAGGTGGAGGGGGGAGTGTCCACTCCGTTCCACAGGAAGCCGAGCACGATCGGGTGGTTGAAGTCGCCGCGCTCGAACGCCACCACCGCCTCGTTGCCCACCTCGGGGATGAACCAGGTGCCGTAGTCCGGTCCCGCCAGCACACTGGCGATCGGCGCCCAGTCGCTGATCGTGTAACCGTCCAGCCACTGGTACTGGACCCTGACCCGCCCCCACCCTTTGGGGTCAGCCGTGTCTTGGACGGTGCCCAACACCAGGCCCGCCGGAGCCGTCCCCACGGCGCTGGGCGTGGAGTGGCCGTTCATGCGTTGCTCCCGGGGAGGTTCTCGCGCCGCGCCACAAACGTGGTCCGATAGCCGCTGTCGTTGATCGTGTGCGTGGTTTCCTTGATGAACCAGCGCCCGTTGAGCGTCGTCCCGAGGCCGCCGATGGTCAGCGAGCGCCCGGCCCTCAGGTCGGGCAGTCCGACCGTCACGCCGGTCGCCTCGACCATGTCGAGCACCTGCGCTTCGAGGTAGTCCTTCGCCTTCTGGGTGGCCTCGGCCTGGGTGAAGACGGGGACGTCGGCGACGGTCTCCTCGCGGCCGATCGCGTTGATGTAGGGCTGCAGGTCGGAGTTGACGGGCGCCACGTCGCTGAGCGTCGCGACGCCGCGCAGCGGCTGCTTGCGCTGGCGATCCCAACCCAGCACGGTGACCTTCGTCACCTGGCGCGCCAGCGAGATCGTCGGCTTGAAGCTCACCAGCGTCTTGCCCCAGTCGAACTGATACGTCACGTCAGTGACGCGCTGCGAGGGCCCGAAGTACAGGTAACCGGGATCGTCTGCGTCGGCGCCGGGGTCGCGGGTGAGGAACAGGTCATACCCCTTGCGCCTGGCCAGCTGCATCAGGAACACGATCGGGTACTGGTTGTTCATCATCATGTAGGGCACCGGCGTCTCCGCCCGCGGGTTCACCCGTACGGGGAAGCCGAGGCCGGGCCGTCCTGGCGGCGAGTCGGGAGCACGGGCGAGGTCTTCGGCGATCTGGCTCTCGGTGATCCCTTCGCCCTGCGCCGGCCACGCCCACGTGTATTGCTTGTTGCGGAAGCGCTCGAGCACGCTCTTGCCGCCGACGGTGAGCCGCGGTGCGCCTGCCTCGGGGAAGTCGGCCTCGAGCGTGGTGATCAGCCCGGTTGTCATCAGCGTCAGGTCGCTGCTGCGCCCCTGGTAGCCCATCTGCAGCTGGACGTTGGTCCCCGGCTGAACCAGGCGCAGCCCGGCCAGGTCCGAGGAACCCAGGAACGACGGCTGGCGCTTGTCGGCGTCCCAGTTGTTGAGGGTCATCGTGAACGAGTCGACGCGGTCGATCGAGTCCTGGAAGGTGATCTCGATGGCATCGCGGAGGACTTCGCCGGGCAGCGGCTGCCCGGCGCTGGCGCCGGCGCCGACGAGTCGCATCTCGAATGCCGGCACGTAGAACGGCTCGGCCTCCTGATAGAGCGGGATGACGCTCATCCGACGCTCCTCGGGACGCTGAGGATCGTGCCGGGCGCCAGCGCAAGCGGGTCGTAAATCGAGTTCGCTTCGGCGATCTGGCGCCACACCGTCGGGTCGCCGTACTCCTGGTAGGAGATCGACGGCAGCGTCTCGCCCTCGAGCACGACGTGCGCCTTGGTCTGGTCGGCGGACTGGAGGTTGAGCTGGCGCACCTGGTCGGCAAGCGACTTGTACTCGCGCAGCTCGACGGTCAGCTTGGCTCGCAGCGGCACCCCGGCCGGGTTGAACAGCGTGAACTGCTGGCGCACGCTCGCCACGACGCACTTGAACACGTTGCGTTCCCGCGCGCCGGGAAACGCCGTGCCCCATCGGAACTGAAGCACAGGGGGGGCGTGCGCCTCTGGGTCGATCTTGATCAGCTCGTAGAATTCATCGGTGAGCTCGGTCACCGACGTCGCCGACGTGCCCGTACCGCCTTCGGTCGAGTCGAAGAAGAGCTCCAGCGACAGCGTCTCGGTCTGCCCGCGGACGAACTGGATGATCGGCTGGTCGAGCCCGGGGATCGGGATCTCCGCGAGCTGAGCTCCCTTGGTCAGCGTGTACTCGGTCGGGTTGAACTGGACTTCCAGGCTGGGCCCCGCGGTCGCGCCGGGGTCGGGAAGTCGTTCGAAGCTGGCGGGCAGGACGGTGCTCATCGACCCGTCCCCGATCGCACCGAGCTCCACAGCCGCGTGTCGTCGTCCCGGCGCGCGTCGCTCGCGCGCCGGGTCTCGAGCGCTCGCATGACCTCGCTGACCACGCGGGCGAGGACGTCGGGACTGAGCACGCTGCGGTCGTCGAGCGCCCGCACCTCTGACTGCACCTCGCCGATGTGGAGGTCCACCGCTACAGGCTCCCGATCGTGTTGGCCAGGCTGCCGATCACTCCGAGCGTCTGAACCTTGAGGCCCTCGTGGGCAACCTCCAGCTCTTCGACCGCGACGTGGCTCTGCCCCGCGATCAGGCTGGGGCCGACCCAGCGAATCGGGATCCCGCGCCGGAAGCGCCAGGTCGCCACGACTTCGCCGGTGTCGTCGAGCAGCTCGATCACGCCGTCGCGGCGTTGGCCGAGGCCATTGAGGAAGCCCTGATGCCAGTTCCAGAGGTCGCTGCTGATCCCCACGCCTCGCTTTAGCTTGATGTTGGCCCCGCCGATGCGGCCGGGGAACTTGAGCACCCCATCGTTGCGCCCGCCCTCCCGGTACTCCTCGACCGCCATCGTCGACTCGAGGCCGATGCACTCGCTGAATCCCCCGCCGACCGGCGGCAGCACGCTCGACAGCAGCGCGGTGCCCGGCAGCGCCGTTTCGATCAGCTGGACGTTGAAGTTGTAGCCGGCGACCGGGTATGACATGTCAGCTGACCGCCTGCCTGGGCTGCTCGAGCAGCTCGAGCTGGTTGCCGGTCCGGCGCACCTGGAGCAGGATCACCTCGGCGGGTGGAGCCGGGACAATCCCGATTTCGATCAGCACCTCGCCGTTGGGCCGATCGCCGTCGCCGGCCTGGACGTAGAAAGATGTCGCGGCGGTTTCGCCGCCAAATGCTCCCTGCTGGAACAGGTCCTCGAGCAGGCCGGTGATTGCTGCCACCATCGCTCGTTCGAGCAATGGCCCGGCCGGCTCGAACACCGTCCAGGACAGCCCGACACGCAGCGTGCGCTCGAGCAGCAGGAACAGCCGGCGGACGTTCAAGAACAGCCACGACGGATCGCTGGAGACAGTGCGGGCGCCCAGCACCGCCACGCCGCGGCCGGTGAGCGCGCGCAACGCGTCCACGCCCGCGGCGTTCAGTCGTCCGTGACCGACGTCGTCGATCGTCATGTCGGTCTGGTGCACCCAGCTGAGCATCAGGTTGGCGGGCGGCTGCCACGCCCCGGCGTTCGCGTCCACCTGTGCGATCAGGCCCGCCACGTGGCCCGACGGCGGCAGCCGCCGCATCGCCCCCCATGGCGGCGGGGCTTGTCCGGGGACGGTGGCCAGCGGATCGAGCACGTCGATCCACGGTGCGTACATCGCGCCATAGCTGGACTCGAAGCGTGTGCGCCACGTGACGAGCGTCGGGACGTCGAGCGCGCGAGGCCCGCACGGAGGATCGAGCAGGGCGACACGGTCGCCGCGCGCTTCGCAGTCGGCGAGCAGCGCCTGCTGTGCGGTCGCGATCTCGGCGTCGCTGAACGTCGCCGAGGCCTCGGTGATCTGGGCGACCAGCAGATCGGGCGGCGGCGGCGCCGGCGGACATGGCACGCACGGGTCTACGACGATCGGTTGGGGCGGCGCGATCCTCGCCGGAACGGCTTCGGCCACCAGGTCCGGGGCGCAGAGGATGGCCGGCTCGTCGACCGACGCCAGCGACGCGAGGCCGCGGCTGATGCCCGCCGCCTCGTCACCAAGGATGTCATCCAGGGACAGCGCGGCGGTGCCGTCCAGGCCTCCGGTGAGCGCGATCCAGCTCGTTGGCGCCGGGTTGCCCGTCACCGGGGGAGCTGCGGCGCCAGTGGCGGGTTCGACCGCCACGAGCGCAGAGCCCTGCAGCACTTCGGGCGCGTACGACGCGTTGCCGGCAACCAGGCTGAGCCCGCTCCAGACCTCCTGCAGCAGCCCGTCTTCGGTGATCGACAGCGCGAACGTCTCAGCCTCGATCCGCATTGGCTGCGTCGGGTCGAGGACCGCCAGCGGACTTGCCCATTCCAGCACCGCCGTCGACGGGTCGACGGCGGCGACCACCGCGCGTTCGGTTTTGACGCCGCCGCCCGCGTCCTGGAGGATGCGCACGAGCGTCTGCGCGGTGAAGCCGTTGCACGTCTGCACCGCGGTCGCGCTCGCCGTCGCGTTCGCGCTGGGGACGCTCGCCGTGGCGGCGCCGTACTGTGCATCGACGAGCACCGCGATGTCGTTGCCCCAGGCGCCAGGGTTGGCGGCGGACACCGCGAGCACCGGCGTGTCGCCATCGTCGAGGAGCATCGTCGTCGCGGACTGGGCGCCGGTGCTCGCCGTGAACGGCTGGCTCAGGTCGAGGTCGGGGTGCAGAGGCCGGTCCCACGTCACCCGGCCGGAGACCAGGTCCACGGCCGCGACGAGGTACAGCCAAGTCGAGCCCGCCTGCTGGATTGCGACGCCGGCGCCGACGACGAAGCCTTCCGTGGAGTCGAGGACCGAGGAGCCGCGATCGGGCGGCTGGGCTCCGGCGGCGTTCGCGGTGCGCCGCGGAGCGGCGACCCGCACGACGTGGGCGACACGACCCCCGTTGTCCACCCAGCCCTTGAGCGCGTACGCGCCGATCCCGTTGAGCACGAAGTCGCCGAACACCGCCTGCACCTGCGGCCAGGAGGCGACGCGGGTCGGTGTGTCGAGCGGACCCCGCTCGAACACGCCGAGAAATGCCGCGACGTCGACCGCGACCGGGTCCAGTGCGGCCGGTGGCGGCACCGTCTGGACGTAGACGCCGGGTGTGGTGATCGGGCTCATCTTGGTTGGGCGCGTGTCGGGCCGGGAGGCGCGTGAGGTAGCCGGACCGATGGCCCGTCAGCCTCAGGCCGCGAGGTCCACCCTCTCCACGCAGATCTCGATCGACTCGATCGCCACCTCGTTCGCGGTGGCGTTCATCGCCGGCCCCTCCCACTTGCAGATCCAGCCCTGCACGAACGACCACCGTGCGACATCGTTGTGCTCCTCGTCCTGGAGCACGATCGCTCCCGAGCGCCGGTCGGCTTCGCCGCCGACCAGGTTGCTGTACCAAGTCCAGAGTTCGCGGTTGGCGGTCAGCCCGCGCTTGAGCACGATGTTCGCGTACTTACGCAGGCCAAAAAGCTTGCGAACGTGCAGTTCGACGTCGGTTCCCTCGCGGTACTCGACGGGATCGATCGTAAAGCTGAGCCCGCTGGCCTCGCGGAACGCGGCCACCGACGTTCCGCCGAGCTCGACGCGGAAGTTGAACCCGCGGTAGGGGTCTATGCGTTCACCGGTTGGCATACGTCTCCTTTCCTACATCTCCTGGACTGAAGAGCCGCCCAGCCACTGGCCGATGCGGATGATCACGAACTCCGCGGGTCTCACCGGCGCGATGCCGATCTCCATGATCAGGCGGCCGTTGAGGATGTCGTCTTCGGTCATCGTCGTACGGTCGACGGTGACGAAGAAGGCTTCCGCCGGCTTGCTCCCCATCAGCGCGCCTTCCTGCCAGACGGTTGTGAGGAACAAGCTGACGCTGTCCTTCACCCGCGCCCACAGCTTTTCGTCGTTGGGCTCGAACACCACCCACTGGGTGCCTATGTCCAGCGACTTCTCGATGAAGATGAACAGCCGCCGGACGTTGATGTAGTCCCATTCGGATTCGCTGGTCACGCACCGCGCGCCATAGATGCGCAGTCCTCGCTGCATCGATCTGAAGTCGCGAATGGCGTTGATGTTGAGCGGGTTGAGGATTTCCTGCATGCCTTTGGTGACCGTCGTCTCGAGCGAGAGAATCCCCTGCACGACCTCGTTCGCGGGCGCCTTGTACACGCCGCGCGTCTCGTCGACGCGCGCGTAGACGCCGAGCACGTGCCCGCTGGGCGCGATCGTACGCGTCGGCGGCGTGCTGGCGACCGGGTTGGCGATCACCAGCCGGGGGTAGTAGATCGCCGCGTACTCGCTGTCGTACAGGTTGCGCTGTTCTTCGATCTGGGGCAGTGTGGCGGGGTTGCCCGCCGTCCCAGCCACCGGATCGAGCACCGCGAAGCGGTCGAGCAGCAGTTCGCATTGTTCGATCAGCGCCTGCTGCACCGCCTGCGAGGTGAGCCCTGGCGCGGCGATGATCGCGACCTCGTCGACGGCCTGAATGCTCAGCAGCCCGGAGCGCTGGTTGGGGCCCGTTTCGTGGCCGATCACGTCGTGGTCTTCGGGAACGGCAGTGCCGTCGGATCCGCCGACGAGCGTCGCCGTCAGCCCGTCCGCGGCGCACGGGAAGAGAAACGGGCTGGTTTCCGCGGGGGCCGGACCGGCTACTTCGACGAGCGACGAGGCGGCCAGCTGTTCGCTGTAGTAGCGCCCGGGGATGTTGGCGAGCGTCAGGCCGCTGTAGCTCTCCTGCACGCTGACGCGCTCGACCGGATCGGTGTAGGCGATCACGAGCCCGAACTCGCAGCTGGAAACTCGCGTGGCGGTGAAGCCACCAACGGGCGCGACCTCATTCGCTGTCAATTCGGGGCCGTTGAGCGTCAGTACCGGCCCATTGATTTCTTGCACTTCGGCATAGTGCTTGACTTGCCCGGTGTCGATCTCCACCCACGCTTCGACATAGAAGTTGGCCGACGAGTTGACCTGGATCTTGTTTTTGTTGGGTGCGCCGCTGACCAGCGCGCTGATCACCGCGCGGGCGGCTGACTCGGCCGACGGGACGATCTGAATTTCGCTGCCCCACGATCCGGGGCTCGACGCCTGTAGCTCGAACGTGGGTGGCTTGGGCGCCGCGGGGTTTGCGAGTGGTTTCGGCACACCGCTCGAAAGATCGCTTTGGGCGAGATCGGTGAACACGGTGGTGTCCGTCGCGGTGAACGCCGCGGTCACCGGGTTGTTGAGCTTGACTTCGCCGTTGTCGGGGTCGACCGCGGTCACTTCAAACGGGCCGGCGACGGTGGGGACGCCGTTGCGCACCATATGCAGTTCAATCTTCGTGCCCTTGGCGATCCCGCGGAGGTCGCGGAGATGGACGTTGGTCGCATTCGCCGGGACGTCTGAGGTGAGCCGGGTCACCAATCCGCCCGTGAGCGTCGCGCCCGCCGTTTTGGCGCTTGCCGGCGCCACCCGGGCCACGAACGCCGTCTGGCCACCGTTGTCGAAGAAGCCGCGGATCGCCGGCGGGAGGTCCTGCCACCCGGCGAAGGTCGAGCCGAAGTCGAAGGCGCCGCCGAATGCGCGTACGAAGTCGGCGTAGGAGGTGATCAGCGTGGCGGGGCCCTGCGTCGGCCCGCGCCGCGTGAGCCCGACGAAGCCGGCGGTGCTTGTGCCCACGCCTGCGATCGGCGGCGGTCCGGTCTGGACCTCTTCGACATAGACACCTGGGGCAAGGTACTGTGGCATGCGTCGCTCCTTAGGTCAGGCTGAAGTCGATGACGTTGGGTTGCCGGTAGTCGACGTCGTAGGCGAGTGGTCCGGCGCTCGCGTATCCGGTGGCGTTCACGGTGAGCGTGAGCTGGCCGATCGCGCGCACCCCTTCGACCCGCCAATTACCGCTCTGGTCGCTGACGGCGCCGGTCGCGCGCAGCTCGGAGGTTGGGCCTCCGATCCCGATCAGGTTCGCGCCCTCGGTGCCGGCGAGCTCGAGCAAGCCGTCGCCGGGGCTCGCCTCGCGCGCGAGGGTGGTGGACGGTGGATCGATCGTAACCATGTAAGCCTGGGCCGGTGTGTTGGCCGGCCGGCTGCGCCAGAGTGGCGTGGCGAGCCCAACCTGGTTCTGGGCGCCGTCGACGGTGGTGACGATGACGTGCTCCTGGTCGTAGTCGCTCCCGAGGATCACCGCTCCGCCTGAGACGAACCCGGCCGTGCTGGCGAGCGTGAGCGTCTGCTCACCCTGGGCGGCCGGCTGGATCAGAGAGGTGGCGGCGGCGCCCGCGGTCGCGGTGCAGGCGCTGACGGGGGCGGCTGCAGGATGGCTCACCGATAGCGGCGTTCGCAAGCCGACGAGCGCTGGCGGTGTCGTCGCCGCGGTGACTTCGACCGTCGCCCCTGCAATCGGGCTCTGTGGAAAAGCCTGCGCGGCAACCGTGCCCGAAAGGCTGGTGGGCGGGAGTTCGACCTGCACATCGGCGGGCCGGAACGGCAGCTCGGTCCCGGCCGGGATCGTGAACGCTAGTGACAACGGCGGGCGATCGCTGAAGCGCAGCTGCGAGGAGAGCTCGCGGCTGGCGGCTGCCAGCCCGGGCACCGCTAGCTCGGGGCGACCGCTGAGGACGAGAAAGCTGCCGGAGGCGATGTGGGCGTAGGCATGTGCGTCGGCGGTGCTCGCCGTTAGCACCGGACGCGGCTGGCCGGTGGCAGCGTCGACGACCCGGGCCACGATCAAGGCGTCGCTGGTGAGCGGATTGAGATCTGTCGCGGGTGAGCTCACGCGACGGTCTCGAGGGTCGTGGCCCGGCGGCTGAGGACCGGTGGGTTCGGGTAGGGCGCCAGCAGCGATTCGATCATGGCGACCTGGAGTCGTACCGGGACGGAGAGATGGAAAGGCGAGCGCATCGAGTACCACAGCTCGGTGGACTCGGTCAGGCTTGTCGTGTCGATGCTCAGGCGCAGTTCGGCGTCCGTCCCCGCCAGCGTGTCCTGGAGCTCCGCTCCGCTCAAGCGCGGGTAGCTGTCAACCACCTGCAGCGAGCGGCCGACGAGCGCCAGCTGCGTTTTGGGGTCGGGGTGGATCGCCGTTATCAGGTACAGCAGTTCGAGCGGCAGCGGGCGTGCGGAATACGAGTCGTCGGCCAGTCGCCGCGGCGCCGCGTTGAGTAGGTCGGGCTGGACGGCCACCTGGTAGAGCCACAGCGACACCGCCGTCGTGACGGTGTCCAGTTGCAGCTGCTCCGGGGAACGCAGGTCCACCGGCACGCCGGTCAGATCCGGTTCGGGTGAGTCGGTGATGTTGACCTTGAGCAGCATCCGGAACGTCTCCGAGGCGGCCCGCAGCGCGGTGTAGTCGGTCATGCCGACGTCCGAGGTGCTCGATGCATGGGAGCACTACAGCGCGGCGGGCGTACTGGAACGTCACGTCCGGCGTCACCGAGCTTGACCGCTTGGGGAGCGGCCGGTGCCCCTCAGACGGCGATCTTCAACCGTCCGGTCTGAAGCCGCGACGATCCGGCGCGGCCTCGGCGTCGCGTGAGACGAGGAAGCCCGTCAGCCAGCGGCGGACCTGATCGCAGACGTCATCGATGCCCGCGGCTGCGGCGATCTCCGGCTCGACTCCGCGCTCGGCCAGGTCGCCGATCGCGGTGAGGCGCGCGCGCATCCGCTTGGAGCCCACGCCGGCCTCGATCTCCGAGCCCGCCTCGACCCACACCCGGATGACGAGCAACCCCACCCGATCCCCGCAAGGATCCATTTGGACAGGTTGACGAGCCCGGCGTCACCGAAACGTCACGCACGGCCGATGCGCGCGATGAGCATCTCCATCCGCGGCGAGGGGTCGATTCCCAACGCCTCCGCGAGCTGGTGTTTGTAGAGGCCGCCGTGGCGCAGCGCCTCGGATGGGTTGCCCTCCGCCAGGTACGCGGACATCAGGGCCCGATGCGAGCTCTCCCGCAGCGGCTCCACCGCGACCGCCATCAGGCCGGCGTGAACAGCCTGGGCGTGGGCCCCGGCCGCGCTCAGCGCGCGGCACAACGACTCGAGCGCATGCAGACGAAGCTGTCGGAAGCGCTCGCGCTCGATCAGGACCCAGTCGTCATACCAATCTGGAAGCAGGTCGCCCGATATCCCGAGCAGCTCCAGATCCCGCTCGCAGTGCTCTTCGGGCCGCTCCATCAGGAGGCTTGCGCGCGAGCTGGCGTGCGCGATGTCGGTCGCCACGTTCTCGGACAATGCCAGCGTCTGTCCGCGGCTGCACACCGCGCCTGCGGCGATCTGGCCAAGCCGCCACAGCGCCGTGCGCAGCGAGGCGCCCGCATGCTCCTCGCTGGAGTCGATCCACAGCGTTCCCGAGATCACCAGGCGATGGACCGGCCGCCCCTGCAACGCCAGAAACGCGATCACCCGCTGCGCTGCCAGCGGGACCTCGAGCTGGACGCCGCGCAGGCGGAGCGCAAAACCACCCATGAGATGCAATCTCATTCCGTCCGTAGGCCCGCTCGACCTCACCCCCGCGCCTGTCCGGCGGACGGCTCGACCTGCCCTACTCGCAGTGCCCGACTCGGTGCCGCCCACATGAGCGCTCACTCAAAGCTCCCCATTTATGGTCTGAGGGAGTGCGTGACCAAACGATCGTAAGCCGTGGGAAACCAAACTACAAGGGTCCGGATGAAAACCGGCGCGTGTGAAGTTTCGGCGCGCAACATTAGGAATACGCACAAACTACGGATTTCGGTCGCAGAGAAGCATTCTGACTGCCGGCAGCGCGACGGTCTGCGCCCAGTATCCCCGGCCCGCGCCGCCCGCTAGGGTTCCGCGGCGATGCGCGAGATCGTCCTGCACGACACGCTCAGCGGGGAGCTGCTGCCGCTGCGCCCTCGCGACCCCGGGCGGGTGGGCATCTACGCGTGCGGCCCGACCGTGTACAGCCGCATCCACATCGGCAACGCGCGGCCGTTCGTCGTCTTCAGCCTGCTCAAGCGCTTCCTCGAGCACGAGGGATACGACGTCGACCTGGTGATCAACGTCACCGACGTCAACGACAAGATCTACGATGCCGCGCGTCGATCGAATCCCGTCCGCCCGCGCCCGAGCGCCGAGCTGGCGGTGGAGATGACCGACTTCTACCGCGCCGACACCGACGCGCTGGGGCTGGGTCGCCCGGACCACGAGCCGCTGGCCTCCGAGACGATCGCGCCGATCGTCGAGTACATCCAGACGCTGATCGTCGGCGGGCACGCCTACGCGGTGGATGGGGACGTGTACTTCCGTGTGCGCTCGGACCCCGGTTACGGCACGCTCTCCCATCGGCAGCTGGAGAACATGGACCAGGGAGAAGACGCGGCATCCGATCCGCTGGTCGCCCGCAAGGAGGACCCACTGGACTTCGCGCTGTGGAAGGCGCACAAGCCGGGCGAGGACACCTGCTGGGAGGCTCCCTGGGGCGTCGGTCGACCGGGCTGGCACATCGAGTGCTCGGCGATGGCCGAGCAGTTCCTGGGCGTCGACTTCGACATCCACGGCGGCGGCTCGGATCTCGTGTTCCCCCACCACGAGAACGAGGCCGCGCAGACGCGCGCCGCGCGCGGCGAGCCGCTCGCGAAACTGTGGATGCACAACGGCATGATCCAGTTCACGGGCGAGAAGATGGCCAAGTCGGTCGGAAACATCGCGCTGCTAGTAGAGGTGCTCGACCGGTACGGGCACGAGGCAGTCGTGATGTACCTCGTCTCCGGCCACTACCGCCAGCCGCTGGCGTTCTCCGAGGCGGCGCTGGAGCAGGCGCAGGCCAACGTCAAGCGCATCCGCGAGGCCGGCCGGCGACTATCCCCGGGCACTTCGCCGGCTGACCTCGCACCGCTGCGCGACAGGTTCTTCGATGCGCTCGCCCGCGACTTCAACACCGCCGAGGCGCTTGCCGTGCTCAACGAATGGCTCGGCGAGGCGACCAGCTCTACGCGTGACTCCGTGGGCGATGCTCACCTGCGTGAGATGCTCGGCGTCCTCGGGCTCGAGTCGCTGCTGGCGGCCGACGAGCAGCCACCCGAGGAGGTACGGGCGCTCGCCATGGCGCGCGAGCAGGCGCGCGGTGACCGTGACTTTGCGGCCGCCGACCGCCTGCGCGATGAGATCGCCGCGCTGGGCTGGGAGGTCCGCGACGGGCCGAACGGCTTCGATCTGATCCCGCTGTGATCCTCTACGGGCGCAATCCCGTCAGGGAGGCGCTGCGCGGGCGCCGGGCGGCGAGCGTGACGGAGGTGTGGGCCACTAGCGGCGCCGCGCGCGAGTCGTGGCTCGTGGGCGTATCGGTGCGCACGGTCGCCGCCGAGGAGATCGAGCGCCGCTGCGGCTCCGATGCGCACCAGGGCATCTGCGCGCAGGCGGGGCCATACCCGTACGCGAGCGCCGAGGAGCTGCTGGCGGGCGTGGAGCCGCTGATCGTCGCGCTCGACCAGGTCCAGGACCCGCAGAACCTCGGGTCGATCTGCCGCACCGCCGAGTGCGCGGGCGCGGCGGGCGTGGTGATCCCCGAACGCCGCGCCGCCGAGGTCACGCCGGCCGTGTGCAAGGCGTCGGCCGGCGCCGTCGAGCACCTGTCGGTGGCGCGCGTGCGCAACCTCGCCGACTTCCTCGCCGAAGCAGGCAAGGCCGGCTGCTGGTGCTATGGAGCGAGCGCCGAGGGCCCGTCGGGCGCCGAGGGCCACGGCGGGCAGGCGCCCGTTCCCTACGACACCCCCGACTACGGCGGCTCGGGCATCGTGCTGGTGCTCGGCAGCGAGGGCACTGGCCTGCGCCCGCGAGTGGCGAAGGCGTGCGATCAGCTGATCGCGCTGCCGCTGCTCGGAAGGATCGAGTCGCTGGGCGTCAGCGCGGCCGCGGCGGCGCTTTTGTACGAGATCTTGCAGAGCCGCGTTGCGCGGTCTTGACAAGGTTCCATAACTGTGTAAGGCTGCGCCGACATAACGCTGAACCTAAGGTTGAGAAAAGCTTAGGTAAAGCGCAATCACATAGCTTTGGCGCCAGGGGAGGAGTGCGCCACTGAGCACGTTGGCGGCCGCCAGGGAGGTGGTCACCGAGAAAGGATCTGCTCGTGGCAAGAATCTCGTACAACTCTAACTCTGAACCTAAGGTCGAGGATGTGTTCCTGATCGCCCTCGCAAAGCAGGGGGATCGCAACGCCTACGACCGTCTCGTCAGGCGCTACCACGGATTCGTGCGCCTGAAGGCCTCCTCGTACTTCCTCGCCGGCGGCGACTCCGAAGACCTCATCCAGGAGGGGCTCGTGGGCCTGTACAAGGCGATCCGCGACTTCCGCACGGACCGTGAGTCGAGCTTTCGCAACTTCGCCGAGCTGTGCATCACGCGGCAGATCATCACCGCCGTCAAGACCGCCACGCGCAACAAGCACACGCCGCTGAACCAGTACGTGTCGTTCTCCTCGACGCCGGCCGGCACCGGCGACGACGTGCCCACGCTCGACCAGATGCTGCCTGGCCCGAGCGTCCAGGATCCGGTCAACCAGGTGATCTCCTCCGAGGAGCTGCGCTCGCTCGTCGGCTGCCTGTCGACCGCGCTTTCGGAGCTGGAGAGCCGGGTGCTGTCGCTCTACCTCGACGGCTACTCCTACGAGCAGGTGGGCAGCCGGCTGTCGTGCGACACCAAGACGGTCGACAACGCCTTGCAGCGCGTCAAGCGCAAGGTCGGCGCGCACCTGCAGTCGCGCGCCGTGGCCGCCTGAGCCGGGATACCAAGCTGGCGCCGGCGGCAGGCCGGCGCCGCTGTGGCCGCCCGTCGGGAGGGGCGGCCACAGGGCACCGAGGGGCGTCCCCCGGGTTTAGACCTGGCCTTCGGGAGGCTGGCTGGAGTTGCCCGGCGCCTCGGGCATGAGCGTTTCGGGCGAGGGCGCCGGATTGACCTGAATCGTGAACGTCTGGCTGTCGGTCGACCCGTTCAGCGGGCCGCCTGGGATCTTGATCCGCACCACGTCCGTGCCCACGGGGTAGAACGCATGCACGATCGAGTACGTCGAGGCGGCTGTGACGCTTCCTTCGGCGATCACGTGGAAGCCCAACCCGCTCGCGTTCTCACGCTCGAGGTAGACGACGTGCCCTGTCTCGCCCGGGGTTACCGTACCGGAGAATTCCAGGGGCTGGCCGGACTGGACCGTGGTCGCGGAGACCGAGGCGGTGAGCACGAATTTCACGCCCTCGTACAGCACCGCCGAGCGTTTACCGGCGCCCTGCACCCGATAGAAGGTGCTGGCGAGCGGCATCTGCGCCGGGAACGTGTAGTCGCCCGAGGCGTTCGTCTTGACTTCGGCCACCTGCGTGAAGCCAACCTGCTGAGCCGTGCGCGCCAGCAGCTGGACCGGCGTGTTCGGGGCCCCGGCGACGGCGCCGCCGAGCGTCACCGTCTGCCCGTAGGAGATCGGGTTGGCCGAGCTTTCGATCGTCAGCTGCGGGTTCTGCGCCTGAACGATCTCGTAGGTGAGGATGTTCGAGGCGCTTGGAGCGTTGCGCCTGCCGCTGCGCACGACCACGCGGATGTTCGCGTCGCCGGCCACCACGAACGTGTGGGCGATCGAGAAGGTGCCAGTTTTGGTGACGATGCCTTCTCTGTTGACCAGGCCGTAGTCGATGCGGTGCCATTCGTTGCCCTTGATCGCGTTCTGGCGCTGCAGAATCACCTGCGCGCCGGCGTCCGCCGGACTGACTGTGCCGGTGAACGTGACGCGGTTGTGGCGCCCCGTTCGCAGGTCGGTCGGCACGACGCCTTCCGGCGGCCCGGTGAGCGTTACCTGAGCCGCCACCCGGACGACCCGCTGGACGCTGCGGACGGTGCTCGTGGCCGCGTAGAAGCTGCTGTTCGTGGTGAGGCCGCTCACGGGGATTTCGTAGCCGCCGCCTGCCGCGGTGGTGGTCGTGCCGGCGATGCTGTAGCCGGGCGAGCTCACGGAGCTCTCGTAGAGCGTAACCGTCTGTTTGACGCCGCCTTCGGCGCAGCCGCGCGACAGCTTCCCGTAGGCGAGCACCGGTTCACCGGAGGTGATCAGGCGTGGAGCCACGTTGAGCGTGACGCTGCAGTTTCCCGAGCGCCTCGGGTGTTCGCCGGCGTGTCTGACGGCCGCCGACGCTGCGGCGCCGGACAGCGCGAGTGTGACCGCCGCGGTCGTGACCGCCGCGGTCAGCTTGATTGAACGCATATGTGCCTTCTCCTTGTGGTGCAGGTAGTGATGTACCGCGCTACGTGTCAATCCCCTAACCCCCTGCGCCAGGATTCGATGCGGTTGCTGGACGCGGGCGGTATGGTCGCGCCACCGTGAGCGCCGAGACCCTCGCTGCCGAGCGCTGAACGTGCTCGCCGTCGCCGATGTCGACCCGGGCACGTTCCTGGCGATCGTGGCCGCGTCGGCGCTCGCGGGCACGATCGCGGCGCTCGCCGGTGATCGTGGGCTGCTGCTCCCGGTCGTCGTCGTCGAGCTGCTGTCGGGGATCGTGCTGGGACCGCGAGTGCTCGGTCTGCACGTCAGCCAGTTCATTTCTTTCTTCTCGGACCTCGGCCTGGGGCTGTTGTTCTTCTTCGCGGGATACGAGATCGACCTGCGCCGGATCGCCGGGCGGCCGCTGTGGCTCGGTCTCGCCGGCTGGGCGATCTCGCTAGCGATCGCCTACGCGATCGGCGGCGCGCTCGCCGCCGCGGGAATCGTGCTCTCGCTGCTCTACACCGGCTCGGCGCTCGCCACTACGGCGATCGGCACGCTGATCCCGGTCCTGTCCGACACGGGCGATCTGCGCACGCGCTTTGGCACCTATCTGCTGGCGGCTGGCGCGGTCGGCGAGTTCGGCCCGATCCTGCTGCTCACGCTGATCCTCTCCACACAGAGCACCGTGCACAACGCGCTGATCCTGGTCGCGTTCATCGGCCTCGCGGTCACGGTGGCCCTGTTCGCGGTCCGCTCGGCCGAGCGCACGCTGCCGCTGTTCGAGCGCACGCTGGAGAGCAGCTCGCAGCTCGCCGTGCGCTGGATCGTCGTGCTGGTGTTCGCGCTCGCGCTGATCGCCTCCGAACTGGGGCTCGACCTGCTGCTCGGCGGCTTCGCGGCGGGGATGATCACGCGCCAGGTGCTGCGCGCGCACGAGCTGCCGGCGTTCGACTCGAAGCTCACGGCGGTCGCTTTCGGGGTGTTCGTGCCGTTCTTCTTCGTCGTCAGCGGCATGAAGCTCGACGTGTCCGCCCTGTTCGCGTCGCTGTCGGGCGTGCTGAAGATGCTGATGTTCTTTCTGCTGTTCCTGGTCGTGCGTGGCACGCCCGCGCTGCTGCTCTATCGCGGTGTGCTCGACGCCCGCGAGCGGGCTGCGCTGGCGCTGATGAGCTCCACCCAGCTGCCGCTGGTGCTGGCGATCACGACCCTCGCCGTCAGCAGCGGGCACATGCGCGCGTCGACCGCCGCCGCGCTCGTTGGCGCGGCGGTGCTCTCGACGCTCGTCTTTCCCATGCTCGGGTTGCGTCTGCGCGGCGATCCCGTCGAGGAGGTCGTAGCGGCCGACATCTGAGCTCGATGTTTGAGATTGGGTTGAGCTGGGTAAACGCCCCGTGTTCTGATCCAAGCGGCAGGAAACGGGGGCGGGGAATGGGGGCAGCTGGAAGGCGGGAGAGGGCGGGCGTCTGGCGCCGATACGTGCGTGTATCGGCGTCCGCCTCGCTTGCGGTGAGCATCGTGCTGGCCGTCGTCGGGGTGTCCGATGCGGTGGGCGCGCCCGTGAATGCGTCGCCACCGAGCATCGCCGGGACCGCTCAGGACGGCCAGATGCTCGTGGCATCCAAGGGCGCCTGGACTGTGCAGAAGCCAGTCGCGTACGCGTATCAGTGGACGCGCTGCGACGTCTCTGGCAACGAATGCGAGGACATCGCCGCGGCGACCGGGACCTCGCACAGGCTCACGCACGAAGATGTTGGGCACACCCTGCGGGTCGCCATCGCGGCGACCGATACCACCGGCAGCACGAGCGCCACCTCAGCCCCCACGCCGCAAGTCGCGCCGCTGGCGGTGGCCAAGAGAGCGAACCCCAAGATCCTCGGCGCAGCCGAGGATGGGCAGCTGCTCACCGTCGGCGACGGCACGTGGAAGGGCACGCCGCCGCTGTCGTTCGCCTACCAATGGGAGGCGTGTGACGCATCAGGGTCCGGCTGCTCGGCCATAGCCGGGGCCAACGCCTCCAGCTATCGGGTCGCGAGCACGCAGATTGGGATGAGAATCAGGGCGATCGTCACGGCGAGCAACGCCGCAGGCAGCGCAAGCGCGACATCGCGGGCGACGAAGAAGGTCAAGGCCGGCCCGCCCCTGAACACCGAAGCGCCCGCCATCGCCGGCAGCCTGGAGGAAGGCCAGACGCTCGTCGCGAGCACGGGCGCATGGGCCGGGACCGCGCCGTTCGTGTTCAGCTATCAGTGGCAGCGCTGCAGCTTTCTCGGCGGCTACTGCGAAAACATAGCTGGGGCGACGAGCTCGACCTACACCCTCGGCGCACTCGACATCGCCAGCCAGTTCGCCGTCGTCGTCACCGCGTCGAACGCGCAGGGTTCGGCGTCCGCCACCTCCGCCGAAACCAGCCCCATCCTCGGCTCGCTCCCGTCGAACCTCGGTCTGCCGTCGATCTCCGGGCTGTTGCAGGAAGGGCAGTTGCTGAGTGTGGGGACGGGGAGCTGGTCGGGGTCGTTGCCGATCAGCTATAGTTATCGGTGGCAGTTGTGCAACCCGCTCGGCAAGGAATGCGCGGATATCAGCGGTGCCACCGGCTCGAGCTTGGAACTCTCGCCGTCCGATGTCGGCGGGATCCTCGATGTCGTCGTCACTGCCACGAACGTCGCCGGGTCCACTTCCGTGACGACGCCCGTGACCGGGTTGATAGCCGGGCTTCTGCCGAACAATCTGGGGCTTCCTAACATTTCGGGGTTGTTGCAGGAAGGGCAGTTGTTGAGTGTGGGGACGGGGAGCTGGTCGGGTACGGCGCCGATCGCCTATAGCTATCAGTGGCAGTTGTGCAACGCGTTGGGTAAGGAATGCACGAATATCTCCGAAGCGACGGGTTCGAGCTTGAAGCTGTCGCTGAGCGATATCGGGAGCACGCTGGATGTCGTTGTGAAGGCGACGAACGTAGCTGGTTCGTCGTCGGTGACGTCGTCGGTGACGGGTTTGATCGAAGGGCTTCTGCCCGCGAACAGCGCGCTGCCGTCGATTTCGGGGTTGTTGCAGGAAGGGCAGTTGTTGAGTGTGGGGACGGGGAGTTGGTCGGGTACTGCGCCCATCGCCTACAGCTATCAGTGGCAGTTGTGCAACGTGTTGGGGAAAGAATGCAAGAACATCTCGGAAGCGGCGGGCTCGAGCTTGGAGCTGTCGCCTAGCGATATCGGGAGCACGCTCGA
>Ga0302181_10000023_pt1 | contig 185198 bp, 178 predicted proteins | sample I_Palsa_E3_3_FD_198786 | JGI IMG/M metagenome (GOLD analysis project Ga0302181, IMG submission 198786) | Peat permafrost microbial communities from Stordalen Mire near Abisko, Sweden - I_Palsa_E3_3 | ecosystem: Environmental > Terrestrial > Soil > Palsa > Peat permafrost | place: Sweden...
TCCGCTACGTCGAAACCGCGAACCCCACGTCATGGGGAGAACCCATGGCCGCCAGTGGGGAGAAAAGATGGCCGCCGGTGGGGAAAACCGATGGCCGTGCATGGGGAGAAACCGATGGCCATTGACAGATCAGACCGCGAAGGAACTGCTTTGGCTGCTTGCGTACGAGCTCTGTTTGCCAGCTTGCGAGCCTGATCGGGCGCAGGTGCTTAGCACCGCGGCCGTGCTGCGGGAAGAGGCATACGAGCTGCTTTGAGTAGACGGCCACAACCCCGCATCGGCTGTTGGGGTCGGGCTGGTACGACAGGATCCTGTTCCTCGGAAAGACGGCCTGCATCGAGTGCGCGCACTCGCCGACTATCCCGGGCCACGCAAGGTCGAGGGCGACTCTCAACCTCCACGTGCGCGGCATCTGGTCGATCGAGCCGTCGCCGAGGTACATCCCGAGCAGGTAGGCGTAGCTCCCCTGCGGAAGCGCCCGAAAGTCGTGCGCCGGATGACCGCAGGCGCGACAGGCATGCCGCCGATTGGCTCGTCTGTCGTCGGGCGATCTCTTGCGCCAATCCCTGATCGTGGAGCGGGGAATGCCCGTCTCCCTGGCGATCTCACAGTCGTTCAACCCCCGCGAAGCGAGAGCGGTCACATCGGAGTATTCGACGTTCGAGCGCATTCCAAAGGTGCGGCGGGTGGGATTCGAACCCACACGTCCTTTCGGACAATGCGTTTTGAGCGCATCGAGTCTGCCGTTCCTCCACCGCCGCGCGCAGGCTCAGTTTAGTTCGGGCGACGCAGGACGAGCACGGCTAAGAAACACCGGCCGCCGGTGGCCCGCCCCCTCACTCCCCCCCAACCAGCTCCAGCATCCCCTCGGCAAGCGCCGGCCTGGTCACGAGGATCCCCCACGGCAGCCGCTCGTGCACGGGGAGCTCGAGCACGCGCAGCCCGGCGCGTTCGCAGATGAGCGCACCCGCGGCGATGTCCCACTGCTTGACGGTGCGCTCGAAGTAGGCGTCGTAGCGCCCGGCGGCGGTCCAGGTGAGGTCGAGCGCGGCGCTGCCGAGGCGGCGGACGTCGCGCACGCGCGGGACGATGCGCGCGAGCACGCGCGCCTGCGCGGCGCGCACGGCGGCGTCGTAGGCGAAGCCGGTCGCGACCATCGCGCTCTCCAGGGCGCTCTCGCGCGAGGTCCCGGAGAGCTCGAGGATCCGGTCGGGCCCGGAGAGCGTCGCGCGGACGTGCCTGGTGGCGCTGAACAGCTCGTCGCGGTTGGGGTCGTAGACGGCGCCGGCGATCGTCCCCTGTTGGTCGCGCACGGCGACGCTGACGCACCACTGGGGTATGCCGAACAGGAAGTTGACGGTGCCGTCGAGCGGGTCGACGACCCAGCTGAGCCCACTGCTGCCGTCGCTGTGTGTGCCCTCCTCGCCGACGAAGCCATCGTCGGGGCGCCGTCGTGCGAGCAGCTCGCGGATCGCGCGCTCGGAGGCGAGATCGGCCTCGCTGACGAGGTCGGTGGGCGTGCTCTTGCTGGCGATGCTGCGCTCGGCGCCGTGACGAACGCGCTCGAGCAGCAGCGCCCCGGCGCTCGTGGCGGCCTCGACGGCGACCCCCAGAAGCGCGTCGGCCTCGCGCGCCTGGGCCTCGCCCGTCTCCCCCCCGCCCGCATCCGGGTCGCGCGCATGGGCATCGCCGGCGCCCGCGTCGGGCGCGTGGGCGTTGCTCACGAGAACTCTGGCGGGCGCTGCTGCGCCCACGGGCGGGCGGCCTCGAGCTGCCCGGCGAGCGACAGGAGCGTCGCCTCGTCGTTGGGCCGCCCGACGAGCTGAACGGCACGCGGCAGCCCGTCGGCGCCGAAGCCGGCGGGCACGGACGCCGCGGGCTGGCCGGTGACGTTCCAGACGCCGTTGTAGGGGACCCAGCCGGCGACGGCGTTGAGCGTCCACAGCGCGCCGCGCCCCTGCAGTTGGCCAATGCGCGGCGGCGGCTTGGCGGTGGCGGGCGTGAGCAGCACGTGGTTGTCCTCGAGCACGGCGTTCAGCCGGCGCGTGAGCGCGGCCTCGCCGGCGAGCGAGCGCTCGAGCAGCGCCTTGGGGATCAGTCCGCCGAGGCGCGCCATCGCGCGCGTGCGCCGTTCGAGGCGCTCGGGATGCGCGAGCGCGCCGGCGTCGTCGTGGGCGCCGCGCAGGTAGCGCACGAGCACCGCGGGGATCGCGTCGGCGCCGTAGTCGGGGTCGCGCTCTGAGACCTCGTGTCCGAGCGAGCGCAGCGTCGCGACGGTCTCCTCGAGCGCGCGGCGCGCGTCGGCGTCGAGGCTCGAGACGACACCGAGCGGCACGCGCGTGGAGTAGGCGATCTTCAGCGGCCCGGGCGGCGTGGCGGCGGCGCTCGCGAACGGGATGACGGGCGCGGGCGCGTGGTCGGCGTCGACGTCGATCGCGCCGGAGGCGACGTCGTAGAACAGCGCGCTGTCGGCGACGCTGCGCGTGAGCACGCCGTTGACCGACAGGCCGTGCCACCCACGTGGGCGCGGGGCCATCGACACGCGCCCGCGCTGGGGCTTGAGGCCGAACAGGCCGCACCATGCGGCGGGGATGCGGATCGAGCCGGCGCCGTCGGAGCCGAGCGCCGCGCCGACGAGGCCTGCGGCGACGGCGGCGGCGCTGCCACCGCTCGAGCCTCCTGGCGCGTGCTGCGGCTCCCAGGGGTTGCGCGTCGTTCCGAACGTGGCGGTCTCGGTGAACGGCCACAGCGTGAGCTCGGGCACGTTGGTCTTGCCGATGATCACCGCGCCGGCCTCGCGCAGGCGGCGCACGACCTCGGCGTCCGCACGCTTTGGCTCGTCCTGCGCGTTGGTGCCGTAGGCGGTGAGCTCGCCGGCGACGTCGATGTCGTCCTTGACGGCGATCGGCACGCCGAGCAGCGGTCGCCCACCCGATTCCCCACCCGCCCCGCGCCTCGCGTCGGCCTGGTCGGCTTCCAGCCGGGCGCGCTCGCCGAGCACGACGCGGAAGGCGTTCAGCTTCACGTCCAGGCGCTCGATGCGCGCGAGGTACACCTCGACGAGCTCGCGCGAGGAGATCTCGCCGGCGGCGATCAGCTGCGCCTGGCGGGCGATCCCTGCGTAGGCGAGCTCGACGGCGTCCATCGCTGCGGCAATGCTAGACGGGCGTCACGGGGTTGTGCTTGGCGGGCCAGCTGCGCTGCTTGTCGGCGGCGTGCGCAAAGCGGCGCACGAGCTCGCCGCGCAGCGCGTCGGGCTCCACGACGGCGTCGATGACGAGCTCGGAGGCGAGGTGCAGGATGTCGATGTCCTGCGCGTACTCGGCGCGTAGCTCCTCGGTGCGCTTGGTGCGCTCACCCTCGTCGTCGATCGCCTGCAGCTGGTTGTAGTAGACGGCGTTGATGGCTGCCTGCGGACCCATGACGGCGATCGAGGCGCTCGGCAGCGCGATGCACGAGTCGGGCTCGAAGGCGGGTCCGGCCATCGCGTAGAGGCCGGCGCCGTATGCCTTGCGCACGATCACGGAGATCTTGGGAACGGTGGCCTCGCTGACGGCGCTGATCATCTTGGCGCCGTGGCGGATGATGCCGCCGCGCTCGACCTGTGTGCCGATCATGAAGCCGGGGACGTCGGCGAGGAACAGCAGCGGCACGTTGAAGGCGTTGCACGTCCAGATGAAACGCGCGGCCTTGTCGGCGGAGTCGGCGAACAGCACGCCGCCCTTGTGCTTGGGCTGGTTGGCGAGGATCCCGATCGCGCGTCCGTCAAGGCGCGCGAAGCCGACGACGAGCTCCTTGGCCCAGCGCGGCTGGATCTCCAGCAGCGAGCCCTCGTCGACGAGCGCGTCGATCAGCGTCTTGATGTCGAACGGCTTGTTCTCGTCGTCGGGGATCAGCGACGCGATGCCGGCTCCGTTGGGCAGCTCGCGCGCCGGCGCGGGGACCGCGGAAGGCGGGTCCTGTGTCCAACTGCTTGGAAGATATGAGAGGTAGGCCTGTGCGAAGTGGATGCCGTCCGCGTCCGTGGACACAAGCTGGTGGGCGCACCCGGAGACACCCGTGTGCATGCGTGCTCCGCCCATCTCCTCGAGGGTGACCTTCTCGCCGATGACCATCTCGGCCATGCGCGGCGAGCCGAGGTACATCGAGGCGTTGCCCTCGCGCATGATCACGATGTCGCAGAACGCGGGGATGTAGGCGCCGCCGGCGGCGCTGGGCCCGAACAGCACGCACACCTGCGGCACAACGCCGGAGAGCTTGACCTGGTTGTGGAAGATCCTGCCGGCGCCCCTGCGCCCTGGGAACATCTGCACCTGCTCGGTGATGCGCGCGCCTGCGGAGTCGACGAGGTAGACCATCGGAATCTGCAGCGCCAGCGCGCGCTCCTGGATGCGCAGGATCTTCTCGACGGTCTTGGGACCCCACGAGCCGGCCTTGACGGTCGGGTCGTTGGCCATCAGCGCGACCGGCCGGCCGTCGATCTCCCCCACGCCGGTGACGACGCCGTCGGCGCCGAGGCCGTCCTCGTGCCAGTTGGCGAGCAGCGCCTCCTCGGCGAAGGAGCCGTCGTCGAGCAGCAGCGCGACGCGCTCGCGCACGGGCAGCTTGCCCTGCTCCAGCGCCTTCTCCCGGTGGCGCTCGGGGCCGCCACCGAGCGCGCGCTCGGTGGCGTCGCTCAGGGAGCTCACGGTCGCGGCAGCCCTCGATACCGGTGACGGCCGCGGCCGTGGCCACCGCGCGCGAGGTGACGTTCGTGGCGCGCCTGCAATCGCGCTTCGACGACGTCGAGGTCAGAGGCGGGTCCAAACAGGCGCCAGGCATCGCGGATCACCGGCAGCAGCGTCACCCCGATCACCCAGCCGGGCCAGAACGGCGTGTGCGCGCCGACGGCGAGCCAGATGCCGACGCTGAGCGCCGAGACACCCAGGGAGCCGCCGGCCTCCTGCGCCAGACGCCGGCGCAGTTGCCCCTTGCGCTTGACGAGCGCGAGCTTGACCGAGCTCGAGCTGACCGGCAGATCGGCGCGCAGCGCGTCGATCTCGCCGCGCGTGGACGCGTTGTAGGCGCCGCCGATCCGCTCCTCCAGCTCATCGGAGGTGAGCCTGCCCGCGATGGCGTGCTCGCGCAGCTCGTCGATCAGCTGCTCGCGATCGGCGTCGGCGACCCGCAGTTGAGAGGGATCGGTCATGCTCCTGAATGTAGTCCAAACGAACGGAGGACATGATGACGCACGCGCGGCGCGTTGCGGGCATCGCCCTGATCGTGCTCGCCGCAGCACTCGCGAGCAGCGCATCGGCACATGAATTCGTGGCGAGCAAAACGGGCGAGGCGAAAGTCAGATCGACCACCGCCCAGGTCTTCGAAGTGGACGCGACGACGGTCGAATGCGCGAAAGCGTCGGCGAGCTTCGAAGTGACGGCGACGAAAAGCGAAACGCTTGCGGTGCACAAACTCGAATACAAGGAATGCAAAGGGCTCGGCGAAACGCTTGACGTGTCGGCGGGCTCCTATGTGTTCGAAGCGGTCGACCTCTTGTCGTTCGCGAAAGCGCTGACGATCTCATCTGAATCGGGTTGCAGCATCGTGCTGGAAGCCGGCGCGAACAAAAACCGCGAAGCGGTTCACTACACCAACAGCGCCGGCAAGCTGCGGGCCAAACAGGAACTGAGGAGCCTGAGCTACAGCGGCTCCGGCGGCATGTGCGGCGTGGGGGGCAACGAAGGCAGGCTCAGCGGGACCCTCGAATTCGAACTCGAAGGCGGCACGCTCGAATGGAGGTGAGCGACAGCGGCGACTAGAGCCCCGGGTTCTCCGCCGGCGCATCGCCGGAGTAGTCGTAGAAGCCGATCCCCGACTTGCGCCCGAACCAGCCGGCGCTGAGCATCTTGCGCAGCGTCGGCGGGCGCGCGAAGCGCCGTTCGCTGAACTCGTCGAAGAGCACGTCGCAGATCGACCCGAGCGTGTCCAGGCCAACGAAGTCGGCGAGCGTGAGCGGGCCCATCGGGTGCCCGGCTCCGGCCTTCATTGCCTCGTCGATCTCGGCGACCGAGCCGACGCCCTCTTCGTGGGCGCGCATGGCGTCGAGCATGTACGGGACGAGCAGGCGGTTGACGATGAACCCGGCCTTGTCCTTGGTGGGGATCGCGAGCTTGCCCTCGGAGCGGGCGAACTCGAGCGCGAGCGCGAACGCGTCGTCGGTGGTGGTCACGCAGCGCACGACCTCGACGAGCTTCATGACCTGCGCGGGGTTGAAGTAGTGCAGCCCGACGAACTGGCCGGGGCGGCCGGTGACGGCGGCCTGGTCGATCACCGACAGCGAGGAGGTGTTGGTGGCGAACACGGCCTCGGGCTTGACGATCTCATCGAGCGCGCGCCACATGTCGAGCTTCAGCGGCAGGCTCTCGGTGATCGCCTCGATCACCAGGTCGCAGTCGGCGAGCTCGTGGTAGTGGGTGCTCCCGTGGATGCGCGCGCGCAGCGCGTCGGCATCCTCCTGCGAGGACTTGCCTTTCTCGACGGCGCGCGCGAGCTGCTTCTCGATCTTGCCGATCCCCTTCTGCAGGGTCTCCTCGTCGAGCTCGCGCAGCGCCACCTGATAGCCCGCCGCGGCGGCCACCTGCGCGATCCCGTGACCCATCAGCCCGGCTCCGAGCACTCCCACCTTCTTGATCTTCTGCGCCATCAGGCCTCCCTCGAGCTCGCGCGTGTTTGCCGATCGCAGAGTAGTAGGTAGCCTGCAGGAGGTGAGCGACGACAGCTTCGACCTGGCGGCGGCGGGCCTGCGCGGCGACGGCACCGAGCTGACGATCTCGGTGGAGGTGCTCGCGGCGAAGCTCGAGCAGGCATTGCCAGGGCAGGCGCGCGTCGAGCGCCGCGGCGGCGGTCTGCTGGGCCGCGGCGAGAAGCGCGTGCGCGCCGTGCGCGTGGAGCTCGGCACAGCTTCCTACCTACTTGGTATCGACGGCGGACGCCTGGAGGGCTTCCGCGAGCGCCAGGTGGGCGGCATCGCGATCAAGCGCGAGCCGCTGAGCCCGGATGAGTGGGTCGCGGCGCTGACGGCCGACCTGCGCGCCGAGGCCGAGCGCAGCGCGCACGCGCGCGCGGCGCTCGAGGAGCTGTTGCGCTGATGCGCGCGCACGCGCAGGCCGCGCCGGGGTCAAGGCGCCGATGAGCGATCCCGGGGCGGAGCAGGAGCGGGAGCAGGAACAGTCGCTCGCGCGCATCGAGCAGGGCGGCATCCCGCTGTCGGCGGAGCGGCGCCTGCACGAGCTGAGCGAGCGCGGCGGATCGTTCACGTCGGACCTGTCGGTGAACGGCTTCGCGCTGTGCCACCAGCTCGGCCTGAAGCCGCTGTCGCAGGTGATGGGCAGCTCGATCTACCAGATGGGCTACCAGGGCTCATGGGGCGCGCCGGGCTACGGCGGCGGCAACGCGATCCTGATCGAGCTGGACACGCTGTCGCAGGCGCTCAACGAGGTCCGCGGCAGGGCGCTGGTGCGCCTGGGCGAGGAGGCGCGCCACGTCGGCGCGGACGCGGTCGTGGGCGTGCAGACGCGCGCGGGCGAGAGCGAGCTGGAAACGGGCACGCTGGCGCTGGAGCACGTGGTGGTCGGCACGGCGGTGCGCCGCGACGGCGCGCACGCCAAGCACCCGGTGCTGACGGAGCTGTCGGTGGCGGAGTACGCGATGCTCGTGCGCGGCGGCTTTGAGCCGCTGGGGATCGTGGCGTGGAGCGCGGTGTTCTTCACGAGCTACGTGTACGGGGGGATGGCCGGCGGGGGCGGCGTGCTCGCGGGCGGCTCGCTGACGATGGGCGTGCGCAACTTCGAGCTGCGCGAGTTCACGCAGGCGATCTACACCGCGCGCGAGGCGGTGATGGGGAGGATCACCGCCCAGGCCGCGGCACTGGGCGCCTCCGGCGTGGTGGGCGTGAAGATCGGACACACCGCGCGACCGCACACGCTCGGCGGCGGCCCGGGCATGCGCGAGCTGCGCGGGCTGATGGTGACGTTCACAGCGATTGGCACGGCGATCAAGCAGCACGAGGACCACACGATCAAGGCCCCAAAACCAGTAGTCGACCTGTTCACTTGAGAAGGAGCACGACATGAACGAGCGCGAGGCCCCGTACGACCCATCCTCGCTCGAGGGCGTCCCCGAGGCGGGTCGCGCCCGTCTGCAGCAGAACCGCCAGGGCCTGTTCACCTCGGACCTGTCGGTGAACGAGTTCCTGCTGGTCAAGCAGGCGGGCTTCGAGCCGCTGGGGCTGGTGGTGGGCAGCTCGATCTACCACATCGGAATCCAGATGTCGGGGTGGAAGAAAAGCCAGGAGATGACGGTGCTCTCGGAGGCGATGTACGGCGCGCGCCAGCTGGCGATGACGCGCATGGAGGAGGAGGCCGACCAGCTGGGGGCGGACGGCGTGGTCGGCGTGCGCCTGGACATCGGGCGCTACGAGTGGGGCCAGGACATGGCCGAGTTCATCGCGATCGGCACGGCGGTCAAGCACTGCGAAGGCCAGCTTCACCGCGCGCCGAACGGCAGGCCGTTCACGAGCGACCTCTCCGGACAGGACTTCTGGACGCTGCTGCGCACGGGCCACCGCCCGGTGGGCATGGTGATGGGCAGCTGCGTCTACCACGTCGCCCACCGCGGCATGTTCCAGTCGATGGCGCAGACGGGGCGCAACGTCGAGCTGTCGAACTTCACGCAGGCGCTTTACGACGCGCGCGAGCTGGCGATGGAGCGAATGCAGTCAGAGGCGCAGGAAATCAGCGCGGAGGGAATCGTGGGCGTGCAGCTGCAGGAGAAGAGCCACGGCTGGGGCAGCCACACGATCGAGTTCTTCGCGATCGGCACCGCGATCGTCCCGCGCGAGGGTCACACCGAAGAGATCGAACCGCCGACGACCGTTCTGGACCTGAGCTGAGAGAGACTTTTTAGGAGGCTCCGCCTGACGGCTACGCCGCTCGTGCGTTCGCGGTTTCGGCGCCCTCGCGCCGGCGGCACCGCGGCGAAGGGCTCAGCCGGGCAGCAGCTCGAGCGCGTCGACGTGTCGAGGGCGCATGACGGAGAAGTGGCGGTGGTCGAGCGTCGCGAGCTTGGTCTCGCGTAGTCGCTCGGTCACGGCGAGCACGGCCGCGTCGACGAAGCCGACGCGCAGATCGGCGTAGATGTCGAGCAGCTCCTCCACTCTCTGGTAGTCGGAGTCGGTCAGATCTTCTACCCGGTAGTTGCCGTGGCGTATCTCGTCGATCATCGTGGTCACGGCGCGCCGGTCCAGCTCACGAGCGGCAAAGTAGTCGAACTCCACCAAGACCGGTGCAGGCACTACGCGCGTGCCGCGCACCTCAGCCAACAGTTGCGCACACGGCTCGTGGTCGGGGTCGTTGCGATCGAACGTCGCCAACAACGGCCCTGTGTCGATGATCAGCGAAATGGCTCGGGCTCGAACTCGTCTTCGCTCGCACGACGCGACAGATCGCCACGTCCGGAGGCGAAGGCACCGATGCAGTTGAGCGGGGGCGCCAGCGGCTCCTCCTCGTCGTCAACTCCCAGCTCGTGCTCCATCGCTTCGCGCACGACCTGCGCGACGGAGACGCCGCGTTCGCGCGCACGCCGCTTCGCGCGCTCCAGAAGCTCTGGCTCAGCCTGGATCATCAACCTCTGCATCATTGGTGCAATCATGCTAGCAGTGGCATCCTTCCGTACGCTGTAGCGACCAAATGGCCCTGTACGAGGCTCATCCGACAGGACGAGACCCGACGGGACGCTCATCGACAGGAGGGCCGCGCAATGAGCATCGTCTTCGCAGAGGACCACGGCCACGTCAGGCACGTGGTGCTGAACCGCCCGGAGAAGCGCAACGCGATGAACCAGGAGCTGCTGCTGGCGCTCGGCGAGGCGCTGCGCGAGGCTACTGCGGAGCGCTCGGTCCACTGCGTGGTGCTGCGCGGCGAAGGTCCGGTGTTCTCGGCCGGCGTCGACCTCGTCGAGCTGGCCGCGTCCGCCGGCCAGGCCGGCCTGCTGCGCCCGTTTCGCAAAGTCTTCCTCGACTGCCCCAACCTGTGCGAAGAGATGACCAAGCCGGTCGTCTGCCAGATCCACCGCACGTGCGTCGGCGGCGCGCTGGAGGTGGCGCTCGGCTGCGACCTGCGCATCGCCTCCTCAGACGCCCAGCTGGGGCTGCCGGAGGTCAAGTTCGGGATCATCCCCGACGTCGGCGGCTCCACGCGGCTGCCCGCCGTCGTCGGTCTCGGGCGCGCGAAGGAGCTGATCATGACCGGGCGCACGATCGACGCGGCCGAGGCCGAGCGCATCGGCCTGGTCAACCGAGTGGTCGCACCCGAGGAGCTCGAGCAGGCCACGCAGGCGCTCGTCGACGAGCTGCTGGCCAACTCGCACGTCGCCGTCGGCCGCGCCAAGCGCGTGATCGACGCCTCCGCCCGCCCGACGATCGCGCAGAGCCTCGAGATGGAGGTCGCCGTGCAGGAGTACTGCATCGCCGTCGCGCGAGAGAGCGCGCGCGAGGCCGAGGACGCTGGCGCGAGCGCCGAGGCCAACGCCGCGCACGAGCCGGCGCCAGAGCCGCTCGTCGCGACCTGACGACGCGAGGCTCCGCGGCCGGCGAGGTCTACCGGACCGGTGGATTCAGGCTAGGCGCGGGAGGACCGCGAACGCTGGGACTTCGCCGCCCGCGTGAAGCGCTCCCCGAGCGCGCGCACCTGCTCGACGAGCTCCGGCGGATCGAGCACTTCGAAGTCGACGCCGATGCCCGCCACGTAGATCGCGAGACCGCCGAGCCAGTCGGCGCTCGTGTCCAGCAGGCAGCTGCGCGCGTCGATCGGCGTGAGCGTCCCGGCCCAGCGTGGCACGCGCGCGGTGAGCTCGGCGGCGGGCGCACGCAGGATCACGCGCGCCCGGTGGCGATCGCGCGTGGAGGAGATCGAGCTGGCGACGTACGCGGCGATGTCCCGCGCGGGCGGCTCGCGCGGGGCGAAGCGCCGGTCGCCCGACAGCGGCGGCTGGATGCGGTCGACGCGGAACGTGCGCCAGTCCTCGCGACGCGCATCCCACGCGACCAGATACCAGCGCCGTCCCGTGTGCACGAGGCGGTGCGGCTCGACCAGGCGCGTGCTGGCCGCACCCTGGTGGTCGCGATAGGAGAAGCGCAGCCGCTGCTGGTCTCGCGAGGCCGCGGCGATCGCGGCGAGAACCTCTGCATCCACGAGCGGCCCCGAGCCGGGGTAGGGCACCATCGCGGCTCCCAGCGCGGCCACCCGGCGGCGTACGGCCGCCGGCAGCAGCTGCTCGAGCTTGGCGAGCGCTCGAACCGAGGTCTCCTCGATTCCCTCCACGCCCGCACTCGCGGCGCCGCGAAGCCCGACGGCGACGGCGACCGCCTCCTCCTGGTCGAGCAGCAGCGGCGGTAGCGACGTGCCGGCGCCGAGCCGGTACCCGCCGCTGACGCCGGGAGTCGCGTGCACGGGGTAGCCAAGGCGCCGCAGCCGCTCGACGTCGCGGCGAACGGTGCGCGGGCCGACCTCCAAGCGCGCAGCCAGCTCCGCCCCAGGCCATTCGCGCCGCGACTGCAGCAGCGACAGCAGCTGGAGCAGGCGCGCGGAGGTCTCCAACATGGCGAGATTCTCTCACCGATTGCGGACCAGAACTGACCGCAATTGTCCATAGCGTGGCAGCCACACGAGGGGGGCCCGGGTCTCGCGCTCACAGGCCCCCACATCACCACCGCGAAAGCGAGGCAGCAACATGGATTGGAAGCTCGAGCTGATTCAGATCCCCGTCGCCGACATCGACCGGGCGAAGGCGTTCTACACGGACAAGATCGGGTTCGTGGCCGAACACGACAGCCAAGTGGACGAGAAGGTGCGCTTCGTGCAGCTGACGCCGCCCGGCTCGGCGTGCTCGATCTCCTTCACGAGCGGCGTCCACGAGATGCGGCCGGGCTCGCTCGACGGGCTGCAGCTGGTCGTCGCGGATGCCGACGCCGCCCGCGAGGAGCTGTTGGGCCGCGGCGTCGACGTCGGCGAGGTCCAGGAGTTCCCGTGGGGCAGGTTCGTGTTCTTCGCCGATCCCGACGGCAACGCCTGGTCGGTGCAGCAGCTCCCGGCGCGCCCGTAGCGCTCCTGCGGCGCTGGTGCGCTGGCGACTGGCAGCTTGCGGCGGGGCTACCGCGACTGCCAGTCGACCGGCCCGGCGACGAGCGTGTGGCTGCCGAGCGGGCGCCCGAGGATCTCCTGCACGCGCCGCGCGCACGCGAGCAGCGCCGGCAGGTCGATGCCGGTCTCGATGCCCATCTCGTGCAGCATCGACACGAGATCCTCGCTTGCGATGTTGCCGGTCGCGCCAGCCGGCACCGGGCAGCCGCCCAGCTCACCGAAGCTCGACTCGAAGCTCTCCACACCCGCCTCCAGCGCTGCCAGCACGTTCGCGAGGCCCTGCCCCCGCGTGTTGTGGAAGTGCGCCGTCAGCTGCACGCCGCCCGCGTCCGTCCCCTCCCCCAGCCGCTCACGCGCGATGGCAAAGAACTCGCGCACCTGACGCGGGTTGGCCATGCCGGTCGTGTCGCCGAAGCCGATCTCCTGGGCGCCGGCGTCGCGCAGCCGCGCCGCGATCTCCAGCACCCGCTCGGGCGGCACGTGGCCCTCGTACGGGCAGCCGAACGACGTCGAGATGACGCCCTCGCAGCGCAGCCCCTCCGCGCGTGCCCGTCCCAGCACGACCTCCAAGCCGGCCAGCGACTCGCCGATCGAGCGATTGACGTTCTTGCGGTTGTGGGTCTCCGAGGCGGACATGAACACGTTGATCTCATCGAACGCCGGGCGCCCCCCGCCGTCGCCGCTCAAACCCGCGACGCGCTCGCGCAGCTCGAGCGCCGCGTCGAGCCCCCGCTCGTTGGGGATCAGCACCGACACGCTCACCTCGGCGGGCACGTCGATTCCGGCGAGCACCTGCGCGGCGTCGGCCAGCTGCGGGATCACGTCGGCGCGCACGAAGCTCGTCGCCTCCAGGCGCCGCAGTCCGGTCCGTGCGAGCGCGTCGATCAGCTCGATCTTGCGCTCGGTGGGGATCACCTCGGGCTCGTTCTGAAAGCCGTCGCGCGGGCCGACCTCCCTGATGCTCACCGCCCGCGGCAGCTCGCTGCTCGCGCCGTGCGTGCCTTCGAGCGTCATCCTCCGAAGCCTATACTCGGCCGCCGTGTCTCCCACCAGCCACGAGCGGGTCGCGGTCATCGGCGCCTCCGGGGCGCTCGGCTTCGGCCTCGCGCTGAGGCTCGCGCAGACGGGCGTGCCGATCGCGATCGGCTCGCGCGACGCCGCCCGCGCCGCCGACACCGCCGAGCGCGCCGGCGCGATCGTCGCGGAGGGCTCGTTCTCGGGCCACGACAACGCCGGCGCCGTGGAGGCGGTGGGCGCTGAGGGGATCATCGTGCTGAGCGTGCCCTTCCGCAACCAGGCTGAGACCCTCGCCAACCTGAAGGGCGCGCTCGTGCCCGGACAGCTCCTGATCGACGCGACCGTGCCGCTGGCGGCCGCCGTCGCGGGCAAGGCCACGCGCATGCTCGGCGTGTGGCAGGGCTCGGCCGCGCAGCAGGCGCTGGAGATGGTGCCGGAGGGCGTGCGTGTGGTCTCCGCGCTGCACACGGTCAGCGCCGCCTCGCTGAGCGAGCTCGAGCATCCGCTCGCGCAGGACGTGCTCGTGTGCGGCGACTCGCGCGCCGACAAGCGCCAGGCGGCCGCGCTGATCGAGCGCATCGACGGCCTGCGCTGCGTTGACTGCGGCAAGCTCGAGATGGCGCGCACGACCGAGGCGCTGACCGCGCTGCTGATCTCAGTCAACGCCCGCTACAAGGTCCACGCGGGCATCCGCCTGACGAGCCTGCCGGAGCAGCTGTGGGAGTAGAGCCCGACATCGTGATCCTCACCGGTGGCACCGGCGGCGCCAAGCTCGCGCGGGGGATCGCCGAGGTCGCCGGCCCCGAGCGTCTGGCCGCGATCGTCAACACCGGCGATGACATCGAGATCTACGGCGCGCATGTCTCGCCCGACCCCGACCTCGTCTCCTTCTGGCTCGCCGACGCGATCGACGAGCGCGGCTGGGGCCTGCGCGGGGACACGTTTGCCGTGATGGACGCTCATCGCGAGCTCGGCGTCGAGGTGTGGTTCAACCTCGGCGACCGCGACCTGGCGTGGTGCATCGAGCGCGCGCGCATGCTCGCCGAGGGCCTCACGCCGACCGCCGCGCTGGCGCGCCTGAACGAGGCGCTCGGCGTGCGCGCGCGGGTGTTGCCGATGAGCGATGACCCCGTACGCACGTGGGTCCGCACCGGCTCCGCCGGCTGGTGCGCCTTCCAGGAGTTCATGATCCGCGAGCGCGCAGCCGGGATGATCGAGGGCCTGGAGTACCGCGGCGCCGAGCAGGCGCGGCCGAGTGAGCAGGCGCTCGCCGCGATCGCCGCTGCCCGCACGATCGTGATCGGACCTTCCAACCCGCTCGCCTCGATCGGCCCGATCCTCGCCGTCCCCGGCATCCACGAGGCGCTGCAGGCTGCCGCCGCGCCGGTCGTCGCCGTCAGCCCGATCGTCGGCGGCGAGGTGCTGAAGGGACCGACGGCGTCGTTCATGGCCTTCGGCGCGCTCGACGCGAGCGCCGACGGCATCGTCGACTTCTACGGCGAGCTGCTCGACGGGATCGTCGCCGACGAAGACGTCGGACGGCTGACGACACTGCAGACCGACACGCGCATGGACGACGCCGCCGGCCGCGCACGCGTAGCCGAGCAGACGCTGTCGTTCGCCGAAGCGCTCGCGCGTTAGCCGGCGGTCGTCAGGCGGCCTCGCAAGCCTCGCCGTCAGCTGATCGGCGTCAGGCGGCTCGGGAGGCCCTCGCCGTTAGCCGGCGGGCGTCAAGTGGCCACCGGCACGCCGCTCTCGCGCCAGGCGGAGAGCGCGCCGAGGGCGCCGTCGACGACGCGTTCCAGGAACGTGTCGCGGTCGTTCGCGTGCGGGAGCGGAGTTTCCGGAACGTCCACCTCGAGGAACTCGCACAGCGGCTCCCAGCCTTCGGTGACCTCCCACACGAGCAGCCGCTCGGCGGGAACGACGCGCTTGACCTGCTCGTTGTGCGCGATCGCCTGCTCGATCAGCTGCGCCGGCTCGGCGTGCCCGGCGGCGAACGTGCCCTGCGGACCCCAGAACATGCGGTCGACGAGCGCCATGTAGCGCTGCCAGCGCGGGTCGATCTGCTCGCGCGCCCGGGCGAGCAGCGGCATCACGCTCTCGCCATGGGACATCGTCCAAATGGTGTCCCTGAAACTGCGCTCCCAGGATTCCGGCTCGCGTACGCTCAACAGCACCTTCGCATCCGGATAGAAATCCATCAGCTCGCGGTAGAAGTAGCCACCGGGCCAGTCGGCGGTCGAGCGGTAGTCGCCCAAAATCTCATCCCATAGCGTCTCGCCGTCCATCGCCCGGTTCCACACCTCGACCTGGTCGAGGTCGGCGAGCAGGTCGACCCAGTGGTAGCACGGGCTGAGCCCGAGCTCCTCGAGCGCCAGCTTCTGCGTCAGCGTGCCCGTGCGGGGCAGGCCCGCTCCTATCAACTCGATGCTCATCCGCGTTCTCTCCCAGGACGCCTGTAATCGCTGTAACCTATCGTGTGCGCGCTGTTAGGACCGTTGCATGAGGGCCAATCGACCTGCAGGCACGCGAAGAAGTCGATAAGAACACCGAATCCGGGCCTGCGACAATGGGTTCCTGCTCATATCGTCGAATGTCAGGCCGAACCGCCGGGTCGACGGCCCAACCTCCAACCAAGGAGTCCCAACTGTGCAGAGCGCCTCGAACCGCAGCGGTGGAGCATCCGTTCTCGCCGAGCCGATTCTCGTCAAGCGTCAGCCGATCCGGCGTACGGGCACCCGCATCGCGGCGGTCGCGCTGTCGAACTCCGAGGAAGCGCTCTCGCAAGCACAGGTGCTCGAGCGTCTGGGGCTGAAGGGCGATGAGTTCGCCGAGCGGATCTTCGCGCGCAGCGGCGTCAAGCAGCGCCACCTGAACCTCGGCGAGGACTTCCTCGCGCGCACGCTGCAGGGACGGACCAAGGAGATCGAGCAGGAACTGCTCGCGCACTCGGTCCGCGCGGTCGAGCAGCTCGAGCTCGACCCGCGCCAGATCGGCACGGTGATCAGCGCGAGCCTGTACTCGCTCGGCTGTCCCACGATCGCCCAGCGCTTGGTCGACCACTTCGAGATGGACCCGAGCACCGACAAGTACCACATCACCGGCGTCGGCTGCGCGAGCGGCGTGCCGCTGATGCGGCTCGCCGCCCAGACCATGCACGGGCATCCGGATAAGCACGCGCTGGTGGTCGCGGCGGACAGCATGAGCGGCACGCTGATGAGCGCCACGCCCGAGGACCCGAAGGCCAAGACCGTCGGCTCGGCGCTCTTCGGCGACGGCTGCGCCGCGGCGCTGCTGTCCAACGACCCGCGCGCCGAAGGGCCGCTGGTCCTCGCCTCCCAGGTCCACCAGATCGGCGGCACGCTCGGCGCGGTCAGGCTCGACGTGGAGAGCGACGGCAGCTACCTGCACCTCGCGCGCGAGCTCCCGGACATCGCTGGCGCGGGCCTGCCGGCGGTCGTCGCCGGCTTCCTGCGCCGCAACGGGCTAGAGCACGCCGACATCGACCACTGGATCGTGCATCCGGGCGGCCGGCGGATCATCGAGAACGTCCAGAGCGCGCTCGAGCTCTCCGACGAGGACGTCGCGACGAGCTGGGACGCGCTGGCCGACCACGGCAACATCGGCACGCCGTCGATCCTGTATGTGCTCAAGGACACGATCGAGCGCTACGAGCCCGAGCCGGGCGAGCGCGGCGTGCTGGTGACGATCGGCCCCGGCGTCACCGTCGGGCTGATGCTGCTCGGCTGGTAGCTGGCTCGCCACTATCGTCTGCGCCAGATGCGCACCGCAGCGATCCTGCCCGTCAAGCGCTTTGCTCGCGCCAAGCAGCGCCTTGGCGCGAGCGTGGCCGAGCAGCTGCGACTCGAGCTCGCCGAGGCGATGGTCGCGGACGTGCTGCTCGCGCTCGCGCAGACCGACGCGATCGCGCACACGATCCTCGTCACCGGCGAGCGCTCCGTGGCGGCGACCGCGCGTGCGCAGGGGGCGATCGTGATCGAGGACGTGCAGGAGCGCGGCCAGCCGGCGGCCGCCGCGCTCGGAGTCGCGCGCGCGCTCGCCGAGGGCATCGAGCGCGTGCTGTGCGTGCCCGGCGACTGCCCCACGCTCGACCCCGCCGAGCTCGACGCGCTGCTGCGCTTCGACGCGGATGGCGGCCCCGCCGAGGTGGTGGTCGTGCCCGACCGCCATGGCACCGGCACCAACGGCCTCCTGCTCGCGCCCCCCAACGCCATCTCCCCCAGCTTCGGGCCCGGCAGCTGCGAGCGCCACCTGCAGCTCGCGCGCGCCGCCGGCCTCGCCTGCCGGGTGGAGCGCGTGCCCACGCTGCTGCTTGACATCGACACCGGCGCGGACCTCGACGTGCTGCGGGCGCGACTCGCGGCCCACCCCGCCCGTGCGACCCGCACGCGCGCGGTACTCGGCCAGCCCGAACGCACCGATCTAATCTCAATGACAACCCCTGCCTGAGGCGCGCGCGAGCAAATGACGAGCCTCTGCGCACGCGGCGTGCCCGGCCTCCCCGAGGTGCGCGCAGGCGATGACCTTGCCGCGCTGATTCTCGCCGCGCTCGGGGACGACGGGCTCCGCGACGGGCAGCTCGTGGCGATCGCCCAGAAGGCGGTCTCCAAGGCAGAGGGCGCGGTCGTCGCGCTCGCCGACGTGCATCCGAGCGCGCGCGCGATCGAGCTCGCCGCCGCCGCGCCCGACGGTCAGGAGAAGGACCCGCGCGCGGTGCAGGTCGTGCTCGACGAGTCCGTCGAGGTGCTGCGCGCCGAGCGCGGCGTGCTCATCAGCCGCACCCGCCACGGCTTCGTGTGCGCGAACGCCGGCGTCGACGCGTCCAACGCGTCAGAGCCCGGCGAGGGCGGCGAGCGCGTCGGCGAGACGCTCGTGCTGCTGCCGCGCGACCCCGACGCCTCCGCGCGGCGCATCCGCGCACGCCTGCGCGAGCTCGGCGGCGCGAGCGTCGGCGTGCTGATCAGCGACAGCTTCGGGCGCGCGTGGCGCCACGGACAGCTCGACGTCGCGATCGGCCTCGCCGGGATGCAGCCGCTGGATGACTGGCGCGGGCGCACCGACGCCACCGGCCTGGAGCTGCGCGCCACCTGGCTGGGTGTCGCCGACGCCGCCGCCGCGTGCGCCGACCTGGCGCGGGCGAAGGACTCGCGCGAGCCGGTCGTGATCCTCGACGGCCTCGAGCGCTACATCAGCGCCGAGGACGGCCCCGGGGCCGCCGCGCTGCTGCGTCCGCTGCAGGAGGATCTGTTTCGCTGATCGCCGACCAGAAGCGGATGAACTCGCGCTCGTGCCCGATCCCGCATTCGAGCGCGAGGCGCTGCCCGCGCGGCGCACCGGCGAGCGCCTCCAGCAGCTGCTCGTAGGCCTCCAGCTGGCGCGTGTGCAGCGCCAGCTGGCTCGCCGCCAGCGCATCCGGATTGCCTCCGAAGAACAGCTTCAACGTGCTCTCGTCGCGCAGTTCGTAAAGCTCCGTCGCCGGTTCGTCGCGCCAGCGCTCGAGCGCCTGGCGCCCGCGCTCGGTCAGGCTGTACGTGCGCCTGCGCCGCCCGGTCTGCTCCTGGCGCTCGTCGAGCAAACCCGCGACCGCCAGGCGGGCGCACTCGGTGTACAGCTGCGTGTGCGGGATCGACCAGAAGTTGCTCGTGCTCACCTGCGCCGCGCGCTTGAGGTCATACGGCGTCCCCTGCCCAGCGAGGTCGAGCAGCCCGAGGACGATGTAGGAGGCCTCGGTCAGGCGCGTCGTCGACTCGGCGGTCGAGGCGCCGGAGAAGGGATCGGCCGACGCGCCGGCTGACTCGTCGGTTGGCTTGGCGTCGTCCGGGCTTGACACGCCCGCCAGCGTAGCGTACGGTATGAATGGTCCGAGTCGAACCATTCAGGAGGTATCGTCATGTCCGTCGCCGCGACCCCCTCGACCGAGCCGACACTCGGCTTCACGACGCTCGAGCAGGAGGTGGTGCTCGACGAACTCGCGCTGACGGGGACGCTGCCCGAGTGGCTGGGAGGCTCGCTGCTGCGCACCGGCCCGGCGAAGTTCGAGGTCGAAGGCACCGACGCCGCATCGCCCCCGGCGAGGGCAGGCGGGGCGCACCACATGCGCCACTGGTTCGACGGCCTGGCGATGCTGCACCGCTTCACGATCGACGGCGGCCGCGTCTCCTACGGCAACCGCTTCCTCGAAGGCCGCGCCTACCGTGCCGCGCGCGAGCAGGGACGGATCGTCTACAGGGAGTTTGCCACCGACCCGTGCCGCTCGCTGTTCAAGCGCGTGCAGACGCTGTTCACTCCCGGGAGCACGCTGTCGGACAACGCTAACGTCAACGTCGTGCGGCTGGGCGAGCGCTTCGTCGCGATGACAGAGACGCCGCTGCCCGTCCAGTTCGACCCGCACACGCTGCAGAGCGCCGGCATACGGCCGTTCGAGGTCCCCGGACAGCTCACCACCGCCCACCCGCACCTGGACCGCGCGAACGGCGGCATGCTCAACTACGCGGCCAAGCTCGGCGCGCGCAGCAGCTATCGCTTCTTCGCGCTGCAGCCGCCGCGCGGCGAGGAGCAGGCGGCCACGGCGCGCGTGATCGGCTCGCTGCCGGTGAAGGAGCCCGCGTACATGCACTCCTTCGGGCTGACCGAGCGCTGGCTGGTGCTCGCCGAGTTCCCGTTCGTCGTCAACCCGCTCGCGCTCGCGCTTTCCGGGCGCCCGTACATCGAGAACTACCGCTGGAAGCCCGAGCAGGGGACCCGCTTCACGCTCGTCGACCGCGCCACCGGCGAGGCGCGCGGCGGCTTTCAGACCGAGCCGTGCTTCGCCTTCCACCACGTCAACGCCTACGAGGACGGCGATGAGGTGGTCGTCGACCTGTGCGCGCTCCCCGACGCCGGCGTGATCGAGGACCTCTACCTCGAGCGCCTGCGCGCCGGCAAGCCGATCGCCACGGCCGAGCTCACCAGGTTCCGGCTGCGCCTGTCCGACCGCGCCGTCAAGCGCGAACGGCTGGCCGACGAGGACATCGAGCTGCCGCGGATCAACTACGCGCGCTGCAACGAGCGCCCCTACCGCTACGTGTGGGGCGTCGGCAGCGGCTCGGGCGGGTGGCTCGAGCGCATCGCCAAGGTCGACACCGTCGAGCGCACCACCCTCTCCTGGTCACAGCCCGGCTGTTACCCCGGCGAGCCGGTGTTCGTCGCGCGCCCGGACGCCGCGGACGAGGACGACGGCGTGCTGCTGTCGGTCGTGCTCGACGCCAGTGCCGGCACGTCGTTCCTGCTCGTGCTCGACGCCGGCGATCTCAGCGAGCTCGCGCGCGCCGAGGCGCCGCACCACATACCGTTCGGCTTTCACGGGCAGTTCGCGCGGGGCTAGGCTGCGCTGGCGGCCAGCGGCTCGGCGGCGCGCGGGAGCTCCGAGCGCGGCTTCGCGGCGGGCGCGGCGAGGTCGATCAGCAGCGCGCGCATGTCCTCGACGCGCTCGGCGCCGAAGCGCTCGGTCCAGTCGCGCTCGATGTCGGCGATGATCCCGAACGCCGCGCGCTGGGCGGCGCGGCCCCGGTCGGTCAGGCGGATGATCTTCGCGCGCCCGTCGCTCGGGTCGGCCACGCGCTCGGCGTAGCCCAGGCGCTCGAGGTCGCTGACCGCCTCGCCGACCCCCTGCTTGGTCATGCCCGCGAGCTCGGAGAGCTCGGTCAGGCGCATGCCGTCCTCGGCGATGTTCCCGAAGACACAGCCGTGCGCTTGGCGCACGTCGCCGTAGCCCGCCTGTTCCATGCGCGCCAGCAACTCCGCGACCATCGCGTCGGCGGCCGTGTACAGCAGCGCCACGAAGTCCGTGCGCCGGGTGCTCCTCGGTTGGGTTGTCGTCGCCATCTGGTCAGCCTATCTGATAAGGTCGCTTGATCAATTCACCTTACAAGCTTGCTTGACCATTCTAGACGCACGATCGGAGGCCGTCAATGTCATCAATCAATCGCAAGTGGTGGACCCTCGCAGCGGTCGTGATCGCGACGTTCATGCTGCTGCTCGACATCACGGTCGTCAACACCGCGCTACCGAAGCTCGAGGACAGCCTCGGCGCGAGCTTCACGGACCTGCAGTGGGTGATCGACGTTTACTCGCTCGCGCTCGCGACCGTCGTGCTCACCGCCGGATCGCTCGCCGACCGCTTCGGGCGCAAGCGCTCGTTCCTCGCCGGCCTGGTGCTGTTCTCGGCGGCGTCGCTCGCGTGTGCGCTGGCGCCCAGCGCGGGCTTCCTGATCGCCGCGCGCGCCGTGCAGGGCATCGGCGGCGCGATCATGTTCGCGCTGTCGCTCGCGCTCGTCGCCCAGGAGTTCCCCAACGGCCGCGAGCGCGGCACCGCGATGGGCATCTACGGCGCGACGATCGGCGTCGCTGTCGCGATCGGCCCGCTGGTCGGCGGCGCGCTGACGCAGTCGCTCGGATGGCAGTCGGTCTTCTACCTGAACGTCCCGATCGGAGCGGTCGCGACCGCGATCACGTGGGCGAAGATCGCCGAGTCGCGCGACCCCAACGCGACGCGCGCCGACTGGCCTGGCGTGGCGACGTTCACGGCGGGTCTGTTCATGCTCGTGTTCGCGCTGCTGCGCGGCAACGCGATCGGCTGGGGCAGCGCGCAGATCGTCTCGCTGCTCGTCGGCGCCGCGGCACTGCTGGGCGCGTTCGTCCCGATCGAGCGCCGCTCGACGCACCCGATGCTCCCGCTCGAGCTGTTCAAGAACCGCGCCTTCACGGGCGTGCAGATCGCGGCGTTCGCGATCAGCGCGTCGCTGTTCGCGCTGTTCCTGTACCTCACGCTGTACCTGCAGCAGTACCTGGGCAACTCCCCCCTCGGCGCCGGCGAGCGCTACCTGCCGCTGAGCGTCGTCACGTTCATCGTCGCCGGCCTGTCGGCCGCGTGGGTCTCGCGGGTCGCCGCGCGAGCGCAGCTCGGCGCGGGCCTCGTGCTGGCGGGGCTCGGCCTGATCCTGATGTCCGGACTGCACGCCAGCGACGGCTGGACCGCGCTTCTGCCCGGCCTGATCATCGCCGGCGTGGGCGTCGGCATCGTCAACACCGTGATCGCCGACGTCGCGCTGAGCGTCGTGCCAAAGGAGCGCAGCGGCATGGCAGCCGGCATCAACGACACCTTCCGCCAGGTCGGCATCGCCGTCGGCGTCGCCGCCTGGGGCGCGCTGTTCACCGCGCGCGGCGCCGCGAAGACCGTCGCCCAGGCTCCCGCCGCCAACGGGCACGGCCGTCAGCTGATCGAAGCCGTCTCCTCGGGCCGGCTGCACGCAGCGGTGAGCGGACTGCCCGTCGCCGTGCAGGGCGCCGTGGCGCATGCCGCACGCGCGGGCTTCCTGTCAGGGCTCAACGAGATCCTGCTGCTGGGTGGAAGCCTCGCGGTGCTCGGGGCGGTGGCGGCCACCGTGCTCGTACGCGAGCGCGAGATCGAACGGGAGGTCGTGGAGTCCGCTACGACGGTTGTGGGGGTGGCCGTGTAGGCGGTCGCGCCCCGGGGGCCGCTTGACGGCGTTCAGGCCGCGTGAGCTAGCTGCTTGACGAGAACCTCGTACTCGTCAGCCAGCAGAGAGGCACCGAGCGAAAGCAGCATGGCTGAGTGTCCAAGGGCGGCTAGCGCCTCGGGGGTGTTGAGCGGCAGCATCTGCTCGCCGGTGGCGATGTAGAGCCCTGTCGGACCGTCGTAATCGCTGAACTCGTCGTTCAAGGTCTTCTTGCTCATGTCCCCATCCTGTCGACGCCCTGAGATCCTCCGCACTAATAGCGGACGATCTTCTGAAGCGGGAGCTTGGCAGTGACCCAGGAGACTGGCATCGGCGAGCAGTCCTCTGGCGACCCGCGCCCAGGACCTCCCCAGGCACTCACAGCTCGTCCGATCCCGTCGCCTAGGAGGTCCCGGCGAGGACGTTCGCTCATCTGCGTATGCGATGGCGTGATGATTCCGGTTCGGCTGAGCCGTCGATTCATCGGGCGAATTGTGCGGGAGCGTCGCGGCCGCGCCATGTGGGCCGCGACGCCCGTGGCGTTGCGGGCGTACCTACTGGATGCCGGATGCCTGCATCGCCTGCTCGACAAGGCCCGCCACGCCCGCTACCCCGCGCGCGTTCGGGTGCATCGGGAACACGTTTGGTGCGGTGACGAACGGTTCGATCCAGCGCACGGCGGGGGAGGCGCACGAGTTGCGGGTGACGCTCGAGCTGTACGTGTCGACGTACACGTCGCCGTTGGCCTCGGCGGCTTGCTTGACCGCCTTGTTGAGGTCCTTCTCGGTCGAGTTGGCAAACGCGTTGGCGGCTCTGGTGAACGGCAGCACTTTGGGGCACGCACCGTGTGCGGTGAACACGTCGGGGTAGCCCACCACGAACACCTTCGCGCCTGGGGCCAGCTCATGAATGTGTGCGTACGCGCCCGAGAGATGCGGCTCATCGGCGGCCGCGGACCTGGGCAGCTTGGCACCACCACGGCCGCAGGGCGCACCGCCGGCTTGCCTGGGGTGAAGGGACGCTTCGGCGCAGTCGTTCAGAAGCGAGGCAAACAGGTTCCCGTCGTCGCCCCCGATTCCCACCGTCACCACCTGCGTCGCAGGCGTGAGCGCCTGGAACTGCGGGGGAACGCCGTGCAGCTGGCTGCGCTGCAGGTCGCCGACGTCGGCGCCGTCACAGCTGACGTCGGTCAGTTCGAGCCCGAGCGCAGCCGCCACGAGGTGCGGGTAGTTCTTTGCCGACCGTTCGCATTCGCTGGGCGAGCCCGGCGCCTGCGCCGAGACGCTCGGGTCGGCGGTGTAGGAGTCGCCCAGCGCGACGTACTTGGGAGGACTCGCCGCGCGACCGTCAGAGACGTGCGCGCCGAAGGTCACGATGAGCGCCAGCAGTCCCGCGATACTCGCGCGCACCAGCCGCGCTCGCACGTCCGCGAACCTGCCGCCTGTTCGGATCGAAGGCATCTGCTCAGCCGTTCCGTCGGTCGACGGCTGAGCGACGACGCCCGAGTCGGCGAGCACCACCGCGCGCACCAGACCGACTCGAATACGAATAGCCTCGAACATGCTGAACCAGCCCCCTCAAGTCCGTTGGACGACGCAACTACGCGAATAGATATGGCGGGTCTCGCTGGTCGACTGCCCGAAGTCAAAGACGAGCGCCAATGTTTACCATAAGCGTAGCCCCTGACAGACCGCGCTTCTCGACTCCTTAGACGGGTCGCGAACTCCCGACCAGTCGTCAGACGGCCAGAGGTCACGCTCACCGCTCGCTACCGCATGGCGAGCCCAAGCGGGAGCCCGCGCCACAGCGGAGCAGACGAGCGCAACGGACGAGTGGCACGAGTGCGAGGCCGTAGTGAGAGCGCACCTGCTCTTGCATGTATGCGCTCGTGTGGTTCCCTCGCGAGCCCACCGCACGGGTGCGCTGCTCGGTCTCGAACCTATGGCGCTGAGGCTCTGGATTGAGGCCGCCCCAGCGCATGGGCTTTCAGATGCCCAGGTTCGAAGGACCTGGCCGAGGGCAAGCTCCAGCCAGCGAAAAGACGCATCTCACACAGCAGCCCCTACACCGCCACCGGCAACTCGCCCGCGCCGAGCGGAAACTCCCGCCTGATTCCATAAAGCGTCGTGCGCTCCGCCGCCGGGCGCCCCGCCTCGTGCGCGGCCGCGACCAACTGCTCGGGCTCAAGGCGCGTGCCGTGGTAACTCCCCGCGAGACGGCTGATCGACTCCTCCATGAGCGTGCCGCCAAGGTCGTTCACCCCCCAGCGCAGCGACTCCGTCGCCGCGTCGAGCCCCATCTTCACCCAGCTCGCCTGCAAACTCGCCACCGTGCGCCCGAGCGCAAGCCGAAAGACGGCGGTGTGCTTGAGGTTCTCCTCGCGCGAGATCTCCTCCACCCCATGCGTGCGCCCGAGCAGCGTCTGGAAGGGGATGAACGACAGCGGCACGAACTCGGTGATCCCGCCCGTGCGTTCCTGTAGCTCGCGGATCACACGCATGTGCTCGGCGAGCTCCCACGGCTCCTCGATGTGCCCGAACATCACGGTCGCGGTCGAGCGCAGACCGGCCGCGTGCGAGGCCTCGATGATCTCCACCCAGCGCGCCACCGGAAGCTTGTTCGGCGAGATGCGCTCGCGCACCCCGTCGTGCAGCACCTCAGCGGCAGTGCCGGGCGTCGAGCCGAGCCCCGCGTCGCGCAAGCGTGCGAACACCTCCGATGGGGGCAGCGCCGAGATGTCGCACATATGCGCGATCTCCATCGGGCTGTACGCGTGCAGGTGCAGCTCCGCCCCCGCGTCGGCAGCGGTCGCCTTCGCCAGGCGCAGCCAGCCGAGGTAGTCCTCGAGCTCCCAATCGGGGTGGATGCCCGACTGGATGCACAGCTCGCTCGCGCCGAACTCCAGCGCGTCGTGGATGCGCGCTACGAACTCGCGCTCGTCGTGTTCGTATGCGTCCGGCGAGCGCTTGCCCTGGCCGAAGCCGCAGAACGCGCAGCCGACCGTGCACACGTTGGAGATGTTGATGTTGCGGTTGACCACGAACGTCACCAGCTCGCCCGCGAGCTCGGCGCGCAGCTCGTCCGCCGCCTGGCGCATGTCCTCGATCGCCTCCGGCCGCGTCTCCGCGAACATCGCCGTCAGCTCCTGCGCGCTCAGCGCCAAGCTGTCCCGCGCCCGCTCGATCGCGCCCGCGACCAGGTCCGGGCGGATCGGCGCCGGCGGATCGGTGCGGCCTGAGCCGCGGCGCGGGATGAAGCTCCAGTACTTGACCTTGATCGTGTCCATCACGCCCTGCGCCACCCACTCGGGGTCGATGTACTGCGGATAGACGCACAGCCGCTCGGTCAGCGCCACACCGTCCTTCTGCAGCTCCTTGCGCACCTGGTGCGGCGAGGGGAACGGGTGCTCGGGCGAGATGTGATCGCCGTTCGCGCTCAGGCCGCCCAGGTCGGTCGCGCCCGCCGCCACCAGCTCGCCCCACCAGTCGGCCAGGTTCGGCGGGATCTGGATGCCGACGTCGGGCATCAGCCGCCTGGTCTCCGCGATCAGCCGCTTCATGTCCTCGATGTTCACCGGGCACGCCCACTCGGGCAACGGCAGCTCCGGACGCGAGTCCGCCACCCCCGTGCGCCAGTACTCGCGGGCGGCCGTATCGGCGATCTCCGCCGGCTCCTGGCCGTAGTAGCGCTGGTGGGGCACGAAGTTCTGCAGGATCACCTCCTGGATGTGCCCGAACTCCTCGTGCACGGCTGCCAGCGCCTCGAGCGATTCGAGCCGCTCTTCCTCCGTCTCCCCGATCCCCACGAGGATGCCGCTCGTGAACGGGATCTTCAGCTCGCCCGCCGCGCGGATCGTCTCGAGGCGCCTGGCCGGATGCTTCGTCGGCGAGCCGGCGTGCACGGTCTCCATCAGCCGCTCTGAGATCGACTCCAGCATCAGCCCCTGCGAGGCCGTCACCTCACGCAGACGCGCGAGGTCCTCGCGCGAGAGCACGCCGAGGTTCGTATGCGGCAAGAGGCCCCGCTCGAGCGCCCGTTCGCACGTCCACACGACATACGCCGTGAAGTCCTCGTGGCCGTAGGAGCGCAGTCGCTCGGCAACCTCCGGGTTGACCTCCGGCTTCTCGCCCGTCAACACGAGCAGCTCCTTGACCTGCCGGCGCGCCGCCCCGTCGATGATCTCGAGCACCTCCTCGGGCGCGTACAGATGCGCCTGGTGCGTCGCAAACGCGCAGTACTTGCAGTAGCAGCGGCAGGTCCGCGAGAGGGAGAGCGTCAGGTTGCGCGAGAACGTGACTCGGCGACGCATGAGCGGATTCTATGACGCAACCGGGTGCGGCCCGGCGCTATGAGTCGGGTGCTGACCCTCGACGTCCCGCGCCGAGGAGCGGAGTCCTACTTGCCGGGACCCGGTCGCGGCGCCGGCCGTGAACCTCCACGACCCTCCTCGATTCCGATTGAAGTGGGTGGGGCCTTGATCTGGTCGGGAGGCAGGGGCTTGGGCGTCATGAGCTCAGCTTATCGCCAGTGCCGCCAACCAGGCGATCGTCTGAAGGACCATCAGCACGCCGAGCACCCCCGAAAGCCACGACATGAACTCGACCTTCGTGGCGTTCCCTTCTCGCAGATCCTGATAGCCGAAGCCCGCGGCGGCCAGCCAGCCCAATGTGTCCGCCTCTGCCTCGGCGACGGCCTGCTCGAAGAGCTCGCCGTAAAGCTCACGCGCGTCGACCGCGAACTTCAACTGCCAAGGCGCCAGCAGTACAGCCGCGGCGACGAGGCCAAGCACGAGGGCTACGACCGCAACCCAACCGAGTGCGTGAAGCCCGTGAACACGAACCGCTGTTGCGCCGAGGAACGACGCCACCAAGGCATGGGCGGCGAGCAGCGTTCCGGTTCGGGATCGCACGCCTGCCACGAGCGCCTCTTGGTCGGACAACGCCGACCGTCCGGCGTCGTAAGCAATCTCCTCAAGCCTGGGCATGCGACCCACGGTAGGCATCGCTGGGGACACTTTACAACCGGGATACGCCTCGATCTCGCCTCCATCGGTACCCTCGTTGCTTTCCGAGGGCGCCGGTCTCTTGACGTAGAGCAGCGGTCCACCAGACGCACCTTCGACCAATGAGGACAGGAGCAACATGACTGAGAGCGAGAGCGAGAGCGAGAACCCGGCGATCCCGAGCCCGACTCCCACGGTGCCCAGCCCGAGGACCAACCACGACTGGTGGCCCAACCAGCTGGACCTGAGCGTGCTGCACCGGCACTCGCCCCTGTTTGACCCGATGGGCGAGGACTTCGACTACGCCAAGGAGTTCCAGACCCTCGACCTCGACGCGCTGAAGGCCGACCTGATCGAGCTGATGAGCACCTCGCAGGACTGGTGGCCCTCCGACTACGGCCACTACGGACCGCTGTTCATCCGAATGAGCTGGCACGCCGCCGGCACCTACCGCACCGCCGACGGCCGCGGTGGCGGCGGGCAGGGCGCCCAGCGCTTCGCCCCGCTCAACAGCTGGCCCGACAACGCCAGCCTCGACAAGGCACGGCGGCTGCTGTGGCCCATCAAGCAGAAGTACGGCCGCAAGCTCTCGTGGGCCGACCTGCTCGTGTACACCGGCAACGTCGCGATGGAATCGATGGGCTTTCAGACCTTCGGCTTCGGCTTCGGCCGAGAGGACATCTGGGAGGCCGAGGAGATCTATTGGGGCAGCGAGGACACGTGGCTGGGCGACGAGCGCTACAGCGGCGAGCGCCAGCTCGCCAAGCCCCTTGGCGCCGTGCAGATGGGCCTCATCTACGTCAACCCGGAGGGCCCCAACGGCGACCCCAACCCGCTGGCGGCAGCCAAGGACATCCGCGAGACCTTCGCCCGCATGGCGATGAACGACGAGGAGACTGCCGCCCTGATCATCGGCGGCCACACGTTCGGCAAGACCCACGGCGCCGTCGACCCCAGCAACATTGGCCCCGAGCCTGAGGCCGCCCCCATCGAGGAGCAGGGCCTCGGCTGGAAGAACAGCGCCGGCAGCGGCAACGGCGCCGACACGATCACCAGCGGCCTGGAGGGCGCGTGGACGAAGGAGCCGACGAAGTGGGACAACGGCTTCCTGCAGAACCTCTTCGAGTACGACTGGGAGCTGACGAGCAGCCCCGCCGGGGCGAAGCAGTGGACCCCGAAGGATCCCGACGCCCAGGGCACCGTCCCAGACGCCCACGACCCGTCCCAGCGCCACGCGCCGATGATGCTCACGACCGACCTGGCGCTGAAGGTCGACCCGATCTACGGACCGATCTCCAAGCGCTTCTATGAGAACCCCGACCAGCTCGAAGAGGCGTTCGCCAAGGCCTGGTACAAGCTGCTGCACCGCGACATGGGCCCGATCGCGCGCTACCTCGGCCCGTGGATTCCCGCCGAGCAGCTGTGGCAGGACCCCGTCCCCGCCGTCGATCACGAGCTCGTCGGCCCTGGTGAGATCGCCTCGCTGAAGGAGAAGATCCTCGCCTCCGGTCTTTCGATCTCGCGGCTCATCGCCACGGCGTGGACGTCGGCGGCCTCGTTCCGTGGCACCGACAAGCGCGGCGGCGCCAACGGAGCGCGGGTCCGTCTCGCGCCCCAGAAGGACTGGGAGTGGGGAGAGCCGGCCGAGCTCGCGGGCGCGCTGCAGACGCTCGAGCAGATCCAGAGCGACTTCAACGCGTCGCAGTCCGCCGGCAAGCGAATCTCGCTGGCCGACCTGATCGTCCTCGGCGGGTGCGCCGCCGTCGAGCAGGCCGCCAAGGACGCCGGTCACGACATCTCCGTCCCCTTCGCCCCCGGGCGCACCGACGCCTCCCAGGAGCAGACCGACGTCGAGTCCTTCGCCGTGCTCGAGCCGACCGTCGATGCTTTCCGCAACTACTTCCGCCCGGGAGAGCCGCTGCCGCTCGAGCACGGGCTGCTGGAGCGGGCCTACATGCTGCGGCTGACCGCCCCGGAGATGACGGTACTGATCGGTGGCATGCGCGCGTTGAACGCGAACCACGGACAGTCCCGGCACGGCGTCCTCACCGACCGGCCGGGGACGCTCAGCAACGACTTCTTCGTGAACCTGCTGGACATGGGCACCGAGTGGCAGCCGTCGGGCCTGGAGGAGAACGTCTACGAGGGGCTGGATCGCGCGAGCGGCGAGGCCAGGTGGTCCGCCACCTCCGCGGACCTCGTCTTCGGCTCGCACTCCGAGCTGCGGGCCCTGGCTGAGGTCTACGCCTGCGACGACGCCGAGGAGAAGTTCGTGGGCGATTTCATCGCCGCCTGGGACAAGGTCATGAGCCTCGACCGCTTCGACCGATCCTGACCGAGCGCTCCTCCTCCCTGTCCGCCGCCATGGGCTACGACGTCTACCTCGCGCGCCACGGCGAGACCGCCTACAACCACGAGGGCCGCTTCCAGGGCCAGGGCGAAGTGCCGCTCAACGACACCGGCCGCGCTCAGGCGGCCGAACTGGCAGAGCGCGCCGCCGGATACGGATTCCGGGCGCTTTGGTGCAGCCCGCTCTTGCGCGCCCGCGAAACCTCCGACGTCGTCGCCGCGAAGATCGGCCTCGAACCGCAAGCGGACGCGCGGCTGATGGAGACCGACGCCGGCGACTGGACCAACCTGACCTTCGCCGACGTGCGCGCCAAGACCCCTGAGCTGTTCGACGCCTTCGCCGCCGCCGACCCCGGCTTCGCGTTTCCGGGTGGCGAGTCCTTCGCCGAACAGGAGGTGCGCGTCAGCGCCGCGCTCGCGGACGTCGAACGCGGCGTGCTGCCCGCGCTGGTGGTCTGCCACGGAATGGTGATCCGCGCGGCATTCGCCAGCCGCTCGCCGGACGGCAACGTGGCCTTCCAGCGAGTGCCAAACGCCGCGCTCATACCGCTCGACGCGAGCCTTGACGAGCTGGCCCGTCTCGGCGGTGGCGGCGCGACGCTCGCGACCTGAGCCAACAGCGACTCATTAGACTCAGCCTAATAACACCGTCAATATTAGGCTGCAGCTAATACCAATATGGCTACCGCCGCCGCCAAGACGGTACTTGTAAAGGTGCCTATCAGGAAGTACTCGGTGATCTCGTCGACGTTCGACCCAGAGCCTCCACCGATCTCGCGAAAGCGCAGCAGGCCCTTTGCGGCGATCACGAAGCCGGCTGCGGCCGCACTCCCAGAGAGCACCGCAGCAGCGATGATGAGACGCTCCATCGGCCCGAGCAGTCGCCCACCGTGCAGGGTGTCTTCCCCTTCCGGCGACCCCGCCGCCCTGAGGACCAACTGGACAATCCGATTTGCCGTGCCGAGCAAGAAGAGGGTGGCTCCTACACCAAGAACGAACTGATCGACCGATACCTGACGGACGAAGCCGAAGCCAAGTTTTGAGTACCACGTGGCAAGATCACCGTCGATCGGGTCGGCAGAGCCACTGAGGGCGATCAGCGCGAAGATGACGCTCATCACTAGTGCGAGCGCGAACTCGGGCTTCAAGTCTCGTGAGGGCAGCAGCTCGTAGGCCGACCAGAGCAACAGGATGACGAATGAGATCGCGATGGCGAGCAGCACGCCCGAAGAGTCCATGCCACTCAGTGCGGCGACGCCTCCGACCGCAGCCGTCCCAGCGATGGCGGCAACGATGGCGCGCGGCCACGCTACATCGTCGGGCGACCAGCGCACCAGATCGACGACGCCGAACCCGAGCAGCGCAAGCGCAACGAGGATCACCGGTAGCGCTCCTCGAGTTGACTCTGTGCCGCGACAACCGCGAATGCACCGCTGCGAGCGAGGCTCTGCGAGATCGCTCCTTGCGTAGCTCCTTCCCGAGTAGCGATCTCGGACTGTGACAGGCCCAACATCAGACCATACAGTCGGCTCTGGCCGTTCTGCTTCATGCGATCGACGATTGCATCACGACAAAACAGAAATGCATTCAGCGCCGCCGCCTCCCCCGTCCATCGACTCGAGTGAGCACAGAGATAGGTACGCACAAAGCTGGTGTGCCGCACTTGGGAGGTCTGCTTGGCCAATATGATCGCCTCGCGTGCGCTCCACCACCCAGGCCCATCTTGGGACACACGGTGCTTCCGCTCGAGAATCTCCACCGGCCCTATACCTAGCCCATAGCGGGAGTCCACCCGAGCGGAGTCCAACAGAGCCAAGCGAATCAACAGGCTTGCCTTTACCGCGGTTGCAACACCGTCGAAAGAGCCCTGAAACTCGTCGCCGATCGTCGGTTCGAGCGGGACAGGCGGCTTCAAAAGCTCATTTACTTCTTTCAGCACCGCATCGAGGCGCGTTTGGAGCAGCCGACGATCACTTGCCCGCCGTGAAGCCACCACGTCTCCTATCAGCGTAAAGACTGGCTGAGTTGCCGCCATAGCCATTAGATATTATCTAAAGACGACGACCATATTAGCTTTTTCCTAATGGCGCAATGGTTCTTGCAGCAACCATGCCACCCGCAGCGCACCACACCTTGAGGCTTCACCGTCCGATCCGCGCCACCCCGTTGACGTCCTCGCCGGAGACCAGCAGGAACTCATTGCGCGCGCCCGCTCCGCGCGCCTCGCGGTAGGGCCTGTACTCCTCGCTGTCGTAGAACTCCTCCGCGACCTCTTTCGACGGCCACTCGATCAGCACGATCGCCTGTGGCGCGGCGCGCTCGCCCTCGATCTTCTTGATCCGCACCGAGCGCGACAGGTAGCGCCCGCCGCGGCGCTCGACCATGCCCGTGACGTTGGCGACGTAGTCGGCGACCCAGCTCGGATCCGTCACGTCCATCTCCGCGACCGCGTAGTACTTCATGGCGCCTCCTCCGCTCGCTGGCTCGACATCGCATTCCTCTCGGTCCGGCGGCGGCCGGACATCACGGCTCCCGCACACCCAAGAACCGCCGCAGCGCGCGTCGCCCTCCGGGCAGCCGCCGGCCGGCGTCGAGCTCGCGAATCGCCAGCTCGGAGGTCATCGCCGCGAGCAGCTGCGCCGCCGCGCGCGCGTCCGGCCAGCCCATCGCCCTGAAGCTCGGGATCGCCGCCGCCGCGGCGCGCTCGTGGCGCGCGGACATCGACGCCGTCAGCGCTGCGTCCGTGCGCGCCTCAAGCGCCAGCGCCTTGATCGCGCGGTCGGCCAGGCACACGTCCAGGTACGCCTCCACGCCGCGCACGATGCGCGCAGCGCCGGGCGGAGCGTCCTCGCTCGCCGCCGCGACCGCCTGCGCGACGCGCTCGTGAAAGCGCGCGTGCAGCGCGTCGACGAACGCCTCCCTGTCGGCGAAGTGCACGTAGAAGGTGCCCTTCGCGACGCCCGCCTCCGCGACCACGCGGTTGACGCTCAGGCCCGCCAGCCCCTCGCGCTCGGCCACCGCGACGCCCGCGTCGAGCAGCATCTCGTACGTTCGGTGCGTACCTCGTGGGGCAGCGCCGGGCGCGGTGATCGTGGGCGCGGGCATCCTTCTAATAAAGATATCTGACCGACTGGTCATTTTCAGTGACCGACCGGTCAGTCATGTGGTAGGCTGCGCGCCGATGCCGCTGCTCGACACACCCGCTGGCCAGGTCGCATACGACGAGCAGGGCAGCGGCGACACGCTTGTGCTGCTCTCGAGCGGAGCGCACGATCGCCACGACTTCGACGAGCTGCGCGCGCTGATCCCGCCGCGCCTGCGCACGATCGCGATCGACTGGCCCGGCCACGGCGAGTCCCCGCCTGCGGACGTGCCGGCGAGCGCGATGCACCTCGCGGATGTCGCCGAGCACGCGGTCGAGCGACTCGCCCCCGACGGGGCGATCGTGCTCGGCAACTCCGTCGGCGGCTTCTCAGCCGCGCGCCTGGCGATCCGCCGGCCAGAGCTCGTCAGGGGCCTCGTGATCGTCGACGGCGGCGGCTTCGCCGGACGCCCGCCGCACGTGCGCGCGTTCTGCGCGCTGATGAGCAAACCGGGCTTCTTGCGCGCGATCTACCCCGCCTTCTCCAGCCGCTACATGCGAGTGCGCACCCACGCCGATCGTCGCGCGCGCGACACCGGCGTGCGCACCACCAGACGGGACCCCGGGCTGCGTGCCGTCAGCGAGCTGTGGCGGAGCTTCGCCTCGCCCGAGCACGACCTGCGCAGCGAGGCGCACACCATCGCGGCGCCCACGCTCGTCGTCTGGGGCCGGCACGACCCGGTCATCCCGCTGAAGGTCGGTAGGCGCATCGCCGCCACGATCCCCGGCGCCGAGCTCGTCGTGTTCGACAGCGGCCACGTCCCCCACACGACCGACCCGCAGGGGTTCGCCGACACCCTGATCCCGTTCGCCGACGCCGCGTTCGCGAAGGCCCCGCTCAGCGCAGGATGACGCAGCCGGTGGTCCCGTGGGCGAGCAGGCGCTCGTCGGACTCGACGAACAGCCGGCCCTCGGCGGTCGCGGTGCGCTTGCCGCGGTGGATCACGCGTCCCTCGGCGAGCACGCGGCCGGTGGTGTCGCTCATCGCGCGTAGATAGCGCACCTGCAGGTCTGTCGTCGTGTAGGCGACGCCCGCCTCGAGCGTCGTGTGCACCGCGCAGCCCATGCACGAGTCGAGGATCGTCGCGGCGATGCCGCCGTGGACCGAGCCGATCGGGTTGTACATCCACTCCGCGGGCTCCATCGCGAACACCGCGCGGCCGTCCTCGACCTCCAGCACCTCGAAGTCGAGCAGCCGCGCGATCGGCGGCGGCGGCAGCGTCCCGTCGATGATCGCCTGCATCACCTGCAGGCCCGGCAACTCGATCGCCGCGGCTGCCGTCGCCGCCGGATCCTGCCAGCTGAAGCTGCGTGTGCGCAAGCGCTCGACTGTACTCATGCCACGTTCTCCGGCACGAGCGAAACATCCGCGAGCGCCTCCTCGACCAGCGGCAGGCTCGCGCGCCCTGGAGCCGGCGCACCCCCCTCAAGCGCCGTGCCCGCGTGCGCCGAGGCGGTCTTCGCCGCCGGGCGCCCGATCGCGGCCAGCGCCACGCCGGCGCTGAGCCCGCCGACGACGCTGATCAGCCACGCCGAGTGGAAGTCGGAGGCGCTCTGCGTCGCGGTTCCCAGCACCGCCACGAGCACCGCGACGCCGAGCGCGGCGCCGATCTGGCGGCCCATCGTCAGCACGGCCACACCGGTCGCGAAGCGCTGGGGCGCGAGCGAGGAGGCGCCGGCGCCGGTCAGCGTGGGGATCACGAGGCCGACGCCCGCGCCGCTGATGAGGATCCCGGGCAGGTACTCCGACACGTACGCGGGCGTGTCGCCAGTCTGCGTGATGTAGAAGACCTGGCCGGCGACGAACAGCAGCGCGCCGATCACGCCGGGGATGCGATAGCCGAAGCGGGCGCCGAGGCGGGCGGAGGGGACGCTGAAGGCGGTCGCCATCGCGGGGCCCGGGAACAGCATCAGGCCGGCGGTCAGCACGTGCTCGTGCCAGACGCCCGTCAGGAACAGCACGCCGGCGAGCAGCATCGCGCCGAAGCCGGCGAAGAACAGCACGGAGGCGCCGACCGCGAGGCCGAAGCTGCGCACGCGCAGCATCGCCGGCTCGACGATCGGCGAGTCGTGGCGTTCGGAGCGCCACCAGATCGCGGGCAGGCCGACGGCGGTGACCGCAAGCAGCGCGAGGATCGCCGGCGAGCCCCAGCCCCATTCCTGGCCCTTGACGATCGCGACCACGAGCGCGCCGATCGCGACGATCAGCGCGCCGGCGCCGAGCACGTCCGGGCGCCCGGAGTCGACCTCGCGCCGCTCTTGGAGCGTGCGCAGGCCGAAGCCGAGGCCGGCGAGGCCGACGGGCACGTTGACGAGGAACACCCAGCGCCAGTCAGCCTGCACGAGCAGGCCACCCAGCGGCGGGCCGGCCGCCGCGGCGATGCCTCCGGTGGCAGCCCATATGCCGATCGCCACGTGGCGCTCGTGCGGGCCGAACTCAGGCAGCATCAGGCCGAGCGAGGTCGGCAGCATCAGCGCGCCGCCGGCAGCCTGCACGACGCGCGCGGCGACCAGGAAGCCGACCGACGGCGCGAGCGCGCACGCGGTGCTCGCCGCCGCGAAGATCCCGAGGCCGAGCAGGAACGCGCGCTTGCGCCCGAACGCGTCCGCCCAGCGCCCCGCGGGCACGAGCAGCGCGGCGAACACGATCGCGTAGCCGCTGAGGATCCACGACAGCGAGCCGAGCGATGCCTCGCCGAAGTGCCTGCCGATCGCCGGGAAGGCGATGTTGACGATGAACAGGTCGAGGCTCGCCATGAACACCCCGGCACCGACGATCAGCGATACGCGCCACTTGCGTTGCATGATGAAACGCACCATAGCATAAGAGTTGCATCATGCAACTCGATCGGCTAGAATTCATCGCAACGTGCTTGGAAACGACTACGACAGCCAGGTCTGCAGCATCGCGGGAGCCCTCGAGGTGGTGGGCGAGCGCTGGTCGCTTTTGATCGTGCGCGACATCTTCCTCGGCCTGCGCCGCTTCGACGAGATCCAGGAGAACCTGGGCATCGCGCGCAACGTGCTGCAGACGCGCCTGACGCGCCTGCTCGAGCAGGGCGTGCTCGAGAAGCGCCTCTACCAGGAGCGCCCGCCGCGCTACGAATACCGTCTCACCGACAAGGGCCTTGACCTGTGGCCGACGGTGGTGGCGCTGATGCAGTGGGGCGACCGCTACGCGGACCTGCCCGCCGGACCGGTCGTGCTGCTCGAGCACCGCGGCTGCGGCGGAGCCGTAGACGCGCACCGCGTGTGCGAGAGCTGCGGCGCGAAGCTGACCGTGCAGGACGTGCTCGCGACCCCCGGACCCGGCGCCCCGCCGAACCACCCGCTGCTGCGTCGCGCGGCCCGCGCGCAGGCTGCTTAGCGGCCAGCCGGCCGCGTCGCGCGCCGAGGCTCACTCGTTCGCCGCTCGCCCAGTCGCGAGCAGCCCTTCGACGACCTCCGGGCCTTCGCGGGCCATGCGCGAACGAGCGATTATTAGATGGATGCCCGCGCGCTCCGCGTGTTCGCGCGCGGCAGTGTCCACGTGCGAGTAGAAGCCGAGCGTGCGCGCTTCCCCGAGCGCTCCGGAATCCGAGAGCGCCTGGACGCTCGCGGCGCCGTCGAGCTCAGCGTCGGTGAGGTCCACCACGACCACGTCGACGGCCGGGCCGGCAGGATCGCCGGGGTCCGCCAACCCGTCGCGCAGCCGCGGCTCGTCGGCGACTAGCTCGACGTCGTGCCCGGCGAGCGCCAGCGCGCCCTGCACCCGCGAGCCGAACAGCAGGTCGCGCGTGAGCACGAGCACGCGCGCCATCGGCTACTGCGCCCGCAGGCGGCGGAACTCCTCGCGCGCGGACTCCGGGCGCCCCCAACCCTGCGTGATCTCGACGCGCCCGCTGCGAACCTCGCGCACGGCCAGCTCGCCCTCGATGCCCGCTTCGTCGAGCAGCGCGAGCGCGCCGTGCACCGTCGGCGCGGCGGCCGCGTGCCCGAAGCTGTGTGCGATGAGCAGGCGCCAGTGCCAGTCGTGGTGGGAGTACGGGCGGCCGTTGCACGTCGCCAGGTACAGCGCCGCCTCGACGTAGCGCGACTCGTCGGCGAGCCGCAGGTCGAGCTCGAGGTCGGTCCAGTCCTCGGGCAGCGAGTCGACGACCTGCTGGAAGTCCTCGGCGAAAGCCATTGGCGGGAAGCCTAGCGCGGCTATTCTCGAAGCAATGGCAAGTCCCCAGACAGCGAGCGCCGACGCCGGCGCGCTTGCGGGCGAATATGCGGCGCTGACCGGCGGCTGCGGCGTGCTCGATCGCTCCGAGCGCGGCAAGCTCGCGCTGACGGGGCCCGGCGCCGTGGAGTTCCTGAACGGCCAGGTGACCAACGAGCTGACGACGCTCGGCCCCGGCACGGGCTGCTACGCGGCGTTCCTCACGCACAAGGGCAAGATGCTCGGCGACCTGCGGATCCTGGCGCTGGGCGCTCGGGACGACGCACGCTCCGGGGACGCCGCCGGCGACGAGGAGAGCGCCGTGTCCGAGCTGCTGCTCGACACCGAGCGCGTCGCGCTGCAGGCGCTGTTCGACATGATCCGCCGCTTCAAGGTCGGCTACGACGTGGAGCTGCACAAACGCACGCTCGAGCGCGGGCTGCTGTCGCTGATCGGCCCCGACGCGGAGATGGTCGCGGGGGTCGAGGAGCCGCGGGGCCGCCTGGCCGCAGCGGGGGTCGAGGAGCCACAGGTTCGCCTGGCCGCCGCGGAGCACGCGCACACGACGGTCGCGATCGACGGCCTCGACGCACTTGCGGTGCGCACGGACGTGGGCGTCGATCTGATCTGCGAGTCCTCATACACCGACGCGCTGAGCGCCGCGCTGCAGGCGCGCGGCGCCACGCCGGTCTCCGAAACGGCCGCCGAGTGCGTGCGCATCGAGCACGGGCGCCCCCGCTACGGGATCGACCTCGACGACACCGTCATCCCCCAGGAGGCCGGCCTGAACGAGCGCGCCGTGAGCTTCACGAAGGGCTGCTATGTCGGTCAGGAGACGGTCGCGCGCCTTCACTACAAGGGCAAGCCCAACCGCCATCTGCGCGGGCTGCGCCTGTCCGAGCCCGCGACGTCGGGTGCACAGCTGCTGCTCGGCGAGCGCCCGGTGGGGCACCTCGCCAGCACCGCCCTCTCCCCCAGGCTCGGCCCGATCGCGCTGGCGCTCGTGCGCCGCGAGGCGGAGCCCGGCAGCGTCGTCAGCGTCGGCGAGCACGGCGTGAGCGCGGAGGTGGTCGCGCTGCCGTTCGCGCTCCAAGCCGGCTGAGCGCCGACCACGGGCCGCGCGCCCAAAGAACGATCGTCTGATCGCGCGCCTACTCCTCCCGTTCCTCCCGCCGGCGCCTGCGATCGCGCAGGTGCTTGCGGATCGCCGCGAAGTGTGCCCTGACCGCGTCGGGATGAGGCGGCGTGTCGAGCGTGCTGATCACGTTCGGCCCCTTCAGCGGAACCCGCGTCGGCTCCAGCTCCTCGCCGCCTCTGCGTGGTTCCTCTTCGGTCATCGTCCTTCAGTCATCGCGCTCGCCTTCGGGCGGAATGCCCGACTCCTCGGTGTACGCCTGCCACTGTTCGCCGAGCAGGTCCAGGAGCTGGCTTGCGAGCAGCGGCGAGAACGACACGCGCGAGACGACCATCCCCTGCTGCCCCTGCGGGCCGATGCGCATGAAGTCGAGCGTGAACTCGTGCGGCGTGCGCGCAATCGACGCCGCGTTAGCCCACTTGCCGGCGAACTCCTCCGGCGGCATCATGATGTTCGGGCCCTGCTCCGCGGGGCTCTCGGGGTCCTCGGGTGGCTCTGCGTCTGGCACTCGGCGACGAGCGTAGCGCGATGCGCTCTAAGGTTCGACTATGACTGGCGCGAACGGGGGGCCCATCGGCGTGCTGCTCGATGTCGACGGAGTCCTGTACGTCGGCGATCAACCGATCGCGGGCGCGCACGAGGCGTTCTCGGAGCTGCGCGAGCTGAGCGGCGGCGTACGGCTGATGACGAACACGACGTCGCGCTCGCGCCGAGCGGTGCGCGAGCACCTGCTGGCGATGGGGTTCGACGTGTCGCTCGAGGAGGTTCTGACGCCGGCCGCGATGGCCGAGCGCCACTGCCGCGAGCGCGGATACCGGGCGGTGACGGTGCTCGTCAGCGAGGGGCTGCGCGAGGATCTGGCGGCGCTCGAAAGCGCGACTCCCGGGGAGCGCGCGGATGCGGTGATCCTCGGCGATCTCGGCGACGGCTTCACCCCGGAGGTCCTCAACGGCGTCTTTCGCGCGATGATGGACGGTGCCGAGCTCGTGGCGCTTCAGCACAACCGCTACTGGCGCCGCGCCGACGGCCTGGCGCTCGACGTGGGCGCGTACGCCGCCGCCCTGGAGTACGCCAGCGGGCACGAGGCCGTGACCGTTGGCAAGCCCGCGCAGGCGTTCTTCCTCGCCGCCATGGCGGACATGGGGCTCGAGCGCGGGATCATGGTCGGCGACGACCTCGAGGCCGACGTCGGCGGGGCGATGGCCGCGGGGCTGCCCGGCGTGCTCGTGCGCACCGGCAAGTACCGCCAGGACGCCCTCAAAGCAGGTATCACCCCGACGGCGATCGTGGACTCGGTCAAAGACGTGCCGGGCCTGCTGGCACGCATCTTCCCTCCTGCCGCCGGCTGACCACCGCTGCGCCGAGAGCGCTCTCAGAAGACGATCGTGCGGCCCTCGTGCACGAGCACGCGGTCGTCGAGCTCGCTGCGGACCGCGCGCGCGAGCACCATCCGCTCGAGGTCGCGTCCGACCCGCTCGAGGTCCTCGATCGTGTAGCGGTGCCCGACCCGCATCACGTCCTGCTCGATGATCGGGCCCTCGTCGAGGTCCTCGGTCGCGTAGTGGGCGGTGGCGCCGATCAGCTTGACGCCGCGCTCGTAGGCATGACGGTAGGGCTCGGCGCCGGCGAACGCCGGCAGGAAGGAGTGATGGATGTTGATCACCGGACAGCCCACCCGCGCGAGGAAGTCGGCGGAGAGGATCTGCATGTAGCGCGCGAGCACGAGCAGCTCGGCGCGGCCGGCGAGCTCGTCGAGCGCCCGCTGCTCGGCCTGCGGCTTTGTCTCTCTCTTCACGGGTATGTGCAGGTAGCGAACGCCGAGCGCCTCGACGTCGGGGCGCAGGTCCTCGTGGTTTGAGATCACACACAGGACGTCCATGTCGAGCTCTCCGCGGCTACTGCGCCAGAGCAGGTCGAGCAGGCAGTGATCGGCGCGCGAGGCCATCAGCGCGACCTTGCGCCGGTCGCGCGCGTAGGCGATCCGCCACTGCATCGCAAAGCGCTCGGCGACCGCGCCGAACGCCGCCTCGAACGCGCCGCGGTCCTCATCGATCGCCGGCAGGTAGAAGGTCGAGCGCATGAAGAAGCTGCCGTGCTGCGGGTCGGTCGAATACTGATCGGAGCTGACGATGTTGGCCCCCTGCTCGAACAGGAAGCGCGAGACCGCCGCGACGATCCCCGGCCCGTCCGGACATGAGATCAGCAGCCGCGCGGTGTGGTCGGCGCCGTGGCTCGTGTGCGATCCGAGGTAGGCCATCAGTGGCTTACGGCGGCCGCCGCGAGCTCCGAGACGAGCCTGTCCTCGTAGAAGCGCTCCAGCGCGAACGGCGCGATCAGCTCGGGTGTACGTCCTGTGTGGATCAGCTCGGCCAGCGTCTTGCCGACGATCGGCGCGGCCTTGAAGCCGTAGGTCCCCCAGCCGGCGCTGACGTGGAAGTTCTCGACCATGGTGCGCCCGAGAATAGGGCTGTAGTCCGGGGACAGGTCACAGAGGCCCGCCCAGCTGCGCAGCAGGCGCGCGTGCTCCAGCTGCGGGAACAGCTCGAGCGTGTGCCTTGTCAGATCCTGCAGGAAGTTCAGCGTCCCCTGCATCCGATAGGTCGTCCACGGTTCGATCTCCGAGCCCATCACGAACTCGCCGCGGTCGGACTGGGAGATGTAGACGTGCATCTGCGAGGAGACGATCACGACGTCCAGCAGCGGCTTGACCGGCTCGGTCACGCACGCCTGCAGGATGTGCGTGGTGATCGGCAGCTCGACGCCCGCCATCGCGCACACGAGCGTGCTCCAGCCCGCGGTCGCGCTGATCACCTGGCCCGCCCTGATCGTGCCGCGGTTGGTGCGCACGGCGGCGATGCGCCCGTCGCCGGACTGCTCGAAGCCCTCGACCTTCGTGTACGGGTGGATCTCGACGCCCGCGCGGTCGGCGCCGCGCGCATAGCCCCAGACGACGGCGTCGTGGCGGATGATCCCGCCCGGAGGGTGGTAGAGCGCGCCGATGATCGGGTAGGTGACGTCCTCGGAGACGTTCAGCTGCGGGCACAGGCGCTTGACCTCGGCCGCGTCCACCAGGCGCGAGTCGATTCCGTGTAGGCGGTTGACCTCGGCGCGGTTGGCCATCACGAACATCGCGCGGTCGCTGTGGGCGAGCGTCAGGTGCCCGCACTGGGAGAACAGCACGTTGAAGTCGAGCTCGTTCGACAGCCCTTCGTAGAGCTTGATACTCGCGTCGTAGAAGCGCGCGCCCTCCGGCGTCTTGTAGTTGGAGCGCAGGATCGTCGTGTTGCGCCCGGCGGCGCCCGAGCCGATGTAGCCCTGCTCGAGCACGGCCACGCGCTTGACGCCGAGCTGGCCGAGGTGGTACGCGGTCGCGAGGCCGTGCGCGCCGCCGCCAACGATCACGACGTCGTAGGAGTCGCGAAGCTCGCCCGGCGCACGCCACATCCGCCCGGGGCGGAAGATCTCACGCATCGTCTCTCTCCACGTGGCGCGCGAGCGCTTCGGCGCCGACCGGGCCGCCGCCGAGATCGGCGGCGGCGTCGGCGACCACCTGCCACAGGTACTCGCCGAGCGCCCAGCCGACGAGCACGAGCAAACGATTCGACGCCTCCACGAGCACGTAGCCGGGAGTGCGCGCGACCGAGCCCGGGCGAAAGCCCGCGGGCGGCGTGACAGCTGGGCGCACGTCGATCGCGCAGAAGCGCGCCAGCAGCTCGCGCGCGCCGGGGCCGATCAGCGACAGCGCGCTCAGCCCGCAGGTGACGTCCACGACCGTCGCCGTGCCCTGGGCATCCGCGAGCGCCTCGGCGAGCGCCTCGCGCACGCCGAGGCCGGCGCCGGGCTCGCTGAGCACGAGCACGCGCGCGGGCGTCACCGGGCACCACCAGCACCCCTCCGCTCCGGCGGCCGGGGAGCGGCCGGCGATCCCTGGCTCGAGCACCAGCCCGTCGCCTGCGCGAGCGACGATTCGCGCGAGCTCGCGCGGCTCGGCCTGTAGCTCGAGCTTGGTCAGGCTCGAGCGGTCGGCGAAGCCGACGCTCTCGGCGAGGCGGGCGCGCTCGGTCGTAGGCTCGCAGTAGGCGTTCGGCACGTTCCAGCCGTCGAGCTGGGCCAGCCGCGCGCCGGCCGCCACCGCCAGGCGCTCCATCGGCGAGCGCGCGTGCACCTCGCGCGCGAACGTCGCGTCGGGCGTGAGGAAGCCCAGGCTCACGAGCGCAGCAGCTCCCCGGCGGGGTCGTAGAACGGCTCGGTCGCGACCAGCGCCGACAGGCGCGCGCCGTTGTCGGCGATCGTGATCTGCTGGCCGTCGCTCGCGAGCACGCTCGGCACCCACGCCATCCCGATCACGCGTCCGAGCTGGCGCGAGCGGCGTGCGCTGGTCACCTGGCCGGCCGCGCGGCCGTGCGCGTCGAGCACCACAGCGCCCTCGGTCGGGACCTGGCCGTCGGCGAGCGTGAAGCCGACCAGCGCCGTCTCGGCTGGTTCCTCGGCGACGTGCGCGAGCGCCCACTTGCCGATGAACGGCTCGTCCTTGTCGAGCTTGACCGCCCACGGCATGCCCGCGCCGAACGGCGTGGACTCCGAGTCGGTGTCCTGGCCGACGATGATGTGCTGCTTCTGCAGGCGCAGGATGCGCTGTGGCTCGAGGCCGAACGGCCGGATTCCGTCGCTCTCCCCGGCGATCAGGATCGCGTTCCAGACGTCCTCGCCGTAGGCCGCCGGGAAGTGGATCTCATAGCCGAGCTCGCCGACGAAGCCGATCCGCATCAACAGCGACTGCACGCCGGCGACGCGCGCCTGGCGGGAGTCGAGATAGGCGAACGCCTCCGGCGAGCAGTCGGCGTCGGTCAGGCGCGCGAGGATCTCCCGCGCGCGCGGGCCTGCGAGGTTGACCGCGCACAGCGCTTGGGTGACGTCTGAGAGCTGGACGTCGAGCTTCCAGTCGGCAAGCCACCACGAGAACCACTGCTCGACGGCGCCCGCACCGCTGGAGGTCGTGGTCACGTAGAAGCTGTCCTCGTCGATGCGGCTGATCGTGCCGTCGTCCATGATCCGGCCGGCGTCGGTGCTGAGCACCCCGTAGCGCACGCGCCCGGGCTTCAGGTTGGAGAGCCGGTTGGGGTACAGGCGATCCAGGAACTCGCCCGCCTGCGATCCGCGCACGAGCAGCTTGCCGAGCGTCGAAACGTCTATTAGTCCGGCGGCCTCGTGGACGTTGAGCGCCTCGCCCTCAGGATCCCCATAGTCGTAGGCACGGCGCCAGTCGCCCGCCCATTTGATCGTGGCGCCGAGCTCGCGGTGGCGGCCGTGGATCGAGGAGCGCTTGGCCGGCTCGATCGGCCTGCCGGCGAGCGCGCCGAGCGGCACGGTCGACCACGGCGGGCGCGCGGTCGTCGTCCCGATCTGCTCGAGCCCCTGCCCCGTCTCGCTGGACATCAGGCGGATCGAGGAGAGCTGGCACATGCGCCCCTGGCAGGGGCCCATTGTCACGGTGGTGAAGCGCTTGCACAGCTCGATCGAGTCATAGCCCTCCTGCACGCCGCGGTGGATGTCCTTGGCGGTCACGTCCTCGCAGAAGCACGTGAACGCCTTGCCCTTGCTGGAGGCGTCGGTCGCGGGCACCGGCGCGGGCGCCTGCTCGCCGCGCAGCGTCTGTGCGATCCGCGCGTTGAGCTCCTCGCTGCGAGCGGCGGAGCGCGCGTCGCCGAGGCCGAGCGCGTGGGCGGCGGCCAGTCCGGCGCGCTCGCCCGAGGCCTGCGCCGCATGATCCTCGCCCTCGCCCGCGACCTCGCCGGCCGCCCAGACTCCCAGCGGCAGCTCGGCCAGCGCGAAGTGACCGCGCGCGGGGTCGTACTCGGTGCGCCCGCCCGCCTGCGCGATCAGCGCCGTGGCGGGTGCCTCGCCGCCGCACACGAGCAGCAGGTCGCAGTCGAGCTCGCGCCGGGCCGCGCCCGCCGTGGCGCCGCGTGGCGCGCCTGCGCCGTGCGCGTCGAGGGGCGCGAGCGTGACGCCCTGCACGCCGCGCCGTCCCCTGGCCTCGGCGACCGTCCAGCCCTGCAGCGTCTCGATGCCCTGCTCGCGCAGCAGCTCGCTCGTCGGGGACGGCGTGCGCCTGAGGTCCGCGACGGCGATCACGGCGATGCCGAGCTCCGCGAGCGCGCTCGCGGCGAGCAGCCCGCGATCGGAGGTGCTCGCGACGACCGCCCGCGTCCCGGGGCGCACGCCGTAGAGCGCGGCGAGCCGTCTGGCGCCCGCCGAGAGCATCACCCCCGGCAGGTCGTTGCCGGGGAACACGAGCGGCTGCTCGATCGCGCCGGTGGCATACACGTGCTGCGCCGCGCGCACCTGGTGCAGCGTGTCGCCCTGCCAAACGGGAACGAGGCCGTCGAAGTGGCCGAGCGCCGAGCCCGAGCTGATGATCTCGACGCCCGCCTCGCGCGCGCGCTCGCTCAGCGCCCGCGCCTGCTCGTGGCCGCCCTCCCACAGCAGGCGCCCACCGGGCTCCGGTCCGTCGTCGACGAGCACGACGTCGGCGCCCAGCTCGGCCGCCGCGATCGCGGCGCCCAGGCCGGCGTGACCGGCGCCGACGACGAGCACGTCTGTGTGGCGACGGCGGTACTCGGTCCGCCAGCCGCGCTCGGCCTGGCGCTGCGGAAGCCTGCCGAGGCCGGCGGCGTGGCGCAGCACCCACTCATACAGCGGCCACAGCCGCCGCGGCCGGATGAACGTCTTGTAGTAGAAGCCGGGCGGGGTGAAGGGGCCGCCGAGCACGTCGGTGACGGCCATCGCGTCGAGCTCGAGCCCGGGCTTGGCGTTGAGATGCTCGACGCGCATGCCCTCGCGCACGGGCTCGGTGCACGCGCGCACGCCCGGCGCGCCGTCGACGGCCACGAGGCAGTTCGGGCAATTGCCCGCGCAGCACATCAGGCCGCGGCGCCGGTGGTACTTGAAGCTGCGCGAGAACGTCCGCTGTCCGGCGGCGTACAGCGCCGAGCCGATCGTGTCGCCGCCGAGCGCCGCCACCGGCCTGCCGTCGAAGGTGAAGCTGAGCGTCTCGCTGCGGTTCAGGCGCTCGCCGGGGCGCGGGGGCAGGCGGGTCATGCGGCGTCCCCGCCCGGCCCGCTGCCGGAGATCTCGCCGCCGGAGCCGCCCACCTCGCCGCCGGAGCCGCCGAGCTCGCCCGGTAGCCCAACCCTGAGCACGCGGTTGGTGCGGGTGTCGCGTTCGGCCTGGAACCAGGTGCGACAGCCGGAGCGGTGGTACCACCACTCGCGCTGGACGCCCGCGACGTTGCGGCGGAAATAGTTGTACTGGCTCAGCTCGCGCAGGCTGGGCGCCTCCCGCGGTCGGGTGCTGAGCTCGCCGCCAAACGCGAAGTCCGCGACCTCGCGGATGCCGCAGTGCGGGCACTCGAGAACGAACGACATCGGCGGCATACTAGACACGGGTAACGCAAAGCGCAATACTGTTGCCGATGACGCAACGCCCAGTCGCCTCGGTCGCCCGCGCGCTGGCGCTGCTCGAGGTGCTGCGCGAGAGCGAGCAGGACCTCGGCGTCAACGAGCTCGCTCGGCGGATTGGCGTCAGCCCCAGCACCGCCTCGCGGCTGCTTGCCACGCTCGAGAGCGCCGGCTTCGTCCAGCGCGAGGAGCAGGGGCCGTTCCGGCTCGGGCTGGGGCTCGTGACGCTCGCCGACCGCGTGCTCGCGCGCCTGGACCTGCGCGCGCTCGCGCGCCCGGTGCTCGTCGAGCTGATGGAGCGCACGGGCGAGACGGCGACGCTGTCGGTGCCGGGCGAGCGCGAGGCGATCACCGTCGACTCGGTGCCGTCGCAGTCGAGCGTCGTGAGCATGGCGCGCCTCGGGCGCCCGAGCGTCGCGCACGCGACCGCCGTCGGCAAGGTGATGCTCGCGTTCGGCGGCGAGGGCGGGCGCGTATCTCTTCCCCGAGAGCGCGACCTGCGCGCGCTGACAGAGCGCACGATCACCGACCGCGCGCAGCTGGAGGCCGAGGTGCTGGCCGTGCGCCAGCGCGGCTACGGGACGGTGTTCGGCGAGCGCGAGCTCGACGTGAACGCGATCGCCGCGCCGGTGTTCGACCGCGCCGGCGTGCTCGCGGCGATCCTCGGGCTGCAGGGCCCCGCCAACCGCCTGCAGGACCCCACGCGGCTGCTCGACGACCTGCGCCGCGGCGCAGCCACGCTCGCGAGCGCGCTGGGCGCGGGACGCTGAGCGCCGCGATGCGCCTGCTCGCCGCCATACCCCGGGTGCTGACGCCGCTGGCACTGCTGGCCGCCGTGCTCGGCCTCGCAGCCCCCTCCCCCACGCTCGCGGCCCACTCCGACCTGCTGCTCGCGCTGCTCGTGCTCGCGACCGCGCTCGGCATCTCCTTCGCCGAGCTCGCGCGCCTGCGCGAGCACGCACGCGCGGTCGTGGTCCTCTCGCTGCTGCCCCTGCCCGTGCTCATCGGCGCCGCATGGCTGCTGGGGCGGCCGTTCGCACCGGAGATCCGCGACGGGCTGCTCGCGGTCGGGTTTTCCTCCTCGGAGGTCGCCGCCGTCGGTCTCGTCGCGCTCGCCGGCGCCGACGCGACGATCGCGCTCGGCGCCGTCACCGGGTCTTTGGTCCTCGCCGCGCTCGTCGGGCCGCTCGCAATCGGGCCGCTGTCGGGCGCCGTCGTCCACGTCGGCTCCGGCGGCCTGCTCGGCCGCTTCGCGCTGGTCGTGATCGTGCCACTCGTGATCGGCGTCGCCCTGCGCAGCCGGTCGGCGCTCGCCTCGCGCCTGGCCGCCGCCGATGCCGAGCGCGAGGGCGTCGCCGCGCTGACGGTCGCGGTGCTCGTGTACGCGGCGCTGAGCGGCACGCACGGCGCGCACCACCTCGGGGCAGCGCTGCTCGCAAGCGTCGCGTTCCTGCTGGTTTGCGCTTGCTTGGCGGCGCTTTGGCAGCGCGTCGATGCGCCCCGCGCGAGCGCCATCCCGGGCGCGTTCGCAATCGCCATGCGCGACTTCGCCGTCGCCGCGGCGCTCGCCACGCAAGCGTTCGGTACCGCCGCGGGCGCGGTGCCGGGGGTGTACGGCGTCGTCATGCTGGTGGCCGCGGCGATCACCGCTGGGCGTTTCTCGAGCGGTTAGATGGCCGCTGGGCATCTCAGTGCCCGCAGCGAGACTGTCGATCAACAAAGGCTCGGCGGCCCAGACCTCGCCCTGCGGTCTCGCGTCTACGACTGTTTCGCGACGTAATAACGATTGTAAGCTACACTTCCAGTCCATGAGTCCATTGCTCGAAGACGCCCGGCGGGTTCACGACGTGGCGGGCCTATCCGACCGAATGATCGCTGCCGCGACTGGAGCGAAGCCGAGCACCGTACGGGGCTGGCTCTCAGGCCGTAGCGAGCCGACGGGCGCACGCGCCGAACGACTGATCGAGCTCGCCGAGATGATCAAACGACTTGCGCTCGTCCTGCGACCCGAGTCGATCCCAGTCTGGCTGCAACGTCCGATCCTCGCATTGGATGACGAGAAGCCAATCGAACTCATCGCCCGCGGCGATTACCGCAGGGTCGCCAAGCTGATCGCCGAGATCGAGTACCCCGGCGTCTCCTGACCGTGGAGCAGTTGCCCGTTCGTCCTCGCACCGTCGAGGCCACGTGGATCAGACACGTACCGCACGAAGCTGACCTGCTCGGGCGAGCAGACACACCATCGGATGGGCGCTGGCAACGAGGCGATGTCGTACGCGCCCTCTACCTCGCCGACACCGTGACAACAGCCACAGCGGAGTGGTACCGCTCGCTTGCCGAGTGGGGACTCTCCCCCCAAGACCACATTCCCTACGACCATCATCGCTGGCGCCTCGACCTCGAGCTTGCCGACCTCAACAACGTCGAGCAACTGCGCCGCGTCTCACTCGACGCCCCGCAGCCGAGCCGAAATACGTGGCCTGCCTATCAGCGTGTCGGTGAGCAGCTCTGGCGCGAGGGATGGGCCGGACTCATAGCCCCCAGCGCCGCGCATCCCGGGTCGCTCATCACGTGCGTGTTCGCGACGGAATGGCCGCCAGCCGGCTGCACGCCGCTGGACGCAAGCACCGTGCAAGCCATCCCGCCACCACCCCAAGGCATGACGACCTAATCGTCGACGTGAGTGGGCTAGTCGCGATTCTCGAACCTCTCCCTCCACAACCGCGCATCGATCACCACCCCATAGTCGATTAGCGTCGGCACCCAGCTCCCGTCGTCGTAGAGCGGTCGCACGAACAGTGGTGTCCCGGGGTACTCAATAATCTGGCGCTCCATCGCCTTCCAGACTTTGCCGCGCTCAGTGGTCCCTCTGTTTAGACCCTTCGCCTGCGGAAAGAAGTTCATGTCCATGCCGCCGCCGGCGGCGTGTGCGACGAAATGCCCACGGTCCATCCCAACATGCGACCACTTCTCTGGCACTGGGATAAACCCAGCCTGACGAGCCTTCTCCCGCGGTGACTCTGTGACAACCGAATGCCCCCATACTGCCACCACGCGATCGTCACCGGCTTGAGCGCCACTCATGGTCGGCGTGCCGTCGAAGAGGTAGATCAGCGCACCCAGCGAGATCTCCATGACGTCGGCCGCCCATGGCGTCATGGCGTCGTACTCCTGCAGCCAGCCCTCGACAAGAGAGGCACGAACGAAGGCATCCCATTCCTTCGGCGACATCAATCGAGTTCTAGGCAGCGGGCGGTGTCATCGCTCGACCCAAAGCGACCCAGGTCGCGGCGTGCTCCGTCCGGGGAGCGCAGCATCAGCCGTAGGGGCGGGCTGCCCCCGATGCGCAGCTCGCGCGTGACCCGGAAGCCGAGGCGTTCGTAGAGCGCGGTGCTGCGCTCGCTCGAGGCCTCGAGATAGGCGGGCAGGCCCTCCCGATCGCAGCGGTCGAGCGTCGGGCGCATCAGCGCACTGCCGAGACCGTGCCCCTGCCTGGCTGGTAGGACGCCGACGTCACGGACGTAGTAGTGCGGCCCGCGCAGATGGCGCCACTCCATCGTGGCCCCCAGCCTCGCCGCCCGCGGCAGATGTGTGAGGAAGGCGCTGCCCTCCAGCAGCGTCACACGCGTCGGCGCGCGCCACCTCCGCGGCGGCAGGCTGAGCGCCGCGCCCGCGAGATCGTCCGTCGTCCACACGCAGCCTCGCGGCAGCGTGTAGTGGCGCAGCTCGATCCCGAAGTAGCGGCGCAGCTGCGCCCGCCGCGTGCGGTCGTTCGGCATCAGCCAGCCGAGGACCGGGTCATCGAAGAAGGCCTCCGCGAGCATTGTCCGCAGTCGCTGGATGTCCACCGCGGTCGCGCGGCGCAGGCCCCCGCCGATCTGTGGGACCGGCGCGGCCTCGCGGTCAGCTGTCTGCGAGCTCGCGCCCATCGACATGCCGAGCACTATCGCACGTGCCGCCCACCATGTGGAACAGATCCGGCCTATATCGCCGCGCCGCGCCCAGGGATCCAGTTGGTGCCGGCGAGCGGTACGCGCGCCATCGCCGCGGCCTCGATCGTCAGCGCGACGAGGTCCTCCGGCTCGAGGTTGTGGACGTGGGACTTGCCGCACGCGCGCGCGAGCGTCTGCGTCTCCAGCACCAGCGTGCGCAGGTAGTTGGCCAGGCGCCGCCCGCCCTCCACCGGGTCCAGGCGCGCCGCCAGCTCCTCCTCCTGGGTCGAGATGCCGGCCGGGTCGAGGCCCGCCTGGTAGTCGTCGTAGTAGCCCGCCGCCGAGCCGAGCGCGCGGTAGGCCTCGTCGTGCTCGGGGGCGTTGTCGCCGAGGGCGATCATCGCCGCCACGCCGATCGAGACCGCGTCGGCGCCCATCGCCAGCGCCTTCGCCACGTCCGCGCCCGTGCGGATGCCGCCCGAGACGATCAGCTGCACCTCGCGGTGCATGCCGAGGTCCATCAGCGCCTCGACCGCCTGCGGGATCGCCGCCAGGATCGGGATGCCGACGTGCTCGATGAACACCTCCTGCGTGGCCGCCGTGCCGCCCTGCATGCCGTCGAGCACGATCGCATCGGCGCCCGCCTTCACCGCCAGCGCGACGTCGTAGTACGTGCGCGTGGCGCCGACCTTGACGTAGATCGGCACGCGCCAGTCGGTGATCTCGCGCAGCTCCTCGATCTTGATCTCCAGATCGTCCGGGCCCGTCCAGTCCGGGTGCCGGCAGGCGCTGCGCTGGTCGATCCCCTCCGGCAGGTCGCGCATCTGCGCCACGCGCGCGGAGATCTTGTGGCCGAGCAGCATGCCGCCGCCGCCCGGCTTCGCGCCCTGGCCGACGACGATCTCGATCGCGTCCGCGCGGCGCAGGTCGTCCGGGTTCATGCCGTAGCGCGAGGGCAGCAGCTGATAGACCAGCTTGCTGGAGTGCTCGCGCTCCTCCGGCGTCATGCCGCCGTCGCCCGTCGTCGTGCTCGTGCCGAGCTCGCTCGCGCCGCGCCCGAGCGCCTCCTTCGCCGGCCCCGACAGCGCGCCGAAGCTCATCCCCGCGATCGTGATCGGGATGTCCAGGTGCAGCGGCTCGCGCGCGAAGCGCCCGCCGATCGTCACGTCGGTCGCGCAGCGCTCGCGGTAGCCCTCCAGCGGATAGCGCGACACGCTCGCGCCGAGGAACAGCAGGTCGTCGAAGCTCGGCACGTGGCGCTTGGCGCCAAAGCCGCGGATGTCGTACATGCCCTCGCGCGCCGCGCGCTGGATCTCCGCGATCGCACCCCGATCGAACGTCGCCGACTCGCGCAGGCCCGGGTGCCAACCCGCCGCGGTCGGCGCGGCCATCTGCGGCGCCGAGCCGTTGTCGTCCATCTCAGTAGCTCCCGAGGTTCTCGACGTGGAAGTGGTAGAGCTGGCGGGCCGAGCCGTAGCGGCGGAAATCCCTTGCTTCGACATCGTCGATCTCGGCGCGCTCGAGCAGTTGCGCGAGCTGCTCCAAGTGCTCGGCGCGCATTTCCTTCTCGATGCAGTCCGCGCCCAGCCCCGCGACCGCGCCGCGGACGTACAGGCGCGCCTCGTACACGGAGTCGCCGAGCGCTTCGCCCGCGTCGCCGCACACCACCAGCGCGCCCTTCTGCGCCATGAACGCGCTCATGTGCCCGACCGCGCCGCGCACGACGACATCCGCCCCCTTCAGCGAGATCGCACAGCGCGCCGAGGCGTCGCCGTGGACGACCAGCAGGCCGCCGCGGGCGCTCGCCGCCGCCGATTGGCTGGCGCTGCCCTCGACGGTGACCGTGCCCGACATCATGTTCTCGGCCACGCCCACGCCGCAGTTGCCGTGCACGCGCACGCTCGCGAGCTTGTTCATGCCCGCGCAGTAGTAACCCACGTGCCCATCGATCTCGACCTCGTGCGGCGCGTCGATGCCGACCGCGATCGAGTGCCTGCCCGCCGGGTTCAGCACGCGCACGCGGTGTGGCTCGTGCGTCTCGTGCAGGCGCTGGTTGAGCTCGCGGACGCTGTCGCTCGCCAGGTCGAAGGACAGCGCCTCCCGGGTGACATCGGGGGCCGACATCACGCCACCAGCGTCGTTCCCCAGCTATACACGCGGCCCGGCTCGGGCTCCCAGCTGACCGCGTCCTCGGCGCCCGGCAGCACCGCGATCGCTCGGTACTCCGACGCGATCGCCACCCACTCGTCGGTCTCCGCCATCACCGCCGGCTTGCACGCGATCGGGTCGCGCAACACCGCGAAGCCATCGGCGCTCCCCACCGCGAACGTGTAGAAGCCGTCGAGGTCCGACAGGCAGCCCTCGAGCGCCTGCTCGAGGCTCGCGCCCTCGCGCAGCCGCCACGTCAGATACCCGGCCGCCACCTCGCTGTCGTTGTCGGTCTGAAACTGGATGCCCTCGCGGCGCAGCTTGCCGCGCAGGCGGTTGTGGTTCGACAGCGAGCCGTTGTGCACGAGGCACAGGTCAAGGCCCGTCGAGAACGGGTGCGAGTGCTCGGTCGTGACGCGACTCTCGGTCGCCATGCGCGTATGGCCGAGGGCGTGGCTGCCGTCGATCCGCTCGATGTCGAAACGCCGCACGAAATCACCCGGCCTGCCGGCCTCCTTATAGATCTCGATCGCCGAGCCGGCGCTCATCAGCCGCAGCTCCGGGTGCTCCGCGGCGAGCCAGACCTGCACCTCCGGCGCGTCCGCATCGACCACGAACAGCGCGTGCGTCGCGCGCACCCGCGGCTCCGACGCGCCTTCGAACGCATCGGCGAGCTCAGCCCCGATCGAGCTCCAGTCGACGTCCGCGTGCGGCGCGCACAGCGAGATCTTGCACGAGCCCGCCGGCGCCGGCTCGCGATAGAACGCCACGCCCGCGCTGTCCGGCCCGCGGAAGGAGAGCTGCTCGAGCATCCTCGCGAGGTGCTCCCCCAGCTGGGCCTGCAGCGCAGGGGACTTCGTGTAAAGCCCTGCGATCCCACACATGCAAATCACTGTAGAGGCCGCGCTCGGCATCGCACATGGCCTCCGCGCGCACACTTTCACCGCAGAATGTGGCGTCTGGCGCTACAGCGCGGAGGGAACCCACGCGCCCAGGCGCCGCTGCTCCCGTCGCACCGTGTGCAGCGCCTCGCGCAGGTCCACCCGCGCGATCGGCGCCAGCGCCCCAGGGTCGATCAGGTTGTCCGGCGCGGCCCCCGCCGCGATCAGCTCCGCGTGATGGGCGAAGCGCAGGCGCATGATCACGTCGAACGCCTCCTTCAGCGCGTCCGCCGCGCCCCGCTCGATGCCGCCCGCGCTCGCCACCGCCTCGATCCGGTCGAGCGTCGGTGAGATCGTCACGCCGTTGGCCAGCGCGTGAAAGCGCACCAGGTTCACCAACGGCACGATCGCGCCGCGCTTCAGGTCCAGGCGCCCGGCGTCCGCGCCGCGGCGCTCGACCGCCAGGTCGCCGCGGAAGCCGAGCGCCACCTGATAGCCCGTCGCCGTGCGCGCGACCAGGCGCATGAAGTCGGGGTATTCGCGCGCCGCGCGAATCCGCTCGGTCAGCGCCGCCGTCACCGCCAGCCCCCCGGCGGCCGCGCGGAAGTCGAACGCCACCGACGCGCGGATCAGCCGCGACTCGCTCGGCGCGCGCAGGCAATCGTCGAAGGTCGCGATCCAGTCGGCCTTCGACATCCGCCACAGGCGGTTGCCCGCGAGCACGTCGTTGTTGTCGACGCCGAAGCCGCAGCGCGCGAGCCCCGCGTTGACCTCGCCGCCGAGCCGCGCGAAGTACGCGTCGACGGCATCCTCTTCGCCCGCCGGCGGCGTCGCGTACGCGAGCGCGTTGTCCTGGTCTGAGGACAGCGTGAACTCCCGCCGCGCGGCGCTGCCCAGGTCCAGCCACGCCCACGCCTGCGGCGCGGGTCCGTTCCTGGACAGTGAGAAGTCGATCAGCCGCACCGTCAGCGCGTCCTGCTGGAGGCTCAGCACGCGCCCGATGTCGCGCGAGGGCACCCCCGCGCCGACGAGCAGCGCGAACAGCCGCGGCAGGTGCGCGGCGGCGCGCTCGAGCACCTCCTCGTCGGCCGCGCCGAGAATCGTGTGGCGCAGCGCGATCGGGCTGCGCGCGTCCAGGCCGAGCAGATCCGCCGCCGAGAGCAACCCGCACACACGCTCGCCGTCGAGCACCGCCATGTGCTCGACGCCCGCCGCCAGCATGTCCACCGTCGCCTCCACCGCCAGCTGGCCCACCGGCACCGTCGGCGCGGGGCGGGCGATCGCCCTCACCGGGGTCTCGCCGTCCAGATGACCCGAGGCAACCCAGGCACGCAGCTCCGCATCGGTGAGGATCGCCAGCTCGTCGTCGCGCCCTCGCACGAGCAGCGCCGCGGTCTCGTTGCCGGAACCGAGCCGTCCGGCAACCTCGCGCACCGGCTCCTGCGGCTCGCAGAAGACAGCCGGGCGCATGATCGCCGACACCGGCGTCGTGCCCACGTCGAGCAGCCCGTGCACGGTGTGACCGCTGCGCGTCAGGCGCGTTCGCATCGTGCCCGCCACGTAGCCGACGCCCGCCGGCGTCGCGAGCACACGGCGCGCCGTGGGCGCGTCCAGCAGCGCGCACACCGACGGCTCGCGCGCGCGCACCGTGAAGATCGGCGCCATCCCAGTCAGCAGCGACGGGTGCCCGAAGCACTCGCCCGGCTCGAGCACCACCACCGGCTCGCCCTCGTGCACGAGCTCCATCGAGCCCGCACGCAGCACGTACAGGCCCTGCGCCGGAGCGCCGTCCTCGACGAGCACGAGCTCCCCCGTTTCGAAGGAGACCTCGCTCGCCGCCGCGGCCACCGCGGCCACATCCGCGGGTGGGAGCCCGTCGAACGGCGGCTGCTTGGCGAGGAATGTGTCCAGGTGCTCCATGTCGCTCCCAACAATTGTGTTCACATCTCGCCTGGGAGATCCCCCGGTCACCTGGCAATCTGGCGCGAGAACCCACAACCTGATCGGGAGAGCATATGGCGGATGACACAGGCTCCGGGACCTTCGACGAGCTCGACTACGAGGGGGGTGGGCTGCCGAAAACGATCAACTGGTGGGGCGCGTTCGTGATCGGTCTCGCCGGCACGATCCTCGTTACCGGGATCGCGCCCACGATGGTCACCTCACTCGGCGCCGCCGCGGTGCCGCTGATCTTCGTCATCACCGTCAGCGGCTATCTGCTGTGCCTGTTCCTCGCCGAGCTCTCGGCGATGATGCCCGAGCGCTCGGGCGGCTCGCCGTCCTACGCCTATCCCGCCTACAAGGACCGCTGGCCGAAGTTCGCCGAACACGTCAACGGCTTCACAGCGTGGGCGTACTGGCTCGGCTGGTTCCCGGTCGCGCCGCTGAACATGATCCTCGCCTCCTTTTACATCGTCGAGCGCTTTGGCCTCTCCGAAAAGGGCTTCACGCCGATCGACACGCCGATCGCGTGGTGGACGCTGGGGATCTCCGTCGTCGGGATCCTGCTGCTGTTCATCCCCTCCTACCTGGGGCTGCGCTTCGGCACGATCTTCGCCACGGCGCTCGCGTTCCTGTCGATGATCCCGCTCACGTTCCTCGCGATCTCCTGGATCTTCCGCCCCAGCGTCGTGCACTTCGGCGAACTGTTCCACTTCCACCACGTCGACGGCACCGGCTTCTTCGCCAGCCAGTACGGCCACGGCTGGTTCGTGATCGCGCTCGCCTTCTCGTTCCTGTTGACATGGAACGTGATCGCGATGGAGGCGGCGGCGTGCTACATCGGCGAGACGCGCGACCCCGACCGCGACGCGAAGATCGCAATGAACGCCGAGGGCGCCTACGGAGTGTTCATCTACGTGGCGATCCCCGTCGCGTTCGTGATCGTGCTTGGCACCAAAGCGCTCGGCAACACCGCGCTCGTCGATCCGAAGACGATCTTCGTCACCTTCGCCTCGAAGGTGTTCGGCACCGGCACCGGCGGCGAACTGCTCAACTGGCTGATCGCCGTGATGCTGATCATCGCGCTCGTGCTCTCGGCGCTGAACGCGATCACCGGGACCGCGCGCTCGCTGCACCAGATGTCCGTGGACGGGCAGTTCCCGCGCTTCTTCCACGCCACCAACTCCCACGGCGTGCCGCACCGCTCGATGATCTTCAACGTCGTCTGCTCGATCGTCGTCGTGTTCTTCGGCGGCGCCGTGCAGATCTACACCTTCTCCAACGTCGGCTACCTAGCCTCGTTCATCCCGGTGCTCATCGGCTACTACCTGCTGCGCAAGGAAAGGCCCAACCTGCGCCGGCCGTTCAAGCTGCCCGAGTGGATGAAGTACCTCGCGCTTGCACTTGCGGCGGTCTACGCCGTGATCTACTTCTGGGGTGGGCCGGTGTACGCCGACTGCTCCTGCAACGCCGCCGGGCACAAGACGCTGATCTACTACTTCCTCGGCTTCGGCGTGCTCGCGTCCTACTACCCGATGTACCTGTGGCGCAAGGCCGGCGACCGCAAGAAAACCGCGAGCCTACCCGCCACGGCCGCGGCTCCGCCCGAGGGCGCCAGCCCGTGAGCGCCACCGCGCAGGCGCGAGCGCGGCTGGGGCCAAAGGTGGACATGGAGGTGAACGAATCGGCCGAGCCGGGCTTCGCGCGCATCCTGCTCGCGACCGAGGGGCGCGCGATCCCCGACGCCGCGATCGCGCGCATCGCCGAGCTCGTGGACAGGTCCGGCCCGGTCGCGCCCACCGTGCACGTGTTCTCGATCGCGCGCATCCACGGCGTCTCCTTCGGCTTCCCCAACCCGGGACTGTTGCCCACCAAGCGCGAGCTCGCCGCGCTGCGCGAGATCGTCGACAGCGCCATCAGGCGACTCTCGCGCGAGGGCCTCGAGGCCGAGGGCCACGTGCTCGCCACGCGCAAGGCCACCGCGCGCATCTGCGAGGAGGCGATCAGGGAGGAGTGCCAGGCGATCGTCATGGCCGCCGACCCCGACCGCAACCGCATCCTCGGCGACATGCTCTGGACGCAGGAGCCCCAGCGGGTCAGGCGGCGGGCGAAGGTGCCGGTGTTTTTGGTTGGGGATGGGGGTTGAGCGGAGCCCGAGAGTGAGGCGACACGAGGAGGAGCTTGTCAAGCGGCGCTCCTTGGCATCAAGCTCGTAGATTCGCGAACTTTAGATTCGTCGAGCGCCCACCGCTCCCAAGTCGGCCAGTAGCTCGACAGTCGAGGCCGTGACTGCGGACGCCCCGGCGTCAATCAGCTCCGTCCGGTGTTCCTCGGCCAGCTTGCTGGTTGTGAACACGAAAATGGGTATCGCGTGATCAAGCTCGCGAACCGCCTGGACCAGGTTTCGGCCCGCCGCTGGCTGGTACTTCCCGTCTTCCACACGACCAAAGTCGGTGATGACGGCGACGTAGCCGCCTTCGCCGAACAGCCTGAGACCTTCGGCCGTGGTCAGTGCGGTCACGACGGGGACTTCCTCGGTCTTGAGCGTCTGAATCTCATAGGCATTGTTCTCCGGCTTGTCATCCACCCAAAGCACCCGCCCACCCGACGGTCGCATGCTGCCGCGACGCCGGCCGAAGATCTTCTCGAAAGGGTCACTGGCAGTAGGCTCGGGCAACGATCCTCCCGTTCGAGGCGCGCCCGACACGTGCCGCGGTTCAGCAACTGGTGGCTCGGCGAGCGGTACCACCTTGTCCTGGAGATCCGCTATCAGCTCGTGGAGGTTTTCCGAAGCTTCCTGGACCGTGATGGAAAACCCCCCGACGTTGATCGTGTACGACCGGGACCGCAGAACATCACGAATCACCGGGTAGAGCTTCCACAGCAACAGCCCGACGATAAGCGGCCAGAGGTAGCCGCTGAGGCTCGAGAACAATTCGGACGTTGAGGTGGCTGGGGTCACGGGCGACGGTATTTCGAAGATGTTGAATCAGGCACGTCCTAACCTAGCCCAGCAAGCAGACGGACCACTCCGTTCACCTGCTTGGGCAAGGAGTCAGCCGACCGCGCCGCTCAGAGGACCGGCTCTGTCGAGGGCTCGGCGACCGACGGCGCCCCCGGCCGCCCATGCAACCGAGCGAGCTTGATCGCAAGCTCGAGCGACAGCAGATCATCCTCGTCGAGTGACACCCCCGTGAGCTCCTCGATCCGCGCCAGCCGCTGGCGCAGCGTGTTCGGGTGAATGAACAGCGCGCGCGCGCTCTCGATCACGCTGCGCCGCTCGGCGAGGTAGCGCTCGAGCGTGTCCAGCAGCGATGAGCGCCGGCGGTTGTCGTAGGCGATCAGCGCGTCGACCGCCTCGCGCATCCTGTCGCGCGGGGCCTCGTCGGCGCCGATGTGGACGAGGTAGCGGTAGGCGCCGAGCTGCGAGTAGGCGATCGCGCCGCCGTCGTGCAGCAGCGCGCGGCCGATCGTGCTCGCGTCGAGCGCCTCGCGGTAGGCGCGCGCCGCCTCCGCGCCCGACCCGCGCACGTGGCTGATGCCGATCGCCGCGCGGCTCTGGCGGCCGAGGTCCTGGCAGGCGCGCAGCATCTCCTCGGCGCGCTCGGGCCTGCCCGCGCCGAGCGGGATCGCCGCCCTCACCGGGCCGGGGCCCGCCTCGATCGCCGCGCGCGGCGCAAGCGCCGCCAGGCCGCGCCCGAGCGCCTCCGCGGCCTCCCGCCACTCCACCGAGGCAGGCTCGAGACCGCCGGCGGGCTCCGCGCAGATCATCAGGAAGGGTTCGGTCAGGTCGCAGCGGACCTCGGCGGCCTTCGCGACCGCGAACGCCGTCGCGCCCGCCGCCAGCGCCTCGAACAGGTCCTTGACGATGTTCGCGTTCGTCAGGTGCTCGATCAGCTCAGCGCGCTTGATCGCGACCGCGGCGATGTGGGCGATCGCGCGAGCGAGCTCCGTGTCCTCGCCGCTGAACTTGCGCCGCGGCGGCGAGCCCGCGCACAGCAGCCCCAGGCGCTCGCCGCCCGCCGTCAGCGGCGTCAGCAGAAGGTCGCCGACGTCCAGGCCGGGCCACAGGCTGCGCGCGGTCGGCCCGGAGCCACGGCCATCGAGCGCGTCGATCAGGAAGCCCGCGGCGGAGGCCGTCGGCGGCGAGGAGACACCGGCCGGATCGGAGCGCAGCAGCCGCAGGCCGCCGTCGTCGGGGTCCAGGCGATAGACCTGGCAGAACTCCGCGTCCAGCAACCGGCGCAAACCCGTGGCGAGGATCAGGCCGAGATCGTCGGCGTCGCTCGCCGCCGCCACTTCCCCGCCGAGTCCCGACAGGCGTGTGAGCGTGTCGACGCGACGACGCTCGCGCTGGTAGAGCTGGGCGTTCTCGATCGCGCCTGAGACCAGCGAGGCGATGTGCACGAGCAGCTTCAGCGTCTCCTCGGTGAACTCGCGCGGGGCCTCGGTGTGGAGCACGATCACGCCGAGCGTCTCGTTCGAGCGCGACAGGATCGGGACGGCGACCATCGACTGGAAGCGCTCCTCCTGCAACAGCGGGATGTACTTCATGCGCGGGTCCTCCATCGCGCCCTCGCGGATGAACTCGGGCGTGCGGTGGCGGGCGACCCAGCCGGTCAGGCCCTCCTCGATCGCGAGCTGCACGCGGCCGACCGCGTCCGCGAACACCTGCGAGGCCGCGCGGATCGTCAGCTCGTCGTCTTCGAGCAGGTAGATGAAGCACGCGTGGCAGTCGGTCGCCTGCGTCGCCAGATCGACGATCCCCTGCAGCATCGGGCCGAGCTCGACCGACGACGAAACGAGCTTGATGACGCCGTAGAGGGTACGGTTCTCCTCGCGGAGCCCGTGCTGCTCGGTGATAGTGGACATATGTGCGCTGTGCACATGCTACCGGCCGCTAACAGGAGATCGCAGCCATTGCCGCGCCACGGCCGCGACCGATATACCTTGCGGGCGATGACCCCACCGCCACAGAACGCCGAGGACATACGGCGGATCCTCACCGACGCGGGCGTCGAGTTCCTGTTCGCGCAGTTCGTCGACATGCACGGCAAGCCGAACGCCAAGCTCGTGCCCGCGCACCACCTCGACGACCTGCTCACCGAGGGCGCCGGCTTCGCCGGGTTCGCCGCCGGCGACATCGGCCAGGGTCCCGACGACCCCGACATCATCGCCATGCCCGACCCGCGCAGCCTCACGATCCTGCCGTGGCGCAAGGACGTTGCGCGCTTCGCCTGCGACGTCACCGTCGAGGGCCAGGCGTGGCCATACTGCCCGCGGACGATCCTGCGCTCGGCGCTCGATCGCGCGGCGGCGCTCGGCTACGAACTGAAGATCGGCGCCGAGCTCGAGTACTTCCTGCTGCGTCGCAGCGCCGACGGCAAGCTCGAGCTCGCCGACCCGCTCGACACGCTCGAGCAGCCCTGTTACGACATGCGCGCGCTGACGCGCAACCTCGACTTCGTCACCGAGGTCTCCAAAGCGGTCACAGGGCTCGGCTGGGATAACTACGCCACCGACCACGAGGACGCCAACGGGCAGTTCGAGCAGAACTTCGCGTTCGCCGACGCGCTCACGACCTGCGACCGCGCCGTGTTCTTCCGCTACATGGTCGAGTCGCTGGCCCAGGAGCGCGGCCTGATCGCGACGTTCATGCCCAAGCCGTTCGCGCATCTGACCGGCAACGGCTGCCACTTCCACATCAGCCTGTGGCGCGACGGGGAGAACCTGTTCGAGCGCGACCCCGCGGAGGATCCGCGCGGGCTGGGGCTCTCAGAGCTCGCCTACAAGTTCCTCGGCGGGCTGAAAGCGCACGCGAAGGCCTACATCGCGGTGACCGCGCCAACCGTCAACTCCTACAAGCGGCTATCCGTCGGCGCCCCCGAAAGCGGCTCCACGTGGGCGCCCGCGTACGTCAGCTACGGCTACAACAACCGCACGCAGATGCTGCGCATCCCCGCCCCCGGGCGAATCGAGGACCGCACCGTCGACGGTTCCTGCAACCCCTATCTCGCCGCCACCGCGATGATCGGCGCGGGCCTGGACGGGATCGAGCACGACCTCGACCCCGGCGACCCCAACTCCGCCAACCTTTACACGCTCAGCGACGAGGAGCTCGCAGCCGCCGGCATCGAGCTGCTGCCCGCCAACCTGCTCGACGCCACGCGCGAGCTCGAGCGCTGTGAGGCGCTGCGCGCCGCGCTCGGCAAGACGGCCGACGGCGACTACCTCGACTACTACGTCAAGATCAAGCGCCGCGAAGTCCAGGCCGCCCACGAGCAGATCACGCCGTGGGAGCTCGAGCGCTACCTGCAGCTCTTCTAAGCACGCAGCAGTTCCAGGCGCTGCGCGGCGGCGGCGAGGCTGCGCACGCTCTCCGCCTGCAGGGCGTCGAGGTGCGTGGCGAGGGCCACGAACGCCTGGGCGGTCGTCAACGCGTCGCCGACCGCGTCGTGCGGGTGGTGGGAGGGCAGGCCGAGCGCGGCGGCGAGCTCGCTCAGCGAGGTGCGGCGCGGGCCGTGGCCGTCGCGTTCGTGCAGCCAGATCAGCCCGAGCACGCTCGTGTCGATCATCGGCCCCCGCAGGCGCACGCCCTGCCGGCGCAGGGCCGGTCGCAGGAAGCCGCGCTCGATCGCGGCGACGTGCACGACCAGGATCCTGCCGGCCATGACCGCGAGCAGCGGGTCGATCGCGACGTCGAGCGGGGGCGCGCCGGCGAGGTCGACCGCGCGCATCCCGTGTACGCGGATCGCCGCCTCGCTCATCGCGCGCAGCGGACGCACGCGCCCGTGCACGGCCGCGCTCAACTGCACGCGCCCGTCCTCGATCGGGATCGCGCCGAAGGAGACGATCTCATCGCGCTTGGGATCAAGGCCGCTCAGCTCGAGGTCGACCGCGCAGTAGCTCGCCTGGCGCCACGGCGTGCGCCCGCGCGGACGGCGGGCACGCTTGTATGCCAGCGCCCCCGCGCCGCTCGGGCGGCGCAGGATGCTCATCGCACCCCGAGGCTCAGCTCGGCGGCGAGGTGGCGCTGCACCGAGGCCACGGCGCGAAACGCCTCCTTGAGATAGCTGCGCGTCAGCGCGCTGAGATCGTCCGGGTTCAGGTAATCGTCCGGCTCGACCCCCGCGCGTAGCTGCTCGACCTGGTGCTCCATGCGCAGCTCGGTGAACAGCTCGAAGGCATCCTCGAGCGTGTGCACCTCGGCCGCCGGCAGCGTACCCGCGTCGCCGGCCGCGCGCAGGCGCTCGAGCGTCGAGGCACTCGTCACGCCCGCCGCCATCCCCGCCCAGCGCGCGAGGTCGACGACCGGCAACAGGCCGCCGTTCTTGAGGTCGAGCCGTCCCCTGTGCTCGCCGTCGTGCTCGACCACCAGCCCGCGCAGAAAGCCCGTCGGCGGGCGGTGCGAGAGCGCGAAGCGCGCGAGCAGGCGCAGCAGCTCGGGCCGCGCCCGCGCCGCGCGGAACGTGTCGGAGACGGGACTGCCGCTGTGGATGCCCCACACCGGGCGGCTGTCGACGAGCACCGAGACGAGGATCGGCACCTGCTCGCGCGTCGGGTGCTCCATCCAGTCGCGCGCGAGCTTCCGCCAGGACTCGATCGAGCGCACGAACAGGATGTCCGATGCGGTGGCGCCGTGGCTGTCGACGCGGATCCCGCACCGCTCGAGGCCCGCGGCCACCGCGCCGGCGAGCGTGTGCAGGTACGGCCGCACGACGTGCTCGTCGACCCCCCCGTACCAGACGATCGCACTGTCGACGTCCGATGCCGGCGTCGCCTCGCGGCGCGACTGGCTGCCGAGCGCGAGCCACGAGAACTCCGCCGGCGGCGGGGGCGGGTGGGGTCCAGTCGCGAGCGCGAGCTCGATCAGCCGGCGCGTGAGCGCGTCCAGCACCACCGAGTAGATCGCGCTGACGCTCGAGGCGGCCACGCGCGCGTCGAGCAACGCGATCACCGCCGGGCGCAGCCCCTGCGCCGCGTCGACGAGCTCGGCGACGCTCTGTGCGCGCGCGATCGCGCGGCGCAAATAGAACGAGGACAGCGTCTCGACCGCGAGCAGGTCGACCGCTTCCACGACCCCGATCACCCTGCGCCCGGCGTCGAGCACCGGGAAGTGGCGCACGCCGCGGTCGAGCATCTCCAGCAGCACGTCGCCCCCGAGCCTGTCCGGCTCGACGGTGTACGCCGGGGCGCTCATCACCGTTGAGATGGGATCCTCGTAGGAGACGCCGTTGGCGACCACACGCGAGCGCAGGTCGCGGTCGGTGAGGATCCCCAGCGAGTCGCCGAGCTCGATCACGATCGACGTCGACGGAGCGCCCGCCATCTTCGCCGCGGCCTCGCGGATCGTCGTCTCGGGCGAGCACAGCAGCGGCGGGTCGCGGATCAGCGCCGCGACCGGCTGGTTGGCGGGATCCGGCGCCGGCGCGCGCGGGGCGAGCGCCGCCGACAGGCGCGTCTGCACCTCCAGCAGCGAGCGTGCGACGAAGCCGACGCTCTCCGGCCGCGCCAGCACGCCGCGCGCGACCTCCGCGGGGATGCGGTAGCAGAGCGTGTCCTCCTGCGCGCGCGCGGCGAACCCGGGCGGCAGCCCCGAGAGCATCGAGGCGTGGCCGAAAAGCTCGCCCGGGCCGAGCAGGTCGAGCACGCGCTCGCCGAGCACGATCTCAACGGCGCCCGTGCGCACGACGCGCAGGTGCTCGACCGGCTGCGCGCCCTGCGCGAAGATCGTCGTGCCGGCGAGGAAGAACTCGACCTCGGCGGCGGCCGCGGCACGCTCCACGTCCGCCGTCTGCAGCGCGTCGAACGGCGGGTGCGCGCACAGGAACTCGACCACGTCGCCGAGCGGCGCCGCCGGGCTTGACATCCGCGCCTGCTCGCCTCGCTCGGTGCTCACGTCGTGATCGTACGTGGCGGCTGGCGCGACGAAGCTCCCGGGTCCGGGTAGGATTGGACACCACTTTCCCGTTCCCGACCAACGAGGTTCCAGAGCACGTGGCGATCGATCTCCAACAAGTCTCAGCCGTAGACGCCGAGCCCGGCGAGCTGCCCAAGACGATGGCCGCGTGGGTCATCCGCGAAGAGCGCTTCGGCGAACCCAAGGACGCCTTCCAGATCGAGGAGATCGAGGTGCCCGAGCCGGGCGCGTTCGAGGTGATCGTGCGCGTGATGGCCGCGGGCGTCAACTACAACAACGTCTGGGCCGCGCTCGGCAAGCCCGTGTCGGTCATGCGCTACGGCGACCACCCCGAGTTCGGCCACCACATCGGCGGCTCCGACGCCTCGGGCATCGTCTGGAAGGTCGGCGCCGGCGTCACCCGCTGGAAGCCCGGCGACGAAGTCGTCGCGCACTGCAACCAGGCCTCCTACGAGGACCCCGAGGTCCACGGCCTGGACCCGATGGCCGCGCCCTCGCAGAAGATCTGGGGCTATGAGACGACGTGGGGCTCGTTCGCCCAGTTCTGCAAGGTGCAGGCGCAGCAGCTGCTGCCCAAGCCCGCCGCGCTGACCTGGGAGGAGGCCGCCTCCTACGGCCTCGTGTACTTCACCGCCTACCGCATGCTGATCACGCGCTGCAAGCTCCAGGCCGGGGCCAACGTGCTGATCTGGGGCGCCGCCGGCGGCCTCGGCGTGTTCGCCACGCAGCTCTGCGCCGCCGCCGGCGCGAACTCGGTCGGCGTCGTCTCCTCGGCCGAGAAGGGCGAGCTGGTCAAGCGCCTCGGCGCCGTCGACTACATCGACCGCAACGAGTTCGCCGGGATGATGCGCCGGGGGGGCGAGGACGAGGCCGAAGAGGCGGCTCGCTTCAAGGTCTCTCGCGACTTCGCCAAGCGCGTCAAGGAGATCCTCGGCGACGCGCCCGACATCGTCTTCGAGCACGTCGGCAAAGCGACCTTCCCGACCTCCGTGTTCACGGCCAAGACGTTCGGCAAAGTCGTCATCTGCGCCGGCACCACAGGGATCGACCTCGACTTCAACGTCGCCTACCTGTGGATGCGCCAGAAGGAGATCCTCGGATCGCACTTCGCCAACGCGTACGAGTGCACGAAGGCCAACGAGCTGATCGAGAGCGGCCAGATCCGACCGGTGCTATGGCGCACGCTCGGCTTCGACGGCGTCGCCGAAGCGCATCAGCTGATGCTCGAAAACAAGCATCTCGGCAAGATCTCGATCCTCGTCGGCGCCGACGCCGAGGGTCAGGGCAAGACCGCCGACGGACCCGGCGCGATCCACGCGGAGGTGGGCGCCTGATGGCCGGCACGGTGATCGTCCCCTGGTATGCCACCGGCTTCCGCGGCGACGACTTCGAGCAGGCGCTGAACGAGGTCGCCGCCACCGCGCTGCGCTACGGCGCGAGCTCCTACGCGGTCTACCGCCAGCGCGACGACCGCTACCGCTTCCAGCAGCTGGCCGCCTTCGAGGAGTACCTCGAATGGGAACGCTACTGGGAAGGGGCGGAGATGACCTACTTCCGCACGATCCACTCGAGCTGGTACCAGGTGCCGCTGCTCTACGGCTGGTGGGACCGCACCGCGCACGGCGCGGTCAGCGACGAGGAGCTCGCGCTCGGCAACGGGCTGGGCAACGGGCACGGCGTGCACAGCGCCTGAGCGGCGCGCCGTCTCAGCCCTGCTCTAGCGGCGCCATCGTCAGCCCCGCGCCCTTCAACTGCTCCCAGTAGTGCTCGGCGGCCTCCTGGTGGCCGCTGTAGACGACAGCGCGGCCGGAGGCGTGGATCACGTTGGCGATCTCCATGCCGCGCTTCAGCGTGACCCCGGGGATAAAGCGGGCCAGCGTGCGCGCGACATGCTCGAACGTGTTGTGGTCGTCGTTGCGGACGATCACCCGCCAATCGCCCCCCAGGCCGCCTCCCGGCCCTCCGATACGTGGCTTCTCAAGCGTTTGATCCATGGCCGCCAGGATAAAGCTCGCGGCGCGACCGTACAATTGCTGCATGAGCGGCGAGCACTCAGCGCGGCTGCCCGAGCCAGACCGGCCCTGGATGATGCGGACCTACGCGGGTCACTCGACGGCGAAGGCCTCCAACGAGCTCTACCGGCGCAACCTCGAAAAGGGCCAGACGGGGCTGTCGGTGGCGTTCGACCTGCCCACGCAGACGGGCTACGACGCCGACGACGAGCTCGCCCGCGGCGAGGTCGGCAAGGTCGGCGTCCCGATCGCCCACCGCGGCGATATGGCCGCGCTGATGGACGGCATCCCGCTCGGGGAGATGAACACGTCGATGACGATCAATGCGACCGCCGCGTGGCTGCTGGCGCTGTACATCGTCGCCGCCGAGGAGCAGGGCGTCGGGCAGGAGCAGCTGCAGGGCACGACGCAGAACGACATCATCAAGGAGTTCCTCGCGCGCGGCACCTACGCGTTCCCGCCGGCGCCGTCGATGCGCCTGATCGCGGACATGATCGCCTACACGGTCGAGCACGTCCCCAAGTGGAACCCGATCAACATCTGCTCGTATCACCTGCAGGAGGCGGGCGCGACGCCGGTGCAGGAGATCGCCTACGCGATGAGCAACGCGATCGCCGTGCTCGACGCCGCGCGCGAGCGCATCGAGCGAACTCCGGGCGGGCACGGCGAAGAGCTGATGGAACAGGTCTTCGGGCGGATCTCGTTCTTCGTCAACGCCGGCGTGCGCTTCGTCGAGGAGCACGCGAAGCTGCGCGCGATGTCGATCCTGTGGGAGGAGCTCGGGCGCCAGCGCTACGGCGTGCGCCAGGAGCGCCACCTGCGCTTCCGCTACGGCGTGCAGGTCAACTCGCTCGGCCTCACCGAGGCCCAGCCGGAGAACAACGTGCAGCGCATCGTGCTCGAGGCGCTCGCGGTGACGCTCGGACGCGACGCGCGCGCCCGCGCGATCCAGCTGCCGGCCTGGAACGAGGCGCTCGGCCTGCCCCGCCCGTGGGACCAGCAGTGGTCGCTGCGCATCCAGCAGGTGCTCGCCTACGAGACCGACATCCTCGAGTACCCCGACATCTTCGAGGGCTCGAAGGTGATGGAGGCGCTGGTCGCCGAGCTGCTGGAGGGGGCGCGCGCGGAGATGGCGGTCGTGTCCGAGCTCGGTGGTGCGGTCGAGGCGGTGCCCTACATGAAGGCGGCGCTCGTCGACAGCCACCGCGAGCGGCTGCGGCGGATCGAGGCGGGCGAGCAGGTCGTCGTCGGCCAGAACCGTTTCACCGAGACCGAGGAGTCGCCGCTGACCGCCGACGCCGAGGGCGGCATCCTGGTGGTCGATCCGGCGCTCGAAGCCGAGCAGATCGAGGCGCTGCGCCGCTGGCGCTCAGAGCGCGACCAGGCGGCCGTCGATGAGGCGCTCGCGACGCTCGCGGCGGTCGCCCGCGACGAGAGCATCGGCGAGAACCTGATGGGCCCGACGATCGCCGCGGCCCGCGCCGGCGCCACGACCGGCGAGTGGGCGGGCACGCTGCGCGAGGTGTTCGGCAGCTACCGCGCCCCCACCGGTGTCGGCGAGGCCGCCGCGGTGTCGGCCAACGGCGAGCTCAGCGAGCTGCGCGACGAGGTCTCGCGCCTGCAGGAGCAGCTCGGGCGCAGGCCGAAGATCCTCGTCGGCAAGCCGGGCCTGGACGGTCACTCAAACGGCGCCGAGCAGATCGCCGTGCGCGCGCGCGACGCGGGCATGGACGTCGTCTATGAGGGCATCCGCCTGACCCCGGCGCAGATCGCCGCCTCGGCTCTGCAGGAGGGCGTGCACGTGATCGGCCTTTCGATCCTGTCGGGCTCGCACCGCGAGCTGATCCCGGCGGTGATCGACGCGCTGAACGACGCCGGCGTGAGCGCCCCGGTGGTCGTCGGCGGGATCATCCCCGAGCAGGACGTGGCGGCTTTGCGCGAGGCCGGCGTCGCGGCGGTGTACACGCCGAAGGACTTCGACATCACGCGCATCGTGCGCGACATCGTGGCGCTCGTGGGGGAAGGTGCCGAGCGAGCGACCGTCGCCGCGAGCGGAGTCTCCGCCAACGGCTCCGCGTGAGCGACGGCAAGTGAGCGCAGACGGAGCCGGCCTCGGGGCGCGCCTGCGGGCGCGGGACCTGAGCGCGGCGCCGGCGACGCTCAACCTGCTCGAGAGCACCGCCCCAGGGGATCTGGAGCAGGCGAGCGCGCTGCTGCGCGAGGTCTCCCCCGCGGCCCTCGGCGGCGAGGCTCCGGGGCACGTGATCGGGGTGACGGGACCGCCGGGCGCGGGCAAGTCGACGCTGCTCTCGGCGCTGCTTCACTCCTGGCGCGAACAGCGGCGGTCTGTGGCGATGCTCGCCGTGGACCCAAGCTCGCGGCAGTCGGGCGGCTCGCTGCTGGGGGACCGCGCGCGCATCGAGTTCGATCCCACCGATCGGGAGATCTTCATTCGCTCGACCGCCGCCGGCGAGCGGCTCGGCGGCCTCTCCTGGGCGACCCGGTCGGCGGCGCAGGCGCTGGCGGCGGCATTTGACGTCGTGGTGATCGAGACCGTGGGCGTGGGCCAGGCCGAGACGGAGATCGCCGAGGTCGCGGACACGGTCGCGGTCATCGTGCAGCCCGGCGGCGGCGACGTGCTGCAGTTCCTGAAGTCGGGGATCATGGAGATCCCGGACGTGCTGGTCGTCACCAAGGCCGACCTCGGCCAGGTGGCCATGAGCGCACTGCGCGACGTCAACGCCTCGCTGCGCTCGCTCGGCAAGCGCTCCACGCGGACCGTCGCCGTCTCTTCGCTGCCACCGCCCAAAGGCATGGACGAGCTGGTGCAAGGCTTCGCTCAGCACTGGCTCGAGTTGAACCGCGACGATCGGCGCGAGCTCACCGAGCGGCGCCTACAGGGGCGCCGCGCCGCCGCGCTGACGGACTTCGCGGTCGAGCACGGCGAGCGCGGATTGAGAGCCCTTGGCGGCCGGCGCGCGATCCTGGCGCTGCTGGGCAAACAGGATCCGGGGATGGACGTTCCGGCGCTCGTGGCCGCGCTCGAGACGGGACTGTCAGGCTGCAGCCAATGAGGCCCAATTTGCTGATGATGTTCGGGGCGTTCGTGCTCGCCAGCGCGCTCGCGGGCGCGCTCGGCGCGGTCAACCTCGGCACGGCGCTCGCGTTCGGGCAGATCGCGTTCGCCGCGACCACCGTGTACGTGATGCTCAGGCGCTGAGTCTCATATGCTCCGAGCCGTGGGGACGGGCTGCTTCATATCGACAGGGCGCTCGCTCGAGCAGGCGATCGAGCGGGTGAAGCTCGCCGAGTCGCTCGGCTACGAGTCGGTGTACACGACCCATGTCGCCGGGCGCGAGTCGCTGACGGTGCTGACGGCCTACGCGCTCGCGAGCAGCCGCATCCGCATCGGCAGCGGCGTCGTGCCGATCTACACGCGCACGCCCGCGACGATGGCACAGACGGCCGCCACGATCGATGAGCTCTCAGGCGGGCGCTTCACGCTCGGGCTGGGCGTCTCGCACCGCCCGGTCGTCGAGGGCTGGCACGGGCAGACGATCGACCGCCCGGTCGCCGAGATGCGCGAGTACGCGTCGATCGTGCGCGCGATCCTGCGCGGCGAGGACCCTCCGCCGGGAGAGAAGTGGCAGACGAGCTTTCATCTCCTCGGCCTGGACCCGCGTCCGCAGCTGCCGATCTACGTCGCCGCCCTCTCCCCCGCGATGCTGCGCTTGGCCGGCGAGATCGCGGACGGGGTGATTCTCTGGCTGTGCAATCCGCGCTACATACGCGACGTGGTGATACCGGAGGTGCGCACCGGGCGCGAGCGCGCGGGGCTGACGCTCGAGGGCTTCGACGTGGTGGCGGCTGTGCCGGGGGCGCTGACGGACGACCGTGAAGGCGCCTACGGCGCGATGCGCAAAGACCTGATCCCCTACTTCGGCCTGCCGTTCTACCGGGCGATGATCGAGCGCACCGGCTTCGGCGCCGACATCGAGGCGTATGACCGCGCCGCGGGTGCGGGCGACTTCGAGGGAATGCAGAGCGCCATCTCGGAGGCGTTCCTCGACGAGCTCACGGCCGTGGGCGAGGAGCCGGCGCTAACAGCCGGCATCGAGCGCTACCGCGACGCGGGCGCGGGCTCGCCGTGCATCGGGCCGATCGCTGGCACGGACTTCGAGGCGACGCTGCGCGCGGGGATCGCCGCGTAGCGACGCTGCTGCGGTCACGCACGCGGGACGACCGTCCCCCCCTGCGCGCGAACCGGCGTGTAACGCCAGCGGCTCGCGCGAGACTGTAGGACAGGTACATGCTCGTCCTCCTGACCTTCGCAGTCCTCGCAGGTGCGGGCACGGCGCTATCGCCGTGCGCGCTGCCGGTACTGCCGGCGCTGTTGTCCGCGGGCGGGGTGGGCGGCAGGCGCCGGCCGCTGGGCATCGTGCTCGGGCTGTCGATCACTTTCACGGTGACGATCGTCGGGCTCGCGAACGTGGTCGACGGCGTGGGCCTCGGCGACGATCCGCTGCGCGACGTGGCGATCGCGGTGCTGTTGCTGTTCGGCGTGGCGCTGCTGATGCCAGACGTGGCCGCGCGCCTGGAGGCGCCGCTGTCGCGGCTGGCGCGCTTCGGGCCGCGCAGCACCGGCGACGGCTTCCTCTCGGGGCTGCTCGTCGGCGGTGCGCTCGGCTTCGTCTACACGCCATGCGCGAGCCCGATCCTCGCGGCGGTGATCTCAGTCAGCGCCGCGTCGGGCAAAACGATCGCTATCGCCCTCGCCTACGCGGCCGGCTCGGCGATCGTGCTGCTCCTGCTCGCGCTTGGCGGCAGGCGCGTGTTCGAGCGCATCCGCAAGGCCGGTCGCGGGCCGGCACTACAGCGGGCGCTGGGCACGATCATGATCCTGACGGCGGTGGCGATCGCGACCAACCTCGATGTCAACTTCGACCAGTTCGTCGCCGAAAAGATCCCCAACGTCAACCTCACCGCGTCGCTGGAGTGCTCGAAAACGGTGACCGGCCGGCTCCACGAAATCACCGGCCACAGGGCGAAGTTCGTCGCCGCGAACGGCAGCTCCGACTGCGAAGGCTCGGGCACGAGCACCGTCCATGACGCGCCCCGCGACGCCAGCCAGGCGACGCTGCTGGCCGCGGCGCACGCCCTGCCCGACCTCGGCACCGCGCCTGAATTCACGGAAACCGAGGACTGGTTCAACACGCCGGGCGACCGGCCGCTGACGCTGCCCGCGCTGCGCGGACACGTGGTGCTCGTGGACTTCTGGACGTACACGTGCATCAACTGCATCCGCACGCTGCCCTACCTGAAGGCGTGGAACGCCGCCTACGCCAAGGACGGCCTGACGATCGTCGGCGTGGAGACGCCGGAGTTCGCGTTCGAGAAGGACGCGAGCAACGTCTCGGACGCGATCGGCCAGTTCGGGCTGCGCTACCCGGTGGTCCAGGACAACAACATGGGCACATGGAACGCGTACGGCAACGAGTACTGGCCCGCCGACTACCTGATCGACGGCAAGGGCCAGGTCCGCTACGCGACGTTCGGCGAGGGCGACTACGACAAGACCGAAACGGCGATCAGGGCACTGCTCGCCGAAACGGGCCACCAGGTCGGCGGCAAGAGCCATCCGACCGACGTCGTCCTGCCCTCCGAAGAGGCCACGCCGGAGACCTACACGGGCACCGCGCGCGCGCAGGGCTGGATCAACGGCCCGAAGACCGGCACGCACGACTACGGCCCACCGCCCACGAGCGCGCTGGCGCTCAACGACGGCGCATTCAGCGGCACGTGGGACATCGATGCCCAGCCCGCCGAAGCCGTCTCGGAAGCGGGCATCGCGCTGCACTTCGAGGCCAAGAACGTGTACCTGGTCCTGAGCTCCCAGGACGAACGCCCGATGCAGGTGCAGGTGATGCTCGACGGGCGTCCGATCTCCGCCGCGGACTCCGGCGCGGACGTGCACGACGGCGTCGTGACCGTCCGCCGTCAGCGGCTGTACTGGCTCGTCGCGCTCCCGGGCGATCAGAGCCACGAACTGGAGCTGCGCTTCGCCGACGGCGTCGTTGCCTACGACTTCACGTTCGGTTAGGCGCCGGCTTCTCCCGGGTCGAGCCGCCTGAACCAGATGACGCCAGCCGACCAGCGGCCGGTCGGCGTCACCCAGCTTGCGGGCCTCAGAATTCGTTCAGCTGCTTACGGTCGGGTTTGCCGTCGCCGTTCAGGTCAGACAGCTTGTAGTCGACCTGGCCGTGCTTGTCGAAGTGGACGGTCATGGTCAGGCGCTGCATGAGCACCGGGTGACCGGATTCGCGGCAGTAGGTTTCGATCACGATCGGCTTCGAGTGGTTGGCGCGGCCCTTGGGCAAGAACGAGGCGATCGGCGTTGTCGTCGTGATCGTCTTGTGGCCGTGCTTGTGCTTCTTCGTGTTCAGCGCAAGCCACGTGAGCGTGAAGCGGTCGATCGTCGCCTGGTTGCACGGTCCTGGGCAGTGGATCGTGACCACCGCCGTCGGCTTCTTTCCTTTTTCTGGGTTGATGAACTGCGCCCCCTTCGGCGCGCGGATCACCACTTCGGATTCACAGTCGCTGCCCGATCCGCTCGTGCAGATCAGCTCCACGTTCAGGTGCATGCCCAGGCGCGTGCTGCCGTTGCCGAACACCGAGAACTTGTTGAGATACGTTTTGACCAGGGAGCATTTGCACGGCGGTGGTGGTGGCGGCGGAGTGACCACGGTCAGGACCTCCGCGCCGCACGCGCTGTCGGCCGGGGCGACCGAGCCGCTGCCCGAGTAGACGGCCTGGAAGTAGTAGGTGCCGTCGGGCAGCGTGACCGCCGAGGATGGACCGTAGGCGCCGCTGGTCGAGGCGGAGCTGCCGAGCTTGGCTCCGGGCACCTGTTCGGTGCAGCCGGAGTCCTTGTAGACGTAGTAGGTCACGCGGCCCCCCTGGGCAGCCCCGCCAACTGTCGCCGACGCGGTGTCGGTGACGGAGGTCCCTTCATCCACGGTGATGCTGGCGCCGCTCGCGGAGCCGCCTTTCAACGTTGTCAAGACGGTGGCTCCAGCGCGCACGGGCGGTGTGCCGAAGGTCATGGTCTCATCGCCGCACGGCCCAATCACTTCTTCGTTGCCGGCGTTGTCGCCTTGATATTCGGCGACCCAGTAGTAGACGGCGTTGGTCGCGAGTTCTTTTCCGACCGCAGATGATTTCGGTAGTTCGCCCGTGTTTACGATCGTCTTTTCACCGCCGGCCGGTTCTTTTGTGCTTTTGACCGGTTGACCTTTGGCGTTTATCTCTTTCGTGCAGGCCGCATCCGAGTAAAGCCGATAGGTCACCTTCTTGCCCATTTCCGCCTCGTCAGCGTCGGCGCCGATCAACGTCGCGGTGTCGGTGACGTTTTCTGGTGTTTCCGCTTTGATGTGAGGACCGGTTTCCGACCCCGCGCCGGCGAGGCTGGTTTCGATCAGGTCACTGCCGCCAGCGTAGGCGGTCGCGCTGAGCTCTGCCTCGAGCGTGAAGTACGTGTACTGCCCGGGCTGCAGCGGTTCGGGGAACGTCACCGTGCCGGCGTCTGAACTTTCCGGGGTGAGCTCTGCGTCGGGGCCCCAGTAGCCCCAGCCGTTGGAGAGACCGCTGCCGAGGAGTTCTTCAGTCGCCGAAGGAGCAAACGGGCATTCGCTGGGGATTGGCGGACCGTGTTCGCCGCAGAGCCCGTCGCCGTCGAAGCCGAAGCTGTCGTCATCGGAGCCGGGCACGCCGAGTTTGAGCGAGCTGATGGGCGAGCTCGATTCGTTCTGCACGCCGACCACGACGTCGTCGGCGTCGTCGTAGAAGCCAATTTCGGGATCGCGCAGGACCACGCCTCTAGGATGCGCGTTCGTGATCACGATCAGGTCCGCGCAGCTCGCGTCGAACTCCACGGCGGGGCACTGCGTGAAGGGCGGAGTGGTCGGCAGTAGACCCGACTGCGCGCTTCCATACGCCGCCTCGGCCGAGCTCACCCACATACAGGATGCGCCCAGTGCTGTGATCACAATACCGAGCTGTCGGATGCGCTTCATCATGCCCCCCTGCGGTCTCGTTCGTTTTCGGGATGAGAATCGGCCCACTGCCGCTTCCGCGCCCGAGACTATACGGCGGCTAGGCGGAGGACGTCGCGCTGGCGCCGGGACCGAACCGGGGTGCGGGCCCCGCGCGGTTCGGTAGTGTCCGGCGCCAATCCTGTACCAGCCGCACTCGCGGATGTTGCCGGCGTCAACCCGAGCAGAGGGGACCACATGGTTGCGACGAGACCCAGCACACCGAGTTCAGCTGCGACGCCACGACGCGGACGGTGGGCGCTGAGCTTGCTGCTGGCGCTCACGGCATGCGCCCTGGGCGGGATCGCCGTGCTGCCGGCTGCGACGTTGGCCGTCGCCCCGCCGATCGCCCTCGATGCGCCGGACAATGGATACTCGCCGCAAATCGCGTACGACCCGTCGACGCAAACGACGTACGTGGCCTGGTCGAATCCTGCAGGCACGGGCATCGACCTATGCATCGTGCCGGCTGGCGCCTCCGCCTGCTCGGGTGGCGGGCCAGTGTTGCTCACCGACTCGCACTTCACCGGCGCCGCCACCCCCGTTATCGGCGGGCTCCTCGTCCTTCCGGGCGGCGAGGCAGTCGTGATCGGCGCCACAGCGCAGGGGGGCGTGGGCAGCCTCGCCTGGGCGTCGCCGGCCGGCGGCGCTGCATTCCTGTCGGGCAACAACGGCTTGGAGAACGGTGGCGAGCCGATCAGCCCCGTCTCGCTCTACTACACGACGAACAACGCAGTTGCCATCAACAGCACCGACGTAGGCATCTTCGACAGCTACGACCACTTCTACAGCTACTTCAGCGACTCGCCCTTCGCTGGTCCGGAGACCCCGTCGAGCCTGCCGTCCAACACCGGCAACGCCAACAACGGTGGCCAGTTCGATGATCAGGGCGACACGGAGGGGCCGGTGGTCGCCGCCGAGCCGGCCCCCGCGCCCGCGCCCGCCGGCACCTATATCGTCGTCGGCGCCGGAGCCAACGTCAGTTCCAACGAGACGACGCCACCGGGTTGCATCAACGACGCGGCGACCGGGTACGGTGTCGACGTCGGCACCAGCGGACATTCGGGCACGCTCAACAGTCAAGGTCTGCAACCAAAAGGCTTCGGGCTGCTCGCCTGCTCCGCCGAGGATCCGACGCTCGCGAGCGGCGGCACGGACGGAATCGGAGTGCTCGAGGAGGAAGGGTCTGCGATCTCCGGAGCCGGCTCGGATTGGCAGATGGACTATCGCCCGTTCATCGCGACAGCCACAGGAGGCTCGTTCGGTGCTCCTGTCGAGTTGTCCGACATAACCAACGAAGTTCTGGATGGCGTCGACGCGGTCGACGTGTCCGACGACAGCGGCACCGGTGTGTACGCCTTCTGGGAAGACGGCAAAGGAGTGCTCGATTACAGCCCAAATGGCGGAGCCAGCTGGGGCGGACCGGTCGTCTCTCCGATCCCCTACACAGCTCACGGCGTGATCGCCGGAATCGGCAACGGCACCGCGGAGATCGCCTACGACGAAAATCCCGGCACCGGAACGCAGGTGTTCCTTCAGATCGTCAACTACCAGGAACTCGCGACGCCGGTACCGGCGGCTGACACGCTCACCACTACCCAGACCTCCGGCTCATCGACCGGCCCCTCGATCACACTCCCCGCTGGCACCGTCGGCGAGACCGACCGCGCGACGCTCGCCGGGGCAAACGCCGCTAGCGCCACGGGGACCGTCACCTACGGCCTCTTCTCGTCCTCGTCCTGCGCCGCAGCCACCAAAGTGTTCGCCGGCGGCACGAGCGCCGTCAGCGCCGGCGTGGCGGCACCCTCGGCGCCGGTCACCACGGCGCTCGCTCAGGGCACCTACTACTGGGAGGCGGCCTACAGCGGCGACGCCCACAACGACGCCAGCGCGAGCGCCTGCGGCTCTGAGGTGCTGACCGTCACCCCCGCCACCACGATCGGCGGAGGCGGGTCGAGCACCGGCACGAGCATCACGATCACCATCACCTGCGAGGTGGTGCCGTGCACGGTCACGGTCACGATCACGATCACCGAATCGGGCAAAGCGGCCGCCGCGCGCAAGAAGCACCACACGAAGACGATCACGCTGGCAACCGGCAAATTCACGATCACGAGCAAGGGCACGCACAAGCTGACCGTCCACCTCACGAAGGCCGGCAAGCACTACCTCTCCGCCCATCATGGGCGCGGGAGCGCGAAGCTGCTGCTCTCCGACAGGACCAACGGCGCGACGTTCCTGACGACGCGTACGCTCGAGATAACCCCCGCGAAGCACAAGCACAAGAAGTGACCCGAAGCCGCGACCGTGGGGCGCACCCCGGGGATCGCGAAGCGACGCGCTTACAATGGAGCCATGGAGGGCTCAATGGCAGAGACGAGCGCACGCAGCTGGCTGCGTTGCTATCGCTGCTGGTCCCAGGATCTGGAGGTCCAGGTCCACTACGAGGGGATCCACAAGATCGACCCGGATACGGGCGAGCGGGCGGAAGTCGTCGACGAGCTCCAGGAGGCGGTCGTGCAGTGCCTGGACTGCATGCACGACCAGCCGCACCTCGGCTTCAACAACGGCCGCGTGGAGCCGATCGAGGACCGTTGGGAACGGATGATCGCGGGCACGCCGTGGGTCGCCTCGTGCACCGTGACGGTCGACTCCGAAGACGTCGAGAGCTGCTCGGGGCCCGAGGCCGGTGACGCGCTCTCCTACGCCGCGTTCGGCGAGCACGGCGTGCGCGAGTTCTTCACCCACGTGCGCTTCCACAAGCACGAAGACGACGCGCGCATCATCGTGCACCTGCTGGTGGAGCTGTACGCGCGCTCGCTCGAGGAGGCCACCGACGTGCTCGAGTCCTCAGCACGCGGCGCGCTGACGATCACCTCGCTCGCCGAGGAGTCACGCCCGCCGGCTGCCGGCGGCGAGAACCACGGCCACGACTAATTGCGCGCAGCAGTCGTCCGATCGTTCGAGGCGCCGCCGCGCTACGAAGACTTTCAGGCGCCGGAGCCGAGCGGCGAGCATGAGCTCGCCGTCGATGTCCTCGCCTCGGGTCTTCACCCGCGGGTGCGCTCGGGCGCATCGGGCAGGCACTACACCAGCACCGACGCGCTACCGCTGATACCGGGCATCGACGGTGTCGGGCGCTCCGCCGACGGTCGGCTCCTGTACTTCGTCGCGTTCGACAGCGCGTTCGGGACGATGGCCGAGCGGACGGTGATCGACCGGCGGCGAGCCGTCGCGCTACCCGATGACGCAGACATACACGCAATCGCGGCCGCGATGAACCCGGGCATGTCCTCATGGATGGCGCTTCGCAAGCGGATCTCCTTCGAGGCGGGGCAGAAGGTGCTCGTGCTCGGCGCAACCGGAAGCGCGGGCCAGATGGCGGTGCAGATTGCGAAGTTCCTCGGGGCCAGCTACGTCGCGGCAGCTGGCCGCGACGCCGAGCGCCTTGCCCAGCTGACGAGCCTCGGGGCCGATGAGACGGTGTCGCTGACGGGTGAGCCCGAGGAGATCGCGCGGGCACTCGCAGTGGCTGGCGCTGACGTCGACGTCGTGATCGACTACCTCTGGGGCTCGGTGAGCGAGCAGGCTATCCCCGCGCTCGTCGAGCACCGCACCGAGCGCAGCAAGCCACTGTGGTGGATCGAGATCGGGTCGATGGCCGGCACGACGATCACGCTGCCCTCCGCTGCCCTTCGCGCGGCCAACCTGCAACTCCTCGGCAGCGGCCAGGGCTCGCTCACGACGGCCGCGATCGTCGCTGAGCTGCCCGAGCTCGCCGATCAAATCACCTCGGGCACCTTCCTCGTCGATCCGCTCCCGACCCCCCTCAGCGACGTCGAGTCCGCCTGGCACGCCGCGACCGCGCCCGGACAACGCATCGTCTTCACGACCTGAGGCGGTCTCAGGCGAGCCGCTGCTCGAGCGCCTTCAGCTGCGCGTGCAGCTCAGCGGGGAGGTTGTCGAACTTGGCGAAGTGCTCGTGGAACTGCGGGAGCTGGGCCTTCCACTCCGCGATGTCCACGCGCAACAGCTCGGCCATCGCCTCATCGGAGACGTCGACGCCGCGGGTGTCGATGCCCTCGGGGCCGACCGGCGGGATGAACCCGATCGGGGTCTGCTGTGCGGCTCCGTGCCCGGCGCAGCGCGCGAACACCCACGAGAGCACGCGCGAGTTCTCGCCGTAGCCGGGCCACAGAAAGCGCCCGTCGGGGTCCTTGCGAAACCAGTTGACATAGAAGATCTTCGGCAGCTGCGCGCCCGAGGTGCGCCCGAGCTTCAGCCAGTGGGCAAAGTAGTCGGCCATGTTGTAGCCGCAGAAGGGCAGCATCGCGAACGGGTCGAAGCGCAGCTCGCCGACGGTGCCGGCCGCCGCGGCCGTCTTCTCTGAGCTCATCACCGAGCCGAGGAACACGCCGTGCTCCCAGTCGAGCGCCTCGGTCACCAGCGGCACGACCGTCGAGCGGCGTCCGCCGAACAGCATCGCGTCGATCGGCACGCCCGCCGGGTCCTCCCACTCCGGCGCGATCGCCGGATCCTGGTCCGCCGGCGTCGTGAAGCGCGCGTTCGGATGCGCCGACGCGGTGTCGGCGTCGGGCGTCCAGTCGTTGCCGTGCCAGTCGATCAGGTGCGCGGGCGGCTCCTTGGTCAGGCCCTCCCACCAGATGTCGCCGTCGTCGGTCTTGGCGCAGTTGGTGAAGATCGAGTTGCGCTCGATCGTGCGGATCGCGTTGGGGTTCGTGTTCTCGCCCGTCCCCGGCGCGACGCCGAAGAACCCAGCCTCGGGGTTGATCGCGTACAGCCGCCCGTCCTCACCGAGCTTCATCCAGGCGATGTCATCGCCGATCGTCTCGACCGTCCAGCCCTCGAGCGTCGGGATCAGCATCGCCAGGTTGGTCTTGCCGCAAGCGCTGGGGAAGGCGCCGGTGATGTACTTGACCTCACCCTCGGGCGAGGTCAGCTTGAGGATCAGCATGTGCTCGGCCATCCAGCCCTCGTCGCGCGCCATCACCGAGGCGATGCGCAGCGCGAAGCACTTCTTGCCGAGCAGCGCGTTGCCGCCGTAGCCGGAGCCGTAGGACCAGATTTCGCGCGTCTCGGGAAAGTGCACGATGAACTTGTTCTCGGCGTTGCACGGCCACGGCACGTCCTCGACGCCTTCGGCGAGCGGCATGCCCACCGAGTGCAGGCACGGCACGAAGTCGCCGCCACCCAGCGCGTCCAGGGCGCCCTGGCCCATGCGCGTCATGATCCGCATGCTCACGGCCACGTACGTGGAGTCGGTGAGCTGCACGCCGACGTGGCTCTTGTCAGAGCCCAGCGGCCCCATCGAGAACGGCACCACGTACATCGTGCGCCCGCGCATCGAGCCGGCGAACAGCTCTGTCAGGCCTTCGCGCATCTCGCCCGGCTCGCGCCAGTTGTTCGTGGGACCGGCGTCGGCCTCGGTGGCCGAGCAGATGAACGTGCGGTCCTCGACGCGCGCGACGTCGTCGGGGTCCGACAGCGCCAGATAGGAGTTCGGCCGCTTGGCGTCGGAGAGCCGCTCGAAGGTACCCGCGTCGACGAGGTCCTGGCAGAGGCGGTCGTACTCCTCCGCCGACCCGTCGCACCAGTAGATCTGCTCCGGTTCTGTCAGCGTCGCGACCTCCTCGACCCAGGCCAGCAGACGCTCGTTCTTCGTGGGGGCGGGAACGGTGGTGTTCATGGGGTCCAAGCGGCTCCTCGGTTAGCGGGGATGATCGGCGCGCTGGGCGATCTTCGATCGACGGCGCTACAGCCGAGCCGGGACTGGCTCGGGGAAACAGAAAAACGCCCTCTGCGGGCGAGGAGCAAAGGGTATCGCACGACCAGCCGCGCTGGCCAGATGGCTGGCCGGGGCGCGCGCGGGCGCCCACACGCGGCGCAGGTCGTCAGTCGACGTCGCCCGCCGCCGTCTCCGAGCTGCCCCCAGCGTTCTTGCGGGGCACGAGCACGAGGCGCTTGAACTCGGCTACGAGCACGCCGTCCTGGTTGAGCACGCGCGTGTGCACCCTGACCGTCCCGCGGTCGGGCTTTGACTGGGACTCCTTCTTCTCGAGCACCTCGGACTCGCAGAACAGCGTGTCGCCGTGGAACACCGGCGCGGGATGCTTGAGCTCTTCGGTCGCGAGGTTGGCGATCGCCTTGCCGCTCACGTCGCTGACGGACATGCCGAGCGCGAGCGAGTACACGAGCGGGCCCACGACGACGTTGCGTCCCTGCTGGGATTTGGCCGCGTAGACGTCGTTGATGTGCAGCGGATGATGGTTCATCGTGATCAGGCAGAAGAGATGGTCGTCGGCCTCGGTCACGGTCTTGGCCGGCCAGTGCTTGTAGACGGCGCCGACCTCGAACTCCTCCAGGTAGCGGCCGTACGGATGCGAACCGCTCGCCTCGCGCGCGGCCTGCTCGGTCTCGACGGGGGGGGTCTCGCTCATATGGCTCGTGGGTCTCCTGTGGAGGGGGATCGGGTCATGCGGCAGCCTGCAACTCTAGAGGGCGCCCGCGAACACCCGCCTTTAGCCACCGGCGGCGGCGGAGGGGCGAGAGCTCTCGACGGCGCCCGGACAGGCGTAGCCTGGGGCGGGCACGCAGCCTTCGCCAGGGAGCTTGCCAACGGGTGGCGCGGGGGACGGCGCGGGTGGCGCGGAGCCTGCGCCGGACCGCGTGACCGCCTGCTGGAACGAGCTCGCGAGCGGCAGCGAGCAGACGGCGTCGTAGGCCTGCGCGACCGCGCTCACGCCGGCGAAGCCGCTGAGCGGCCAACCGCGGGTGCGCAGCAAACCCAGCTGCGACGCGCTCAGACCGCCTCCGTGCAACGGCAGGTCGCAGAGGCTCGGCCTGGGTGCGCTCGCCGCGCGTGCGAATGGGTTGGCGAGCCTCGAGACGACCGGCCTGCCGAGCGCGCGCAGCGCGGTCACGTGCACGACGACGTCCACCGGGTCGAGCAGCGGCGAGGGCCGATTCACGAGCAGCACGAGCGCGCGGGGGCCTCCCGGCAGGCGCACCGCCGCGCTGACGAGATAGTCATCGCCGAACGGGCCGCGCACCGCGATCCGCAGCGAGGCGCTCGTGATGCGCGCCGCGGGGGCGGCTCCGCGGAAGGCGATCTGTGCGAGCGCGAGGTCGTCGGGCGCTGGCGACAGGGTGATCGTCCACATGCGCGTGGGCGCCTGCGGGGGATCGCGGCTCGCCGCCGCGGAAACGGTCTTCGCCCCGCCGGCACCCGCCGCGCAACCGGCGAGGAGCGCCAGCGACCCACACACGGCGACCAGTATCGGCTTGGTCAAAGGACGGCGCATCATCGATACTTTCCCTAAAGCGATCGTAGCGTCGACCCCCGAACCAACCCAGGAGAGCCCTTGCGCAACCCCCGCGACTTCTTCAAGCCTCTGGCCATCGATGCGCCCGAGCCGGTGCGCGAGATTCCCTTCAAGCCCTCGCGGATGATCCACTTCCTCGACTTCTCCAACGAGAAGATGGTCGCCAAGGTGCCGGACATCGCGCCCACGGTCGACATCCTGCTCGGCAACCTCGAGGACGCCGTGCCGGTCGACCGCAAGCTCGCCGCGCGCGCCGGGCTGATCAAGGTGGGCCGCGAAATGGACCTCGGCGACACGGCGCTGTGGACGCGCGTCAACGAGCTCGCCTCGCCGTGGGTGCTCGACGACCTGACCGAACTGGTCATGGAGATCGGCGACAAGCTGGAGGTGATCATGATTCCCAAGGTCGAGGGACCGTGGGACATCCACTACGTCGATCGCCTGCTCGCCCAGCTGGAGGCCAAGGCGGGCCTCGAGCGCCCGCTGCTGATCCACGCGATCCTCGAGACCGCCCAGGGCGTGGCCAACCTCGAGGAGATCGCGACCGCCTCGCCACGCATCCAGGGCATGAGCTTCGGGCCCGCCGACCTGGCGGCCTCGCGGCGGATGAAGACCACGCGCGTCGGCGGCGGGCACCCGGGCTACCGCACGATCGCCGATCCGGACCCGGACAACCCGGACGCGCCGCGCCCGAGCTACCAGCAGGACCCGTGGCACTACTCGATCGCCCGCATGGTCGACGCGTGTACTTCCGTCGGCGCGCTGCCGTTCTACGGCCCGTATGGCGACATCAAGGACGTCGAGGGCTGCGAGACGCAGTTCCGCGCGTCGTTCCTGCTCGGCTGCGTCGGCGCGTGGTCGCTGCATCCCGTGCAGATCGCGATCGCCAAGAAGGTCTTCTCGCCCGACCCCGAGGAGGTCGCGTTCGCGAAAAAGGTGATCGCGGCGATCCCCGACGGGCGCGGCGTGCACATGATCGACGGCAAGATGCAGGACGACGCCACCTGGAAGCAGTGCAAGGTGATGGTCAACCTCGCGGAAATGCTCGCCCGCAAGGACCCCGAGCTGGCGGAGGCCTACGGCCTGGAGCCGGCGCGCGCATAGCCTCTCGTAGGCCGGTTTGCCCGCCTGGACAGCCGTACCTTGCCGCCGAGTCGCGCGATAGCTTCGCGGCATGAACCGGCGGCTGCGTGCGTACATGGCGATATCGGCGTGCGCCGGCCTCGGGCTCGTCCCGACGGTTGCGCGAGCAGCTGAAACCAGGTCGCAGGCGTTCGCATTCAACGGACACGAGCAGGTGTTCGTCGTGCCGGCTGGCGTCACGAGCGTGCGCGTGACGCTGATCGGCGGCAGCGGCGGCAATACCGGCACCTCAAAAGGAGGCCTGGGCGCCAAGGTGCTTGGCGTGCTCGCGGTGACATCTGGCGAGCAGTTGTTCACGGAGGTTGGCGGCGATGGCACCGACTTCGAACCGGGCTACGACGGCGGCGGCCAGGAGACCGGCACGAGCGGCGGCGGTGGCGGCGCCTCAGACGTCCGCACGTGCTCTGAGAGCGCGTGTCAGCAGGCCGCCTCGCTCGGCTCGCGGCTGCTCGTCGCCGGGGGAGGAGGCGGCGGCGGGGTGATCGGCCTTGCGGGCTCGGATGACGAAGGTGGCGGCGGCGGGAGCGCCGGCGAACACGGCGAAAGGGGCTCGCCGGACTTCATCGCGCAGGGCGGGATCGGAGGCGGGGCCGGCCTGCTGGAAGCCGGCGGAGCCGGCGGAGGCAACTCCTACGAATACGCGGCCACCGGCGGGGAACTTGGAGTGGGCGGCACCGGTGGGGCAGGTGGCTTCGGTCACGCGGGCGGAGGCGGCGGCGGAGGCGGGATCTATGGCGGCGGGGGCGGTGGCGGCGGCCTATATGCGACGCAAGGGATGAACGCCTACAACGCCGGCGGTGGAGGCGGTGGTGGTGGCTCCTCGGGCGTGCCCGTCGGCGCCGCTGGCGCAATGCTGCTCTCGAGCGCGCCCACGGCGGAAGCGCCGTCGGTGACGTTCGCATGGACGAGCCCACCGCCGGCCGTGGCCACCGGAGAGGCGGCGAACGTCACGAGCACCTCCGCGACCCTCACAGGCACCGTCAATCCGGACCTGTCGGTTTTGGAAAGCTGCCACTTCGCGGTTGCTCCAGCGCCGCCCGCGGGTGCGTACGTCCCCTGCCCGCAGCAGATCGGCTCCGGCGGCACACCGGTCGCCGTCACGGCGGCCGTCGCCGGACTTTCAGCCGCGAGCACGTACACCGTCACGCTCATCGCCACGAGCGCTCAGGGCTCAACCAGCGGCTCGCCGGTGACGTTCACGACTGCGAGCGTTGGCCCCGCTGCGGGCAGTGCCCTGAGCGTGACCGGTCTCAGGCTGAGCCCGACACGCTTTCGCCGCGGCAAGCGCGCCGCGACGCTCGCCACGGCCAAGCCGGCGAGCGCGACTGCGATCTCCTTCACCCTCTCCCAGGCGGCGACGGCGACGCTCAGCTTCGAACGTGCGACGACGGGTGTGCTGGCAGGACACCGTTGCACGGCCCCCTCGAAGACCCGCGGCAAGGGCCGGGCGTGCACGCGCTACGCAGAGATCCCGCACGGCGTCACGCTGAGCGCGCACGCAGGCCTCGACAAGATCGCCTTCGACGGTGTGCTCACGGGCGGGCACAGCCTCGCGGCCGGCACCTACCGACTCTCGCTGACCGCCATCGACTCGGCTGGCAAGTCGAGCGCGGCGCAGCACCCGACGTTCACGATCGTCGACTGAGCGCAAGACGCATCGCATAATGCTATCCCTGAACGCTATGCTAATTGCATGGCGCAGGTGGTTACAAGATTGGATGACGAGCTCGCCGCCGAACTGGATGGCCTGGTAGCTGACGGCGTCGTCAGCAACCGCTCCGAGGCCGTGCGACTCGGCTTGGAGAGGCTTGTGGCGGAGCATCGCCGTCAGCGCATCGGCGCGGAGATCGTGGCGGGCTACACGCGTTGTCCGGAGACCGACGAGGAGCTCGCACAAGCAGAGCAAGCGACCCGCGCGCTGATCGAAGAGGAACCCTGGTGACGGCCCCCCAGCAGGGGGAGATCTGGTGGGCCGAGTCCGAAGACAAGCGCCGGCCCGTGCTGGTGATCACGCGGTCCCAGGCGATACCGGCGCTGAGGCGCGTAGTTGTGGCACCGGTGAGCCGGACGGTACGCGGTATCCCAACCGAGATAGCACTCGGACCGAGCGAGGGCCTTGCACGTGACTGTGCAGCTTCGTTCGACAACCTCCAGACGATCCTGCGCTCCGCGCTGACCGACAGGACAGGCACGCTCGGCCCCCGGGGCCACGAGATCTGCGAAACGCTGCACGCGCTCGCCGACTGCTAAGATCGATCAGCCGACCAGCGGGTTGCGCACACGCAGCTGCGGATACCAGCTGAAGTCGCGGTCGCTGCTCCACAGCTCGGTCACGCCCGCCGACAGACACACGGCCGCGATTCGCGCGTCGTGGACCTTGTGCCCGAGCGGACGAGCGTCGGCGAGCAACGTGCGCAGACGCGACCAATGGCCTGGCGGCTCCGCGAGCAGGCGCGCTCCAGGCGTGGCGATCCATGCGTCGAGCGCCGCAAGCGCCGCGTCGAGTTGCGGCTCCCGCCAGAGGCGAGCGTCTGTCAGCACCGCGTAGAACTCGCCCGCCACGATCCACGGCAACCCCCACGAGGGTTCGCGCACCAACCGATCCATCGCGGCGAGTGCCCGCTCGTGCATCGGCGAGGACTCGTTGTAGGCGTAGACGAGGATGTTCGTGTCGACAGCGATCAATCTCTGTCTGCGGCGTCGTAGATGGACGCGCGGGTCGACTCCCAGTCGTTGGGATCGACGCCGGACAGCGGCTCGAGCCGGCCGGTGACGGCCACGAAGGGCGGTCGATTGGGTTCCATCGGCTCGCCCAGCACCTCGCTCAGCCCACGTTCGACAAGCGCGCGGAGCGTCGTCCCCTCGCGGCGCGCCCGCTCCTTCGCTTCCTCCAGCAATCCACTGGCAATATCTATGGTTGTCTTCACCCATATAACCATATCATCCGCGATGAGTGCGTTCGTTGCCTCGTTCGGAGCCTGCTTCGGCGACCCACACGTCACCGGCGACACGCGTCCATATAGGGTTCCGACGCCCGTGCGCCAACTGGACACCCAACCATGAGATTCTTCGAGTACGAGGCGCGCGAGGTCGTCAAGCGCGCCGGCATCCCTGTCACCGACTACGGCTTCACCACGGACCCCGCCGAGGCGCGCGAGATCGCCGAGCGGATCGGCGGCCCGACGGTGATCAAGTCGCAGGTGCTCACCGGCGGGCGCATGAAGGCCGGCGGCGTCAAGTTCGCGGACACGCCCGAGGAGGCCGAGGGCCACGCCCGCGAGATCCTCGCGCTCGAGATCAACGGCCACATGCCGCGCGGCGTGCTCGTCGACCCGAAGGCGGAGGTCGAGCAGGAGTACTACGCGGGCGTCGTCTGGGACGGGATCAGAAAGCAGCCGGTGATGATCTTCTCGCCGGTCGGCGGCATCGACATCGAGCAGGTCGCCGAGGAGCAGCCCGACAAGGTGGGGCGCCGGCACTTCTCGAACATCCTCCCGTTCAGCGACTTCATGGCCAAGGAGGTGATCGCGGCCACCGGCGTCAGCGGCTCGGCGCTGAACAAGCTCGTGCCGATCGTCACCCGCCTGGCGAAGCTGTTCGTCGAGAACGACATGGTGCTGGCTGAGATCAACCCGCTTGGCAGGCTCGCGGACGGCTCGTTCGTCGCGCTCGACGCACACATGGACATCGAGAACGAGGCCCGCGGCCGCCACAAGCAGCTGCTCGCCGATCTCGGCGTCGGCGAGGAGGAGACGCGCCAGGCGCGCGAGGCGACGCCGTTCGAGCTCGCCGGCGAGGAAGTCGACTCCCAGGACCATCGCGGCGTCGCCGGCAACGTCACCGAGTTCGACGGCAACCTCGGCCTCGTGATCGGCGCCGGCGGTGGCTCGCTGACGCTGTTCGATGCCGTGCGCGCACACGGCGGCAAACCCGCCAACTACTGCGAGATCGGCGGCAACCCGTCCGTCTCGAAGGCCTGCGGCCTGGCCAAGCTCGTGCTGCAGAAGCCCGGCGTCGAGCAGATCGCGGTGATGATGTCGATCGTCTCCAACACGCGCGTCGACATCGTCGCGCGCGGCGTGATCAAAGCCTGCCTGGAGCTCGGCTACGACCCGGCCGAGAAGGTCGCCATCTTCCGCATCCCCGGCGCGTGGGAGGAGGAGGGCTTCAAGATCCTCGAGAAGTACGGGGTCGACTACGCCGATCGCAGCGTGTCGCTCAACGAGGCCGCGCGCCGGGCTGTCGAGAAGATAGAACCCCACCCGCCCACGCTCGTCGACGGCGCCGACGCAACCTCCACGGGGTACGACGGGCAGCCCGAAGTGGGTGGCGGATGAGCATCCTGATCGACGCGGACACGACGTTCATCGTCCAGGGCATCACCGGGCGCGAGGCGGTCAACCTCACGCGCGAGTGCCTGGACTACGGCGCCGGCGCGAAGGTCGTCGGCGGCGTCACCCCCGGGCGCCTCGGGCGCGAGGTCCACGGCGTGCCCGTGTTCGACACGGTCGCGCAGGCCGTGGCGCACCACGGCTCGCCGATCTACGGCTCGGTCGTCACCGTCCCCCCCGCCTTCACCAAGGACGCCGTGTTCGAGGCCGTCGAGAACGGCATCGAGCTGGTCGTGATCGTCACCGAGCGCATCCCCCGCCGCGACGTCGCTGAGATGGTCGAGCTGGCGACGCTCCGCGGTGCGCGCATCATCGGCCCCAACTGCCTGGGGATCATCGTCCCGGACATGGTCAAGATGGGCGGCATCGGCGGGCCGGCCAAAAACGCCGCACAGGCGTACAAGCCGGGGCCGATCGGCGTGATCTCGCGATCGGGCGGCATGACCACCGAGATGTCCTCCACGCTGTCGGCTGCCGGGCTGGGACAGTCCACTGCGGTGTCGATCGGCGGCGACGCGATCATCGGCTCCTCCTATGCCGAGCTGATGCCGCTGTTCGAGGCCGACGAGCAGACGCAGGGCATCGTCATCTACACCGAGCCTGGCGGTCGCATGGAGGCCGAGCTCGCGCGCTGGGTCACCGAGAACTCCTCGCGCCTGCCGATCGTCGCGTTCATGGCGGGGCGCTTCATGGACGAGATGCCAGGCATGAGCTTCGGACACGCGGGCACGATCGTCGAAGGCAAGGAGGACACCGCTTCTGAGAAGATCGCGCGCCTTGCGCAGGCTGGGATCACGGTGGCCGAGCGGATCGAGGACATCCCCGAGATGATCCGTACCAAGATCGCCGAGCGGAGCGCGGCCTGATGCGCAAGGACGGGATCTTCATCGCGGTCGAGGTCGACGACAGCATCGCCTCGGACCCCGCGGTCGCCGCCAAGCTCGCGGAGGTCTGCCCGGTGGACATCTTCGCGACCGCGGACGACGGCGGCGTGGAGATCGTCGAGAAGAACCTGGACGAGTGCGTGCTCTGCCGGCTGTGCCTCGACGCGGTGCCCAGTGGCGTGCGCGTGCTCAAGCTCTACGAGGACGGCGCCGCGCTTTAGCGCAAACGCGGGCGCCTCAGACCCGGCGAACCGCGCTGAAGGCCGCCGCGTCCACTATCGTGATCCCAAGCCCATGAACGAAAACTTCTCGCTTGTCGTCATGTGCATCTTCCTGCTCGCCTCGCTGGCGTTCCTGGCCGAGCAGCTCACGTCCTACCACTGAGCGTGCTCGCGGCGATTTCGTCGCCGACCGCCAGACAGAGACGCGGTCCCGGGCATGCCAGCGACAGCAGGTGCTCGAGCAGACCAGGACCCGCGCCAGCTCCGAGGGGGGATGCGATCTCGCTGGCACGACCCCACCGCGAGCCTGCGCCACTTACTGCCATCGGCGCGACGGCGCCACCGCGAGCGTCGTATTGCCCGACCGCCACGCAGGAGCCGTGGACCGGGCAGGCGACGGCTTCGAGCGAGGTGCTCGCCCCGCCGCCGGCGTTCGCGGGCGCCGCGATCGCGCTCGCCGGGCCCCACACCCCGCTGCTCTCGCCGAGCCCGATCGGATGATCGTCGCCGTGGCTGTCTTCGTATGAGCCGACCGCCTCACACGCGCCCGGAGCCGTGCACGCGACGGATTTGAGCTGCTCTCCACTGGCACCGCGCAGCTTCGATGCAAGGCCGATCGCGCTGGCCGCGCCCCACACGCCGGCGGACCCGCCGGCGACGATCGCGCGCTCGGCCGGAGGGCTGAAGCCGACCGCTTCGAGCTCGTAGTACCCGACGGCCGTGCACGACTGCGCCGCGGGGCACGCGACGGAGCTGAACGTCGCGTTCTGAGCGCCGCTGACACCCGCCGGCAGCGCGACCTGGACGGCCGGGCCCCAGCTTCCGCCGCTCTCGCTGGCGATCACCGGATGTGAGCTGGAGGAGCCCGCGGCGCCTTGAGCGCTCTCCTGCGAGGACCCGACAGCCACGCATGAGCTCGCCGTGCTACAGGCAAGCGAAGACAGCAGGACGCTGGTGCTCGGCGAGGAGAGGGCGAGCTGGCGCGCGGGTGTCCACGCGCCGCGGACTTGGCTGAGGACCATCTCCTGAGGCGCTCCCGAGCGCGCGACGTAGGAGCCGATCGCCACGCACGACCCCAGGGCCGGGCAGGCCACCGCTTCGAGCGCGGCCGCCTGTCCCTTACCGCGCAGCGCGTTCGCCGGCAGCGCGATCCCGTGCGGCGCGAGCCACGTCCGGCGCGAGCGCGCGACGATCACCGGCAGCGTTGATCCGCTTGCGCCCGCCTGTTCGTGCGAGGGCAGCGTGGCGATGTAGCTGCCGACGGCCACGCAGGAGTCGGGCGACGCGCACGCAACGGAATCGAGATCGAAGCTCGCGGGCGCGGGCGCACCTGCCGGCGCACCGTCGATGACGCGGGCGCGCGCCCAACCGAGCGTGGAGTGCGCCGCAATCGCGGTCTGCGGCACCACCGCGAATGCGGCGAGCAACAGCAGGTAACGGCCGCCGCGGCGCACGCTCAAGGCGCTCGCTCGGAGACCGTGACGGCTGGCGGCAAGGCGCACGAGCCGGCTACGCGTGCTTGCGCGCCTTTGGCGTGCGTTCGCGCTCCTGCTGGCGCTCGACGACGTTGACAATCAGGCGTATGAACTGCTCCGGGCCGGAGGCCTTCGCCTGTCCGTAGGTGAAGCCCTCGACCCAGTCGGCGACCTTGGCTTCGCGCGCCATCACGTTGAAGAACTCGCGGCGCATGTCGACTCGCACGCGCGCGTCGGCGGCAGGACCCTTGGTCACCTTCACGCCCGGCATCTCCAGGCGAAAGTGCTGCACGTCGCCCCTGCCCCGCAGTTCGACGCCGACGACCAGCTTGATCGGCTCGAGCGCGGGCACTTCGCCGACGAAGCGACGGGTCGCAAGCTCGATCAAGGACTTGGCGTCATCGGCCATTCGGTGGTTCTCCCCTCCTGGGCCGGTCGCGGCCCGTTGCGTCGTGGTCAGATCTTATGGCGCTGGAGGAGCTTGCGCCCGATCACCATGCGCTGGATCTCCGACGTGCCCTCGCCGATCAGCAGCAGCGGCGCGTCGCGGTACAGGCGCTCGATCTCGTACTCCTTGGAATATCCGTAGCCGCCATGTATGCGGAATGATTCCTCGACGCAGAAGCGGCCCGCCTCGGACGCGAACAGCTTGGCCATGCCGGCCTCCAGGTCAGAGCGCTCGCCGGCGTCCTTCAGCCGCGCGGCTCGCAGCGTCAGCAGCCGGGCGGCCTCTACCTGCGTGGCCATGTCCGCAAGCTTGAACTGGATCGCCTGGTGCTCCGCGATCGGCTTGCCGAAGGTCTTGCGCTCCTGCGAGTAGCGCAGCGCCAGCTCCAGCGCGCGCTGGGCGATGCCGACGCCGCGGGCGGCGACGTTCACGCGCCCAACCTCGAGCGCGTCCATCATCTGCGCGAATCCCTTGTTCAGGCCGTCTTGCTCGCCGCCGAGAATGTTCTCGGCGGGACAGCGGTAGCCGTCGAACACGAGCTCGGTCGACTCGACACCCTTGTAGCCGAGCTTCTTGATCTTCGGCGGCACGTTCAGACCCGCGTACTCCCCCGTGTTCTCGCTCACACCGGGCTCCTTCTCGGCGATGAAGCACGTGAAGCCCTTGTGGCGCGGATCGGCGTCGGGGTCGGTCTTGACGAGCACGAACACGAGCGAGGAGAGCAGGCCGTTGGTGACCCACATCTTCTGGCCGTTGATCTCGTACTTGCCGTCCTCCCCCTTCTTGGCGGAGGTTTTGATCGCCTGCACGTCGGAGCCGAGCTCCGGCTCCGACAGCGAGAACGCGGCGCGGATCTCGCCGGTGGCCATCCGCGGCAGGTACTTCTGCTTCTGCTCCTCGGTGCCGAACTTCATCAGCAGGTAGGAGCCGATGAAGTGCGTGTTGATGACCCCGGAGATCGAGATCCAGCCGCGCGAGAGCTCCTCGACGATCATCGCGTAGGTCGTCAGGTCCAGGCCCATGCCGCCGTACTCTTCGGGGATCGTCACCCCGAACAGCCCCAGCTCCTTCATCTGCTCGACGATCGGCCCGGGGAAGGTGTCCTCGTGGTCGTAGTGCTCGGCGTTCGGCAGGATCTGCTCGTCGGCGAACTGATGCACCATCTCGGTGATCGCCCGCTGCTCGTCGGTCTTCTCGGTGTACTGGGAGGCGGCTACGGCCATCTGATCAAGGCTCCAAGGTCGTTTTATGCGGCTGATTGATCGATGAGGGGCCCGGCTTGCCGGCCTGCGGCCGGCCGCGCCACCCTCGAGTGATCGCGGAGGGCGCCGGCGATCGGCCCCCAGCCGACCGCGCCGCCCTCATACAAGGAGAATACCGCCGTGAACTTCGCTCGCGACGTGCTGGACAGGCGCGACCCCCGAGAGCTCGCCCTGCTCGAGCTGGCGCGCGACGGCTCCCGACGCGAGTGGAGCTTCGGCGAGGTGGCCGAGCGCTCGGCGCGCCTGGCGGGCTCGCTGCAGCAGCTGGGCGTGGGCCGGGGCGACGTCGTGATGACGCTGATCGGCAACCGACCCGAGTGGGTGCTGAGCATGGTGGCGTGCATGCGCATCGGCGCGGTCGTGCTGCCGTGCACCGAGCAACTGCGTGCGAAGGATCTGCGCATGCGTATCGACGTCGTCGCGCCAAGCCTGATCGTCTCCGACGAGCGCAATCGCGAGGAGCTCGAGGCGGCGGTGCTCGGCGCCGCGGCGAGGCCCCAGCTCGCGTACGTGCCCGACGAGCGCCTGTTCGACGCCGGTCCGGCGCCGGCGGTCGAGCTCGAGCGCGATGACCCATGCCTGATCACCTTCACGAGCGGCACCGCCGGCGAGCCGAAGGCGGTGGTGCACGCGCAGCGCTACCTGGACGGACAGCGCGTCCAGGCGGAGCACTGGCTGGGAGCGCGCGCGGGCGAGCTCGTGTGGTGCACGGCGGCGAGCGGCTGGTCGAAGTCGGCGCGCAACGTTTTCATCGCGCCGTGGCTCTCGGGAGCGACGGCGTTGCTGCACGATGCGCGCTTCGATCCCGAGGAGCGCGTGGCGCTGCTGGAGCGCGAGCGCGTGAACGTGCTGTGCATGGCCCCGACCGAGTACCGCGTGATCGCCAAGCGCACAACCCTGCGACCGCTGGCGCAGCTACGCGGGATGGTGGCCGCCGGCGAGGCGCTGAACCCGGAGGTGCTGCGCGCGTGGCGCGAGGCGACGGGCCTCGAGATCCGCGACGGCTACGGGCAGACCGAGACCGGCCAGACGACCGGCACGCCGCTCGACACCGCCGCGCGACCAGGATCGATGGGCAGGGCGCTGCCGGGGATGGGCCTGACGATCGTCGACGGCGAGCTGACGATCGACCCGCCGAGCGTGCCGACGTTCTTCCTCGGCTACCTCGGCGAGCACGTCCATCACCGTGAGGACGGCACGTGGGAGGTCGACGACCGCGCCGAGCACGGACCGTGGCACACCGGCGACAGGATCACGCAGGACGAGGACGGCTGGCTTTACTTCGAGGGACGCGCCGACGACGTGATCGTCTCCGCCGGATACCGGATCGGGCCGTTCGAGGTGGAGTCCGCGCTCGTCTCCCACCCCGCCGTCGCGGAGGCCGCCGCCGTCGCCGCTCCCGACGAGGAGCGCGGCGCGGTCGTGCGCGCGATCGTCGTCCTGCGCGACGGCGGCTACGTCCCCTCCCCCGAGCTCGTGCGCGAGCTGCAGGAGCACGTCAAGCGCGAGACCGCGCCGTACAAGTACCCGCGGATCGTGGACTTCGCCGAGGAGCTGCCGAAGACAGCCAGCGGCAAGGTCAAGCGGGCGGAGCTGCGAGCTGGCGCGAGCTGAGCCGCCGGGGAGCGCTCGTGAGCTCGCGGCGCACCGCGTGCTCCGCACGCGCGGTTCCACCCCGGCGGCACCGGGCCTCGGCGCCGTCCGCTTCGCGCAGCAGCGAGCGCGCCATCTCGGTGACGGCGCCCGCGTCGGCGCGGCGCGTGCGCCCGGCGGCGCGCACTGGCTGCGCCGCACGCCGCCGGGTGGCCTGATCGCTGTGTGGTCCCACGGAGCTCATGCCGCCTGCGCGATCGGCTCGACCAGCTCGGAGCCGATGCGCTGCTCGTCCTCGACCTCCTGCTCGCGCACCGCCGGCGGGCGGAGGACCAGGAACGCCGCAAGGATGCCGAGACCGACGCAGACCGCGGCGACCAGGTAGGCGAGGTGGTACCCGCCGGTCAGCGCGCTGACGAGCGGGTGCCCGCTGGCGCTCAGCGCTTTGGTGTGATCCGTGGCGATCGTTCCCAGCGTCGCCAGGCCGATCGCGCCGAACAGCTGCACGGAGACGTTGATGATCCCCGAAGCGAGACCCGCGTCGCGCTTGGGCGCGTCGGCCATGCCGATCGTGAGCAGCGGCAGGAACGAGGCGCCCGCCCCCAGCCCGAGGGCAAGGAACGCGAAGAACAACCCGGGGAAGTAGCTGGCGTGGACGCCCTGCTCGGAGAGCAGCAGCAGCCCGACGATGATCCCCACGAGACCGGCCGCCAGCGTGGCGACCGAGCCGAAGCGTTCCACGGCTCTCGCCGCGATCCCCATCGACATCGCCGCGATCGCGACGGTCAACGGCAGGAACGCGAGGCCCGTGTCGATCGCGTCGTAGCCAAGCACGCGCTCCAGATACAGAGCACCGAGGAAGAACGCCGAGAACATGCCCGTGATCAGCAGCCCGCGGACGACGCTCGAGCCCATCAGCGAGCGCAGCCGCAGGATCCGCAGCGGCATGATCGGGTTCTCGATGCGCGCCTCCAGCGCGAAGAACGCGCCCAGCAGCACCAGTGAGGTCCCGGCCGCGCCGAGCGTGCGCGCCGACAAGAGGCCGTATTCGCTCGACTTGACGATCGCGAACGCGCCGAACATCGTCGCCAGCGTGATCAGGATCGAGCCGGCCACGTCCACGCCGCCGGCGAGGCCGATGCCCTCGTTCTCCTCGATCAGCATCCAGCCGAAGAACAGCGCGGCGGCGCCGATCGGCACGTTGACGAAGAAGATCCAGTGCCAGCTCAGCGACTGCGTGAGCGCGCCTCCGGCGAGCAGGCCGATCGACCCGCCGCCGGCGGAGACGAACGCGTACATGCCCATCGCCTTCGCCTGCTCGACGCGCTCGGGGAACTCGGTGACGATGATCGCGAGGATCACGCTCGACGCGATCGCGCCGCCAACCCCCTGGATCAGGCGGGCGCCGATCAGCATCGCCTGGCTGTCCGCCACGCCGCACAGGATCGACGCCGCCACGAACAGGACCAGCCCACTGAGGAACACCTTCTTGCGACCCACGAGGTCGCCGAACCTACCGGCCAACAGCAGGAAGCCGCCGAACGTGATCAGGTAGCCGTCGATCACCCATGTGAGGTTCGCCTGCGTGAAGTGCAGTTCGCGCTGAATCGACGGCAGCGCGACGTTCACGATCGTCGCGTCGAGCACCATCATCAGCTGGCCAAGGCACAGCACCCCGAGTGCGATCCAGCGCCGGCGCTCCGAGGCGGCGGCGGGCTGGCTGCTGGTCTTGGCTTGGCTGAGCAGAGCGGTCATGGGGTTCCTCCAAAGGTTGCGGAGAACACACCATAACAGTTATCATCCATATTGCAAGGATGATCTACGGAAAATTAACAATCGCTGGTAATGTGATGATTGGTGCTTAGATGATGTATAGACTTCAGGACATGGCCGATCGGCGTAACTGTGCCCCCGGCTCAGCGGTGCTGCTGAGCCGCCTCGCCAAGCAGGTCTACCGGCGCTCCAACGAGGAGCAGCTGGGCATGCACCTGCGCCACCTCGTCGCGCTCAGCTACGTCTCAGACCACGACGAATGCCCCCAGCAGGACCTCGCCGACGCCTTCTGCATGGACGCCAACAACGTCGTGCTGCTGCTCAACGAGCTCGAGCAGTTCGGCTACACCACGCGCCTGCGCGACCCCAGCGACCGGCGGCGCCATGTGGTCCAGATCACGCCCGCCGGCCGCAAGGCCCTGAGTCTCGCCGAACGCGCGCAGCTGGCGATCGAGGACGACGTGCTCGCGGCGCTCGACGCGGACGAGCGCAGGACCCTGCGCGAGCTGCTCAACCGCGCCCTGCGCAGCGTCGAGCCAACCGACGCGGACGCCCTCAGCGCGGTCCCGGCGTCGATCTCCGCCTAGAGCCGCTCAGCCGACCGCGACGATCGCGTCGATCTCGACCTGCGCGCCGCGCGGCAGCGCCGCCACGCCGATCGCCACGCGCGCGGGCGGATCCTCGCCAAAGAAGGAGCCGTAGACCTCGTTGACCTCGGCGAACGCCGCGAGGTCGGTCATGTACACGGTCGTGCGCAGCGCGCGAGCGAGCGATGTGCCGGCCGCGTCGCACACCCACGCCAGGTTCTCCAGGCAGCGCTGGGCCTGCTCGGCCGGACTGTCGCCGACGATCTCACCGGTCTGGGGGTGCAGCGGTATCTGCCCCGAGCAGAACAGCAGGTCCCCGTAGCGGACCGCGTGGCTGTATGGGCCGACGGCGGCGGGCGCGCCCTCGGCGTTGACGCACTCGCGGTCGGTCATCGCCAGAACTTACAGCGACCGCCAGGACGTTGTCGCGTGTGTGCGACGCGGTCCGCGTCGCTCGAGCAGAGCGCAGGCACAGCGCATGCAATCGATGCAATACGCCGCGGTAGGCAATAGATTCCAAAGTATGCAACCTTCGGCGCGCAAGCTCGCTGCGGTGCTGCTGACCGCCTGCGCGTGGATCTGCGCGCCGTCCGCGTCCGCGCAGGCGCAGATCGAGTTCGCGCCGTGCGGGGACAGCAACAACTTCGCCTGCGGCCATCTCACCGTCCCGCTGGATCCCACGGGGGCGACGCCGGGGACGATCACGCTCGCGATGCGCCGCCATCGCGCGGCCGTCGGCGAAGCGCACACCGCGATCATCGCGCTCGCCGGCGGGCCGGGCCAGCCGGCGCTGCCGTTCGCCGAAGACTTCGCCGAAACGCTCGGCCCGATCGCCGCCACGCGCGATCTGATCGTCTTCGACCAGCGCGGCATCGGCCTCTCCTCGCCGCTCTCCTGCCACGCCTTCGAACGCCCCAGCCTGTACCACTCGTTCGGCGCGCTGATCGAAGCGTGCGGCGACCAGCTCGGCCCCACGCGCACCCTCTACACGACCGCCGACACCGTCGCCGACATCGAGGCGATCCGCCAGGCCGGCGGCTATGAAAAGCTCGTGCTGTACGGCACCAGCTACGGCACGAAGGTGGCCGAGGAGTACGCGCAGGAGTACCCCAGCCACGTCGAAGCGCTGGTGTTGGACTCGGTCGTGCCGCCGAACGGCCCCGATCCGCTCAACCGCTCGACGTTCGCCGCCGTGCCCCGCATCCTGCGGCAACTGTGCGCCAAGCGCGTGTGCGCACAGATCACCGCCAACCCCGTGGCCGACCTCGCGCGCGTGCTCAGGCGGATGGAACGCGCGCCGCTGTACGGACGGGCGATCGACGGCCACGGCAAGGCGCATCAGTTGCCGCTGTTCGCCAACGAGCTGTACAGCATTCTGCTCGCGGGGGACTTCTCTTCGCTGCTGCGCGCCGAACTGCTGACCGCGACCGCGGCGGCCGCACGCGGAGACACCGCGCCACTCGCGCGCCTGATCCAGGCGCTCGGCAGCGGCGAAGGCGAAGCTGAAGACTTCGACACGCCGCTTTACTACGCGACCACCTGCGAAGAGCAGGAGTTCCCGTGGAGCCGCGCGGCCGACCCCAGGGCCCGCATCGCCGAAGCGGGCGCCGCCGCGCGAGCGCTGCCCGCGAGCACGTTCGCGCCCTTCACCGCGACCAATGCGCTGCAGGACAGCGACGTCGAATCCTGCGCGCACTGGCCGTTCACGACGCCCGCCCCGCCCGTCGAGGACGCGCCGCTCCCGAACGTGCCGACGCTGATCCTCTCGGGCGCCGACGACCTGCGCACCCCGACCGCGAACGCCCGCGAAGTGGCGGCGCAGATCCCCGACGCGCACGTGCTGGTCGTCCCCTACACCGGCCACTCGGTGCTCGGCGCCGATCAGACGTCATGCGCGAGCGACGCGCTGCAGGCACTGTTCGCCGGCACCCAGGTCAAGTCGTGCCCGCCCGCGCCCGTCCCCGCAAGCCTACGACCGCCGCCGCTCGCGCCCGCGCGGCTCGCGCTCGTCGCGCCCGCGAGCGGCTACAGCGGGGGTCCTGGACGCACGCTGCACGCGGTCGCGCTGAGCCTCCGGGACCTCTTCCGCCAGCTCGTGCTGCAGTTGACGCTGAGCGGCACGCTGGAAAGCGGCGGCGGCCTCGGAACGCTGCGCGTCGGCGGCCTGCGCGCGGGCTGGGCGGAGCTCTCGAGCGGCGGCTTTGAGCTGCATGACTACTCCTACGTGCCGGGCGTGACGATCTCCGGCTCGATCAAGGTCGAATCCGAGGACCTCCAGGTGGGCGGCCCGGCGGCCGCGCACGGCACGCTGCGCGGCGCGCCGCGCAAGTCGCTCGTCGGGGCGCTCGGCGGCCGCCACGTGGTGCTACCGGCGAGCGCCGTCGCGACTGCGGCTATTGTCGGCGACGATGCGCAGGCGAGCTCACACCGTGGCGCTGGCGGCGCTGCTGCCCGCGGCGCTGCTCGCCTCCTGGCCGAGCTCCTCGGCCGCCTCGGCTCTTAGCTTCACGCCCTGCGCGAACGCGACCGACTTCGAATGCGCATCGTTGCCGGTGCCGCTCGATCGTGCGGGGTCGGTGCCGGGAACGGTCCCGCTCAGCGTCGAGCGCCGGCGCGCGGGCTCGGCGCCCAGCCGCGACGCCGTCGTGGCGCTCGCGGGCGGACCCGGCCAGGCGGCGCTGCCGCTTGGAGAATTCATCGCGCAGGCGATCGCCCCCGCGCTCGGCTCGCGCGACCTGCTCGTGTTCGACCAGCGCGGAACCGGCGCCTCCGCGCCGCTGAGCTGCCCGGTCTTCGAAGTGTTCAGCACGCAGCCCGCGGGCCAGCTCTTCGAACAGTGCGCGTCTGAGCTCGGCCCCGCTCGCGGAGCCTTCACGACGCAGGAATCCGTCGCTGACATCGAGGCGCTCCGGCAGGCAGGCGGCTATGAAAAGCTCGTCCTGTACGGCACCTCGTTCGGCACCAAGGTCGCCGAGCAGTACGCCGAGCGCTACCCGCAGAACGTCGAAGCCCTGGTGCTCGACTCGGTCGTTCCGCCGGAAGGCCAGGAACCGTATGCGATCCCAACCTTCGAGGCGATCGCGGGCGTGCTGGATGAGCTGTGCGCGGGCGGAGCCTGCGCGGGGATCACAGCCAACCCGGTCGGGGACGTCGCCAGCCTCGCCGCGCAGCTGCGCAAGCGGGACCTCAGCGGGTCGGTGTACGACGGCTCCGGCAAGCGCCACTCGAGCACGCTCGACGAGCAGGGCCTGCTCGACATCCTCGAGGCGGGCGACCTGAACCCCGCGCTGCGGGCGCTGCTGCCGGCGGCGGTCCGCTCGGCGCTCGCGCACGATCCCGATCCGCTGCTGCGTCTGCACGCGCTCTCCGAGGGCCTGATCCCGAGCGTGCCGATCGAAGCCAGCGGCGGCGAACCCTCGCAGGAGATCGACGAAGCGCTGTTCGCGACCACAAGCTGCGAGGAGAGCCCGTTCCCGTGGCAGCGGAGCGCGCCGCGAGCAACGCGGCTCGCCGAAGCGCTCGACTATCTGCACGCACAGCCCGCCAGCGACTTCTTCCCGTTCGACGCGGTCACCGCGTACGCCAACAGCCTCATCCCCGAGTGCGCCGGCTGGCCCGACGCCTCCCCGGCACCCGCCGCCCAGAGCCCGCTGCCGAACGTGCCCACGCTGATCCTCTCCGGCGCGCAGGACATCAGGACGCCGACGGCCGACGCGCGGCAGATCGCGGCGCTGATCCCGGACGCGCAGCTGCTGATCGTGCCGTTCACCGGGCACTCCGTGCTCGGCAGCGACCTCAGCGACTGCTCGGCGCTGGCGGTCAAGGCGTTCTTCGCGGGCAACACCGTGGAGCCGTGCGCGAGCAGCGTCGACCCGTTCGCGCCGACGCCGATCACGCCCACCAAGCTCGCCCACGTGCGCGCCCCCGCCGGGTTCGGCGGCAGGCCCGGACGCACGCTCGTGGCGGTGCTCGACACGCTCGTCGACCTCAACCGCCAGGTGATCGGCGCCACGCTGCAGGCCGACGCCGAACTCCCGAGCGGCTCGAGCTTCGGCGGCCTGCACGGCGGCTACGCCAAGCTCACCGCCTCCAAGGCGATCCTGCACGACTTCTCGCTCGTGCCCGGGGTGCAGCTGACCGCGACGTTCGCGGTACGGGGCGGCGAGCTGCAGCCCGCGAACATCCGCGTGTCGGGCAAGGAAGCATCGCCGGGGACCGTGCGCGTTGGCGCCACCTCGGAGCGCGTCAGCGGCGCACTTGCGGGCAGAGGCTTCGACGTGAGCCTCGCCAAGGTCACGCTGTCGCGCGCCGGCGCGGGCGCCAGTCCCGGGGCAGGCGAATGGCCCTCGCTCGCGGCGGTCGACAGGCGGCTCGGACGACGCTCGCCGCCGGCCGCTCGCGCTGAGCGCGGCAACGGCCGGCTGTCCCCGTCCTGGCTACCCTGAGCCGGTGGCAAACGCACTCGCGCAGGAGACCTCTCCCTACCTGCGCCAGCACGCCGAGAACCCGGTCGACTGGCTGCCGTGGGGCCCGGCCGCGCTCGCGCGAGCGCGCGCGGAGGATAAGCCGCTGCTGGTGTCGATCGGCTACTCGGCCTGTCACTGGTGCCACGTGATGGAGCGCGAGTCCTTCGAGGACCCGCGAACCGCGGCGGTGATGAACGAGGGCTTCGTGTGCGTGAAGGTCGATCGCGAGGAGCGCCCGGACATCGACGCGATCTACATGGAGGCCGTGCAGGGGATGACCGGCCACGGCGGCTGGCCGCTGAACGTGTTCCTCACGCCGGAGCAGCTGCCGTTCTACGGCGGCACCTACTTCCCGCCCGACGCGCGCCACGGGATGCCCGCGTGGACGCAGGTGCTGCAGGCGATCGCCGAGTCGTGGGAGGCAAACCGCGAGGAGATCCGCGCCGGCGGCGAGCGCCTGCGCGAGCGGCTTTCCGGAGGCGCGCAGCTCTCACCGTCGAGCGAGCCGCTCGACGAGCGCGCACTCGATCAGGCTGTGGCAACGCTCGCGGAGAGCTTCGACGCCCGCCACGGCGGCTTCGGCCGCGCGCCGAAGTTCCCGCAGGCGCCCGTGCTCGAGTTCCTGCTGCTGCGAGACGCCGGGCGCACGATGGCGCTCACGACGCTGCACGCGATGGCCGGCGGCGGTATCCACGACCAGCTCGGCGGCGGCTTCGCGCGCTACAGCGTCGACGCCAGCTGGACGGTGCCGCACTTCGAGAAGATGCTCTACGACAACGCGCTGCTCGCGCGCGCGTACCTGCACGGCTGGCAGGCATCCGGCGATGAGCGCCTGCGCAATGTGTGCGTCGACACGCTCGACTGGGTGCTGCGCGAGATGCGCGGCTCGGAGGGCGGCTTCTACAGCGCGCTGGACGCCGACTCGGAGGGCGTCGAGGGACGCTTCTACGTGTGGACCGTCGCCGAGCTGCGCGAGGTCCTCGGCGAGGACACCGACGCGGCAATCGCGTGGTTCGGCGCCACCGAGCAGGGGAATTTCGAGGATCCGCACCATCCCCAGCCGGGGCTAAACGTCCTCACCGACCGCGGCGCGTCTCCCGACGAGGCGACACGGACGCGGATACGCGAAACGCTCCTGCGAGCACGAGACACGCGGGTACGCCCAGCGCTCGACGACAAGCGCCTGACCAGCTGGAACGCGCTGATGATCAGCACCTTCGCAGACGCCGGCGCCGCACTCGGCGACCGGCGCTACCTGGACGCCGCAGTCGCCTGCGCCGAGTTCCTGCAGAGCCAGATGCGCGACGGTCGCGGCCGCCTGCTGCGCACCTACAACGACGGCCAAGCCAAGATCGACGCCTACCTGGAGGACCACGCCTTTCTGCTGGAGGCGTTGATCGCGCTGTTCGAAGCAACTTGCGAGGAGCGCTGGTTTCACCATGCGGTGGCGTTGGCCGACGAGATAATCGCCCGCTTCGCCGACCCCGAGCACGGTGGTTTCTTCTCGACCTCCGCAGACGGCGAAGCGTTGATCGTCAGGCGCAAGGATCTCGAGGACTCCCCCATCCCCTCCGGCTCCTCCAGCGCAGCAGTCGGCCTGCTGCGCCTCTCGCAGCTAACCGGCAACGAGGAGTACGAGCGCCGGGCCCGCGGCGCGATCGCACTCGTAGCCGAGATCGCCCCGCGCCATCCCACCGCCTTCGGGCACATGCTGCAGGCCATGCATTGGCAGCTCGCGCCAGCCCGCCCGATCGCCTGCGCGGTGCCGCCTGCACCGCATTGAACACGCTGGGTCTGGAGTTTCGTCCCAACCCGCGGCCAGAATCAGTCCATGCCCACACCGCTTCTGGCAGATCTGAGCCACAAGGCCGCGATTCGCGCACTGGACCTACAGGAGCGCGGAGTCGAACAGCTACGCGCCAGGACCGGGACGCTACTCGCCGCATCGTCGCTGACCGCCTCGTTTCTCGGAGCACAAGCGATCCGGCGCGCCGACGGGATTGGCACACCCAGCGTGCTTGCGCTCATCGCGCTCGCGTCCTCGATTGTGCTGTGCATCTATGTGCTGCTGCCGAAGAGCGGCTTCGTTTTCGAGATCAGCCCGTCGAGGATGTACGAGTCATTGTTCGAGGTAGGACAGGACGAGACGGAGGTGCGCCGCCGGCTCGCTTACTGGCTCGAGGACTTCTGGCGAGCCAATCAGGCCCAAATCGACACGCTCGGCCGTTACTTCTTGGTCGCGGCGATCGCATTGATCCTCCAACTCGCGTTCTGGTCATGGGCGCTGGCAGCTAGCATCTCCTGAGATGAGCTCCGCGCGCCCGACACCGCCTCCTCCCCCTCCTCCGCCACCCCCCGATCTGGGGCTTCGCGAGACGCAGGGATGGAAGTGGCTGGGCTTCCTTACCAGGTAGCCGTCTACAGAATCGACAGATACCGGTCGAGCTCCCACTGCGTGACGGTCACGCGGTAGTCGTCCCACTCCTGGCGCTTGATCTCGACGTAGCGGTTGAACATGTGCTCGCCGAGCGTGCGCAGCACGAGCTCGGACTCGGCGGTGATCTCGATCGCCTCGCCGAGGCTCTCGGGCAGCTGCTCGACACCGAGGCGCTTGCGCTCCTCGCCGGGCAGGTGGTAGAGGTTCTTCTCCATCGGCTCGGGCAGCTCGTAGCCCTTCTCGATGCCCTCGAGGCCCGCCTGCAGCAGCACCGCGAACGTCAGGTAGGGGTTGCACGCGGGGTCGGGGCAGCGCAGCTCCATGCGCGTCGCCTTCTCGGTGCCGGGGTGATACAGCGGCACGCGTACGAGCGCCGAGCGGTTGCGCCGCGACCACGCGACGTACACGGGCGCCTCGAAGCCGGGCACGAGGCGCTTGTAGGAGTTGACCCACTGCGCGAAGATCGAGCAGATCTCGCGCGCGTGCTTGAGCTGGCCGGCGATGAACGCCTTGCCGACGTCTGAGAGGAAGTACTGGTCGTCGGGGTCGTAGAACGCGTTCTTGCCGTTCGAGAACAGCGACTGGTGCGTGTGCATGCCCGAGCCGTTCTCGCCGTACAGGGGCTTGGGCATGAACGTCGCGTGCCAGCCGTACTTCATCGCGTACTCCTTGACGGTGATGCGGTAGGTCATGCAGTCGTCGGCCATCTTCAGCGCGTCTGAGTAGCGCATGTCGATCTCGTGCTGGGAGGGCCCCACCTCGTGATGGGTGTACTCGACGTGGATCCCCAGCTGCTCGAGCGCGAGCACCGTCTCGCGGCGCACGTCCGAGCCCGCGTCGAGCGTCGTCAGGTCGAAGTAGCCGCCTTCGTCGAGCACCTCGGTCGAACGCGAGTCCTTGAACAGGAAGTACTCGAGCTCCGGGCCCACGTTGAACGTGTCGAAGCCCATTTCCGCCGCGCGCTCCAGCGCCCGCCGCAGAACATGGCGCGGGTCGCCCTCGTACGGTGTTTTCTCGGGCGTGATCACGTCGCAGAACATCCGCCCCACGCCCTGCTCCTCCGGGCGCCACGGCAGCACCGCGAACGTGCTCGCGTCGGGCATCGCGATCATGTCGGACTCCTCGATCGCGTTGAAGCCCGTGATCGACGAGCCGTCGAAGCCCATCCCCGCCTCGAACGCGTCGTCGAGCTCCGCCGCGTTGATCGAGAACGACTTCAGCTGGCCGAGGATGTCGGTGAACCAGAAGCGGATGAAGCGGATGTCGTGTTCCTGGACGAACGCCTTCACGTCCTCCGGGGTCTTCGGCTGCTCAGGCATTCCCGCAGGACCTTAACCGATGCCCGCTGTCGACCGTATCGACTATTGGCTAAACCGCTTGCTCCGTTGAGAGGGCCCGCTGGAGCGCGAAACGGCTCAGTGCCCTGCTACCGCAGCGACGAACTTCGCGACGTCTTCCGCTTCCTTGCCCTCGTACAGCAGCGCGGGCATCTGCCCGAGCCCGCGCGCGCGGCCTTCCATGATCGCGTTCTCGACCAGCGCGATGCGCCCCGCGGGGGTCGAGATGTCATCGCCCACGCGGATGTCCAGGTTGGGGCCGGTGCGCCCGACCGACTTGACCGCCGCCAGCGTGTGGCAGACGGTGCACGCGTGCGCGAACAGTTCGCGGCCCTTCTGCTCTTCGCCGTTCAGGTGCACGCCGCCGACGGCGACGCTCGCCTTGTGCTCGCCGTTGAACGCCAGCACCAGCGCCGGTACGACCAGGCCGAACGCGAACACGATCACGATCCCCAGCGTCACCAGGCGCTGGCCGATCGTCGATTCCGTGTGCAGCGCGGCGCGCGCACCGCGTGGCCCGCCGCGGATCGCCAGGAAGAACGTACCCAGGCCGAGCAGGAGGAAGACCGCAAGGACGACGTAGAGCATTGAGGGCGAGAAGATATCGGGTGGCGCCGCCGGACGCTCGATGAGAGCCCTCCCACCTTTAGGCGCGCGCAAGGCGCCGCGCTAACCTGGATGCCAGTCGGACAACCCCAAGGACGTGGACGCACAGCGATGAACATCCTCCGACGTCTCCCCCTCTCGCGCCTGCTGCTGTTGTGCGCGCTCGCGCTCGTCATCGGTGTGTCCGCGACCGCGCTCGCCTTCGCCGTGGGCTCCGGGCCGACGCCGCCGCCCAAGCCGCTCGCGCAGGCGATCCACGACGCGCTCGGCGGGGCGGGCGGGGAACAGATTCAAGGCGTGAGCGCCAACGTCACGCTCACCGACCACCTGCTCGAAGGCGCGAGCCTCGCAGGTGGCGGTGGCGGTGGCGGTGGTGGCGGTGGCGGGGAACTGACCTCCAGCCCGCTGATCGCGGGCGGGTCCGGGCGGCTGTGGCTGGCCAAGGACGGCGACGTGCGCCTGGAGCTTCAGTCCCAGCAGGGCGACACCCAGGTCATCTACGACGGGCACACGCTGACCGTGTACGACGCCGCCAGCAACACCGTCTACCGCTACACGCCGCCGGCGCGTGAAGGGGGCTCGGGCACGCCGGGCGGCGCCGATCACGAAGTCCCGAGCATCGCCAAGATCGAAGAAGCGATCGCCCACCTGAGCAAGCACGCGGACGTCTCCGGCGCGACGCCCAGCGACGTCGCCGGCCACGCCGCGTACACCGTGCGCGTCTCGCCCAACGAAGCCGGGAGCCTGTTCGGCGGCGTCGAGCTGTCGTTCGACGCCGGCAACGGCGTGCCGCTGCGCGCCGCCGTCTACTCCTCGACCAGCGCCGCGCCCGTGATCGAACTCGCGGCCACCGAAATCTCCTACGGCCCGGTCTCCGGCTCCGTCTTCGAAATCAACCCGCCGGCCAACGCCAAGGTCGAGGAAATCAGCACCCCGTCCTCCAGCGGCGCCCACCCCGCGCACAAGGGCGACAAGCCCACGATCACCACCCACGGGCACGGCCCGTCGACGATCGCCGTCGTGGAATCGAAGACCAATGAGAAGGGTGCCCAGGGCGGTGGCGGGGAATCGCTCGCATCGTCCCGGTACGGGGAAGGGCTCCCCAAGGTCACGATCGACGGGGTCAGCGCAAGCGAGCTGCGCACCGAGCTCGGCACGCTGCTGAGCTTCGAGCGCGACGGCGTGCGCTACCTGGTGGCCGGCTCCGTCACCCCCGCCGCCGTCGAAGAAGTCGCGCGGGGCCTGTAGCGGTGAGCGACACGCCGTCGCCCCAGGGCGACGAGGCCCTGCCGGTGCGGGCGCGGGGGCTGGTCAAGCGCTATCGGGAGGTGCTGGCGGTCGACCACATCGACCTGAACGTCCGCGCGGGCGACGTGTATGGCTTCCTTGGCCCCAACGGCGCGGGCAAGACGACGACGCTGCGCATGGCGCTCGGCCTGATCACGCCGACCGAGGGGACGGTGGAGCTGTTCGGGCGCGACCCGCTGCGCGAGGGCGCCCGCGCGCTGGATGGAGTCGCCGGCTTCGTCGAGGCGCCGCGCTTCTACCCGTACCTGACCGCGCGCAAGAACCTGCAGCTGCTGGCGGCGCTCGACGGCGACGGCGCCAGCGTGCGCATCGACGAGGTGCTGGACATCGTCGAGCTGGGCCCGCGCGCGGGGCACAGGGTCGGCGGCTACTCGCACGGCATGCGCCAGCGCCTGGGCATCGCCGCGGCGCTGCTGCGCCGCCCGCGCCTGCTGATGCTCGACGAGCCCGCCACCGGCCTCGACCCCGCGGGGATGCGCGACATGCGCGCGCTGATCCGCCGCCTGGCCGGGGATGGCATCACGGTGCTGCTCTCGAGCCACCAGCTGCCCGAGGTGCAGGAACTGTGCGACCGCGTTGCGATCGTCGACTCCGGGCGCGTCGTGTACGAGGGCGCGCTCGCCGATCTGCGCCGCCAGGGCGGCGCCGGCTACCGGCTGCGCACGACCGACGACGCGCTCGCGCTCGACGTGGCGCGCGGCAAGGAGGGCATCGAGCACGCGAGCGCCGGCGAGCACGGCATCGAGCTCCAGGCCGACGAGCAGCACGTCGGCGAGCTCTCGCTCGCGCTCGCCCACGCGGGCATCGGCATCCTCGCGCTCACGCCCGAGCTCGCGACGCTCGAGGATCTGTTCTTCAGGCTGACCGAGGGCGGCGCCGACGGCGCCGACGGCGCCGGCGGCGGCGTGAGTGGCAACGGGGCAAAGCCCCAGCCGGCTCAGGTCGGATGAGCAGCGCCGGCGCCGCATCGCCCGCAGCTGCCGCCCCAGTGGTGCCGCCCGCGCGTGCGCGCTCGCGGCGCCCGTCGGTGCTGAGCGTCTACCGCTGGGAGCTGCGCAAGCTCATCTCCCAGAAGCGCACGTACCTGGGGCTCGCGCTGGTGGTGATCCTGCCGCTGATCTTCGTCGTGTTCGAGGGCCTGCACCACGATCACAACCACGCCGAGAACATCTTCGCAACGGAGATCACCCAGTCGGGGCTCGCGACACCGGTGCTGATGCTGCTGTTCATGTCCGGCTTCTTCCTGCCGCTCGCCGCGTCGCTCGTATCCGGCGACATCTTCGCCAACGAGGACGGCAACGGCACGCTCAAGACGATCCTCACGCGCTCGGTCGACCGCGGCCAGGTGTTCGCCGCCAAGGCGCTCGCCGCGATGACGTACGCCGCGACCGCCGTGTTCGTGTCGGCCGCCGTCGCGACGATCGCCGGCGTCATCTCGTGGGGCTTTCACCCCGTCAGGACGTTCTCCGGGACGGACGTCTCCGCGGGGGAAGCGCTGCTGCTGGTGTTCGCCTCGAACGCCGTCTACCTGATCCCGCTGTTCACCGTCGCCGCCATCGGCGTGCTGCTGTCGGCGACCACCCGCAACAGCGCCGCCGCGGTCGTGGGCACGATCGGCCTCGTGATCCTGCTGTTCATCGTCGGCGAGATCCCGGGCCTCGAAGGCATCCGGCCGTACCTGCTCACCGAACAGTTCCAGGCCTGGCAGGGCCTGCTGCGCACGCCCACGTACTGGGCGCCGATCGGGCACTCGGCGTGGGTCTGCGCGTTGTATGGGGTGCCAGCGCTGTTCGCCGGGTACCTGGTGTTCCTGCGGCGGGATGTGGCGGGGGGGTAGGCAAAAGCACCGCGGGACGCAGGCGCCTGCCCTTTGCTCGCCGCCCGCGTTAGGCTTGAGCAGATATCGAACTCGGTGGGGGCTGATCGATCGATGGCAGGGGGAGATGTGGCATGCGGTCCGTGACCGTGGCGGGCACCCGCGCAAGCGCGGCACGTGACGCGATCGCGGCCCTGTGTGAGCACGGGCTTGACCCCGCCGAGCTGCTTCAGGAGGTCGAATCCCGGATGCGCCCGATCGTCCCCCATGACACGGGCGCGTGGTGGACGACCGATCCCGAGACGCTCCTGCCCACAGTGCTAGGCGTGAGCGAGCCGCCGTCTTATTCCGAAGCACTCTTCTCGCCCGAGGACTACGACGTCTTCGATGGCCTGGATCGGGCGAGCCGAGATACGGCGCTCGAGCCCCACGCTTTGCGTGTGCTGTCGCGTAGTGGCCACGCGACGTGGGCCGCGGGTCGCTTTACGCGCGCCCCGGACCTACCCCGATTTACGAAGGCGGAGGCCGATTACCTCGCAGCCGTCGGCCGCTACGTTGGCGCTGGGGTGCGAGAGTATCTCTCTCAGACTCCGTGGAGCGATGGGCCCTCGAGGGTGCCCGGCGTGCTCGTGGTGTCCGCCGAGGAGCGCATCGACGATGCGACCCCCGAGGCGAGAAAATGGTTGTCGCGCCTGTCGCCTCACGAGCCTGGTTTGCTGCCGGCTTCGTTGCGAGGCCTTGTGCGCCAAAACCGCGCAAAGCGCGTCGGGCATTCCCCACTGCGACCGTCGAAGGTTCGTATCAGGATGCCCGAGGGCGACTGGGTTATCGCGCGTGCCACCAGCTTCACCATCGATGAGAGCCGCTCGGCCGTGCTCGTGAGGGCCGCAACGCGAGCCGACATGAAAGCCATCACCCTTGCGCTACACAGCCTCACGGCGCGCGAGCGTCAAATCAGCGAACTGCTCCTCGACGGCCTCGACCCGCGCGAGGTCAGCGCCCAGCTCAACATCTCAATCCACACCGTGCGGGGCTATGTCAAGGCGGTCTTCGCGAAGTTCGGCGTCAGCTCACGAGGCGAGCTCACCGCGTACCTGGGTTCATAGGGGTTCTCGAGTCGAGCAGCCGAACCCCCTAAATTGGGGATCCGTCGTGCAACCAACCTTGGGGCATCGGCAGTCCACCCACCGAAGGGGTGGACTGGGTCGTGTACTCCGACCATAGTTCGCCACGACACCTGAACGGGTGTCAGAGCAATCGCTCACTACACGATCGCAAAGGGGTACGACTATGAGTGACACTTCGATTGTCCTTGTTCACGGCGGCTTCGTCGACGGCTCAGGCTGGGAGCCGGTCTATCGCATCCTTCGCGACGCCGGCCATCAGGTCAGCGTCGTCCAGAACCCGACAAAGTCGTTGGCAGACGATGTTGCCGTCACCAGCCGCGTGCTCGATCAGCACGAGAATCAAGTGATTCTGGTCGGGCACTCATATGGAGGCGCTGTCATAACCGAGGCCGGCAATCACCCGAATGTGGACGCCCTGGTTTACATCTCGGCTTTCGCTCCGGACACAGGCGAGTCGGTGAACACGCTCATCGCAGACCCACCGCCGGGCGCGCCTGTTCCACCAATCCTGCCGCCCATCGATGGCTTCCTCTTTCTAGATAAGGAGAAGTTCCCAGCCTCGTTCGCAGGCGACGTCGATCCCGACACAGCGGCGTTCATGGCTGACTCTCAGGTCCCGTGGGGCGTCGACGCGCTGGGCGGCGAAATCTCCGAAGCCGCGTGGAGAAGCAGGCCAAGTTGGTATCTCGTCACGACCGAAGACCGCATGATTCCGCCGGACGCGCAAAGGACGATGGCTGCGCGTGCCGGAGCGACGGTCGCCGAGACCGACGCCAGCCACTCGGTGTACATATCCCAGCCGGCGGCGGTCGCCGGGATCATTACCGCGGCGATCCAGGGCTCCAGGTAGCTGGACGGCGCGTCAGCGACCTGAGAAGATCGCGTAGGCATGGAACACGATCCGGTGCTGGTGTTTGGTGCGACCGGCACCCACGGGGGCGCGGTCGCCCATGCACTGCTCGCAGCCGATTTCGGGGTCTACGCCTTCGTTCGCGATCCGAGCTCGCAGCGATCGCAGGCGCTTGCAAGTCGCGGCGCGAAGCTGCTCGTCGGCGACCTGGGGGACGTCAGCTCGATCGAAGCCGCGCTGGCGGATGTAGGGGTGGCGTATGCCGTGACGACGCCCTTCGAGCGCGGGGCTGACGAGGAGGTCCACCAGGGCGAGGCGATCATCGCGGCAGCGGTAGGGGTGCAGCTTCCCTGGCTGGTGTTCGCCTCGGTGGCTGCCGCAGACCGTGCGCCGGTGCCGCACTTCAAGAGCAAGGCACGAATCGAGGAGAGGCTGCGGGCGTCAGCGGTGCCGTGGACGATCATCGCACCGAGCTACTTCTACGAGAACGTGCTCGGATCAGCCGCCACGATCCGTGAGGGAGTCCTAGCGATGGCGCTGCCCGCCGATACGCCGCTGGACCAGGTCGCGCTGGGAGATCTGGGCTCGCTGGTTGCTCTGGTACTCGAACGCCGTGACGAGCACCTTTCGGCACGGATCGAGGTCGCCAGCGACGCTCCCACGCCGCGAGAGATGGCGCGGATACTGGGCGCTCGCGCCGAGGAGACGCCGATAGCGGACGTCCGCGATCGTAGTCCCGACCTGGCGGCGATGTACGAGTTCCTCGCCGAGGAGGGGTATGCGATCGACACGACCGCGCTCAGAGCTCGCTATCCCGAGATCGCCTGGATGAGCTTCGAGGAGTGGGCGGCGACGATCGACTGGCGAAGTGCGTGATCGACGTTCATCGCGCGCCTACGGTGAGTCGGCGATACGCCGCTCGCTGATCCGCCAGCCCTCCGGCGTCTTGCGCAGCGTCTGGGTGACGCGGGCCGACCCGATCACCGCCGGAGGTGATCCCGTCGTCACCATCAGCATGACGCTCTCGACACACGGCTCGGCGCGTGAGTCGTCGATCACCGCGTTCAAGGTCAGATGCAAAGTGCCGGCCGGCTCGCCGGCCCAGACCGCGGCGACCGTCCTGCTGAGAGCGGCTCGCCCTTCGGCGCGCCCCTTCGCGCCGTCCATCAACGCGTCCTCGGTGAACAGGGCCGCGTAGCCGTCGGCGTCGCGAGCCGTCGCGCACGCGTCGGCCCGGGCCACGAGCTGCAGGATCTCGAGCGAGTCCTCGGCGCTCAGCGTCATGCCGGCGGACGCATCGAGTCCTCGATCCGCGCCTGCAGGCGCTCCCCGAGCAGCTCCTTTGGGATAGTCGCATGGATCGTCCGTGGTGGTATGGCGCTATACACCGAACCCGTCTGGTCTGCCCACTGCGTGACGCGGAACGAGATCGCCATGCTGCAGAGCGCATAGGCGTCGCGGCGGTCGAGCCCGGCATGCTGGTTCAGCCAGCCGATCGCTGTTCGCACGCAGTTGGGCAACGCCGTGTCCAGCGAATCGGCGAAGGCCATCACGATCCAGTGCGTCGCCGTCTCGATCGTCGGTCCGTCGATCGATACGCCCTTGCGCACGAGGTACTGGACGCGGAGCTCCTCCATTGCCGACTCGATCCCGGTCTGATCGACGACGCCGTCCGATTGGATCGCGTTCGCGTCGCCCGTCCACACCCGGGCGCCGGGCTTGAACACGGGCAGGAACAACGACGTGCCCTCGGTCAGCTCCCACAGATCAAGGTTGCCGCCATATGGCCCGGCGAGGATCGCGCTGACCGGCTCGTCCCCCTCCGGCTCGACCGCGAACACCCCCATCGATGGCTTGAGTGGAATCTTGATGCCCTCGACGAACTCGGCGTGCGAGCGGTCCTCGCTGAAGCGGAAGTAGTGCACGTAGGGCTCCTTGAAGTCCGACGGCAGTGCGCCGACCCCGAGCGGAAAGGAGTTCCAGCCCCAGTCGATCGGCCGGGCCCGGAGCATCTTGCACTCGAGCACATCGCCGGGCTCGGCGCCCCGCACCTCGACCGGGCCGAGATTCGAGTAGGGCCCCGACGGGAACTGGCGGCGCAGGGGCTCGCGGTCCGCGAACGACATGCCGAAGCGCGCCTGGTTGCCCCATTGCGTCCAGGTGTTCGGGCACGACACGATGTCGCCGGACTCGATCGTCAGCGCCGCGGGGCGAGACGGGTCGAGCGTGCCAGCGCTGACGGAGTCCTCGGTCGACTCCAGAACGTGCGTCGTTGGCTCTTGCATGTTCCCGCTCAGTCCAGGATCCCCGCTCGCCGTCCAGGCGACGGTCCCTGGCGGTACTTCTTGACATACGCGGGGAAGTCCCACGTCTGGAGAAACGCCTTGGCGGCTTTCTGGCCGGAGTCCAGCAGTTCCAGCGTCTTCGCTTCGGTGATCCCGAAATCGGTGGTGCTCACGCCGCACGTGGGGATCGGGATCGTGCGCACGTAGTTCGCCTGTTCGACGTAGAAGCGGTCGTGGGCCTGCATCATCGTGTCGGCGAGCGCTTTGACGTAGCCGATCGGCGAGGGCATGCCGTCGCGCTGGTTGGGCGCTGGCGGCGGGTGCACCACGAGCGGGTCTTCCTGGTTGGGCGCCACCAGCAGCATTCCGAACGTCGGGAACTCGGGCACCTTTCCCGCTTCGGCGTCGAACAGCCAGATCGGGTAGTTCGACAGCATCCCGCCGTCGACGAGCATGTGCTTGCGCCCGTCGTGCGGGTTGGTCTGGATCACCGGGTCGAAGAACACCGGGATCGACATGCTCATGCGCACCGCCTCAGCCACCTGCAGTTCGTTGGGTTCGATCCCCAGCTTCCCCGCGTCCCGGGGCAATACGAGCATGCTGTGGTCGGTGAGATCGGAGGTGATCACCTGCAGGCGATACTCGCGCGGCGTCCCCGCCGCAGCCGCGTCGCGGAACTGGCCGAACGTGGTTTTGCCCTTCGCTTCGAGCCGTTCGCGCATCCAGTTGAGGAAGTAGTCGCCGCTGTGCAGCCCCTCGTGCTTGAGGACTTCCGCCACCTCGCCCGCCGGGCCGAGCAGGTGCAGGCGAGGGCGGTCGGCGAACAGCGGGAAGTGCATGTCTTTCAGAACCAGTTCCTTGAGCTCCTGTCCGGTGTATCCGGCAGCCACCAGCGCGGCGGTGATCGCCCCCGCCGAGGTCCCGGCGACGCATTCTGGGCGATAGTCCTTTTCGTAGAGCTCCAGGAACGCCCCCGCCAAGCCAATGCCCTTGACCCCGCCGCCCTCGAACACCAGATCGCATGGTTTGTTCATACGCCCACCTTCCCTTCGCTTGTCGGGCTGGGCAGCGACGTGACCCGCTCGGCGATCACGGTGTCTAGCTCCGCGCCCCACAGCGGCTCACCGAGTCGCAGGGAGACGTTGCCCAGCGATGTGGTTGCGCTCTTCCAGGTGATGCCGAGCCCTCCCGCCACCGTGCCGAGGCCGGCGAGAACCTGGCTCGTGCTGTTGTCGAGGATCACGAGCGTGATGCCCCCCGCCACCAGCAGTCCGGCGAACACGAGCGGCACCTTCAGATGGCGAATGAACGACCACGTGATTTCACCCGCGCGACGCAGCAGGCCCTCTCCGGCCGAGATGTAGTCGGCGATCGTCAACAGATCCCTGCACGCCTTCTCCCCTGAGAGGATCGCGCGCCAGCGCTGGCCCTGGCGATGCAAGATCCTCGCACTGCGCTTGATCGACCGCTGCATCTGAGCGGGCTCCAACTCCTCGGCCCAGTCGATCCAGCGTTCCAACGAGGCCGTCACCGCGTGGCCCGCGTGCCGCGGAAGCACCGTCCTCAGATCGTCGAGCCAGCCGACGAGGTGCAGCGCGCGATCGCGCTGCAGACGAGCCTTGACCCGTTCCGCGCGCGCTTCATCGGAAAGCTCGGCGGGTTGGTTGTGCGCTGCGCGCGCGGTCGCGCACGTGTCCGCAAGCGCCCGCCCGAGCCCGTATGACTTGCCCAGCCTCGCGTCCGCCGCCGTGAGCTTGACGAGCAGTTCGGTGTGCAACGTCAGGATCGCCTCGCGGACCGCCTGATGATCCACTGGCTCGCGTTTTGCGACTTCGCACAGCGCCTGTGTCTCCGGCAACGAGTTGCCCGCTCCGAGGAACGCGCCGAGCACCTTGAGCGCCTCGTCGATCTGCTCGAGGCCGAGGCTCGTGCGCGACCCGCTGGACAGCGCGCTGATGCCGGGGAGATCGTCTTCGACTGCCTGTTTGGCCCTCGAGAAGCTCGGGCTCTCGTACAGGCGCGCCATCTGCCACCCCAGCGCGAACGCTCTGCACACGGCCGTTTCGATCGTCGGCGCCGACGGCGCCGCGTTACCACCAGCGGGCCTTACAGGCTGTGGCATCGGCCGACCCTACGACTCCTGCCGGTGACAGGCAAGCGATGTTTCTACTCATCGGGATCTGGCCAGGCGTTGCGTCCGCAGACCTACGGGATGAGCTTCGATGTTTGAGCCTCGTGCGACGGCTCTGCGTGAACTCAGGCCACCTCGGCTGGCAGGTCCACAACCGTCAGCTCCACCCCGCCCATCAGCCGTCGCGCCTCGCGCGCGTCGATCAGGCCCGCCCCCAGGCGCCCCGTCGACTCGGCGCCGCAGGCGACGCCGAAGCGCAGGCACTGGTCGGGGGCGCGGCCTTCGTAGCGCGCCGCCAGGAAGCCGGCGAGGAAGGCGTCGCCGGAGCCGCTTCTGGCGACCGGCTCGCGCGGCTCGATGCGCGCGCGCTTCAGCAGCCGCTGGCCATCGACGAGCACCTGCGCGAAGCAGCCGTCCGGGAGCGTCATGATCGCTTCGCGGGGACCCAGCGCGGCGATCTCACCGACCGCCAGCGAGCGCTCCTCCTCACCCGCGAACTCGTGCCCGACGAGCTCCTCCGCCTCGAGCACGTTCGGCGAGACCACGTCGGGCTCGGCGCGAACCGCCTGGCGCAGTGGCTCGCCGTCGGTGTCGACGACGGTCGTCACGTCGAGGCGCTCGAGGTCCCTGATCAGCGACGCGTACATGTCCGGCTCGACCCCGCGCGGCAGCGACCCCGCGAACACGACGATCGCGGCCCCGCGCGAGAGGTACAGCAGCTTGTCGCGGAACAGCTCGACCTCGCGCTTGGACACCGCCGGGCCGCGTTCGTTGATCTCCGTCTGTTCGCCGGTCGTCGGGTCGAGCACCGACGTGTTCGTGCGCGACTCCTCGCGAATTCGCACGAAGTCGTTGAGGATGGACTCCTCGGTGAGCTGCTCGACGATGTGCGTGCCCGTCGCCCCGCCGGCGAAACCCGTCGCGATCACCGGCTGGCCAAGGGCCTTCAGCGTGCGCGCGATGTTCACGCCCTTGCCACCCGCCATCGTGCGCTGGTCGACCGTGCGGTGACGTCGCCCGAGTCTGAAGTTTGGAACCGCGAGCGACTTGTCGATCGCGGCGTTCAGGGTGACCGTGATGATCATCTTGGCCCTCTACCCGCCTTTCAGCGCGCCCGAACGGCAGAAGATGCCCTGGCGTGCACGACACAAAGGCTAGCGGAGATCCGAAAGCTCCCATGCCGTCTCGCGCAGGCGCTCGGCCTCCGCGCGCGCCGCCGCCGCCGGCTCCCCGCCCAGCGCCAGATGGGCGCCCACGATGCTGCGCGAGGCCGACACCAGGCCGCCCGCGCGACCCGGCGAGAACGCCGCCGCGAGCTCCTCCACGCGCCCCCCCTGCGCCCCCACGCCGGGGAGCAGGAACGTCGCGTTCGGCATCAGCTCGCGGGCTCGCCGCAGATGACCCGGCTCGGTCGCACCGACGACCGCGCCCACGTCGCTGAGGCCCGCGGCGCCCACGCCCGGGGCGCCGAGCCCCTCCACGAGCGCCGCGATCCGCTCCCACACGCTTCCCCCATCCGCCAGCCGCAGGTCCTCGATGTCAGCGGCGCCCGGATTGGACGTGCGCACGAGCACCAGCACGCCCGTGCCCACCCGGCGCGCCGCGCTCACGAACGGCTCGATCGCGTCCGTGCCCATCAGCGGGTTGACGGTCACCAGATCGGCGCCGATGCCCTCGATCCGCCCGAACGGGGTCTCGCTGCCCTCGATCAGCGCGCTCGCGTACGCGCTCGCGGTCACGTCGATATCGCCGCGCTTGCCATCGGCGATCACCAGCAGGCCCAGCTCGCGCGCATACGCCGCCACCGCTTCAAGGGCCGCCCAGCCCGCCGCGCCGAGCGCCTCGAAGCGCGCCAGCTGCGGCTTGACCGCCACGCACGCCGGCGCCGCCGCGTCCATCAAGCTCCCGCAGTGCGCCAGCACCGCCGCTGCGGCGGCCTGCGCAGGTGTCAGGTCGGTCGACGCTCGCGCGGCACTCCCCGGCCACAGCGCTCCGGGATCGGGGTCGAGGCCGAGCACCACCTGCGACTCGCGCTCGGCGACCCGAGCGGCCAGGACGTCGCCGAACGGGCGCGCTGGGCTCAGCGACCCTTCACCGCGCTCTTCAGGCCGCTGCCCGCGGTGAAGCGAGGCACACGCGACGCGGCGATCTGGATCCGCTCGCCCGTGCGCGGGTTGACGCCCACGCGCGCGCCGCGCTCGCTCACGTGGAACTTGCCGAATCCCGACACCGTCACCTCACTGCCGCGTCGCAGCGCGTCCTCCACGGTCGCAAGCACCGCGTCCACCGCCCGCGCGGCATCCTGCTTGGTCAGATCGGCGCGATCCGCCACCTGGTCGACCAGCTCGGACTTTGTCACTTCGCCCTCCTCGTTCGTGAAACTGTTGTAACCGTTGCAACGAAGCTAACAGTGCGTGCGGACGGGCGCATCGGACGCATCAGCAAGAATACGCGGATGGCGATTACCCGCATCGCATGGCTTGTCACGGTGCTCGTCGCGCTGATCACCGCGCTGCTGCTCGCCCTGTCCGGATACGACGGCTACGCCGGGCTCGGCGTCGCCGTCGCGGCGTCGGCCGCGATCAACCTGCTCTGAGCCACTCCAGCAGCGCCCGGGCGGCCCTGCCGCGGTGGCTGATCGCGTCCTTCTGCTCGTCTGAGAGCTCCGCCATCGTCAGCGCCGGTTGGCCGTTCTCGCTGGGCGGGCCGTCATCCGGCACGAACGCGGGGTCATAGCCAAACCCGCCCGCGCCCCGCGGCGCGGCCGCCAGCCGCCCGCCGCAGCGACCTTCGAAAATGCGCTCGACCGCGTTCACGGGATCGACGTACGCGATCGCGCACACGTACTCGAGCACGCTGCCCGCCGGCGCCTCGCGCAGGAGCTTCTCGAGGTTCTGCTCGTCGGTGGCGTGCTCGCCCGCGTAGCGCGCCGAGCGCACGCCCGGAGCGCCGCCGAGCGCCGCCGCGGCGATGCCGGAGTCATCGGCGATGCTCACCCGGCCCGTCGCCGCCGCCGCGGCGCGCGCCTTGCCGAACGCGTTCTCGGCGAACGTCTCACCATCCTCCGGCGGCAGCGACACGCTTGCGGGCAGCACGTCGATCTCCACGCCCTCGGCACCCGCGCGCCCGAACAGGCGCTCGAACTCGCGGCGCTTGTGCTCGTTGTGCGTCGCCAGCAGCAGCTTCAAGGCCCCGCGGCGATCGCCTGCTCCTGGGCGGCGCGCAGACCGTCGATGCCCGCCGCCGCGAGCACCAGCAGCTCGTCCAGATGCGCCCGCGACAGCGGCGTGCGCTCGGCCGTCGCCTGCACCTCCACGAGGCCGCCGCCGTCGGTCATCACCACGTTCGCGTCGACCTCCGCGGTCGAGTCCTCGGAGTAGTCGAGGTCGAGCAGCGCCGTGCCGTCGATGATCCCGCACGAAACCGCCGCGACCGACCCGTTCAGCGGCGTGCGCTCGAGCCGGCCCTCCGCCTGCAGTCGCGCGCACGCCAGCGACAGCGCCACGAACGCGCCCGTGATCGACGCGCAGCGCGTGCCGCCGTCGGCCTGCAGGACGTCGCAGTCGAGATACACCGTCCGTTCGCCCAGCGCCTTGAAGTCCACGACCACTCGCAGGGAGCGCCCGATCAGGCGCTGGATCTCGATCGTGCGGCCGTCCTGGCGCCCGCGCGTGGCGTCGCGCTGCTTGCGCTCGCCGGTCGACGCCGGCAGCATCCCGTACTCCGCCGTCACCCAGCCGCGGCCCTTGCCGGTCATCCAGCGCGGCACGCCCTCCTGCGCGGAGGCCGTGCAGATCACCCGCGTCTCGCCGACCGAGATCAGCGCCGAGCCCGTCGCCGTGCGCATGAAGCCGGGCTCGATCGTCGTCGGACGCAGCCCGTCCGCCCCGCGACCGTAGCTGCGCCCTGTTGGTCCGCCTTGCATGCGGGCCATCATTCCAGAGCGCTACGGTCGGGGGATCTTGCGCGCGCTGGTGGTCTCCGACATGCTCCCCGACGCCGCGCACCCCGAGCGCGGGCGCTTCGTCCGCGACCAGGTCGCCGCGCTGCGCCGGCTCGACGGGGTCGAGGTGCAGCTGCACGAGTTCGCGCCCGGGGCGCGAGCGCTCGCCGGCGCCGCGGTCGAGCTGCGCCGGCGTTTCGCCGGGCGCTCCTCCGAGCGCTTCGACGTCGTCCACGCGCACTTCGGCCTGAGCGCCTGGCCGGCGCTCGCCGTTCGCGCACCCGTCAGGGCGCTCACCGTGCACGGCACCGACATCAGCCACCCCCGCACGCGGCTCGCCACCGCCGCCGTGCTGCCGCTGATCGACCTGCTCGCCGCCGTCTCCGCGCCGCTCGTGCAGGAGCTGCCCGGGCGCGCCGCGCGCCGGCGCGCGCTGGTGCTGCCGTGCGGCGTCGACATCGAACGCTTCCACCCGATCGCACGCGCGCACGCCCGCGCCGAGCTGGGCCTCGATCCCCAGCGGCCCTACGCCCTGTTCCCCGCGGACCCGCTGCGCCCGGAGAAGCGCCACGACCGCGCGCTCGCGCTCGCGCGGGCCGCCGGCGCGGAGCTGGTGGCGCTGAGCCACGTCGAGCCCGAGCGCGTGCCGCTGTGGGTCAACGCGGCCAACGCCGTGCTCGTGCCCTCCGAACGCGAGGGCTTCGGCCTGGCCGTGCTCGAGGCACTCGCCTGCGACGTGCCCGTGCTCGCCACCCCCGTCGGCATCCACCCGGACGCGCTCGCCGACGTGCCCGGCACGCTCTGCGCGCCATTCGAGCTCGACCGCTGGCGCACGGCGCTCGAAGCGCAGCTGCGCGAGCCCGACCCGCGGGTCGCCGGGCGCGCGAGCGCCAGCCGCTTCTCGGCCGCTGAGATGGCCGCCCGCGTCGCCGGCGCGTGGCGCCATGCGCTGGCGCGATCCGGGCAACCGGCGGGGTAGCATGAATCCCGCGTGAATCAGATATCCGGCACCGTCCCCACCGACGCACCAGTACAGGCACAGAATGCGGGCGCGCCCACCCAGCCCGCCGGCGCCGCGCCCGCGCCCGACGCCGCATCGACCACCGAGCCCGCCCGCGTCCCCTCCGACGGCTTCCAGTCGCGTGGACGCGCGCGTCGTCGCGCTCGCTTCCTGCGCAAGGCGCGCGAGCTCGCCTACCGCGACCTCGGCGGCCTCGTCTTCAACCTGCACAGGTTCGGGGCGCGCAACGACGCACTGGTGCTCGCCAAGCTGACGACGCTCGCGCAGATCGACGCCGAGCTGCGCGCGATCGAAGGCGCGCTCGGCGAGCGCCGGCCAATCACCGTGCTGCGCGAGGCCGGCATCACCGCCTGTCCCCGCTGCGCCGCCATCCACGGCAGCGAGGACAGCTTCTGCCCCAACTGCGGGTTCTCCATGGGCCGCCACGTCGATCTGCCGATCGCGGGGGCTGCCGTGCCAACCGCGGGAGCCGCCGCCACCGCGGCGACCGCGCCGCCGTCCTCGCCGCCGCCAGCGCCCGCGCCCACCCCGGCACCCGGTCCGATAGCGGCGCCGGTCGCCGCCGCGGTCGACGCGCCCACGCCCGCCGCCCCCTTCGCACCAAACCCGCCCAACCCGCCCGACCCGGCGCGAGCGTCCACGCCCGCGCGCCCGCCCGGCGCGACCAGCGCCCCGCAGCCCGTGCCCGCGTCCGCCACCGGGCGCGCTCCGACGCCACCGGCGAGCTCCCAATCCCGCGCTCCATCGACGCCACCGCCATCGCCGTCGCCGCTGTCGCAGCCGCCTTCGCCGGCCCGCGCCGACCCGGAGGAGGACGGGCCGACCGAAATCCTGCGTCCTCCCGCGTCGGGCTCGTGAGCGTCGCCGCGCCGCCGCCCACCGGCGCCCACGCGCCCGCGGCAACCTCGCCGCCCGTGCCCCACGGCGAAGCCTGCCCGCTCTGCGGCGCGCCGCTTCACCCCGAGCAGGAGTGGTGCCTGCAATGCGGCGCCGCCGCTCGTACGCGACTCGCGGCGTCCCCCAACTGGAAGGGTTTCACCACCACGCTCGCCGTCGTCGTCGCGCTCTCGCTCGGCGTGCTCGCCGCCGCGCTCGTCAAGCTCGCCGCCGGCGACTCGACCCCGCCCGCCACCACCAGAACCATCACCGTCGCAGCAGCCGCCGCGCCCGCGACGAGCATCCCCGCCACCGCCGCGACCACCACGCCCGCCACCAGCCTCCCGACGGCCAGCACGCCGGGATCGAGCACGCCCGGCGCCGCCACCACGCCAGCCTCAGCAGCCACCACGACCGCATCCACGGCGATCACTTCGACACCCACCACCGCGACGGGCACCACTGGCACCGCTCCGGGCCATACCAAAACGACGAAAGCCAAAAGCAAATCGGAAGGCCGCCTTGGCCTCGGCAAAAGAGTCGAAGAACTGCTGCGCAAGCGCAAAGTGCTGCCCAGCTCCGAAACCGGTTGAGACGCACGCGATAGACCGCCCGCGCCGACTGAGACGCACGCGAAAGACCCCTGCGCCGACCCGGGACGGGGCCGCGCAACGCGGACAGATACGGTTCCCGCGATGCCCGTCCTTCCCTCGGCAGGGACCCACGAGGCCGATGTCGCAGTGGTGGGCGCGGGCGCCGCCGGCCTGTATGCCGCGCTGTGCGCCGCGCGTGAGCGCGCCAGCGTCGTGCTCGTCTCCGCCACGCCGCTCGCACAGACCGCCAGCTACTGGGCTCAGGGCGGGCTCGCCGCCGCGCTCGCCGCCAACGACAGCTTCGAGCTGCACCTGCGCGACACCGAGCTCGCCGGGCGCGCGCTCGTGCGCCGCAGCGCCGCCGAAGCGCTCGTGCACGAGGCGCCTGAGCGCGTCCGTGACCTGCAGGCGCTCGGCGTGCGCTTCGACGCCGATCGCTTCGGGCACCTCGCGCTCGGCCTCGAGGGCGGACATTCGGTCAGGCGCGTCGTGCACGCCGGCGGCAGCGCCACCGGCCGGCGCGTCGTGCGCCAGCTCTCCGCGCTCGCCGTCGAAGAGCCGCGCATCGCCGTCTTCGAGGGCGCCCGCGCGCACGCGCTGTGGCGCGCCGACGATCGCTGCCGCGGCCTGATCTGCGACGACGGCCGCGTGATCGCCGCGCGCGCCGTCGTCATCGCCACCGGCGGCGCCGCCGCGCTGTGGTCGCGCACGACCAACCCGCCCGGCTCCCAGGGCGTCGGCCTGCTGCTCGCGCACGCCGCCGGCGCCGCCCTCGCCGACCTCGAGCTGCTGCAGTTCCACCCCACCGCCGTGATCGGCGTGCCCGGGCGCGAGGGCTTCCTCGTAACCGAGGCGATCCGCGGCGAGGGCGCGACGCTGCACGACTCCTGCGGCGAGCGCTTCGTCGACGAGCTCGCTCCCCGCGACGAGGTCTCCCGCGCGATCCAGGCGCTGCTCGCGCAGTCCGGAGAGCGCTCCGTCGGCCTCGACATGCGTGCGATCGACCCAGCGCATTTCCCCAACGTCGTCGCCTCGCTGCGCGACGCCGGCCTCGATCCCACGCGCGAGCTGATCCCCGTCGCGCCCGCCGCCCACTACATGATGGGCGGCATCGTCAGCGACCTGCACGCGCGCTCCACGCTCCCCGGCCTGTACGCCGTCGGCGAGTCCTCCTGCACCGGCCTGCATGGCGCCAACCGCCTCGCCTCCAACTCGCTCAGCGAGTGCTTCGTGTTCGCCCGTCGCGCCGTCCTCGACGCGCTATCGCACGCCGACCCCCGCCTGCCCGCGGCAAGCGATGGTGAGCTGCAGCGGCTGCGCGAGCTGCCCCCGCCCGCCATCGCCACGCCCGACACGCGCGCCGCGTTGTGGCGCGACGCCGGCGTCGTGCGCACGCCCGACGGCCTCGCCAGCCTGCTCGACGACCCGCACCCGCTCGCCCGCATGATCGCCACCTGCGCGCTCGCGCGCACCGAGAGCCGCGGCGCGCACCTGCGCGCCGACCATCCCGAGCGCGACCCCGCATTCGACTACCGCCACGGCGTGCTCGCCGAGGATCACGCCATCGCCTGGCAAACCTGGCGCTGAGGCCTCCTCTCAATAAATAAGAATTTCGGGCGCGATCTTTATCTCGCGCTCCATTGCGTTTGCAACCGTGTTAGTGCCCAGGGAAGTTCTCGGAGGCGACGGAGTCTCCAAGAACAGGCGGGTGTGCTCTCTGACGATCAGATCGAGCGAAAGAGGGCGAGGAGCAGTCATATGTACCAGTTCAGTAGAGCCATCTACCGGGAGCTCGCGCCCCAGATCCAGGCTCCACCCCCCGGCATGCCCGCGAGCGCCAACAACGCCGCCGTGCTGCGCGCGTGCGAGCAGGTGATCACGCGCCTGGCCACCGACCGCCACTACTTCGCCCACCCCGCGCGCACGCTGTTCCTCGACGTCCGCAACTACTTCCCCATGTCCGCCCAGAGCCACGTCCACAGGGTGATCAGCCGCTACATCGGCTTCGCGCAGCTGTTCCTCGCCGAACACCCCCACGAGGGCTACACCGCCGTCAGCGGCGCGCCGCCGCAGTGCCGCGCCACCACCCGCAAGGGCTCCGCCTGCCAGCGCACGCCGCTGCCCCAAAACGGCTACTGCCCCTCCCACCAGCACCTCGCCGACACCGAGAACCGCGAGCTGGCCGCCGCGTGAGCCTCGCCTAATCCTCGCGTAGGCTGCCGTCCATGCTCCTGGGCGTGGACGTCGGCGGCACCTTCACCGACGCCGTCCTGCTCGACGCGCGCGGCCGCGTCCACACCGCCAAGGTCCTCTCCACGCCCGCCGATCAGTCCCTCGCCGTGCTCGACGCCGTGCGCGAGGTGGTCTCGCACGCCGGCGCGCACGCGCGAGACGTCACGCGCTTCGCCCACGGCATGACCGTCGCCACCAACGCGCTGCTCGAGGGCACCACCGCGCGCACCGCGCTGCTCGCCACCGACGGCTTCACCGACGTCATCGAGCTCGCCCGCCAGAACCGGCCGCACCTCTACCGCCTGTGCCAGGCCGCGCCCGCGCCGCTCGTGCCCGCCGAGCTGCGTTTTGCGGTCCCCGAGCGCATGGGCCCCGACGGCCCGCTGCGCGTGCTCGACGCCGACGCCGCGCGCGCGCTCGTCCACCAGCTCGCCCGGGCTGCGCCCCAAGCCATCGCCGTCTCGCTGCTTCACTCCTACGCCGACCCCGCCCACGAGCTGCTGCTCGGCGCGCTGCTCGCCGAGCTCCTCCCCAACACGCACGTCTCGCTCTCCTGCGAGCTCGTCGGCACCTTCCGCGAGTACGAGCGCACCGCCACCACCGTGCTCGACGCCGCCCTCTCCCCGCTGCTCGCCTCCTACCTCGCCGCGCTCTCCCGCGACGCCCGCGCGCTCGGCGTCTGCGAGCCGCAGATCATGCAGTCCTCCGGCGGCCTCACCGACGCCGCCCACGCCGGCGCGCACGCCGCTTTGACCGTGCTCTCAGGCCCTGCGGGCGGCGTCGGCGGCGCGCTCGCGCTCGCACAGCTAGCCCGCCAGGACGACGTCCTCTGCTTCGACATGGGCGGCACCTCCTGCGACGTCTGCCTGATCCTCGACGGCCACGTCGCCGAGACCGCCGAGCGCACCGTCGCCGGGCGCCCGCTGTCGCTGCCCGCGCTGGACATCCACACCGTCGGCGCCGGCGGCGGCTCGATCGCCTGGCGCGACCCCGGCGGCGCACTGCGCGTCGGACCCGCCTCCGCCGGCGCCCAGCCCGGTCCCGCCTGCTACGGACGCGGCGGGCGCCAGCCCACCGTCACCGACGCCAACCTGCTGCTCGGAAGGCTGCTCGAGGACTCGCCGCTCGCCGGCGGCCTCGCGCTCGACAGGGGCGCAGCCGAGCGCGCCATCGCCGCGCTCGCCGACGAACTCGGCCTCGATTCGATCGCCTGCGCCCACGGGATCGTGCGCGTCGCCGAGGCCGAGATGCTCGGAGCGCTGCGCCTCATGAGCGTCGAGCGCGGCATCGACCCGCGCCGGCTCGCGCTCATGGCCTTCGGCGGCGCCGGACCGCTGCATGCCGCCGCGCTCGCGCGCCAGCTTGGCATCTCACGCGTGCTCTGCCCCCGCGCCTCCGGCGTGCTCTGCGCGCTCGGCCTCGCCGCCGCCGCCCCCCGACGCGACGCCGCCCGCACCGTCATGCTCCGCGGCTCCGGCTCCGGCTCCGGCTCCGGGTCCGGATCTGGCTCCGGCGCCCGCGCGCTCTCCGCGGAGCTCCTCTCCCGCGAGCGGGCCGCGCTCATCGCCGAGGCCAGCGCCGCGCTCGGGATCACACCCGCGCGCGTGCGCGTTCGCTACGAGCTGCGCTACCGCGGCCAGTCCTTCGAGCTTCCCGTGGACGAGGAGCTCGATCGCCAAGGGCTCGATCCCGGCGGGCTGCGCGACGCCTTCGCGCACGCACACGAGCAGCGCTACGGCTACCGCGACGACGACGCCGACGTCGAGGTCGTCAACATGCGCGCCTCCGTCTGGGGACCGTCCCCGGCGCTGCGTCCGTCCTCCGCTGGCGCGCCCGCGCCCGCGCCCGCCACCGACGTGCGCCCGATCGTCTTCGACGGCGAGCCCGTCGCCGCTCGGGTTCTGCGCGGAGAGCTCGCGCCCGGCACGCGCGTGTCCGGACCGGCCTTGTGCGCGCTGGCAGAGGCCACCCTGCTCGTCCCGCCCGGCTGGCACGGCGAAGTGGACGCGCAGGGGACGGTGGTGCTCGTGTCCGCGCACGAGAACGTTCCACCGCAGAACCGTTCCGCCGTGAAACGAGTCACAAAATGAGCACACTCGACCCGATCGAGCTGCAGGTCGTCACCGGCGCGCTGCGCGCCGCCTGCGAAGAGATGGGCATCGTGCTGATCCGCTCGGCGCACTCATCGAACATCAAGGAGCGCCGCGACGCCTCCACGGCGCTGTTCGACGCCGACGGGCAGATGGTCATGCAGGCGGAGCACATCCCCGTGCACCTCGGCGCGATGCCCGCCGCCGTCGCCGCGGTGCTCGGCGAGGAGCACGCCCCCGGGGTCTCCTGGATCCTCAACGACCCGTTCGCCGGCGGCACGCACCTGCCGGACATCACCGTCATCACGCCCGTGTTCGCGCCCGCCGGAGCTGGCGGGATCCTGATCGGCTTCGCCGCCAGCCGCGCGCACCACGCCGACGTCGGCGCGCGCGTGCCCGGCTCGATGCCCGCCGACAGCCACAGGCTGCAGGACGAGGGCGTCGTGATCTCACCGCGCCGGCTGGACGAGCGCACGATCGAGGAGCTCGTGGCGCGCATGCGCCAGCCGCGCGAGCGCAGGGCCGACCTGCGCGCGCAGCTCGCCGCCAACAGCACCGGCGTGCTGCGGCTCACCGAGCTCGCCCACAGGATCGGCGCCGAGCGTCTGCGCGCGGCCACCGACGCGGTGCTCGACTACTCCGAGCGGCGCACCGGCGCCTGTCTGGCGGCGCTGCCCGACGGCGAGCTGTGCGCAGAGGACGTGCTCGAGGCGCCCGCCGGCGATCTCGCGTTGCGCCTGCGCGCGGTCCTCGACGGCGAGCGGCTGCTGCTGGACTTCTCCGGCAGCGCGCCCCAGCACGACGGCAACCTCAACTGCCCGCTCGCCGTCACGCGCTCGGCCTGCCTGTTCGCCGTGCGCGTGCTCACCGACCCCGACATCCCGCCCACCGCCGGCGCGTCCCGCCCGATCGACGTGCGCGCGCCCGAGGGCTGCGTGCTCAACGCGCGGCCCGGCGCCGCCGTGGCGGCCGGCAACGTCGAGACGTCCTCGCGTGTCGCCGACCTCGTGCTCACGGCGTTCGGGCGCGCGCAGGGCCAGGGCACGATGAACAACCTCACGCTCGGCGCCTCCGGCTTCTCCTACTACGAGACGCTCGGCGGCGGACAGGGCGCGTGCGCCGATGCCGACGGCCCCAGCGGCGTGCACGTCGCGATGAGCAACACGCTCAACACGCCGATCGAGGCGCTCGAGCGCGAGTTCCCGCTGCGCGTCCTCGAGTACGCGCTGCGTCGCGGATCGGGCGGCGCCGGGCGCCATCGCGGCGGCGACGGCGTCGTGCGCGAGCTCGAGGCGCTCGCCGAGATGACGTTCTCGCTGATCGCCGAGCGTCGCCGCCACCCGCCGCGCGGTGCCGCAGGCGGCCAGGCGGGGGCCTGCGGGCACGACCAGCTCGACGGGCGTACGCTGCCGTCCAAGAGCACCGGCACGCTGCTCCCCGGCCAGCGGCTGCGAATCGAAACGCCCGGAGGAGGAGGATTCGGAGATGCCCGAGAGCACGCCTGAGAACGACCCAGCAGAGCTGAGCGCCGTCGGGTCGATCGGCTTTCTCGGCCTGGGGATCATGGGCTCGCGCATGGCCGCCAACATCGCCCGCGCCGGCGTCCCGCTGGCCGTCTGGACGCACACCCCCGGCAAGGCCGAGCGCTGGGCCTCCGAGCACGGCGCCAGCGCGTACGCGACCCCAGCGGAGGTCGCCGAGCACAGCGACGTCGTCCTCAGCATGGTCGTCGACGGCGAGCAGGTCGCCGGCGTGCTGCTCGGCGAGCACGGCGTCATCGACGCCGCGCGGCCAGGATTGCTGTGCGTCGACATGTCCACGATCGGGCCCGTCGACACGCGCCGCATCGGCGCCGCGCTCGGCGAGCGCGGCGTGGCGATGATCGACGCACCCGTCACCGGCTCATCGCCGCGCGCCGAAGCGGGCACGCTGACGATCATGGTCGGCGGCGCGCGCGAGGACTTCCTGCGCGTCCGTTCGCTGCTGCAGACGATGGGCAGCCTCATCTCCTACGTCGGCGAGCTCGGCCAGGGCCAGATGCTCAAGCTGATCAACAACTCGCTCGGCGCCGCCAACGCCGCCGCGCTCGCGGAGGCGCTGCTGCTCGCCCGCGCCACCGGCATCGACCTCGACGCGCTCGTCGAGGTCACCACCGCCGGCTCCGGCGCCTCGGCCCAGCTCACGCTCAAGTCGGGGCCGATGCGCGCACACGACTACACGCCGCTGTTCAAGACCGCGCACATGCTCAAGGACGTGCGCCTGTGCCTGCAGGAGGCCGAGACCGCCGGCGTGCCGTTCCCCGCCGCCGCCCATGCTCGGGACGTGCTGACAGCGACGATAGCTCGTGGGTACGCCGAGCAGGACTACGCGGCCATGATCGAGGCCGCCGAGGGCTTCGCCGACCGCCGCCTGTAAGCTTTTACGGACCCGCGGTTCCTGGCCGCGCGACCAAAGTCGCCAAAAAAACCGCAGATTTGCAGGGCATTTGGGATTTTCGCTCAGGTTTCGTATCTTTAAGGGACGCGCGGCGTCCTCACGAGCCCGGCGTGTGCAGTTCAGTCCCGATGTCTCCCTCTTATCTCGTTCGTCTCGTCCGCTTCTTTCTCCATGCCAATTGCTTTCAAAGAATGGGCCGTCACCGTCCGCGCGCTGGCGGAAGGCGAGCAGCTCATCACACTCCGCAAGGGCGTCCTGCCGCCTGACGGCAAGCCGCTCAAGCTCGCCCACGAGCGTTTCTTCCTGTACCCCACGTTCGACCATCAGCCGGGCGACCTCGTGCGCGAGTCCCACCAGCCCGAGCTGCGCAGAGCGCTCGAGGAGGGCGTCTGGAGCGACGGCGAGCCGCCGCTGCACACGTTCGTCTCCGGCGCGCCCCTGCAGCAGCCCGACCGCGTTCGCATCCGCGCGTGGGCCGAGGTGACCGACCACTTCACCGTCGTCGACCCGCGTTGCGTGGACGCGCTCTCGCCGTTCTACGTGTGGACGCCCGACTACGCCGAAAAGCGCCTCGGCTGGCGCGGGCGCCAGCCGCTGCACGTGCTGCTGCTGCGCACCTATCGCATCCCGCGCCCGGTCACCGTCAAGGTCAAGGACGAGTACACCGGCCCCAATGCCTGGATCGAACTGCAGCGCGAACTCCCGTTCGAGGGCACGCCCGTGCTCTCCGACGCCGAGTTCGAGCGCGCCTCAGAGGAGATCCGCGCGATCACCTCAGAAGCCGCCGGCCAACCGGTCCTCGTCTAGACAGGTCTGTCCCACTTCAAGGCTTCGCGCGCCGCCTCGGCCCCTGACGCGGGAACCATGACCTCGCGCGGCCCGATCATCGGCGAGTAGCCGCCGATCGAGTTGCGCAGCAGGCACGGTATGCCCTCCTCGAGCAGCAGGCCGGCGATGAACTCGGCCTCCGGCTGGTTCTCGGCGTGCGCGACCTTCACGAGCTCGCCCTCTGTGTATTGCGGCTTGATCTTGCGCGCGGCCTGTTGACGCTCGCTGGCAGCGTGCTCGGCGCCCAGTGGATGCACGAGCGGCATCCCGCAGGCCTCGCAGAAACGCTCGCTCCGCGCGTGCCCACGCCCGCAGGTCGGGCAAACGATCTCCTCGACTTCGTCCATCAGCGCACCTCGGGCGGGACCTCCCGGACCTCGCCATCCTCGATCAGGTAGGAGCGCACCTCGGGCTCCGCGCCCGTGGCGAGGCCGACGATGATCCACTCGACCCCCGGCCAGCTGGCGGCGAAGTTGATGTCGGTCTGCGACGGGTACGGCGGGCTCCGCACGTGCGAGTGGTAGATCGCGCCGAGCTCGTTTCCGTCGGCTTCGATCCCGAGGTACAGGCGCAGCAGCTCCTGCGGGTCGATCTCGAACTTCAGCGGGCTGGCGTGGATGTTCGTCGCGCGCAGCACGCGCACCGCCCGCCTGCGCACATCGCCGTCGGCGGCCTGCTCCGCGGCCGAGTCGACGGCCTCGACGGCAACGACCCCGCAGACCTCGTTGCCGGGGTCCTCGAGCGCATGCTCGACGATCTCGCCGAGCAGCTCGCCGGAGATCTTCATGCCCGTCCGCCGACCTTGCCGCGGGTCGCCCGCGCGCCTACCACCACACGGTCGAGTCGAGGTTCTCGATCTCGTCGACCGGCAGCGTGTAGATGCCGCTCGACAGGTACTTCCAGCCGTCGTCGGCGACCACGAACACGACGTTGCCCTCGTCCAGCTCGCCCGCGATGCGCACGGCGATGCTTGCGATCGCGCCGCTGGAGACGCCCGCGAAGACGCCCTCCTCGTCGAGCAGCTTGCGCGTCCAAACGATCGCGTCGTGGTTGGTCACGAAGATCTTGCGATCGAGCAGCGAGATGTCGATGATCGGGGGGATGAAGCCGTCGTCGAGCGAACGCAGGCCCTGCACGGGCTCGCCCTGCATCGGCTCGGCGGCGACGATCTTGACGGCGTCGCCGAACGTCTCCTTCAGGCGCCGGCCGTTGCCCATCAGCGTGCCGCCGGTGCCCAGGCCGGCGACGAACGCGGTCACCTCGTCGAGCTCTTCGAGGATCTCCAGCGCCGTGCCGTTGTAGTGCGCGTTCGGGTTGGCCTGGTTGCCGTACTGGTAGGGCATGTAGCAGGACGGGTCCTCGGCGGCCAGCTCGAGCGCCATCGCGACCGCGCCGTTGGATCCCTGGTCGCCCGGCGAGTACACGATCTCCGCGCCGTACATGCGCAGCAGCTGCGTACGCTCGGGCGTCACGTTCTCGGGCATCACCACCTTCAGCCGGTAGCCCTTGCGCGAGCAGATCATCGCCAGCGAGATCCCGGTGTTGCCGGACGTCGGTTCGAGGATCGTCTGGCCGGGCGCCAGCAGGCCCTTCTCCTCGCCGTCCTCGATCAACGCGCGCGCGACGCGGTCCTTGACCGAGCCAGTCGGGTTGCGCGACTCGAGCTTCGCCCAGACGCGCACGCCCGGCTTTGGCGACAGGCGCGAGAGCTCGACCAGCGGCGTGTGCCCGATCGACTGCACGATGTCCTGGTACCGGCCTCCGCAGGGCCTGTTCCTGAGCCTCTCCGCCGCCATTACTTCACGGAATATAGCGTGGCCCGCGAGCGACGCAGCGAGCCGGATTGGCCGTACGGCCAGCCGACCACTAAGATCCAACGGCGATGAGCGCGCACGACAGCTTCGACTACGACTGGCTCGTCGTCGGCTCCGGCTTCGGCGGCAGCGTCTCGGCGCTGCGCCTGTCCGAGAAGGGCTACTCGGTCGGCGTGCTGGAGTGTGGTCGACGCTTCGCCGACGACGAGTTCCCGCGCGCGACGGCGGACCTCAAGCGCTACTTCTGGAACCCGCGCCTGGGCATGAAGGGGATCTTCCGGCTGACCACGTTCAAGGACGTGTCGGTTGTCTCCGGCTGCGGCGTCGGCGGCGGCAGCCTCGGCTACGCCAACACGCTGTACGTGCCGCCGAAGGCGTTCTTCGAAGACCGCCAGTGGGCTGGCATGACCGACTGGGAGAGCGCGCTCGCGCCGCACTACGCCGAAGCGCAGCGGATGCTCGGCGTCGTCGAAAACCCGCACGAGGACCCCGCCGACCAGCTGCTGCGCGAGTTCGGCGAGGAGCTGGGCGTGGGCGACACCTACCAACGCACGCCCGTCGGCATCTTCTTCGGCGAGCCGGGCAAGACCGTCCCCGACCCGTTCTTCGACGGCGAGGGGCCCGACCGCACCGGCTGTCAGCTGTGCGGTCGCTGCATGGTCGGCTGTCCGCATGGCGCCAAGAACACGCTCGTGAAGAACTACCTGTACTTCGCGGAGAAGCTCGGCGCCCGCGTGACGCCCGAACGCACCGTCGTCGACATCCGCCCGCTCGGCTCATCCGACGGAAGCGACGGCTACGAGGTCGAAAGCGTGCGCTCGGGCGCGTGGCTGCGCAAGGAACGCCGCGTCCAGCGCGCGCGCGGCGTGGTCGTGTCGGCCGGACCGTTGGGAACCAACAGGCTGCTGCAGCTTTGCCGCCTGAAAGGCTCGCTGCCGCGCATCTCCGCGCGCCTGGGAGAGCTCGTCCGCACCAACTCGGAGTCGATCCTCGCGGTGACCGTGCCCGAGGACTACCCCGACGACCTGATCAAACGCGTCGCGATCACCTCCTCGATCTACCCCGACCCGCACACGCACATCGAGACCGTCACCTACGGCGACGACGGCGACTCGATGCACCGCCTGAACACGCTGCTCGTCGGCGACGGCACGCGCGTGACGCGCCCACTGAAGCTGATCGGCCAAAGCGTCCTGCACCCCAAGCGCGTGGCGCAGGTGCTGTTCCCCAAGCACTGGTCGAGGCGCACGATCATCCTGCTGGTGATGCAGACGCTCGACAACGCGATCGCGCTGCGCCCCCACAAAGGGCCGTTCGGCACGTTCTGGCTGAAGACCGAACAGGACCCCGAGCGCCCGATGCCGACGTTCATCCCGATCGCCAACAAGGCCGCCGAATGGTTCGCCAAACGCACCGGCGGGATCGCCCAGAGCTCGGTCACCGAGGCCCTCTTCAACATCCCCACGACGGCGCACATACTCGGTGGCGCCGTGATCGCCCCCGACCCCGAGCGCGGCGTCGTCGACTCCCAGCAGCGCGTCTTCGGCTATCAGAACCTGCTCGTCTGCGACGGCTCGGCGGTGCCCGCGAACGTCGGGGTGAACCCGTCGCTGACGATCACCGCGCTGGCCGAGCACGCGATGAGCCACGTGCCGGCGGCGGGCGTCGCGGGAGCCGATCCCGGCGTCGCCGAGCCGGCCGAGAGCGCCAGAGCAGCTTAGGTCCCGCCGGCCATCGCCGGCAGGATCACCAATGTGTCCGCGTCGCCGACCGCGGTGTCCAGCCCGTCGAGCACGCGCACGTCCTCGTCGTTGAGATACACGTTGACGTAGCGGTTGAGCGCGCCGTCGGCGGAGAACAGCTGATCCTGCGTCGCCGGGTGGTTGGCGGCGAGGTCGCGCAGCACGGCACCGACGTTCTCGCCGGACGCCCCGACCTCCTTCTCGCCGCCGACGGACGCGCGCAGCACCGGTGGAATCTTGATCGTGGCCATGTTCGTCGCGCGGAGACTACCCGGCGGCGGCGCAGAACGCCTCGTAATCCGGGAACACGCCCATCTCCCGATCGGCGATCTCGTCGGGCTCGCGCGAGCAGATCGGGCACTCGGGGTCGCGGTGGACCTTGACCTCGGTGAGCGTCGCGCCGAGCGCGTCGTACAGGAGCAGGCGCCCGATGGCGGGGTCGCCGATGCCGAGGATCAGCTTGACGACCTCGGTTGCCTGCAGCAGGCCCATCGTGCCGGGGAGCACGCCGAGCACGCCGTTGGCGCCGCACGAGGGCGCGAGCTCGGCCGGCGGCGGCTCGCGGAACAGGCAGCGGTAGCACGGGCCGTCGTAGGGCTTGAACACCGACAGCTGCCCGTCGAAGCCGAGGATCGATGCCGACACGACCGGGATCCGCAGGCGCACGCTGGCGTCGTTGAGCAGATAGCGGGTGGGGAAGTTGTCGACGCCGTCGACGATCACGTCGTAGCCGTCGATGATCTCCATGATGTTCGACGCGTCGATGCGCGTCTGGTACTTGACGACGTTGACGTCGGGATTGAGCGCGTGGATCGACTCCTCGGCGGAGTCGACCTTGGGAATGCCGATGCGCTGGGTGGAGTGGATCACCTGGCGCTGCAGGTTGGAGAGATCGACCACGTCGTCGTCGACGATCCCGAGCGTGCCGACACCGGCCGCCGCCAGGTACAGGGCCGTCGGCGAGCCGAGCCCGCCGGCGCCGAGCAGCAGCACCTTGGCGTCGAGCAGCCGCTGCTGGCCCTCGGCGCCGATCTCTGGTATCAGCAGGTGGCGCGAGTAGCGGTCGCGCTGCTCGGCGCTGAGCGCGCGCGGGATCTCGACCTCATAGCCGCGGTCCTTCCACAGCGTGATGCCGCCGGTCATCGAGCGCACGTGCTCGTAGCCGAGGTCGTCCTGCAGCGTGCGCGCGGCGTACGCCGAGCGGTTGCCCGACTGGCAGTAGAGGATCAGCTCGGCGGAGCGGTCTGGCGCAGCGCTCTCGATGCGTGCCTCCAGATGTCCCCGCGGGATGCTCTTGGCGCCGGGCAGGTGCCCGGTGGCGAACTCTTCGCTGCCGCGCACGTCCACGATCGTCACGCCCTCGCCGATCAGCTCGTTGACCTCGGAGGGGTCGACCTCTTGTATCTGGCTCTTGATTCGGCGGAGAAGCTCCGCACCGGAGACGCTCATCTTGGAAACTCCTAAACCAGGGTCGGGATTCAGGGACTTCATAAAGTGTAGCGACACTTGGCGCGTTTGCCGACCCCCTGCGCGCCCCGGCTGCGTGGCTCAGGAGACGAGCAGGTACGTGAAGCCGACGGCGCTCGGACTGGCGGTGCGGGAGCCTTCGTAGGTGGCCTTCGCGCGCCACTGCCCCACGGCCGGCGGCGAGAACGGAACGGTCGCGAGCCCGCCGCTCGCGAACGCGTGCGATTCGCGGTAGAACTGCCAGCCGAAGACGGGATCGAAGCGTTCGATGTCGACGCTGACGGGCCCGGACTCGGCCGGGTCGACCTTGACGTCGATGCTGAGCGCCTGGCCGGGCGCGGCCTTGGCGCTCGAGAAGGAGATGCTCGTGCTCGTGATCGTGCGCGACTCGCGGACGAGCGTGAAGCCGCCGGAGCTGCCGTTGCGCTCGGAGACGACCGCGTAGTAGGTGCCCGGGAGCAGCTCGTGCGTCAGCGTCTGCGAGCCGCTGCCTTCGCAGTCGCATTCGATGACGTTGCCGTTCTGGTTGCGCAGCTGCAGCTTGAATTCGGCCGACTGGGGCGCGCTGAGCGCGAGCGTGAGGTTGGAGTGGCTCGTGACTTCCATGCGATACAGGCGCAGCACCTGCACGCTGCGTCCATCGAGGTATCCGTGTGCGTGGGCGTAGTTTCCAAGCGCGAGCCCGGGCGCGGTCTCGTCGGCGCCGACGGGCGCGATCTGCAGGTGGAAGCGCTGCACGCCGCGGTGGGAGAAGCGGGGCGTGATCTCGAAGCTGTAGCGCCCACCCTGGCCGGCACCAGGCGTGAACAGGCGAAAGCCGCCGCAGTGGATGCTCACCAATGCGCCGTCGCCGCCGGCTTCTTCTTCTTCGCCGCCGAACGAGCCGGTGCCGGGGGCGAACAGGGCGCCGCTGACGCACGCGCCTTTGCGGGTCTCGTTGGCGAGGCTGATCATGTAGCTGACGCCCGCGCGCATGGTGATCGAGTAGGCAGCGTTGATGTCCTGGATGCGATCGACCTGGCCGCTGACGCCGGCGGCGGGAAGCGGCGGTCCGGGCGGCTGTACGGCGGGTGTCGGCAGGAACACTTCGAGCGTGAACGGGGCCAGCTGGGAGTCCTGCAGCGCCGCCACGCGGATCTCGTACAGGCCGTTCTTGGCGGCGGCGAACGTGAGCGAGGCCTTGCCCTGGGCTTCCGTGTGCTGGCAACCGACGGAGATCAGCTGCGAGCGCACCGCGTGGTAGACGTCGATCGTGGCGTCCAGCGCGCCGGAGGCCGCCAGGTCGAGCCCGATGCGGTGCTTGGCGGGCAGGCGCACGGTGTACCAGACCGAGCTGGTCGTGGGCACGTCGCACGCGGATTCGCGTTCGCCCGGTTCGGTGGTGGCGCCGACGGTCGTGCCGTTGATCGACGCCGGCAGCGTGTGGATCGCCTGCGCGGCGGCGAGCGTGTCGTTGGGCGGTGGCGGTGTTGCGCTCGGCGGCGCGGTGCTGGTCCCTTCGCCGAATGCGCCCGTACTAAAGATCGTCGTCGCCATCAGAGCGAGGGCTGTGGTACCGGCCAGCCTCCGAACGGCCGCCCCCCCAACGCGTCTACGTGAAAGCATCGTCGGTAGCTTACGCCGCGTGGGCGTCGGAACCACCGCGTGCTCGAACCGTCCCGGCCGATCGGCCCGCGCCCCCCGCGCGACGCTGGTGCTGGCGCTGGCGGCCCTCGCGGCGCTGGCGGGCTGCGGTGGGCAGAGAGCCGCCACGGGAACCTCCGCGTCATCGGCCGCGTCCGCTGGTCCGGAACCGGCCTTCGAGGGCGCGTCGTTTCCCGGTAGCGGCATCGCCGTGCCGGGCTTCACGCTGAGCAACCAGTACGGCGACCGCGTGTCGCTGGGCAGCTACCGCGGGCGTGTGGTGGTGCTGACGTTCCTTTACTCGACGTGCGGGGACACGTGCATCGTGATCGGCGAACAGATCCGCGGCGCGCTGAACGAACTGGAAGAGGAACATGCCCGCGAGCCGGCGGTGCTGATCGTGAGCGCCGACCCGGCCGCGGACTCGGCGGCGAACGTAAGGCGCTTCCTGGCGCGGGTGTCGCTGACGGGGCGCGTCCAGTACCTGTCGGGCGCGCTCTCGCGGCTACGCTCGATCTGGCGCGGCTACGGGGTCAAGCCGGCGAGCGTGGGCGCGCGCAGGTTCGACGAATACGCGCCGGTCCTGCTGCTGGACCCGGCGGGGCGCAAGCGGGTGCTGTTCGAGTCCGAAGAGCTGACGCCGGAAGGGCTCAGCCACGACATCCGCAAGCTGGATTGACGTCCGGCGCGCCCCTGGAGTTCTCGCGGGCCCCTGATACCCTAGCTGCCAGGTAGGAAATCTTGCGATGATGTTCTCAACCAAGGCCGAGTACGGCGTACGCGTGATGGTCGAGCTCGCCAGGCGTGCGGGCGACGATCCGGTGCCGCTGGCGGAGATCGCCGCGCACGACGGCCTGCCGCTGGCGTACCTCGAGCACCTGGTGGCCCGCCTGCGCAAGGCGGGGCTGGTGGACTCGCGCCGCGGCTCGCGCGGCGGCTACATGCTGGCGCGCCCGTCCGATGAGATCACGATGGCGGAGGTCGTGGAGGCGCTGGAGGGCTCGATCGCGCCGATCGAGTGCATCTCCCAGGCGCCGGACGGCTCGATCGTGTGCGCCCGCGAGTCCAATCTCGACCACGTGTGCCCGACGAAGCTGCTGTGGACGCGGGTGCGCTTCTCGATCGTGAACACGCTGCGCGAGACGACCCTCGCCGACCTGCTGCCGAGCTCCCCGCCGACGCTGAGCGCGACGAGCGGACCGACCCTGCCGACCCTGGGCGTGCAACCGCTCACGGCCGCTACCCAATCAACCCTGACGACCGGAGCCTGACCACAAGACATGGCCGACCTAGAGATCAAAGACCTGCACGTACGCATCGAGGAGCGCGAGATCCTGCGAGGCGTCGACCTCGATATCAACCGTGGCGAGATCCACGCGCTGATGGGGCCCAACGGCTCTGGCAAGTCGACGCTCGCGAACACGCTGCTGGGCCACCCTTCCTATGAAGTCACGGAGGGGACGATCGTGTTCAAGGGCGAGGACCTCACCGAGGCCGCGCCGCACGATCGTGCGAAGGCGGGGCTGTTCCTGGCGTTCCAGTACCCGGTGTCGATCCCGGGCGTGTCGGTTGCGAACTTCCTGCGCATGGCGATCAACGCCAAGCGCGAGGAGCCGATCCAGGTGAAGGAGTTCCGCACGCAGCTGCAGCACGCGATCGAGCTGCTGGACGTGGACAAAGCGTTCACCTCGCGTCACCTCAACGACGGCTTCTCCGGCGGCGAGAAGAAGCGCGCGGAGATCCTGCAGATGGCGATGCTCAAACCGGACGTGGCGATCCTCGACGAGACGGACTCCGGCCTCGACATCGACGCGCTGCGAACGGTCGCGGAGGGCGTGCAGCGCCTGCACGACGGGCAGGGCCTGGGCGCGCTGATCATCACCCACTACCAGCGCATCCTGCACTACGTGAAGCCGGAGTTCGTGCACATCCTGATGGACGGGAAGATCGTGCTGGAGGGCGGCGTGGAGCTGGTCGAACGCCTGGAGCGCGAGGGCTATGACCAGATCCGCCAGGAAGTCGGCGGACAGCCCGAGCTGGCGGCATGAGCGCGGGCCCCAACGACGCGAGCGAGAACGACGCGAGCACGAACGGCGCGGAGCCGGCGCGCTCCAACGGCGCAGCGCCGGCGCAGGAAAAGGCTGGCCGCCACCGCGAGGCGAGCCTGTATCACGCGCTCAACGGCGCGGGCGCGGGCGACGGGCGCACGCTGGCGCAACTGCGCGAGGCTGCGCTGCAGGCGTATGAGACGCTGGAGCTGCCGGTGTGGCGACGCTCGGGTTTCTGGTCGACGAGCCTGCAGAGCCTCGGCCTGGACGCGCTTGAGACGAGCGTCGAGGAGCGCGGCGTGCCGGATGTGGTGAGCCGCACGCTCCCCGACGGCCCGCGCGCGGGACGGATCGTGCAGAGCGCGGGCGCGGTGGTGCAGATCGAGCTGGAGGAGGCGCTGGCGGAGCGCGGCGTGATCCTGTGCTCGCTCGAGCAGGCGTTCGAGCAGCACGGCGAGCTCGTGCGCGAGTGGTACTCCAAGCGCCTGCCGATCGACCGCCACAAGCTGGAGGCGGCGAACGCGGCGTTCTGGACGGGCGGCGCGTTCCTGTACGTGCCCCACGGCGTGGTCGTGGAGGAGCCGTTTGAGATCGTGTACGCGATCGACCGCGCGGGCGTGGCGCAGTACGGGCGCACGCTGGTGCTCGGCGCGTCGACGAGCGAGTTTCGCGTGCACGAGTACGACCTTGCGGAGGACTTCGAGGGCCAAGCGCTGCACGCGAACGCGTTCGAGCTGTACCTCCAGGACGGTGCGCGCTGTCGCCTCGCGCAGTTCCAGGATTGGGGCTCGGGCGAGGTGTACGACGCCTCGACGCGCTTCGTGGGCGTTGGCCGCGACGCGTACTGCCACTGGCTGCCGGCGCTGCTTGGCGGGCACCTGGTGCGCCAGCACCTGGAGCTGGCGGTCATGGAGAAAGGCGGCGACATGGCGTTTCGCGGCGTGTTCTTCGCGGAGGAGCACGAGCACCTGGACGTGTTCGCGGTGGATCTGCACGAGACGGGCCCGTCGGGCGGTGACGTGCACTGGCGCGGGACGGCGACGGGCGAGAGCCGCGCGAGCTTCGAGGGCCTGATCCAGATCGACCCGGGGGCGCAGCAGACGCACACCTACCTGCAGATCCACACGATGATGCTCTCGCCGAAGGCGCGCGTGGACGCGATCCCGTCGGTGCTGGTGTCGGCGGACGACGTGTCGGCGTCGCACGGCGGCACCGTCGGCGAGCTGGACGAGACGGCGATCTTCTACATGCAGACGCGCGGCCTGGATCGCGCGGCGGCGGTGCGGGTGATCGTGGAGGGCTTCTTCGAGCCGCTGATCTCAGAGCTCCAGGACGAGGCGCTCGAGCAGCTCGTGCGCGAGCGGATCGAGCGCAAGCTTGCGGCGGCGCGCGAGGACATCGAGGCGTATGCCACCAGTCGCTGAGAACGACCTTTTTATGAAGACTCCCTCCGGGAGTGTGCGCGGCGTTCGCAGTGACTTCCCGATCCTGTCGCGAACCTTCGGCGGGCAGGGTGGGCGGGCTCTGGTTTACCTGGACTCGGCGGCGAGCTCGCAGAAGCCGCGCGCGGTGATCGACGCGCAGGCGGAGCACCTGCGCAGCCACAACGCGAACGTGCACCGCGGCGTGTACGCGCTCGCGCAGGAGGCGGACGCGGCGTACGACGACGCGCGCAAGCGGGTGGCGGCGTTCGTGGGCGCGGAGCCGCGGACGACGATCTTCACGAAGAACGCGACGGAGGCGATCAACCTGGTCGCGTACGCGTGGGGCCGCGCGAACGTGAGCGCCGGCGACGCGGTGCTGATCACGCAGATGGAGCACCACGCGAACCTGGTGCCGTGGCAGGTGCTGTGCCACGAGCGCGGCGCGCAGCTGCGCTACCTGGAGGTGGACGAGCACGGCGAGCTGTCGCTGGATCAGCTGGACGCGGAGCTTGCGCGCGGGGACGTGCGGCTGGTGGCGTTTGCGCACGTGTCGAACGTGCTGGGCACGATCAACCCGGTCGCCGAGATCGCGGCGCGCGCCCGCGCGGCGGGCGCGGTGTCGCTCATCGACGGCGCGCAGGCGGTTCCGCAGCTGCCGGTCGACGTGCGCGCGCTGGGCGCGGACTTCTACGCTTGGACGGGCCACAAGGCGCTGGGGCCGACGGGCATCGGCGTGCTGCACGGGCGCGCGGAGCTGCTCGAGCAAATGCCGCCGTTCCTGACGGGCGGGGACATGATCGCGTCGGTGGACTTCGAGTCGGCGACGTGGAACGAGCTGCCGTACAAGTTCGAGGCGGGCACGCCGCCGATCGCCGAGGCGGTCGGGCTGGGCGCGGCGGTGGCCTACCTCGACGAGCTGGGCATGGAGCAGGTGCGCGCGCACGAGCTTGCGCTGACGGCGTACATGCTCGAGCGCCTGGCGCAGGTCCCGGGCCTGCGCGTGGTCGGCCCGCCGAGCGCCGAGCGCCGCGGCGGCCTCGCGTCGTTCACGATCGAGGGCATGCACCCGCACGACATCGCCGAGCTGGCCGACCGCGCGGGCGTGTGCATCCGCGCGGGCCACCACTGCGCACAGCCGCTGATGCGCTGCCTGGGCGTGAGCGCGACGGCGCGCGCGAGCGTGGGCGTGTACAACGACGCGTCGGACATCGACGCGCTGATCGACGCGCTGACGGCCGGCCGCGAGGTCTTCGGGCTGTAGCCACGCGGCGCCCCGCGTCGGGAGCGCCGGCAGGTGAGGAGCCGCGGGCGCGGATGCGAGCGGCGCCAGAGCGGATCGGCTCAACCGTGCGGCGCACGGCGATCCGTCCGCGCCGTGGCACACGATGCCGGACCATTTTGACGCGCTCATCATCGACACCGCTGCGCTCCTGGCAACGCCACGCGCTCGATCGCCTGGCCGGCTGGCAGGAGGGGCCGTTTCTGATCTCGGCGGCGCCTGGGGCGGGCAAGACGCGCCCGGCGCTGGAGCTGGCGCGGGAGCTGCTGTCGAGGCGGGTCGTGGCGCGGGTGGCGGTGCTGTGCCCGACGACGCCGCTGACGCGCCAATGGGCGGCCGCGGCGGCGGCGCTGGGCGTGCAGCTGCAGCCGGACGCGCCGGGCCCGAGGCCGCCGCGGGACTTCGACGGCGTGGCGGTCACCTATGCGCGCGTGGCGAGCGACCCGGGCGCGTGGGCGGCGCAGGTCTCGCGGGAGACGCTGGTGGTGGTGGACGAGGCGCATCACCTGGGCGAGGATCTGACGTGGGGCACGAGCTTCCGCCAGGCGTTCGCGGCGGCGCCGCGCTGGCTGCTGCTATCGGGAACGCCGTTTCGCTCGGACGCGACGCCGATCCCGGGCGTGCGCTACGACGAGGAGGGCCTGGCGATGCCGGACGTGTCCTACACCTACGCGCAGGCGGTCGCCGACGGCATCTGCCGGCCGGTGGCGTTCGTGACGTTCGACGGGACGCTGTCGTGGCGCAGCGGCGAGGACGTGATCGAATCGTCGTTCGAGACGGTGCTGAGCGCGCGCGAGGCCAGCCGGCGCTACCGCACGGCGATCTCGACGGAGCTGCCGGACGGACTGCCGCGGATCGTGGGCGAGGCGGACGCGAAGCTGCGGGCGCTGCGCGCGGAAGGCCACCGCGACGCGGGCGCGCTGGCGGTGGCGGCCGATGCGGAGCATGCGCGCCGGATCGCGAAGCTGGTGGCCGAAGCGAGCGGGCGCGCGCCGCTGGTGGTGCTGCACACGGAGGCGAACGCGGCGCGCAAGCTGCAGTCCTTTCGCGACTCGCGCGAGCCGTGGATCGTGGCGGTGAACATGGTGTCGGAGGGTGTGGACATCCCGAGGCTGCGCGTGGGTGTGTACGCGACGGCGGCGAAGACGCCGCTGATCTTCCGCCAGATCGTGGGGCGCTTCGTGCGCACGATCCCCGGCCGCCCACCGGAGCCGAGCTGGCTGTACCTACCGGCCGAGCGGACGCTGCGTGTGCACGCGTCGGAGATCGAAAGCGAGCTGCGCCACGCGCTGCGCCGCGATGAGCCCGTGGAGGGTCTCGAGGAGCTGCGCGAGCGCCGCGCGAGCGAGCCCTCGCCGAGCGCGGAGTTCGTGCCCCTGAACGCCGAGTTCGCCGCGCAGATGACCCTGTTCGGCCCGCCTCAGGCGGCGCCCACCCCGGCCCAGGTCGTGCAGCTGCCGTCAGCGCCCGAGCGGCCACCGGCGCCGGCGTTCGAGCGCCGCGAGCAGCTGCGCCGGGAGCGCAGCCGGCTGGTGGCGGAACTGCACCGCCGCGACGGCCGCGGCCACCGCGAGATCAACGCGTGGCTGAACCGCACGGTGGGCGTCGGGCGTGTGGATGCGGCCAGCCTCGAGCAGCTCGAGCGCTCGGTCGACGTGCTCGTGCGGGAGCTCACCCGAGGCACCCGGCGCGCCGCTCCGGGGTGATCGGGGCCGAGCTACCACCGGCTGATCCGGGCCGACCTACTACCGTGGGGCGGGCACCGCCCTCCCCCACCACGAGCCCCTGACGCCATGGACGACCTGTACCGCGACTACATCCTCGACCACTACAAGCACCCCCACAACTTCGGCGAGCTGGAGCCGTACGACCTGCAGGCGCTGGAGCACAACCCGCTGTGCGGCGACGAGCTGGGCGTGCAGATCCGCGTGAAGGACGATCGCATCGAGGACCTGCGCTTCCAGGGCCACGGCTGCGCGATCTCCCAGGCGGCCGCGTCGATCGCCTCGGAGGAGCTGAAGGGCATGACGCTGGAGGAGGTCGGCGAGCTGGGCGCGGACTGGATGATCGAGCTGCTCGGCATCCCGGTGTCGGCGACGCGGCGCAAGTGCGCGCTGCTGAACCTGAAGGTGGTCCGCGGCGCGGTCACGGGCGACCACGACTGGCCGTCGTGAGCGAGCCCCTCGCGGAGCTCCCCCGCGCGGCGTCAGCCCTTCTTGATCGTGAAGCCGAGCGCCACGGGCGCTGAGGCAAGGCCGATGCTGTTGGTGGCGACGATCACGAGCGCGTGGCGGCCGGGCGCGAGCTTGGTCCGCGAGGAGACTCGCCCCTGGAAGACGACCTGGTTGGTGCCGATCTGACCGGCGAACGCGAGCCCCCCGACTTTCACGGTCCTGCGACAGACCCTGTGCTTGGCGTTCTTGCGCGTGCGCGCCACGCACTTGTGGTCGACGCTGCTGCCGGGGACCTGCTTGGTGAAGCTGAAGCTGACGGTGGCCGGCTCGTTGAGCGCGAACGAGAACGTCGTGCCGACGGGCGGCGCCTTCCTGTGCCTGCTGATCTGCGCAAGCTTGCGACCCTCGCGCCAGGTGGACGCCGACTCGTGCAGGGCGGTGACGGTGGGCGGCGGCGCGACGACGGTGACGGGCGGGCTGGCTGCGCCGGTGGTGACGAGGAAAGGGTTTGCGTAGGTGACGGTCTCGGTGCAGACGAGCGAGTCGCTGACCTGCGTGATGACGGGGGTGTAGGTCTGGCCGGTCGCGACCAGGGAGCCGTTGAGGAACCAGCGGTAGCCGTCGAAGCCGAACAGGCTCGGGGACGGCTGCAATGAGCCCCACGAGTTCCACGTCAGGTCGCACGTCTGAGGTGTGCCGACGAGCCCACCGCCGGTGATCGACCCCGGCGCGATGGCCGGTTCCGGCGAGCCGGCGCTGATCTCGCCGATCTGGTTCTTGCCTTCCTCGGTGAACCACAACTGGCCGTTGGCGCCGGGCGCGATCGCGAGCGGCCCGCTTCCCGCGGTGGGAGTGACGAACTCGCTGACTGCGCCGGCGGGCGTGATGCGGCCGATCGTGTGTCCGCCGCTGTAGCCGAACTCAGTGAACCAGACGTTGCCGTCGGGACCCGCCGCGATGCCCACCGGATCGCTGTTTTCGGTGAGGGTCGGAAACTGGGTGACGACGCCGCTCGGCGTGATTCGCCCGATCAGGCTGCGGCTGGGATCGGTGAACCACAGGTTTCCGTCGGGGCCGGTGGTGATGTCTTCGGGTTCGCTGTTTTCGAGGTGTTCGCCGACCTTTGGGACTTCGTATTCGTTGATCGTCCCGGTTGGCGTGATGACCCCGATCATGCTGCCCCCCGGCTCGGTGAACCACACGTTGCCGTCGGGGCCTGCCGTGATTCCGCTGGGCGAATGTTTGGTCGGGAATTCCGCCACTTCGCCGCCGGGCGTGATCCGCCCGACGCGATTGCGTTGGCTCTCCGTGAACCACAGGTTGCCGTCGGGCCCGAGCGTGATGCTTTCGGGGCCGGTTTCCTTTTCACGGGTCGTGAATTCGGTGATCGCGCCGCTCGGTGTGATCCGCCCGATCGTTTCGCCCCTGCCTTTCCTTTTGCCGCTGCCGTACTCGGTGAACCAGAGATTGCCGTCGGGACCCATGACGATGTCGTTCGGGCCGCTTTCCGGGTCGGGAAGGGGGAACTCGGTGACGGCGCCGGTGGGCGAGATGCGCGCGATCCTGTCGGCTGCGAACTCCGTGAACCACACGTTTCCGTCTGGGCCCGGCGCGATCCCGCTCGCGCCGCTTTCGGCGGTCGGAATCGGGAACTCGGTGATCGTGCCCGTCGGCGCGCCCGACGCGTCGGCGGCGAACACGAGCGATGCGAGCAGCGCGAGCGCGCTGGCGGGCACCGCGGCGCGGGCAATCCTCGGCGAGCCGGCCAAGGCCGCCGTGATCGAGCGCGCGGATAGCGTCGAACGCCTCACTTCCCGCCTTAATCGGCCAACCATGCCGGCCCCTTGAGCCCGTGGGGCGACATGCGTCCTTCGCCTCAGCCTCTTCGGTCAATCTCTCGGTGGCGTCCTGGCAACATAAGCTACTGGGCCGACATGACGGCCATACGGGATTCCACGTGAAGGCCAACCAGCCCGCCTCCCGCGCGATTCGAGTGATCCTTGCCGGCAGGGTCCAGGGCGTCGGCTTGCGCGAGGCGACGCGACGTCGAGCGGCCAAGCTCGGGGTCGAGGGCTGGGTGCGCAACGCGCAGGACGGGACGGTGCTCGTGCACGCGGAGGGGCCGTCGGACGCGATCGAGGGGCTCCTCGCGTTTCTGCGCAAGGGCCCACCGGGCGCCGACGTGACGGACGTGAGCGTGGAGGACGTCCGCGCGGAGGGCCACGAGCAGTTCGCGATCCGCGGTGTGAGCGCGGGCGTGTTCGTCGTGCAGCAGCACGCGGCCACGGCGCGCCACTTCGACCTGCGCCTGGAGGTCGCCGGCGCGATGCGCTCGTGGGCGGTGCCAAAGGGCCCGTCGCTCGACCCGTCGGTCAAGCGCCTGGCGGTCCAGGTCGAGGATCACGGGATCGAGCACAACGCGTTCGAGGGCGCGAGCGACGGCGACGGGGTGATCGTGTGGGACCGCGGCGACTATGAGCAGGGCGGCAGGGTGGCGTGGCCACAGGCGCTCGAACGCGGGCACGCGGTGTTCGTGCTGCACGGCGAGAAGCTCCACGGCGGCTTCGCGCTGCAGCGCACGGGAGCGCGAACCGGTCCGAAGTCCCAGTGGCTGCTGCTCAAGCGCCGCGACGACGACGCGCGCCCCAGCTCGGACGTGGTCGCCGAGCAGCCCGCCTCGGTGCTCAGCGGCCGCACGCTCGACGAGCTGCTGGGCGAGACCACCTGAAATGACCATGGTACTATGACCATAGTCATGTCTACTCGAACCGTCTCAGCAAGCCAGTTCAAGGCTCAGTGCCTGGCGATGCTCGATCAGATTGCAGCCACCGGCGAGGAAATCGTCGTGACCAAGCGCGGCAAGGCGGTTGCGCGTGTGTCCGCGGCGACGGCGCCGAAGAGCCTGCGCGGCTCGGTCAAGTTCAACGTCGCCGACGAGGAGCTCGTCAGACCGCTTGACGTCGAGTGGGACGCCAGCGACGGGTGATCGTCCTCGATACGCACGCGTGGCTGTGGTGGCTCACCGCACCCGAGCGCCTTTCAGGCCCCGCTCGGGCAGCGATCGACCAGGCCCCGAATATCGGCGTGTCGACCCTGAGCGCATGGGAGATCACGATGCTCGTAGCGCGTGGGCGCATCTCGCTGGACCGCGACGTCGACGCATGGGTCCGCCAGGCGCTCGCACAGCCGCGCGTTGAGGCGCTCGCCCCGAGCGCGGAGATCGCCGTGGCGGCGGGACTCCTCGACTCGCGAGAGTTCCCGGGCGACCCGATCGACCGCCTGATCTACGCGACCGCGCGCGCCGCAAACGGCACTCTGATCACACGCGACGAGGCTATCCGCGCGTTCGATCCAAGGTTGACGCTCTGGTAAGGAGCATCCACGCACGCTACGTACGATCGCGCACCGCCTCGGCGCCGGGCGAGGCCGCCGGGCTCGATACAATTCCTACTCCAGAGCACAGGATTGCCAAGCGAACCGCCTGCGAGGAGCCTCATGGCCACGATTGACCGCACGAAGATCGACAAGCCCAGCCCGATAGTCGAGGACGAGCAGGGCCAGTTGCGCGCCCGCCAGGGCATCTCGCGCGAGGTCGTCACCGAGCTCTCGAAGATCAAGGGCGAGCCCGATTGGATGGCGGAGAAAAGGCTGAAGTCGCTGGAGATCTTCGAACGCAAGCCGATCCCGACGTGGGGACCGGACCTGAGCGGCCTGAACCTCGACGACCTGGTCCTCTACTCCCCCCCGACGGCCGGGCGCTTCAACAGCTGGGACGACGTCCCGGCGGACATGAAGCAGACCTACGAGGACCTCGGCATCCCGCAGGCCGAGCGCGAGCACCTCGCGGGCGTGGTCGGCGTGTGGCGCCAGGAGCCGGTGTACGAGGGCCTGAAGGAGGAGTACGCCAAGCAGGGGATCCTGTTCTGCTCGATGGACACAGCGATCACGGAGTACCCGGAGCTCGTGCAGAAATACTTCATGACCAAGTGCGTGCCGGCGCAGGACAACAAGTTCTCGGCGCTGCACGGTGCCGTGTGGTCGGGCGGAGCCTTCTGCTACATCCCCAAGGGCGTCAAGTGCGACCTGCCGCTGCAGTCCTACTTCCGCATGGAGGGCGCCGGCGAGGGCACCTTCGAGCACACGCTGATCATCGCCGACGAGGGCGCCGAGGTGAACTACATCGAGGGCTGCACGGCGCAGACCTACAGCGTCAACTCGATGCACTCGGCGGTCGTGGAGATCTTCGTGCACGAGGGCGCCAAGGCGCGCTACACGACCGTGCAGAACTGGTCGAAGGACGTCTACAACCTCAACACCAAGCGCGCGGTCGTGGAGGCCGAGGGCACCGTCGAGTGGGTCGGCGGCTCGATGGGCGCCAAGTACGTGATGCTGTACCCCGGCTCGTTCCTGATGGGCGAGGGCGCGCGCGCCGACCACCTGAACGTGGGCGTCGCGGGCAAGGGCGTGCACAAGGACACGGGCGCGAAGGTCGTGCACCTGGCGCCGAACACGACGTCGAACATCCTCGCCAAGTCGATCTCCAAGGACGGCGGCATCATGGGCTACCGCGGCCTGGTCAAGATGGGCCACAACTCCGCCGGCTCGAAAGCGCGCGTGCAGTGCGACGGGCTGATGATGGACGGCGAATCGAAATCCGACACGTGGCCGGACATCCAGATCCAGAACCCGAACGTGACGGTCGCCCACGAGGCGACGGTCGGGCGCATCTCCGATGACCAGCTGTTCTACATGGGCTCGCGCGGCTTCACCGAGGACGAGGCGGCGGCGATGATCGTCAACGGCTTCATCGAGCCGGTCACGAAGGAGCTGCCGATGGAGTACGCGGTCGAGCTCAACCGCCTGATCCAGCTGGAGATGGTCGGCTCAATCGGCTGAGAGGCGCGATTCGCTGCGCCTGCCGGCGTCCTCGATCGCTCGTGTGCAGAGCACACTTCGCTCACTGCGTCCTTGGCACGCTTGCGACTCCCACCTCTCAGGGGCGCGGTGACCAGCATTGCGTGCGCCCGTAGACAACATTGTTGCGCCGCTGTTCCCGACGCGGCTGCCGTGGGTGAACGCGAGCGGGCCGCAGTCGATCATCCAGCAGGGCCGGCCGATGCTGGTCGAGTTCTGGGACTTCTGCCGCCCCAACTCAATGCGCACGCTGCCGTACGTGAAGGCTTGGCACGAGCGCTATGAGGCGGCGGGTCTGCGCGTGATCGGCGTGCACTGCCCGGGCTTCGAGTGCTCGCGCGACGAGCAGGCGGTCAGGGACGCGGTGGCGCGCCTGCACATCGAGTACCCCGTGCTGATCGACAGCGAGTTGGAGGTTTGGCGGGACTACGAGAACCAGGGGTGGCCGGCGCGCTATCTGTTCGACGGCCGCGCGCGCCTGTTCGAGTACCACTTCGGCGAGGGCGCTTACACGGAAACCGAGCTGGCCATCCAGGAGCTGCTGAAGCTTGAGCGAGAGCCACTCGCGCCGCTGCGGCCCGAGGATGCTTCGAGCGCCGCGCTCGCACCGCAGACGCAGGACCAGCAGGGCGCATACTTGGGGCCATATGAGGCGGGCGCGGTGTGGGCGGTGCTCGACGGCGAGGGGCGGGTGACGGTGAACGGCGGCGAGGCGCGCGGCGGTCGGGAGTTGATCGTCGCCCACCCCGGGGCCTACCCGCTGCTGGAGCACGCCCGGCACACGTCCGGCGTGATCGAGCTGGAGCTCGGCGCGGAGGTGCGCTGCCTGGCCACCTGTTTCACGCCCGGCCTGGCGTAAGCCCGCGCCCGGTAGAGGTCGGTCGGGGTGGCCCGGATGGGTCGCACCCCCGTGCTCCGACGGGTCCCGCGTGGTCTCCCATCACCGGGCTCTTCTGCGCAGGCGGCGGCTGACGCCCGCGCCGCGTGAGCGATCAGATCGTGAGCGTCTTCGTGGTGGTGGTCGTCGCGCCGGCCGCGTTCTTGGCGGTGATCGAGATCGTGATCGTGAACCGCCCCAGGCGCTTGAGGTCGCGCTTGGCCTTGCTCGTGAGGTTGATCCTGATCTTGACCGAGCCGGCCGCCAGCAGCGTCGCGTGCCCCGTGCCCACCACGACGCTTTTGCCGGCGGCGGTGATGTGAGCCTTCTTCGCGTTCGACGCGCTGATGGTCGCCTGCGCCGAGAGCGAGCACGCCGCCGGGCAGGAGGTGGACACCGTCAGCCCGCTCTTCAGCAGCGTCTTGACGTTGTGCGGTGCTTTGAGCACGGAGAACACGATCGGCGCTATGGATACGCCACCGCCTCCGCCACCAGCACCACCACCGCCACCCGCGCCTCCCGGAGCGGCGACCGTTTCGCGGTGGACGCTCGAGCAGGGGGCGTTCACGCTGTTCGCAATGACGTCGAGCTGGTCGGCATAGAGGATGTCCGCTCCCGCATCGCAACTGATCTGATCCGCGATGCCGTCGGCCGCATAGATCGTGTCGTTGCCCCCGGGGCATTCATCCAGAGCGCAGCCCGGGACACCGGCGAAGATCTGGTCGGGTCCGTCACCGGCCGGACCTTTCGTGTAGATCGTGTCGTTGCCTTCGCCGCCGATCAGCGTGTCGCCGCCGGGGCCGCCGTAGATCGTGTCGTTACCGCCCTCGCCGTTCAGGATCACCGGCGGAGCCCCCGCGATCAGTGTGTCGTTGTATTCGCTGCCGCGGACTTCGGCGACACCCGGCTCGACGTTGTCTTTCTGTCCGGCTTCACCGTCGTTTGCGACGCCGTCCAGCGACACTTCGACCGGACCTTTGGCGTACTCGAAGCTGACGATGGTGTTACCGCCGGTGCTCTCGAATGTGTTTTCGCCCTTATCCGGTTCTCCGGTTTCCGGTAGTCCAAAGGCCGACCAGCCGAGCAGATCGGTGCCCGAGCCACCCACCTCGACGTCGTTCCCGGGGCCCCCGAAGATGTAGGAGTTGCCCGTGCCGCCGTAGATCGTGTCGTTGCCGGGACCACCGTTGATCGCGTCGTTGCCGGAGTCCGCATAGATCGTGTCGTTGCCGGCGCCGCCATCGATCGTGCTGTTGGCGGCGCCGCCATAGATCGTGTCGTTGCCGGGACCGCCGTAGAGATGGTCGGTCCCTTCGCTGCCGCCGGTGATGATGTCTTCGTCCGGAAAGCCACCTACCGACGGATTGGGCGTACCAGAGATTTCCGCGTTGCCCGAACCGGCTGTAAGCGTCGCTCGTTCATATTCGAGGGACCCCTCCAGGTTGAAGTAGTTGCCGAAGCCTTTGCCCAGGTTCGCCACGTAGTAGTCGGCGTCTGGACAGTAGTAGCCAAAGTAGTAGACGCATGGTGCCTTGGCTTCAACCGTGGCGACGTTGCTAAACAGTTCAAGCCTGTCGCACTGATGTTCCGCGTTGGCCGGTTCACATGTGAGGCCATCCTCGTCTTTGAATTCAAAGGGCGGTTCCGCGGTTTCATCGCGGTTGATCGTCATCCCCTCTATCTGGGTCGCGTGGCTGCCTTCATACGTGATCGTCCCGTCGGTTTTCGTCGTGGTGCCGCCGTTCGGATCCTTGTAGGTGATCACCACTCCCCAGAATCTCGCTAACCGGTCGGCGCGGATCATCTCACAGCGAGCGCTGGCCGGATCGTCGCGCCATGGTCGGCTCAAATGGTGATCGTCTCCCTGAACGTCACCGACGAGGATCTGGGCCGGCTTCGCTCGGGTCAGACCGCGGATGAGGCGACCTGCGCGCGCGTGCGGTCCTGCAGCAGGCGCCGGACCGTCGGGGGTCCGTCGTCGCCGACGAGCACGCACGTGCCCGGCCAGTATGGGCTCTCGCCGGCCTGCCCGGCGAGGAACACGCGAGAGTAGGTCCAGCTCCCGGTGTTCACGAGCCTGGCACCACCGCGCCCACGCCACTCGCGCTGGTCATCGCCGGGAAGCGGCCCGGCGCGATGGGTGTGGCCGAACACCACGTATGCCTCGCCGAGGTCCAGGCGCGCCGCGACCTCGCCCATCGCCCGCAGCCCGGCGCGACGCAGCTCGTCCATCGACACGTTTGCGCGCAGCGGGCCGATCCCCGCGCGGTTGAGCGCCGCCACGGCGAGCGGGAAGCCCGCGACGATCGCGCGCTGGCGCAGCCACCGGGTCGGCACACGGCGCGAGCCCCCGCCACGTGCGCCGCCACCCCTGAGCACACCCCAAGCGCTGGCGGTGGCCGCCCCGTTGAGCGCGGCGCCCGTGGGTGCGTCGCGGGCGATCGCGTCGCGCCACGCGAACATCGGCGCACCCACCGCCTCGTAGTCATCGACGCGGCGAAACGCACTGGCCGGCCGACCCAGCAGCCGGCTCATCGCGCCGGCGGCCAAACGCTCGAGCGTCGGGACCGTCAGATGGCAGTCCAAATAGTGGCCGTGGGTGGCGTACACATCCGGGCGCAGCCACAGGCCTGGATAGGCCACGCGCACGCTCGCGGGCGAGGCCCAGCTCGCGATCCGCGCGAGCGCGGGCGAGACCTCAACGGGATCCAGGAGCTGCTCGACGCCGAGCGGCGGCGGCTGCTCGTCCTCGCCGCGGCGCGCAAGCCACGGTTCGACGAGCTGGTGGTCGTGGTTGCCGGCGACGATCAGCAGCTCCCTGCCCGCAAGCGCGCGCCCGAGGTCCTCGAAGAACGGCCTCGCGGCGGCCAGCGCTTCGCGCGGCGGCCCGTGGCGCAGCTCGAGCACGTCGCCAAGCAGTACCACGCGCTCGACGTCGGCGACCGCCTCGAGCAGCGGCGCGCGCAGCTCGGGACGGCGCAGCAGATCCGATCCCGAGACGCTGCCGAGGTGCAGATCGGAGACGACTAGAGTGCGCAGGCTTCGCGTATCGGCTTGGGGAGCATGAAGCGGACGTCCTCGCGGATCACGTCGAACTCCGAGATGTCGCGCACGCCGCGCGCACGGAAGAACTCGACGAGCTCGACCACGAGCTCCTCCGGAGCGCTCGCGCCCGAGGAGATGCCGACCACGCGCCGACCCGTGAGCCACTCCTCCTGGACCTCCGCGGCGCAGTCGATCAGGTGCGCGTCGGTGCCGCAGTCGCGCGCGACCTCGACCAGGCGCACCGAGTTGGAGGAGTTGCGCGAACCGATCACGAGCAGCAGATCGCAGCTATCGGCCATCTGCTTGACGGCCGCCTGGCGGTTGGTGGTGGCGTAGCAGATGTCATCCGTGCGGGGCCCGACGATGTTCGGAAAGCGCTCGCGCAGGCGCTTGAGGATCGCGGTCGTTTCGTCCACCGCGAGCGTCGTCTGCGTGATGTACGCCACGCGCTCGGGGTCATCGACCGCCAACTCGTCCACGTCCTGCTCGCTCTCGACGAGCACGATCTGATCGGGCGCCTCGCCCATCGTCCCTTCCACCTCCTCGTGCCCGTCGTGTCCGACGAGCACGATCGTGTAACCCTGCTCGGCGAAGCGCGAAGCCTCGCGATGGACCTTCGTCACCAGCGGACACGTCGCGTCGATCGTTTGCAGGCCGCGCTCGTGCGCGCCCGCGCGCACGCTCGGAGCTATGCCGTGCGCGGAGAACACGCATACCGCGCCCTCCGGCACTTCGGTCTGCTCGTCGACGAAGATCGCCCCACGCTCGCGCAGCTGAGCGACGACGTGCTTGTTGTGCACGATCTCCTTGCGCACGTACACCGGCGCACCGTGAATCGCGAGCGCGTGTTCAACTGTCTGCACGGCCCGATCGACGCCCGCGCAGTACCCACGCGGGGCCGCGAGCAGCAGCTTCTCGACGCTGTTGGACATGGGTGCCATTGTAGGGGTCACCCCGATACCCTAAGGCTGATGAACCAACGTCACCTCGACAGGCTGACTCCAGTAGACGCCTCGTTCCTACATCAGGAGAGCGGCGTCTCGCACATGCACATCGGCGGGCTGACGATCATCGAGGGCCCGCCGCCGGAGATGGAGGAGTTCCTCGAACAGATTCGGCGGCGGCTGCACCTGGTCCCCCGCTACCGCCACAAGCTCGCGCATACCGCGATCGACAGCGGACGCCCCGTGTGGATCGACGACCCGAGCTTCAACCTCGACTATCACGTCCGCCACACCGCCCTGCCGGCCCCCGGCCAGTGGGAGCAGCTTCAGGATCTGACCGCGCGGATCTTCTCCCAGCAGCTCGACCGCTCCAAGCCGCTGTGGGAGATGTGGCTGATCGAGGGTCTCGAAGACGATCGCTTCGCGCTGATCACCAAGACCCACCACTCGCTGATCGACGGCATCGCCGGCGTGGACCTGGCAACGGTGCTGTTCGACCTCTCCCCCGATCCGCCGCAGATCCCGTACTCGGGGCGCCCGTGGCAGCCCCATCCCGAACCTGGGACCGCGCAGCTGCTCGCCGCCGGCCTGCTGGGCGCCGCGCGCGCGGCGGTCACGCTGGCGGAGGGCGCGATCGACGCGATCACGCACCCCGAGCGAGCGCTGTTGCGCGCCCGCGAGGCGGCCGAGGGCGTCGGCGAGATCGTGTGGGCCGGCCTGAACCCCGCGCCCGAGACGCCGCTGAACGTACCGATCGGGCCACACCGGCGGTTCGTCGGCATCACCAGCCAGCTCGACGATTTCAAGACCGTCAAGAACGCCTTTGGCGGCACCGTCAACGACGTCGTTCTGGCTGTCGTCGCGGGCGCGCTGCGATCCTTCCTGATCTCCCGTGGCCGGCACACGGCGGGGGTTGAGATGCGCGCGCTCGTGCCCGTGTCGGTGCGCACCGAGGGCGAGCACAACGAGGGCGGCAACCGGATCGTCGTCATGCGCGGCCCACTCCCGATCTACATCAGCGATCCGCTCAATCGACTGCGCTTCGTCTCGAGCGCGATGGACGGCCTGAAGGAGTCAAAGCAGGCGCTCGGCGCGGAGGTGATCGCCGGCGCCCAGAACTTCGCGCCGCCGACGATCCTCGCGCAGGCCTCCAGGTTGAACTTCTCGACGCGCCTGTTCAACCTGATCGTCACGAACGTGCCCGGCCCGCAGTTCCCGCTGTACGTGCTCGGGCGCGAGATGCTGCACGCGATCCCCGTCGCGTTCCTGCCTGAGAACCATGCCCTGGCGATCGCGATCATGTCCTACAACGGACAGATGAACTTCGGCCTGCTCGGCGACTTCGACGCACTCCCGGACATCGATTCGATCGGCGAGGACATCGCGGCCGAACTCGCCAACCTCGTCGCGCTCGCGCGCGCGTCGACCGCCGCGCCCGTCTGACGGCGCACACGGCCTGCCGTCAGGCGCCCGCGGGCGAGCGCCCGGGATATCCCGGGCGCTCCTGATCCGGACTTCAACTGAGGCGCGGCTGGCGCCGATAAAGGGGGGATGCAGGGCCTACGTGGAGCAAAAGACGCGGATACAGGCGATGTCGAGATCGCGTGGCGACGCGAGCACGCCGGCTCCGGCCTGACCTCGCGCTTGATCCTCGCGTACGTCGAGCGTGCGGCCGGCGGTCAGGCGGTCGAGCGGATGCTCGCGGTGGCGGGCCTGTCGGCGGCCAGGGAGGATCTGTGTGACGAGAACCACTGGTTCTCCTATGAGACGAAGCTCGCGCTGTGGAGCGCCGCCGAGGAGGTGCTCGAGGACCCGGACGTCGCCGAGCACGTCGGCGCGGCCGCGCTCGACCTGTCGGTCGCAATGGGCCTCAAGCACACCCTGCGCGCGCTCGGCACGCCCGGGTTCGTGTACAGCAACGTCGTGCGCGCCAACGCCAAGTTCAACTGGGCGCACCAGCTGGTCGTCGTCGAGAAGGGCACGGCGCGCGTGCGCATGCGCTACACCGACGTGGCCGGCGTCGGCTATCACCGCTACGACTGCGCTTACACGAAAGGCCTGCTGGCGACCGTGCCGCAGCTGTTCGGATTGCCGCCCGCGCACGTCGCCCACCATCTCTGCGGCGCCGACGGCGGCCCCTGCTGTGAGTTCGACGTCCGCTGGAGCACCGGCACCCACGGCCTCACGCGCGCCGCCGTCGCGCTCGCCGGGGGCGCCGCGGCGTTGGCGCTCGCCGGTGCGCTCGCGGATCCGGCGCTCGTCCCCGTGGCGGGCGGGGTGCTGGTGGCCGGCGAGCTCGCGATCGCGACCCGGGCGATGCGGTTCATGCACCGGCGCCTGAGCGCGTTGGAGCTGCGCGTGCGCGAGCAGGACGACGCCGCCGAGCGCCTGCTGTCCTCGTTGAAGGACCTGTCCTCGGATCTACGGTTGGACGAGGTGCTCGACCAGATCACCGCCAAGGCGCAGACGGCGGTCGGCGGCAAGCAGTTCGCGCTGCTGCTCGCCCACGACGGTGGGGTGCACGCCGACCGCCACTCGGGGATCCCGGCGCCGTCCCTGGCAGCGCTGGAGTCATGGGCGCAGGCGCATCGCGAAACGCTGCTCGAGCGCGGCACGGTCGTCGTCGACGATCTCGCCACCGACCCCGCCCTGGCTGAGCTGCCGCGCGAGGGGCAGATGCCGCTCGGCTCGATGTGCGCCGCACCGCTCGTCTTTCGCGAAGAGATACTCGGCGTGCTTGCAGCGCTCGCACACGGCTCCACCGTCTTCCTCCCCGGGGATATCGCAGCGCTGTCCGCCTACGGCGCACACGCAGCGATCGCGCTGTCGAATGCCCGTCTGGTCAACCGGCTGGAACGTCAGGCCGCCGAGGATCCGCTCACCGGGCTGGCCAACCAGCGCGCCTTCGACCGCGCCTGCGCGGCGGAGTTCAGCCGTGCGGCACGCGCCGGGAGCCCTGTCTCGATCGTGATGATCGACCTCGACGAGTTCAAGGAGATCAACGACGAGCATGGTCACCCCTACGGCGACCAGGTGCTGGTCGCCGTGGCACATGCACTGCGCGGCGCGATTCGCCAGCACGACACCGCCGCGCGCATGGGCGGCGAGGAGTTCGCGATCCTGCTACCCGACACCGACAAGGAAGCCGCCTACGACGTCGCCGAGCGTGCCCGCGGCGCGGTCGCACGGATCCCGCTCCCCGACAGCACGCTGTCGTGTTCGGCCGGTGTGGCCACGACGCTGGCCGCGCACGCCTCGCCCACCACCCTGATCGCTCTGGCCGACAGCGCGCTATACGAGGCCAAGCGACTCGGGCGCGACCGCACGGTCACCAGCCAAAGCGCCGCCAGCCATTCGGGCCTCGCTCAGTAGCCCAGCGCGAACTTGGCGTCTTCGCTCATCATCTCCGGCGACCACGGCGGCGCGAAGACCATCTCCGACTCCACCGTCTTGACGCCGTCGACTTCGCCCACGAACTCTTCGATCTGTTCGTTGACCTGTGGGCCGATCGGGCACCCGGGCGTCGTGAGCGTGAACGTCACGCGCACGTTACCTTCGGCAACCTCCACCCCGTAGATCAGCCCCAGCTCGACGAAGTCCAACCCCAGCTCGGGGTCGATCACGTTCGAAAGCGCCTCCATCACTTCATCCTCGGTAGGCGCTGCGGTCAGCTCGGTCATAGGTTGCTCCCAGTCTAGCTGCGACGCGAGCCTGCGAGGACGCCGTAGCGCGCCGGCATACGTCGTCCTAGTTATCGCAGCCCAAGCGGTCCCACATGTAGAGCTGTATGCACTCGTTCGCGAGCTCGATCGCGCGCTCGTTGGACAGGCGCGGCAGCACCGTGTCGAGCGCCTGGTCCTCGGCGACGCCCGCCTGAAAGGCCTCCTCGCCGCGAAAGCCGGCGGCGATCTTCAGCGCCTCGCGCCGATTCTCGCCGAGGCTGGGGAACACGCCGACGAGGAAGTCCGTGTTGGGGATCGGCTGGCCGACCTCCAGCGAGGCATGCCAGGCGGCGAGGAGATGCAGGTCATCCTCGTCGAGGTCGGCGATCGCCTTGGCGTAGTGGACCGAGAGTTCCTGGTCGGGGATGTCGTCGACCCACGCGCGCACGACCTCGCCCACCAGTTGGCGGCGCGCCTCGCGCCCGACCGACTCGGCGATGACGCGAATCGCATCCTGAGGCTCGATGAAACAGAGTGGCATCGGCGACTCCCATGGAGGTTCGGAACAACTGTCTGCAGGGACTGTAGGCGGCCGTGTGGACGGCAATTCTCAGCGCCGCTTCGTCACAGGCCAAGCGCGTCGCCGCCGCGCTCGAACGCGCCATCGTCCTGCGTCTCGCGCGGGAAGCCGAGGGTGGCCGGCTGCGGGGAGATCCAGTTGGCGAGCGCGAGATCGAGCGCCTCCACGGGTATTTCGACGGCCTGCGCGAGCGCCGCCGCGCGGCGCTCCAAAAGCAGCGGATCGCCGATGCCGAACACGCGCTTGGCGGCCAGCGTGGCGAGATCCTCCGAGGAGAGGCCGCGGGCGCCCGCCAGCTGCAGCGAGTCGGGCTGTAGCTCGTAGAGGCCGAGACGCCCCAGCACGACGAGCAGCTCATAGCGCCCGCTGCGCGCGAAGCCCGGCAGCGCCAGCCGCTCGAACACGCGCTCGAAGCGCCGTTGCGGGGTCCACGCGGGATCGCCGGTGAACGCAACCGCCTGGGAAGCCTCCGCCACCTCCCCCGGGCCGGCGAAGCTCGCGCGACCGCCGCGAGCGACCCACTGGCGGTAGGCGATCAGCGTCTCCGCGCCGCGCTGGCGCTCGTGGGAGGTGCGCGGGCCGAGCGGGACTCCGTCGAGATCGGGCAGCTCCCCGGGCGCGGTCTCGAGCGCGAGGCGGATGCCGGCGAACGGGTCCTCGCCCTCCAGCGGACACAGATAGACGATCAGGAAGCACATCCACGTCGCGCGCTCGAGATGCTCGCCCGCCAGCGCGCGAGCCTCGCCGTACAGCCCCGGCGGCTCGGCGGCCAGCGCGAGCAGGCGCCCGCTGGAGAACGCGATCTCCTCAACCAGCCGCAGCGCGTCGGCGGAAGCCCGCAGACCCGGGACCAGCTCTGAGCGGTAGCCGTCGTCGGCGGCGCGCCCCTCGCGCTGGATGCGCACGCCCTCGCCGCGCGCACGCCGGCGCGGAGCGCCCTCGCTCCCCGAGCGGGCCCGAGCGGAGGTCTTCGCACGCGGTGATGCGCTCGCGCCGGGCGCGCGATCGGGCAGCGTCTTGCTGCAGATCGGGCAGCGCTCTATGAAGCGATTGTGGCGGCAGAAGGTCGGCATGACGCCGGTGGGATATACCCGTTTGCGCGCGCTCGTGCGCCGCCCGCGCGCCGCTCGCTGGCCAGGGCGTGCAGATAGTCGTCGTAGTCGACCTGGATCGTGTGGCGCTTGGAGGCCACGTAGCGAGCACGCATCGCCGCCTGGTCGGCCGCGATGTCCGCGCGCATCCGCGCGGGGGCTGGAAGCTCGTAGTCGCCGAGCAGGTGGTCCCCCACCCACGCCCCCTGCGCCTCGGCCAGCGGCATGATCGCGCCGAGTGGCTGCAGCAGGCCGATGAAGAACACGTTGGGGATCTCCGGGTGAAAGACCCGTCGGAACAGCTCGATGTGGTTCTCGGGAGCGGAGATGAAGTCCTCGTCGAAGAACGGGAACGTGATCTTGTAGCCCGTGCAGTAGACGACGACATCGGCCTCGACGGTGCTGCCGTCGACGAAGCGCACGCGCGAGCCGTCGAAGGAGTCGATGTTCGGCTTGGGCGCGATCGTGCCGTGCTGGATCCGGTCGAGGATACGTCCGGAGACCGTCGGATGCGCCTCGCCGAAGCGGTGGTTGGGCTTCGGCAGGCCGTAGCGCTCGGGCGGCCCGGCGTAGCTACGGATCAGCTGCTGGATCATCCGCTGGCGGATCTTGAAGGGGATACGCGGGTCGTTGCGCATCTGGTCGACCGGTTTGCCGAACACGTACTTGGGCATGATCCACACCCCCTGGCGTGCCGCCAGCTGGGTGCTCTCGGCGACGTAGGAGGACTCGACGGCGATGTCCATCGCCGAGTTGCCCATGCCCAGGACAACCACACGCTTGCCCGCGAAGATCGAGTTGTCCACGTAGGAGTGGGCGTGCAGCTGCTGCCCCGGGAACGTGTCCGCGCCCGGGAACGCCGGTTCGGGCCAGCGCGGGTTCCAGTGATGGCCATTGGCGACGATCAGCGCGTCGTAGGTGCGCGTCTCGCCCGTGTCGAGCTCAACCGTCCACACGCCCGCCGCGTCTCTGACGGCGTGCGTGACGCCCGTCTCGAACGTGATCCGCTCACGCAGGCCGAAGTGGTCGATGTAGGCGTCGAAGTAGGCCGCGATCTGGGTGTGGTGCGGGAAGTCCGGGTAGGCCTCGGGCATCGGGAAGTCCGAGTACTCCATGCGCGGGCGCGAGGTGTTGATGAACAGGTCGCGATAGGCAGCCGACATCCCGTTCTTGTTCTCGAAGACCCAATTGCCGCCCACGCGGTCGGACTTCTCGAAGCAATCGAAGGGGATGCCGCGCTCGTGCAGCGCCTTGACCGTCGCGATCCCCGAGGAGCCGGCGCCGATCAGGCAGACGTTCGGCAGCGCCGGCGGTCCCGCCGCATCATGACCGTTTGCATACATCACGTTCATTATGTTCAAGCCTACCCATCCGCTGCGCTGATGCCGGGCCCTGCATGCCGAGGCGGCCCCTCCGGGCCGTTGTCCGCGTCGGCGTGGCCAGCCAGGCCGGCGTCTTCGGGAAGCAGCGGATCCGGCTCCGCTGCGCCGACACGCTGGCGCGCGAGATAGCGCTCGACCATGCGCGCGCACTGGCGCCCCTCGTTGATCGCCCACACGATCAGCGACTGGCCGCGGCGGGCGTCGCCGGCCGCGAAGATGCCGTCCACGGAGGTCGTGTACGGCGCGATCGACGCGACATTGCCACGCGGGTCCTTCTCGACGCCGAGCTGGTCGAGCAGCTCCTGTTCCGGGTGCAGGAAACCCATCGCCAGAAGCACCAGCTGCGCCGGCAGCTCGCGCTCGGTGCCCGGCAGCGGGGCGAACGGCGGCTCGGACGCGGCCTGTGCGATGCGCAGGCCGGCGAGCGCGCCACTGCCGTCATCGACGAACGCGGTGGTCGTGACCGAGTAGTCCTGCTCGCCCACCCCCAACTTCAGCGCCTCCTGCATGGCATAGCTGAGGCGGTACTTCAGCGGCCACTCCGGCCACGGAGTCCGCTCGTCCGGACGATGCGCCGGCGGCTCTGAGAGCAGCTCGAGCTGGACCACCGAGCGGGCGCCCTCGCGCAAAGAGTTGCCCACGCAGTCCGCGCCAGTGTCGCCCCCGCCGATCACCACCACGTCCTTACCGGCGGCCGTGATCTCATGTTGCACCGGGGGCTGGGCGCCCGTCGGATTGGGGCCGAGCTCGCGGGCCACCCAGCGGTTGCGCTGGTAGAGGTAGTCCATCGCGAAGTGCACGCCGTCGAGCTCGCGACCGGGCACGGGCAGGTCGCGCGGCACCCGCGAGCCCGTCGCCAGCACGACCGCGTCGAAGCTGTCGCGCAGCTCATCCACGCCCACGTCGCTGCCGACCTCCACGCCGCAGCGGATCTCCACACCCTCGGCGAGCAGCTGCTCGACGCGCCGCTGCACCACGGTCTTCTCGATCTTGAAGTCGGGCACGCCGAAGCGCACGAGGCCGCCGATCGCCTCATCGCGCTCGAACAGCGTCACGCGATGGCCCGCGCGCCGAAGCTGCTGCGCCGCGGCCATACCCGCCGGGCCCGAGCCAACGACCGCCACCGCCTGGCCGGTTTCTCGCTCGGGGCGCGGGGGCTGCGGGGTGACCCAGCCCTCCTCCCAGGCGCGGTTGATGATCGCGTTCTCGATCTGTTTGATCGTGACCGCGTCGCCCTCGCGGATCTCCAGCACGCACGCCGCCTCGCACGGCGCCGGGCACAGACGCCCGGTGAACTCGGGAAAGTTGTTGGTGGCGTGCAGCTGCGCGATCGCATCGGCAAAGCGATCGCGGTAGACGAGATCGTTCCAGTCCGGGATCAGGTTCCCGAGCGGACAGCCGTTATGGCAGAACGGCACGCCGCAGTCCATGCAGCGGGCGCCCTGATCGCGCAGCTCCTCGACCGGGCGTTGCAGCAGGAACTCGTGGAAGTCGCGGGTGCGCTGAACCGGGTCCCGCTGGGGGATGCCGTGCCGCTCGATCTGCAGGAAGCCGCCCAGCTTGCCCATCAGGCGCCCGTCTCACCGACGGCGTCCAGCGGGCGCAGCGCGTCCGCCTCGGCCGGTGAGGCTCCGTTCGCAGAAGCGCCCGATGCAAGCGCCTCTTCCTCGGCGAGCTCGCGCATCACGCGCCTGTAGTCGTGCGGCATCACCTTCACGAACACGCCCCGTGCGAGCAGCTCGCTCCACTGCTCGAGCACGCGCGCGGCCACCGGCGAGTCGGTCCGGCGCAGGTGCTCTTCGACCATCGCGCGCAGCTCGATCGCGTCGCTCTCCGACAGCGCTTCGAAGCCGACCATGCCCATGTTGCAGCGCTCGTGGAAGGTGCCGTCCTCGTCGAGCACGTAGGCCACGCCGCCGCTCATGCCAGCGGCGAAGTTTCGCCCGGTCGGCCCCAGCACGACGACGCGCCCACCGGTCATGTACTCGCAGCCGTGGTCGCCGATGCCCTCCACGACCGTCCACGCGCCCGAGTTGCGCACCGCGAAGCGCTCGCCCGCGAGACCGCGGAAGAACGCCCTGCCGGCGGTCGCGCCGTAGAGCACGGTGTTGCCTACGATCACGTTCTGCTCGGCCTTGAAGTGCTCGCCCATGCCAGCGCGCGGACGAATTGCGAAGATGCCGCCGGAGAGCCCCTTGCCAGCGTAGTCCTGCGCGTCGCCGTGCAGCGTGAACGTGACCCCCGGCGCGAGCCAGCCCGCGAAGCTCTGCCCCGCCGAGCCCTCGAAGTCGACGACGATCGAGTCCTCCGGCAAACCCTCGGCGCCGTGGCGCTGGGCGATGTGGCTGGAGAGGATGCCGCCGACGCAACGGTTGCGGTTGCGGATCGGCAGCTCGAGCTTGACGCGGCCACCAGTGACCGACGGGCCCGTGTGCTCCCCCAGAGCCGCCTGTGAGCGCTCGACGAGCTCCCAGTCGAGCGCGTCCTTGAGCACCTCCGGCGGCGCTTCCACGCGATGACGCGGCGCGGGGTGGGCGGGATCGTCATCCTCGATGTGCGTGAGGATGTGCGTGAGGTCGACCCCGCGCGCCTTCCAGTGATCGACCGCCGCGCTCGCGCCGAGCAGGTCGACCCTGCCGATCGCCTCATCCAGCGAACGCAGGCCGACCGACGCGAGGATCTCGCGCACCTCCTCGGCGACGAAGAAGAAGAAGTTGACGACGTGCTCGGGCGTGCCCTTGAAGCGCTTGCGCAGCTCCGGGTCCTGCGTGGCGATGCCCACCGGACACGTGTTCAGGTGGCAGGCGCGCATCATGATGCAGCCGGTCGCGATCAGCGGCGCGGTGGAGAAACCCATCTCATCCGCGCCGAGCATCGCCGCGACCACCACGTCGCGCCCGGTCTTCAGCTGCCCGTCGGTCTGCACGACGATCCGCGAGCGCAGGTTGTTCAGCAGCAGCGTCTGCTGGGTCTCCGCCAGGCCGATCTCCCACGGGATGCCCGCGGCCTGGATCGAGGACAGCGGCGAGGCGCCGGTGCCGCCGTCGTGGCCGGCGATCAGCACGCGGTCGGCGTTCGCCTTGGACACGCCCGCCGCGACCGTGCCCACGCCAACCTCGGAGACGAGCTTGACGGATACCTGCGCGGCTGGGTTGGAGCAGCGCAGGTCGTAGATCAGCTGCTTGAGGTCCTCGATCGAATAGATGTCGTGATGGGGCGGAGGCGAGATCAGGCCGACGCCGGGCGTCGTGTGGCGGATCGAGCCGATGTAGGCGTCGACCTTGTGGCCGGGGAGCTGCCCGCCCTCGCCCGGCTTGGCGCCCTGGGCCATCTTGATCTGCAGCTCGTCGGCGTTGACGAGGTAGTGGATCGTCACGCCGAAGCGACCGGAGGCAACCTGCTTGATCGCCGAGCGGCGTCTGTCGCCATTGCTGTCTGGCGTGAAGCGCGAGGGGTCCTCCCCACCCTCACCCGTGTTCGAACGACCGCCGAGGCGGTTCATCGCGATCGCGAGCGTCTCGTGCGCCTCGCGCGAGATCGACCCCAGGCTCATCGCGCCCGTGCAGAAGCGCCGGACGATCGCGCTCGCCGGCTCGACCTCCTCGAGCGGGATCGGCTCGCAGCGCTCGTCGCCGATCCGCAGCAGGCCGCGCAGCGTGGCCTGGCGCGCGGCGTCCTCGTTGACCATGCGCGCGTACTCGCGGTACTGCTCGAACGCCGGGCTCTCGCGCACCGCCGCGTGAGCCGCGCGGTCGCCCTCGAGGGCTGCGCCCACGTCGCCGTTGGCCGCGCGCACGGCGTGCTGGACGAGCGCGATCGTCTCGGGGTTCCACATGTGGTGCTCGCCGTCGCGCCGCCACGCGTAGACGCCGCCGACGGGCAGCAGCCGGTCTGGCGGGGCGGGGTAGGCACGGGCGTGGCGCTCGAGCGCCTCGGCCGCGAGCACGTCGATGCCGACGCCGCCGATACGCGAGGCGGTGTAGGTGAAGTGCTTGTCGATCAGCTCCTTGTCCAGGCCCACGGCCTCGAAGATCTGCGCGCCACGGTAGGACTGAATCGTCGAGATGCCCATCTTGGAGATCGTCTTCAGCAGCCCTTTGTCGATCGCTTTGACGACGTTCTGGGCCGCCTCCTCGGCGCCCAGCGACACCGGTGCGCTGTCCGCGCCGGCGCGTGCGATGCGCCCTTCGGCGACCATCTCGTCGAGCGTCTCCAGCATCAGGTACGGGTTGACCGCGCTCGCGCCGTAACCGATCAGCGTCGCGAAGTGGTGCACCTCGCGCGGCTCGCCCGACTCGACGATGATCCCCGCGCGCAGGCGCGTGCCCTCGAGCACCAGGTGGTGGTGGACCGCCGCGACCGCCAGCAGCGAGGGGATCGCGACCCGCTTTGGCCCGACGCGGCGGTCGTTGAGGATGATGATGTTGACCCGTTCGGCGATCGCCTCGCGCGCCTGGCGGCAGATGCGCTCGATCGCCTCGGTCATCCCCCGCGGTCCGTCCGCCACCGACCAGGTGATGTCGATCGTGCGCGCCTTGTAGACGTCATGTTCGACGTTGCGCAGGGTCTCGAGCTCGCGGTTGAGCAGGATCGGCTGGTCCAGCAGGAGCTTGTGCGCGTGCTCGGGCGTCTCGTCGAACAGGTTGCGCTCGTTGCCGAGGCTCGTCGCGAGGCTCATCACGATTTCCTCGCGGATCGGGTCGATCGGCGGGTTGGTGACCTGCGCGAACAGCTGCTTGAAGTAGGAGAACAGCGGCGGCGCCTGATCTGAGAGCACCGCCAGCGACAGGTCGTTGCCCATCGAGCCGATTGGCTCGGCGCCGTCGAGCGCCATCGGCGTGAGCAGCACGCGCAGGTCCTCCTGGGAGTAGCCGAAGGCGCGCTGGCGCAGGTGCAGCGGCTGGTCTGAGAGCGTCACCTGTTCGGAGGGCGGCAGGTCAGCGAACGCGACCGCGTTGCGCGCGAACCACTCGCCGTATGGATGGCGGGTCGAGACCTCGCGCTTGACCTCCTCGTCCTCCACGATCCGCCCGCGCTCGAGGTCGACCAGGAACAGCTTGCCCGGCTGCAGGCGCCCCAGCCGGCGCACCTGCTCGGGTGGGATGTCGAGCAGACCGGACTCCGAGCCGAGCACGACGTGGCCGTCGGTCGTCTCGACCCAGCGTCCGGGGCGCAGCCCGTTGCGATCGAGCGTGGCGCCGACCACGCGGCCGTCGGTGAACGCCACCGACGCCGGCCCGTCCCACGGCTCCATCAGGCAGGAGTGGAAGGCGTAGAAGCCCTTCAGATAGTCCGGCAGGTCCTCGCGATTGCGGTATGCCTCGGGGATCATCATCATCGCCGCGTGCGGCAGCGAGCGCCCGGCGAGCATCAGCAGCTCCAGCACGTTGTCGAACGTCGCCGAGTCGGAGTTGCCGGGGGTGACGACCGGGAGGATCTTCTGCAGGTCCTCGCCGAACAGCTCGCTGCGCAGCTCGCTCTCGCGCGCGCGCATCCAGTTGACGTTGCCCATCACCGTGTTGATCTCGCCGTTGTGGCAGATCACGCGATAGGGGTGTGCGAGCTCCCAACTGGGGAAGGTGTTCGTGGAGAAGCGCGAGTGCACGAGCGCGAGCGCGCTCTTGGTGCGCTCGTCGCGCAGGTCGGTGTAGAACTGCGCCAGCTGGTAGCTGATCAGCATGCCCTTGTAGTTGATCGTGCGCGAGGAGCTCGACACGACGTACAGGCCGGGCTCCCGCGCTGTCAGATCGCTGATCCGGCGGATCACGTACAACTTGCGCTCGAACGCGTCGCGGTCGTTCTCGAGGCCCCCGGCGGCGCCGACGAACAGCTGGCGGATCGCCGGGCGACAGGCCGCCGCGACCTCGCCGGTGTGCTCCACCTCGATCGGCACGTCGCGCCAACCGAGTAGCCGCTGGCCCTCGGCGCGCACGATCCCCTCCAGAAGCCCCTCCAGCCGTGCGCGGGCGGTCGCGTCGGTCGGCAGGAAGCACATCAACACGCCGTACTCACCCGGGGGCGGCAGCTCGAAATCGACGACCGCGCGCAGCAGTTCGTCAGGCATCTGCATGAGGATGCCCGCGCCGTCGCCCGTGCATGGGTCGGCCCCCGAAGCGCCGCGGTGCTCCAGGTTCTCGAGGGCCGTGATCGCCCGCACGACCACCTCGTGGGTGGGCACGTTGTCCAGTCGCGCGACCATCCCCACGCCGCACGCGTCGTGCTCGAAGCGAGGGTCGTAGAGTCCGACGGCCTTTGGCGGCTGCTTGATGTGCGAGTTCATGAAAGTGCTCCCTTGGGGCGGTGCATCCCGGCAGAGAGGTGGGGCAGTCCGCGTTGCGGGCATACCCACCGTCGCGCAGGCAGGCGGGCACCTGAGGCGGAGCCGAAAGCGTAGCAGTGGAATGGCGCCGCAAACCAGGTCGCGCACACGAGTTCAATGGTTTGCGCGGCGAGCCAAACGTCGGCCTCGGGCGCCCGCGCCGGGCTCGCAGCCAAGTGCGCGTCCGCGGGCTATGGATCCTCGCGCAGGGTCTCGCTCTCGCCCCACGAGCACAGGCCCGTCCTGCCCGGGCACGTCGCACACAGGGCGCGGTGGGGCGTGGGACTGACACGGAAGCCACGCGTCTGCGCGCCGGCGACGCGGGCCGCCAGGAGTCGCTCGAGCTCGCCACGCTCGGGCGCGGTGTAGCGGGCGCTCACAGGCTCCCCGGGACGTTCCAGGAACCAGTGGACGATCTCCACGTCCGCCGCGCCGTCGCGCAGAACCGCGAGCGCGTAGAGCAGGCGCTGGATCGCGTAGTCGCGCTCGACCAGCGCCTCCAGATCGACGTCCGTGCCCACGCGATCGCTCTTGTAGTCCAGCACGAACCGCTCGCCCGGCGCATCGCTCGCGAGCAGGTCGATGATCCCGCCGATCAGCGGCGCCTGCGGCCCCAGCGAGAACGCGAACGGGTGCTCGCGGCGCACTGCCGTGGCAGCGGACACGCGCGCCGCCAGCGGCGTGCCGCTCGCGACCTCGATCAGCCGCGCGATCTCGGCGTGCTCGTCCTCCCCCAACCGCATGCCGAGCTCGAGAGCGCAGCGCGCCACATCCTGCGGCGCGATCGAACCCGGCCGCGCGAAGTCGAGCGACTCCATCAGCCGGTGGATCAGCGTTCCCCGGGCGCGTGCCTCCAGTCCCCTGTGCCCGTCGGCGCCTCGACCCGCCTGGTGGTCCTCGGGCAGACGCAGGACGCGTTCCAGATAGAAGCGGTACCCGCAGCGCTCCAGCTCGCTCAAGGATGTGTAGCTCAGGTTCGCCAGCGCCGCCGCCACCACGGGCGTTTCGCGCGCCGGCGTCCGCGCCCGCTGTGTCTTGTCCAGCGCCCCGATAGCCATCGTATCTACATCGGGCGTCTCGAGCGTCTCGGGTATAGACGATGGCGCACGCTCCACGAAAATGGATAGTTGCTCGCCCGCCAGCGACCCATCGCCCACGCCCGTCGGCTCGGCAAGGGCAGCCTCGGTGCCCTCCAGGCGCAAGACGCTGCCGACGGTGGCGGGAGCGTTCAGCCGGCAGCGCACGGTTGCCGCGCCGTCGCCGATCTGGAGGTCGAACACGGCGGCGTCTCCCGTGGTAGCTCCTGCGGCCAGATCCGCGACCAGCGCCGGGAGCTCCGCCGAGAGCGCTGGACCCAGCCACGAGATCGCGGTGGGAGCCTGGCGCGACGCGGGCCAGCGCTCGAAGTCGACCGCGCCGCTGAGCAGCAGCCGCTCGCGTGCGCGGGTCATGGCGACGTACAGGATCCTGTCCTCCTCCTCGGCTTCCCGCGCGCGGCGCTCCTGGCAGAGCTGCTCGTAGTCGAGCGCGGGACTCGATCGGGCGCCGTCCAGGCGCACGAGGCGCAGGCCGATGCGCTCGCGATCGACGAGCAGGTCGGGTGCCTGCGTGTTCGGCTGGCGTCCGAGGTCGGCGAGGCACACGACCGGGAACTCCAGGCCCTTGGCCGCGTGGATGGTCATCAGCCTCACGGCGTCCGGCTCGACGCCTTCGACGGGCGCGTCGGGCTCGACCTTGGCGGCCTGGTGGAGATACTCGACGTGGTCGAGGAAGGCCCGCAGGTCGCGCCCCTCGCTCGCTTCGAAGCGCCTCGCGAGGCGCAGCAGCTTGTGGACGTTCGCGAGCCGCCGCTCGGCCCAATCCAGTCCGAGCACGTATTCGCGGTAGCCGCTCGCGTCGATCGCCCGCTCGATCAGCTGCGAGAGCGTCCGGCGCGGGACGGCGCCGCGCTCGCCCTGCAGGCGGGCACAGAACGAGGCGAGCGCGGCGAGGTCGGCGGGCGCGAGCTGGGAGGCGAGGGCCAGCGCGCCCTCGCCACGAGGCGCCACGTCGCTGCCGCCGACATCGCCTGGGTCCGAGCCGACATCACGTGGGTCCGAGCCGACATCACCTGGGTCCGAGAGCTCGCCGTTTGCCTCGCCGTCACCGTCGCCGACCGCGGCGAGCGCGGTCTCCCACGCCCCGCGGCGATCGGCGCGGGCGGCGTCCGCGAGCAGGGCCAGGCAATCGCGCGAGCAGCTCCCAAGCGGCGATGCCAGCGCCGAGTAGAGCGCGCGCTCGTCCAGTGGATTCGCCAAGGCGCGCAGGTAGTCGATCAGGTCGCCGATCTGCTGGTGCCCCCAGAAGGCGCCGACGGCCGCAAGCGTGCGCATACCGAACAGCTGCAGCGCGCGCTCGAACACCTCCAGGTCGCCGGCCGCGCGCAGCAGCACCACCACCTCCCCGGGCCGCGCATGTCCGTCGCGCACGAGCTCGGCCACGCGCTGGGCGAGCATCCGCGCCTCCGCCTGACGCCACAGCTGCGCGTGGGGCAGCCCCGCGGCGATCGGCCCCGCGAGCTCCTCGCGCTCCTCCCAGCCGCGCACGTCCGTCAGCAGCAGCTCCACATCCGCCTCGGCGCGCGCCGCAAGCGCGCCTTCGCCCGCGGAACCCGCGTCGAGACCAGGCGCGTCCGCGCCCTGGACGTCCGAGGCGCCGCCAAGGCCGGGGACCAGCGGCGAGTACCCGGCGAAGCGCTCGGCGAAGACGGCGTTGACGACCTCAAGCAGCGCCTCGCGGCTGCGGAAGTTCTGGGTCAGTCGCAGGCTGCCGCCCAGCTCCTCGAGCGCGCCGCGGCGCGCCCTGAAGAGGCTCACGTCGGCGTGCCTGAAGCCGTAGATCGACTGCAGCTCGTCGCCGACGGTGAACAGGTTGCCGCGGTCCAGCGCCTCGAGGATGCCGAGCTGGCGCTGGTTGGTGTCCTGGAACTCATCGACCATCAGCAGCTCGAAGCGATCCGACCACGCCGCGCGCACGCCGGCGCGCTCGGCAAGCAGCTCGCGCGCGAGCAGCTCCAGATCGTCGAAGTCGACCGCCCCGCGCTCACGCTTGAGCTGCTCGTAGAGCGAGCCGAAGCGCCGCAGCAGCTCGTCCAGCAGCACGCACGCGCGTGCCGCGTCGGCATCTGCGCGCTCATCGGCCTCGACGTCGCGCTCGTGGGCCTCCGAGCCGGCTTGCTCGCGCGCCGCCACGACCCGCGCCTGTGGCAGTCGCGGCGCCCGCTCGCCGCGACTGCGAAGCTCCGCGTAGACCTGCTCGAGCATCCCCCACGCGCGGTCCACGCCGTAGGCGGCGAGCAGGTCCACCGCCTCGCTGCGCGCGTCCGCGAGGAAGTCGCGCAGCGCCGCCGCGAACGCGCGCTCGCGCAGGCGCCCGGCGAGGCCCTCGTCGAGGATCGCGAAGCCGGGATCGAGCCCGGCCGCCAACGAATGGCTGCGCAGCAGCCTCGCGCAGAAGCCGTGGAAGGTGCCGACGAACGCCGCCTCGGTGTCGCGCGCGGCCTCGCGATCGCCGAGCTCCAACAGGCGCGCGCGCACGCGCGCACGTAGCTCGCCCGCGGCGCGCTCGGTGAACGTGATCGCGAGGACACGCGCGGGCGCGATCCCATCCTCGCGCACCGCCGCGACGAAGCGCTCGACGAGCACCGAGGTCTTGCCGCTGCCCGCCGCCGCCGACAGCAGCAGCGGCTCGGCCCTGCGCGAGACCGCATGCGCCTGCTCGCCGGTCAGCACGACGCCGTCGCTCGCCGCCATCACCACTCGCTTCGGCAGATCGACGGATACATGCAGCCGCCACGAAACGCGCACGTCTGCGGCCGCGCCTGCAGCTCGCCGCGGCCCGCCTCGCCGGCCGCCGCGAGCGCCAGCGCCACCGCCTGAGCCACGAGCTCGCGGGCCTCGTCGTGCTCGAGCACGTCCGAGCGCACCGACTCGAGCTCGATTCCCGCATCGCCGTCGAGCACACCGCGGGCGCGCAGGTCCTCGCCGGTGAGCGGCTGGTAGAAGCCGCCGACGACGGACAGGTGCAGCAGGCTTTCGACGGCGCGCATGTACAGCGCCACCTGCACGCTGCCGTCCCTGATCCACCTCGCGGCCGCCGGCGCGCGGCCGCCCTTGTAGTCGTACACGACCGCCTCGCCGCCGCCGCTCCCGTCGACGCGGTCGATCCGGCCCCGCAGGCGCACGCCGCCGCCGAGGTCGAGCGCGGGCAGGTCGCTCGCCTCGCCGCGTTCGTCGCCCTCGGCGAAGCCGAAGCCGAGCTCCAGCGCGAGCGGCTCGAGCGGGCTCTCGGCGGCGGCCGCGTGCTCGAGATAGCGCCCCAGGTCCGCCTGCAGCCGCCGGCGCACGGCCGCCCGGCGCTCGGGCGCCGTCGACAGCGGATGCTCCGCCTCGTTCTGCGCCAGCGCCCACGCGAGCAGCTCCCGCGCGCGCGGGAGGCTCGCGGGCGTCAACCGCGCGCTTCCAGTTTCCTCACGGAGCCGTTCGAGCGTGTCCTTCAACGCCGCGTGCGCCAACGCGCCGCGGGCGAGCGGCTCGGGGTCGGGGTCGAAGGCGTCCGGGCGCAGCATCCGCTCGACGAACCAGCTCATCGGACACGCGATCCACCGCTCGAGCGACGACGGCGACCACACGTGCGCGCGCAGCTGCGCCAGCAGCCGCTCGTCGTGCAGCGCTCGGCTCACAGGCTGGGTGGCGAGCGGCAGGGCCTGCGCGGGCAGCCCATCGACGGCGCCCAACGCCCTGCGGGCGCGCTCGCGGGAGAGGCCCTCGTCGAACAGGTCGCAGATGTCGTCGACGAACAGCGACCTCGACATCGTCTCGCCTTCGTCGTCGGCCACGTGCCAGCTGAGGAACAGCCGCTCGCGCGGACGCGACACGGCCGCGTACAGCAGGTATCGCTCGGCCGCCAGCACGTCTTCCAGCTCGCCCAGCCTGAGCCCCGAGACCTCCGCCAGGCGGCGCCTTTCCTCCTCGGCCAGGAACGGCTGCGGGCGAGCGCGCGCGGGGAACACGCCCTCCTGCAGACCGCACACGAACAGCACCCGCACCCTGCGCGCGCGCAGCGCCAGCGGGTCGAGCACGGCGACCGCGCCGGGCGGGGTGTCCTCGGCGGTCGTGGCGTGCGCGCCGCCCGTGCCGGCCGAGCTGCCTGCGCCGCCCACGATCTCGATCCGCTCGAGCGCACGCGCGAGCTCGCCCGCGCTGGCGGGAGCCAGCTCCGGTGCGCTGCGCGCCAGCTCGCGCAGCTCGCCAAGCGCTCGCCGGCCGGCCGCCAGGGCGCTCGCCTCGTCGAGCTCATCGGCCTCGAGCACGCTCGCGGCGGCGCGCCTCGGGGCGCAGAACAGCCAGTACAGCTCGCGCGCGGCGCGCTCGCACAGCGCCGCCGCGCCCCGTTCCTGCGCCTCGGCGATCCGATCGATCGTCTCCAGAGGCCAGTTGCGCCGCTCCCACAGCGCCCGCGCCTGCTCGGCGCTCGTCGCGCCGGCGCGACGTGCTGAGATCTCGAGCCGGTCGGCGAGCGAGGGCCCGGGGCCGCGTGAGGAGGAGGTCGCGAGCAGGCCGGGCGCGCGCAGCCACGCCAGCAGATCTCCGAGCTCGCCCGCCCGCGCAGGCTCATCGGAGCGCGATCCGTCGGGGGCCGGCACACAGCGCAGCAGGCCGATCAGCGCCCGCCCGATCGCCGTATCCCCGAACGGCCTCGCGCGCCGCAGCGTGAACGGGATCGTCGACGCGGCGAACACCTCTTCGAGCAGATCCGGATCGGTGCCGCCCGGACGAACCAGCACGGCGATCTCCTCCGGCGCCGTCCCCGCGTCGAGCAGCGAGCCGATCTCCGCGGCCACCAGCTCGAGCTCGGCGCGCTCGCCACCGCCCTCCAGCAGCCGCACCGAGTCGCCGTGCCCCACCCGCTCCGCGCCCGGCTCGAACAGCGAGCGCTCGAGGTGGCTGAGGGCAGCGCGCGCGGAGGGCGCGTAGTACTCGGCGCGCGCCGCAAGCTCGCGGTGATAGCGCGCGAGCGGCGCGAGCGCGTGAAAGCTCGCGGCGCGCCCCGCGAACGCCGCGCGTCCCGGCTCATAGGCAAGCGACACGGTCACCTGCGTGTCGACGACCCGGCCAAGCGTCTCGATCGCGTCCAGCTGCAGCCGCGTCAGGTCGTCGAAGCCGTACACGAGCACGGGCGTGCGCCCCCATAGTGCGGGCCGTTCGCGCAGAGCGTCCAGGGCGCGCACCGCGCGCTGCTCCGCATCGACGCGCCCCAGCCGCGCGAGCGCCGTGCGATAGTCGTCGTACAGCCGCTCGAGCTGCGCCGGATGCGCCGCCGTGCCGTCCGCCGCACGCCAGCTGGAAAGCGCCTCGCTCAGGCGCGCGGGCGTCACCCGTCGCACCTGCAGCTCGGCGAACAGCTCCCCCAACGCACGCACGAAGCCGGGCGATGACGGCGCTCCGGCGCGCGCCGCGACCGCCTCGAGCGTCTGCTCGCGGGCCGTGCCTCCGATCACCGCCTCGCCGATCCCCGCACGGCGCACCGCCTCCCCGATCAAACCGGCGAAGCGCTCCACGCGCACGCCCATCGCCGCGTCCTCGGCCGCCAGCTCGCGCAGGTACAGCTCCGCGTCTGCGCGCGTGGGCACGATCAGCAGCGGCTCCTCGCCGTGCGCCACGTGCCGGCGTACACCGTCGATCACCACCTGCGCCTTGCCCGCGTTCGCGGGCCCCGTGATCAGCGTGATCGGCAACCGCTTACGCGGCGCTGCGGGCCTCGACGGTCGCGGCCGTCGTCTCGGCCTCGGCCCCCGCCTCGGCCTCGGGCGGTTTGGCGCCCTCCTTGGCCCACAGCTCGTCGAACTCGACCCGCCATTTGCCCTCGTCGGTCTGGCCGAGCGCGAGGTGCGCGCGGAAGCTGCGCCCGCTGCGGCCGCGGAAACCCGTCACCGCCTGCTCGGTGAAGCCCTGTCTGATCAGTTCGCGGGCGATCGCCAGCGGCAGCGTCTTGCCCGCTTTCGACTTCCAGATGACAAAGCCGCACCCCGGATCGTCGCGCGCCCAGCACGAGTAGCCCTTGCGGTTCTCGACGATCTCATGGCCGCACACCGGGCATGGGCCGAGCTTCGCCCGCGGGATGCGCACGTCTTTGAGCGTCTCGTCGAGCTCTTTGACGGTCTCCTGCGCGAAACCGGCGATGTCGCCCATGAACTGCTTGCGCGAGTCCTCGCCGCGCTCGATCTTCCCGAGGCGCTGCTCCCAGCTGCCGGTCAGGCCGGGCGAGGTGAGCGCGTGCTCGTTGAGCAGGCGAATCACGTTCAGGCCCTTCTCCGTCGCCACCAGCGCGCGCCCGTCGCGCTCCACGTAGCCGACCGTGATCAGCCGCTCGATGATCGCCGCGCGCGTCGCCGGCGTGCCGATCCCCGAGTCCTTCATGGCCTCGCGCAGCTCGTCGTCGTCGACGAGCTTGCCCGCCGTCTCCATCGCGCCGAGCAGCGACGCGTCGCTATAGCGCCGCGGCGGTTTGGTTTCCTTGCGCAGGCTCTCGATCGTGCGCGTCTGCGCCTGCTCGTCGGCGAGCAGGCGCGGGAGCTGCTGCTCGGTCTCCTCGTCCTCCTCGCCCCGCGCCTCGGCTTCGGCGGCTTTCGCGTCCGCGGAGACCTCGTCGTAGACGCCGCGCCAGCCGGGCACGATCAACAGCTTCCCGCGCGTGCGGAAGACGTGGCCCTTGGCGTCCTCGCCGCCGTCCCCCTCCGGGGACGATGCGGCGACCCTGACGGTCGTCTCGACGCGCGTGTTCTCGAAGACCGCCTCCGGGTGGAACACCGCCAGGAAGCGGCGCACCGCCATGTCGTAGATGCGCCTGTCGTCGGAGCCCATTTTCTCGAGGTTGTGCTCCGAGCGCGTGGGGATGATCGCGTGGTGGTCGGTGACCTTCTCGTCGTTGACCACGCGTCCGAGCGGCAGCACATCCAGCCCTGTCACGTACTCGGCGCCTTTGCGGTACTCGCTGTGATGGCCCACGAGCTCCGCGATCGGCTTGATCTCCTCGACCACGTCGCTCGGCAGATAGCGCGAGTTCGTGCGCGGGTAGGTGAGCGCCTTGTGCTCCTCGTAAAGGCGCTGGGCGGCCGCGAGCGTGCGCTTGGCCGAGAAGCCGTAGCGGTTGTTCGCCTCGCGCTGGAGCGTCGTCAGGTCGTACAGCATCGGCGCTTTCTCGCGCTGCTCTTTCTTCTCGAGCTTGGTGATCGTCCCCGGCCGGCCCTCGCACGCCGCGACGATCGCCAGCGCCTCCTCCTCGGTGCCGATCCGCGGCCCTTTCGTCGCACCCGGGCTGCCCGCCGGCGCCTGGAAGTGCCCGACGTACACGCGCTCGCCGTTGGCCGAGCCCTCGCCCGGCACGGCGCCGGTGGCCACGAACGTCGCGTCCACCAGCCAGTAGGGCTCGGGCGTGAACGCCTTGATCTCCTCCTCGCGGCGCGCCACGATCGCGAGCGTCGGTGTCTGCACGCGCCCGAGCGAGACCGCCCCGTCGAAGGAGCTGCGCAGCCTGATGGTCGCCGCACGGGTCGCGTTCATGCCGACGATCCAGTCGGCCTCCGAGCGCGAGCGGGCCGCTTCCTCCAGGCGCTCGAACTCCTGCGCGGGGCGCAGCGCCGCGAGCGCGCTCTTCATGGCCGCCGTCGTCATCGAGTTCAGCCACAGCCGTTTCACCGGCTTCTTGCCCTTTGCCTTCTCATACAGGTAGGCGAAGATCAGCTCGCCCTCGCGACCTGCGTCGCAGGCGTTGACGACCTCATCGACGTCCTCGCGGCCGAGCTGTTTGGTGACGACCGACATCTGCTTGCGCGAGCGCTCGTCGCGAACCTCGAGTTTGAAGCGATCGGGCACGATCGGCAGGTCGGCCATGCGCCAGCTCTTGAATTTGGCGTCGTAGGCTTCCGGTTCGGCGAGCTGCACGAGATGCCCGACCGCCCACGTGACCACGTGGTCCGGGCCCTCCAGGAACCCCTCCTGCTTCTTGAACGGACCAGGCAGCACGCGCGCCAAGTCCTGCCCGACGGAGGGCTTCTCGGCGATCAGGAGCGTCTTGGACATGGCGGTCAGCGTAGCGATCGCCCGACGCGCGGACGTTCTGCCGGGACGGCAAGGACCCGCGGCCTCAGCCGCTGGTGCATGGTCCAGTGCTCACACGGGCGCCTTCGCGCTCGTGCTGGTCTGCTTCACGCAGCACGCTCGCCACCGTTTCGTTGGCCACGCCGTAGCCACCGCGCACGCGACTGTCGACGGTCGCCGCGAACACGGTCGTCAGGACGCGCCCGTCGACGTCGACCAGCGGGCCGCCCGAGTTGCCCGGGCGCACGAGCCCGCGCAGGGGCGTGAGCAGCCGCGAGACCGGGCCTTCGCCATACGCGTTCTGGGTGATCACCGTCTGCGTCACCCCGATCCTCCCGGGCTGCACGTCGAACGGGCCGTTCTCCGGGTAGCCGAGAATCGCCCCGGGCGTGCCCGACGGAGTGCTGGGTGCGAATCTCAACGACGGCAGGTCGAGTTCCGGCACCCGCAGCACCGAGAGGTCGTGCTGCGGTTCGAACGCGATCGCTTCGGCGGGCAGGCTCGGCGAGACGCCGTCGACCTCGACGGTCGTGTCCGTCTCGCCGGCGACGACGTGTGCGTTCGTCACGACCACGTCTGGTTCTGCCACCCAGCCCGAGCCCTCGATCGCAAGGCCACACGCGGTGCCGTCGACGCGCACGACGCTGCGTGCGGCGCGCTGCACGCCCGGGGCGTGGGCGATCGCCGGCTCCGGGGCCGCGACGTCCGGCGGGGGCCCGCTGATCGATGGAATCGGATCCAGCCGCGCGAGCGCGTTCAAGATCGGCCCTGACGGCGGCAGCACCTGGTTGAGCTTGCGCAGGATCGCCGAGCGCTGGATGTCGGCCTGCAGCCGGCCCTGCCCGGGCGTCTGTCCCGCGACGGCCGCCGCGATCCACACGATCCCCAGCGCCAGCGCCGCGCCGAACACCGCGCCCAGCACCCCGTCGAGCAGCCCGATGCCGGGGATGATCAGCGTGCGGCGCAGCCTGAAACCGAGCCCCTCCAGCCCGCTCGCGAGAATCGCGCCACCGAGCAGCGCACCGAGCAGGCCGAACGCCGGCGCGTACGGAGACGTGGAGCCCTGCGGCAGCACGAGCGGAGCCAGCCGTGTGCCGAGGAACGCGCCCAGCGCGAATCCGCCGAACGAAAGCACCCCCACGATGAAGCCCTGCCGGAAGCCAAAGATGGCGAGGATCGACGCAAACGCGACTATGAGCCAATCCAGCTGAGTCACCTGTCATGTTCTACAAGTTCCGTGACCGAAAGCCGCAACCAGCGCCTGCGACGCGCGCGCCCCGTCCTCGTGCTGGCCGCGGTGGCCTTTGCGACCGGCGCGATCCTCGGGGCGCGTCACACCGCACCGGCTGGGTACGCGCTGGCGGATCAGTTCGTCACCGCTTGGACCAAGGGCGACTACGCGCGCATGTACTCGGACATCGCCGGCTCCTCGCGCCGTGGCACCTCGATCAGCGAATTCGCGCAGGCCTACCGGGAAGCGCTGACGACCGCGACCGCCGCCCACGAGCGGATCGGCGGCGCCACGCGCGGCGGCCCGGGCGCAGAGGTGACCGTGCCGGTACGCGTTCGCACTCGTCTGTTCGGCGTGCTGTCGCTCGCCTTCAGCTTCAGGACCGTCGAAGAAGCCGCCGCGGGCACGCGCATCCTCTGGTCGCGTTCGCTCACGTTCCCCGGCCTGCGACCAGGTGAGCGGCTCAGCCGCCGTATGAGCCTGCCGCAGCGCGCGACGCTGCTGGCTCGCGACGGCAGCGTGCTCGCCGAAAGCCCGCCCGGTCCTGCTCCCGTGCTGTCGAGCGAAACCACGCGCAACTCCCCGCTCGGCGACGTCGCCAACGCCGTCGTCGGGACCGTCGGGCCCGTGCCGGCCGCACGCCGCCAGGCGCTCGAAGAACAGGGCGTCCCGCCCGAAGCGACCGTCGGACTGAGCGGGCTCGAGCTCGCGCTCGACGCTCGCCTGCGAGGCACCCCGGGCGGCGAGCTGCTCGCCGGAGCGCGCCTGCTCGCCCACGCCACGCCACACCCCGCTGCGCCGGTTCGCACGACGGTGTCCTCGACGCTGCAACAGGCGGCGGTGACGGCGCTTGGCAGCCACTACGGCGGAGTCGTCGCGATGCAGCCCGCGAGCGGGCAGATCCTCGCCGTCGCCGGCATCGGGCTCGACGGGCTGCAGCCGCCGGGCTCGACGTTCAAGATGGTCACGACCACCGGCGTGCTCGCGGCAAAGATCGCAAGCCCGCACACCGTCTTCCCATACGCGACGTTCGCCACGCTCGACGGGGTCAAGCTGAACAACGCCAACGGCGAGGAATGCGGCGGCACGCTGGAACTCGCGTTCGCCGTCTCCTGCAACTCCGTGTTCTCGCCGCTGGGCGTCAAGCTCGGGGCGACGCGGCTGGTGGCGATGGCCGAACGGTTTGGCTTCAACCACGAACCGGGGATCGTTGGCGCGTCCGAGAGCACGCTGCCACCGGCGAGCGAGATCCAAGGGGAACTCGACGTCGGCTCCACCGCGATCGGCCAGGGGGAAGTCCTCGCCACGCCGCTGCAGATGGCGACCGTCGCAATGACCATCGCCGACGGCGGCCGACGGCCCCAGCCGACCTTCCTCCCAAGCCCCGCCACCGCGGGGGTGCCCGTGATCGGCGAGTCAGTGGCGCACACGATGCGGCGGCTGATGATCGGCGTGGTGCGCGAAGGAACCGGGACGGCCGCCGCGATCCCCGGGGTGACCGTCGCGGGCAAGACCGGCACCGCCGAATTGAAGACCGCGTGCAGCCCCTCTTCATCGACCTCCGAAGCGGGCGCGACGACGGGCACCGAAGCGAGCAAGGAAGGCTGTCAGAGCGGCGAAAGCGAAGCCTCAAACACCGACGCCTGGTTCGCGGCCTTCGCCCCCGCGCTGCACCCGCGGATCGTCGTCTGCGTGATGCTCGTCAAAGACGGCGCCGGCGGCATGACAGCGGCCCCCGTCGCCCGTGAAGTGCTCGAAGCGGCGCTCCGTTAGACGTCGAGCTCGGCCGAGGCCGATTCGCTCGTGTTTTCCGGGTCGAGGATCTTCAGCTCGAGCGGCCGGTTATCGAGCGAGACGACCTGGATCTTGTACAGCAGCACCAGGCCCTCGGCGGGGTCGTCGTCGGCGAGCGTGCCCGGCTCTGGGATCTGGTTTTTGGGAGCGACCATGCCGGCGCGGTAGGCGAACTGGTTGGTTTCGTTGGGTTCGATCGGCGTGTAGCGGTTTTCCTGCGTGTCGCTGATCGTCAGGCTCGTGGACGCCGGGTGGGGCTGGTTGGAGTTGTTGTAGACCTGCATGAACACCGCGAACCACTCCTGACCGGGTTCGAGCTTGCGCTGCGCCGGCGTGAGTCCCTCCAGGTAGGCGGCATCTTCGCTGTTGGCTGGGTTCAACTCACGCGAGAGCTGAACCTCGTAGATCAGCGGGCCGACGTTCAGGTACGGCGCGTTCGCGCCGGACTCGCCGGCGTAGGTGCCGGTCGTGACCCGCGTGTGCGAGTCGCCGCAGGCGCTCAGGGCGAGCACGGCGAGCAGCGCGGGCAGGGCGAGCGAGAGCTTGCGCAGACGGCTGAGCATGCGACGCGGCAGTCTACCCACCGGCGACCGTGACGCGATGGCCACGGCCCTCCCCGCGCTCGAGGATCTCCCGCAGCCGGTGCATCGCCCGCTGGTTCTTGCGCCTCAGCCACGTGCGTGCGCCGAGCCCCTCCAGCAGCCGGTCAGACAGCGTCGAGGGCACCGTCTCGAGCGTGAACTGCACACGCGTGGAGCCCGCGGCGGCCGGCGCGAGGTCATAGACGCCGAGCGTGCGGATGCGGTTGTTCTTGCCGGTGCGCCCCACCTCGACGATGCGATGCGGGCGCTCGACCTCGGCAAACGTGACGTCTCCCCAGCTGAAGCGGTTGCCGGGAGCCTTCACGCGAAAGCGCGCCCCGGCGCCGGCACCAACCGAGTCGATCCTCGTCAGGTGCCAGTCGACCAGGTAGTGGTCGGTGAACTCAGGATGGTTGGCGATGTCCTGCAGGTAGTCGAACACCTGCTCGCGCGGGGCGGATACGACTATCGAGACAACCACCGGGTCCATTGCGAGCGGGAAGTCTAGTGACCGCGCCCGCCAGGGTCGCGAGAGAACCTAAGCTGCGCGCGCCATCAAACGCACGGCGTGGCCGTGCTCGCAGTGCCGAACGATCTCGCTCGCCACCGGCGAATCGCGGCGGCGCGGACGGCACAGCTCGCAAACGATCCGCTGCTCACGCCCGGCGAACACGTGGACCTGCTCGCCGGTCAACGGCGTACGCCCGCAGTCCATGCAGCAATCGCGGTTGGCCTCCAGAGCGCCCAGGCCGCGGCGCAGCAACACGCGCTCGAGCTGCTCGACATGGGTTGACGGCGAGGCCATGATCGTCGGTTTTCGCCGCCGCGCCGCCGGCTCCTGCCCCTGGTCGGCGCGTCCCAGGCAGGGGTCCGCACGCCCCAGATACTGGTCCAGAGACCGTTTGCATGGTCCCCTCACGGGTAGGTCGATCGCGCGCGTCGACCGCGTGCGCGCAGACCCAGATCGGGCCCTGCAACGCCCCCGGAGATCGGCCGCGATACGATTATCCAGAACTCCGGCCGCGCTTGACAGTCTTGTTATGATCGCCACAAGTTTCCCCCGACCAGCAGGATCGCCCGCCAGGCAGCGTCACACGGCAGCAACTCAGAGGGAGGAGCACAGCATGGACTCACTTACTTCGGGCACCTTCGTAGGCGCCGGTTCGTTTCGTTGCGCCCGCTGCGACTACGCGCTGACCCTCACCGGCTCGGACATGCTTCCCGGCTGCCCCGGCTGCGGGGGCCGGGAGTTCCTTCGCGCCTCGCTGTTCAGCACCCAGCGCATTCCCGCGCGAGCCGGCGCCGGTCACGCAGAAGGCAACGAGGCGGCGCTTGTGCAGCCGCCGGCGCCCGGACGCGAGCTGCGACTGGCGAGGACCAGGCAGACGATCGAGCGTCCGGGCGAGTACCTCTGCTACGAGGAGAACGGCGAACAGCGGACGGTCGCGCTCACGCGCGAGTGGACCCGCATCGGACGCAGCCTGGCGGCGGATCTGCGCTTCGACGATCCGACGGTCTCACGCCGACACGCGCTGATCGTGCGCCACCCAGACGGCGTGCGCCTGCTCGACGATCGCAGCCTCAACGGCGTGTTCGTCAACGGCGCGCGCGTGGACGGCAAGGCGCTGCAGGACGGCGATGAGATCATCGTCGGGCGCTACCGCCTCGCGTTCGTGAGCGTGCCGGCCGACTTCGACGCGCCCGGCGTCCACGACGAGGAGAGCTCGCTGCACCGCGTCGGCTGAGGCGGGATACCGCTCCCCGCCTCGCCGGCGCCGCAGTCTCAGCCAGCCCCCGCAGCGCCCGTGTGAGGTCGGCGCTGCCGCTGCGCGCCCGCATGCGCCGGGCGCGTAGTATCGCTGCGACTATGGCTCAGACGATCGCCGTGCTCTCCCAGAAGGGGGGCACGGGCAAGACGACCACGGTTCGCACCCTGACCGACGTCCTGCGACGCAGCGGCGTGCGCACGCTGGCGGTCGACCTCGACCCCCAGGGCAATCTCTCCGACTACTTCGACCTGCCGACAGACGTCGCGCCGACGATCGCCGACGTGCTCGCCGGACGCTCCACCGCGGCCGAGGCGATCCACGAGGACATCATCCCGGCCAACCTGAGCCTCGCCGAGGCGGAGCTGATGCTCGGCGGCAAGATGGGCCGCGAGCTCACGCTCAGACGCGCGCTGGCCGATACGGTCGCCGACTACGACGTGATCCTGATCGACTGTCCGCCGTCGCTGGGCCTGCTGACAGTCAACGCGCTGGTGGCGGCCGATCGCGCGCTGATCACCGCCGAGGCACAGTACTTCGCGCTGCAGGGGGTCGAGCAGGCGATGGAGGTCGTGGAGCTCGCCCGCGACAGCCTCAACCCGCAGCTGACGCTGCTGGGCGTTGTGCTGAACCTCGCCGACATGCGCACCGTGCACTCGCGCGAGGCGCTCGTGTCGTTGAAGGAGCGCTTCGGCGCGGAGGTGTTCGACTCGGTCATCCGCACGTCGATCGCCTACGCCGAGTCGGCCGAGCGAGCGCGTTCGATCCTTGACCACCGGCCGGACCTCGGTGCCGACTACCTGGCGCTGGCTGCCGAGGTGTTCGAGCGCCTACAGGGTCTCGACGGCGCCGGCGAGCGCCTTGCGCGGCTCGCCGCCGGCTCTCACAGCGCGTCCACGTAGGCGCCCTGCAGCTCAAAGGACACGCGCAGCAGCTTCGCCCAGTCCTCGATCTCCGTGGCGAGCGCCTCGGCGACGGCGCCGGTCTGCTCATAGAAGCACCACACGAGCACGGTCGGGCCCGCACCTGAGATGCTCGCGCCCAGCGCGCCCAGCTCGCGCGCGCGGCAGGCGAGATCGTAGGAACGGGGGAACAGGCTCGCGCGCTGACTCTGGTGCAGGCGATCGTGCAGGCCGCGGGCGAGCAGATCCCAGTCGCCGCGCGCGAGGCCCAGCGTCAAAAGCGCCGCGTGGGCGACGTTGAAGACGGCGTCCTCCATCGGCACCTCCGCGGGCAGCGCCGCGCGCGCGGCGCGCGTGCGCACCGCCTGCTCGGGAACCACCGCGAACGCCTCGAGCCCGGTCGGCGGATCGAACCTGGCGACGGCGCCGTCAGCGCAGATGACAAAGCCGCCGTGCAGCGCCGCCGCGACGTTGTCTGGGTGACCCTCGATCTCGCTGGCCAGCGCCAGCAGATCGGCGTCCAGCTCGAACAGGTGGTCGGCGGCCATCAGCCCGGCAACGATCGCCGCCGCGCTCGAGCCCAGTCCGCCCGACAGCGGTATCTGCGAGTTGATCCGGAAGGTGAAGCCGTCCGCCGGATGCAGACGCTCGAACGCCCGCACGCACAGGTTCTCGCGGCCTCTTGCGACCGGCAGGTCGGTCTCGACGGCGAACTCGCCGGTCTCCTCGACCTCGACCTCGAGTGTCAGCGCCAACGCCGCTGCCATGCAGTCGAAGCCGGGACCCAGGTTGGCGGAGGACGCCGGGACCCGCACGACCCTCCTACGGATCACCCAGCACCGCTTCCTCGATCGCCGCCGTCTCCGCGACGCAGCTGATCACGCGACCGTCGTTGTTGGCGATCGCCGTCTCGGGGTCCTTCAGGCCGCGGCCGGTGAGCACGCACGCGACCTGCTCGGCGCCTTCGGCGCCGTACTTGAGCAGGCCGGCGACCGACGCCGCGGAGGCCGGCTCGCAGAACATGCCTTCCCTGGACGCGAGCAGCTGGTAGGCGTGCAGGATCTCGCGGTCGCTGACGACGCGAATCGAGCCGCGCGAGTCGGTCGCCGCCGCCATCGCGTCCTCCCAGCGCACGGGATTGCCGATCCTGATCGCGCTCGCCACCGTTTCCGGGTGCTCGATCGGGTGCCCGTGCACCAGCGGCGCCGCCCCCTCCGCCTGGAAGCCGAAGAGTTTCGGCGCCGCGCCCATCTCGCGAAAGCCGCGCCAGTAAGAGGTGATGTTGCCGGCGTTGCCCACGGGGATGCACAGCGCTTCGAGCCCGCCTTCCAGGCCCTCGTGGATCTCGAACGCGGAGGTCTTCTGGCCTTCGATGCGGTATTCGTTGACGGAGTTCACGAGCACGATCGGGTGCGAGTCGGTGAGCTCGCGCACGAGCGTCAGCGCCTGGTCGAAGTTGCCCTTCAGCGAGATCACGCGGGCGCCGTGGACGAGCGTCTGGGCCATCTTGCCCTGGGCGATCTTGCCCTCCGGCACGATCACCGCACAGGTGATTCCCGCGCGCGCCGCGTAGGCGGCGGCGCTCGCGGCCGTGTTGCCCGTCGACGCGCAGATCACGGCCTTGGCGCCGTCGCGCACGGCCGCGGAGACCGCGCACGTCATGCCGCGGTCCTTGAACGAGCCGGTCGGGTTGGCGCCCTCGAGCTTCAGGCGCACGGTCGCCCCGACCATCTCCGAGAGCACCGGCGCGCGCAGCAGCGGCGTCGAGCCCTCCTGCAGGCTGACCAGCGCATCCCCTGCCTCGAACGGAAGGCGCTCGAGGTAGCGTTCGATCAGCGGCACGTGGGCGGGCGTCTGCGGTGTGCCTTCAACCCGCGGAAGCTTGACCTTGGGGATGTCTATGCGCACCTCGCTCATACGAACTCCTCTTCGATCACACGAATCGTCCGGGGCATCGAGCGTACGAACTCGAAGCCCCCGACCTGGTCGATCGCCGCACGCATGCTCGACTCGAGCACCGGGTGGGTGACCATCACCAAACGGGCATTCTCCCCCAAGCCGCGTTGCACCACCGATTTGATCGACACGCCGTGCTCCCCCAGCGCCTGCGTCACGGTCGCCAGCACCCCGGAACGATCTTCCACGTCCAGATGCAGGTAGAAGGCGTTCTCGACGTCCTCGACCAAACGCAGCGCCAACGGCGGAGCGGGTGGGCGCGCACCGCCGGTCATCACGCTGACGACGTCGCCGAGCACCGCGCTGGCGGTCTGGCGCCCACCGGCGCCGGGACCCGACATCGTGATCTCGGTGATCGGCTCGGATTCGACGGTCACCGCGTTGAAGGGGCCGGATACCGACGAGAGCGGATGCCCGGCGTACAGGAACGCGGGATGCACGCGCACCGACAGGCCACCGTCGCGGCGCTCGGCGGTACCGATCAGCTTCAAGCCCAGGCCGAGCTCGCGGGCGTACTCGAGGTCGTCGCCGTGCAGGTGCTCGATGCCTTCGTAGCGCACGTCGTTCAGGTGCACCGGCGTGCCGAACGCCAAGCGCGCGAGGATCGCCATCTTCGCGGCCGCGTCGCGCCCTGAGACGTCGTCGCTCGGGTCGGCCTCCGCGTAGCCCACGCGCTGGGCCTCGGCGAGTGCCTCCGCGTAGCTCGAGCCGCCGGTCATCTCGGTGAGGATGAAGTTGGTCGTGCCGTTGACGATCCCGTGGATGCGCTCGATCGGCGTCGCCGACAGCGACTCCTCGAGCACGCGCACGACCGGCACCACGCCCGCCACCGCCGCCTCGAAGCGCAGCCGCACGCCGTGCTCGCGCGCTGTCTCGAACAGCTCCTCGCCGTGCTGGGAGAGCAACTGCTTGTTCGCGGTGACGACGTCCTTGCCGATGCGCATCGCCGCCAGCAGGTACTCGCGCGCGGGCTCGATCCCGCCCATCACCTCGACGAGCAGGTCCGCGTCGGCGAGGATCTCCTCGAAGTCGCCGCGCGTGCGCGTCAGCACGCCGCTGACGACCGGGCGGCGGCCGTTGAAGCGCTCGATCTCATCCGCGCGTTCCTCGAGCAGCACGGCGAACGCCGCGCCGACGGTGCCGTGGCCGAGCAGGCCGACCTTGAATGGAGTCCCGCCCACCGCGCCCACTACGCCGGCCCGGCCGACGGCCTCCGCGCCGCCCTCGACGTCGGAGACGGCGGGATCGCTAGCGGACATCGCGCGCCATCAGGTCCTCGTAGCTCTCGCGCCTGACCACCACGCGCGCGTCGCCGTCGCGGCAGAAGACCACCGGCGGTCGCGGCACGCCGTTGTAGTTGTTCGCCATCGCATAACCGTAGGCGCCCGTGGCGGGCGTCACGATCACATCGCCCGGCCGCGGGTCATCCAGCGACGCCTCCCGCAGCAGCACATCGCCCGACTCGCAGTGCTTGCCCGCGAGCACGCACGCGGTGGAGCCCTCGAAACGGTCGGCCACGTGAGCCTCGTAGGTTGCGCCGTAGAGCATCGGGCGCAGGTTGTCGGACATGCCGCCGTCGACGGCCACCCAGCGCGAGACGTTCTGCTTGACGCTCTCGACCGTGTACAGCGTCACGCACGCGTTCGCGCACAGCGACCTTCCGGGCTCGATCAAAAGGCGCCGCTCGGGACCCATGCCGTGGGCGTGCGCTGCCCGCACGAGCGCGCCGACGTACTCCTCGATCGACGGCGGCGAGAGCTGCTCCTCGGTGTACTGCACGCCCAGGCCGCCGCCCAGATCCCAGACGGGAAAATCGCCAAGCTTCGCGAGCTCGGCGGCCTCGCGGCGGAAGGGCTCCAGGCCGAGCAGCTGCGAGCCGATGTGCGCGTGCAGACCCTCGAGCGTCAGCCCGTCGACGGCCTGCAGCCGCGCGATCGCCTCGTCCGCGTGCGCCATCGCGAAGCCGAACTTCGAGTCGGCCTGACCTGTGGAGATCTTCTCGTGTGTCTCTCCCCTGACGTCCGGCGTGACGCGCACGAGCACCGACTGGCCACCAGCGCGATCGGCGAGCGCGCCCTCGGCCACCAGCGCCGCCAGACGGTCGATCTCGTCGAAGTTGTCGACCACGATCAGGCCCACGCGGTGGCGCAGCGCCATCCGCAGCTCGGCCTCGGACTTGGCGTTGCCGTGGACCACGATGCGCTCGGGCGCGAAGCCCGCCGCGAGCGCCAGGTGCAGCTCGCCCCCGGACGCGACGTCGCACCACAGCCCCTCGCTCGCGAACAGCGCCAGCACGGCGCTGCAGGGGAACGCCTTGGAGGCGAACACCACGTGGAAGTCCTCGTGGCCGGCGTCGCGGCCGGCCTGCGCGAACGCTCGTGCGCGCGTGCGCAGATCGTCCTCCGCGACCACGTACACGGGCGTTCCGAACTCGCGGGCAAGCTCGATCGTGTCGCAACCGCCCACCTCCAAGCGGCCGTACTCGTTGAGGCGGCTGCCCAGGGGAAAGACCGGCGAGAGGCTGGTTTCGATCGCCATCGCCGCTGATTATCGCTTGCCGGCCGAGGATCTCGTCAAGTGGCGTGGGAAGCTCGACGCGGTGTTGAGTCCCCTGACGGAGATGGCGTCGGGCGATCCGGGAGCTCGCGGGGTCGCTTCAGGGCGCGAGAACAGGCCCCACTGGAGAGCTTTCGAGTCGTCTGAGGATTCGCGGGAGCGGCCGTAGGTGTGCGTTCCTGCGAGATGACAACCTTTGTCGCTACGGGGCGTGGTGATGCGAGATAGTCGCCGTAGCCAAGCTATCTCAGCTCAACGTGGTTGAAAACGACTGCCCTCCCTGTGTCCAATACAGCTCGCTACCCGCAACAGTATGCGGGTAGTCGTCGAGGTGCGTGGCGTCGACCGACAGCGCCAGCGACGACGGGTCCACATCCGTCCCGGACGCCAGCAGTCGCGTCCCCGACCCTTCTACCGCGTACACATCGAAATACGGGGCTTTGGCCACCGCGGAGCGCTCATCGTCTTCCGCGATCCACGCCACCGACCCGTCGCTCTTCAGGACAAGCGCCACGATCTCGCCGACACCGACCGATCCCGGCTCCGGCTTTGGCGGGGTGCCCGTGGGCACGTCATGGAGCACCCGGCCGGTGCGAAGGTCGCGCACGATCACCCGCAACGACGTTCTAACGGTCGCGCCTTCAAGCGTGTAGCGGTCGGCGGTCGTGAAGAATTCTTCATACGCAACGGCTGCCCCGGCCAGGGTCACCCGCGGTACTTCCGCACAGGCTGCGGCGCTTTCCCGCCTGTTGCAGCTAGCGATAAAAAACGACCGTCGCTGTCCATTCGCGCAGGCTCGAATGTTCAGCACTTCTCCATTCGGCACCGCATACAGCTCTGCCTGCGGATCGGTGAACAGGACGTGCGAGCTGCTCGGCCGGCACTTCGCGGCTGCCGTGGGGCGACCGCGCGCCACGCTTGCTGTCGCGGTCATTAGAAGCACGCCCAGCACACCGGTCAGGGCGACTGCGGTTCGTTGCATATCCTTTAGACTATCGCGACTACCGGAAGTTGCGGAGAGATGGACGATCGTTCGGAAGGGCGACCCATAGAGCCCGGACAAGCGTGGACGTTGATCCCGCACCTACTCCGCCCGCGATTCTGCGCACCACCGCGAAGGCACCTGCTCACCCAAAGCCGCTCACCGGTACCGGCGCGGGGTACGGATCGCCCAGCGGCCTTTCTTCGCCATCGCCGAGCGCGCCGTAGGCACTATCGCCCCAGCAGTCGATTTTCCCTTCGGGTAGCAACGCGCACGGTGTTTCTCCGCCTTCTCCACTGTTGATGGCGGTGGCGTCACTGATCCCTTCCACCATCACCGGCGTGGAACTATATTCTGTGTTGCCGTCGCCTAGGGCTCACGACTCAGTAGTTGAGGGGGCGATGGTGTAGTTCCACTCGCCGTGGAATTGGTTTCGGGTGATGTTGATGTCGGCGAGTTCTTGGTCTGTGACCCCGACTTCTCTTGGGTAGGTTCGG